>Ga0182735_1000007_pt1 | contig 544789 bp, 481 predicted proteins | sample eDN5th30CKraftMG_FD_128524 | JGI IMG/M metagenome (GOLD analysis project Ga0182735, IMG submission 128524) | Enriched Miracle-Growth compost microbial communities from Emeryville, California, USA - eDNA 5th pass 30_C Kraft MG (version 2) (version 2) ... | reverse complement strand
GCCGAACTCATCAAGAAGGAAATCGGCTCGGCCTTCCCCGGCTCCGAAGTCCGCGAAATCGAGGTCAAGGGCCGCAACCTGGCCGAAGGCGTGCCGCGCAGCTTCACGGTTTCCTCCAACGAAATCCTGGAATCGCTGACCGATCCGCTGAACCAGATCGTCTCGGCCGTGAAGATCGCGCTGGAGCAAACGCCTCCCGAGCTGGGCGCCGACATCACCGACAAGGGCATCGCCCTGACGGGTGGCGGCGCTTTGCTGCGCGACCTCGACCGCCTGCTGCAGGAAGAGACCGGCCTGCCCGTCGTGGTGGCTGACGACCCGCTCACCTGCGTCGTGCGCGGTTGCGGCGAGGCGCTGGAACATCTTGAAAAGCTGGGCGCGATCTTCATCAACGACTAATTTTGCCCGCCAGCCCGGAGCCCTGCTTTTTCACGGCTCCGGCCGCTGCCGGAGCGACGGGCGCGGGCGTCCGGGCTGAGATTCATGCAACGACAAGGGACTCCCCCCCTATTCAGGCGCGGCCCACCTGCGGAGGTGCGGCTGGTCGTTCTGGTCGTCCTTGCCCTGGCCCTGATCGTCATGGATTCGCAATGGCGCATGCTGGAACCGGCGCGCCGGGCGATGTCCGTCGCCCTCTATCCCTTCCAGCGCGCCGTCATGGCGCCGCGCGACCTCGTCCAGCAGGTGAATGAATGGGTCAACGCGGCCAATCTCATCCGTAGCGAAAACGAAGCCCTGCAGCGCCAGCGCATCGAGCTGGCCCAGGTGGCCACGCACGCGGCCCAGCTGGCCGCCGAGAACTCGCAGCTGCGCCGCCTTCTGGGCGTGACCGACACCGTGGCGCAATCGGCCGTCGTGGTCGAGGTCATGTACGAACCCACCAACGCGTTCACCCAGCGCCTGGTCTTCAATAAGGGCAGCAAGGCTGGCCTGGCGCCGGGCATGCCGGTGATCGACGAAGGCGGCGTGGTCGGACAGATCGTCCGCGTGACCCCCATGACGGCCGAGGCGGCGCTGGTCACGGACGAGCAGGTTTCCATTCCCGTGCAATTGCTGCGCAACGGACTGCGGCTGATCGCCTTCGGGGGAAACTCCCCGGGCAAGATCGAAGTCCGCTACCTGGCGGCCAATGCCGATATCAAGGAAGGCGATACCATCGTTACCAGCGGCGTCGGCGGCTTGTTCCCGGCCGGCCTGCCGGTGGCCAAGGTGACCTCGGTCGAGCGCGATACGGCCTCCGGCTTCGCGCGCGCCGTGGGCGAACCGCTGGCCCATCCCGAACGCTATCGCCACTTCCTGGTGCTGCAAGTGGACGTGGCCCGCGCCGAATCCAACCGTCAGGAGGTCGATTCCGGTGGATCGGACTAATCAATCCGCGGGGCAGGCCCGGCCCCGGCTGGGCACCCCCAGCAACGTGCAGCCCGACCGCCTGTCCGGCCCGGCGCATGGCGTATTCGTCTGGGGCACCGTGCTGCTGGCGTGGCTGGTTTCCCTGCTGCCCTGGCGCCTGTGGCAGGGCGCGCCCGACGTGCTGTTGCTGATCATCGCCTTCTGGTGCGTGCACGAGCCGCGCCGCGTGGGCCTGTTCACCGCCTTTTTCTTCGGCCTGCTGATGGACGTGCATGATGCCGGCCTGCTGGGCGAACATGCGCTTTCCTATACGCTGGTTGCGTACGGCGCCGTGGTGCTGCACCGCCGGCTGCAGCGGTTCGATCTCTGGAGCCAGGCGATGCACATGCTGCCTGTGTTCTTCCTCGCCCGCTTTCTCACCCAGATCATCCATGCATGGCTGGCCGGCAAATGGCCGGGCTGGGACTGGGGCATCAGCGTGCTCCTGACCACCGCCCTGTGGCCCCTGGCGGGTTGGGTCCTGCACTTGCCGCAGCGCGGTGCCGACGACGCCGAATCCTCCTCCGCCTGACGGCGGCGCCGCGTCATGTTCGAGTTCAAGAAAACCGGCCAGCAGCAGAAGCAGCGTTTCCGCCTGCGCGCCTGGGTGGGCGGCATTTTCGCCCTGGCGTGCTTCGGCGTGCTGGTCGGGCGGTTCTGGTACCTGCAGGTCGACCGCTACGAAGGTCTGTCCGAGCGCGCCGACCGCAACCGCATCGCCGTCGTGCCGATCCCGCCGCGCCGCGGCGAGATCCTGGATCGCAACGGCGAAGTCCTGGCCCGCAACTACCGCACCTATACGCTGGAGGTCGTGCCGGCCAAGGCTGGCAGCATGGACGAGTTGTTCGAGCGGCTGACCGAGGTCGTGTACATCAGCCCGGCCGACCAGCGCCGCTTCAAGCGCCGCGCCGCGGAATCCAGCCGATACGCCAGCCTGCAACTGCGCAACAACCTCAACGAGACCGAGGCCGCCTGGTTCGCCGCGCATGCCTTCCAGTTCCCGGGCGTGGAATTGCGCGCCCGCTGGGTGCGCGAGTATCCGCAGGGCGCCTCCGCCGCCCACGTGGTGGGCTACATCGGCCGCATCGCCGAAGGCGACATCGAAGAGCTGGACCGGTCGGGCCTGCTGGGCAACTATCGCGGCACCGACGTCATCGGCAAGAAGGGCATCGAGAAGACCTGGGAAGAGCAGCTGCACGGCCGCACCGGCCTGGAAGAGGTCGAGGTGACGGCCGGCGGGCGCCCCATGCGCACCCTGCGGCGGATCGATCCGGTGCCCGGCTCCGACATCATGCTCTCCATCGACCTGGGCCTGCAGAAGGTAGCCGAAGAGGCATTCGAAGGGCGGCGCGGGGCGCTGGTCGCCCTCGATCCCGATACCGGCGAGGTGCTGGCCTTCGTCTCGCAGCCGTCCTTCGATCCCAACCTGTTCGTGGACGGTATCGACGTGGACAACTGGCGCATGCTGAACGAATCGCCGGACCATCCCCTCATCAACCGGCCGCTCTACGGCACCTATCCCATCGGCTCCACCTACAAGCCTTTCGTGGGCCTGGCCGCGCTGGAGCTGGGCAAGCGCCGGGCCACGGACCGGGTCTCGGATCCGGGCTACTTCGAATTCGGCGGCCAGAAGTTCCGCAACGCGGGCGGCGCGGCCTACGGCATGACCGACATGCACAAGGCCATCGTGGTGTCGTCCGATACCTATTTCTATTCCCTGGGCCCCGAGATCGGGGTGAACGCGCTGCACGATTTCACCAAGCAGTTCGGTTTCGGCCAGATCACCGGCATCGACCTGGAAGGCGAGAAGCGCGGCGTGCTGCCGTCCACCGAATGGAAGCGTTCGGCCTACAAGGACAAGGAGCGCCAGCGCTGGTATGCGGGCGAGACGATTTCCGTGGCGGTGGGGCAGGGCTACAACGCCTTCACGCTGCTGCAGCTGGCGCAAGGCACCTCCACCCTGGCCAACAATGGCCTGTACCGCCGTCCGCACCTGGTGCATGCCGTGCGCGATCCGCGCAGCGGCGAGGCCAAGCCCACCGAATCCACGCCGGATTACCGTATTCCGCTCAAGCAGGCCAACGTCGACGTGATCAAGAACGCCATGGCGGACGTGGTGCGCGTCGGCACGGCGCGGCGCGCGTTCGCGAACACGCCGTACCAGGCCGCGGGCAAGACGGGCACCGCGCAGGTCTTCAGCCTGCGTGGCGGCCATTACCGCGCCAGCGCCATCGATGAGCGCCTGCGCGACCATGCCTTGTTCATGGGGTTCGCGCCGCTGGAGCATCCTCGCATCGCGGTGGCGCTGATCGTAGAGAATGCCGGCTGGGGCGCGAGCGTGGCCGCGCCGGTCGCGCGCAAGGTGTTCGACTACTGGCTGGCCCAGGACCGGCAGGACAGGATCGTGCGGCCGGACCGCGCGGATCCCCTGGCCTCGGTTGAAACCATTGCTTCCGAGGCGGTGCGCCAACCATGAAACGCCTGGGCCTCATCCTGCTGCGCGTATTCACGGCCTTCGATTGGCCGCTGCTGGCGATCCTGCTGATGTTCGCGGCGCTGGGCCTGACCGTCATGCATTCGGCGGTGGGCGGCACCGACTGGCGGTTTGCCGAGCAGTCGCGCAATTTCGTCATCGCTTTCTTCGCGATGTGGGCCATGGCCCTGATTCCGCCCAAATGGCTGATGAAGCTGGCCTTGCCCTTCTACGTGGTGGGCGTGGTGCTGCTGCTGGGCGTGGAGTTCTTCGGCGAGACCAGCAAGGGCGCGACCCGCTGGCTGAACCTGGGCGTGACCCGCATCCAGCCGTCGGAGATGATGAAGATCGCCGTGCCGATGATGCTTGCCTGGTACTTCCAGCGCCACGAGGGCGCCGTCCGGATCCGGGACTTCCTGGCCGCCGCCGCCATGCTGGCCGCGCCGTTCGGCCTGATCGTGCTGCAGCCCGACCTGGGCACGGCGCTGCTGGTGTTCGGCGCCGGTTTCTTCGTGATCTATTTCGCGGGCCTGTCGTTCAAGCTGCTGGTGCCGGTGCTGCTGGCCGGCATCATCGCCATCGGCACGCTGGTCTACTACGAGGACCAGCTGTGCGAACCCGACGTGGACTGGGTCGTGCTGCACGATTACCAGAAGCACCGGGTGTGCACGCTGCTCAATCCCAGCTCCGATCCCCTGGGCAAGGGCTTCCACACGATTCAGTCGATGATCGCGGTGGGCTCTGGCGGGGTGTACGGCAAGGGCTACATGAAGGGCACGCAGACCCATCTGGACTTCATCCCCGAGCGCACCACCGACTTCATCTTCGCCGTGTACGCCGAGGAGTTCGGGCTGTACGGCGGCATCGCCCTCCTGGTGCTGTACGGGCTGATGATGGCGCGCGGGCTGACCATCGCGTCGCGGGCGTCGTCGCAGTTCGGGCGCCTGCTGGCCGGAGCGCTGACGATGATGCTGTTCATCTACGTATTCGTGAACGTGGGAATGGTGACGGGAATCCTGCCCGTGGTGGGGGTGCCGTTGCCGTTCATGAGCTATGGGGGGACGGCGTTGTTCACCATGGGGATTGCGTTCGGCATCATGATGAGCATTAGCCGGCATCGGTCGGTGAAGACTTGATGCTTCTGGCGGGCGTGGGGGCGGGCTTTGTCGGCGTGTTGGTTGCTTTTCCCAGGTCGCTCTTCGCAGGTTGTTCTTCGTAGGTCGCCCTTCGGCGCGGGCGCCACGGCCGCTCGCGCCGTCCATCCGGCAGCGGGGTTGAAGTGACGACCGGGGCCGCGCCGCCTCGGGAGGCGTCTCAAGAATGCCAGGTGTCTGGCACTCGCGAAACGCTCCCTCACGACGGCAATGCCTCCGGCACGCCCAGGTCGTTCGCCAACTGCTTCAATCCGTCCCAGATCCGGCTGTCGAATTCCACGGAATCCGCGTTCGCCGCCCGGTTGCGGGCTTCGTATTCCCCGGGATACTGCACCGCTTCGACGCCAGGCTGCGGCTTGCAGGCGTGCAGGTAGTCGATGAACGCGCCCACCTCCATCGACCGCCAGTCCGTATTGAAGTCCACCTGGGGGTCGAGCAGGAGCGCGAACATATTGTTCGTGGCCACCCCGATGCGGGGATGCTCGGGCTGGATCGTGCCGCCGCCGGACAGCACGCCGGCAAGCAGCTCGGCCACCAGGCCCAGCGCGTAGCCCTTGTGGCCGCCAAATGGCAGCAGGGCGCCGGGCGGATCGGTGAAGAGGGCGTTCGGGTCGGTGGTCGGGTTGCCCTGGGCGTCGATCAGGGAGCCCGCGGGCGCGGGCTCGCCCTTGGCGGCGAGCACGCGGGCCTTGTTCACGGCGATGGAGCTGGTGGCCATGTCCACGATGAAGGGCGGGCGGCCGCCGGGCAGGGGGCCGGCGAAGCATAGCGGGTTCGTCGTGAGGCAGGCCTGCGCGCCGCCAAAGGGCGCGACGGTGGGCGAACGGTTGATCACGTTGGTGAAGGCCAGCAGGATCAGGCCCTTTGCCGCCACCATCTCCCCGAAATGGCCCATGCGGCCCAGGTGGTGGCTGTGACGCAGGGTCAGGATGCACTGGCCGTGCTCCTGGGTGCGTTCGATGGCCTTCTCGATGATCACCTTGCCGACATACTGCCCCAGCCCGTGGTGGCCGTCATAGGCCAGCATCGCGCCTCGGTCGTTGACCAGCTCGGGCCGGCCGTCCGGCCGCGCCAGGCCCTCGGACAGCACGCGCCGGTAGTTCGTCAGGATGGACAGGCCGTGGCTGGTGTAGCCGACCCGGTCGGATTCCACCAGGTGCTCGGCCACGTCGCGGGCGATGTCCTCGGGCACACCCTGGGCCATCAGCACCAGGCGGCCATAGTCGTTGGCTTGGGCTAGCGATAGTTTCATCGTCCGCTCTCCTTACAGCCAACCCAGCCAGCGCCAGTAGGTCATGCCCATCAGGATCATCAGCGCGTAGCCGATGATGGTGACCAGGATCCCGACCTTGGCGAACTGCTTGGCGTTGAAGGTTTCCGTGCCCAGGCACACCATGTTCTGCGGCGCGTTGATGGGCAGGATGAAGCCGTAGCTGACCACGAAGCCCAGCAGCATGGTCATGCCCAGGCGGCTGAAATCGCCCGGCAGCGTGGCCAGCACGGAGATCAGGATCGGCAACATGGCGGAGGTAAGCGCGGTCGCGCTGGCGAAACCCAGGTGGATGACGATGAGGAAGGCCGCCAGGATCGCGAAGATGGCCAGCGGTCCGAGGTGGTCCAGGCCGGTATGCGCCACGACCTGGTTGCCCAGCCATTGGCCGGCCTGGGTCGTCAGCAGGGCGGTGCCCAGGCTGATGCCGACGCCGAATACGATCACGGTGCCCCATGGAATGCGCGATTGCACGTCTTTCCAGGTCATCACGCCAAAGCGCGGCAGCAGCAGCAGCACCAGGCCGAAGTAGGTGGTCGAGGTGGTGTCGAACCGGTGGAGCTTGCCCTCGGTCGACCAGAACAACAGCAGCATGACCGACACGGCCATCAGGCGCTTTTGCGCGCCGGTCATGGGACCCAGTTCAAGCAGGGATTTCTCGACGGCCTCCTTGCCTCCCGCGATGCTGTCGCTTTCCGGCGGCAGCAGCTTGAGGACGATGACGATCAGCACCGCCGACATGATCAGCGACCAGGGGGCGCCGGCGATCAGCCAGTCGGACCACGCCACGCGCTCGCCCAGCATCTTTTCCATGAAGCCGACGGTCAGCAGGTTCTGCGCGGCGGCGGTCTGGATGCCGACGTTCCAGATGCTGGTGGCCTGCGCCACGATGATCATGATGCCGGCGGCGATGTTGGAGCGCTTGTCCACGCCGAAGGCCGCGATCACCCCCATCATGATGGGCACCACGGCCGCGCTGCGCGCCGTGGCGCTGGGCACGACCAGGCTCAGCACGATGGTCACGGCGATGCAGCCGATCAGGATGCGGCGGGTGCTCGTGCCCACCTTGGACAGGGTTACCAGCGCGATGCGCCGGTCCAGCCCGGTGAACGTCATGGCGGCCGCAATGAACAAGGCGCCCGTGACGAGCGCCAGCGCCGAATTCGAGAAGCCGGTCAGCGCCATGCTGATCGCCGCGGAGGTGCCGTAGAGCACCTGCGGGTCTTTGATTGTCGGAGCCGTGCCCAGCAGGAAGGCCATCAGCGTCGTGATCATGATCGCGCTGGCCTCGTAGGACACGGCTTCGGTAATCCAGACCACCACGGCGAAGGCGAGAATGGCGAGCATGCGGTGGCCGGCCACGGGCAGGTCGGCCGGCAGGGGCAGCATGAGCACGCCGATCATCACGATGATGCCGGCGGCCAGTCCGATGGGAATTTTGGTTTTCTTTGGGGCTTGCGAGGCAGGAACGGCGGCTTGCGCGGTCATATCCATCTCCGGTTGAGGTCAAACTGACGACACACCGCCCCGCGAGCACGGGATTTACCAATTCGGCATGTCGACGCTACAGGATGATCGTGACGGCATTGCGGAAAACCCGTATTGATGCAGATCAAGCAAGTCGAGATTGGCGCTTGTGGAAAACCTACCGTGGGCATTATGCTCGTCGGCCCCCGCCGGCCGCAAGCCGCTCAGCCCAGCGCCAGGCGCAACTGCTCGTCCAGGTGCAGCGTGGGCGCAACGCGCCAGCCGCTCTGGGCATAGCGCAGCCAGCGGCCCAGCACCAGATGCGTCAGCAGGCTGGCGTGCGCGGCCACATTGGCTTGCGGCGGCAGGCCGCCGTCGGTGATCGCGATGCGCAGCGATTGCTTCAGCGACGCTTCGATGCGGTCGTTGATGTGGTTGATGCGTTCCTGCAGGCGGTTGTCTTCCGTCACCAGGGCGTCGCCCGTCAGCACCCGCGTCATGCCCCGGTTGCGTTCCGAGAAGGTGAGCAGCATGGATACCGTCTGGTGGGCCTGGGCCAGGCCGTAGGGTTCGGCGGTGGCGATCTGGTTCACCAGCGTGAAAATGCTGGTTTCGATGAACTCGATCAACCCCTCGAACATCTGCGCCTTGCTGGCGAAATGCCGGTAAAGCGCGGCTTCCGAGACCTCCAGGCGCGCGGCGAGGGCGGCCGTGGTGATCCGGGACGCGTGCGGCTGCTCCAGCATCTCGGCCAGGGTCTGCAGAATTTGGGTCTTGCGCTCGCCGGGTTTGCTCGCCATGGAAGTGTCTGCTCTCGCGCAGGCTTGACGGTGGAGGGGAGGAGGAGCGCGCCGCTATCCCCGCAAGGGGCGTCGGCGTAACAGCAAATCACTGACGGAGTTTACCCGCAAGTCGACGTAGGCCGGACGGTGCGACCGGCCCCGGGCGAAAGGAGTGCCGGGGTGATACACGTGGACGGTGCGCAGCCCCACCCGGCGGGCCCCGCGCAGGTTGGCCAGGGTGTCCTCCACCAGGACGGCGCGGTGTGCCGGAACGCCTTCGCGCGCCAGCACATAGCGCAGCAGGGCGGGCGAGGGCTTGGGCCGGAATTCGCCGTGCAGGCGCATGTGTTCGATCGCCCACAGGCTGTGGAACTGGTTCAGGATGCCCAGGCGGGACAGCACGGCGCGGGCGTAATGCAGCGGCGCGTTGGTCAACAGCACCTTGCGGCCGGGCAGCCGCCGCAGCTTGTAGGCAAGCGCCTTCTCCGCGCGCACGAGGGAAGCGACGTCGAAGTCATGGCTGCGGTGCAGGAAGTCGTGGGCGTCCACGCCATGATGCCGGACCATGCCGATCATGGTGGCGCCGTAGCGCTTCCAGTACATCGAGCGCACGCGGTTGGCGGTGTCGATGTCCACGTCCAGGGCCTCGGCCACGGCCATGGTCATGCCATGGTCGATCTTCGGGAAGATGGCGTGCGAGGTATCGTGCAGCGTGTTGTCCAGGTCGAACAGCCACAGGCGTTCAGCAACGCCTTCGGCCGTCCGCCGGGAGCGGCGCAGCCGTACCGCCGGCCGCAGCAACTGGCGATGGGCCCGCATCAATTGCCCATGGCGCTACGCGCCACCCGAAAGAGGCCGAACGAAGAGGTTCCCGCCGGCGATGCGGCAAGGCAGGCAAAGCCCCCCAACATGGCAAGGCCTCCCCGATCAGGGCCGCGCGGATCCGGCTCCGCCGGTCCGCAGCGGCGCCCCCCCGGGGGGGATGCGCGCAGCGCTACGGGGGGGGGCATCAATGGGAGCTGATCATCGTGCCGACGCCCTGGTCGGTCAGGATTTCCAGCAACAGGCAGTGAGGAACGCGGCCGTCGACGATGTGCACGGAATTCACGCCATTCTTGGCGGCGTCCAGCGCGGAGGAGATCTTGGGCAGCATGCCGCCGGAGATCGTGCCGTCGGCGAACAGCTCGTCGATGGTCTGGGCCGACAGGCTGCGCAGGAGCTTGCCGCCCTTGTCCAGCACCCCGGGGGTGTTGGTCAGCATCAGCAGCTTTTCGGCGCCCAGCACTTCCGCCATCTTGCCGGCCACGACGTCGGCATTGATGTTGTAGGCCGTGCCGTCCTCGCCATAGCCGATGGGCGAGATGACGGGGATGAACTGGTCGTCCTGCAGCGCCTTGACCACGGCCGGCTCGACCGTGGTGATGTCGCCGACGAAGCCGATGTCGATGGGCTCGGACGGGTTGTCCTTGTTGTCCATCAGCTTCTTGCGGGCCTGGATCAGCCCGCCGTCCTTGCCGGTCAGGCCGACGGCCTTGCCGCCCACCTCGTTGATCATCATGACGATGTCCTGCTGGACCTGGCCGCCCAGCACCCATTCCACGACTTCCATGGTTTCGGCGTCGGTGACGCGCATGCCCTGGATGAAGGTGCCCTGCTTGCCGATGCGGCGCAGCGCGTCGTCGATCTGCGGACCGCCGCCGTGGACCACCACAGGATTCAGCCCCACCAGCTTCAGCAGCACGACGTCGTGGGCGAAGCTGCGCTGCAGCCGCTCTTCCGTCATGGCGTTGCCGCCGTACTTGACCACGATGGTCTTGCCGTGAAATCGTCGGATATACGGCAGTGCTTCAGACAGCACGGCGGCTTTGACAGCAGGAGACGAAACGGCGGCAGGGTCGGGGGTGTCGGTCATGGCAGCTAAGTCGGCAAATATACGTATGAGTGGTTAGAAAAAATGCCTGCACAAAAACGCGTTCGGGACGCATTAGCGCAAGCATACGACGGATTGTAGTACCCACAGGTTTCTTATGCTTTAAACCCATGTTCATATGCCCGACAAATAACCGGCATTCAGGTAAATTGGGGGCGTTTTCACAACGGCAGGCCCCGCAAAAGGGGGCGGGGCCACATTGGCTGGACATTTGTCCCCAATTCTTAACCCATATAAGAGGCAACACATGCGTTTGAATCTTGTCCGCTCCGCCCTGGTGGCGTCGGCCTTCCTGGTGGCGGCGAACGCCGCCCATGCCGAAAAAGTGGTGGTGGGCGCCACCCAGGTCCCGCATGCCGAAATCCTGGAAGTGGTGAAGCCGCAACTCGCCAAGGAAGGCGTGGAGCTCGATATCAAGGTGTTCAGCGATTACGTGCAGCCCAACCTGCAGTTGGCCGACAAGCAGCTGGACGCCAACTTCTTCCAGCACAAGCCGTACCTGGATTCCTTCAACAAGGACCGCAAGGCGAACCTGGTGCCGGTGGCTTTGGTGCACGTCGAGCCGTTCGGCGGCTACTCGAAGAAGATCAAGAGCGTGTCCGAGCTCAAGGAAGGCGCGAGCGTCGCCATTCCGAACGACCCGTCCAACGGCGGCCGCGCGCTCGTGCTGCTGCAGAAACAGGGCCTGATCAAGCTGAAGGATCCGTCCAACATCCTCGCGACCGCCGCGGACGTGGTCGAGAATCCCAAGAAGCTGAAGTTCCGCGAACTGGAAGCCGCCATGCTGCCGCGTTCGCTGGACGACGTGGACCTGGCGCTGATCAATACCAACTACGCGCTGGAAGCCGGGCTGGTGCCGACCAAGGATGCGCTGTTCATCGAGGGCTCGGATTCGCCCTACGCCAACATCCTGGTGACCCGCGAGGACAACAAGGACGCGCCGGGCATCAAGAAACTCGTCAATGCCCTGCATACCCCCGAGGTGAAGACGTTCATCCAGGAAAAGTACAAGGGCGCGGTGGTTCCGGCGTTCTGAGTTCTTCCAGCGCCGATGCGCGAACCGCCCGACCGGGCGGTTTTTCTTTTTGCGAAGCAGGCGGCCCCGCGGCGGGGCTCAACCTGCCGCCAGCGCCTTTTCCACCGTGGCGTGGAATTCCGCGACGTCGTATTCGCCCAGGTAGCGCTTGATGATGTTGCCTTTCTTGTCGATCAGGAAGGCCGTGGGAGTCAGGCGGATGTCGCCGAAGGCGCGGGCGATGTCGCCCTTGGTGTCCAGCGCCACCGGAAACGGCAGCTTGCGCGTTTCGGCGAAATTCAGCACGAAATTGGGCGGGTCGTAGTCCATGGCGACCGCGACCGCCTCGTAGCCCTTGCCGGCGTATTCCTTGTAGGCCGCGATGGTCTCGGGCATCTGTTTCACACAGGTCACGCAACTGGTGGCCCAGAACTTGACCAGCACGACCTTGCCGCGCAGATCCTGCATGGAGAAGGTCTTGCCTTCCAGGGTGGTGAAGGTGACGTCGGGGGCGGTCTGCGCGGGGCGCAGGACGAACCAGGCGCCGATGCCGACCGCCACCAGGACGGCGAGCGCTACGATGGCTTTTTTCATTTGATGGGCATGGCCTCTACGCCGGCGCCCGTGCCGCCAGCGCTATCGCTGGCCGCGCCGGCGCCGCTTTCGATGGGCGCTTTGCTTTCCGTGGTTTTGGATTCGGAGCCGCTGTTCGACAGCCGGATCGCTTCCTCGCGGCTGATGGTTTCGAACAGTTTAACCACCTTGGCCACGCCGCCGACGTCGGCGGCGGCATTGGCGGCGTAGTCGCCTTCGGCCTGCGTCACCTTGCCCATGAGATAGACGACGCTGTGGTCGGTGGTCACGGCGATGGTGCCGGAAGGCACGTACTTGGTATTGAGCAGGGCGGTCTTGACCTTGGAGGTCAGCCAGGTGTCGTTGGAGCGCACGCCGAACGAGGCGATGGGGCCCACCGTCAGCTGGTTGGTGACTTGTTTGACGTTTTCCACGCCTTGGGCGATCGCCGTGGCCTGGCTCTTGGCCTCTTCGGTGGGCACGTCGCCGGTCAGCAGCAGGTGGCCGCCATAGGACATGGCATTGACGCGGGCGGTGTCGCCCAGCTTCTGCGAGATCTGGCTCTGCGCCTTGAACGCCATGTTCTGGTCTTCGAGCTGGATGCCGGAAGTCCGGCGGTCCGTCACGACGACGGCCGTGGTGGCGGCGGCGCCGCCCACGATCAACGGCGCGCAGGCCGACAACGACAGCGCGGCGGTGGACAGCGCGGCGGCAAGCATCAGCGGACGGACTGCGGTGCGGACGTCAGAAATCATTCGGTGTCTCCAAGCAGAAGAGCGTCAATGCCGTCGCACAGAGCGTGCAGCAGCAGAATATGGACTTCCTGGATGCGCATCGTGCGATCGCTGGGAACACATAGATGGACGTCCATGGGCGTAATGAGTTCCCCCATGACGCCGCCGCCCTTGCCGGTCAGGGCAAGCACGTGCATTTCGCGGGCGCTGGCGGCTTCCATGGCGCGCACCACATTGGGGGAGTTGCCGCTGGTGGAGATCGCCACCAGCACGTCGCCGGCCTGGCCGAAGGCGTTGACCTGGCGCTCGAAGACTTCGTCGAAGCCGTAATCGTTGCCGACGGCGGTGAGTATGGAGGTGTCGGTATTGAGCGCGATGCCGGCCAGGGGCAGGCGTTCGCGCTCGAAGCGGCCCACGAGTTCGGCGATGAAATGCTGCGCGTCGGCGGCCGAGCCGCCGTTTCCGCAAGCCAGAATCTTGCCGTTGTTCGCCAGGGCGCCGAACAGCACGTCCACCGCTATCGCCAGCGGCTCGGCCAGCACGTTCATGCTTTGTTCGTACGCTGCCATGGCATCGCGAAAGTGCGACGTCATACGAGAGGTCATATCCATGGCCGCGATTATCTCACGGTGCCGTTACCCTGTTCTGTCCAGGCGTAACGAGCTTCGGGAGGGGCGTTACCGAGGGCGGCGCGGCTCAGGGCAGCCAGAACGCCCCCCGCAACCACTGGGGATGGCCGGCCTCGAAGACGACCGCGTCGAAGCGGGCGGCGGGCGGCCTGCCCTGCCAGTGGCGCCGGGCCAGCTCGGGCAGCCACTGGGCGGCGGCGCGGGCCAGCCGTGCCTGCTTTTCGCGGCCGATGCTGGCCGCGGCGCCGCCATAGCGGGTGCGGCCGCGCGAACGGACCTCGACCAGCACCAGGACATCGCCGTCGCGCATGGCCAGGTCGATCTCGCCGGCGCGGGTCTGCAGATTGCGCGCCAGCAACGTCAGGCCTTGCGCCCGCAACAGGCGCAGCGCGGCCGCCTCGTGCCGGTCGCCTTCGCGCTGGGCGGGCGAGCGGCGCGGGGCGGGCGGATCGGCCGGGGGCGGGCGGCGCCCCGCGCGCCGGCGGCGCTTGTCGGCGCGGCGGCGGGCGGCCAGGGCCAGTTCGCAGGCCAGGCGCAAGGTCTCATCCGTCACGGGGGCTCCAGAGGCAGCGTGCAATGGCGGCTACACTGACATGGTTTTCCGTGTCAGTAGGCCGCAATGAATCAAAATGTCTCACCCCCGCCAGCCGGAGATGCCTGGTCACGCGTTGCCGAACGCGTGGCGGAGCAGCATTGGCCCGCCGCGACGCTGTATGTCGTGGCCACGCCGATCGGCAATCTGGGCGATTTGGGGCTGCGCGCCTGGCATGCCCTGCAGCGGGCGGACGTCATCGCTGCCGAGGACACGCGGGCAAGCCGCACGCTGCTGGATGCCTGGGGCGTGGGCACGCCGCTCATGGCCGCTCACCGCCACAACGAGGCCGCGGCGGCCCAGGCCATATGCGAACGGCTGGAACAGGGCCAGCGCGTGGCCCTGGTGTCCGATGCGGGCGCGCCCGCCGTCAGCGATCCGGGCGCGCGTATCGTGCGCGCCGTGCGCGAAGCCGGCTTCAAGGTGGTGCCGGTGCCCGGTCCCAGCGCCGTGATCGCCGCGCTGATGGGCAGCGGCGTCACCACGGACGAAAACCCGGCCTATGCGTTCGCGGGTTTCGCGCCGCCCAAGGCCGCGGCGCGCCAGCGTTGGCTGCGCACCTGGTGCGCCTTGCCCGCGCCGGTGGTGATGTTCGAATCGCCGCATCGGCTCGCGGCCACCCTGGCCGACCTGCTGGAAGTCTGCGGGCCGGACCGCCGCCTGACCGTGGCGCGCGAACTCACGAAGCGCTTCGAGGAGATCGCCACCTTCCCGATGGGAGAGGGCGCGGCCTGGCTGGCGGCGGACGCCCATCGCGAGCAGGGCGAATTCGTGCTGATCGCGCATGCCCGGGAGAACGAGCCGGCGCAGGACGACGCCGATCCTCGCACCGACGCGCTGCTGGACGCCTTGCTGGAGTCGCTGTCGTTGCGCGATGCGGCCCGCGTCGCGGCCAAGGTCTCGGGCCTGCCGCGGGACGTGCTGTACAACCGGGCGCTGGCCCGCAAGAAGGCGGCGGAGTAATCATGGCCTACGCAACAATCGTGTCCAACAAGCCCGCCGATCCCAACGAGCGGCTCACCTACCGCGACATGCCCACGCCGTTGGGAGACATGCGCCTGGTCGCAAGCCCCAAAGGCCTGCGGGGCGCCTGGTTCACGGACCAGGCCCTGCTGCCCTCGGCCGAAGGCTGGATCCTTACCGAATCCGATCCCATCCTGGAGCAGGCGCGCCGCGAGCTGGACGAATGGTTCGCCGGCCAGCGCCGCGCGTTCGACGTGCCGCTGGATCCCGTCGGCACGACTTTCCAGCACCAGGTATGGCATGCCCTGTGCGACCTGGACTTCGGGGTGCTGGCCAGTTATGGCGACCTGGCCCGCACGGTGGGCCGGCCCAAGGGGGCGCAGGCGGTCGGCGGGGCGGTGGGACGCAACCCGATCAGCATCATCATTCCGTGCCACCGCGTGATCGGCGCCGACACTTCCTTGACCGGCTTCGGCGGCGGCTTGCCGCGCAAGCAGGCGCTGCTGGCCCACGAAGGCAATCTGTACCGGAGCCGCAATGCGCGGGCGCGCCGCGTCTGCGACGGCCAGGCGGAGCTGCCCTGGTAGCCAGGGGATTCGTTTATTGCGCGGCGATGCTGGGCAGGATGCCGATGCGGTCCGACACCAGCTGCACGGCGTTCAGCGCGCTTTGGCGGTCGGGGTAGGGGCCGATCCTGACCCGGTAGAGATTGTTGGACTGTTCCATCGAGGCGGGCGGCGCGCCGTCGGCGCCCAGCTGGGTATTGATCCGGCTGACCAGCGATTGCGCATTGGCCGGTTGACTGAACGCGCCCACTTGCAGATAGACGCTGCCGAGACCGCCCGCCGCCGGCTGGCGCACCGGGGCGGAGCCGGGCGCGGGCGCCGGCAGGGGTTCCGCCGTGAGCGCGACGGGGGCGGCGGCCACGGGCGCGGGCACCGGCTTGGAGCCGGTGGCCGACTCCGGCTCCGGCGAAGCGGCGGCGGGCGCGCCCTGCGAGGCCAGGCGCCGTATTTCGTCGGGAGGAATGGCTTCCACGATCACCTGGCCGCTGCCCGGCCCGATGATGCCGAGCTTGTGCGCCGCGACATAGGACAGGTCCATGATGCGGTCGCTGTGGAAGGGGCCGCGGTCGTTCACCCGCACCACGACCGTCTTGCCGTTGACCAGGCTGGTGACGCGGGCGTAGCTGGGCAGCGGAAGCGTCGTGTGGGCGGCCGTCATGGCGTACATGTCGTAGGACTCGCCGATGGACGTGGAGTTGCCGTGGAACTTCTTGCCGTACCAGGAGGCGATGCCGCGTTTCTTGTAGGGCTGGCCGCTGGTGTCGGGCACGTAGCGCTGGCCGAACACGACGTACGGACGGTTCGCGCCGCTGGCGTACGGTTCGATCCTGGGCACCGCGTCGGGCACCTGGTCCAGATTGGACGGCGGATTCGCGTCCGGTCCGTCATCCTTGTAGTAGCCGCCCTTCTTGCGCCCGCCGGTGGACGAACAGCCGGCCACGGCGATGGCCAGCGACAACATCAGGATCAGGCGGAGCGGGCGGGACAGCGTCATGCGGATTCGTCGGGAAGTTGGTTGCGGTGGCGCACCAGCAGCGGGTCGTGGTCGGCGAAGCGCAGCGCCAGCTGTTCGACCACGTACACGGAACGGTGCTGGCCGCCGGTACAGCCGATGGCGACGGTCAGGTAGTTGCGGGTGTCTTGCGTGTAGCGCGGCAGCCAGCGGTTCAGGAAGCCGGCGATGTCGTCGATCATCAGGCCCACCTGTTCGAACCCCGCCAGCCAGGCGGCCACGGGCTCGTCGCGCCCGGTCAGGGGGCGCAGGTTGCGGTCGTAGTAGGGGTTGGGCAGGCAGCGCACGTCGAACACCAGGTCGGCGTCACGGGGCACGCCGCGCTTGTAGGCGAAGGATTCGAACGTCAGGACCAGCGGCGCGCGGTCCGCCTGGATCAGGTCACGGATCCAGGCGCGCAACTGCCCCGGCGTCAGGTCCGAGGTATCGATGACGTGTTCCTGTTCGCGCAGCGGAGCCAGCAGTTCGCGCTCCAGCGCGATGCAGTCGACCAGGGAGGGGGCGGTGCCGCCGCGCTGCAGGCGATCGGTCAGCGGGTGGCGGCGCCGGGATTCGGAGTAGCGCTGCACCAGCGTCGCGGTGCTGGCGTCGAGGAAGACCACGCGCAGGCTCGTGCCCATGGCGCGCAGCGCGGTGACCACGTCGGGCAGTTCGGCGAGCTCGCCGGGCGAGCGGACATCGATGGCGACGGCGACCCGCTCCAGGCCTTCGTCCCGGACGTTGGCGATGAATTCGGTCAGGAACCTTACGGGCAGATTGTCGACGCAGGTATAGCTGGCATCCTCGAGCATGCGCAGGGCGACGGACTTGCCGGAGCCAGAGATGCCGGTGACTAGGACGACTTTCAACATGGACATGATTGTGGCACGCTTTTCCAGGACGATGCCGGCGGGATGGCATCTGATATGGCCGTAAACTCCGAATCTGCGCCTGTACCTTTCCGGCCGCCCTGGCGTAAGCTTGGCGCCGGGTACTCGACAGATTCACATACGCGCCCCGCCGTCATGCGCTTCGGGGGATTGGAATTCGACCTAGATGTTAGCCCTCATTTCCTTTCGTAGTGTTTCACTGCCTCGGTTTTGGGCAATCTCCGCGCTCGTGGCCGCCGCCGCCGTCGTTTTTTCCGCAAGGCCCGCTCAGGCCCAGGACGCCTCTCCGGCGCCCTTGCGCCCCGACACCATGGCCGCCCGCGTGGCGGCCTGTACGGCCTGCCATGGCGCGCAGGGCCGGGCGGGCACCGACGGCTACTATCCGCGCCTGGCCGGCAAGCCCCAGGAATACCTGTACCACCAACTGCTCAATTTTCGCGATGACCGGCGCCAGTACCGCCCCATGAGCCATCTGCTGGCCGGCCTGCCGGACGACTACCTGCGCGAAATGGCGGCGTATTTCTCCGAGCAGCATGTGCCGTATCCAGCGCCGGCTCGCGCCGAGGTGTCCGCCGCCACGCTGGAAGCCGGCCGCAGGCTCGCGCTGGACGGCGACGCGGCGCGCGGCCTGCCCGCCTGTGCGTCCTGTCACGGCGCCGCCCTGGGCGGCCTGCTGCCCGCGATCCCCGGCCTGCTCGGCCTGCCGCGCGACTACATCGGTTCGCAGATCGGCAGCTGGAAGACCGGGCTGCGCCGGGCGGCGGAGCCGGATTGCATGGCCGATATCTCCAACAAGCTCACCCCCGCCGACATCGGCGCGCTGGCGGCATGGCTGTCGTCGCGGCCCGTCGTCGAACCCTATGCGCCCGAACCGGCAGGTTCGCTGCGCCTGCCCGCGGAATGCGGCAGCCAGGCACAACGGTAGGCGGGCGAGCGGATGAAACTCATGAAGAAAGTCCTGTTGGTCCTGCTGCTGGCGATTGTCGCGGGGGCGGGCGGCCTTTATTGGGCGGGCACGCGCGACGATTCCAGCACCGGCCCGGCCGCGGCGGCCGCCGATGCCTCGACCCTGATCGAGCGCGGGCGCTATCTCGCGTCGGCGGGCAATTGCATGGCCTGCCACACGAGCCGGGGCGGCAAGGCGCTGGCCGGAGGCACGCCCATCCCGACGCCGTTCGGCACGGTGTACGGCCCGAACATCACGCCGGACGAAAAGACCGGCATCGGCGCATGGACGGCCGATGACTTCTGGCAGGCGCTGCACAACGGCAAGTCGCGGGACGGCACGCTGCTCTATCCCGCCTTCCCATACACGGAATACACGCGCGTCACCCGCGCGGATTCCGACGCGCTGTTCGCCTACCTGCGCAGCATGCCGCCGGTCAGCCAGCCCAGCCGGCCGCCGGAGCTCGAATCCCCGTACGACCAGCGCGCGCTGCTGGCCGCCTGGCGGGCCCTGTATTTCAAGCCGGGCGTGCTGGAGGCCGACGCGGGGCAGTCGGCGCAATGGAACCGCGGCCGCTATCTGGTCGAAGGGCTGGGGCATTGCGCCGCCTGCCACACGCCACGCAACCGCCTCGGCGCGCTGCGTTCGGACCAACCCCTGGCCGGCGGCGAGATCCCGGCGCTGGACTGGTACGCGCCGCCGCTCACCAACGATATGCAGACCGGGCTGGGGCGATGGTCGGCCGAGGACATCGCCGCGCTGCTCAAGACGGGCATGTCCAGGCATTCCAGCGCCAGCGGCCCGATGGCCGAAGTGGTCCTGGGCAGCTCGCAGCACCTGAGCGACGACGATGCGCTGGCCATCGGCGTCTATCTCAAGTCCTTGCCTGCCGTGCCCACGGCGGATCCGCCTTCGGCGCCGGTCTCGGCCGCGGCGATGGAGCTGGGCGGAAAGATCTACCACCAGCAATGCGCGCAATGCCACCAGCCCGCGGGCGAGGGCAGCGGCACGGCCTGGCCCGCGCTGGCCGGCAATCCCACCGTGACGGCGCCATCGCCGGTCAATGCCATCCGCATGGTGCTCGACGGCGGCTACGCGCCCGCCACGGCCGCGAATCCCCGGCCCCACGGCATGCCGCCGTTCGGCCAGCTGCTCAACGATGGCGATATCGCCATGCTGGTGTCCTACATCCGCAATAGCTGGGGCAACGAAGCCGGCGGCGTGACGCCCCTGGAGGTCAAGCGCGCGCGGGCCGCGTCGACGCGGAACTAGTCAGGTCCGGCGGCAGGCCAGGCGCGCCAGCTCGCCCAGCACGCGGATCGCGTCCTGGGCGCCGGCGTCCCAGGGATGGCCGTAGTTCAGGCGCAGCGCGCTGCCGAATTGGCCGCTGGCCGAAAAGATGGGGCCGGGCGCCACGCTGATGCCGCGCTCCAGCGCTTGCCGGTGCAAGGCCAGCGCGTCCACCCGCGCGGGCAGTTCCAGCCACAGGAAGAAGCCGCCTTGCGGGCGAGTAACGCGCGTGCCCGCGGGGAATTCCTGGGCGATCGCGTCGGCCATGCGCGCTTGCCGCGCCTGCAGCGTTTCGCGCAGCCGGCGCAGGTGGCGGTCATAGCCGCCCTGTTCCAGGTATTCGGCGATGGCGCCCTGGGCGGGGCCGGACGCCGATAGCGTCGAAGACAGCTTGAGGCGTTGCACGCGCTGGGCATAGCGGCCGGCGCAGGCCCAGCCGATGCGATAGCCCGGCGCCAGGCATTTCGAGAACGACGAGCAATGCAGCACCAGCCCCTGCGTGTCGTAGGCCTTGGCGGGCACGGGCCGCGTCGATCCGAAGTACAGCTCGCCGTACACATCGTCTTCGATCAGGGGAATGCCATGGCGGGCCAGCGTCTCCACCAGCTGCCGTTTGCCGGCGTCCGGCATCAGGCTGCCCAGCGGGTTCTGGAACTGCGTCATCAGCCAGCAGGCCTTGGGCGCGTGGCGCCGGATCGCGGCCTCCATTGCGTCCAGGTCGATGCCGGTGCGCGGATGGGTAGGCACTTCCAGCGCCTTCAATCCCTGCCGTTCAAGCGCCTGGAGGGCGCCGTAGAAGGTGGGCGCTTCGACCATGACCGTGTCGCCGGGCTGGGTGACCGCCTGCAGGCAAAGATTGAGCGCTTCGAGCGCGCCGTTGGTGACGACGATGTCGCTGGCAGGCACGTTGATGCCGCCGATCAGGTAGCGCAGCGCGATCTGGCGGCGCAGGCCGGGGTTGCCGGGAGCCAGGTCTTCCACCGTGTCTAGCGGATCCTGCCGCTTCAGGTGCGCGGCCATCGCCTGGGCCAGCCGCGGCAGCGGGAACAGCAGCGGCGAAGGAAAGGCCGAACCCAGCGGCGTGACGTCGCGGTTGCGCACGGAGCCGAGGATGTCGAAGATGCGCTCGCTGATCGCGAGCTCCGTCGATTCGCCGTCCGGGCGCGACGCGCCGGGTTCGGGCGGCAGCGAGGCCGCGGGCGCGTTGACGTAATAGCCGGAGCGCGGCTGCGCCCGGATCAGGCCGCGCGCCTCCAACAGGTAATAGGCCTGGAAAACCGTGGAAGGGCTGACCCGCCGCGCCGCGCAGGCGTCGCGCACGGAAGGGAGCTTGTCGCCCGCGCGCAGCACGCCGTCGCGTATCGATTTGGCGATCTCGGCCGCCAGCGTTTCGTAGAGGCTCACGGCATCGCCGGGCGGCACGCGCTTACTTGCTGCTTTGCAGGATCGCCATCGCCTGGCGCTCCATGAATTCGCCCAGCGTGTCGATGCCGCGCAGTTTCAGGATCGTGTTGCGCACGGCGGCCTCCACGAGCACCGCCAGATTGCGGCCTGCCGCAACCTGCAGCATGACCTTGCGCACCGGCAGGCCCAGCATGTCCTGGGTGATGTCCTGCAGGGGCAGCCGCTCGAACTTGTCCTGCGCGGTGGCGCGCACCAGGTGCACGATGAGCTTCAGGCGCATCTTCCGGCGCACGGAGGTCTCGCCGAAGATGGTGCGGATATCGAGCAGGCCCAGGCCGCGCACTTCCAGCAGGTTCTGCAGCAATTGCGGGCAGTGGCCCTCGATCATGTTGGGGGCGGTGCGCGAGAACTCCACGGCGTCGTCGGCCACCAGGCCGTGCCCGCGCGAAATCAGCTCCAGCGCCAGTTCGCTCTTGCCCAGGCCGGATTCGCCGGTGATGAGCACCCCCAGGCCGAGCACGTCCAGGAATACACCGTGCACAGTGGTGGTGGGCGCGAGCTTCTTGCCCAGGTAGATGCGCAGCAGGTCGATGAGCTGTGCGGCCGCCACGGGAGTGGACAGCAGCGGCACCTGGTGCTGCTCGCATTGGTCGACCAGGTCCTGGGGCGGCGTCAGCCCATCGGCCAGCAGAATGGCCGGGACGCCGCCGATCAGCAGCTCGTCCATGTGGTGCATGCGGCGGCGCAGGTCGAAGCGCGTGTAGTACGCCAGCTCTTCCTGGCCGAACACCTGGATCCGCGATGGGTGGATGAGGTTCAAGTGGCCGACGAGGTCCGCGGCCGACATGCCGTCGTCGGGAATTGCGCGGTCCGCTGCGCCCTGGCCTGAAATCCAGTTAAAGGGGATTTTGTCGGCGTTGTCGTCGACGAGTTCCTGCACCGTAAGCATGGCAGCGTTTCCGCGGGAAGAATCAGAGTTGGCCGGTCGTGAGCATCTTGTGGACGATGGCCGGATCGGTTTCCGTGGCCAGGGCCTCGCGCAATGCCTTGTTGGACATGAGTTGGGCCAGCTCGGCCAGGATGTCCAGGTGCTGCTGGGTGGCCGCTTCGGGCACCAGCAGACAGAGCAGCATCGAGACCGGCTGTCCGTCGGGCGCATCGAAGGCGATGGGCTGGGCGAGGCGGATGAAGGCCGCCAGCGCCTGCTCCAGGCCCTTCACGCGGCCGTGCGGGACGGCCACTCCCTGCCCCAAGGCCGTGGAGCCCAGGCGTTCCCTGGCAAACAGGCTGTCGAACACGAGCGCCCGAGCCAAGCCATGGTTGTTTTCGAAGAGAAGGCCGGCCTGCTCGAACGCACGTTTCTTGCTCGTTGCGAGCATATCGAGCACGACGTTGCCGGCGGGTAGGATGCGCGACAAATGATTCATCGGATCATTATATGGTTATATGACGCAGTGCAATAATCGGCCTCTGCGGCGCGTCCTCTGCGTGGGCGCGCGGCGGGGCGGCAAGAGCGACAGCATAGACCGATAGCGGCGGATTGTGGGCATTCTTGCGCCTTGCGCAGTCTTGCGGGCCGGGAAACCTCGGGAATTGGGGAAAACAGGATCGCCGGGTGGGGGCCGGGAATGGGGGACAGTGAGGGGGGAGGGAAGTTTGCCGATGCCCCGGCTGGACTCGTGGTCTAGCGGGACACCGGGACTGAGGCAGGATTCTAGAATCGCTGTTTCGTTAGTCTCGCAGGCGAGCTATCGTGAGGCGCGTTATTGCTGGGGTGACGAAAGATTCGCCGCTTGCCGCTTCACGGACTCCGCTGTGTGACTTCGTACCTTGTCCTTGTGCTTGATGACCTGACGGTCGACCTTGTCAGCAAGAAGATCTATGGCTGCATAGAGATTTTCATCGGTAGCTTCACAATGAATGTCCTTACCGCTCAGACGCATGGTGATTTCGGCTCTATGCCGCAGGGGCTCTACCGAGAGCATGACCTGGGTATCGATGACGTGATCGAAATGCCGCAGCACTCGCGCCAGTTTGTTCATGACATATTCCCGGATGGCCGGGGTGACGTCGAGGTGACGACCGCAGATGCTCAGGTTCATAGTGTGCTCTCCTTCTAAAAGAGGAAAAAGGGTGCGCAAAAGAGCGCGGCTGGTTCGTTAGGCGTTCTCCTTGATCGAGAGGGTTCGTTTAGTACTAGTGTATAGACTCGGGCCGATAAAACAAGCTGACCTAACGCAAGAACATGGCATTTTTATGGCTGAGTCCGCGGGGCCCATAGGGGTCTTCCCGGAGCCGCCCGTTACATGCGGAAGTGCTCTCCCAGGTAGACGCGGCGCACGGCGGGATCGCCCACGATTTCGTCGGGGTGGCCGTCGGTCAGGACCTTGCCTTCGCTGATGATGTAGGCGCGGTCGCAGATGCCCAGCGTTTCGCGGACGTTGTGGTCGGTGATCAGCACGCCGATGCCCCGGCCCTTCAGGAAACGCACGATGCGCTGGATCTCGATGACGGCGATGGGGTCCACGCCGGCGAAGGGCTCGTCCAGGAGGATGAAGCGCGGGCTGGTGGCCAGCGCCCGCGCGATTTCGACGCGGCGGCGTTCGCCGCCCGACAGCGAAATGGCCGCGTTGCTGCGGATGTGGCCGATCTGGAGCTCTTCCAGCAGGGCTTCCATCTGTTCGTTGATCTTGGCCGTGGAGAGCGGGCGTCCATCCGGCCCTATTTGCAGTTCCAGCACGGCGCGGATGTTCTGCTCCACGGTCAGGCGGCGGAACACGGAAGCATCCTGCGGCAGGTACGACAGCCCCATCCGCGCTCGCTTGTGGATGGGCATCGCGGTGATGGCGGCGCCGTCGATCTCGATGCGGCCGGCGTCCGCGGGCACCAGGCCCACGATCATGTAGAAGCTGGTGGTCTTGCCCGCGCCGTTCGGGCCGAGCAGGCCGACGACTTCGCCGCTGACCACGGATAGGGACACGTCCTGCACCACGGTGCGGCCGTTATAGGTCTTGCGCAAGCCGGTTGCGCGCAGGCTGCCCTGCTTGACGCCCGAAGGGGCGGAGGTCACGGGAGTCTGCACTGAGGGTTGGTTCATCGTGGCTGCGAGTGGTGTTGCATGGGAGGCGCTTCAGCGCCCTTTCTTGGCGGCCTGCTGCTTGCGGCATTCGGCGATGGCGGCGTCGGTCTTGGCGCGCGGCTCCGCCACCGAGCGGACCCGTCCGCCCGCCGCCGACGAGTTGGGCCCGCCCTGGGCTTCGTACGTGCCGGTCTTTTCGTTGTAGCGCACCCGTTCGCCACGTATCGTATCGAACGGTTTCCCACAGACGTAGCGGATCACGACGGCCTGCCCGATGAGGTCGAAGGTGCTTTTCGAGCCGTCGTATTCGGCGCGCAGGCCCTTGCCTTCGATGAGCTCGAAGGTCTCGGGACGTTCCTGGCGGATCGTCACGACCTTGCCCTTGTTGGCCGTGGCGGTGCCGAACTGGTTGCCCTGCGGGTCCTCGTTCATCTGCAGGGTGTCCGACGTCAGGGTCATGAGGCCGCGGGTCAGGTTGACGTTGCCCGTGAAGACGCTTTGCTTCTTCACGTCGTCGTAGTGCAGCGTATCCGACAGGATCAGCGTGCTGGGCTCTTCGGCCGGGGCGGCCGACTTGGACGCCGGATCCGCGGCGAAGGCGGGCGCGAGCGCCGAGGCCGTCAGCAGGACGGCGCCGATCAGACGGGTCGTCGGGGCAAGGAGAATCCGGAGGTCGGTCATGGTTTCTTCTGGTCAGTGTTGTTGGCGGGAATTTCGGTCCGACGTTGCTGCTTGCCTTCGGAACCGGCAATTTCCACATCGGTCGATGCCGAAACCTGCAGTTGGCGCGTCTTGTTGTTGTAGTGCATGCCCTTGCCGTTCATGCGCGAACGGCCCTTGAGCACCTCGGCGGGCAGGTCGGTATAGACCACGTCCTCGTCGGGCAGGATGATCAGCTGCTGGCTGCGCACGTCGAGCATGTCGTTGTTGGCGTCGGGCTGGCGGTGCACGTGCGCGTCGCCATTCATGACGATGCGCTTGCCGCCTTGCTCCATCACGGCCGTCTTCGAGACGGCCACCGTGATGGGGTTGGTCTCGCGCTGGCCGACCGCGCGCGGTTCGGTGATGTGATACGAGTCATCGTCCGGGAAATGCTCCGCGTACTGGCCTTCCAGCCGGTTGATGGGCCGGCCGCCGGGGTCGGTGCGCAGCATGACGAAATCGCGGGACCATGCGTCCATCTCGTGGGTGATGCGGCGCGGCGGGTCCACCTGGATGGCCCGCTGCGCATAGTCGGCCGCCCACCAGGAGCTGGTGACCAGCACCAGCAGCAGGAACAGCGCGATCAGAGAGGGAAAGCGTTCTTTCATCGGGTTCGCCGCAAGGGCGTGTTGGTTGTCGCGGCGGTTATTGGATCGCGCCCGGGCCCAGCAGGCCCGGGGCCGCCAGGAACGCGCCGAGGCGCCCCTGGGCCGCCAGCAGCAGGTCGCAGCATTCGCGCACGGCGCCGCTGCCCCCCGGCTGCGAGGATATCCAGTGGGCCGCCTGGCTGACGTAGGCGGGCGCATTCGGCACGCTGGCGGCGAAGCCCGCGCGCTGCATGGCCGGCAGGTCGATGATGTCATCGCCCATGTAGCCGGTCTGGTTCAGTTGGACACCGGAACGCTGCGCAAGTTCGTTCAGGGCGCCGCCCTTGTCGCGCACGCCCTGAACGACCTCGGCGATGCCCAGTTCGGCGGCGCGGCGCGCCACGATGGGCCCGGACCGGCCGGTCATCAGCGCGACCTTCAGGCCGCCTTCCATCAGCAGGCGCAGCCCGTGGCCGTCCAGCGCGTTGAAGCGCTTCTGCAGTTCGCCGCCTTCGCCATAGTAGAGGCTGCCGTCGGTCAGCACGCCGTCCACGTCGAACACCATCAGGCGCACGGTGGCGGCGCGTTCGCGCACGGTGGCGGGGATGCGGGCGAGGACCAGCGCGTCGGCCGGGTGAGTCACGGAAGCAGGAAGAGTCATAGTCATACCACTTTGGCGGCCATCAGATCATGCATGTGCAGGGCGCCGAGCAGGGCGCCATCGTTGTCCAGCACCAGCATGTGGTTGAGCCGTTGTTCGTCCATTTGCTGGGCGGCCTCGACCGCCAGCGCGTCGGCATTGATGCTGCGAGGCGAGCGCGTCATGCCCGCCTCCACGGTCAGGCTGCGGATGTCGCCGTGCCGGGCGATCAGGCGGCGCAGGTCGCCGTCGGTGAAAATGCCCTGCGGGCGGTGCTGCGCGTCGGTCACGACGGTCATGCCCATGCCCTTGGCGGACATGACCTCCAGCGCCTGCGACACCGGCGTGCCGGCCATGACGATGGGCAGGGCGTCGCCCTGGCGCATCACGTCGCGCACGTGGGTCAGCAGGCGGCGGCCCAGCGCGCCGCCCGGGTGCGAGCGGGCGAAATCCTGCGGACCGAACCCCCGCGCCTCCAGGCAGGCGACCGCCAGCGCGTCCCCCAGGGCCAGGGCCGTGGTGGTGCTGGCCGTGGGCGCAAGATTCAGCGGGCAGGCTTCCTGGGCGACGCTGCCGTCCAGGTGGACGTCGGCCAGCGAGGCCAGTTCGGACTGGGGATTGCCCGTGATGGCGATCACCCGCGCGCCCATCCGGCGGGCGACGGGCAGGATGGTCAGCAGTTCCTGGCCGGAGCCGGAATAGGAAATGGCGATGATCACGTCGTCCCGGGTGATCATGCCCAGGTCGCCGTGGACGGCTTCGGCCGCGTGCAGGAAGAAGGCGGGCGTGCCCGTGGAGGCCAGCGTCGCGGCGATCTTGCGCGCGATGTGGCCGGTCTTGCCGATGCCGCTGACGACCACGCGGCCACGGCAGGCCAGCAGCATGGCGACGGCGTGCGTGAAGCTGTCGTCCAGCCGTGCCGACAGGTCCAGCAGGCCCTGGCTTTCGATTTGCAGCGTTCTGCGCGCAGAGGCCAGCGCGGTCTCGGACGATGTTGTGGGATGGTCAGTCATGCACGGATTTTAATATCAGTATGCGGGTTTGCCCCGGGCAGGGGGGTATGGCATTCTGGCGGCTCTTTTCAACGGATTTCAAACTCTCTTTCCAGGTTCGTTCCATGTCCAGCATTCCCAGCCCCGTCCTTGGCACGCCCTTGTCTCCCCTGGCCACCCGAGTCATGCTGCTTGGTTCGGGCGAGCTGGGCAAAGAGGTCATCATCGCCCTGCAGCGGCTGGGCGTGGAAGTCATTGCGGTGGATCGGTACGCCGACGCCCCGGGCCACCAGGTGGCTCACCGGGCGCATGTGGTCTCGATGACGGACCCGGAGGCCCTGCGCAAGGTCATCGACCAGGAGCGGCCGCACGTTATTGTCCCCGAAATCGAAGCCATTGCCACCAATTTGCTGGTGGAACTGGAAGAGGCCGGCGTGGCGCGGGTCACGCCGACGGCCCGCGCCGCCCAGCTGACCATGAACCGCGAGGGCATCCGCCGCCTGGCGGCGGAAACCCTGGGGCTGCCCACATCGCCCTATTGCTTCGTCGACACGGAAGACGCGCTGCGCCAGGCCATCGACGGCGGCATCGGCTATCCCTGCGTCATCAAGCCGGTCATGTCCTCGTCGGGCAAGGGCCAGTCCCTGATCAAGACCGAGGACGACGTCGCCTCCGCCTGGCGCTACGCCCAGGAAGGCGGCCGGGTGGGCGCCGGCCGCGTCATCGTCGAGGGTTTCATCCGCTTCGACTACGAAATCACCCTGCTCACCGTGCGCGCTCGCGGCGCCGACGGCGAGATCCACACCCGCTACTGCGAGCCCATCGGCCACAAGCAGGTCGACGGCGACTACGTCGAAAGCTGGCAGCCGCACCCCATGTCGCCCGCCGCCCTGGAGCGTTCCCGGGAAATCGCGCTGGCCGTCACGTCCAACCTCGGCGGACTGGGCATCTTCGGCGTGGAGCTTTTCGTGGCCGGCGATCAGGTCTGGTTCTCGGAAGTCAGCCCGCGCCCGCATGACACGGGCATGGTCACCATGATCACCCAGGTCCAGAACGAGTTCGAACTCCACGCCCGGGCCCTGCTGGGGCTGCCGGTGGACACCAGCCTGCGCCAGCCCGGCGCCAGCAGCGTCATCTACGGCGGCGTCGAGGCCGCGGCGGTCTCGTTCCACAACGTGGCCGAAGCGCTGGCCGAGCCCGGCACGGATGTCCGTCTCTTCGGCAAGCCCGAATCCTTCGTCAAGCGCCGGATGGGCGTGGGCCTGGCCGTGGCCGAGGATGTCGCGGCCGCGCGCGCCAAAGCCAAGCGCGTTTCCGCCGCCGTGTCCGTCAAGGCCGGCTGACCCGGCCTCCAGCCCCATTCCATTGCCCTCAGCGGGCCCTCCGCCACCCGGCGGGCGGCCCGCCGGCGCTCGTCCGCGGCCATCCGGAGGCGGGCGCGCCCGCCGATCTGCGCCTTGCTTGCGGGCGTGCCCCTGCCGCCAGTGTGGTTTGCGCTTTCTCATTGTTTGTTCGATAATTTCAGAAATTTCTGAAAGCAGCGTAACTAGATTTATCTGGCCGCGCCGCTGGACCTTGCTGGCGCGGATCGACCATGGCTCTCACCCCTCAAAACGAACGCTTCATCCTGCATTTCGGGGAAATGGGCAGCCGCTGGGGCGTGAACCGCACTGTCGGCCAGATCTACGCCCTGCTGTTCCTCTCGTCCAAGCCCCTGAACGCCGACGACATCTCCGAGACGCTCGGTTTCTCGCGTTCCAACGTCAGCCTCGGGCTGAAGGAGCTGCAATCCTGGCGCCTGGTCAAGCTGATCCACCAGGTCGGCGACCGCCGTGACTACTTCGAAACACCCAAGGACGTATGGGAGATCTTCCGCATCCTGATGGAAGAAAAGCGCAAGCGCGAAATCGACCCCACGCTCTCCCTGCTGCGGGACACCCTGCTGGAACCCCCGTCGGGGCCCGATGAGGCCTACGCGCAACAGCGCATGAACGAAATGCTGGAGCTCATCGAACTGTCCACCGGATGGTTCGATGAGGTTCAACGACTGCCGCCCGAAACCCTGCAGAACCTGATGAAACTTGGTTCGAAAGTGCAGAAGGTGCTGGGCTTCGCCGGCAAATTGCGGGGCAAGGCCTGACCTTGATCCGCACCGTTTTTTCAGGAAACCTCTATGAAGTTGTATCCAACGCCCGTAACATGGCGCGAGAGTCGGCCTGGGAACCATGCCGGTTGCCGCGGCACCTCGACTGCCTGGGAGCGCCCCAATGATTGATCTCGACGTCGTCAACCTGTCGCGATTTCAGTTTGCCGCGACCGCGCTTTATCACTTCCTGTTCGTCCCCCTCACGCTCGGCCTGTCGTTCATCCTGGCCATCATGGAGAGCGTGTATGTCATGACCGGCCGCCCCATCTGGAAAAAGATGACCATGTTCTGGGGCACGCTGTTCGGCATCAACTTCGCGCTGGGCGTGGCCACGGGCGTGGTCATGGAATTCCAGTTCGGCATGAACTGGTCCTACTACAGTCACTACGTCGGCGACATCTTCGGCGCGCCGCTGGCGCTGGAAGGGCTGATGGCTTTCTTCCTGGAAGCCACCTTCGTCGGCCTGTTCTTCTTCGGCTGGAACCGCATGTCCAAGGTCAGCCACCTGGTCGTGACCTGGCTGGTGGCGTTCGGCACCAACTTCTCGGCGCTGTGGATCCTGATCGCCAATGGCTGGATGCAGAATCCGGTGGGCTCGATCTTCAATCCCGACACCATGCGCATGGAGATGACCGACTTCGCCGCGGTGATCTTCAACCCGGTGGCCCAGGCCAAGTTCGTGCACACGGTCAGCGCGGGCTACGTCGCCGGCGCCATGTTCGTCATGTCGATCAGCGCCTGGTATCTGCTGAAGGGCCGCCACATCGACCTGGCCAAGCGTTCGATGGCGGTCGCGGCCAGCTTCGGCCTGGCCTCGGCGCTGTCCGTCGTGGTGCTGGGCGACGAAAGCGGCTACCTCACCACCGAACACCAGAAGATGAAGATCGCGGCCATGGAGTCCATGTGGCACACCGAGCCCGCGCCCGCGTCGTTCAACCTGATCGCCATTCCCAACCAGGAAGAGCGCAAGAACGACTTCGCGATCGAGATCCCCTACGTCATGGGCATCATCGGAACGCGGTCGCTGACGACGCCGCTGCTGGGCATCGACGACCTGATCCTGCGCGCCGAGAACCGCATCCGCGACGGCATGGTGGCGTATGACGCCCTGCAGAAGATCCGCGCCAATCCCAAGGACGTGGATGCGCGCATGGTCTTCGACCGGACCTGGCCCGACCTGGGCTACGCGTTGCTGGTCAAGCGCTACCAGCCCGACATGAGCAAGGTCACCGAAGCCGACATCAAGAAGGCGGCGGTGGACACCGTGCCGAACGTGGCGCCGCTGTTCTGGGCGTTCCGCATCATGGTGGCGGTGGGCATGTACCTGATCCTGTTCTTCGGCGTGGCCTTCTGGCTGGCCTCGCGCGGCCGCCTGGACAGCCGCCGCGGCCTGCTCAAGGTGGCGCTGTGGAGCCTGCCGCTGCCCTGGGTGGCCATCGAAAGCGGCTGGTTCGTGGCCGAGTACGGCCGCCAGCCCTGGGTGATCGAAGGCGTGCTGCCGACCTATTACGCGGCTTCGGGCCTGACCATCATGGATCTGGCCATCAGTCTGACGATTTTCCTGGTGCTGTACACGGTGCTGCTGATCATCGGCGTGAAGGTGATGCTGCATGCCGTGAAGGCGGGGCCGAAATCCGATGGGCCGGCGCCTGGCACCGCCGCGGCCGATCCTGTCCGCGCCGCCGTGCGCGCCTGAGGAGGAGATCGCGATGGAAACGCTCATTCCTTTCGACTACGGCACGCTGCGCGTGGTGTGGTGGGTGCTGCTGGGCGCGCTGCTCATCGGCTTCGCCGTCATGGACGGCTTCGACCTGGGGGTGGCGGCGCTGCTGCCGGTGGTCGCCAAGACCGACGTGGAGCGTCGGGTGGTGATCAACGTGGTGGGGCCGGTCTGGGAAGGCAACCAGGTCTGGCTCATTACGGCGGGCGGCGCCATCTTCGCCGCGTGGCCTCTGCTGTACGCCGCATCGTTCTCCGGGTTCTACCTGGCGATGATGCTGGTCCTGGTCGCCCTGATCCTGCGGCCCGTGGGCTTCAAGTACCGCAGCAAGATGGAAGGCACGCGCTGGCGCAGCCGCTGGGACGCCGTGCTCTGTTTCTCTGGCGTGGTGGCTTCGCTGGTGTTCGGCGTGGCCATGGGCAACATCATCCTGGGCGTTCCGTTCACCTTCGATCCGGTGACGCTGCGCCCTGTCTACGAGGGGCATTTCTACCAGCTCTTCATGCCGTTCGCGCTGCTGGCGGGCGTGCTGAGCGTGGTGATGCTGGCCATGCACGGCGCCGTGTTGCTGGCCTGGCGCACCGAAGACCCCGTGTCGTCGCGCGCCCGCAACTGGGGCCGGCTGTGCGCCTTGCTCACGGCCCTGCTGTTCGTCGCGGGCGGCTTCTGGGTGGCCCGCGGCGTCGGCGGCCATGTCATCACCAGCGCGGTGGACATGGCCGGCCCGTCGGATCCGATGCTCAAGGCCGTGTCGGTGCAGGATGGCGCATGGATGGCCAACTACGCGAAATGGCCGCTGATGTGGATCGCGCCCGCGCTGGGCGCGGGAGGCGCGGTGCTGGTGGCGTTGCTGCTGACCGCGCGCGCCAACGTGCTGGCCTTTCTGGCGTCCTCGCTGTCGATCGCGGGCGTGATCCTGACGGTGGGCTTCTCGCTCTTCCCGTTCATCATGCCTTCGTCGACGAAGCCGCAGGCCGGGCTGACCATCTGGGACGGCTCGTCCAGCCACATGACGCTGTGGATCATGGTGATCGCGGTGGCCGTCTTCCTGCCCATCGTGACGCTTTACACCGCATGGGTGTACCGCGTCATGCGCGGCAAGGTCACTGAAGCATCGGTGGGCGGCACGCCCAACTCATACTGACAAGGAGCCTCCACCATGTGGTATTTCTCGTGGATACTCGGCTTGGGCCTGGCGTGCGCGTTCGCTATCCTCAACGCGATGTGGTTCGAGCTGCGCGAAGGGCATACGCATGACCCGCGCGCCAGCCGCGACGACGAGTGAGGGGCGCCGCTAGCGCGCTCGAGCACGATCCTTCGGCAGCGCTGGAAAAACCGCCGCGCGAGCAGTCGCGGTGGCTGATGGCGCTTGCCAGGGCTGCAAGGCTGCCCTTGCTGCTGGCGGGCGCGGCGCCATTGGTGAGCGGCGTCCTGCTGGTCGTGCAGGCCTGGCTGCTGGCCAGTGTGCTGGATGCCGCGATCGTCGGGCGGGCGCCCCGGCAAGAGCTGATCGGCGGCATCCTGGGCATCGCCGCGCTCATGCTGCTGCGCGCCTGCATCGGCTGGGCGGGCGAGCGCGCCGGCGCCAGCGCCGCCGAGCGCATCAAGCGCCACGTGCGCCAGTCGCTCTTCAGGCGGCTGGTGCGCAAGGGACCGCACTGGAGCCGGAGCCGGGCCGCCGGCGAACTGGCCAGCGCGGTGGTGGACCAGGTCGAGGCGCTGGACGGCTTCTTCGCCAAGTACCTGCCCGCGATGGCCGCGGCCGCCCTGTTGCCCGTGGCCTTTTCCGTCGTGCTGTTGCCGGTGGACGTGATCGCCGGCCTGGTTCTGCTGATCACCGCGCCGTTGATTCCGTTGTTCATGGCTCTGGTGGGGTGGGGCGCCCAAGGCGCCAGCCGCCGGCATTTGCGCGCCTTCGCCCGCCTGTCGGGGTTCTTCGCCGACCGCCTGCGCGGGCTGTCCACCCTGAAGCTCCATGGCCGGGCCGAGGCCGAAGCCGAGTCCGTCGTGGCGGCCAGCGACGCCCTGCGGCTGCGCACGATGTCGGTCCTGCGCATCGCCTTCCTGTCGTCGGCCGTGCTGGAGTTCTTCGCCGCGCTGGGCGTGGCCGGGGTGGCGGTCTATATCGGCCTCACCTATCTGGGATTCCTCGATCTGCGCTGGACGCCCCTGACTTTGCAGGCAGGCCTGTTCTGCCTGCTGATGGCGCCGGAAATCTACGCGCCGTTGCGGCAGTTCGCCGCGCACTATCACGACCGTGCGGCCGCGCTGGCGGCGGTCACGCAGATCGCTGCGCTGTTCGATGGCTTGCCGCAGGATGAGGATATGCGCGGCGAGGCCGGGGGCGAGCCCGTCCGTACCACCAGCGCGGACCGGGGCAAGGGCGCCGCCCTCATGGCCGGCGCCCTGAGCGTGCAGGCGCCTGGCCGGGGCCTGCCGGTGCTGTCGGACGCCTCGCTTGCGCTGGCGCCCGGCGAGCATGCGGCGCTGATGGGGCCGAGCGGCATCGGAAAATCCACGCTGATCGAAGCGATCGCGCGCCTGAGACCGTGCCAGGGCGACATCCGGCTGGACGGCCGGCTCCTGGCCGACTGGAGCGAACCGGCCTTGCGGGGGCGAGTCGCCCTGATCGGGCAAAAGCCGCAGCTGCTGGCGGGTTCCATCGCCGACAACATCAGGCTGGGCTGTCCCGGCGCGTCCGACGCGGCGGTGCAAGACGCCGCGCGGCGTGCCTGCGTGCTGGAGTTTGCGGCGGCGTTGCCGCAAGGGCTGGGCACGCCGCTGGGCGGCCGCGGGCACGGCCTGTCCGGCGGACAGGCGCAGCGGGTCGCGCTGGCGCGCCTGTTCCTGCGCGATCCGGGCCTGATCCTGCTCGACGAACCCACGGCGCACCTCGACGAGGCCACGCAGGAGCGCGTGTTGGACGAGATCCTGGAATTCGCCGCGGGCAGGACCCTGCTGCTGGCGACCCACGCGCCCGCCGTTGCGGCCCGGCTCGGCCGGATCTTGCGCGTGGCCGGCGGAAAGGTGGAAAACGCATGAAGAACCTGTTGCTGCTCCTGCCGCTATACGCGCGCCGGAAAGGCGGGCTTTTGCTCGCATTGTTCTGCGCCCTGGCCACGGTGGCGGCGGGTGTGGGCCTGCTGGGTGTGTCGGGCTGGTTCCTGACCGGCGCCGCGCTGGCGGGCGCCGGCGGCGCATTCAACCTGTTCGCGCCCTCGGCCCTGGTGCGCGGGCTATCGTTCCTGCGCATCGTGTCGCGCTACGCGGACCGCGTCGTCGGGCACGGCGCCACGCTGCGCCTGCTGGCGGATCTGCGCGCCGCGGTATTCGCGGCGCTGATCCGGCTCACGCCGAGGCAGCTGGCGCGCTATCGCGACGGCGACCTGGTCGCCCGAATGACGGGCGACGTGGACGCGCTGGATACCGTGTTCCTGTTCATGCTCGCTCCGCTGGCGACCGCGCTTCTGGGCGGCGCCATCCTGACGGCGGTGCTGGGATATTGGGTGCCCGCCGCCGCGCTGGCGGTCGCGCTGGCGCTGTTGGCTGCCTGCGTGCTGGTGCCGTTGTGGCTGTTGCGCGCGGCGTGCAAACCGGGGGAGGCAGCCCAGGAAAGCGCGGCGGGGTTGCGCGCGGCCGTGCTGGACGCCGTGGACGGCCATGCGGACATGGTGGCCCTGCACGCGCAGGCCCAGACGGCGGAGCACTTCGAGCGCTTGTGCGAGGCCAGCGCCGCGGCGCGGCGCAGCCAGTCATGGGTGGCGGCCCGGGGGCAGTTCTTCCTGCAGGCCGCGGCCGGGGCATCGGTGCTGGCGTTGCTGTGGTTTGGCCTGGACACGCTAGCGTCGGGCCGGATCGCCGGGCCCGCGCTCGTCGGCCTGCTTCTGGCGGTCATCGGCATCTTCGAGGTGGCGGGCCCGATCATGCGGGGCGCTTCGCGCATGGGTTCCGCGATGTCGGCGGCGGCGCGCATCCGTGAAGTGACGCACTGCGAGCCCGACATGCAGGATCCGGACACGCCGCAAGCCTTGCCTGGCCGCGGTGTGCTGGAACTGGACGGCGTGCGTTTTTCCTATCCGGGCAGAACGCCGGGCACCGGCCCGGCGGTGCTGGAGGATGTCAGCCTGCGCGTGGCGCCCGGCGAGCGAGTGGCCATCGTGGGCCCCAGCGGCGCCGGCAAATCGACGTTGCTGCATCTGCTCTTGCGCCTTGAGGACCCGCAGGCGGGGCAGGTGCGCTTCGGCGGTTGCGACGCGCGCGCCTGCGCGCAGGCCGACTGGCATCGGCGTATCGCGCTGTTGCCGCAGGACGCGCCGGTCTTCCTGGGCACGTTGCGCACCAACCTCCTGATAGGCGATCCGGCGGCGGACGACGCCGCGCTCTGGGGCGTCCTCGACGCCGCTCGGCTGGGCGATTTCGTGCGGGGCCTGCCCGAGGGGCTGGATACCTGGGCGGGCGAAACCGGCTCCCAGCTGTCGGTGGGGCAGGCGCGCCGCCTGTGTCTGGCGCGCGCGCTGCTGTCGCCGGCCGCGGTCATCGTGCTGGACGAGCCGACCGCCGGACTGGACGCCGCTGCCGAGGAGGCGTTTTTCCAGGACCTGCAAGCCGCGGCGCGCGGACGGACCGTGGTGCTGGCCACCCATGCGGCCCTGCCGCCTGGAGCGGTGGACCGCTGCTGCGAGTTGCGGGCGGGAAGGCTTCATGAATTGTCATCGGGGACGGCAATCCTGGCTTAAGCGCGGTTGCGAGGTTATAGTTCGCCTTGCTTCAATTCTCCAGGGCCGTCTTCCATGCAGACCGACTACGCCGAGTACATCCGGCGCACCATCCGCAGCGTTCCAGACTGGCCCCAACCCGGTGTCGTTTTCCGCGACATCACGCCGGTGCTGCAGGATCCTCGCGCGTTCCGGGTGCTTATCGATCTCTTCGTCTACCGCTACATGCGCCAGCGGCTCGACCTCGTCGCCGGCGTGGACGCGCGCGGCTTCATCGTGGGCAGCGTGCTGGCCTACGAACTGAACCTGGGCTTCGTGCCCGTGCGCAAGAAGGGCAAACTGCCGTTTCGCACCGTGGCCGAGGAATACTCGCTCGAATACGGCAACGCGTCGGTCGAAATGCACACGGACGCGGTGCGTACCGGGCAACGCGTCCTGCTGGTGGACGACCTGATCGCCACGGGCGGCACCATGCTGGCCGCCATCAATCTGCTGCAGCGCCTGGGCGCCAACGTGGTCGAGGCGGCCGCCATCATCGATCTGCCCGACCTGGGCGGGTCGGCCAAGGTCGCGGCCACGGGCACGCCGCTCTATACGGTCTGCCAGTACGGCGCCGACACTCCCTGAGCCCGCAAGCCCGCCGCCTACGCCGCGGCGCGCACCACGTCGTCGGACAACCGGGGCTGGATGAAGTCCAGGAAGGCCTTGGTCTTGGCGGGCAGCATGCGAGAGGGCAGCAGCGCAAAAAGCGGCAGGGGCGTCAGGCTCCATTCGGGCAGCACGCGCACCAGGCCCGACTGCTTGATGGCGCGCTCCATGGCGTCGAACACCAGCAGCGGCGTGATGCCCAGGCCCTGCCCGGCCAGCCGGCCGAGCATGCCGACATTGTTGGCGGACAGCCGCCCCGATACTTGCACGCGTTCCACCTTGTCGCCCGAATGCAGCATCCAGAAGGACGACTCCTCGCGCATAGTGGGGCGCAGGCACTCGTGGTGGCTGAGATCCGCGGGCACGCGGGGCTCGCCGTGGCGGGCCAGGTAGTCGGGCGAGGCATACAGCTGGTGGGCCATCAGCACGATCTTGCGTGAAATCAGACTGGAATCGGGCTGCTGCCCGAATCGCAGGATGAGGTCGAAGGGATTGCTGATGGGATCGATCGGCCGCATGCTCAGATCGAAATCGCATTCGATGTCGGGGTGCTGTTCCCGGAATTCGCGGATGACGGCAGGCAGGAACAGCTGCGCCAGGCTGGTGGGCAGCGAAATGCGCAACCGCCCCTTGGGCTGCACCGCCATGTCCAGCAGTTGGTCGTGGGCGATGCGAGCTTCTTCGACAATGTGCCGGCAGCGCTCGAAATAGATGGCCCCGGCCTCCGTCAGGTCGATCTTGCGCGTGCTGCGGTTGAGGAGACGCATGCCGATGCTGCGTTCCAGTTCGCTGACCCGGCGCGACAGCGTGGACGTCGGAATATTCAAGGCTTCGGCGGCGTGGCTGAAGTTCTTGCGCTTGGCGACTTCGACAAATAGCGCGATGTCGTTAAGCTGGATATCCATGGGGTCCTCTGAGTCAAAATTCCATTTCTGGCAGATTCATATGATAAATGGAATTATTGTCCCGCCAGCAGAAATGTCTATTTCCCAACGGCGTACATTCCATCCAGCACATGGCGGCATTATTTTGCGTTACGTAGCTTGCGCAAGGCTGAATGCCGGCAAGGCCCGTCGCAGAAGGATTCCTTGGCGTACTGTGCAGAAATTGAGCAGATTTGCGGGGATGCGACCGGAAATTGTCCCACTCATGCAAATATGTTCCCCAAAATAAGGGTTTTTACTAGCTCGAGATCGCCAGATACTTCGTCCCAGCAATCAAATTGTCACACCGCACCTGCCAGCCTGGCAGAAGACGGTGTGCAAGGTTTAGGATGGAGGTCCTCTCAATGAAAGCCCTAGCTACCGCACTTATGGTCACCGCCACGCTGGTGGGTATGTCCGCCGCTCACGCCGATGGCAAGACGCGTGAACAAGTCCAGCAGGAACTGCAGGCCGCCAAGGCCGCCGGCCAAGTCACGTTCGGCGAACTGGACTATCCGCCCGCCGCCGCCCAGCAAACCAGCCTGTCGCGCGAGCAGGTTCAGCAAGAACTGCAAGCCGCCAAGGCCGCCGGCCAGGTGACCTCGGCCGAACTCGATTACCCGCCCAAGGCCGCCGTGTCGCAGTCGGCCGGCAAGACGCGCGAACAAGTCCGCCAGGAACTGGCCGAGGCCAAGGCGCGCGGCGACTATTCCTTCGGCGAACTCGATTACCCGCCCCAGGGCAAGTAAGCCTTTCTTCCGGAAGGCCGCCTAGCCCCCTTGTGTGTGAATCCGAGGGGGCTTTTTCTTGGACCGCGCGGAAGAATGTCGCGTTTACGCATCAGAAATTGGGCGAACTCCGCAACAACTCTTGTTGGGCTAACGCGCGGGGCAGAGAATGTCTGCGAAGGAGATAGGGATATTGCGAGCAATGATTCATATTTGATATCAATGCGTTAGCGCAGGTTTCCAAAAACGGCGGGAGGTCCGCGACGGGCCATTATCCCAACCATGGAAAGTAGTTCTTCGAAATCCGGGTTACTTCGGATTGGCGCTGGCCGGACACTAGCTTCAGTGCATGCGCCGCTTGCTTGTTGGCTGCGGCACGCAAATTCCGGCCGTTTGCGTGGCGGGTTTGCGGTTTGCCTTTTATCTCGCCATTTTGGGGACTCCTATGAAGAAGACGCTATTGGCCGCCGCGCTGCTGGCCGGCTTTGCCGGTGCCGCGCAGGCTGCCGACTCCGTGACGCTGTACGGCCTGATCGACGCCGGCGTCGGTTACGAGAAAGTGAAGTTCGACGGCAATTCGCAAAGCCGCTTCGGCGGCGTGCAGGGCGTGAGCAGCGGCTCGCGCTTCGGCTTGCGCGGCACCGAAGACCTGGGCGACGGCCTGCGCGCCGTGTTCACGCTGGAAGGCGGCTTCGGTCCCATGAACGGCAAGTCCCTCCAAAGCAACCGCCTGTGGGGCCGCCAAGCCACCGTGGGTCTGGACAGCGATTCCTGGGGCCGCCTGGAATTCGGCCGCCAGACGAACCTGGCTTCGAAGTACTTCGGTTCGATCGACCCGTTCTCGATCAGCTACAACACCGCCAACATGGGTACCACGTTCGGCAGCGCGAACACGATGCGCCTGGATAACATGGTCCTGTACCAGACCCCCGTCATGGGCGGCTTCAAGCTGGGCGTGGGCTACTCGTTCAGCGCCGATGATACGGTCAGCGACAGCTCGCAGACCGGCTTCGAAACCGGCAACAACAACCGCGTGCTGACCGCGGGCGTGCAGTACGTCAACGGCCCGCTGAACCTGGCCGCAGCGTATGACCGCTTCAATCCGTCCAACGGCCAGACCGGGGGCAAGTCCGAAGCGCGCATCCAGGAATACATTGTCGGCGGTTCGTATGACTTCGAAGTCGTGAAGGTTGCTGCCGCTTTCGGCCAGACCCGCGACGGCTGGTTCATCGGCCAGAACATGGGCACCACGCCCGACGGCATGCAGAACTTCGGTTCGTTCAAGCTGGCCGATGGCTTCCGCGCCAATTCGTACATGATCGGCGCCACCGTGCCGCTGGGCCGCCACGCGGTCTTCGGGTCGTGGCAGCGCGCTACCGCGAGCAACGACAAGCTGACCGGCGACGACGCGACGTTCAACGTCTACAGCCTGGGCTACACGTACGATTTCACGAAGCGCACCAACCTGTACGCGTATGCCTCCTATGGCGACAATTACGCGTTCCAGCGCGATGCGACCGACACCGCCGTCGCCGTCGGCATTCGCCACCGTTTCTAAGCGATAGGGCGTCCGGCAAGACCTTGCTGAATGCGCGGCCCATCTCCGTGGGCCGCCGAGTGACAGCGAACCCCCCCACTGGTTGCCGCCGGATGCGTCTAGAGCAGGGAAGGGAAGGGCCTCCGCAAGGAGGCCCTCTCGTTTTCCGGCTCTTGGCGGGGGCGGCGCGGGGCCGCCTTTGCGCCGAGGCGCTATAGAAACAGCTTGTACGCCGGGTTGTCGGTCTCGTTCCAGTGCGGGTAGCCCAGTTCCGCCACGAAATTGCGGAACTGCTTCTTGTCGGCGGGCGGCACCTGGATGCCGATCAGGATGCGGCCGTAGTCCGCGCCCTGGTTGCGGTAGTGGAACAGGCTGATGTTCCAGTCCGGATTCATCGCGTTGAGGAAGCGCATCAGCGCGCCCGGGCGCTCCGGAAACTCGAAGCGGTACAGCAGCTCGTTGCGCGCCAGCGCCGAGTGCCCGCCCACCATGTGGCGCAAGTGGGTCTTGGCCATTTCATCATGGGTGAGATCCAGCGTATCGAAGCCATGGCGGCGGAAGTTCGCCGCAATCCTGTCGGGCTCGGACGCCGACGAGACCTGGACGCCGACGAAAACGTGCGCGCGGTCGGAGTCCGAGATGCGGTAGTTGAATTCGGTGACGCTGCGCTCGCCCACCAGTTCGCAGAAGCGGCGGAAGCTGCCGCGCTGTTCCGGCATGGTGACGGCGAAGATGGCCTCGCGCATCTCGCCGACCTCGGCCCGCTCGGACACGAAGCGCAGGCGGTCGAAATTCATGTTGGCGCCGCAGGCGATGGCGACCAGGGTCTTGCCCTTCAGGCTGTGCTCGGCCGCGTATTGCTTGGCGCCTGCGACCGCCATCGCGCCCGCGGGCTCCAGCACGCTGCGCGTATCCTGGAACACGTCCTTGATGGCCGCGCAGATGGCGTCGGTGTTGACCACCACGAAATCGTCGACGTACTGGCGCGTCAGCTTGAAGGTTTCGGCGCCCACCATCTTGACCGCCGTGCCGTCCGAAAACAGCCCGACGTCGTTCAGCTGCACGCGGCGGCCGGCGCGCACGCTGCGCAGCATGGCGTCGGAGTCTTCCGTCTGCACGCCGATGATCTTGATCTCGGGACGCAGCTGTTTGATATAGGCCGCCACGCCGGCAATCAGACCGCCGCCGCCGATGGCCACGAAGATGGCATCGATCGGCCCGGGATGCTGGCGCAGGATCTCCATGCCCACCGTGCCCTGGCCGGCGATGACGTCCGGATCGTCGAAGGGATGGACGAAGGTCAGCTTTTCCTTCTTTTCCAGGATCTGCGCGTGTGCGTAGGCGTCGGAAAAACTCTCGCCCGCCAGCACCACCTCGCCGCCCAGGCGGCGCACCGCGTCGATCTTCACTTGCGGACTGGTGGTGGGCATGACGATGACGGCGCGGCAACCCAGCCGGCTGGCCGCCAGCGCGACGCCCTGGGCGTGGTTGCCCGCCGAGGCCGCGATGACTCCGCGGTTGCGCGCCGCGGGGCTCAGGTTGGCCATCTTGTTGTACGCCCCGCGCAGCTTGAAGCTGAACACGGCCTGGGTATCTTCGCGCTTGAGCAGGATCGTGTTCGATATCCGCTGGGACAGCAGGGGCGCCGTTTCCAGCGGCGATTCGACCGCGACGTCATAAACCTTGGAAGTCAGGATGCGTTTCAGATAATCGGTGGACATGGACTGCGCGTGGCGTCGAGAGTGGGAAAGTGGGGGAGATTATTACAGGGAAATCCGCGCCGCCCGCCAGGTTTCTCCGGCTTTTTCGCGGACTGGACGGCGCTGGGCGAGAGGAAGGGGCGCGCGCGCGGCTACACTCGGCCCACTATGGAAGAAAGTCTGTTATCCGCCGTCAACTGGATGCTGGGCGTGCTGGCGCTGCCTTCGGTCGGCCTGTCCGCGATTTTCGCGGTCTCGCTCGTGTCCGCGACACTGCTGCCGATGGGATCCGAGCCCGCGGTGTTCGGCTACGTGAAGCTGGCGCCGGACATGTTCTGGCCGGCCATCCTGGTGGCCACCCTGGGCAACACGGCGGGCGGGGCCATCAGCTACGCCATGGGCCTGGGCGCCGAGCGGGCCGTGCAGCGGTGGAAGGAAAAGCACCCCCATCCGCATCCGGACGCGACCGAGGGCGGCCGCATGCGCGGGCGCTGGAACGAGCGGGCCCACGACTGGATCCACCGCATGGGGCCGCCGGCCCTGCTGCTGTCCTGGCTGCCCGCGGTGGGCGACCCGCTGTGCGCGGTGGCGGGATGGCTGAGGCTATCCTTCTGGCCTTGCGTGGCCTACATGGCCATCGGCAAATTCCTGCGCTATCTGGCCATGACGGCCAGTCTGCTGTGGTTCTTTCCGGGGCAGATCTAGCTTCTGTCCGGATTAAATTGGGGACGGATAAATCCGGTTTCCCCGCGGTTTCGGGCGCGTCCCTGGGGGTATTCGGGGGCAGACTCGACCAATGGCATAAAATAGTTTTTTACGGGCCCCCCTTGCAGCCATGAACGCCCCACTCGCTAGCCACATCTTGAACGGGGCGATGCCGCCCGCAACACCCGCGCGCCTGCGTGAAATTCCCTACAACTACACGTCGTTCTCCGATCGCGAGATCGTCGGCCGGTTGCTGGGCGACGATGCCTGGAGCCTGTTGACCGACCTGCGCGGCGAACGCCGGACGGGGCGTTCCGCCCGCATGCTCTACGAGGTGCTGGGCGATATCTGGGTGGTGCGCCGCAACCCGTACCTGCAGGACGACCTGCTCGACAATCCCAAGCGCCGCAAGCAGCTCATCGAGGCCCTGCATCACCGCCTGGCCGAGATCGACCGCCGCCGCGAACCGGACGTGCCGGCCGAAGCCGGCCACGATCCGCACCGCGACGAAAAGGTCGTCGGCCTGCTGGCGCGGGCGCGTTCGGCCATCGCGGCCTTCGAAGGCGAATTCGACCAGACCGCCATGATGCGCAAGCAGGCGCAGAAGGCGCTGGGCCGCATCACGGCCCGCGACAACATCAAGTTCGACGGCCTGTCGCGCGTCTCGCACGTCACCGACGCTACCGACTGGCGGGTGGAATATCCCTTCGTGGTATTGACGCCCGACTCGGAAGACGAGGTCGCGGCGCTGGTCACGGCCTGCATCGAACTGGGCCTGACCATCATCCCGCGCGGCGGCGGCACCGGCTATACCGGCGGCGCCATTCCGCTGACCTGGAAGTCGGCGGTCATCAACACCGAGAAATTCGACCGGCTGGGCCAGGTCGAGTCCTGTATCCTGCCCGGCCTGAGCGAGCCCGTGGCGGTTATCCACGCCGGCGCCGGCGTGGTGACCAAGCGGGTATCCGAGGCGGCCGAGGCGGCGGGCTTCGTATTCGCGGTCGATCCGACCTCCGCCGAAGCCTCTTGCGTGGGCGGCAATATCGCCATGAACGCAGGCGGCAAGAAGGCCGTGCTGTGGGGCACCGCGCTGGACAACCTGGCCTGGTGGCGCATGGTCGACCCGAACGGCAACTGGCTCGAAGTGAGCCGCCTGGACCACAACATGGGCAAGATCCATGACGTGGAGGTGGCCCGTTTCGAGCTCAAGTGGTTCGACGGCCGCGGCAAGCCGGGCGAGCGCCTGCTCAAGACCGAGACGCTCGAGATCCAGGGCCGCGTGTTCCGCAAGGAAGGCCTGGGCAAGGACGTCACCGACAAGTTCCTGGCGGGCCTGCCGGGCATCCAGAAGGAAGGCTGCGACGGCCTGATCACGTCGGCGCGCTGGGTGCTGCACCGCATGCCGCGCCACACGCGCACGGTCTGCATGGAGTTCTTCGGCCAGGCGCGCGACGCTATTCCGTCGATCGTCGAGGTCAAGGGCTATCTGGACGGCGAGGGCCGCCAGCGCGGCGCGATCCTGGCGGGCCTGGAACACCTGGACGAACGCTATCTGCGCGCCGTGGGCTACGCCACCAAGAGCAAGCGCGGCGTGCTGCCCAAGATGGTCCTGATCGGCGATATCGTCGGCGACGACGAAGACGCGGTCGCCGCGGCGGCCAGCGAGGTCGTGCGCCTGGCCAATACCCGCCACGGCGAAGGCTTCGTGGCCGTCAGCCCCGAGGCCCGCAAGAAGTTCTGGCTGGACCGTTCGCGCACCGCCGCCATCGCCCGCCACACCAACGCCTTCAAGATCAACGAGGACGTGGTGATCCCGCTGCCCCGCATGGGCGAATACACGGATCACATCGAACGCATCAACATCGAGCTCTCGACCCGCAACAAGCTCAAGCTGCTGGGCGCGCTGGACGCGTACCTGTGCACGCCGCTGCCGGTCGGCAAGATCGACGACGCCGACATCGAAACCACCCGCGCCGAAGTGCTGGCCGAACGCACGCGCCAGGCGCTGGAACTGCTCGCCGGCGCCAGGAAGCGCTGGCAGTGGCTGCTGGACAACCTGGACCTGCCGCTGCTGCGGGCGCTGCCCGAGTTGCACGGGCTGGGCCTGGGCGACCTGCAGGCCGCGTTGTCGGACCGCCTGGCGGTCCAGCCCGAGGCGCGCATTTTCGACGTCGTGCAGGACCGCACGATCCGCATATCCTGGAAAACCGAAGTGCTGGCCGGCCTGCAGCGCGCGTTCTCGGGCGCGGCCTACAAGAAGATCGTCGACGAGCTGGTCGCCATCCATGGCCGGGTGCTCAAGAGCCGCGTGTTCGTCGCGCTGCACATGCACGCCGGCGACGGCAACGTGCACACCAACATCCCGGTCAACTCGGACGATTACGAGATGCTGCAGGAGGCCCACCAGGCCGTCGAGCGCATCATGCAGATCGCCCGCGACCTCGACGGCGTGATCTCCGGCGAGCACGGCATCGGCCTGACCAAGTACGAGTTCCTGACCGAAGCTGAGCTGGCGCCGTTCCAGGAGTACAAGCGCCGCGTGGACCCCAAGGGCCACTTCAACGCCGGCAAGCTCATGCCCGGCGCCGACCTGCGCCATGCCTGGACGCCCAGCTTCAACCTGATGGGCCACGAATCGCTGATCATGCAGCAAAGCGATATCGGCGCCATCTCGGAATCCATCAAGGATTGCCTGCGCTGCGGGAAATGCAAGCCCGTGTGCGCCACCCACGTGCCGCGCGCGAACCTGCTGTACTCGCCGCGCAACAAGATCCTGGCCACCTCGCTGCTGGTGGAGGCCTTCCTGTACGAAGAGCAGACCCGCCGCGGCGTCAGCCTGAAGCACTGGGAAGAGTTCGAGGACGTGGCTGACCACTGCACGGTCTGCCACAAGTGCTACAACCCCTGTCCGGTCGACATCGATTTCGGCGACGTGTCCATGAACATGCGCGCCGTGCTGCGCCGCATGGGCCGCAAGTCGTTCAACCCCGGCACGGCCAGCGCCATGTTCTTCCTGAACGCGAAGGATCCGGCCACCATCAACGCCACCCGCAAGGCGATGGTGGGCGTGGGCTACAAGGTGCAGCGCGCTGCCCACGACCTGCTGTCGGGCCTGGTGAAGAAGCAGACGGCGGCGCCTCCGGCCACGGTGGGCAAGCCCCCGATGCGCGAGCAGATCGTGCACTTCGTGAACAAGAAGATGCCGGGCGGGCTGCCCAAGCAGGCGGCGCGCAAGCTGCTGGACATCGAAGACGCGAACTACGTGCCCATCATCCGCGATCCGAAGGCCACCACGGCCGATACGGAGGCCGTGTTCTACTTCCCGGGCTGCGGCTCGGAGCGGCTGTTCTCGCAAGTGGGCCTGGCCACGCAGGCCATGCTGTGGCATGCCGGCGTGCAGACCGTGCTGCCGCCGGGCTACCTGTGCTGCGGCTATCCCCAGCGCGGCAACGGCATGACGGACAAGGCCGAGCAGATCATCACCGACAACCGGGTGCTGTTCCACCGGGTCGCCAACACGCTGAACTACCTGGACATCAAGACGGTGGTGGTCAGCTGCGGCACCTGCTACGACCAGCTCGCGGGCTACGAGTTCGAGAAGATCTTCCCCGGCTGCCGCTTGATCGACATCCATGAGTACCTGCTCGAAAAGGGCATCAAGCTCGAAGGCGCGAAGGGCGTGCGCTACGTGTACCACGACCCCTGCCACACGCCCATGAAGCTGCAGGAGCCGATGAAGACGGTGCGCGCCCTGGTGGGCGACGGCGCCGTCAAGAGCGACCGCTGCTGCGGCGAATCGGGCACGCTGGCCGTCAGCCGCCCGGACATTTCCACGCAGGTGCGCTTCCGCAAGCAGGAAGAGCTGCTCAAGGGCGACGCCGCGCTGCGCAGCGATGGCTTCACGGGCGACGTGAAGGTGCTGACCTCGTGCCCGTCGTGCCTGCAAGGCCTGTCGCGCTACGAGGGCGACACCGGCATGGACGCGGACTACATCGTGGTCGAAATGGCGCGCCACATCCTGGGCGAAAGCTGGATGGAGGACTACGTCCGCCGCGCCAACGCGGGCGGCATCGAACGCGTGCTGGTGTAGCCGGCATCCGACTCGGAACGAAAATCGCAGCCGTCTCCGGCTGCGATTTTTTTTGCATTGCCGCGGCCGCGCCCGGCAAGCCAGGCACCCATTTTTCCCGGATTCCGGGCCTCTTGAAGCTGGCGAAACCGCTCCCATACTGGGAATTGAAGAGACCAGACCTGCGGTCGCGGCTCTGGCGATTGCGTTGTGTCTCGACTTGTCCCTTTTTCATTCGGGAGTCCAACATGACCAGCTTTCCATTCAGCGACAACGGCTTTGCCACGGCGTTCGACGCCATCCAGGAGCATATGGACCGCGTGCTGCGAGGCGTCGGCGTTCCAGCCGCCTTGCGCGCCACGCCCCAGGCGCATTTTCCGCCGGTCAACGTGGGCGTGTCCGGCGACTCGATCGAGGTCGTCGCGTTCGTGCCGGGCGTGGAGCCCGACACGCTGAACGTGTCGATCGAAAAGCGCCTGCTCACGATCAGCGGCGAACGCCAGGCCCCGCAACTGCCGGACAATGCGCGCTACTACGCGCGGGAACGGTTCGAAGGCCGCTATACGCGTGTGGTCGAACTGCCCGCGGATGCCGATCCCGACAACGTGCAGGCGCGCTACGCCGACGGCTGCCTGGCCATTTCCATCAAGCGCAAGGAAGCGTCCAAGCCGCGTCTGGTGACCGTGCAGTGACGTGATCTTCCCCCCTACGCACCAAGGAGTACCGATCATGAATGAACAGAAAGACCTGACCGTGCCCGCGCAGGAAGCCGCTTCCGACAAGCGCGACACTCGCGGCGTCACCACCCCGGCCGTGGATATATTCGAGGACCCGCAAGGCATCAGCCTGATCGCCGACTTGCCCGGCGTGTCCAAGGAACGGCTGCGCATCAATGTGGAATCCGACGTCCTGCTGATCGAGGGCGAGGCCGCCGTGTCCGCGCCCGCCGGCCTGCGGCTGGTGCACGGCGAGTTGCGCGCGCCGCTGTTCCGGCGCTCATTCAGGCTGGGGCAGGAGTTCGACCGCGGGGAAATCAGCGCCAGCCTCAAGCAGGGCGTGCTGACGTTGCGTATTCCGCGCGTGCGCGAGGCGCAACCGCGCCAGATCCCCGTCCAGGCGGGCTGAGGCGCCGGCGCCAAAGAAAAAGCCGCGGCCATTGCGGGCCGCGGCTTTTTCACGTTCCGGCGCCCGCGCTCATTCCAGCTTGATGCCGGCCTTCTTGATGACTTCCGCCCAGGCGCTGCGCTCCTGGTCGGCGTAGGCCTTGAACTCCGTGGCCGGCATCGGCATGGGGATGACGCCCATGTCCAGGATCTTTTGCGACACGGCCGGACTCTTGAGCGTGGCTTCCAGGTCGGCCGACAGCTTCTTGACCACGTTTTCCGGCAGTCCGGCCGGGCCCACCAGGCCTTGCCAGGCGTAGGCGGTGAAATTGGCGATGCCTTGCTCGGCCATCGTCGGGGTGTCCGGCAGCACCGACAGGCGCTCGGGCGTGGCCGCAGCCAGCACGCGCAGCTTGCCGGCCTTCACGTTGGGCAGGCCCGAGGCGAGGTCGATGAACATCAGATCGACCTGGCCGCCCAGCAGGTCCTGGATGGCGGGCGCGGCGCCCTTGTACGGCACGTGCAGCACGTTGGCGCCCGTGCGCTGCTTGAAGAGCTCCAACGCCAGGTGGTGGGGCGAGCCCGCGCCGGCGGAAGCCGCCGTCAGCTTGCCAGGCTCCTTCTTGGCGGCCGCGAGCACCTCGTCCACGGTCTTGTACGGCGAGTTGACGTTCACGGCCAGCAGCAGCGGGAACTTGGCGATGCCGCCGATGTAGGTGAACTTGGCCGGATCGTAGGACAGCTTGGCGTACAGCGACGAGTTGAAGGCCAGGGTGCCGGAGTCGGCCGTGCCGACGACGTAGCCGGAGGGCTCCGCCTGCGCGATGGCGGTGGCGCCGATGATGGTGCCGGCGCCGGGGCGGTTCTCGACCACGATGGTCTGGCCCAGCGCCTTTTCCAGGCCGCTCGCCACCGTGCGCGCCACCACGTCGGTGCCGCCGCCGGCGGGGTAGGGAACGATCCAGCGGACCGGCTGGGTGGGCCAGGATTGGGCGGAGGCCGCGCCGGCGGCCAGGGACAGGGCGGCTAGCGCCAGCAGGCGCTTCATGGGTTTGTGCATGGGGTGTCTCCTCGTGCGGAATGTCGAAAGCGCGGCGTTGCGTCCTTGATCGTCGTCAAGTTCGCGCCGCTTTTTTCTTGCGCCGCCATTATGCCTTGCGCCCACGCAAAAGGGCCCGGAAACCGGGCGCTTTCTTCTTGCCGTCCGCGTCCGGGACTACTGCGGATCGGGATAGGCGCGCGCGCCGAACACGGCCGTGCCGATGCGCACCTCCGTCGAGCCTTCCTCGATCGCAAGCTCGAAATCCCCGCTCATGCCCATGGACAGGCGCTCCAGGGATACGCCGGGGATATTCTCCTGGCGCAGCCGGTCCCGCAGCTCGCGCAGGGCGCGGAAGCAGGCGCGCACTTCCTCCGGATCCGGGGAGTTCACGGCCAGCGTCATCAGCCCCTGCACGCGCAAGGTCGGGAAGTCGGCCGCGATGCGGCGCAGGAAGGCGGGCACGTCCTCGGGAGCCATGCCGTACTTGCTGGGTTCGGACGAGGTTTTCACCTGGACCAGCACGTCCAGGCTGCGGCCCTCGGCGGCCAGGCGGCGGTGCAGGGCCTCGGCCAGCTCCGCGCGGTCCAGCGATTGCACCTCGGCCGCGTCGCGCGCGGCATCCTTGGCCTTGTTGGTCTGCAGGTGGCCGATCAGCACCCATTGCAGGCCCTGGCCAGCCAGGGCGGCGGCCTTCTGGCGGATTTCCTGCGTCTTGTTTTCGCCGAACCGGGTCAGCCCCAGCGCCATGGCCTCGCGGATGGCCTCGACGCCGAAAGTCTTGCTGACGGGCAGCAGCGTCACGCTTTCCGGGGCGCGGCCGGCGCGCGCGCAGGCGCGCGCGATGCGTTGCTGGATCTGGGCAAGGCGCCCGGCCATGGTGTCTACGGCGGTCATGCAGCTCTCTTGCGGAAATGGGATGTCCCATAGTGTAGGACTGCGCAGGATCGTTTCGCCACACAGCCCGGTCCGGCCGTTGACCCTGTGCAAAGGCCAGGCTTAGAATTTGAAGGGATTTGTTTATATTTCAATGTTCTAAGCGGTCCGGCGCCGCCCTTGCGGGCGACACGGTTCTCCACCTTCCCTGTCCCCCCGCCATGTCCAGCGCAGCGCCCGATTACGCTTTTGCCACGCCTTTCGCCCATCCCCCCGCCTCGCCCATCCGATCGCTGATGCCCTATGCCATGCGGCCGGGCACCATTTCGCTGGCGGGCGGATATCCCGCCCAGGAACTGTTCGACATCGAAGGCCTGACGGTCGCGTCGACCCAGGTCATGGCGCGGCTGGGAGCATGCCTGCAGTATTCCAACATCGATGGGCAGGCCAGCCTGCGCCATGAGCTGGCGCGGCTGTCCGCCGAACGCGGCCTTGCCTGCAACGCCGACACCGAACTGGCCGTGACCGGCGGTTCCCAGCAGGCGATGGCCCTCCTGAGCCGAGTCATGCTGCAACCCGGCGACCACGCCATCATCGAATCGCCCGCGTTTCCCAATTCCGTGCAGGCCCTGCGCTACACCGGAGCCACGGTGCACACGGTGCAGTCGGGGCCCGAGGGCATCGACGTGGACGCGCTGGACGAGCTTGCCGCGCGGGTCAAGCCGAAGATCGTGTGCGTCGTCGCTTCTTTCTCCAATCCCTGCGGCGCCACGCTCACGCGCCAGCGCCGCCTGCGGCTGCTGGAGCTCGCGGTCAAGCACCGCTTCCTGATCGTCGAGGACGATCCCTATAGCGAGCTGCGCTTCGCCGGCACCGCGGTGCCGCCCATCGCCGCCCTGGCCGAAGGCGAGGCCCGCCATTGGGCGGTGTATCTGGCAAGCATGTCCAAGACCATGGCGCCGGCGCTGCGCATCGGCTGGCTGGTCGCCCCGCCCGAGATCCGGCGCCGCTGCGTCGGCGCCAAGGCGGCCGACGACATGGCTTCGTCCGCGTGGATCCAGGAAGTCGTGGCCCAGTACCTGGCCAACGGCCGCTACGCCGAGCACGTGCCGCGCATCCGCGCCGCCTACGGCCAGCGCTGCGACGCGATGGCCGAGGCGCTCGCCCGCGAACTCGACGGCCGGGTCACCTTCAGCAAGCCCGAGGGCGGCATGTTCTTCTGGGCACGCCTGACGGGCGAGGCGGATGCCACCCGCCTGCTGCCTTATGCCATCGAGAACGAAGTGGTCTATGTGCCGGGCAAGGCGTTCTACGCAGACCCGGCGCAGGCCGACCTGCATGCCATGCGCATGTCGTTCGCCACCATGAACGAAAGCCAGATCGCGCTGGGCATGCAGCGGCTGGCCCGCGCGCTGGACGCCTGCGAGGCCAACGAACCGGTGTCGATCTCGCTGGCGGCTTGACGGCGCGCATCCGCTGCCCGCCAGCGGATTGCTATCCTTGCGCCTGCGTCCCGGCCCGGCCGGGCGCGCATACCTAAATGAGCGCTTGTTATTTGGCGAGGGCGCTTCATGTCTATAAGCTTCTTGCCTCGGCGCGTCCCCGCGTCCGGCAGAAGAACAGGAAACAGGTCATGAACATTGCAAAAGGGTTGATGGGCGCGGCGCTCTTGGTGGCGGCGGCGCAAGGCGCGCAAGCGGCGACGCTGGACGTGGTGCGCCAGCGGGGCGCGGTGGCTTGCGGCACGACGACGGGGTTCGCCGGCTTTTCCGCGCCCGATGCCCAGGGCAAGTGGCAGGGGCTGGACGTGGACCTCTGCCGAGCCATCGCGGCGGCCGTCTTCGGCGATGCCGACAAGATCAAGGTCGTGCCGCTGAATTCGCAACAGCGCTTCACCGCGCTGCAATCCGGCGAAGTGGACGTGCTGACGCGCAACACCACGGTGACGCAGCAGCGCGACACCGCGCTGGGCATCATCCACGCCGGCATCAATTTCTACGACGGTCAGGGCTTCCTGGTGCCGAAGTCGCTGGGCGTGAAAAGCGCCAAGGAGATCAACGGCGCCACCATCTGCCTGCAGACCGGCACGTCCAACGAAAACACGCTGGCCGACTGGGCGCGCGCCAACAACGTGAGCTACAAGCCGGTCGTGATCGAAACCTTCAACGAGGTGGTCAACGCCTTTGCGGCGGGCCGGTGCGACGTCTTCAGCACGGACGCGTCGGGCCTGGCCTCTATCCGCATCTCCAAGTTGCAGAATCCCGACGATTACGTGGTGCTGCCCGAGATCATCTCCAAGGAACCGCTGGGCCCCTTCGTGCGCCAGGGCGACGACGCCTGGCTGAACATCGTGCGCTGGTCGCTGTCCGCCATGATCGAGGCCGAAGAGTACGGCGTGTCGTCCAAGAACGTGGACGAGCAGGCCAAGAGCGCCAACCCCAACATCAAGCGCATCCTGGGCGTCATCCCCGGCAGCGGCGCCAACCTGGGGCTGGACGAGAAATGGGCCCACAACATCGTCAAGCAGGTGGGCAACTACGGCGAGAGCTTCGAGCGCAACGTTGGCCAGGGCAGCCCCCTGAAGATCCAGCGCGGCCTGAATGCGCAATGGACCCAGGGCGGCCTGATGTACGCCTTACCGATCCGGTGATTCCGCGCGCCCGGCGCCCACGCGGGGCGGCATCGCCCGTCGAGCCGCCTCGCGGGGGGTGTCAGGCACGGGAAGATTTGTAGAGTTCCGCGATCTTCACGAACGCCGCGCGCAACTCCCGCGTGCCGCCCTGGAAGATCATCGGGCGCCCGCGATGCGTGAACACGACCAGGCGCTTTGAAAACAGCATGGGCACGAAGCGCGCATAGCGCACGTCTTCCCAGGCGACTTCGCGGCGGGTGAACCAGGTCTGGCGCAGGCCGCGTTCGTCGATGGTGGTGATGGACGTCTGCATGTGCCAGGACACGAACAGCAGGCCCACGAAGCACAGCACGACCGCCGCGATAAGCAGGGTATCGAAGGGTTGGGAGGGCGCGCGGATGGCGGTGGTTACCACCTGCACGCCCAGAATCGCCAGGATGATCCAGGTCAGGATGCGCACCCAGTCCGGCCACGCCTGGCCCGACAAGGGCAGTGGACCGATGGCGCGCAGCAGCGCGGCGTGGTCCTCGGGGGCGGGTGTGCCGGCGGGAGCGCTCACTGGGCTACCTTCACGCTGCGCATGCCGGTATTCGCTATTGGGGCGGCCCGGCGAGCTCATGCGGCCCGTTTGGCGGCGATGGCGTTGCCGGCCCGACTGGAACCCTTGCGGTTCAAGTGGGACGACATCCATTGCCCAATGTCGACCACGGCGTCGAAATCCACGCCGGTGTCGATATCCAGGCCGCGCAACATGTACAGCACGTCTTCGGTGGCGACGTTGCCGGTGGCGCCCTTGGCATAGGGGCAGCCTCCCAGGCCGGCCACGGAGGTGTGGAAGATGGAAATGCCCGACTCCAGCGCCGCCAGGATGTTGGCCAGGGCCTGGCCGTAAGTGTCGTGGAAGTGACCGGATACGCGCGCCGGATCCACCGCGCGCGTGACCGCCGCCATCACCTCGCGCACGCGCTTGGGCGTGCCCACGCCGATGGTGTCGGCCACGTCGATTTCGTCGACCTGCATCGCCAGATAGCGCTGCGCCACGTCCACCACCGCCTCGACCGGGACCTCGCCCTGGTACGGGCAGCCCAGCGCGCAGCTGATGCTGCCGCGCACGCGGATGCCGGCCTCGCGGGCGGCCTGCACGACGGGTTCGAAACGCGCGATGGATTCCGCGATGGAACAGTTGATGTTCTTTTGGGAGAAGGCCTCGCTGGCGGCGCCGAAAATCACGATCTCGTCGGCGCCGGCCGCAAGCGCTCCCTCGAAGCCCTTCATGTTGGGCGTGAGCACGGAATAGATCGTGCCGGGGCGGCGCTGGATGCGGGCCATGACGTCCGCGCCGTCGGCCATTTGCGGCACCCATTTGGGCGATACGAACGACGCGGCCTCGACGTTAGGGAAGCCGGCGGCGCTCAGCCGGTCGACCAGTTCCACCTTGACGTCGGTAGGCACGAATTCCTTTTCGTTCTGAAGGCCATCGCGAGGCGACACCTCGACGATCTTCACGCGGGAGGGCAAAGCCATGTCTCTTCCTGTTTCGGGATGGGATGACCGGCGCCGCAAGGCTGCGGCGCTATCGCCCAATATTAGCGCCTACTCAAGACGCTGGTATCGGCCGTCGTCCAGGCGGGCGATCCGGCCCTGGAGTTCCAGTTCCACCAACTGCGCCTGCAGGTCGCTGGTGGCCAGCCCGCAGCGGGCCTGTATGGCATCCTGGTGCAGCGGGTCGAAGCCCAGCGCCTCGAGCACGGGATGGGAGGGCAGCGGGGCCCTGGCGGCCTGGACGCGCGGGGCGGGCACCGGGCCGCCGCCGAGTTCGTCGGTGATGTCGCTGGCGGTTTCCACCAGCTTCGCGCCCTGGCGGATCAGCGCATGGCATCCGCGGGACAGGGGCGAGTGGATCGAGCCCGGGATGGCGAAGACTTCGCGCCCGCTTTCGCCGGCCAGCCGGGCGGTGATGAGCGATCCGCTCTGGCGGGCCGCCTCCACCACCAGCACGCCGCGCGCCAGCCCCGCCACGATGCGGTTGCGCCGGGGAAAATGCTGGGGCTGCGCGCCGGTGCCCAGGGGCAGTTCGGATACCAGCGCCCCGTGCGCCGCGATGCGGTGCGCCAGTTCGCGGTGCTTGGCGGGATAGACGCGGTCGACGCCCGTGCCCATGACCGCCACCGTGCCCGCGCCGTCCGGCCCGGCTTCCAGCGCGCCTTCGTGGGCGGCGCCATCGATGCCCAGGGCCAAGCCGCTGGCCACCCGCCAGCCATGGGCGGCCAGGTGGCGGGCGAACGCGCGGGCGTTTTCGCGGCCGCCGGGCGTGGCGTTGCGCGCGCCCACCACCGCCAGCGTGGGCCCTTGCAGAAAGGCCGGGTCGCCGGCGACATAGAGCAGGATCGGAGGATCCGCGATCGTGAGCAGGCTTTGGGGGTAGGTCGGATCCGCGAGGGTCAGGATGTGCCGGCCCGGCTCGGCGGCCCATTCCAGCGCGCCTTCGACCTGGGCAGCCATGTCGGCGGGCATCGGCGCGGCCAATTGGCGGGCAAGCGCCTCGGGCAGATGCCGCGCCAGCGCCGTGGCGCGCTGCGCATAGATCTGCTCCGGCAGGCCGAGCGCGCTCAGCAGCGTGCAGGCCGTGGCCGGGCCGACGTTCGGCTCAAGGGAGAGCCGCAGCCAGGCGGCCAGTTCTGGGGGGGATTGCGTAAGCGGCATGTCGCAGGCGCGGGAGCGTCGGTGGGTGGTGCGAGAGTGTCGCATGCCGGCCGGCAGGCGGCGCCTCGGGGCGGACGGAATTGCGGCGCCAAGCGCCCGCGCAATAATAAGGGACGCAGCAATCCGGCCAATACTGAAATTAGCCGAAAACTATTAGAAATCAAGAATCTAATGAATTAAACTGTTGCTAAGCAACACTACCTGGCAATTCCCCTTCAATGGCTTTACTTCCCATTCTTCGCTACCCGGACCCGCGCCTGCACAAAAAGGCCAAGCCGGTCGCCGAGGTCGATGACCGCATCCGCCAACTGGTGCGCGACATGGCCGAAACCATGTACGACGCGCCCGGCGTGGGCTTGGCCGCGACCCAGGTCGACGTGCACGAACGCGTCGTCGTGATCGACGTGTCCGAGGAAGGCAACCAGCTGCTGGTCCTGATCAATCCCGAGATCACCTGGCGCAGCGACGACTACAAGGTCTACGAAGAAGGGTGCCTCTCCGTGCCCGGCATCTACGACGAGGTCGAACGCGCGTCGCGCATCCGCTGCAAGGCGCTGGACGCCGACGGCAAGCCTTTCGAATTCGAGGCCGATGGCCTGCTGGCGGTGTGCGTGCAACATGAGCTGGACCATCTCGAAGGCAAGGTGTTCGTCCAATACCTCTCCAGCCTGAAGCAGAACCGCATCAAGACCAAGCTGAAGAAGGCCGAGCGCGAAAGGGCGTGACCCACCCCCAACCCGCTTCGCGGCCCCCCTCAAGGGGGGCGGCGCTGGCGGACCGGCGAAGCCGGCTCCGCGGCGCCCCGAATCGGGCAGCGCATCTGCCTGCGCGGAAACGCGATTCTTTGAACCCCTGTCTCATTCTTTGCCGATTCCCATGCGCCTAGTCTTTGCCGGCACGCCGGAATTCGCCCGCATCGCGTTCGACGCCCTGCGGGCCGCCGGCCACGAAATTCCCCTGGTCATGACCCAGCCCGACCGTCCCGCAGGACGGGGCCTGAAGCTGACGCCCAGCCCCGTCAAGCAGGCGGCGCTGGACGCGGGCATCGACGTGGCCCAGCCGCGCAGCCTGCGCCTGGACGGCCGCTATCCGGACGAGGCCGGGCAGGCCCGTGCGCTGCTGGAGCGCGTGGCGCCCGATGTGATGGTGGTCGCCGCCTATGGCCTGATCCTGCCGCAATGGGTGCTGGACCTGCCGCGCTTGGGCTGCCTGAACATTCACGCCAGCCTGTTGCCGCGCTGGCGCGGCGCCGCGCCCATCCAGCGCGCCATCGAGGCCGGCGATGCGCAGACCGGCGTGACCATCATGCAGATGGACCAGGGGCTGGATACCGGCGATATGCTGCTTGAACGCATTGTGCCGATCGCCGCCGACACCAACGCGGCCCAGCTGCATGATGCGCTGGCCCTGGCAGGCGGCGAGGCCATCGTCGAGGCGCTCGACGCCCTGGCGAAGGGCGGGCTGACGCCGCGCAGGCAGCCCGAGGAAGGCGTGACCTACGCCGCCAAGCTCGACAAGGCCGAGGGCGCGCTGGACTGCACCCAGCCGGCCGAGCTGCTGGCGCGCCGCGTGCGGGCATTCAATCCGGTGCCCGGCGCCAGCATCCGCCTGCCGGGCTTGCCCGACCCCGTGAAGGTCTGGCGCGCGCAAGCGCTGGACGAAGCGGCGACGGCCGCGCCCGGCAGCGTGCTGCGCGTCGATGGCGCGGGAATCGATATCGCCTGCGGCCAGGGCGTGCTGCGCCTGCTCGAATTACAGAAGGCGGGCGGCAAGCGCCAGCCCGTGGATGTGTTCGCGCGCGGCTGGCAGCCGGCCTGAATCCAGGCGCCGGCTGGCCCGCCGGGGGAACCGGGTCAGGGCTTGCGGCCCAGGAGATCCACGTAGGCGCCGGACACCAGCTGTTCGGGGGCCACGCCCAGCCCCGCCATCAGGCTGCGGGCCTCTTCCATGCCGGCGTCCGGGGTTTCGCCCTCGCGCAGCACCACTTCCAGCTCCAGGAACTCTCCCAGGCCTTCCACCAGGTCGAGGTGGATGCGGGTGCGTCCGGCCATGTACAGCCGCCGCTGCTTCCTGACCCGCCCCACCGTGCCATAGGCCAATGTGAGCGCTTCGCGCAGGGAGTCGGGCGCATCGGTCCGGGAGATCACGTAGAAGCTCTCCTTCGGCCCCGCCGAGTCGCTGCGGCGATAGAAGATCAGCTCGCCCGTGCCGTCGGCGAAGGCGCGCAGTTTCAGGCGGCCGTTGGCGCAGGCGAAGAAGGTGTCGTCCTGGGCGATGGAGACGGGCTCCTGGCCGGACATGGCGGCCGCCAGCGGTTCAATGGCGGCCAGGCTGTCGACCCTGGCCTTGATCTCGACGTTGCGCGCCATGCGGGACGCCGCCTCAGTACAGCGAGCCGGCCACGCGGGCGGGCAGGTCGCGGTCGTAGGCGACGCCGTCGAAGGTGCCAGCGGTCAGGTCCGACAGTATGCGGCCCACGCTGGGCAGCGCGCTGCGCGGCACTTGGGTGCCCGGGTCCCAGAGCTTCGAGCGCAGCAGGGCGCGCGAACACTGGAAGTACACGGTCTGCACGTCGATGACGAGCACCGAGCGCGGCTGCTTGCCATCCATGTCGAAGCGCGCGAGCAGGGCGGGGTCCACGCTGATGCGGGCCGTGCCATTGACCCGGAGGGTCTCGTTCACGCCGGGCACGAGAAACAGCAGCGCGATGCGCGGATCGGCCAGCACGTTGCGCAGGCTGTCGATGCGATTGTTGCCGCGGCGGTCCGGCAGCAGCAGCGTTTTCTCGTTCTCCACCACGACGAAGCCGGCGGGGTCGCCGCGCGGCGACGCGTCCAGCCCATCGGGCCCGGCAGTTGCCAGGATCGCGAACGGCGCGGCTTCGATGAAGCTTCGGTAGTGCGGATGCACGTGATCCACTTCCTTCTTGATCGAGGCTTCGCCGGGTTCGCCGTATAAGGCGTGCAGCGTGTCGGCGTCGGAAATCAGATGGGCGGGATCTAGGTGCATGGCGATGGGCTCCAGGTTCAGGCCAGGGTGGATGGCAGGTCGGCGACTGTCAGGAACAGCTCGTCGGGGCCGCGTTCGCGCAGCGCCTCGACATGGTTATAGCCCCAGGCGACGGAACCGACGCGCACGCCGGCCTTGCGGGCGGCGTCGATGTCGCGCATTTCGTCGCCCACCAGCAGGAAGCGTTCGGGGGCGGTGCCGTGGTGCTTGAGCAGGCGGTCGATCTTGGCGGACTTGCCGAACAGGTCGGTGCCGCATTCGAAATCGTCGAACAGGGCGGCGGTCTCGGCGCCCAGCACGCGCCGCACGTTTTCGGTGGAATTCGAGCTGACCACGGCCAGGCGCAGGCCGCCGGCCTTGAGCCGGGCGAGCGCGTCGGGGATGCCGTCGAACAGGTGCACGCTGGGATCGATGTCCTGCATGAGCGTGCGCACGTGCGCCATGATCGCCGGCAGTTTCCAGAGGGGGATGCCCAGGAACTTCAGGATCTCGGAGGCCTCGCGATGCCGGAGCTGATCGCGTTCCGCTGCGTCGATCTTGCGGAAACCGTACTTGTCGGCCACCGTGTTCAGGATGGAGTTGAACCAGGGCATGGTGTCCGCCAGGGTTCCGTCGAAGTCAAAAGCGGCGATGTCGTATTTCAAGGGAAGGATCCAATGCGCGGCGGACGCAGGCGTCAGACGCCGTTGGGATGGAGTAGATAGTGCACGACGGGGGCCAGGGCTTCAAGCGGCGGCGCGCCCGCCACGACGCGGGCGGCATTCGTCCAGGGATAGTCCAGCGCCAGCAGCCAGCCGAAGACCGCTTCCGCGTCGGCAGCCGGCAGGCTGACCATGGTTTCGATGGTGATGACGAGGCTGGAGGCGAGATAGGGCTCGTCCTGGAATTCCCAGTCGTATCGGCCGCAGCCCACCCGCACGTTGCCGGTGCCCTTTTCGGTCATGCCCACGATCCAGTCGCACTGATAGCCCGACAGGCGGGCGCCCGGCTCGGGCCGCGACAGATAGAACGTGTAGACGTTCTCGTAGGTCTGGCCGAACTTGCGCACGAGCGTATCGGCGATGGCCGCCAGGCCATGCGATTCGGGCGGGAAGGCGATGGCTTGCGTGCGCAAGGCCATCTTCAGCACCGCGTCCGGCGCGAACGCGCGCGCCATGTAGTGCGGGCGGTTCTCGTCCTTGGCGTGGAAATAGTCGCGCAAGACGGATTCGGTGCTGGAGGGAGGCAATGTATCGATGGACATCGCAAGGGTTTCCGCGTTAAGGGGCTAGGGCCCTGTCAGGCCTTGACCGGATCGAACCATTTCGAGACGTTGGGCGGCTCGTAAATGGCGTAGCGATCCAGCAGCAGGACGGGGTCGTCTTCCACCACCAGCATGTCGCGATGCTGGGGGCGGATGAACTCTTCTTCCACGGCGTGATCCACGAACTGGACCAGCGAATCGTAGTAACCGGCGATATTCAGCAGGCCGCAGGGCTTCTGGTGCATGTTCAATTGTGCCCAGGTCCAGACCTCGAAGAACTCTTCCAGCGTGCCGGCGCCGCCGGGCAGCGCGATGAAGCCGTCGGCCTTCTCCATCATCATGGCCTTGCGCTCGTGCATGTTCTGCACCAGGTGCAGTTCGGTCAGGCCGCGGTGCGCATGCTCTTTCTTCAGAAGCAGTTCCGGGATCACGCCGATCACGCGTCCGCCGCCGGCCAGCACTTCATTGGCCACCACGCCCATGATGCCGACGACCGAACCGCCATACACCAGGCCCAGGTCGCGTCGGACCAGTTCCCTGGCCAGCACGCGGGCCTGTTCCACGTACTCCGGCCTGGAGCCGGGGTTCGAGCCGCAATACACGCAAATATTCTTCAGAGTCATAGTCGTTCGGGTAATGCCTGTCCCCGTTACAGATTGCGTCACGGGTTTTGGGAAGCCCATAGTTTACGCAAGGTTGCGAAGCGGCTTCGGCAGCGCCGGTATCGGGGGCGGAGGCAATGTTTGGACACAGCATGATCCGCCACGATCGGTAGACTGGGTGGTTCGGAACGACAGGAAGCCAGGGAGCATCGGCTTCAGTGTGAACCGGTGCGCCCAATGTCGCAGTGCTTTCACTTGACCAAGAGGAGCCACGATATGGAACAAGCAACCCGTACCCAAGCGCAGGCGAGCCGCCCCTTCGAGATGGACGTGAAGGCGATACGCGCGAAAGCGCGCCAGGACATCGAATCCGGCGCGGTGACCGATACCTATCGCGCGGACCGGCAGACCGTGCTCAAGCTGCTCAACGAAGCGCTGGCCACCGAAATCGTCTGTGTGCTGCGTTACAAGCGCCATTACTTCATGGCGCGCGGGCTGAATGCCGAGCCCGTGGCGGCCGAGTTCGCCGAACACGCCACCCAGGAACAGGAGCACGCCGACCGGCTGTCGGAGCGCATCGTGCAGCTGGGAGGCGAGCCCAATCTCTCGCCCAAGGGCCTGCTGGAGCGCAGCCATTCCGAGTACGTCGAGGGCGGATCGCTGGAAGAAATGATCAAGGAAAACCTGATCGCCGAGCGCATCGCGATCGACAGCTATCGCCAGATGATCGACTACATCGGCGAGCAGGACTCCACCACGCGCCGCCTGCTCGAAGAGATCCTGGCCGTGGAAGAGGAGCACGCGGACGATATGTCGGACTTCCTGGCGAAGCGCTAGGAGCGCCGGGAGGCGCGCGGCGGGGCGGCGGCGGGCGCGTCATGCTGGCGCGCCGCCGCGTCCAGCGCGGCATGGTGGCGTTCCGCCCAGCGGTCCAGCGCAACCAGGGCCACGTTCAGGGACCGCCCCAATTCGCTCAGTCGGTACCGCACGTGCGGCGGAACCGTGCCAAGGTCTTCGCGCAGCACCAGGCCGTGGCGCTCCAGTTCCCGGAGCGTTTGCGTCATGACCTTCTGCGAGATCCCATCCAGCCTGCGCAGCAATTCATTGTTGCGCAGGGGGCCGTGCTCGAGCGCGGGCAGGATCAGGGGCACCCATTTGCCGGAGATCAGTTCCAGCGCGCGCCGCGACGGGCAGGCGGCGTCGAAGACGTCTCCGGGGGAGGGCAGGGCGTTTTCCATGGTTACCAAAAGGTGCGTACTTGTCTTCCGGTAACTATAGCTTTTACGCTGGCGCTCTTTCCATTCCCGTCGGGAGGCCGAGATGGCCTGGTTGATTCTGGTCGCCGCGAGCGCGGTGGAGATCGTGATGGCGCTGGCATTGAAGTACGCGGACGGCTGGACGCGGTTCTGGCCCAGCGTGATCGGCATCGCCGCCGCGCTGGGCAGCGTGTTCCTCTTGACGCTGGCGATGAAGCAGCTGCCCGCGGGCACGGCCTACGCCATCTGGACCGGCATCGGGTCCGTGGGCATTACCGTGCTGGGGATCATGCTGTTCGGGGATTCGCCGTCCGTGGCGCGCCTGCTTTGCATCGCCATGATCGTGGGCGGCGTGGCGGGGCTCAAGCTGTTGGAAGCCTGAGCCCCTCGGGCGGCGCGCGCCGCCCATGAGGCCGGATTCAGACCGTATCGGCCCAGAGGTCGTATTCGTCGGAATCGGTGACGCGCGCGCGCACCATGTCGCCCGCCTTCAGGGGCTTGTCCGAGCTGACGTAGACGCAGCCGTCGATTTCGGGGGCATCGCCGCTGCTGCGGCCCACGGCGCCGTCCTCATCCACCTCATCAATCAGCACGTCGATCTCGCGGCCGACCTTCCGTTCGAGGCGGGCGGTCGAGATGGATTGCTGCAGCTCCATGAAGCGTTCCCAGCGTTCCTGCTTGACCTCGTCGGGCACCGGGTTGTCCAGCAGGTTCGCGGGCGCGCCCTCCACCGGGGAATACTGGAAACAGCCCACGCGGTCCAGCTGCGCTTCCTGCATCCAGTCCAGCAGGTACTGGAAGTCTTCCTCGGTTTCGCCGGGGAAGCCCACGATGAAGGTCGAGCGGATCGTCAGGTCCGGACAGATCTCGCGCCAGCGCTTGATGCGGGCGAGGGTCTTGTCTTCGAACGCCGGGCGCTTCATGGCCTTCAGGATGCGCGGGCTGGCGTGCTGGAACGGAATGTCCAGGTAAGGCAGGATCTTGCCTTCGGCCATGAGCGGAATCACTTCGTCCACGTGCGGATACGGATAGACGTAGTGCAGGCGCGTCCACACGCCCATTTCGGACAAGGCCGTACAGAGCTCGGTCATGCGCGTCTTCACCGGACGGCCGTTCCAGAAGCCGCTGCGGTATTTGACGTCCACGCCATAGGCGCTGGTGTCTTGCGAGATCACCAGCAGTTCCTTCACGCCGGCCTTGACCAGGCGCTCGGCCTCATTGAGCACGTCGCCGACCGGGCGGCTGACCAGGTCGCCGCGCATGGACGGGATGATGCAGAAGCTGCAGCGGTGGTTGCAGCCTTCCGAGATCTTCAGGTAGGCGTAGTGGCGCGGCGTGAGCTTCACGCCTTGCGGCGGCACCAGGTCCAGGTAGGGATTGTGGTCCTTCTTGGGCGGCGCGGCGTCGTGCACGGCGCGCACGACCTCTTCGTATTGCTGCGGGCCGGTCACGGCCAGCACGCTGGGATGCACGTTGCGGATCACCGATTCCTCGACGCCCATGCAGCCCGTGACGATGACCTTGCCGTTCTCGGCCAGGGCTTCGCCGATGGCGTCCAGCGATTCCGCCTTGGCGCTGTCGATGAAACCGCAGGTGTTGACGACGACGACGTCCGCGTCGTTGTACTCGGGCGTGACGACGTATCCTTCGGTGCGCAGCTGGGTCAGGATGCGTTCGGAGTCGACCAGGGCCTTGGGACAGCCCAGGGAAACGAACCCCACGCGCGGGGTCCGGCCGTCGGCGTTGGCGGCGGCGATGGTATCGGCCAGGGTGGAGGCGGCGGTGGCGTTCGCGTCAGCGCTGTTGGCCTTGCCGGGGCCCTTGCCAGGCCGGGAGGTTTCGAGGATTTCCAATATCGTTCACCAAAAAATCGCGCGGCAAGCATGCTGCGCGGCGGATGTGTTGTTCGTGTCGGGCGAGGCCGGGGCGGCAGGCCTCAAGATTCGGCGTGCTCGCTGGCGCGCCACGGGGGTAGCTCTCGCAGGGTCTCGGGGTGCAGCATTGCTACTTGCAGCAGGGTCTTCGCCGCGCCCGAGGGGGTGCGCCGTCCCTGCTCCCAATCCTGCAGAGTGCGCACGCTTACTCCCAGCAGTTCAGCGAAATCCGTTTGCGGCAGGCCCACGCGGCTGCGTGCTTCGCTGATATGCGACGCCTGCCACCGCGCGCCGCGCGCCGTCGGGGCAGCATTCTTCATGGCTCTTCAACATTCGGGCGCCGCCTGGGCATGGCCCCCGAGGGTCCGGCCGTCGCGCCGGGATGGCGGCGACGGCGAAGGTCGAATTATACGGCATTGCCGTAGGGCGGCCGGGGGCACGCGGCCGAGGCTCTCCCAGCTTCTCCGCGGCCTTGGCCCGAAACCCCGGCACGCGAAACAGGTTCGCGCCCGGCTTCGCCGCATGGCGGATTTCGGTGTCGATTTTCGCGGCGTTTCTTTTCTTGCATGGATTCCGGCGCGACAACGTGCCGCGATGCGCCCCTTTCACGGGGTTGGAAAAACAATGATTATTAATCAGGAGGCCATGGCCGCGAATGGCGGGAATGGCCCGGCCAGGCAAATCCGGAAATCTGGAATATAGTCATATCGCAAAAATCAAAATATGAAGTGAGCGCATGGATCCGTCGTTGCTTCCGTCTTTGGCATGGTTCGCTCACGTTGCGCATCACCGCAGTTTTACGAAGGCAGCCGCGGAGATGGGTGTTTCGCGGGCCAATCTTTCGCAGAATGTGAAGGCCCTCGAACGCCGTCTCAACGTCAAGCTGCTTTATCGGACCACCCGGGACATGTCCCTGACCGTAGAGGGGCAACGCCTTTACGACGTCTGGTATCCGGCGTTGGTCGCCGTGGGGCGGGCGGTGGACGACATCCATGGCGCCCGGCACGAGCCCGCTGGATTGATCCGGGTAAATACGTCCCGCGCCGCCGGGAAACTCCTGATCGAGCCGCATCTGGAGGAGTTCTGCTCGCGCTACCCCAGGCTGGATCTCGAACTGGTCATGGACGACGGACTGGCGAATATCATCGCCGACGGCTGCGATGCGGGTATCCGCATCGGGGAAAGCCTGCCGGAACATATGATGGCGGTTCCGATTACGCCGGTCCTGGAAATGGCGGTGGTGGCCACGCCGAATTATTTCGACCGATTCGGCGAGCCGGCGACGCCAGCCGACCTGGCGCGGCACAATTGCCTGCGCTACAGGCTGGCCAGCGGCGCCGTTTTCCAATGGGAATTCACGTCGCCCGCTCCCGAAAACCACGCATTCACGGTCGAGCCCCGCGGAAGCATCACCACCAACGATGACGACGGGATGATCCGCGCCGCCTTGCAGGGGGTGGGCCTGATGCAGCACATCGACGTCGTGGTCCAGCGCCATATCGCCGAGGGTTCCCTCGTGCGCGTGCTGCGGCCATGGTGCCGGCCTTTCCCGGGGTTCTACATTTATGCTCCCGTCCGCGCGCAAATGCCCGCGCGGCTGCGGGCGCTTATCGATTTTCTGGTCGAAAAAAGAAATGCGATGCCCGGTTGGAACGACAGGTATTAGGCCGAGTGCTGTTTGAAAACGACATTCACGTCCGCGTCGATTATCGATGGCGCTCGGGCCGGGAAAAGGCGACATCAATATAAGTCATTGAAATGCAATAAATTGTATTTCACCGTCAATTTATCAATACAACTGATGTATTAAAAAATTGACACATCAGGGTTTACCCTGCATTTATCATCCTGTTTTCATCAATTGTTGCCGTTCTTTGCCTGGCCGCGGTCAGGGCGCCCGAACGGGGCGCGGCGCAATTGCAAAACGACGGCTTTGCCCAAACCCGATGGAAAGAGGATCGGGGCCTTGGGCGGCAGCAGCGCGGTCAACTGAATTTCCAAATGTCCAGGTGGGCGACGGTCTTGTGCAAACAGGGCCCGGCCCAGGCCGCCTGTCGTGCATGAAAAACATAAACGCGGGATCGATCAAGGCGGACCGAATAGCCGCTTCAAGGATAATCAGGATGAATAATTTGAAAATATCGACCAGGCTGGCATTGATTATTGGATGGCTCTCCGTCTTGATGATGGGCATCGGCGGGGCGGGAATTTACGGCATGCGCCAGACCAATGCCGGTTTCCAGATGGTTTATGAAGACAGGATGGTCGCGCTGGGAGAGCTGCTGGACGTCCAGCGGCAGCTTTTGCGCAATCGGGGTTCGGTGTCGCGGGCCATCGCCGTCGGGGATCCCCGGGAAACCGAGAGACTGCTGCAGGACATCGCGGACGGTGTCGCGCGGATCGATTCGGCCTGGGCCGCATTCAAGTCCACCAATCTGTTGCCCGAAGAGCAGGCGATCGCGACGGATTTCGAAGGCCGTCGCAGAATGTTCCTGGACGGCTACCTCATTCCCGCCCAGGGCGCCTTGCGCGCGGGGCGCCCCGAGGACGCCAGGCGGCTGCTTGTCGAGAAGGACGAGCAACTGTATGCGCCGCTGCGCGATGACATCGTCAAGCTGACGGATTTCCAGTTGAGCGCGGGCAAGAGCGAGTACGACGCCGCCCAGGCGCGGTACGTCATCGTGGAAGTCATCTCCTTCAGCCTGACGTTCCTGGGCATCGGCCTTGCCATTTTCCTGGGCATCGCGCTGATACGCGGAATCCAGTCGTCGTTGAAGCAGGCGGTGGCGTCGGCCCATGCGATCGCCGGGGGCGATCTGACGCGCGCGGTCGAAGTCCGCGGCAAGGACGAGATCTCGGTCCTGCTCGAAGCCTTGCGCAGGATGCAGGAAGGCCTGCGCGGCGTGGTGCGTTCGGTGCGCGGCAGCTCGGACAGCGTTGCCGCCGCAAGCGCCCAGATCGCGCAGGGCAACCTGGACCTGTCCGCCCGGACGGAGAGCCAGGCCAGCGCCCTGGAAGAAACGGCAGCCTCGATGGAACAGCTGAACGCGACGGTGCGCCAGAACGCCGACAACGCGCAGCAAGCCAATCAGCTGGCGCAGGACGCCTCGGCGACCGCGGAGCGCGGCGGCAAGGCCGTGTCTGAGGTCGTCGGCACGATCAAGGACATCAGCGAGTCCAGCAACAAGATCTTCGACATCATCCAGGTCATCGATTCGATCGCCTTCCAGACCAATATTCTCGCGCTCAATGCCGCGGTCGAGGCGGCGCGCGCGGGCGAGCAGGGCCGCGGCTTCGCCGTGGTGGCTTCCGAGGTGCGCGCGCTTGCCCAGCGTTCGGCGACGGCGGCCAAGGAAATCAAGACGCTCATCCTCGACAGTGTCGGCCGGGTCGAGCAAGGCAGCGCGCTTGCCGCGCAGGCTGGCGCGACGATGGCCGAGGTCGTGGCCTCCATTCGCCGCGTTACCGACATCGTGGGGGAAATCAGCGCCGCCAGCGTCGAACAGAGCGCGGGCGTGAGCCAGGTCGGCGAAGCCGTCACCCAGATGGACCAGGCGACCCAGCAGAATGCCGCCCTGGTGGAGGAAATGTCGGCAGCGGCCGCCAGCCTGCGGAGCCAGGCCGAGGAACTGGTCCGCACCGTGGGCGTCTTCAGGCTAGACGCCGCCTCTGGCGCCACGCCCGCCCCCGGCCGCCCGTCCGCGCTGCCGTCGCCTCGTTCCGCCGTGGCCTTGCGTGGCGCGGGCGAGGCGGACTGGGAAACCTTCTGAAGGTGGCCCGTCACGTCTGGAGTGCCGAATCTTGATCGCGTCGAATCAGGAAATGCAGATATGGGCCGTGCTGGAGCATCTGCCGATCCAGGCGGCCTGGCTCGACCCGCGCCTGCGGTGCAAGTATGCGAACCTGCCGTTCAGCCATGAGGCCGGCCTGCCGCCCGAGGCGCTGAAAGGTGCCCGGGTGATGGAACTGCTGCCGCCCGATTGGCAGGCGGCGCTGGCGCCGGCGGCTGCCGAGGCCTTGCGCGGGAACAGGGTCCGGTTCGATTTCTCCGTCAGGCACGCGGACGGGGCGGCGTCGCACAAGCAAGTGACCCTGCTGCCGCAGGCGTCCGGGGCGGCCGGAAACGGGTGGGATGTGCTGATGCTCGTGTCCGACCATACCGAGTCCGCGCGGATGAGGCAGAAGCTGCGATCGTCGGTCAACGCCCTGGCGGACCTGAAGATCGCCCTGGACGCGCATGCCATCGTGGCCGTGACGGACGCGCGCGGCGTGATCACGTCCGTCAACGAGAAATTCTGCTCGATCTCGCAATACGAGCGGGACGAGCTGGTTGGAAAGACGCACCGGGTCGTCAATTCCCGCACGCACCCGCCCGCGTTCTTCCAGGAGCTGTGGAAGGTCATTTCCTCGGGAGAGATATGGACGGGCGAAATCTGCAACCGGGCCAAGGATGGCTCGTTGTATTGGGTGCAGACGACCATCGTGCCGTTCCTGGATGCCGCCGGCAAGCCGGTGCAGTACATCTCCCTGAGGGTCGACGTCACGCAACGCAAGCTCCTCGAAAAGGAAAGCTTGCGGCGCGCATTCTTCGACGACCTGACCGGATTGCCCAACCGCAGGCTGATGAAGCGGCGTTTGTGCGAAACGAAGAAGGCCTGCGCGCAGTCGGGGGCATACGGGGCCTTGATGTTCCTGGACCTGGACAATTTCAAGGAGGTCAACGATACGCTGGGGCATGAAAGCGGCGACGATCTGCTCAAGCAGGTGAGCGCGCGCCTGAGCGGCTTGATGCGGCAAGGCGACACCGTGGCGCGGGCGGGCGGCGATGAGTACGTCATCATCGTGGGGGACCTGGGCCGGGACGAGACGGAAGCCGCCGCGCAGGCTCACGCGCTGACGGAGCGGATCCGGCGCGAACTGAACCGGCCGTACCGCATCCAGCAGGTCGAGGTGCATTCGTCCCCCAGCATCGGCGTGGTGCTATTTCATGGCGAGTCCGAGTGCGATGGCGATATCCTCAGGCATGCCGATATGGCGCTGTACCGCTCGAAAGTGCAGGGGAAGAACCAGGCAAGCCTGTTCGACCCGGACCTCCGGGACAGCATCCTGCAGCGGGCCTCGACGCTGGCGGACCTGCGTGCGGCGATCGCGCGCGAACAATTCCGCCTGTATTTCCAGCCCGTGGTCGATGCCCGCCACCGGGTCACGGGATACGAGGCGCTTATCCGCTGGCTGCACCCGCAACGGGGCGTGGTGCTGCCCAATCAGTTCATCGGCCTGGCCGAGCAGACCGGGCTTATCGTGGACATCGGCGAATGGGTGTTGCGCAGCGCCTGCCGCCAGTTGCGCGCCTGGAGCGGTGTTGCGGCCAGCGCCCAATGGAGTCTCTCGGTCAACGTGAGCGCCCGGCAGATCCGGGACCCCGGTTTTCCCGCCACGGTGCAGCGGCTCGTCGAGGAGGCGGGGATAGATCCGAGGCGGCTGCGGCTCGAGCTGACCGAAAGCATGTTCCATGCCCGGCCCGAGCAGCCCGTGGAAGTGATGACCATGCTGAAGAAGATCGGCATCCGCTTTTCCATGGACGACTTCGGCACGGGCTATTCATCGCTCGCCTGCCTGAAGGACCTGCCCTTCGATCAACTCAAGATCGACCGTTCTTTCGTCAGGGACCTGATGACCCATCCACGCGGCAAGGCGATCGCGCGCACCATTCTCGACCTGGCCTGCGCCCTGGAACTGGACGTCGTGGCCGAGGGGGTGGATTCGATGGAGCAGTTCCATTTCCTGGAAGAGCACGGGTGCCAGGCGTTCCAGGGCTATCTGTTCGGAAGGCCGGAGCCGCTGGAAGAGGAGGGGGGCTTGCGCGAAGGCGGACGCCGCCGCTGAGCGCTGCCTCCGCAGACGATCAAGAGCCGCCGCGCCGGTACAGCGCCAGGGTGCCCGCCAGGCCGATCAGCAGGCCGCCGCAGGCGCGGTTCAGCCAGCGCAGGCCGGCGCCCCGGAATGCGCGCACCATTTGCGCGCCCAGCGCCGCATAGACAAGCATCACGGCGATATTCATGAGCGCCATGACGCAGGCCAGGATGGCGTACTGCGCGAACAAGGGCGCGGCCGGGTTGATGAATTGCGGCAGGAAGGCGGACATGAACAGCAGCGCCTTGGGATTGGTGAGCGCCACGGCGAAGCTGCGCAGGCCCAGGGCCAGTCCGCCGGGGCGGGGGGCGTCCGGCTGGACGGATGGCATGACCAGGGCCGCGTCCGAGCGCAGCATTTTCCACCCCAGATACGCCAGATAGGCGGCTCCGGCCCATTTGATGAACTGGAATGCGATTTCGGAGGCCGCCAGCACCACGCCCAGCCCCGAGGCCACCGTGCCGATCAGGATCAGGTCGGCCAGCACCGCGCCGCCCATGCCCCAGCAGGCCGCGCGCACGCCGTGGCGCGAACCGTTGCTCATGGCGAGCAGGACGGTGGGGCCGGGGGTGATGATCGTGACGGCCGAGGCCAGGATGAAAAGCAGCAGGGTTGCAAGGGTCATGGGAGGGCTCCGCGGGCGCCAATGCGCCCCGGGCCAGTTTGCCGCCGCGGCCGGAATTCGTCCAGGTCCGGCTACCATATCGGTCTTATCCCTAGAATCCGCATCATGTCCACGCCTTCCGACTCCCCCGCTCTGGCTCCCCCGCTTTCCGCCGTCCTGCTTTCCAGCGCGGAGGTGGTCGAGGGCGTGCTGGACGGCCGTTCCCTGACGGACGCGCTGGCCGACGTGGGGCCGTCCTTGCGGCCGGCGGTCCAGGCGGTGTCGTTCCACGCGATGCGCTACCTCGGCTGGGCCGATGCCGTGGGGCGCGAACTGGTGCAGCGCTATCCCAGCGTGTTGTTCGAGTCGCTGCTGCTGGTGTCCCTGACCCTGCTGAAAGAGGAGGGCGAGGCCGCCGCGGCCTTGCCCGGCATGCCGGTCTACGGCGCCCATACGGTCGTGGACCAGGCGGTGACCGCGGCGTCCCGCCAGCGGGGCCTGGCCTCGTACAAGGGCATGCTGAACGCCTGCCTGCGCCGTTTCCTGCGCGAACGCGCGGCCCTCGAGGCCGCGGTCGCGGACAGTCCGGAGGCCCAATGGAACCACCCTGGCTGGTGGGTCAAGCAGCTGGCGGTGGCCTATCCGCGGCAATGGCGCGACATCCTCGCCAGCGCCAACGTGCCGGCGCCGCTGACCCTGCGGGTCAACCGCCGGCGCGCCAGCCGCGAGCAGGTGCTGACCGCGTTCCAGGCCGCTGGGCTGGACGCCGAGCCCGTGGGCCAGTCCGGTCTGGCGCTGTCCTCGCCCCGGCCCGTGACGCAGCTGCCGGGATTCGCCGAGGGCTGGTGGTCGGTGCAGGATGCCGGCGCGCAACTGGCGGCCGAGCTGCTGGCTCCGGCCAACGGCATGCGGGTGCTGGACGCCTGCTCGGCGCCCGGCGGCAAGACGGCGCATCTGCTGGAGCTGGCCGATATCGACCTGCTGGCCCTGGACGCCGACGCCGGCCGCCTCGCCCGCGTGGAGCAGAACCTGGACCGCCTCGGCCTGGCGGGCAGCCACGTCCGGCTGAAGGCGGCCGACGCCGCCGACCTGGACGCCTGGTGGGATGGCAAGCCCTTTGACGCCGTGCTGGCCGACGTGCCCTGCACGGCCTCCGGCATCGTCCGCCGCCATCCCGACATACGCTGGCTGCGGCGCGAGAACGACGTGCGGCGCACGGCCGCGCTGCAGGCCCGGATCCTGGACTCGCTCTGGCGCACCGTGGCGCCCGGCGGCCGGTTGCTCTATGTAACGTGTTCGGTGTTCCCCATGGAGGGGGTGCGCCAGGCGCTGGCGTTCCTGCAGCGCCATTCCGATGCGCTGCGGCTGGACGCGCCCGGCCAATTGCTGCCAGTTGCGGTCGATGCAACACCGGCGGCGCAGCATGACGGATTTTTCTACGCCTTGTTTGCCAAGCAGTCCTGAATCGCCAAGAATAGGGGCATGACGTAGTCTCGGTGTCGTATGTCCATTATCTCGCGCTTATTTCTTGGGTTGTTGCTCGCATCTGCCTTGCTTTCGTTTGCATCGGGCGGAAACGCACATGGGGCCGAGCCCAAAGTCACCCAGGTGAGTCCCGTGGTTCGCGACGGCAAGCTCGAGATCGACGCGGACATCGAATTCGGGCTGAACGACCAACTCCGGGATGCGGCCCAGCGCGGCGTCCCCTTGTATTTCACGGCCGACCTCACCATCACGCGCGAGCGCTGGTGGTGGTTCGACGCCTCCCTGGTGGACACGTCCCGCACCTGGCGCATCGTCTACAACGCGCTGACCCGGCAGTGGCGCGCCGGCGTGGGCGAACTGTCCTTCCCGGTCGCGTCGCTCGATGACGCCATGGGCGTCGTCCGCCATATCCGCAACTGGCCGGTGGCGGATGCCGCCGAGTTCGACGCGGGCGTGCTGTACGGCGGCCAACTGCGTCTGCGGCTGGACACCTCGATGTTGCCGCGGCCCTTCCAGGTCAACGCCCTGAACAGCAGTTCGTGGGTGCAGGCCACGCCCTGGACCGATTTCTCGTTCGTATTGAGTGACAAGGAGAAAGACCCCTCATGAGGCTTTTGCTTCGGCTGGCCCTGATGGTCGGCGCCGTGAGCGGCCTGGCGTTGCTGGGGCTCTTGGCCTGGTCCACCGGCAATGCCTCGCGCTTCGCGCGTTACTACGACACGCTGCTGGTGCTGAACGGCATTTTTGCGCTGGCGCTTTTCGTCTGGGTGGTGGCGCTGACCGTGCGGCTGGCCAGGCAGATCCGCCGGCGCCAGTTCGGAGCGCGGCTGACCGCCCGCTTTTCGCTGGCGTTCGCGCTGATCGGCGTCGTCCCGGGGGCGCTGATCTACACCGTGTCGGTGCAGTTCATGTCGCGCTCCATCGAATCTTGGTTCAACGTGCGCGTGGATACCGCGCTGGAAGCGGGCCTGAACCTCGGCCGCGCGGCGCTGGATTCGCTGCTGGCCGACCTGGACGCGCGCGCCCGCTCCATGGCCATGGAGCTGAATCGCAACAGCGATAGCGGCGTGGCGCTGACCCTGACGCGGCTGCGCGAGGCCAATGGCGTGCAGGAAGCCATGGTGTTCACCGGCAGCGGGCGCATGGTGGCGTTTTCCACCAGCCAGTATGGACAGCTGCTGCCCGCCATGCCGCCGTCCACCGTCATGAACCAGTTGCGGTTGGCGCGCGGCTATTCGGCCGCCGAGGCCGACGACCCCGTGACGCCGGGCGCCGAAGGCGGCCTGCACCTGCGGGTCGTGATCCCGCTGGCGGGGCCGGACCGCTACGACAATCTGCTGGGGGCGTCGTCCGAGCCGCGCTGGCTGCAGCTGCTGCAGCCCGTGCCCGAGCAGATTGCGCACAACGCCAACCTGGTGCAGCAGGGTTTCCGCGACTACCAGGAGCTGGCGCTGTCGCGGCTGGGCCTGCGCAAGCTGTATGGCATCACGCTGACCCTGGCCCTGCTGTTGGCGGCGTTCGGCGCCATCGCGGTCGCGCTGTCGCTGTCCAAGCGGCTGGTGCGTCCGCTCCTCAGCCTGGCGGGCGGCACGCAGGCGGTGGGCGTGGGCGATTACCGGCCCTTGCCCGAGCCGCCGGAGCGCGACGAAGTCGGCCAGCTCACGCGGTCGTTCAACGCCATGACGCGGCAGCTGGACGAGGCGCGGCGCATGGTCGAAAGCAACCGCCAGCAGCTGGAGCGCTCCAATGTCTACCTGGAGAACGTGCTGTCGAACCTGTCCTCTGGGGTGCTGGTGTTCGATGAGTCGTTCCGCGTCACCACCGTCAACCAGGGCGCCCAGACCATTCTCGGCGCCGACCTGCGCTCGGTGATCGGCCGCCCGCTGGAGACGGCCGATGGCATGCTCGAATTCGCCAACATCGTCCGGCAGGCCTTCTCCGCCCACGCGGCGGTGGGCTCCGAGCGCCAGCACTGGCAGCAGCAGTTCGAGATCAGCCCGGCCCAGGGTGGCGCCTCCGTCGCGCCGCAGCCGCTGACCCTGCTGGCGCGGGGCACGCATTTGAAGGTGGACGGGCGCGGCAACGGCTACCTGGTGGTGTTCGACGACATTACCGAAGTGATCTCGGCCAACCGCACGGTGGCCTGGGGCGAGGTGGCCCGCCGGCTGGCGCACGAGATCAAGAACCCGCTTACCCCGATCCAGCTGTCGGCCGAGCGCCTGGCCATGAAGCTGGAGGGCAAGCTGCCGCCCGCCGAGGCCCAGATCGTCGAACGGTCCACCAATACCATCGTGAACCAGGTGGCCTCGCTCAAGCAGATGGTGGACGATTTCCGCGAGTACGCCCGCACGCCGCCGGCCGTGATGCAGCGGATCGATTTCAATGCGCTGGTGGCCGACGTGCTGTCGCTGTACGGCTGGGACCCCGAAGGCGGCTCGCCGCGGCATGGCGAAAAGGCCCTGAACCTGGACGTGACGCTGGGGCCGGACTTGCCGGCGATCGAGGGCGACCCGACCCAGTTGCGCCAGGTGATCCACAACCTGCTGTCCAACGCCCGCGACGCGATCGCGGAGCAGGGCGGACAGGGGCGGGTGAGCGTCACCACGCAGCTCATGCGCAGCGAACAGCCCGACAGCGCCTACCACGAGGCCCTCAGGTTCACCGTGGCCGACAGCGGGCCCGGGTTCCCGCCCCAGGTCATGCAGCGCGCGTTCGAGCCTTACGTCACCACCAAGTCCCACGGGACTGGGTTAGGATTGGCAATCGTACGCAAGATCGTGGAAGAACACGGCGGGCGTATCGACCTTGCAAACCGCAAGGAGGGGGGCGCGCGGATCTCCATCTTGTTGACCCGGCTGGCTTCCGAGGCCGATACTATGGACGCGACCGCGCAAGAAAAGGATAATGCGGCTACGCAATAGGTGGATGCTTTATGGCCAGAATTCTGGTGGTTGACGACGAAGTCGGTATACGCGAGCTTTTGTCGGAGATCCTTTACGACGAAGGACACACGGTCGAGCTGGCTGAAAATGCGGCGCAGGCACGCGCGGCGCGGCTGCGCATGCGTCCTGACCTGGTGTTGCTGGACATCTGGATGCCCGACACCGATGGCGTGAGCCTGCTCAAGGAGTGGGGCTCGCAGGGGCTGCTGGACATGCCCGTGATCATGATGAGCGGCCATGCCACCATCGACACGGCGGTCGAAGCCACGCGCATCGGCGCCATGGACTTCCTCGAAAAGCCGATCACGCTGCAGCGCCTGCTGAAGACCGTGGCCGCCGGCCTGGCCCGCGGCCGCGCGCCGCATCCGGCGCCCGTGGCCGCGCATCCGGCCGCCGCCAGCCCGGCGGTGGCGCTGGAAGACGAGCTGGATCCCCCGGCCCTGGCCGCCGCGCCCGCCAACGAAATCCCGGTCGCGTCCAACGGCCAGCTGGGCAGCATCTCGCTGGACCAGCCCCTGCGCGAAGCCCGCGACGAATTCGAGCGCATCTATTTCGAATACCATCTGGTCCGGGAAAGCCACAGCATGACCCGGGTCTCGGAGCGCACCGGCCTGGAGCGCACCCACCTGTACCGCAAGCTCAAGCAATTGGGCATCGAGTCCGCACGCAAGCGGAGCACATGAAGATCCTGATCATGGGCGCTGGTCGCGTGGGCACCAGCGTGGCAGAGAACCTGGTGTCGGAAGAGAACGACATCACCGTCATCGATTCGGATCCCGTCCAGCTGCAGTACCTGCAAGAACACTTCGACCTGCGCGTCGTCCATGGCGACGGCTCGCAGGTCTCGGTGCTGGAAGCCGCCGGCGCCGCGGACACCGATCTCCTGATCGCCTGCGCGGCCTCCGACACGGCCAACATGGTGGCGTGCAAGATCGCCCGCCAGCTGTTCAACATCCCCCGCCGCATCGCCCGCATCCGGTCCGCCGAATTCGCCGAGCACGCCGAGCTCATGAGCGAAGAGGGCTTCTGCATCGACGCGCTGATCAGCCCGGAGCGCAGCGTCACCACGTACCTGCACAGCCTGATCGAGTTCCCCGAGGCCCTGCAGGTGGTGGAATTCGCCGAAGGGCGCGTCAGCGTCGTGACCGTGCGGGTGGGGCATGGCAGCCCCATGGCGCATTCCCCGGTCGACAAGCTGCGCGACGTCTGGCCCGACGTGAAGGCCCGCGTGATCGACGTGCTGCGCAACGGCCGGCCGCTGCGCGCCGGCAGCGGCACCGTCATCGCGCCGGGCGACGAGGCGGTCCTGGTGGTGGATTCGCGCGACGCGCGCCGGGCGGTCCGGCAGCTGCGCGAGGCCGAGCGCGACGTGCGCCGCGTGATGATCGCGGGCGGGGGCAACATCGGCCTGCGCCTGGCGCGCCAGCTCGCCGAGGAAAAATACAGCGTCCGGATCATCGAGCGCGACCTGAAGCGCTGCGAGTACCTGGCCACCCAGCTGCCCGACAGCGTGCTCGTCCTGCATGGCAGCGGCACCGACGAGGCCCTGCTGGAACGCGAAAGCATCGAAGACATGGACACCTGGTTGGCGCTCACCAGCGACGACGAGGACAACATCATGTCCTCGCTGCTGGCCAAGCGCCTGGGCGCCCGCAAGGTGATCGCCCTGATCAACCGCCAGGCCTACGGCGAGCTGATGCAGGGCAGCCATATCGATATCGCCGTCTCGCCTTCCCAGGCCACCATGAGCGAGCTGCTGCGCCATGTGCGCCGGGGCGACGTGGCCGCGGTGCACCGGCTGCGCCAGGGCGTGGCGGAAGCGCTGGAGGCCATCGCCCACGGCGACCGTTCGAATTCCAAGGTGGTCGGCCGGGCGGTGGGGCAGATCAGCCTGCCCAAGGGGGCCAGCATCGGGGCGCTGGTGCGCGAGGATGAAATCATCCTGCCCGACGCCGACACCGTGATCGAATCGGACGACCACGTCATCGTCTTCGTGCCATCGCGCCGGCAGATGCCGCGCGTGGAAAAGCTGTTCCAAGTCTCGGCGTCCTTCTTCTGATGCAAGCCGCCTTCCTCATCCTGCGCGGGCCGCGCGCGGCCGGATAGCTCCATGAAGCGCGTCCTGGGCACCCTCTACATCCTGGGCCTGACGATGGTGATGTTCGCGCTCACCATGTTGATCCCCCTGGGCGTCGCCTATGCAGGCGGCGACGCGGCGCGCGATGCCTTCCTGGACGGGTTCCTGATTTCGGTGGGCATCGGCGTGGGTCTCGCCGCGCTGACGCGCCGCGCCCGGTGCGAACTGCGGGCGCGGGACGGCTTCGTGCTGGTGTCGGCGGTGTGGGCGGGCCTGCCCCTGCTGGCGGCCATCCCGCTGATGCTTTATTTCCATGGCGCGGGGCTGCCGCTCTCGTTCACCGGCGCGTATTTCGAGGCCATGTCCGGCCTGACCACCACCGGCGCCACCGTCCTGACCAACCTGGACACCCTGCCGGCGTCGATCAACCTGTGGCGGGCCACGCTGATCTGGATCGGCGGCATGGGCATCCTGGTCCTGGCCGTGGCCATCCTGCCGCTCCTCGGGGTCGGCGGCCATCAGGTGGTGCGGGCGGAAACGCCGGGGCCGATGAAGGACGAACGGCTGACCCCCCGCATCGCCAGCACCGCCAAGGCGCTGTATGCGGTCTATTTCGTGTTTTCGATCCTGTGCTTCCTGGCGTACCGCGCGGTCGGCCTGTCGTGGTTCGAGGCCTGGTGCCACATGGCCACGACGATGGGCCTGGGCGGTTTTTCCACCTGGGACGACGGCTTCGCCCATTTCGATTCGGTCGCCGTGGAAATGGTGGCGATGGTGTTCATGCTGATCGCCGGCATCAACTTCGCCACCCATTTCAATGCCTTCCGCCAGCGCAGCGCGCGGGCCTACGTGCGCTGCCCCGAAGCCATCCCTTACCTGGTCGTCGTCCTGGGGGTGGGGCTGGTCATCTCCGTCTTCCTCTACCTGAAAGGGGTCTATGCCGAACCGTTGGAGGCGCTGCGGTACGGGATGTTCAACACGATCTCGATGGCGACCACGACCGGCTACGCCAATACCGATTTCGCCCAGTGGCCGCTGTTCGCGCCGTTGACGATGCTGTTGCTCTCGGGGTTCGCAACGTCTGCGGGATCGACGGGCGGCGGCATCAAGATGATCCGGGCGATCCTGCTGGTCAAGCAGGCGCGCAACGAGCTCGTGACCATGCTGCACCCCCACGCGGTCAGCCCGGTACGGATCAACGGCAGGGCGGTCGAAGCCCGGACCATGTCGTCCGTGCTGGCCTTCATGCTGTTCTACGGCCTGTCCATCGCCGTGTTCACCAGCCTGCTGCTGCTCTCCGGCCTGGATCCGATCACGGCGTTCTCGGCCGTGTTCGCCAGCGTGAACAACACCGGCCCGGGCCTGGGTCCGGTCGGCCCCATGGGAAATTTCGCGGTCCTGTCCGATTTCCAGATCTGGGTCTGTACCTTCGCGATGCTGATCGGCCGCCTGGAGCTGCTCACCGTGCTGGTGCTGTTCACGCCGATTTTCTGGCGGAAGTAGCCGGCTCCGGCGGGAGCGGGCGCTCATTCCATGGCGGCCGCCACCCCCGGGATTTTCCTAGTAATAACCCTAATAAGGGTTATCCCTCTCATCCCTGAAAGCCCCTTCCAGACTGGCCTTGCGCGCGCCGCAGGCCGGAGACCCGCGCCATTTCTATGCCGTAAGCACTCGCTCACTTTCTCTCGCAGGGAAAAACCGAATGCTTCGCGATGTTGCACATAAATGTCACGATTCTCAATCGTTTTGCCACAAAGTTGCGGCTATCATGCATGCACAAGCTGCCGTCTAGTGCCCCCCGGGAAGTTGCCGGGCTTCAAGGTCGAACGGCGCACATCCTCATCAAACATTCAAAGGAGTCCGAGATGGAACAGATCCCGTTCATTTCGTCGGCCCCCAACACCCTGGGCATCGAGCTCGAGCTGCAACTGATAGATCCCCGCAGTTTTGACCTGACCGCAGCCTCTGACGAGCTGCTGGCCCAAATGGCCAACCACCCCATCGCCGATCGCGTCAAACCGGAAATCACGCGGTCCATGATCGAACTGAATTCCTCGGTGCATGAGCACCCGATGGGCCTCCTGGCAGAAATGCGCGAGATGCGCGACGCGCTGGTTGAGGCGGCGGACGCTGTCGGGGTTTCGGTGGCCGGCGGTGGCGCTCATCCCTTCATGCGCTGGCAAGAGCGCTCCATCTCCGACACCCCGCGCTTCCAGTACCTGGCCGAAATGTATGGTTACCTGGCGCGTCAATTTACTGTCTTCGGCCAGCACATCCACCTGGGCGTCAGGAACGGCGACGACTCCATCAAGCTGCTGCGCCGCCTGTCACCGTACGTCCCGCACTTCATCGCGCTGTCGGCCTCCTCGCCTTATTGCGAGGGCGTGGATACGCTGTTCTCGTGCTCGCGCCTGAATGCGGTCAATAGCTTCCCGCTGGCCGGTCACATGCCCCCGGAAGTGAAGGACTGGTACCAATTCGAGGCGCACCTGGCCCAGCTGCGCGCCTATGGCCTGGCCGAGAGCATCAAGGACCTGTACTGGGACATCCGCCCCAAGCCCGAATTCGGCACGGTCGAGATCCGCGTCTGCGACACGCCCCTGACGGTCGAGCGGGCCTGCCAGATCGCCGCGTTCGCGCAGGCCCTGGCGGTGCTGCTGATGCGCGAGGACGATCCTAGCGACAACGCCTGGCTGTCCTACCGCAGCAACCATTTCCAGGCGTGCCGTTTCGGCCTGCAAGGCAGCTACGTGACCCCCGATGGCCAGCGGCTGCGCCTGATGGACCACCTGCGGGTGCTGTTCCAGCGCCTGATGCCGGTGGCCGAGGAACTGGGCACGGGCGACATGATCGCGGCGCTGCGCGACGAATCCATGCGCAGCGGCAACGATTCCCGCTGGCTGCGCAGCCAGTTCCATCGCCTGCGCGACCTGCCCCTGCTCGTCGAAGCCATGTCGAATGCATGGCGCGGCGTGGCCGCCGGCGTTGCCGCGCCCGCCGAACCCACGGCGGTCCTGCGGCGCCGCATCCGGGCCACCTCCGAGCCCATGCAGCCCTTGCGGGCGTCCGAGCCGGGCGTCGCGGTGCCCATGCCCGAGCGCCTGCACTAGGCCGCCCCCCCCCAGCCTGCCGGCGGGGCCCCGCTTCAGGGGTTGCCGCGGTGGCGGCCGCCGATCGCGCTGACTGACAAGCGGGTTTCGCCCGCCGTCGTGCGATGCGCGGCCGCGCGCCACGCATGGCCGTAGGCGACTTCAATGCTCAGCGCAATGACGCCATCCGGCCTGCGCTGCGCTTCCAGCGCGGCGCAGAGGCGGTCGCGCCAGTCCCGGCCCACCAGCCCGCCCCGGCGGCCTTCCGCGGGGTTTCCACCCAGCGCGCGCACGTCTTGCAGCAGCTTTTCGGGGCTGCGGTAGGTCAGGGTCAGGATTTCCTGGTCCATGACGGGGTCGGCAAAGCCGTTTTCCACCAGCAGGTCGCCGAAATCATGCATGTCCACGAAGGACGGCGTGGCCGTTCGCAGGCCCGCGTTCGCCAGCGCCTGGCGCAGTTCGCGCAGCGTGGCCGGACCCAGACAGGAGAACATGGCCAGCCCGCCCACCTTCAGGATGCGCCGCCATTCCGCCAGCACGGCGTGCGGGGCGCGGTGCCAGTGCATGGCCAGGTTGGACCACACCAGTTCCAGCGATTCGGGCGGCAATCCGGTCTCCGCGAGGTCGGCGGCCACGAAAGCCGGAGCGGCCGGGCCGCGGCGGGCCAGCTTGCCGATCCAGGCGGAGAGGCCCGCCGGCGCATGCCGCTTGCGCGCCAGATCAAGCAGCGGGGCGCAGTTGTCCAGGCCGGTGTAGGCCGCTTCGGGATAGCGCTCGCGCAGCAGGGGTAGGTTGTCGCCCGCGCCGCAGCCCGCGTCCAGCATCGCCTGGGGTTGTATGCGGATGTATTGCAGGCGGCCCAGCATGCGGCGGGCGACTTCCCCGTACAGGAACTGGGCGTCGGACAGGTCGCCGCGGCGGGCGAACTGCCTGGGCACGTCGGCGCTGACGATGGGTAGGGTAGGGAGCGTTGCGGGTTCTGGCAGGGACATTTCGGTCGCGCCCGCGCCTTCGTGGCGGAGCGGATCATGGTTTCATGAGGGATGGCATCCATTATTGCGCATCCCGGCCTCCGGCTCCGATTGTCCCTACAGAACATGGGGCGGCGGCTGCTGTCCCGGGTCGGCTGCGACTGCCCTTTGTGCGGCTGTCGAGTGGCGGGGGCAAGGCTCTGCCCGGGTTGCGAGGCCGACATCCTGGCCTGGGACCCGGGCGCGCCGCCGCGCTGCCCTCGCTGCGCCCTCAGGGTCCCGCGGGGCGCGCCTTGCTGCCCCGCCTGCCTGGGCGCCCCCCGGTCCTTTGCGCGCACGGTGGCGGCATTCGACTACGAGCCGCCCGCCGACGCCTTGGTGCTGATGCTGAAGGCCCAGCGGCGCCTCAGCATGGCGCCCGTGCTTGCCGGGCTGATTGCCGCGGCCGTCGCGCGCGACGGCCCCTTGCCCGCCGGCACCCTGCTGGTGCCCGTGCCCGCGGGCCGCGCCTCGCTGCGCCGGCGCGGCATGAATCCCGCCGCCGAGATCGCCCGCGGCCTCTCGGCGGAGCTGGGGCTGCCCCTGGCGCGGGGCGTGCTGTTGCGGCGGCGCGAGGCGCCGCGGCAGACGGGCAGGAGCCGGCAGGCCCGCCGAAGCGGCGCCATCGGATTGTTTTCCTGCGTGGGCGGGGTGCGGGGCCGGCACGTGGCCGTGGTGGACGACGTCATGACGACCGGCAGCACTGCCGATGCCGCGGCCGGCGCGCTGCTGGCCGCGGGCGCAGCGGGCGTTACGGTGCTGGTGGCCGCGCGCACGCCCTGAGGCGGCGCGGCGGCAAATCGGCGACAATTCCGGTATACGGCCTTTCGCGCCGCAAGCTGTTTGCCGAGCCTCTCTCCGCCATGTTCCACGTCATTCTCGTCTGCCCCGAGATCCCGCCCAATACCGGCAACGCCATCCGCCTGTGCGCCAATACGGGCGCGCAATTGCACCTGGTGCGCCCGCTGGGGTTCGAACTCGACGACGCGCGCATGCGCCGCGCGGGGCTGGACTATCACGAGTGGCAGCCCGTCCGGGTGCATGACACGCTGCAAGAGGCCCTGGCCGATACCGGCGCGGGGCCGTCCAGCATCTATGCGCTGACCACGCACGCGCAGCGCAGCGTGGCGGACATCGGCTTCAAGCCGGGCGACGTGTTCGTGTTCGGCCGCGAAACGGCCGGGCTGTCGGAAGAACACCAGGCGATGTTCCCGCCCCAGCAGCGCCTGCGGCTGCCGATGCGCGCCGGCCAGCGCAGCCTGAACCTGTCCAATGCGGTCGCGGTCACGGTATTCGAGGCCTGGCGCCAGCAGGGCTACGAGGGCGGCGTGTAAGGGCGGCCGCCCGTCCGGCGGTCAATCCAGCGACAGCTTCAGCTTTTCGATCACCTGGTCCCAGCGCGCCTTTTCGTTCTTGATCCGCGCGGTCAGGGCTTCGGGCGTGGAGGGCGCGGGCGTGAAATACTGCAGGGCCAGCTGCTTGCGCACGGCTTCGCTGTCGATGATGCGCGCCAGTTCGCTATTGAGGCGCTCGACGATCGGGGTGGGCGTGCCGGCCGGCACCAGCACGGCGTTCCAGGAAATGGCTTCGAAGTCCGGATAGCCCTGGGAGGCCATGGTCGGGATGCCTGGCAGCGCCTCGCTGGGCTCCAGGCTGGTCACGGCCAGCAGCTTCACCTTGCCGTCGCGCGCCTGCGGCACGGCGATGGCGGGCACCATGAAACCGGCCTGGACGTCGCCGCCGATGATGGCGGTGATGACCTGGGGGAAGCCGGAATAGGGAATGTGCGCCAGGTCCACGCCGGCGCTTTCCTTGAACATTTCCATCGCCAGGTGGGCCGAGCTGCCCGGGCCGACGGAACCGTAGTTCAGCGAGTTGCCGCGGCTTTTTACCAGCGCGACGAAGTCCTTGACGTTATTGACCGGCAGGCTGCCGGGCACGACCAGCACGTTCGGGCTGGTGCCCACCAGCGACACGGGCGCCAGGTCGCGCAGCGGATCGTAGCCCAGGGTCTTCTTGTACAGCGTGGGGGCGGTGACCAGCGGGCCGTTGATCGTATAGAGCAGCGTATAGCCGTCCGGCTTGGCCTGCGACACCATGCGGGTGCCGATGTTGCCGCCCGCGCCCGGCTTGTTGTCGATGACGATGGGCTGGCCCAGGGCCTGGGCCAGCGGTTCCGAGATCGTGCGCGCGAGGATGTCGGGCGAAGACCCGGGCGGGAAGGGCACGACCATATGGATGGGACGGTCGGGCCAGTCGGCGTGGGCGGCGGCGGGCAGGATCGCGGCCAGGCTCAGGTACAGGCCGCGTAGCAGCTGGCCGACCCGGAACTTGCGGGTTTGCGTCATGAAGAATGTCTCCTCGATGGGGGCGTGGTGTCTTGTCGTCGGTCAGTGGGACGGGCCGTCCGGCAGGCCGGCGCCGCTTTCGTAGCGGGCGTCCCGGGCGAGCAGGGCGGACACGGCGGTCATGGGGGCGACGCCGTCGAACAGCACGGCGCAGACAGCTTCCGTGATCGGCAGTTCGACCTGGATGGCGCGCGCGCGCTCCAGGGCGGCGCGCGCGCAGCGCACGCCTTCGGCGGTGATGCCGCTGGCCAGGATGTCGGCCAGCTTGCGGCCGGCGCCGATTTCCAGGCCGACGCGGCGGTTGCGCGACAGTTCGCCGGTAGCGGTCAGCACCAAGTCGCCCAGGCCGGTCAGGCCGGCGAAGGTTTCGGCCTGCGCGCCCAGGGCCACGCCGAAGCGGGTCATTTCGGCCAGGCCGCGGGTGATCAGCGCCGCGCGGGCATTGGTGCCCAGGGCGAGGCCGTCGCAGATGCCGCAGGCGACGGCGATGACGTTCTTCAGCGCGCCGCCCACTTCCACGCCGACCAGGTCGGTGCTGGCGTAGACGCGCAGCGCCGCGCCATGGAAGGCGGCCGTGGTGGCGGCGCGCAGCGAAGCGCTGTCGCTGGCCACGGTCAGCGCCACGGGCAGGCCTTGCGCGACTTCGCGCGCGAACGAGGGGCCCGACAACGCGCCGCCGGTCGCGCCGGGCAGGGCCTCGCGCATGATTTCGTGGGGCAGCCTGGCCGTGTCGGCTTCGAAGCCCTTGCACGTCCAGACGATAGGAGTGTCCTGCAATCCCAGCGCGGGCAGCCGGCGCGACAGCTCGCCGCAGATGGCGGTCAGGCCGGCCACGGGCACGCCCAGCACGATGAGGCGTTGCGCGCCCTCGTCCTGCAGGCTACGCAGGGTGGCGTCGAGATCGGAGGAAATGTTCAGTGCCTGCGGCAGCGGGATGCCGGGCAGGTAGCGCGCATTTTCATGCGTGGCGGCCATATCGGCCGCCTGGGCGGCGTCGCGCGCCCAGAGCAGGGTGGCGTGGCGGCGGCTGGCGGCCGCCGCCAGCGCGGTGCCCCAACTTCCCGCGCCCAGCACGGCGACGCGCAGGCGCGGCTCGGGGTTTTTTTTCATCGCAGAGCCGCCGCGGCGTGCTTACTGGCGGGTCGCGCCCGGGGGCAGGATGATGCCCGAGTCGCTGCCGTTGCCGTTGCCATTGCCGTTGGCCGCGTTCTGCTGTTGTTGCAGTTCGGCCAGGCGCTGTTCGTACAGGGCCTGGAAGTTCACTTCGGTCAGGTGCAGCGGCGGCATCGACGTGCGGGTGATGGCGTCGGCGATGTTGGCGCGCAGGTACGGATACAGCATGGTCGGGCAGACGATGCCCAGCAGCGGATCGAGCTGCTCTTCAGGAATGTTGGCGGCTTCGAAGATGCCGGCCTGCGTGCCTTCGACCAGATACACGACCTTTTCGTTGACGCGGGTGGTGACGGTCACGGTGACCGTGGTCTCGAACACGGTGTCGGCCAGGCGCTGCCCGCCCACGGTGATGCTCACTTCGACCTGGGGCGCTTCTTGCTCCAGGAAGACGTGAGGCGCATTCGGCATTTCCAGCGAAAGATCTTTCAGGTAGACGCGCTGCAGATTGAACGAGGGCGCGTCGTTGCCGCCTTCTTGCTGGGTGTTTTGGTCTTGATCAGCCATGAGTGTTTCCGTTGGTGGGAGGGGCAAAAAAGGGGCGATGGGCCGGAGCGCCGGGAGGGCGCCCTAGCCGTTCAGCATGGGCGCAAGGCCGCCCGAGCGGTCCAGCGCCATCAGGTCGTCGCAGCCGCCGACGTGGGTATCGCCGATGAAGATCTGCGGCACGGTGCGCCGGCCGGTGCGTTCGATCATGACGTCGCGCTGGGCCGGGTCCCGGTCGATCTGGATGATCTCCAGGTCCGTCACGCCGCGCTGCTCCAGCAGCGACTTGGCGCGCGCGCAATAGGGACAGTAGTCCTTGCTGTACATGACGACTTTATTCATGGGCGCTCCTGTGGGTACAAGAATAGGCAAATGGGGGCGAAACCCTTGGATTCAACCCTTCTGGGTGACCGGCAGGCTGGCTGCGGCCCAGGCCCGCATGCCGCCTTCCAGCGGCACGGCGTCGGCGAAGCCCTGGGCGCGCAGCTTGGCGGCGGCGCGGGCGGAATCGCGGCCGTTGTCGCACACCACGACGAGCGGCTTGTTCTTGGGCAGGGAGGCGGCCTTCTGCTCCAGGTCCGCGGCCGGCACGTTGCGCGCCTGGGCGATGTGGCCGGCCTGGAATTGTTCCGCGGGGCGCACGTCGACCCATACGGCCTGGCGCTGGTTGACCATCTGGATGGCTTCGCCCGTGCTGACGGCGGAGCCGGTGCGGCCGCGGCGCAGGGCGGGGATGGCCAGCATCACGCCGGAAACCACGGCTACGGCGACAATGAAGATGTTGTTTTTATCGAGCAAGAATTGCAGAAGATCCACGGGGCATCCTGAAGTGTGGCGGCTAGCCTGGTATCGGCGAACCCCGGGGCGGCTCCGCCGAAACGGGCGGGTGCGCCGGGGCAAAATCAAGGGCAAAATCACTCAATTATAAAATGAGCGCATTCTCTGACCATTTCCTAACTTTAACCCGCGACAATCGCGTGCCAAACCATGCATAAACTTGTTCTGATGCGCCACGGCGAAAGCCAGTGGAACCTGGAAAACCGCTTCACGGGCTGGACCGACGTCGACCTCACCGACACCGGCCGCGAGCAGGCCCGCAAGGCGGGCGAACTCCTCAAGAAGGAAGGCTACACCTTCGACCTGGCCTATTCGTCCGTGCTCAAGCGCGCCATCCGCACCCTGTGGATCGCCCTGGACGCCATGGACGCCATGTACACCCCCGTGGGCGTCAACTGGCGCCTGAACGAGCGCCACTACGGCGCGCTGCAAGGCCTGAACAAGGCCGAAACCGCCGCCAAGTACGGCGACGAGCAGGTGCTGATCTGGCGTCGCGCCTATGCGATCGCCCCGGAGCCGCTGTCCCTGGACGACGAGCGCCACCCCCGCTTCGACAGCCGCTACGCCCGGATCCCGGCCGATCAGTTGCCGGCCACCGAGTGCCTGAAGGACACCGTGGCCCGCGTGCTGCCGTTCTGGAACGAATCCATCGCCCCGGCCATCCGTTCGGGCCGCAAGGTGCTCATCGCCGCCCACGGCAACAGCCTGCGCGCCCTGATCAAGCACCTGGACAATGTGTCCGACGACGACATCGTCAACCTGAATATTCCCACCGGCCAGCCGCTGGTCTACGAATTGGATGATGACCTGCGCCCCATCCGCCACTATTATCTGGGCGATGCCGCCGAGATCGAGGCGGCCATGGCGGCGGTGGCCGCCCAAGGCAAGGCCAAGAAGGACTGACATCCTGAGAAGGACTGATATTTCCATGTGTCGCACGGCGGGGTTGTTGTTGGCGGTCGTTCTGGCCGGGGGAGCGTTGTCGGCTGGCGCCGCGCCCAATGACCTTGCCGGCCGTCAGTCCGACGCCGAAAAGCAGCAGGCCGCCTTGCGGGACCGCATCGAGAACCTGCAAAAGGAAATCGACGACCGCGAGGCCGCCCGCAAGGAAGCGGCCGACGCGCTCAAGCAGTCGGAATCGGCCATTTCCCGAATCAACCTGCGTCTGCGCGAACTGGCCGAGGCCAACCGCCAGGCCCAGGCGGACCTGGCCGGGCTGGAAAAGCAGATCGACGCGCAGCAGGCCGTGCTGGCCAAGCGCCGCACCGAACTGGCCGAGCAGCTCCGGACCCAATACACCAGCGGCCTGTCGCCGTGGACGGCGCTGCTGTCCGGCGACGATCCCCAGGTGCTGGGACGCAATCTGGGCTACCTGGATTACGTTTCGCAGGCCCGCGCCGCCGCCGTGCAGGCCCTGAGGGCGGACATCGACCGTCTCGCCGCCCTGCAGGAGCGCGCCGACGCCCGGCGCGCCGAGATCGAAAAGGTCGTGGCCGAAACCACCGAACAGAAAACCGCGCTGGTCGCGCAGCAGAAAGAGCGCTCCACGCTCCTGGCGCGGCTGGAAGGCCAGATCGCCGCCCAGCGGGCCGAGGCCAGCAAGCTGGGGCGCGACGACCAGCGCCTGTCGCGGCTCATTACCGATCTGGACGCGGCCATCGCCAAGCAGATCGAGGAGGCCCGCAAGGCCGAGGAAGCGCGCAGGAAGGCCGAGGAGGCGCGCAAGGCGGAAGAGGCGCGCCGCGTGGCCGAAGAGGCCCGCAAGCGCGCCGAAGCCGATCGCCGTGCCGAGGAAGCCCGCAAGAAGGCCGAAGCCGACCGCAAGGTGGCCGCGGACAATGCGCGGCGCGAACGCGACGCCCGGGATGCCCGCGAGGCCGCCCAGGCCCGTGAGCAGGTCGAAGCGGCCTCGCGCCAGAACCGCGGACCGGTCGCCGTGGCCGACCCGGACGCCGCCGGCCTGCGCCCGGCCGAGCAAAGGCAGTCCCGCCTGATCGTTCCCGAGGAAGCGCCGCCTCCGGCCAAGCCCCAGGAACCGCCCAAAAAGGCGGAACCTGTGCAGGAAAAAACCGCTCCAAGCCGTAGCGAGCCAGCCCAGCAGACCGCGCGCGCCGCGCCGGTCGGCGGGGGCAGCGGCCTGCGCCACGGCCTTGCCATGCCGGTGCGCGGCCAGGTGCAGGGCCGTTTCGGGGTCGACCGCCCGGATGGCGGCGTCTGGCGCGGCGTGGTGCTGCGCGCCCCCGAGGGCACGCCGGTCAAGGTGGTCGCGCCGGGCACCGTGGTCTACGCCGATTGGCTGCGGGGTTTCGGCAACCTCATCATTGTGGATCATGGGCAGCAATACCTGACCGTCTATGCTTACAACCAAAGCCTGCTCAAGCGGGTGGGAGATTCGGTGACGGGTGGCGACACGATCGCCACGGTAGGCGCAACCGGCGGCCAAGTGGAATCCGGCCTATACTTTGAAATTCGCCATCGTGGCGCTCCTGTGGATCCGGCCCAGTGGCTGGCGCAGTAGATTGATGTTGTTGGCAATACGTGTCGTTGGTAAAAACCGTTGGTAAATACCAAACCCATCGGCGAAAACACAATTCGGGAAGTGTGCATGGGCACTCGTAAGTTTCGCGGTTTCGGTCTGATTGCCATCGGTGCGGTGGCAGGTGTGTTGCTCAGCGTAGGCGTGACAGCCGTCGCGCAGCGCGGCAGTCCCCTGCCTCTGGACGAGCTCAGGCAACTGAGCAACGTGTTTGCCGCCATCAAGAACAACTACGTCGAGGCCGTCGACGACAAGACCCTGATCGACAATGCCATCTCCGGCATGGTGTCGAACCTGGATCCCCACTCCGCCTACCTGGATGCCGACGCGTTCCGCGAAATGCAGACGGCGACGCAGGGCGAGTTCGGCGGCCTGGGCATCGAGGTCGGCGCCGAGGACGGCTTCGTGAAGGTGATCTCGCCGATCGAGGACACGCCCGCCGCCCGCGCCGGCGTGATGGCCGGCGACCTCATCATCAAGATCGACGACACGCCCACCAAGGGCATGACGCTGAACGACGCGGTCAAGCTGATGCGCGGCGCGCCCAAGTCGCCGATCACGCTGACCATCATGCGCGCCGACCGTCCCCAGCCCATCGTGCTGAAGATCGTGCGCGACATCATCAAGGTGCGCAGCGTGCGCAGCAAGATGCTGGACAACGGCGTGGGCTACGTGCGCGTCGCCCAATTCCAGGAAAAGACCGGCGCCGACCTGGCCAAGCAGCTGAAGGACCTGGGCGCGAAGGAAGCTCCCAAGGGCCTGGTGCTGGACCTGCGCAATGACCCGGGCGGCCTGCTGACCAGCGCCATCGGCGTGGCCGGCGCGTTCCTGCCTCCCGATTCCCTGGTGGTGTCCACCGACGGCCGCACCCCCGACGCCCGTCACAAGTACCTGGCCACGCCGTCCGAGTACGCCCGCGGCGAAAGCAACTACCTGTCCGGCCTGCCGGCCTGGACCAAGACGGTGCCCATGGTCGTGCTGGTGAACGTCGGCTCCGCCTCGGCCTCCGAGATCGTGGCCGGCGCGCTGCAGGACCACAAGCGCGCCAAGGTCCTGGGCAATCGCAGCTTCGGCAAGGGCTCGGTGCAGGTGATCCTTCCGCTGTCCGAAACCACTGCGGTCAAGCTCACCACGTCGCGCTATTTCACGCCCAGCGGCCGCTCGATCCAGGCCACCGGCATCGAACCGGACTACGTCGTCGCGGATACCGCCGACGGCGACCTGTTCCGTCTGCCGCGCGAAGCCGATCTGCAGCGCCACCTGTCGAACCAGCAGACGGCCAACGAAGTGAAGTCCGCCGCGGACCAGGACAACGCCGAAGTGCCGGCCAAGGTGTTCGAATTCGGCGGCAAGGACGACTTCCAGCTGCAGCAGGCGCTGAACCTGCTGGCAGGCAAGCCCGTGCAGAAGGGCTCCGCCCGCGCCCAGGCCAAGGCCGACGCCAAGCCCGGCGGCGGCGCCGCCCAGCGCATGAAGATCACGCCGACCGGAGTCGAGCCCAGCAAGGACAAATGAACGACGAGCAACTGCTGCGCTACGCCCGCCACATCCTGCTCGACGAGCTTGGAATAGAAGGGCAGGAAAAACTGCTGGCGGCGCGTGTGCTCATCGTGGGGGCCGGCGGGTTGGGCTCGCCCGCCGCGCTCTACCTGGCGACCGCCGGTGTGGGCGACATCACCCTGGCCGACGACGATGTCGTCGAGCTGAGCAACCTGCAACGCCAGATCCTGCACACCACCGCCAGCGTCGGCCGCCACAAGGCCGAATCGGGGCGCGACATGCTGGCGGCCTTCAATCCGCAGACGCGGGTCCATGCCCGCGTCGAGCGGCTCCAGGGCCAGGCCCTGTCCGATGCGGTGGCGCAGGCGGACCTGGTGCTGGACTGCACCGACAACTTCACCACCCGGCACGCCATCAACCGCGCCTGCGTCCAGCACCGCAAGCCGCTGGTGTCCGGCGCCGCGATCCGCTTCGACGGCCAGGTCAGCGTCTACGACCTGCGCGACGACCGCGCGCCCTGTTACCACTGCCTGTTCCCGGAAGGCGATGACGTCGAGGAGGCCAACTGCGCCACGATGGGCGTGTTCGCGCCGGTCGTCGGCATCATCGGCAGCATGCAGGCGGCAGAGGCGCTCAAGCTGCTGTCCGGAGTCGGCGAAAGCCTGTCCGGCCGCCTGCTGTGGCTGGACGTGCGCACCATGCAATGGCGCAGCGTGAACGTCCAGCGCGATCCGGAATGCGCCGTCTGCGGGCATCGCGGGCACTGAATTGTCCCCGCGTATTGAACCCGCGGACAATATTAAGGGCTTGAAATACCTGCTATAACGCCAGCCAGCCTATCTGAATCCGGGTAGATGTGGCCAGGGACGTGACAGCGTGGATACAGCACTGAAGTTCAGCTTGCCCAAATGGCGCCTGACGCGTTGGCTGACGCATTCGGGGCACGATACGCCCGCGGACATCCGTGCGGCGCTGATCGCCAGCCTGTTTGGCACGCTCCCCATTTTCGCGGGCGGGGTCATCAACACATTGATGATCTCCGGCGTCGTCGCCTGGCGCCGTCCCGAGCCGCTATACGTGTCGTGGCTGGTGCTGGAGGTGTTCCTCGCCATCGTCCGGGTCACGATCCTGCGGTCCGCCCTGAAGGCGGCGGCCAAAGGCGGCAACACCCATACCGACATCTACATCCTGCTGGCGCTGCTCTGGGCGTTCAGCGTGGGCTACGGCGTTTTCGTCACCTTCCTCAACGGCGACTGGCTGGCGGCCACGCTGGCCGGGGTGTCCTGCGGCGCCATGGCCGGGGGCATCTGCTTTCGCAACTACGGCGCGCCCAGGCTCGTCGGCGCCATGATCTTCCTGAGCCTGGGGCCGATGTGCCTGGGCGCGGCCTTCACCGGCGAATACGTCACGGCCATCGTCTTCATCCAGATCCCGTTCTACCTGGTCAGCATGAGCATTGCGTCGCACCGGCTCAACCGCATCCTGGTGTCCACGATGCTTGCCGAGCGCGACAGCGACCGCCGCGCCAGCGAGGACGCGCTTACCGGCCTGGCGAACCGCGCGGGCCTGCTGGCCTCGCTGGAACGCGTGTGCGCCAGCGCGCGCAGCCATGACAGCTCGGCGGCGCTGCTCTACATGGACATGGACGATTTCAAGCTGATCAACGACACCTACGGCCACGCCGCCGGCGACCAGGTGCTCATGACCATCGCCCAGCGCATGCGGGCCATGCTGCGCGTGGACGATGTCGCGGCGCGGATCGGCGGCGACGAATTCATCGTCCTGGTGACCGGCATCGACGCCACCTCAGCCCTGCGCCTGGGCGAGCATCTCCTGCACGACGTGTCGCAGCCGATCACGCTGGCGGACGGCACGCGCGTCAGCGTGGGCCTGTCGATCGGCATTTCCATCGTGTCCGGTTCGAACCGTAGCCCGCAAGCTGCCCTGGATTCGGCGGATGCCGCGCTGTATCGCGCCAAGGCGCGCGGCGGGCGCTGCTGCGCGGTGGCCGGCGCAGACCAGACGGACCCGGCCGGGGGCAAGATCCTTCCGGACGGCGAGCGCGCCGTCGCGTGAAGCGCCGGCCCGGCGCCGGTCCCGGGGCTCATTTTCCCAAAAGTTTTCAGATAACCTGATAAGTGTGCCTATAATGGGCGCATGCTGAGCAAGAGCCTTACCCTGACCGAACAGGTCGCCCGCCAGATCGCGGGCGGCATCGCCGAGGGCATCCATCCCGTGGGCGCCAAGCTGCCGCCAGGGCGGATCCTGGCGGAGCAATATGGCGTCAGCGCCGCGGTCATCCGCGAGGCCACGGAGCGCCTGCGGGCCCAGGGACTGATCCAGAGCCGCCAGGGCTCGGGCAGCGTGGTGGTGTCGCGCACCGGCACGCAGGGGTTCCAGGTGTCCGCCGGCATCGCCGACCGCGAGCAGCTCGCCAGTGTCTACGAATTGCGGATGGAACTGGAGGGCGGCGCGGCCGCCCTGGCCGCGGTGCGCCGCAATGCCGCGGACCTTGCGGCCATGTCCCAGGCCCTGGAATCGCTGGAAGCGCATCTGGAGCACCCAGAAGAGGGGGTGGAGCACGATATTTCGTTCCACGTCGCCATCGCCGCCGCCACCCACAACAGCTACTACCAGGACCTGCTGCAATATCTGAATCTGCAACTGCGGCTGGCCGTCAGCACGGCGCGCACGAACAGCCGCCGGCACGACGGCCTGACCGCGGCCGTGCAGCAGGAGCATGTGGCCGTGTTCGAGGCTATCCGCGCGGGCGATCCCGAACGGGCCCGGCTCGCGGCGACCCATCATCTGCAGCAGGCGGCCAGCCGCCTGCGACTCGATCTTCTCTTTCCGGCCGCAAGGCAGACATCATGAGCGACTCCGACTTCACACAACGCCTGGTCCAGGCCCTGGGCCCCGACACCGTTCTTACCGCCGAGGCAGACATTGCGCCGTGGCTGTCCGATTGGCGCGGGCTGTACAAGGGCCGGGCGCAGGCCGTCGTGCGTCCGCGCACCACGGACGAGGTCGCCACCTGCCTGGCGCTGTGCCAGCAGGCCGGCGTTGCGGTCGTGCCGCGCGGCGGCAACACCGGCTTGTGCGGCGGCGCCACGCCCGACTCGGGCGCCGCGAACGTGGTGCTCAGCCTGGACCGCATGAACGCCGTGCGCTCCATCGACACCGTGGCCAACACCATGGTGGCGGAGGCGGGCGCCATTCTCGGCAATCTGCGCCGCGCCGCCCAGGAGGCGGGCCGCCTGCTGCCGCTGAGCCTGGCGGCCGAGGACTCCAGCCAGATCGGCGGCAACGTCGCGACCAACGCCGGCGGCGTGAACGTGGTGCGCTACGGCATGGCGCGCGAACTGGTGCTGGGCCTGGAGGCCGTCCTGCCCACGGGCGAGATCTTCCACGGCCTGCGGACCCTGCGCAAGGACAACACCGGCTACGACCTCAAGCAATTGCTGATCGGCTCGGAAGGCACGCTGGGCGTCATCACCGCCGTGGCGCTGCGCCTGTTCCCGCGCACCGACGTCCGCTCTGTGGTGCTGGCCGCGGTGGAATCACCGGCGCAGGCGCTGCAGCTGTTCGAGATCCTGTTCGAGCAGTGCGGGGCGCGGCTGCAGGCATTCGAGTATTTTTCGGGAGATTGCCTGGATCTGGTGCTGGAGCATGCCGAAGGCGTGCAGGAGCCCTTCGCCGAGCGTTACCCGGCCTATGTGCTCGTAGAGCTGGCCGACACGGCCGACGAGGCCGCGTTGAACAGCCTGCTGGAAAACGTGATCGGCACGGCGCTGGAGCGCGGCCTGTGCCTGGACGCCGCCGTCTCCGCATCGCTGGCGCAACTGCAGGCGCTGTGGAAGCTGCGCGAGGAAATCTCCGAAGCGCAGCGCGCCGACGGTCCGCACCTGAAGCACGACGTGTCGCTGCCGATCGAGCGCATCCCCGAGTTCATGGAATCCGCCGAGGCCCGCGTGCGCGCGCTGTACCCGGATATCCGCCCTTTCATCTTCGGCCACTTCGGCGACGGCAACCTGCACTACAACCTGTCGCGCCCGGCCGGCGCCGACCGCGATTGGGTGGCGACGCATGGGCCGGCGATCACCGATGCGGTGCTGGACGAGGTGAACCGCTATGGCGGCAGCATTTCGGCGGAGCACGGGATCGGGCAACTGAAGCGGGATCACTTCCTGCATAGCAAGGATCCGCTGGAGTTGCGGTTGATGAAGCAGATCAAGGCGGTGCTGGATCCGGCCGGGATCATGAATCCCGGGAAGCTGCTGTAGGATGGGTGCAGCGCGAGCGTCCTTGAGCAAGAACTCGAATATTCAACGCGCGTAACCCATCAGGCGGCGCCAGCCGCCGTTTTTCGTGGCAAGAGACAATGCCGGCGCTCGCCGGCCGATGGGTTACGCGCGATGAGCATCCGGTTCGTTGCCCGGATGCTCTCGCGCTGCACTCATCCTACGACGCAACGCGCGGGCTCACTGCCGGTGATAGACCTCGGCCCCCTTCCTCACGAACTCCACCGACTTCTCCTGCATCCCCTTCTGCAAGGCATCCTTCTCGCTGACCCCCTGCGCCGCCGCATAATCCCGCACGTCCTGCGTGATCTTCATGCTGCAGAAATGCGGCCCGCACATGGAGCAGAAGTGCGCCACCTTCATCGAGTCCTTGGGCAGGGTCTCGTCGTGGAATTCCTTCGCGGTGTCCGGATCCAGGCCGAGGTTGAACTGGTCGTCCCAGCGGAACTCGAAGCGGGCCTTGGATAGGGCGTTGTCGCGGATCGCCGCGCCGGGGTGGCCCTTGGCCAGGTCGGCCGCGTGCGCCGCGATCTTGTAGGTGATGATGCCGTCTTTCACGTCCTTCTTGTTCGGCAACCCCAGGTGCTCCTTGGGCGTCACGTAACAGAGCATGGCCGTGCCGTACCAGCCGATCAGCGCGGCGCCGATGCCGGAGGTGATGTGGTCGTAGCCGGGGGCGATGTCGGTGGTCAGGGGGCCCAGCGTATAGAACGGCGCCTCGTGGCAGTGCTCCAGCTGCAGCTCCATGTTTTCCTTGATCATCTGCATTGGCACGTGGCCGGGGCCCTCGATCATGACCTGCACGTCGTGCTTCCAGGCCACCTGGGTCAGCTCGCCCAGCGTCTTCAGTTCGGCGAACTGCGCTTCGTCGTTGGCGTCGTAGCCCGAGCCCGGACGCAGGCCGTCGCCCAGCGAGAAGCTGACGTCGTAGGCCTTCATGATTTCGCAGATCTCCTCGAATCGTTCGTAGAGGAAGCTCTCCTTGTGATGCGCCAGGCACCACTTCGCCATGATCGAGCCGCCGCGCGAGACGATGCCGGTCATGCGGTCGGCCGTCATGGGGATGAACGGCAGGCGCACGCCCGCATGGATGGTGAAGTAGTCCACGCCTTGCTCGGCCTGCTCGATCAGCGTGTCGCGGAAGATCTCCCAGGTCAGTTCCTCGGCCTTGCCGTCGACCTTTTCCAGCGCCTGGTAGATCGGCACCGTGCCGATCGGCACCGGCGAGTTGCGGATGATCCATTCGCGCGTTTCGTGGATGTGCTTGCCGGTGGACAGGTCCATGACGGTGTCGCCGCCCCAGCGGATCGCCCAGGTCATCTTTTCCACTTCCTCGCCGATGCCGGAGCTGACGGCCGAGTTGCCGATGTTGGCGTTGACCTTCACCAGGAAGTTGCGGCCGATGGCCATCGGCTCGACTTCGGGGTGGTTGATATTGGCCGGGATGATGGCGCGGCCGCGCGCGATTTCGTCGCGCACGAATTCGGGGGTGATGGCGGCGGGGATGGCGGCGCCGAAGGACTGGCCCGGATGCTGGCGCAGCAGGCGCTTGACCATCTTCTCGCCGTCGGGGCCGCTATCTCGCAGCGACTGGAGGTAGTGCTCGCGGCGCAGACTCTCGCGGATCGCCACGTACTCCATTTCGGGGGTGACGATGCCTCGACGGGCATAGTGCATCTGCGAGACGTTGGCGCCGGGCTTCGCGCGGCGCGGCGGGCGCTGCAGGTCGAAGCGCATGGCCGTCAGCTTGGGATCGGTCAGGCGTTCCTTGCCGTAGTCGCTGGTGGGGCCCGCCAGCACTTCGGTGTCGCCGCGCTCGTCGATCCAGGCGCGGCGCACTTCCGGCAGGCCGCGGCGGATGTCGATCCGGACTTCGGGATCGGTATAGGGGCCGCTGCAGTCGTACACCGTCAGCGGCGGGTTCTTCTCGCCGCCGAACATGGTGGGTGTGTCCGCCTGTTCGATCTCGCGAAACGGCACGCGGATGTCGGGCCGCGAGCCGGTTTCGTACACCTTGCGCGATTTGGGCAGCGGCGCGACGGCGGCCGCGTCGACCTCGGCGGTGGCGGCCAGGAATTTGGGATTTGCGTTCATGGAAAGCTCCAAGCGAGTGGTTGGAGCCGATCGGGAAGGAATCTCCGCCGCGCAGGGGCGGACGGAAATACGGCTCCCAGCATCGGCATTATCCGTACTGGTACGAAGGGACTCTCTCAACACGCCGCGGCATTCAAGCCGCGACGAGTACCCCTGCGCGAAAGCGAAGTATAGAGGCTGGAACGCGTTCCGACGAATGGCGTCGGTGCAAGTTGCGAGGTTCAGTCTGAGAAGCTGGTATTACCGCTTTACATTTGGATTCAGACTGGGGCGACACTATCATTCAGGTTCGGTACACTTTTCAGACATGCCGGGCGTGCCCCCGTGCGGCCTGGTCTTAGTCCACTTAAGAAGGAATCGAGCATGCAACTGACCTTACGCACATTGGCGCCCGCCCTGGTTGTCGTGACGTTGGCGCTAGCGGGTTGCAAGACCGCCCCGACTAAGACGTCCGACACCGCGCCCGCCACATCCGGCCAGCAATCCACGACGCCCGCCACGGCCGCCACGGTGGACTTCTATCTGGCCCACAAGCAACCTGGCGCCGGCCTGCGCGAAATCAGCCTGCCGGATGGCAAGCTCTACATGCAGGAAGTGCCGGTGCTCACGCGCGCCGACCTGACCGACGCCGCCGCGCTGGTGGACCGCCAGGGCCAGAATTTCGTGGGCCTGCGCTTCTCCGAAGCGGGCGCCCGCAAGCTCAATGACATCAGCTCCAAGAACGTCGGCAACATGCTGGCGCTGGTCATCGACCGCGAACTGGTCGCCGCGCCGCTCATCGGCGAACCGCTGAACCGCGGCGTGCTGGCCTTTGGCGTGCCCTCGGCCCAGGCCGCCTCGGAGATCGCCGCCAAGATCCGCGGCGACGCCGCAGTGCCTCCCGCGGGCGGCGCCGCTCCGGCTCCCGCTCCCGCCGCGAAGCCCTGAACGGTTCTCGCCCTGCAAAAAAGCCGCGACATGGTCGCGGCTTTTTTTTCGTGAATGCCGCAAGCGTCAACCGGTCTTGCGGCCCCGCGGCTTGGAGCCGCGGCGGATGCGCACGGCATGTTCGATGTAGGTCTGCGCCATCGCCTCCAGGCCGATGCGCTCGTCAGGCGTCAGCAGATCGATCTGGGTCGGTGAAATAGTGGAGAAGGGCCACGGAGCCATCGGGCGCGGCCGGCTGCCGGGCCTGGGCGTGGATTCCGCCACGCCCGTGGCGGGCAGGGTGTCGCTCAGATCGTAGCCGCTCATGGGGAGTTCCATGGGGCCCTTGCCGGTTTCCAGCCATTCGGCTTCGACCTTCAGCACCTGCGCCAGCTTGCGGGCCGAGCGGCTGGAGTGCCGCAAGCCGCTTTCATAGCTTCCGATGGCGCTCTGCGAGAGGCGCGCCAAACGGGCGAGCGTCTTCTGCGTATGGCCACGCAGCAAACGCGCATGCTTCAGTCGGTCCGAGAATGTCTTCACAGGTCGATTGAAGCTTGGCGGTCAGGTACTTTGGTAGTTATAAAAATTACTTAAGTGATAAAAGAGAGGGAACCTATGCCGCAACGGGGCAGCGTCTTCGTTCTTGCGTGCGACGGGGCGGCGCACGATCTCGTCGCAGCGCTGCGCACGTTTCAGTGGGCGGCGCGCGCTTTCGATTCCCTGGAGGTCCTGCTCGACGGCCTGCGGGCCGAGGTGGTCGACGTCCTGGTGGTGCAGGGCGCCGGCGCCGGCGTGGCGGAATGGATCGCCGCGCTGCGCGGCGCGGCGCCCGCGGCCGGGCTGGTCTGGCTGGACCGCGGCGGCGCGGCCCCGGACGCGCGCATCGCCGCGTTGGATGCCGGCGCGGACCTCTGTGTGGATGCAGGCACGGAGGTGCCGGAGTGGGATGCGCTGCTGCGCAATCTGTGCCGGCGCCGGTTTGGCGGCGGCTCGCCGTGGCGGCTCGATCCCCAGGCCGGCGCGCTGGCCGGCCCCGCCGGAGCGTTATTGCCGCTGACGGCCGCCGAGTGTGCTTTTTTTGTCCGGTTGCTGAATGCGCCCGGTCATCGTCTGCGCCGCGAAGCGCTTGCTTGCCAGGACGGGCGCGATTCGCGGAAGGGGGCGCGGCGGGTGGACGTGCTGGTGTCCCGGCTGCGCGGCAAGGCCCAGCGCCTCAATGTCGAATTTCCGGTGCTCGCGGTGCGCGGGTGGGGCTACATGCTGCTACCCGACGTCGCGCGGCCGCAAAGGCGTGGTGCTACAGCACGACCAGGTTGTCCCGATGCATGAGCTCGGGCTCGGTCATGCTGCCCAGGATGCGCGCGATCTGCGACGACGGCTGGCGCAGGATGCGGCGGGCATCGGCCGATGAATAGTTGATCAGCCCCCGGGCGCATTCGCGTCCCTGGCTGTCCACGCAGGCCACCACGTCGCCGCGGCCGAATTCGCCTTGCACGTCAGTCACGCCGATGGGCAGCAGGCTCTTGCCTTCGCGCAGCAGCGCCTGCACGGCGCCATCGTCCAGCACCACGCGTCCGCGCAAGCGCAGGTGGTCGGCCAGCCATTGCTTGCGTGCCGACCACACGGGCAGCACGGCGCGCAATTCGCTGCCGATGCATTCGCCCTGGGCCAGGCGCGTCAGCACGTTGCGCTCCCGGCCTGAAGCGATGACGGTGTGCGCGCCGCTGTGGGCCGCGCGCTTGGCGGCTAGCACCTTGGTCAGCATGCCGCCCGTGCCGATGCCGCTGCCGGCGCCGCCGGCCATGGCTTCCAGCGCCGGGTCGCCCGCCTGGGCATGCGACATGAACTTGGCGTCCGGGTTCTTGCGGGGGTCGGAGTCGTACAGGCCGCGCTGGTCCGTCAGGATGATCAGCGTGTCGGCTTCGATGAGGTTGGTGACCAGCGCGCCCAGCGTGTCGTTGTCGCCCAGCCGGATCTCGTCGGTGACGACCGTGTCGTTTTCGTTCACGATGGGCACCACGCCCAGGCGCAGCAACGCGAACAGCGTGCTGCGGGCGTTCAGGTAACGGTGGCGGTCGGCCAGGTCTTCGTGCGTCAGCAGGATCTGGGCCGTGCGCAGGCCGAACTCGGCGAACGCGGCCTCATAGGCCTGGCACAGGCCCATCTGGCCCACGGCCGCCGCCGCCTGCAGCTCGTGCATCACGGACGGGCGCTTGCGCCAGCCCAGGCGCGCCATGCCTTCCGCAATGGCGCCGCTGGAAACCAGCACGACCTGCTTGCCCTGTTTGTGCAGGGCGGCGATCTGCGCGGCCCAGTGCGCCACGGCGGCGCGATCCAGGCCGCGGCCTTCATTGGTGACGAGCGACGAGCCGACTTTGGCGACTAGGCGCTGGGCGTTGGTGACGACGGAAACGGCGGGTGATTCGGCAGACATGATGGCGGCGGGCTGCGGCGCGTGCAAAGACGTAATCGTAGGGACTGCGATTATGGCCTATTCGTCGCCGCTGCGCGGCGCGGAGCGCGGGTCCGCGTCCGAACGCTTGTCGTCGAAGCGCGGATCCGGCGCAACGTAGCTGTCATCGGCCTTGTCCTGCGCCAGCTGTTCCTTTTCGCGCTCGGCGTCCAGGTAGTCCTGCAACGCGTAGATCAAGTCTTGCGTGCCTTCGCCCGACAGGCCGGAAATGCCGAACACCGGGCCCTTCCAGTCGTAGAGTTCGAGGAAGCGGCGCTTGGTGTCTTCGGGGTCGGCCACCATGTCCAGCTTGTTAAGGACCAGCCAGCGAGGCTTGGCCGCCAGTTCCGGATCATAGCGGCGCAGTTCTTCGACGATGGCGCGGGCATCGGTCACGGCCTGCTCAACCGGATCGGCGTCGGGATCGGGCGTGGACACATCCACCAGGTGCAGCAGCACGCGGGTGCGCGCCAGGTGGCGCAGGAACAGGTGGCCCAGGCCGGCGCCCTCGGAGGCGCCTTCGATCAGCCCGGGAATGTCGGCCACGACGAAGCTGCGCGACGGCGAGGTGCGCACCACGCCCAGGTTGGGGTGCAGCGTGGTGAAGGGATAGTCCGCGATCTTCGGCTTGGCGTTGGAGATGCGGGTGATCAGCGTGGACTTGCCGGCGTTGGGCAGGCCGAGCAGGCCCACGTCCGCCAGCACCTTGAGCTCCATGCGCAGGTAGCGGTGTTCGCCTTCCTTGCCCGGCGTCCATTGGCGCGGCGCGCGATTCACGCTGGATTTGAAATGGATGTTGCCCATGCCGCCCTGGCCGCCCGCCGCCAGCACGACCTTCTGGTCGTGCTGGTTCAGGTCGAACAGGACTTCGCCGGTTTCGGCGTCATGGATCACGGTGCCCACGGGCACGCGCAGCGTGATGTCGGGGGCGGCCGCGCCGTACTGGTCCGAGCCGCGGCCGTTTTCGCCGTTCTTGGCACGATGCAGGCGGGCGTAGCGGAAGTCGATCAGCGTGTTGATGTTGCGATCGGCCACCGCATAGATGGAGCCGCCGCGTCCGCCGTCGCCGCCGTCCGGGCCGCCCTTGGGGATGAACTTTTCGCGGCGAAAGCTCGCCACGCCATTGCCGCCTTTGCCGGCGACGACTTCGATGGTGGCTTCGTCAACGAATTTCATGGTGTCCGTGCGTGTAGTGGGTAGTGGGGCGAGGCCCGTGATCGGGCGCCGCCGGGAGACAGGAGGCCGGAATCGTCCGGCGGCTGCCTGAAAACAGGAAAAGCTTAAAACAAAAAAGCCCTGCCGCATGCGACAGGGCTTTTGCCGTTCTGGAACGCGGCGAACCGCGTTGCTGACCGTGCTAGTCGATTACTCGGCGGCGACGATCGAAACGGTTTGCTTGTTCAACGCGCCCTTGAAGCCGAATTGAACCTTGCCGTCGACCAGCGCGAACAGGGTGTGGTCCTTGCCCATGCCGACGTTCACGCCAGCGTGGAAGCGAGTGCCGCGCTGACGCACGATGATCGAACCAGCGGGAATCATTTCGCCGCCGAATGCCTTGACGCCCAGACGCTTCGATTCTGAGTCGCGTCCGTTCCGCGTAGAGCCGCCGCCCTTTTTCTGTGCCATGTTTAGCTCCTGCTAAGTGGTACCGAGTCGCTTCTTAAGCCGTGATGGCTTCGATGCGGATTTCGGTGTAGTTCTGACGGTGGCCCTGACGCTTCTGGTAGTGCTTGCGACGGCGCATCTTGAAGATCTTGACCTTGTCGTGGCGGCCTTGCGCAAGAACCGTTGCCTTGACCACGGCGCCGGAGACGAGGGGCGTGCCAACTTTCAGCTGGTCGCCTTCGCCCACGGACAGCACTTGGTCCAGGGTGATTTCTTGCCCAATGTCAGCCGGTATCTGTTCTATCTTGAGTTTTTCGCCAGCGGCAACGCGATACTGCTTGCCACCGGTTTTTACGACCGCGTACATGGGGTGTTCCTTAAATAGGTAAAAAGGCCCATTCGCGCTGCCTGCCCTGCTGGGCGGGATTGCCGCCCCGGGGGGGGCATCCATGATCCATGATGATTCATGAGATGCACGCTTCCGTCTTCCGGCGCCAGGTCCTGGCAGGGAAGCGATAGCGCCCAAGAGCACTGCGCAAATGCAACCGACGTAATTCGGGCATTGCTGACCGAATCCGAAATATTAGCCCGGGACTTCCGGAAAGTCAAAAAGCGCTTGCGGGTTAAGGGCTTAGGTGTCGCGCGGATGCTTCACGCGGCGGGCGGCGCCTGGTGCGCGGTCCACCGCGGCCGCGCCGGGCGGGCCGCCCTGGCCGTCCGGCGGGGGGCAGGCCCGGCCCGCGTCCGTCACTCCCCGTATAATCGCTGGTCGAATCCCCCGCCTTGCCCGGCGGCCCAGCGGTAAGAGCCGTTACCCGTCCACGCGTCGGCTCGTTTCACTCTCCGGATACGTCTTGAACCTCCCCGCGCTTATTGCTCCCATTGCTGACGATATGAAGGCCGTCGATGCGGTTATCCGCGAGCGGCTGAACTCCGACGTCGTCCTGATCCGCACGATCGGCGACTACATCATCGGGGCGGGCGGCAAACGCATGCGCCCGGCCATGGTGCTGATGGTGGCGCGGGCCCTGGGATATGAGGGGACGCATCATCAGCTGTTGGCCGCCGTGGTGGAATTCATCCATACGGCGACGCTGCTGCATGACGACGTCGTCGACGAGTCCGATTTGCGCCGGGGCCGTGAAACCGCCAACGCGGTCTTCGGCAACGCCGCCAGCGTGCTGGTGGGCGATTACCTGTATTCCCGTTCGTTCGAGATGATGGTCGAGGCCGACTCGATGCGCGTCATGAGCATCCTGTCCGAAGCCACCACGGTGATCGCCGAAGGCGAGGTATTGCAGCTCCTGAACGTGCACGATCCGGACGTCTCGCAAGAGCGCTATCTGCAGGTCGTGCGCTACAAGACCGCCAAGCTGTTCGAGGCCGCCGCCCAGGTGGGCGCCGTGCTGGCGGGCGCCACGCCCGAGCAGGAAGCCGCCGCAGCGGCCTATGGCCGCCACGTCGGCACTGCCTTCCAGCTCGTGGACGACGTGCTGGACTACAGCGGCGACGCCGCCGCACTGGGCAAGAACGTGGGCGATGACCTGCGCGAGGGCAAGCCCACGCTGCCGCTGATCCGCGTGATGGAAGTGGGCACCCCGGAACAGCAGCAGTTGATCCGAGAGGCCATCAAGACGGGTGACGCCGATTTCGCCGCCGTGGCCGCCGCCATCCAGGCGACGGACGCCCTGGAGCATGCGCGCCAGGCCGCCGTCGCTGAAGCCGATCTGGCCCGCGACGCACTTTCCGGCTACCCCATTTCCCCTTTTCTAAATTCTCTGTTAGAATTCTGCGCTTTCGCGGTGAACAGAGATCGTTGAGCAAAATCAGCGAAATCGGAAACCAAGCGAAGAAGGCAAGAGAAGAAGGTAAGAGAAGAAGGCAAGAAACGCAGCTGGGTCGTACTGAGCACGGCAAAGCAGCGAGTAGTAAAGATCGGGGCGTAGCTCAGCCTGGTAGAGTACTGCGTTCGGGACGCAGGAGTCGGAGGTTCGAATCCTCTCGCCCCGACCACTCATGTGGTCGAATTCATGAAGGTGTTTCCCGACGCCTTTGGCTGAAAGCCGGTATCGCGCAAGCGTTGCCGGCTTTTTTGCGTTTGGGGCTTTCGTCTGGTTCGGAGGCTTTTCTCTATATTCCTGTGAAAATACCAACTTCCAGGGATATCCGGTTTTCTCGGACTGATTCACAGTTGAGCCTGGGCAATGCCGCTCGCTCTTTTCCTATGACCGTCAACATGCTTGCTTCCGAGTCGACCCTGCCTGCACCGGTGCTGCTGGTGGAGGACGAGCCCCTGATCTGCCGCCGGCTGGAAGGCTTGCTGCTGCAACTCGGGTATGCGCCGGAGGCGCTGGTATTCGCATCGACGCTGGCTCAGGCGCGCGCCTGCCTGGCCAGCCAGCCGGTTGCGCTGGCGCTGGTCGACCTGGGTCTGCCCGACGGCAACGGCACGGAGCTGATCGCGGAAATGCATGCGGCCGATCCCGGCCTGGCGATTCTGGTCATTTCCGCCTGGAGCACCGAGGATGCGATCCTGGCCGCGCTGCGGGCGGGCGCGACCGGCTATGTGCTGAAGGAACGCGACGATCTCGAAGTCTCGCTGTCCATCCGCAGCGTGCTGCGGGGCGGGGCGCCCATCGATCCTTTCGTCGCCCGGCGCATCATCGAAGAACTGCGGCCCAGGCAGGCGGAACCGGCGGACGGCGCCGGCGGTGAAACGCTCAGCCCTCGCGAAAGCCAGATTCTTCGCCTAGTATCCGAGGGGCTGGGAAACCGCGAAATCGCCGAGGCCCTGTTCCTGTCGCGCTACACCGTCGAATGCCACGTCAAGCACATCTACCGCAAGCTCGCCGTCTCCTCGCGCACGCGGGCGATACATGCCGCGCGCACGCGGGGCTTGCTGGATTGAGGTGGCTGGCGGTTCTGTGGCTGGCGCTGTGGCTGGCGCCGGCCTGGGCGCAGCAGGCCGAGCCTGCCTGCACGGCGCAGGTGCTTGCCATCCAGGTGGCCAAGGGCGATGCCGGCGGCTCGCGGCCGGCGCCGCAGGCGCCGTGGCAGACCGTCACCCTGCCCGATGACTGGAGCGCGCGCTGGCCGGGCTACGGCGGCACGGCGTGGTACCGGATCGACTGGCAGCGGCGCTGCCCGGGCGAAGGCGCCGGTCAAGTGGCGCTGGTGCTCGAATCGGTGATCATGGCGGGCGAGGTATACATCAATGATGAGCGTATCTGGAGCGACCCGCAGCTGACCGAACCGCTGTCGCGCAGCTGGAACATGCCGCGCTACTGGATCATTCCGGACGCGCTGACGCGCGACGGCGTGAATACGCTGTGGGTGCGGGTGGTCGGCGTTGCAGGGCAGTCTCCCGGGCTCGGCCCGGTCTACCTTGGCGGGCAGCGGGCGATGCTGGAGCGCTACGAGAATCTGTGGTGGAGCAACCGCACCCTGTTCACGCTCAACATCATCGTTTCGGCCGTCATGGGCGGGCTGTGCTTCTGCATCTGGCTGATGCGCCGCGAACAGCGCACCTACGGCTGGTATGCGCTCATGGCCCTGTTCTGGGTGATGTTCATCGCCAATGTGCTGGTCACCAGCCCCTGGCCCTTCCCCGACAGCGCGACGTCGGCGCGGGCCAATATCATGGCCCTGGTGCTGTATGTGGCCTGTTTCTGCATCTTCACCTGGCGCTTCGGCGGACAGGCGCTGCCGCGTATCGAAAAGGCGTTGTGGGCGCTCTCGGCGGTATTGCTGGCCATGGTGGCGTTCCTGCCGCGGGCCCACCAGCCAGGCGTGCAGCTGGCGGTGGTGCTTATCGTGTCCGCCGTCTTCTTCATCAACTGCCTGCAGTTCCCGTTCCATGCCTGGCGCACCCGACGTCCGGAACACATCATGCTGGCGGCCTGCCTGCTGGTGTTCTTCGCCGCCAGCGCCCATGATCTGCTGCGCATGTTGAAGCTCATCGACAGCGACGCGTCCTATACGCCGTTCACCAGCGTCGTCGTCACGCTGTGCCTGTCCGCCGTGCTGGGGCTGCGCCACGCCCGCAGCGTGCGGCGCATCGAACGCTTCAACCAGGAACTGGCCGACGGCATCGAGCAGGCGCGCACCGAATTGGCCACCACCCTGGAGCGCGAGCACACGCTGGCGCTGGCCAACGCCCGCCTGCAGGACCGGCTGCAGATCGCCCACGATCTGCATGACGGGCTGGGCGGTTCGCTCGTGCGGATGATGGCCATGGTCGAGCAGGCCAGCGAGCCCGTGCAGCGCCAGCAGTTCCTGTCCATGCTCAAGCTGCTGCGCGACGATTTGCGCCAGACCATCGACAGCGGCTCCAGCGCGGGCGTCAAGGTGCCGGCCACGCCCCGGGAATGGATCGCGCCTTTGCGGCACCGGTTCATGCAGCTGTTCGACGAACTGGATATCGCTGCCGACTGGCGGTTTCCCGAGCAATGGCGCACGCCGCCCAGCGCCCTGCAATGCATGGCGCTCACGAGGCTCGTGGAGGAATCGCTGGTGAATGTGCTCAAGCACAGCCGTGCCCGGCAGGTGGAGCTGGAGCTGCGCCAGACCGAGCCGGGGCGCCTGGAGCTGCGCATCGAGGACAATGGCGTCGGTTTCGATGTAGCCGCGGTATTGCGGGCCGGCATCAGCGTGGGCATGCGCAGCATGCACACCCGCATCGCGCGGGTGGGAGGCGAGCTGGACGTGGCGTCGCGGCCGGGCCGGACCGTACTGGTGGCCACGTTCGCGCCGCGGCCGTTCCAGGCCTGAGGCGAGGCGGGGCCCCGTCCCGCGCTACTTCGCCGCGTTCTCGTCGTCCACCGTCAGTTCGCCGGTTTTCATGATGCCCTGGGCGATCTCGTCGGCGGACTTGCCCTCGAAACCATGTTCGCCCGCCGTGATGCGGAAGCTGCCGCCTTCGAGCGGACTCATGAGGGTGGCCGAGGACAGCAGCACGCCGTTCGAGCGCAACTGGATGCGCTTGCCGACGCGTTCGCGGGTGAAGTCGGCCAGGGCCTTGCGGCTCTCGGGCTTGAGTTCGACCTCCACCATTCTGGCCGAGGTGTGCGGATCGGCGCCGGCCGTTGCGCGTTCGGCGTGCAGTACGACCGTGTCGGCCTGCGCCGCGCAGGGCAGGAGCGCGGCCAGGATGGATGCGCGGAAAAAATGGCGGATGGATGGCATGCAAGGCTCCTTCTGGCGTAAGGCCGCCGCCGGCGTCGGTTGCGGATGCGGGCGGCGCTTCCATCCTAGCCGATGTCGCGCGGATTGCAGGCCGCTGCCGGTTGTCGCGCCCAAGACGTTCTACTATTGCGCACCGGCTCGTGAGCGGGCCTTACCCAGGAGAGCGTCATGGCAGTGCGCGGGACCCGGCTGTTTTCTTGCCTGTTGCTGGCGGGCGCCGTCCATGCGGGGATCGCCCATGCGGGGTCCGCGCCCGCGGACCTGGATTGCGTGTCGGATAGCGGCAAGGTCGCCCTGAACGGCGTGATCCCGTCGCCCTCATCGGAAGAACTGAAGTTGAAACTGCGCTATGCCGACGGCAGCCTGAGCTTCGATTCGGACACAAGCGCCAGTTATGCGGTTGCGGATTTTCCGCTGTCGGTGTTCACCTTGCTCGTGGCCTCCGAGGTTCAGCCGCTGACGCTCTACGCCTTGCCTGCCAGCATGGCCGTGCGGAAAGAACAGAACGGCGACATCGCCGGCAAGTTCCAGGCCAGATTGATTGCGCCTCGGCCGCAATCCCAGTCCGGCATCCAGAGCCCGGCTCCTCTCAAGGCCACCTTGAACTGCGAATACCGGTACTCCCTGTAAACCCGGCCGTTCCGCCGGCCATCCATCGGTAGGAGATGCGGGTTTCTTAACGGTTGAAGCCCGTGGATGCGCGTAGATGGATGTGGATGTCGTTCGCCAATACAAGGCGAAGTGTTGTTATTCAGCCGCCAAACTCACTGGATCAGTCTGAGAATTCAACAAAATTGACGAAATTCTGAATAAATCCTGACTTGTAGTTGAATGCAGTAATGGGAATGAATATCATTGGCCTTCTTATAAAACCAAGGTCGCGCCGTTAGAGCGCCCGCCGCGGGGCGGTTTCCGAAAGAGTCCAATGAGAAAAGCAGATAGATCGACGGCCGGCGCCAAGGCCGGTGGCAGCCATTCGTCCTCAATTTACGCAGCGGTGTGCGGCGCCCTGATGTCCCCGGGGCTGGCGCTGGCGCAGGGCAGCCTGGCGCCCGGCGCCGTGCAGGAACTGTCGCCCGTCCGGGTGCAGGGCCAGGCGCTCGACGATGGCTACGAGGCGAATTACGTTTCTTCGCCCAAGATGACGGCGCCCTTGCTGGATACGCCCCGTTCGGTGACCGTGATCACGGAACAATTGATGCGCGACCGCGCGGCCTCGTCCCTGATGGACGTTCTGCGCACCGCGCCCGGCATTACGTTCGGCGCCGGAGAAGGCGGCACTCCCACCGGCGACCGGCCGTTCGTGCGCGGCTACGAGGCCAGCACCGACATGATGGTCGATGGCATGCGCGATCTGGGCCGCTTCTCTCATGAAACCTTCAACCTTGAATCCGTCGAGATCCTGAAGGGGCCCAGTTCAGCCTATTCGGGCCGGGGCTCCACCGGCGGCAGCATCAACCTGGTCAGCAAGAGCCCCAAGCTGGAGAATTTCGCCGAAGGCACCGTGGGCGTGGGCACCGACCGGAACTGGCGGCTGACGGGCGACGGCAACTGGGCGTTCAGCGACAGCTCGGCGTTCCGCCTGAACTTCATGAAGCAGGGCGGAGACATCCCGGGCCGCGACCACGTCGAGACCGACCGTTGGGGCGTCGCGCCTTCGTTCGCATGGGGGCTGGGCACGCCGACGCAGGTAACGCTGAGCTACTACCATCTGCAGAACGACGATACGCCCGACCTGGGCATTCCCTTCAAGAACGAGTCGCGTCCGGGCCGGGTCACGCCGCCCAACGTCGACCGCGACAACTATTATGGGTTGATCGGGCGCGACTACCGCAAGAACCAGGCCGACATGGGCACCTTGATGGTCGAGCACAAGTTCAGCGACAGCCTGAAACTGCGCAACGGAACCCGCTACAGCCAGTCCTCGAACGAATATGCCATGACGCGCCCATCGTTCGACAATTGCGCCGCGCGCGTCGGCGGCAAGGCCAACCCTGCCTATGGCAAACCGCCATGCTCGACCGAGGGGCCGGGCGTGCAGATGAGCAAGGCGCTGCGCACGCTGAACCAGACCAACCGGTCCTTCATCAACCAGACCGACCTGTTCGGCGAGTTCGTCGCGGGCGGGCTGCGCCACAGCTACGCAGCCGGCCTGGAATACAGCAACGAGAAGATCATCAAGCGCGATGGCGTCCCCCGGGGGGGCTTCGACAAGACCCTGGTGGACGACCTCTACAACCCGAATCCGCACCAGGCCTACACGGGCAGCCTGGGGTGGGGGCCGAGATACGACGCCGCCGAGACCATCACCCGCGCGGCCTACGTGTTCGACACGATCAAGTTCAGCGAGCAATGGGAGGCCAACGTCGGCCTGCGCTACGACAACTACCGCGTCACCAGCGGCAGCGCCCAGCGCACCGACAATATGTGGAACTACCAGCTGGGCGTGGTCTACAAGCCGGCTCCCAATGGCAGCGTCTACGTGTCCTACGGCACGTCGTCCAATCCTTCCGGCGAAACCGCCGCCCAGTCCGGCGGCGCGGACGGCGCAGCCGGCGGCCGCCTGACCGCCGGCACCGCCGGGCTGGCGCCCGAGAAGAGCCGCAGCATCGAAGTGGGCACGAAGTGGGACGTTTTCGACGAACGCCTGTCCTTGACGGCGGCGGTTTTCGAAACCCGCAAGACCGACGCGCGCAGCGCCGATCCCATTACGGGCGATGTGACGCTTTCGGGCAGTAACCGCGTGCGCGGCATCGAACTGGGCGCGGCCGGCGCCATTACGCCGAAATGGCAGGTGTGGGCAGGCTACAGCTACATGGATCCCAAGGTGACCAGCTACCAGAGCGGCGGCACGGACTTCAGCGGCAACCAGATGAAGTTCATCGCGCGCCAGAGCGCCAGCCTGTGGAGCACCTACAAGCTCATGCCCGAGCTGACCGTCGGGGCCGGCGCCACCTATACCGGCAAGCGCTACGTGGACGACGCGAACGTCTACCAGCTGCCGTCCTACTGGCGCTACGACGCCATGGCGTCCTACCAGTTCAACAGGAACTTCGGCCTGCAGCTGAACCTGAATAACCTGACCGACGAAACGATCTACGAAGCGTCGCACGTCGGGCTGTTCAGCTACGTGGCTCCCGGCCGCTCGGCGATGCTGACGGCCACGTTCCGGTACGACTGAACGGGCGTCGCCGGCCCCGCCGCGCGGGGCCGGCCGCGGCGCGGCGTCAGGGGCGCCCCGCGCCCAGGTGCAGCGCCACCACTTCCGTGTCCGTCCCGTCCAGCCCGGGATAGCGTGCGCGGACCAGCGGGTCGTGGCCCGGAATGATGTGCTCGGGAGATTCCGCGAATTTCAGCAGCGTGTCGTAGCCCGCAAGCATGTCGGCCACGTTGTGCACGATGGGAAACGGCGCCTGCAAGCCCATGTTGTCGTAATAGTGGCTGGCGTCGGACGCCAGCACCATCCAGCCGCGCGCGGTATGCACGCGCACCGACTGCAGGCCCTGCGTATGGCCGCCGATATGCAGCAGTTCCAGGCCGGGCGCGATTTCGTCGTGGCCATGGTAGAAGGCCACGCGCTTGTCGTAGACGCCGCGCACCACGTCGACCACGTCCTCCACCGCATACGCGTGGCGCAGCATGTCGAAGCGCATATTGCAGCCGCAGGCGTAATGCAGCTCGCTTTCCTGCAGATGCAGGCGGGCGTTGGGCAGCTTTCGGATATTGCCCGCGTGGTCGTAGTGCAGGTGCGTCACGATGACGTCCCGGATGTCGGCGGGCGCAATGCCCAGCTTCTTCAGGGAGTCGATCGGGCAACGCAGGAACTCGCGGCCGCGGGCCCGGGCGGCGGCCTCGTTGAAGCCGGTGTCGACGAGATAGACGCGGCTGCCGTTACGGATGACCCAGACGAAATAATCCATAGGCATGGGGCCGTCATGCGGGTCCGGCGGCGGAGCGATGAAATTCTGGGCCCGGCTGCGCGCGACCGTCGCATAGCGCAGGGCATAGACTTCGTAGTTGGGCAGCGTCATGCGATTCCTCTCGATGCTCGGATGTGTTCCAGTTCCGGCCGCAGGTACTCCAGCAGCCGCCGCGGGTTTTCGGTCATGGGGAAGTGGCCCAGTTCGGGCATGACGCCAAAGCGCGCGCCGGGTATCAGCGCGGCGACCCTGCGCGAGTCTTCGGGACTGGCCGAGTAGTCATAGGCTCCCGTCAGGAGGGAAACGCCGAAGGCGCTGGTGTCCAGCCCCGTCACGTGCAGGGCCGCGTCGAAATCCTCGCTGTAGAACCAGAGGTCGTTGGCGTAGACATTGAATCCGCCTTGGGAATAGATCCAGGCCGCGTCGCGCCGCGCTTCCAGCGGGGAGAGGGGGGCCATCAGGCCGCGCACGTAGGCGGGGTTGTGCGCTGCCTGGTTCACCTGGGGATGGCAAAGCATGGGCGTGCGCCGCCCGCTGGCTTTCCAGGGGGCTTCCAGCGCGACCACGCCCGCCACGTCGGCGGGGCTGCGCGCGGCCGCGACCAGTGCGATCGCCGCGCCCATCGAACAGCCCAACAGTACGGCCGGGGCGCGGGCCACTTGCCGGATCACCGCCAGACAGGCCTGCAGATAGGAGTCGAGCGTAAGCCCGGTTTCGGTCCAGGCCTGCCCCGGCATGGGCATGCTGCGACCGTGGCCGGGCATGTCGAATGCGATCATGCGCCATTGCCGCTGCAGGCCGGGATCGGCCATCAAAGAGTGGTACTGGCGGGAGTCCGCGCCCGCGGTATGCAGCATCAGCAGCGGCGGACCGGATTCGAGCCCGCTGGTTTCGTAGTGGAGGCTCGCCGGCTGCTCGCCGATATCGACCGTGGCGTAGTGGCCGGAAATCGCGCTCCGGTCGAGCAGGGCGGGGGCGGCGTCGACTTGTCCGCGGAGGATTTCGAACAGCCGTTCCAGCGGATGCAGGGCCTGGGCAATCGCGAGGGCGTCGCCCTTGACGCGCAAGCCGGGCACATGGCGGCGCGCGGCGGTGAAGGAGTGGTAGCCCGGAGGCGGTTCGGCGCTGAGCATTTTCTGCCAGGCGTCCGGGGGCGCGCTGATGACGATGCGCTGCGAGGGGCCGGCGGGCTGGCCGGCCCAGACGGCCAGTTTGCCGCCGGGGTCTTCTCCCGCCTGCAGCCAGATGGCGCAGGGCAGGCCCCGGGCGGCAGAGAGGAATTCCTTATCCTGCTGGGCCAGCGCTACCGCGGCCCTCAGTTCTTGGACGATCGCCTTCACTTCCACGGGTCTCCTCTTGTTGGCGCCGGAGCACTTCGAGCGCGGTGCGCTCGGCGTTCACGATATGGCTCCGGGCGGCCTCTTGCGCCCCTTGCGGGTCTCGGGCGCGGATGCGCTCGAACAGATGATCGATTTCGGCCAGGCTCTCGGGCAGGCGGTCCGGGCGCGCGAACGAGGTGGCCCGCAGCAGGTTGATGCGCGACAGCAGCCCGGGCAGCATGTCCTTGACCAGGTCGTTGTCGCAGCCGCTCAGCAGCACGTCGTAGAAATCGCGCTTGGCCGCCAGCAGGGCCGATTTGTTGCTGCCCTTGGCCTGGCGATGCAGCGCGTCCACCGCCTTGCGCAGGCGTTCGATGTCCGCGTCTTGGGCCAGTCGGGCGAATTCGTGCGCGGCGTAGCCCTCGAGCAGGGCGCGCAGGGCGTAGAGGTCGCGCGCGGCCTTTTCGGTGATGCGCACGACGGTGGGGCCGCGGTGCGGTTCGATGGAAATCAGGCGTTCGGCTTCAAGCGTGCGCAGCGCCTCTCGCAGAGTGCTGCGGCTGATGCCCAGTTGTTCGCACAATTCCAGTTCGCGCAGGCGTTCGCCGCCCTTGATCCGTCCGTCCATGATGGACGCGCGCAGGAATTCCTCCACGCGGGTGCGCAGGGTGGCGGGCTTTTCGAATATCGCGCCTGTGGGGGTGGCCATAACAGTCTCTCGTTTATCCTGGCGGCGGGTTATCGCAGCGGCGCGGGCTTGTGGCCGTGCCGTCGCAAACCGCCGTATCAACGTAAAGACGCAATATATCCCGTCGGTCGCCCATCGCTACAGCCCCAGGTAGGCGGCGCGCACCCGGCTGTCTTCCAGCAAGGCATTGCTGGGACCGGAAAGCACCATGGATCCGGATTGCAGCACGTAGGCGTGCTCCGCGACCGACAGCGCCAGGCGGGTGTTCTGCTCCACCAGCAAGATCGTCAGCCCGCCGCGATGGATGTCCACCATGGCCTGGTGCATCTCCTCGACGATCTTCGGCGCGAGGCCGTGGCTGGGTTCGTCGAGCAGCAGCAGCCGGGGCTTGAGCATCAGCGCCCGGCCGAAGGCCACCATCTGCTGTTCGCCGCCGGACAGGGTCCCCGCCGCCTGCCGCCGGCGCTCCTGCAGCCGCGGAAACAAGGCGTAGATCCGGTCGCAGTCGCGCCTGACGGCCGCCGTGTCGCGGCGGCGCGTGTAGCCGCCCAGATACAGGTTTTCCTCGACCGTCATGTCGGGGAATACGTGACGGCCCTCGGGGACGTGGGCGATGCCCAGCTCCGGAATGCGGTGCGGCGGGAGGCGCAGGATCTCCTGGCCGTCGAACTTCACGCTGCCGCTGGTCTTGTCCAGCAGGCCGGAGATGCAGCGCAGCAGGGTGCTCTTGCCCGCCGTATTGGCGCCGACGACGGCGATGAAGCCGCCTTCCGGCACGCTCAGCGATACCTCATGCAGCACCGGGCTGCGGTCGTACGAGGCGGTCAGCGCTTCAATCTGGAGCAGGCTCATTGGACTTCCTTCGTGCTGCGCACTCCGGTATTCGTCCTTGGGGCGGCCCGGCGGGCTGATGGGGCTGCCTTCGTGCTGCGCACTCCGGTGTTCGCCCTTGGGGCGGCCCGGCGGGCTGATGGGGTTGCCTTCGTGCTGCGCACTCCGGTATTCGCCCTTGGGGCGGCCCGGCGGGCTCATGCCGGCACCTCGACCTGCTCCAGCGATTTGCCCAGGTAGACTTCGATCACCGTAGGGTTGGAGGCGATCTCGGCGGGGCTGCCTTCGGCGATCTTCTGGCCGAACGACAGCACCAGGATCCGGTTGCAGAGGCGCATGATGGCGCGCATGTGGTGCTCCACGACGATGAAGGTGATGCCGGATTCGTCGCGCAGGGCGCGGATCAGGTCCAGCATGGCGTCCATTTCGGATTCGTTCAGCGCCGCCATGACTTCATCCAGCAGGAACACCTTGGGATCCGTGCACAACGCGCGGGCCAGCTCCACCCGCGCCTGCTCGGGGAACGACAGTTCGCCCGCCGGCTTTTTCGCGATGGCCGACAGGCCGACGCGGTCGAGGTTGGCGCGCGCGAGCTGGCGGGCGCGATCCACGTCGTGCCGCAGCAGCCCGCCGACCAGCACGTTGTCCAGCACCGTCATTTCGGGGAACAGGGCCACGTTCTGGAATGTCTTGGTCATGCCCAGCGCGGCGATCTGGTGGGGGCGCAGGCCGCTGATGTCGCGGCCGTCCAGTTCGATGCGTCCGCCATGGCCGCGGTACAGTCCGACCAGCAGGTTGAACAGTGTCGTCTTGCCGGCCCCGTTGGGACCGATGAGGCCCAGGATGTCTCCCTTGGCGACGTTGAACGATACGTCGTCCACGGCCTTCAGGCCGCCGAAGCGCCGCTGGATGCGGGACACTTTGAGAATGTCAGGCATGCTGCCTCCCCGTCACGCTCCGCAGCCGGGCCCACAGCGCCGACAGGCCGCGGGGCTCGATGAGGATGATGGCGATGAGGATCAGGCCGAAGGCCAGCTGCGAGACGCCCGCCGTGTGGCCGGACAGCCAGTCGTTGAAGACTTCTTCCAGCGGGATGATCACCAGGGCGCCGATCAGCGGGCCCGCCACGGTGCCCACGCCGCCGATGATGCAGATGAGCGCGACGCGGACCGAGATTCCGACCAGCGAAAACACCGTGTCCGGATCGAAGAAGTAGATGAATTGCGCGTAGAGCGTGCCGCAGGCGCCCATCAGCGCGGCGGAGATCACGGCCGCCAGGATGCGGGTGCGGGCGGTATTCACGCCGATGACTTCCGCGGCTTGCGGATTGGCCTTAACCGCGCGCAGGCGGTAGCCCAGGCGCGAATGGCTGATGAGCGCGAACACGACGGACGTGATCAGCGCGGCGCCCAGCATCAGGTAGTAGTAGGGGATGCTGGACTTGAACTGCATCTGGGACAGGCCTTCCGAGAACGGGATCGATACGCCCACCGGGCCTCCCGTGACCGACGCCCAGGTATTGGCGATGGCGCGCAGCACTTCACCGAAGGCCAGGGTGGCCAGCGCGAAATAGTGGCCGCGCAGCCGCATGGTGGGCAGGCTGAGCAGCGCGCCCGCCAGCGCGGCGACCGCCATGGCGGCGACGATGCCCAGCCAGGGGGAAATGCCGTAGCGCATGAGCAGCAACGTGGAGGTGTAGGCGCCCAGGCCGAAGAACGCCGCATGCCCCAGGGAAATCTGGTTGGCCAGCCCGCCCACGATGTTCCAGGACTGGCCCATGGCGGCGAACAGCAGCACCAGGGTCAGGACCCGGATGCCGTAGCCCTGGTCTTCCATCAGCCAGGGCGCGCCCGCCGCCACCGCCAGTACGAGCGCCCATGGCAGGAATTGTCGGTTCAGAGTCATCAGCCCGCCTTTTTCAATAGGCCTTCCGGACGCACGGCCAGGACCAGGATGAAGATCGCAAACAGCACCAGGTTCTGCAGCTGCATGGGCAGTACCAGCGAGGACAGCGACTGGATGACGCCGACCGCCACGCCGCCCACCACCGCTCCGATCACGCTGCCCAGGCCGCCCAGCACCACGGCGGTGAACATCAGCACGCTGAACTGGGCGCCGACCGTGGTCGAGGCCGTCAGGTAGGGCAGGATGATCCCGCCGCCCAGCGCGGTCATGCCCACCCCCAGGCCGAATGCCAGCTGATGCACGCGGTGCGTGGAAATGCCCGACAGCCTGGCGGCCATCGGATCCTGGGCGGTGGCCCGCACCGCCATGCCCCACCAGGTTTTCTTGAGCACCCACCAGAGGACGAGGCCCGCGACGGACGCCACCACGAAGGCCAGCAGATAGGGCGCGCTGAGCAGGATGGGACCGATCGCAAACGCCGTCATCTGGTAGGGCGTCTGCACCGAGCGGAACTCGGATCCGAACAGGATCAGCGCCAGGTTTTCCATGACGATGAGCAGGCCCACCGTCAGGAAGATCTGGGCGACCGCCGGAGCCTTCAGTACCCGGTTGATCAGGTACTTCTGCGTCAGCACGCCCAGCACGAAGGCGACGGCGAACGAGAGCAGCGATCCGAGCAGGGGATCGAGGCCCAGCAGTTTCCAGGCGAAGTACGCGACGAACATGCCCACCATCAGGAACTCGGCCTGGGCAAAGTTGACGATGGACACCACGCCGAAGACCAGCGTGAGACCGATCGATATGACCGCGTAAACGCCGCCCAGCAGGATGCCGTCCACCAGGGCCTGCAAGAATTGCATGGTCGCTCTCCGTACGCCGTGCGCGCCGCGTTCAGCCCGCGCCGATGACCCGGCCCTTGGCCAGGGCCTGCGGCCAGACCGACACAAGCTCGTTGTTTTGCCACTGGACCATGACGGGCTGCGCCATGGTGTTCAGCCCGTTGGCGTCGAAGTGCACGCCGCCGCCCGACATCACGCCGGCCCAGCCCTGGTCGTACTTCTGCGCGCGCAGGGCCTTGGACACCGCCTCGGGCTTGTCCGACGCGGCGACTTCCAGCGCTTGCGCCAGCACGCCGGCGCAGACCGCGTGCTCCAGCGCCTCGTGCGGCATGAACGTGCCGAAACGCTTGCGGTAGCGTTCGGTGTATTCGGGCGCCTGGTCATAGTTGGCGGGGGCGATCGACAGCACCGCCTGCGCATACTGGCCCAGCGCTTTCGCAAAGTCGGGGATGACATAGCCGGCCGCGCCGCCCACGACCGGCACCGTCAGGCGTTGCTGCCGCATGACGCGGATGATCAGCAGGCTGTCGTTGAGGTAGGAAATGGGGAAGACGATCTGCGCGTCGGAGCCCCGCAACTTGCTGATGAGCGGGGTGACGTCGGTGATGCCCAGCGGGTAGGCCTCGTCCAGCACGATCTGCGCGCCCGCGGCCTTGGCCGCGTTGCGCACGCCCACCGCCTGGGAGGTGCCGTAGGCGGTGTCTTCGTAGAGCAGGGCGATTTTCTTGATCTCCGAGGCGCCCGCCACGACCGACGCCGCATAGTCGTACTGCGCCTGCCCCAGCACGGAGCCCTTGGATACCACCTGGAAGATGTGCTTGAAGCCGCGTTCGGTGAGCACATCCGAGAACGACATGGTCAACAGCGGAATGCCGCGGCGCTCGGTGACTTCGGAGACCGCCAGGGTCAGCGACGAGGCATATGCGCCGATGATGGCGACGCAGCGGTTCTGCGTGATCAGCCGCTGCGCCACCGTGGCAGCCGTGGTGGGTTGCGAGGTGGCGTCCGCGATGATGAGCTTGAGCTTGGCGCCGCCGAGGGCCTTGATGCCGCCGGCCGCGTTGATTTCGTCGGCGGCCAGTTCCAGCCCCTGGCGCGAGTTGATGCCGAACTGGGCATTGGCGCCCGACAGCGGCAGGATCACGCCGACATTGACTTCGGACGGAGCGGCCAGCGCGCGGCCGGGCAGGCTTGCGGCCAAGGCCGCGGCGCCGAGGCCGGCGACGAATTCCCTGCGCCCGCGGCGGATCGCCTGGTGGGGTGTTTTCATGGTTGTCTCCTGGCTTTTTTCGAGGATGGCGCTCGGCAGCCAGCCCGGCGCTCTGGGCCAATTATTGTTCGCGTTCCACATTCGGTCAAGAATATTGTCGGACAATCCGACTATTGACGGCCTTACCAAGTTTGACTGACAATCAGACAAAATCACCGGCGAGCAAGCCAGGCCTCGCCGGTCACCGCCACGAGAGAGGAGCAACCATGGCAGACATCAAATCCGAAACCCAGGCCCTGTTCGACCAAGGGCTGAAGCTGCGCCGCGAAGTGCTGGGCGCCGAATACGTGGACGGCTCGCTAGCCCGCGCCAACGAATTCATGATGGCCTTCCAGCACATCACCACCGAATGGTGCTGGGGCTATGCCTGGGGCCGTCCCGGTCTGGAAAAGAAGACCCGCAGCATGTTGAACCTGGCGATGCTGACGGCGCTGAACCGCCCGGCCGAGATCAAGCTGCACGTCAAGGGCGCGCTGAACAATGGCGTGACGGTCGAGGAAATCAAGGAAATCCTGCTGCAGGCCACGGTGTACTGCGGCATTCCGGCGGGCCTGGACGCGTTCAAGGTGGCCAATCAGGTGCTGGAGGAAGAGGGCGCGTTCAAGGGGGCGCAAGAATGAGCGCGCCGCAAGCGCGCGTTGGCCTGATCGGCATCGGCAGCATGGGCTGGCCCATGGCTGCCCGGCTGGTCCAGGCCGGCTTCACGGTGACGGTCTTCGACGCCGCGCCGGGCCAGGCCGGGAAATTCGCCAAGGAGGTGGGCGGGCAGGCCGCGGCGACTTGCGCCGAACTGGCGGGCCAGGCCGACATCATTTTCACCATGCTGCCTACCAGCGCCATTGTCGAACAGGTGCTGGGCGGCGAGCAGGGTGTGCTGGCGGGCCTGCGTCCGGGCGCCGTCGTGGTGGACATGAGCTCCGGGGTGCCGGCGCATACCCAACGGCTGGCCCGGACCGTGGCCGCCGCCGGCGGCGAGATGGTGGACGCGCCGGTGTCCGGCGGCGTGCCGCGCGCGCGCACCGGCGAGCTGGCGATCATGTTCGGCGGCCCCGCGGCAACGCTCGAACGGGTGCGTCCGGCCCTGGCCTGCATGGGCACGTCGATTACTCCCGTGGGGGACGTCGGCAGCGCCCATGCCATGAAGGCATTGAACAACCTGGTATCGGCGGGCGGTTTTCTGATCGGCGTCGAGGCCATGCTGATCGGCCAGCAGTTCGGCCTGGATCCGAACGTGATCGTGGACGTGCTCAACGCGTCGACGGGCATGAACAATTCCACCCAGAAAAAGTTCAAGCAGTTCGTGCTGTCGCGCCAGTTCAATTCCGGTTTCGGCCTGGACCTGATGGTCAAGGACCTCGGCATTGCGCTGGGCATCGCCACGGATACCGGCACGCCGACGCCGTTCGCGTCGCTGTGCCGCGAACTCTGGGCCTCGGCCGGCAAGACGTTGGGCAAGGGCCAGGATCACACCGCGGTTGCCCGCTTGTCCGAGCAACTGGCGGGTGTGGAATTGGGGCCGAAGAAGGGCTGAGGCGCTACGCGGCGCGGCCCCGGCCGCGCCGTTTTCGGCCCGGCCCGAGCTGCCGGGCCGAGGCGTCGGGGTGGTCGTTGCCGGCCCTCTCCGTTGACGCCGCGCAAGCTAAGTCTGCGCAGGCTGCAACAAATTTTCGCAATATATGTTACAAATACACAATAATTGACATATAGCGAACGCGGTCCGCGGGACCTGCCGTGCTGATTGGCCACCGTCCGATAATGCGTGCCCGCGTCCCAAGCGCCGGCCTTTCTCGGGCATAGTCGGCGGCAGTCCCGGCGTGGCCGGGCGCGGTAGCGACAGCAGTATGCCCCCACAATCGCAGTTTCCCGTTCATCCACGCGTGATCGCGGCCTTCGACTTCGACGGCACCCTGACGCGGCGCGACACGTTCGTCCCCTTTCTGGCCCATCTTTCATGGGCCAGGCTGCTTGGAGCCCTCGTGGCGGCCGCACCCGCGCTGGCGGGGTTCGCGCTGCGCCTGCGCAGCAATGAGCACGCCAAGGCGGCGCTTTGCCGAGCGGCGCTGAAGGGCCGTTCGCGCGCCGAACTGGCCCGCATCGCGCGCGCGTGGGTGCGCACCATCCCCCTGCGCCCCGCGCTGGTCGAGCGGCTGCGCTGGCATCAGCAGCGCGGCGACCATTGCGTCCTGGTGAGCGCATCGCCGGACATCTATCTGGAGGAAGTCTCGCGCCATCTGGGGTTCGACGACCTGATCTGCACGCGGATGTCGATCGACGGGCAGGGGAAGCTCACCGGCGATCTCGACGGCGCCAATTGCTGGGGCCCGGAAAAAATGCGCCGCCTGGCGGAACGCTTCGGTCCCCTGGGCCGCTACGAGCTGTATGCCTATGGGGACAGCCGCGGCGATCAATGGATGATAGATGCCGCGCAGCACGCGTGGTACCGCGGCCAGGCGGTCAAGCCATGAGCGCCATCGTTTCCCTGCTGCGCCCGCAGCAATGGCTGAAGAACGGTTTCGTGCTGATCGGGCTGATCTTCAGCCACGGCTGGGCGGATCCGGACCTGGCGTTCGGGGCGGGCGTGGGATTCGTGGCGTTCTGCCTGGCGTCCAGCGCGGTCTACGTCTTGAATGACTATTTCGACAGGGCGGCCGACGCCGCCCATCCCAAGAAGCGCTATCGCCCCATCGCCAGCGGCCGGGTCGGCCTGCCGCAGGCGCGCGTGCTGATCGCGATCCTGTTCTGCGGCGCGCTGGGGCTGCCGCTGGCCCTCGGGCAATGGCCGGTGGCGCTGGTCGTGGCCTGCTACCTGGCGCTGAACATCGCCTATACGCTGCGCCTGAAGCACAAGGTGCTCGTCGACGTGTTCTGCATCGCCGCCGGCTTCATGCTCCGCCTGGCTTGCGGCACCTATGCGGTAGGCATCATGCCCTCCCGCTGGATGCTGTTGTGCAGTTTCATGCTGACGCTGTTCCTGGGCTTCGCGAAGCGCCGCGCCGAGATCGTCGCGGTGCCCTCCGGCGTGCTTGCCCTGGAAGGCAGCACGCGCATCGTGCTGCGCCACTACAGCGCGCAATTGCTGGACAACCTGGTTGCCATTACCGCCAGCGCCAGCCTGCTCACCTATGGCCTGTATACGGTGGATGCCGAGACCGCGGCATTGCATGGCACCCAGCACCTCGTCCTTACCTTGCCCATCGTGACCTTCGGCGTATTTCGCTACCTGTACCTGCTGTACAGGGGCGGGTCCGGCGAAGAGCCGGGGCGCGATCTGCTGGCCGACAACCAGATACGCATGGCGGTGCTGGCCTGGGTGATTGTGGTGGTCTTGCTTGTGGGAACTTGAAGATGGCATATCTGTGGCTGATTCTCAGCGGAGCATGCAGCGTGGCGGCCAGCGTGGCGCTCAAGGCCGCGGGGGCGGGTTCGGCGGCCGGGCTGCCGGCGTCGCTCCTGGGGCAGGCGCTGCCCTATCTGGCGGCGATCGGAGCCTATGGGCTGGGCTTCGGGTTCTACGCGCTGGCGCTGCGGCAACTGGACCTGACCCTGGCCTACCCGCTGATGGTGGCCTTCGCCATCGCGGGCGTCTTCGGCTATGGCCTGCTGTCCGGCGCCGAGTCGATCTCGGCCGCGCGCATGGCGGGCGCCGCCTTCATCGCCATCGGCATCTTCCTGCTGTCGAAATAAGCATATGAATCCCATGAGACGTTTTTTCGAAAGCGCGGGCTACCGCTGGTTCCTGTTGTCCTGCGCCTATGTCGTCATCGCGGCCGCCGTCATGAACGGCTTCTATACGAAGTGGAGGCTGAACGACGGGCATCCGGCCTTGAGCCTGTCGCGCATGGTCGAAGGCACGGCCCATCGCCCCTATGTGTACCGGCAGTTCATGCCGGCATTGGCCAACGGGATCCAGGCGGCGTTGCCGCAGGCAACCGTGGCGCGCATCTCCGAGCGCCTGGCGGAGCCCCGGAGACTGAACAGCCGCTCGGGGCTGGCGATGCGCTATCCGGGGTCGGAAGCGCTGATGCCGGCCATCGCCTTGCGCTATCACATTGTCTATTACTTCACCTTCTTCGCGCTGCTGGCCGCGCTGTTCGTGATGCGGCGCGTGTGCCTGCGGGCCGGCGCGGACGCGGTGGCCGCGACGGCGGCGCCCGCCATCGTCGCGCTGCTGCTGCCGTTCTTCCTTACCGAAGGCGGGTATTTCTACGACTTCGTCGAGTTGCTCTTCATGATGAGCGCGGTCTTGCTGGCGATGGGGGCGTCGCGCCGCGCGCCGCTGCGCCTGGCCTTCCTGCTCGTGCTGGCCGGCCTTGCGACCTGGAACAAGGAAGCCTTTTTCTTTTTCACGCCCGCCTTGTATCCGCTGCTGCGCCGCAATCTGCCGCGTGCGCAGGCCGCCGCGCTGGTGGCGGGCCTGCTCTTTGTATGCGGCTGCGTCTATCTGGCGTTGCGCATGCGCTATGCGGGGAACCCGGGCACGACCGTGGACTACCAGCTGTGGGACAACCTGCGCTTCTACGTCGATCCCGGCAACTGGCTGCGCACGGAGAACACCTATGGCGTGCTGTTGCCGCGCGGCTTCGGAATCGTGAGTTTCCTGGCGTGCGCGGGCATCGCCGCGGCCGGCTGGCCGCGCCTTCCGCAGGCCCTGCGCCAGCATGCGACGCTGGCCGTGTCCATCAACCTGCCGCTGTTCCTGCTGTTCTGCTCGCCTGGCGAGGTGCGCAACCTGAGCATGCTCTATCCCGCGCTGGCGTGCCTGATGGCGCTTGCGCTGACGCTCTGGCTGCAACCCCGCACGGATCGAAATCCTATCGACGCGGCGCCAATCCAATGATGCGTTTCTTCAATGCGGCGGGCTACCGGCGCTTCCTGATGGCGTTGCTCTACGTGGTCGTCGCCGCCGCCGCGTTCAATGGCTTCTACACGAAGTGGCGCCTCAACGACGGCCACGGGCCCCATTCGCTCGCGTCGATGGTGGATGGCACGGCGTATCGGCCCTATGTGTATCGGCAGCTCGTGCCCGCCGCGGCCAATGGCATCCAGGCCTTGCTGCCCGCTGGCGCCGTGGCGCGGATATCCGAACGGCTGGCGGATCCGCGCCGCCTGAACAGCCGCTCGGGGCTGGCCATGCGCTACCCGGAGTCCGAGGCGATGCAGCCGGCCGTCACGCTGCGCTACCACATCGTTTACTACCTGACGTTCCTGGCCCTGCTCGGCGCGTTGTTCGCGATGCGCGCGCTCTGCCTGCGGATGGGAGCCAGCGCGCCGGCGGCAACGGCGGCCCCCTTGGCCGTCGCGCTCCTGTTGCCGTTTTTCCTGACCGAAGGCGGGTTCTTCTACGACTTCCTGGAAGTCCTGTTCATGATTTGCGCGATATTGCTGGCGTGGCGCATCCCCCCGGAATCTCGCGCGCGCGCGGCGGCTTGCCTGGTCTTGCTGGCGCTGGTCTCCGCGATCGCGACGTGGAACAAGGAAGCATTCTTCTTCTTTGTAGCGACGCTATACCCCTTTCTCAGGCTCAACCTGTCGCGGCTCAAGGCTGCCGGCGTCGTGGGCCTGCTGATGTTCGTGTGCGGCTGCGTCTATCTCGCATTGAAGATTCGCTACGCGGGCAACCCCGGCGGCACGGTCAGCTTCCAGCCCGGCGCCAACCTGTTCTACTTCCTGGATCCGGGGAACTGGTTCCGCACGGAAGCCACCTATGGCGTGACGCTGCCCAAGGGCCTGAGCGCCGTGATGATGCTGATGATCGCCGGTGTGGCGGCAATCGGCTGGGCGCGCCTGCCGGCGGTTCTCCGCCTGCACGTATGGGCAGCGCTTGCCGTCAATGTGCCGCTGTTCCTGCTCTTCGCGGCGGCGGGAGAGGCGCGCAATCTCAGCATGCTGTATCCCTCGCTTCTGGGGCTGTTGGCGATGGCGCTGACGGCCTGGATGGGCGCCGCCGCGCCGGGCCGCGGCGGCGGCGAGCCCGCCTGAGCGATTCCCTTTGTTACGTCGATAGCGGGTTTACCCTGTGTTTTTGCGTGTCCGAAATTTGTATGATGACCCGATAACTTAATCCTAGAGACATCTCATCATGCTGGCCCCGCAGCCGATTTTCCCGCCTCGCCGCCCCTGCCGCACGGAGGCGCTTCATGGCTGAAGAATCCCGCATCCGCGAAGAAATCTGCACCGTCGGCGCCAGCCTGTACAACCGCGGCTACACCGTCGGCGCGGCAGGCAATATCAGCGCCCGGCTGGACGACGGCTGGCTGATCACGCCCACGGACGCCTGCCTGGGCCGCCTGGATCCGGCCGAACTGGCCAAGGTCGACCTGGAAGGAAACTGGGTGTCCGGCGCCAAGCCTTCCAAGACCCTGGTGCTGCACCAGGGCATTTATCGCGCCAGCCCCGAATCGCGCGGCGTCGTCCATACGCATTCCACGCACCTGGTGGCATTGACGCTGGCGGGCGTGTGGCGGCCCGATGAAGTGTTGCCGCCGATTACCCCGTATCAGGTCATGAAGGTGGGGCGGATTCCGCTGATCGGCTATCGCCGCCCCGGCGACGCGCAAGCCGCGGCCGACGTGGCCGCCGTTGCGGCGCAGGTGCGCGGCGCGCTGTTCGAGAGGCTGGGCCCCGTGGTGTGGGAGCGCTCCGTGTCGCATGCGTCCTACGCCCTGGAAGAGCTGGAAGAAACCGCCCGACTGTGGCTGATGAGCGATCCCCGCCCGGAGCCGCTCGACGCCGCGGCCATTGAAGAGCTACGCGCGGCCTTCGGCGCGCGCTACTGATTTATCCCGACAAAGCCGCCCGGCCGCATGCCTGCGGACCGGGAAGGCGCCCCCCCTTCCTGGAGACTTGCATGCCCCCGATGGAAACGACGCTCGGCGAGCAGCCCGCAGCGGCAAAGCCGGCAGATACCCATGAAACCGCGCGCGCCTACGCGAAGGTGTTCTGGCGGCTCGTGCCGTTCCTGATGCTTTGCTACGTGATCGCCTATCTCGATCGCGTCAACGTAGGCTTCGCCAAGCTGCAGATGTCGCAGGACCTGGGTTTCAGCGAAACCGTGTTCGGCCTGGGCGCGGGCGTGTTCTTCATCGGCTACTTCCTCTTCGAGGTGCCCAGCAACCTGCTCATGCACAGGCTGGGCGCCCGCATCTGGATCGCGCGCATCATGATCACCTGGGGCATCCTGTCGGGGATGTTCATGTTCGTCGAGACGCCCACCGGCTTCTATATCCTGCGCTTCCTGCTGGGCCTGGCCGAAGCGGGCTTCTATCCCGGCGTGATCCTCTACCTGACCTATTGGTATCCGGCCCACCGCCGCGCCAAGATCATCGCGCTGTTCATGTCCGCCATCCCCGTGGCCGGCATTTTCGGCAACCCGCTGTCCGGCTGGATCATGGATGCCTTCCACGGCACGCATGGCCTGCAGGGCTGGCAGTGGATGTTCCTGATCGAGGCGATCCCCGCCCTGGTCATCGGCGTGGCGACCATCATGTACCTGGACAACGGCATCTCCAGCGCCAAATGGCTGACCGACGATGAGAAGAAGCTGCTGAGCCGCGAAATCGAACAGGACCAGAAGCAGACGGGCGCGCAGCAGCACTCGCTGCGCGCCGTGTTCGCGGACAAGCGCGTCTGGTGGATGTGCCTGATCTACTTCGCCTTCGTGGCCGGCCAGTACGGGCTGACGTTCTGGATGCCGACATTGATCAAGTCGACCGGTGTCACGGGCGCGTTCAACATTGGCCTGCTCAGCGCCATTCCGTTCATTTGCGCCATCGTGGTGATGAACCTGCTGGGCCATTCGGCCGACAAGCGCCGCGAGCGCCGCTGGCACCTGATCGTGCCGGCGCTGCTCGGGGCGGTCGGCTTTTCCGTCGCCGCGTCCTTCGCCGACAACACCGTGGTGTCGCTTGTCTTTCTGTCGATGGCCGCGGCCGGGGTACTGACCTGCGCGCCCTTGTTCTGGTCGCTGCCGACGGCCTTCCTGTCGGGCACCGCGGCGGCGGCAGGCATCGCCATCGTCAATTCGGTGGGCAACCTGGCGGGCTTCGCCAGCCCCTACATGATCGGCTATCTGAAAGACCTGACCAGTTCCACCGCCTCCGGCATGTATGTGCTGGCCGGCGTGCTGGTCGTGGGCGCCATCGCGGTCTGGTTCACCCCGGCCAAGCTGGTCAATCGCTGACGCGCCGCTACGTTTACAAGGAATCGCAATGCCACGCCTGGCCGCCAATCTGACCATGATGTACACCGAGCATCCCTTCCTGGACCGCTTCCAGGCGGCGGCCGGCGATGGATTCTCCGGGGTGGAGTTCCTGTTTCCGTATGATTTTGCGGCGGCGGAGCTCAAATCGCGGCTGGAGGAAAACGGCCTGGAACTGGCCCTGTTCAACGCGCCGCCCGGGGATTGGGCGGCCGGCGAGCGCGGCATCGCTTCCTTGCCGGGCCGGGAAGCCGAGTTCGAGCGCGGCTTCGACCAGGCGCTGGAATATGCGGCCGCGCTCGGCAACCGCAGGCTCCATGTGATGGCCGGCCTGATCCGCCCCGGCGAGGACCGTGCCGCGCACCGCGACACCTATTTGCAGAACCTGGCGCGCGCGGCGCGAACCGCGGCCTCGGCCGGCATCGTCGTGGTGATCGAACCGATCAACACGCGCGACATCCCGGGCTTTTTCCTCAATCGCCAGGACGACGCGCAAGCGGTTTGCGCCGAGGTCGGCGCGGACAACCTGAAGGTGCAGTTCGACATCTATCACTGCCAGATCGTCGAGGGCGATATCGCGGTCAAGCTGGAGCGCGACATGGCAGGCATCGGCCACATCCAGATCGCCGGCGTGCCCGACCGGCACGAGCCGGACCTGGGCGAGCTGAACTACCCCTATCTGTTCGAGCGTATCGACGCCCTGGGCTATACAGGCTGGATCGGCTGCGAGTACCGTCCCAAGGCGGGCACGTCCGAAGGCCTGGGCTGGGCCCAACCCTATCTCGGCAATCACTGAGCATTCCATCATGAAGATACTGATCACCGGCGGCGCCGGATTCCTGGGCCAGCGGCTGGCTCGAAAATTGTTGGAGCGAGGTTCCCTCGCGCTGGACGGCGGCGCGCCGCAAGCGATCACGCGGATCGACCTGCTGGACGTCGTCAAGAACGACACGCTGACGGACCCGCGCGTGCATTCGATGGTCGGAGATATCGCCGACCCGGCCGTTCTGCAACAGGCCATCGACACGGAGACCCGCGCCATTTTCCATCTGGCCGCGATCGTCAGCGGGCAGGCCGAGGCCGACTTCGACCTGGGCATGCGCATCAATCTGGACGCATCGCGGGCGCTGCTGGAAACCTGCCGCGCGCTGGGCCACAAGCCGCGGGTGATCTTCACCAGTTCGGTGGCGGTGTACGGCGGCGTCTTGCCCGAGACCGTGCGAGACGACACCGCGCTCAATCCCCAGTCATCGTACGGCACGCAGAAGGCGATCGCCGAACTGCTGCTGGCCGACTACACGCGGCGCGGCTTCGTCGACGGCATCGTGCTGCGCCTGCCCACGATCAGCGTGCGGCCCGGCCGTCCCAATGCGGCGGCCTCGTCGTTCGCCAGCGGCATCATTCGCGAGCCTCTCAATGGCGAGGCCTCGGTGTGCCCGGTCGGCGCCGACACGCGCTTGTGGCTGCTGTCGCCGCGCGGCGCGATCCAGGCGCTGGTCGCCGGTTGCGAGCTGCCGGCGCGCGCCGTGGCCGACCGCGCGCCCATCAACCTCCCGGGCGTGTCCGTCACGGTGGCGGAGATGGAACAGGCGCTGCGCGAGGTGGCGGGCGACGAAGTGGCCGATCGCATCGGCTGGCAGGCGGACGAGCGCGTCGAGCGCATCGTCGGCAGCTGGCCCGGCCGGTGGGACACGGCGCGGGCGGCCAGCCTGGGCCTGACGGGCGATCGCGATTTCGCCGAGATCATCCGCGCCTACATGGCCGACGACTTGCAGCGCTGAGCGCGCCGCGCCCCGCCTTATCTAGATTTCCTGGACGATGAAACCATGAGCAATCCGCAAACATCCCCGCGCCGTGTCGGCGTCATCGGCCTGGGCGCCATGGGCGCTGGAATCGCCCAAAGCCTGCGCCGCGCAGGCCACGAGGTGCACGCGTACGACATCAGGCCCGGCGCTGCCGCGGCGTTCGCGGCCGAGGGCGGGGTGGCGTGCGCCGTGCTGGCCGACATGGCGGCGGCTTGCGACATCGTCATCAGCGTCGTCGTCAACGCGGAGCAGACCGAGGCGGTGCTTTACGGCGAGGGCGGCATCGCCGCTTTCCTGCGGCCGGGCGCCGTATTCGTGATGTGTTCCACCGTGGATCCCAGCGGGTCGATCGCGCTGGAGGCGCGGCTGGCCGAGCAAGGCATTCACTACGTGGACGCTCCCATTTCCGGCGGCGCCGCCAAGGCCGCGGCCGGCCAGATGACCATGATGACCGCGGCCCGTCCGGCCGCCTACGAGGCTTGCGGCGGCGTGCTCGAATCGATGGCCGGCAAGGTCTACCGCCTGGGCGACCGCGCGGGCGCGGGCAGCAAGGTCAAGATCATCAACCAGCTGCTGGCGGGCGTGCACATCGCGGCTGCCGCGGAGGCGATGGCGCTGGGCCTGCGCGAAGGCGTGGACGCCGATGCGCTGTACGAAGTGATCACGCACAGCGCGGGCAACAGCTGGATGTTCGAGAACCGCATGGCCCACGTTCTGGCGGGCGATTATGCGCCGCTCTCGGCGGTCGATATCTTCGTGAAGGACCTGGGGCTGGTGCTGGATACCGCCCGCCATACCAAGTTCCCGCTGCCGCTGGCCTCCACCGCGCACCAGATGTTCATGCAGGCATCCTCGGCCGGGCATGGCCGCGAGGACGACAGCGCCGTGATCAAGATTTTCCCCGGGATTTCGCTGCCGGAGCCGAAATGAGCATCAAACTGGGCTGTATCGCGGACGATTTCACCGGCGCCACCGACCTGGCCAACAACCTCGTGCGCGCCGGCATGCGCGCGGTGCAGGCGATCGGTGTTCCCGGGACGCCGCTACGCGGCGACGCGGACGCAGTGGTCGTGGCGCTGAAGACCCGCACCCTGCCTGCCGACGAGGCCGTGGCCCAGTCGCTGGCGGCGCTGGACTGGCTGCAGGCGCAGGGCGCCGAGCAGATCTATTTCAAGTACTGCTCCACGTTCGACAGCACGGCGCAGGGCAATATCGGTCCGGTGACCGACGCGCTGATGTCCAGGCTTGGCACCCGCTTCACCATCGCCACGCCCGCGTTTCCGGACAACAAGCGCACGGTATTCAAGGGCTACCTGTTCGCGGGCGACGTGCTGCTGAACGAATCGGGCATGCAGCATCATCCGCTGACGCCGATGACCGACCCCAACCTGGTCCGCGTGTTGTCGGCGCAGACCTCGCGCAAGGTGGGCCTGATCGACTACAGCGTCGTCGCGCGCGGCAGCGACGCGATCCGCGCCCGCATCGCCGAGTTGTCGTCGCAGGGCATTGAGGTCGCCATCGTGGACGCGGTGTCCAACGAGGACCTGCTGGCCCTGGGGCCGGCCCTGCGGGGCATGCCGCTGGTGACGGCGGGCTCCGGCGTTGCGATCGGCCTGCCGGCCAACTGGGGCCTGTCGCCAGGCGGCAGGGCGGAGTCGGCGCTCGTGCCCGGCCTGCAGGCCGTGGTGGCGGGCAGCTGCTCCACGGCCACCAACGGACAGGTGGCGGCGTTCATCGAAAGCGGCCGGCCGGCCCTGGCGCTGGATCCGTTGCGGCTGGCGGCGGGCGACGACGTGGTGGGCGAGGCATTGGCCTGGGCCGAGCCGCGCATGCAGGACGGCCCTGTGCTGATCTATTCCACGGCGCAGCCCGATCAGGTGAGGCAGGCCCAGGGCGCGCTGGGCGTCGAGCGCGCGGGATCGCTGATCGAAGCCGCCATTGCGCGCATTTCGGTGGGACTGGTCGAGCGCGGCGTGCGCCAGCTGATCGTGGCGGGCGGCGAGACCTCAGGCGCGGTCGTGCAGGCGTTGGGGCTGGAGCAGATCGCCATCGGAGCGCAGATCGATCCGGGCGTGCCCTGGTGCGCGGGCCATGCGCCGGCGGCGCGGGGCGATGTCAGCATCGCGCTGAAGTCGGGCAATTTCGGAACGCGGGACTTCTTCATCAAGGCGTTTCGCCGGGCTTGAACGGCGCGAAGGGGGGCGCCCCGGGGGAGGGCCCCCGGACCGTTACCGGTGTGCCTGCTTCAGCCGCTTGGCGGCGTTCACCATATGGATGCGGGCGGCCTCGCGCGCCCCGTCCACGTCCTTCCGGCGGATAGCCTCGACGATGGCGGCGTGCTCCTGCAGCACGTCGCGCATCAGGCCCGCGTGGCGCGCTTCGTTGCCGCGCGTCACGCGCGTGGCCGCCTCCATGAATTGGCTGACGAACGCCAGCGTCGTCATGAAATAGGGGTTACCGGTGGCGCGCGCGATGCTGCGGTGAAACGCCACGTCTTCTTTCACGCCGTCCCCGCCGTTCTCGACCGCCTGCGAAATGGCGGCCAGCGCCGCGTCGATGTCGGCCATGTCCTGCTTTTTTCGCACCGCGGCGGCCTGGGCGGCGATTTCGGTTTCCAGCGCGCGGCGCAGATCCACGATGTGCAGGACCGCGTCCAGCGAGGACAGCTCGGCCGCATCGATGCGCAGGGCGCGATTTCCCGTGGACCCGGTGACGTAGACGCCGCTGCCTTGCCGCGCTTCCACCACGCCATCCTGGCGCAGCCGGGAGACGGCTTCGCGGATGACGGTGCGGCTGACGCCGAACTGCTCCGCCAGCGCGGTTTCGGTCGGCAGTTTCGCACCGGGCAGCACGCGGCCTTCGTCGATTTCGGCGCGCAGCCGTTTGGCGACGGTGTCGGTCAGCGTGGGCGGGGAAGGTAGTCGGGGAAACGCCATGGATGAGAAGGGCAGGAAAGGCCGGGCGGAGCATTGCGGACCGTTGGCACGGGCAGCGTCGATGATAACCGGTACGGCGCGTCAGGCCGCGGATCCGTCCAGGCTCAGGCCCGCGCGCCCGCGGGCGCCGCGAGGGCCTCCAGCAGGCAATCGATGAAGCACTGCGCGGCCGGCGTGGGCGGCGAGTCGGCGCGGGTCAGGATCGAGACGCGAGCGGCCGGCAGTTCATGCGCCAGAGGCAGCATGCGCAGGCCGCGCGGCAGCAGGCTGTGGTCGAACAGATTGCGCACGAAAATTCCCAGGGCATCGCTTTCGGCAATGATGGCCAGAGCCACCGCGATCGATTGGCACGGAATCACGTCGCGGGGCGGAGGCAGCTTGTGGGCGGCGAACGCCAGACGCAGAAGATTGGCGGGGGCCTGGATATTGCCGGGAAGCAGCCACAGGGCATCGTGCAGTTCGGCAAGACTGCGGGCGCGGCGCAGCGGGTGGCCGGCGCGCGCGCCCACCGCCAGCGGCAGCGTGAACAGCGTGGTTCTGGCGAAGCCGTCGTCGATCTCGCCGTCGTACTCCGTCTGCACCAGGAAATCGTAGCGGCCGGATTCCAGTTGCTCGTGGCTATAGGGCGGCGCCACCTCGTTGAACGCCACGGCCACGCGCGGCATGCGCGCGCGGAAGGCGGCCAGCGCGGCGGGCAGCACCGTCAGCGCGGCCGAGCTGATCGCCAGGTTCAGCGTGCCGCCTTCGCCGTCGCGCATCTGGCCGATTTCCTCCTGGGCCTTGCGCGTTTCCTGCAGGATCAGGACGGCGCGCCTGTACAGGGCTTCGCCGTAGGCGGTCAGTTCCACGCCCCTGGCGCTGCGCCGCACCAATTCGGCGCCCACGCTCTCCTCCAGCTCGCGCAGGCTGCGCGTGGTGGCGGGCTGAGTGACGAACAGCGCGCGCGCCGCCGCGCGGATGCTGCGGTGCTCGGCGATCTGTACGAATGCGCGTAATTGGCGCAGGTTCATGGGCTGCGGACCGGATCCAGGAATCGACCGGCGTCAGCATATAAGAAAAAGTACTCACTGGAACAAAAATACTGTCTTTTCCTTATCGTTTGCCATCCGTATATTCGTGCTCACGGGACAGGCGCGGCATCCGGGTTCACCGGCCGGTCGTCACCGGAACGGACATCAAGGGGAAAAAATGTCTATTGCTATCGCCGCCGCGCCGGGCCGGCAGGATCTCCATACGCCAGCGATGCGCCGGCGGGTGATCGCAGGCACCACGATCGGCAACGCGCTGGAGTTCTTCGACTTCACCGTCTTCACGTTCCTGATGCTGGTCATCGGGCCGCTCTTCTTTCCGGCGGCCTCGAGCTATGGGCAACTGCTGCTGACCACCGCCACGTTCGGCGTGGGCTTCCTGATGCGCCCGGTGGGCGGCATGCTGATCGGGTCATACGCCGACCGCCATGGGCGGCGCGCGGCCATGACGCTGACCTTGTGGCTGATGGGCTTGGGCTGCGCGCTGATCGCCGCCGCACCGACCTATGCGCAGATGGGCGCGGCGGGGCCCGTGCTGATGGTGCTGGCGCGGTTGATCCAGGGCTTCGCGGCGGGCGGAGAGGTTGGAGCATCGACCACCCTGCTGGTGGAGCACGCGCCGCCGGAGAAGCGCGGGTTCTATTCCAGCTGGCAGTTCGGCAGCCAGTCGCTGGGCGTGATGCTGGGCGCGCTGACGGTGGCGCTGCTGACGGCGGCGCTGAGCAAGGAGCAGATGCAGGCCTGGGGCTGGCGCGTGCCGTTCGTCATCGGCATCCTGACCGTGCCGGTGGGCGCCTACATCCGGCGCAACCTCGAGGAAACGCTTGAACCGCCGCCGCGCGCCGGCGTGACGCAATCCCAGGCGGGGACCGGCCATCAGCCGCTGCGCCGTGTTTTCGCCGAGCACAAGACGCGGGTGGTCAAAGGCATTCTGCTGGTGATCGGCGGCATGGTCTGCGCGCAGATCATCGGGTTCTACATGCCGGCCTACGCCAACAAGGAGCTGGGCCTGCCCGCGACGTCGACGTTGTCCGCCAGCGTCGTCCTGGGCGCCATCGGCTTCCTGATCGCGCCCTTCGTCGGCATGCTGGCCGACCGCGTGGGACGCAAGAAGGTGATCTTCTGGTCGCGCGCGGCCACGGTAGGCGCCTTGCTGCCATGCTTCCAGTGGCTGGTTTCCGCGCCCAGCACCGGCCGGCTGATGACGGTGATCGCCTTGCTGGCGGTGCTGCTGGCCTTGCAGACCGCGCCGGTGATCACGATGCTGCCCGAGCTGTTCCCGAAGGCGGTGCGCACGACCGGGATGTCGGTGGTCTATGGGCTGGGAATTTCCGTATTCGGCGGCTTTGCGCAATTCTTCGTAACCTGGCTGCTGCACGTCACGCGAAACCCGATGGCGCCGGCCTGGTACCTGATGGTGACCGTGACGCTTTCCACCGTGGTGCTGTTCTGGATCCGGGACCGCACCGGCCACGAAATCGATACTCGCGAGGCATGACATGCAATCCACGACCCGCTATTTTTCCTCGAGCTACGCGCAGGCGCGCGAACGCTTCCTGTCGGCGGCGGCGCCGCTGGCCTCGCATGTCCGGTCCTACGGCATCGACCCCCTGGGCAGCGAGGGCGAGCCGCTCGCGACCGACGTGGCCCTGATCGGTGATCCGGATGCCGGGCGGTTGCTCATCATGACGTCGGCCACGCACGGCGTCGAGGGTTTCTGCGGCGCCGGCTGCCAGCTCGCGCTGCTGGACGATGCGCCGATGCTGGAACGGGCGCGCCGCGCGGGCGTGGCGCTGCTGCTGGTGCACGCGGTGAATCCCTATGGCTTTTCGTGGATCGCGCGCACGGACGAGGGCAATGTGGACCTGAACCGCAACGCGCAGCCGTTCGGCGGCCAGCCGCTGCCGGAGAATCCCGGCTACGGGCCGGTCCACGGACTGCTGCTGCCGCAGGAGTGGCCCCCGACGGAACAGAACCGGAAGGACCTCGCCCGCCATATCGAACAGCATGGCCTGCCCGCGGTGACCCAGGCCGTGTCGCGCGGGCAGTACACCCATGCGGATGGCCTGTTCTATGGCGGCGACCGGCCTGCGGCCTCGCTCGCGAACCTCAGGACCATCCTGCAGACCCACGCCAGCCGCCATGCGCGCATCGGCTGGATCGACGTGCATACCGGCCTGGGCCCCCGCGGCCACGGCGAGAAGATATACGCCGGCCGCCGCGACGAGGCCGAGGTGGCGCGGGCGCGCCGCTGGTGGGGCAGCGACATCGCCGTGCCCTACCAGGGGAGTTCCGCGTCGGTGGACATCACCGGCCATCTGGCGGGCCTGATCTACCAGGCCTGCCCCGACTCGGAGCCCACCTCGATGGCGCTGGAGTTCGGCACCATGCCGTGGGAAGACGTGATCCACGCGCTGCGGGGGCGAAATTGGCTGCGCGCCCATCCCGAGGCCGGCGACGCGCAGCGCCGCGAAATCCTGCAGGCCACCCTCGACGCGTTCTATTGCGGCCAGGAGGATTGGCAAGGCATGGTGCTGGGCCAGAGCCGCGTGGCGGTGCTGCAGGCCCTGTGCGGGCTCGAGGCGTAGGCCGAGTCGCATCCAGGGTTGCACCTGCCGCCGCCTTGCGTTGCGGCCGGTTGCACCCTTGCCATCAGGCGCGTTCCTGGCCGGCTGCGGGATTTTCCCAGTGGTGGGTTATCCCTAGTTGAGCCGCGCAGCAACCGGTCGATATGCTCTGGTTAACCGCAGAGGCCGCAGAGTCCTTACCGGAGGAGTTTCAAGCCTAGCCGGCATCAGCTGACAAGGAACCTGGATTTGCACAACGCGCCTCCTTTGAACCCGGCCGTCAGGGCCGCCAACCGGGAACAGGCCCTGCGGGTGTTTCCGTGGGCGACGTGGCTGCACCGCCTCTTCGTTGTCCTCATGTATGCGTTCATGCTCTGCCCCATCGTGCTGGTGGTCTGGCTGAGCTTCTTCAAGGACGCCATTCTTTACTTTCCCCCGTCCGGCTACACGCTGTCCTGGTACGTGAAGGCATGGGAAAACCCTGCTTTCGCCAATGGCTTCCTGTTCAGCCTGCAAGTGTCGCTGGTGGCTGCCTTCATCGGCGTGGCCATGGGCGTGCTGGCCGCCGTGGGCATCGCCCGCTACCGCTTCCGCGGCAGCAAGGGCATCAATACGCTGCTGCTGTCGCCGCTGCTGATTCCCGGCATCGTGGCGGGGGTGGGCATCTACCTGTTCTATCTGCGCGCCGAGGAAGCGCTGGACCAGGACATCATCGGCACCTTCGGCGGACTGGTGATCGCCCACGTGTGCCTGACCATTCCGTGGACCGTCAGGCTGGTCACCGCCGGCATGGCGGGCCTGGACGGATCCATTGAAGAAGCGGCGCGCAACCTGGGCGCGAGCGCGCCGGTCGCGTTCATGCGCGTGACGCTGCCCATGCTGCGCCCGTCCATCGTGGCCGCCGCGCTGTTCAGCTTCGTCGTGTCGTTCGAGAACCTCGAGCTGTCGCTGTCGCTGGTCGGGCCGGGGCGCACCACGCTGCCCATCGCGATCATGCAGTACCTGGAATTCAACCTGGATCCGACCATCGCCGCGGTGGCCTCGGTGCAAATTCTGCTGTTGGGCATCATCATGCTTGTGACCGACCGCTATGTGAAACTCAGTCAGGTGGTGTAGAAGATGGCGAAGGTCTCGATCGAAAACATCCGCAAGCAGTTCGGCGCGGCGGTGGCAGTGTCCGATTTCTCGCTGGAGATCGCGGAAGGGGAACTGGTGGCGTTCCTGGGCCCCAGCGGCTGCGGCAAGACGACCACCCTGCGCATGATCGCCGGCTTCATTTCACCCTCGGCGGGGCGCATTCGCATCGGCGAGACCGATGTGACCCGCCTGCCGGTGCACAAGCGCGATACGGGCATGGTGTTCCAGCGCTACGCGCTGTTCCCGCACATGACGGTGGCGGAGAACGTGGCCTTCGGCCTGGAAATGCACAAGGTTCCCAAGGCCGACCGGGACGGCAAGATCCGGCGCGTGCTGGACATGGTGCGCATGAGCGAACTGCGCGACCGCTATCCGCGCCAGCTGTCCGGCGGGCAGCAGCAGCGCGTCGCGATCGCCCGCGCCCTGGCCATCGAGCCCAAGGTGTTCCTGCTCGACGAGCCGCTGTCCAACCTCGACGCCAAGCTGCGGGTGGAAGTGCGCGAAGAAATCCGCGCCCTGCAGCAACGCCTGGGGCTGACCACCGTATTCGTGACGCACGATCAGGAAGAGGCGCTGGCGATCGCCGACCGCATGGCCATCATGCACGATGGCATCGTGCAGCAGGTCGGCACGCCCGACTCGCTGTACGAGCGGCCGGCCAACCTGTTCGTGGCCGACTTCCTGGGCAAGATGAACGTGTTCAAGGGACGCGGCGGGGCCGATAACGTCTTCCAGACCGAGGCGGGCCAGCGCATCGCGGCGCCGGGCGGTTCCGGGGCCACGCACGTGGGCGTGCGGCCGGAGCGGGTGAGCCTGCGGGAACAGCCCTCGGGGGGGAACGCGCTGGCGGGCGTGGTCGAGTCCTCGCTATATCTCGGCTCGGTGCTGGAAGTGCGCGTGCAGCTGGAGGGCGGCAACCGCATGATCAGCCAGGTCGTCAACGGCGGCGCGCGCCAGCCGCAGCCGGCGCCGGGCGCGCGCGTCTACGCGTGCTTCGAGCCGGACGACTGCGTGGCGTTCACGCAATAGGAGCCGCCATGACGACCGCGACGCAAGACGGGGCCCGCAGGGGCTGGCTGGGGCCGGGGCTGGCGTTTCCGGCATCGCTGGTGGTGCTGGCGATCATCCTGGTTCCCATCCTGCAATTGGCGCGCTACAGCTTCAACCGCTTCGATCCGGCGGAGCTGATGCAGACCGCCTTCACGTTCGAGAACTACGCCAAGTTCTTCGGCGATCCCTATTACCGCGACATCTTCCTCACGACATTGGGCATCGCCGGGCTGTGCACGGTGCTGGCGCTGGTGCTGGGCTTTCCCGTGGCGTACTTCCTGGCGCGCACGCAGAGCCGCTACAAGAGCCTGTTCGTCATCCTGCTGGTGTTCCCGCTGATGGTCGGGAACGTGGTGCGCGCCGCTGGCTGGATGGTGGCGCTGGGCAACGCGGGGGTGGTGAACGCCATCCTGCAGGGGATGGGGCTGATCGACAAGCCGCTGACCATGATGTACACGCCCACGGCGGTCGTGATCGGCACGACCGCCGTCGTCATGCCCTACCTGATCCTGACGCTGCAAAGCGTGCTGGAGGGCATGGACCTGTCCGTGGAGGAGGCCGCCCGCAACGTCGGCGCCAGTTTCTTCACCACGCTGCGCCGCATCGTGCTGCCCATCGCCGCGCCGGGCGTGGCGGCGGGGACGATGCTGGTTTTCATCCTGTGCATGAACGCTTACGCCACGCCGGTGCTGCTGGGCGGCTCCGGCCTGACGATGATGGCGCCGGCGCTGTACGACCAGATCACGCGCGCCTCCAATTGGCCGTTCGGCGCCGCGTTGGCCGTCGTGCTGGTCTGCGGCACGCTGGTCATCGCCCTGATTTCCAACTGGTTGATCCATCGCCGCTATATCAAGACCATGGCGTCCTGACCCCCGACTCCACAAAGGAATTCCTCATGGCTTCTGTATTGTTCAAGAATGCGAACCTGCTCGATCCCCTGCAGGCGGACCTGCTGGAAGGCAGGCACGTGCTGGTCGAGGACGGCGTCATCAAGGAGGTCTCCGACAAGCCGATCGCGGCCGCGTCCGCGCACACGATAGATGCCGCCGGCCGAACGCTCATGCCTGGGCTGATCGACCTGCATGTGCACGTCCTGGCCACGCAGCTGAACCTCAGCACGCAGGGTGTGCTGCCGGATGCGCTGGTCATGATGCGCGCCGTTCCCATCATGGCGGCCATGCTGCGCCGGGGCTTCACCACCGTGCGTGACGCGGGCGGCGCGGGCTGGGGGTTGAAATGCGCCGTGAACGAAGGCACGGTCAAGGGGCCGCGGTTGTTCATCTCGGGCCGCGCCATCAGCCAGACCGGCGGCCATGGCGATCCGCGCCCGCGTTCCGACCACCTGCGGCCGATGAGTTTTTGCGGCTGCTGTTTCCGCGCCGGCGACATCGGCCGCGTGGCCGACGGCATCGATGACGTGCGCAAGGCGGTGCGCCAGGAATTGCAGATGGGCGCCGACCAGATCAAGATGATGGCGTCCGGCGGGGTCGCATCGCCGACGGATCCGATCGCGTCCTATGGCTATTCGGAGGAGGAAATCCGGGTGATCGTCGACGAGGCCGCCAGCCGCCAGACCTACGTGATGGCGCATTCGTATACGGCGGATGCGATCGAACGGGCCATCCGCAACGGCGTGCGCACGATCGAGCACGGCAACCTCGTGGACGAGCGCGTGGCGCGATACATGGCGGAGAAGGGCGCCTTCGTGGTGCCGACGCTGGTCACGTACGAAGCGCTGGCGAACGAAGGCGCCGACTACGGGCTGCCGCCGGACTCCGTGGCCAAGATCGCCACGGTGCGCACCGCCGGTCTGCACTCCCTGGAGATCTATAAGAAGGCGGGGGTGAAGATCGGCTACGGTTCGGACCTGCTGGGGCCGTCGCAGCGCTTGCAAAGCGACGAATTCCGCATCCGCGCCGAGGTGATGACGCCGCAGGAGGTGATCCAGTGCGCCACCACCACCGCCGCGGAGGTGCTGAACCAGGTGGGGCAGCTGGGCCGCATCCAGGAAGGCGCGCTTGCGGACATACTGCTGGTGGACGGCAATCCCTACCGGGATCTTTCCTGCCTGTTGGGCCAGGGCGAGCACATCGCGCTGATCATGAAGGGCGGCGTCATCGAGCACAATGGAATGGGAGCATAGGCGGCATGAGCGATCCCACGCAGATGCAATCGGAAGTCGGCGAGGAATCCCGGGACGTCAACGCCGCCAAGGGCTGGCATCCGCCTTCGGCGCCCGTGGCGCGCGACCGCGGGCTGGGGCCTTTTCCCCGCCTGATCCTGCGCGGCGCCACCATCATCGACGGCACGGGCGCGCCGCCCTGGGGGCCGGTGGACATCGTGATCGAGAACGACCGGATCACGGGACTGGTGAACGTGGGCACGCCGCACAAGGCGATCGATCCCAAGCGCCGCCCGGGGCCGGGCGACCACGAGATCGATTGCCACGGAAAGTTCGTGACGCCCGGCTTCGTGGACGCGCACGCGCACATCGGCACGCCCTACCACGCCATGAGCGGCATCGTGCCGCCCGCCGACTACATCTATCGGCTGTGGCTGGCGCATGGCGTGACCACGGTGCGCGAAATGGGGGCCATGGGCGGACTGGGCTGGACGCTGGCGCAGCGCGAACTGTCCGCCGCCAACAAGATCGCCGCGCCCCGCATGGTGGTGCATTCGGTATTTCCGGCGGTCAACGACCGCGTCAAGACCATCCATACGCCGGAGCAGGGGCGCGAGTGGGTGCGCAAGCTGGCCGCGCGCGGCGCGGACGGCATCAAGTTCTTCGGCGCGCCGCCGGCCATCATGGAGGCCGCGCTGGACGAGGCGGCGCAACTGGGCCTGCGCTCGGGCTGCCACCATGCGCAGATGGCCGTCACCCGGGTGAACGCGCTGAAATCCGCGCGCTGGGGCCTGACCAGTTCCGAGCACTACTACGGCTTGCCCGAAGCCTTGTTCGAGGACCGCGTGGTGCAGTCGTTTCCGACCGACTACAACTACAGCGACGAGTACTACCGCTTCGCGGTCGCGGGACAGACCTTCATGCAGGCCGCGAAGCCGGGCTCGGCGAAGTGGCGGGAGGTCATGGACAGCTTCCTGGAGCTGGGGCACACCTTCGTGCCCACCTTCAACATCTACGACGCCAACCGCGATCTGATGCGCGCGCGCCGCGCCGATTGGCACGACGAATACACCTGGAAGGCGGTCTGGAAATATTTCCAGCCGCAGCGCGGCGGGCACGGCGCATACTGGTATCGCTGGAGCACGACCAACGAGATCGAATGGAAGCAGAACTACCGCCTGTGGATGCAGTTCGTCAACGAATACAAGAACCTGGGCGGGCGCGTGTGCGCCGGCAGCGATTCGGGCTTCATTTTCCAGATCTACGGCTTCGGTTTCATCCGCGAACTGGAGCTGCTGCAGGAGGCGGGCTTCCATCCGATCGAGGTGCTGCGCGCGGCCACTTCCCAAAGCGCGGCGCTGCTGGGCATCGATGACGACACCGGCTCCATCGACGTGCAGAAGCGCGCCGACCTGCTCATCCACAACCAGAATCCGCTGACGGATTTCAAGCTGCTGTTCGGCACCGGCGCCATGCGCCTGAACGATGCAACGGCCCAGGTCGAATGGCAGCGCTGCCTGGAAACCACCATCAAATCCGGCGTCGTATACGACACCGCCGAGCTGCTTGCGGACGTCCGCGGCATGGTCCGCGGAAGCTGGGCGGACGATCCGGATGGCGAGCGCCCGCCCGTTGGCGGCTCGCCCGCGGGCTCGCCTTGCGACAACGCGGAGGCGGCGTCCTGACATGGCGGTCGACCTGTTCCTGCTTTGCGGATTCCTGGGCAGCGGCAAGACCACGCTGCTGGTGGATTACCTGCGGGATCCCGCCGGGGCGGATACCGGCGTGATCGTGAACGAGGCGGGCGAGGTCGGGGTGGACGGCGCCATCGTCGCCAACGACAGCGGCAATGTGCCGATGACGCTGTTGGCCAACGGCTGCGTCTGCTGCTCCCTGCGCAGCGATCTGGTCCACACGCTGGGCGCGTTGCTGGATGCGCCCAGGCGCGACGGCGAGGGGCCGCTCAAGCGCGTCATCCTGGAATGCAGCGGCCTGTCGCGGCCGGGGCCCGTCATTGCATCGCTGGCCGATCCCGAGGTCACGAGCCGGGGCGTGCGACTGACGGTGGTCTGCACGGACGACTGCGCCCGCGATCCCGACGCGCTGGCGGAGATGGACGAGGCGATGGCGCAGTTCGGCGCCGCGCACCGCATCGTGCTGACCAAGACCGACCTGTTGCCGGCGTCGGCGCTGCAGGCGCGCGCGGCGCGCGCCGCCGCCTTGAATCCGCTGGCCGCGGTCATCGCCGAGCCGGACCGCCTGCTTGCGGTGCGGGCGGCCTTCGCGCCCGCGCGGGGCGCGTCCGACCTGGCGGGTCTGGCCGCGCGCATGCTGGCCTGCGGCGCGGCGGCCGCGGCGCATCCGCGGATCCGCGTCATGGCGGCCCGGGCGCGTGCCGGCATCAGCTGGACGGATTTTTCCGAATGGCTGGACAACCTGGCCGGCTTCTGCGGCGAACGCCTGCTGCGCGTCAAGGCGGTGGTGCGTGTCAGCGAATGCGCCGAGCCCATCCTGATCCAGTCGGTCGGAACCACGTTCAGCGCGCCCCAGCGGCTGACGCGGCAGCCCGATGCGAGCGACGCCATCATCGTCATCGCCCGCGACATCGATGCCGAAGCGATCCGGGCGAGCGCGCCGGACGCGCCGGTGGAGATGCTTACCTGAGTTTTGGCAGGGGCGCGGCCATCAGCGATGCCGATGACGCGCCCGCTTCGTAGTAAGTCGTCAGTTCCCCTTCGATACGAGGTCGTTATGCAAGAGAAAAACCTGACTCGCCGTGGCTTCATCAAAACGGCCTCCGGCCTGGCCCTGGCCCCCGCCCTGGGCTGGGTGCCCGGCATGGCGCACGCCGCCGGGAAAGACATCGTCGTGGGAACCTGGGGCGGCGATTACCAGAACTTGCTGCAGCAGATCATCAATCCCATCGTCGGCAAGCAGGGCGTGAACGTGGTGTACGACACGGGCAACGCGGTCGGCCGCGTGACCAAGCTGCGCGCGGAGAAGAACTCGCGCCGCGGCAGCATGGACGTGGCGCTGCTGGGCGAAGTCGATATGTACGACGCCGAGCGCTCCGGCACGCTGGAGCCGGTCGATGCCAAGAAACTGCCGAATCTGGCGCACGCGATCGGCGCCCTGAAGACGCCGTACTCGATTCCGCACATCTTCAGTGCGATGACGCTCGTGTACAACACCGAGAAATTCCCCACTCCGCCGGACTCGCTGGAGGTGCTGCTGGACCCGAAATGGAAGGGGCAGGTAGGCTTCTCCGACATCCTGTACCTGTACAACGCGGTATTCGTCGGCCTGGGCGCGGGCGGCGACACCAAGAGCTTCGAAGGCGGCAAGCGCTTCCTGGCCAAGCTCAAGCCCAACGCGCCGCGCATCTACCCCTCCAACGAGGCGGTGGCGGCCGCGTTCAAATCGGGGGAGATCGCCATCGCGTGCATGTGGAAAGCGCGCGCGCTGCAATGGCGCGACAGCGGGCTGCCGTTGGGCTTCGTCATTCCGAAGGAAGGCTCGGTGCCGGTTGCGTTCGAAGCGGCCGTGGCCAAGAACAGCCGCAATAAGGACGCGGCCTGGGAATATCTCAACGCCATGCTCGACCCCCAGGGGCAGATCGCGTTCGCCGAAAAGATGGGCTACGCGCCCACCGTGACCAATGCATCGCTGCCCGAACCGCTGAAGCGTGTGGGCTTCTCGGAGGCCGAGGTCAAGCTGCTGCATGCCTACGACCTGAAGAGCCTGACCGAAAAGAAGGCCGACATCCTCGAGTACTGGAACAAGGAGTTCAAGGCGGGTTGAGCGCGGCTCGGGCGGCAGACGCCCGGGCGGCAAGATTGCGCGGGCGTTTCGCCGGATGCCGGGCATCCGGCGAAACGCCCGTTTTGCTTCCCGCTCTTGCGTTCAATTTGAAATGTTATATCATTTGCGACTTGTTTGTAATGATATAACATTCGAGAGAGCGAAGATGATCGGCAAGAAGCAGGGGCAGGTGCGGGAAAGCGGCGGCAGGGCGGGTCGGCGGCCGCGCCGTTCGGGGGGGCTGAAGCCGTTGGCCTGCGCATTGATGCTGGCCGCGCCGGCCGCCCAGGCGCAGACGGGAGGCGATCCCGCCGCCGGCGCCAGGACATTGGCGCCGATCACGGTATCGGCCAATCCGCTGGGGCTGGACCTGAACAGCACCACGCTGCCGGCCTCGGTGCTGGAGGGCGACGCGCTGATCGAGCAGCGCACCGGCACGCTGGGGGAGACGCTGAAGAACCTGCCCGGCGTCAATAGCGACACCTTCGGAGCCGGCGCCAGCCGTCCGGTCATCCGGGGGCAGACCGCGCCGCGCGTGAAGGTTCTGTCCGACGGTTCCGAGGTCATGGACGCATCGGGGATTTCTCCCGACCATGCGGTGACGGTGGAACCCCTGCTGGCCGAGCGCATCGAGGTGTTGCGCGGTCCGGCCACGCTGCTGTATGGCGGCGGCGCGATCGGCGGCGTGGTCAACGTGGTCGACAAGAAGGTGCCGACCGCCGTTCCCGAAAAGGGCGTTGAGGCCGAGGCCGAACTGCGTGGCGCCACCGGCACCAAGGAGCGCTCCGGAGCGGTGGGCATCACGGCCGGGCAAGGGCAGTTCGCCGTGCGCGTGGAAGGCATGAAGCGCCGCAGCAGCGACTATGACGTGCCGGACTGGCCGGGCGGCAAGCTGGAAGGTTCTTACAGCGAATCCACGCAGGGTTCCGTGGGCATGTCATGGATCACGCCCCGCGGCTATGTCGGCCTGGCCTTTACGCACCTGGAAAGCGAGTACGGCCTGCCGGGCCATAACCACGAGTACGAGGGCTGCCATCCGCACGGCACGCACCTGCATTGCGGCGGGCACGATCACGACCATGGCGACGAGGAAGAGGGCCATGACCACGACCACGATCACGAACATGGCGGCGTGCCCTACGTGAAGCTGCGCAGCAACCGCCTGGACCTGCGCGCCGAATACCAGGATCCGTTCGCGGGATTCGAGAAGATCCGCCTGCGCGGCGGCCTCACCGACTACCAGCATGACGAAATCGAGGGCGGCGAAGTCGGCACCCGGTTCAAGAACAAGGGTTATGACCTGCGCCTGGAATTGCAGCACAAGCCGATCGCCGGCTGGCGCGGCGTGGTGGGGCTGCAGAATGCCTACAGCGATTTCAGCGCCGAGGGCGAGGAGGCTTTCCTGCCGCGCAGCAAAACGCGGTCCAACGGCCTGTTCGTGCTGGAGGAATACCAACTGAACGACTGGCGTTTCGAACTGGGCGCGCGGCAGGATTGGCAGCGCATTTCGCCCTCGGGCGGAGCGCCGCGCACCAGCCTGTCGGGCACCTCGTTCTCCGCCGCCGCCATCTGGGATTTCGCGCCGCAGTACTCGGTGGCGCTGTCGCTGTCGCGTTCCCAGCGCCTGCCCAGCGCGCAGGAGCTATACGCCGATGGCGTGCACCTGGCCACCAATACCTACGAGCTGGGCAATCCGGACCTGGGCCGCGAGACTTCGCACAATATCGACCTGACCCTGCGCAAGCATTCCGGCGACACCACGTTCTCGGCCAGCGTGTTCCACAACCGCGTGAAAAACTACATCTACGCCAACACGCTGGACCGCTACGAAGATTTCCGCCTGATCGAATACACCCAGCGCGACGCGGAGTTCACGGGCGTGGAAGGCGAACTGCGCCACCAGTTCACGCCGGTATTCTCCGCGGCGGTGTTCGGCGATTACGTGCGCGGCAAACTGACCGGCGGCGACGGCAACCTGCCGCGCATCCCGGCGGCCCGCGCCGGCGTGCGGGGCAACGTGAAATGGGGGCAATGGTCGGGCGGCGTCGAGTACGCGCGCGTGTTCTCGCAGAAGGACATCGCCGCGTACGAGGACAGCACGCCTGGCTACAACATGGTGAATGCGGTGGTGGCCTACCGGGGCCAATACGGCGCCACGGGCTACGAGGTCTACCTGCGCGGCACCAACCTGCTGAACAAGCTGGCCTACAACCATGCCTCGTTCATTTCTTCCGTCGCGCCGCTGCCGGGGCGCAGCGTGCTGCTGGGCGTGCGGATGACCTACTGAAGACGCCCGGGCCGCCGTGGCGGCCTCGCGGGTGTCTGCATGGCGGGAAGGGGGCAGCCCCCTTCCCGCCATTTTCGCGTTCTAGGGGTAGACCCCGATACGCGCGCCGTTGACGCCTGGATACTTCCGTTCCTAGAATCAAATTTGTGATCACATATCAAAAATAGCATCAAACGGACGCGGTATGGCCCAACAAGAACACTTCGATATCCGAGACAAGGTTGTTTTGATCACCGGTGCGGCAGGCGGCATCGGCGCCGCGCTGAGCCGGGCTTTTGCCCGGGCGGGCGCGACCCTGGTGCTGACCGACCTGGCGGGGGAAAGGCTGGACGCGCTGGCGTCCGAGCTGCGCGGATCCGGCGCGAAGACCGGAAGCTACGCGCTGCAAGTGGAAGACCGCGGCGCCTGCGAGGCGGTGGTGGCGGGGGCGGTGGCCGATTTCGGCGGCATCGACGTGCTGGTGAACTGCGCGGGCGTCAACACCCGCATGCGGCCGGAGCTGTACCCGGAAGACGTCTGGGACCGCATCGTCGATATCAATCTGAAGGGCAGCTTCAACATGTGCCAGGCCGTGCACGCGCCCATGCGGGCGCGCGGCAAGGGCAAGATCATCAATATCGGTTCCATCCTCGCGCTGGCATCCAACGCGGTGACGGCGGCGTATTCGGCCAGCAAGGGCGGGGTCCTGCAGCTGACGCGCTCGCTGGCCTGCGCGTGGGCGGCCGACGGCATCGCGGTCAACGTGATCCAGCCCGGCTGGATCGATACCGCGCTGTCGCGCCAGGCGCGGGTCGACATTCCGGGGCACGCGGAGCGGGTCGTGGCCACCACGCCCATGGGCCGCTGGGGCGAGCCGGAAGACCTGGTGGGCCCGGCCCTGTTCCTGGCGAGCCCCGGCTCCGACTTCGTGACCGGCGCGAGCCTGGTCGTGGACGGCGGCGTGACCGCCCACATCTGACCATCGTCCGGGCCTACAAGGGGACAGTATGCAATTCGAGGAGCTCGAACAGAAGACGCCGGTGCACTCGCTGGCGGTGCAGGAAAGCGATTGGGCGCTGCTGACGCGCGCCGAGGCGCTGCGGCTGACGACGCTGTTCCTGGTCGCGCGCCGCTTCGAGGAGAAGATCCTCCAGCTGGACAAGTTGAATCTGGTGCACGGACCCGCCCATTCCAGCATCGGGCAGGAGGGCGCGGCGGCCGGCTGCATCGCGGCGCTGCCCGTGGACACGCTGATGAACGGCACGCACCGCGCGCATCACCAGTGCATCGCCAAGGCGGTCAACGCCCTGTACGACCAGGACCTGGACCCGTCCGCCGCCGGCCTGACGCTGCGCATGCGGCAGGAGATCCAGGGCCTGATGCACGAGATCCTGGGCCTGAAGGACGGCTGGACCGGAGGACGCGGCGGATCGATGCATTTGCGCCGCGCCGACCTGGGCATCATGGGCACCAACGCCATCGTAGCGGGCGGCATACCGATAGCCTGCGGGCACGCTTTCGCCGAGAAGCAGCGCGGCTCGGGCAAGGCCATGGTCACGTTCTTCGGCGACGGCGCGGTGCACCAGGGCGCCACGCACGAGGCCATGAACCTGGCGGCCCTGTACGGCCTGCCCATGATTTTCTTCCTGGAAAACAACAAGTACGCCGTCTCCATGAGCGTGGAGCAATCCACCTTCGAGACCGAATTGCTGACGCGGCCGCAGGGTCATGGCATCGCCGCGGTCAAGGTGGACGGCATGAACCCGTTCGCGGTCTGGCTGGCCACGCGCTGGGCGCGCGAACACATCGCGCGCGAGGGGCGGCCGGCCTTCATCCTGGCCGAGGTCTACCGTTACTACCACCAGAGCTCGTCGATCCCGGGCAGCGCGTTCGGCTATCGCACCCGCGACGAAGAGAACGAGTGGAAGGCGCGCGATCCCTGGTTGTTCCTGCAGCGCGAACTGCCGGCGCGCGGCATTCTCGATGCCGGCGAACTGGCCGCCATCGATGCCGCCGTGACCGACGCCGTGGAAGCGGCGGCGGCATCCTGTGTGGAAGGCGCCGGCTCTTCGGCCCGCATCCGGGCCGAACTCTGGCCCGACGCCACCACCGTGGACGAGCATCTCGCGAGCGACCTGTCCGAGTTCGACGGGCTGCGCTATGCCGAGGCCGAGGACTACGCAGCCGAGGACATGGAACCCATGTCCTATATCGAGGCGATTGCGCGGGCCATGGGGGCGCGCATGGCCGAGGACGAGGACATCTACGTATTCGGCGAGGACGTCGCCAACATGGGCGGCGGCACGGTCGGGGCCACCCGGGGCCTGACCGAACGGTACGCCGGCCGGCTGGTGAATACGCCCATCACGGAAAACGGCTTCTGCGGCCTGGCCACCGGCGCGGCGCTTTCGGGCCTGAAGCCGGTGGTCGAGCTGATGTACAGCGACTTCTTCCTGGTGGCGGGCGACCAGTTGCTGAACCAGGCGGGCAAGATCCGCCATCTGTTCAACGGAACGGCCAACGTGCCGCTCGTGTTGCGCACGCGCATTCCCGGGCCCGAGGGCTACGGTTCGCAGCATTCGATGGACCCGGCGGGCGTGTTCGCCCTCTTTCCCGGCTGGCGCATCCTGGCGCCGTCCAACGCCTTCGACTACGTGGGCCTCATGAATTCGGCGTTGCGCTGCAAGGACCCGGTGCTGGTCATCGAGCCGCAGCAGTTGCACAAGCGCAAGGTGCCGGTGCCCAGGGACCTGGACTATTACATTCCCATCGGCCGCGCCAAGCGCGTGCGCGAGGGCGATCAGATCACGCTGCTGACGACCCTGACCATGGTGGACGAATGCTGCCGCCTGGTGGACGAGGCGGGCGTGCGCGCCGACGTGATCGACCTGCGCACGCTTTCGCAGCGCGACATCGATTACGACACCATCGGCCGTTCGGTCATGAAGACGGGCCGGGTGGCCATCGTGGAGCAGACCACCCGGGGCGCGAGCCTGGGCGCGCTGATCGCCGACGAGATCCAGCGCCGATACTTCGATTACCTGGATCAGCCGGTCCAGCGGGTTACGGGCCGCTGGGCGCCGCCCGTGGTCTCGCAGGCGCTGGAGCGCGCCGCGCTGGCGGGAGAAGACGACGTCCGTTCGCTGATCCAGGACATGCTGGCCGAAAGCGCGCTGTCGGCCTCGCCCAAGGGGGACGCCCATGCCGCGCGCGCTTGAGGGCAAGACCGTCCTGATCACCGGCGCGGGCGGCGGCATAGGCCGCGCGACCGCGGAGGTCTGCGGCGAGCAGGGCGCCTCCCTGGTGCTGGCGGACCGGCAGGCGCCGCGGGAACTGGCGGAGCAACTGGGCGCGCGCGGCGTGCCGGCCCGCGCCATCGCCTTCGACGTGGCCGACCGGGCCGCGGCCGAAGCCGCGGTGGCAGGCATCGACCGCCTGGACGCGCTGGTGGCCAACGCGGGCTATTGCCCCTGGGACGACTGGAACGAGGCGGGCTGGGACGAAGTCTTCCACCGCGTCATCGACATCAATCTGCTGGGCCTCATGCACCTGACGCGCGCCGCGCTGGCGAAGATGAGCGCGCAGGGCGCGGGCCGCATGGTCCTGGTGTCTTCCGTGGCGGCGCGCATGGGAGGGCTGGCGGCCAGTCCGCATTACGTCGCGGCCAAGGGCGGCACGCACGCATTCGTCAAATGGCTGGCCCGCAGGGCGGCCGATTCGGGCGTCACCGTGAACAGCGTCGCGCCGGGCGCGACCGAAACGGGCATGACGCGGGGCCAGGCTTTCGATGCGAATAGAATTCCGCTGCGGCGCATGGCGCAGCCGCGCGAAATCGCCTTGCCCATCGCCTTTCTCTGTTCCGATGGCGCGAGCTACATCTGCGGCGCCACCCTGGATGTGAACGGTGGCGTCTATATGAATTGAGACGATATGGACAACAGCATCCTGGAAGGCCTGCTCGACAAGCAGGAACGCATTACGGTCGCGGACCAGATCTACCAGAAGACCCGCGAGCTCCTGATGAGCGGCGCGGTGCCCCCTGGGGAAAAAGTGACGCTGCGCGGCCTGGCTGCCGTGCTCAACACCAGCCCGATGCCCGTGCGCGAAGCCGTGAACAAGCTGGTCGCCGAAGGCGCGCTGGAAATGCTGCCCAGCCGGGGACTGCGCGTGCCCAAGCCGGGCCTGACGAAGTTCCGCGAGATCGTGCGCATCCGCTGCTGCATGGAAGGCTTCGCCGCGGCCGAGGCCGCCAAGATCATGACGGACGAGACGGTCGCGCGCATCCGGCACCATGCCGACGAATTCGACCGGCTGGGGCACAAGGCGAAGATCGACACCCTGAAGACCATCGAGGCCAACCGCAACCTGCACTTCACGCTGTACGAAGCGGCGGGCATGCCGTTGCTGGTGGGCATGATCGAGAACATCTGGCTGCAGATCGCGCCCCTGTTCTCGCTCAGCATGGGCAGCAAGGACCGCAAGTCGGAAAGCTGGGAGTCGTTCCGCCACCACGCGGCGCTGCTGGACGCCCTGGAGCGCCGCGACGCCGAGGGCGCGCGCGCGGCGGTCGTGGCGGATATCTCGGATGCCGCCCTGTACATCGAGAAGACAGGCAATTTGGCCAACACATAAAGCGAGTCAGACATGGATATCGAGGTCGTGATGCCCGCCATTGGCGCGGGCACGACGCAAGGCAAGATTCTGCAATGGTTGAAGCAGTCGGGCGACGCGGTCAAGGTCGGCGATATCCTGGCCGAGATCGAGACCGACAAGGCCGTCATTGAACTCGAAGCCCTGGACAACGGCGTTCTCGATCGCATCCATGTGCCGGCCGGAGACACCGAGGTGCCGGTGGGCGACGTCATCGCGACGCTGCTACCCGAGCCAGGCGCCGCCTCGCCGCCCGCCGGCCGGCCGCCCGAGCCGGCGGTTGCTCCTCCAGCCGTCGCGGCCGCACCGGCCATGCCCGCGGCGGCTCCGGCGGCCGGCGCGCGGCCCCAGGCGGCAGGCGGCCTGGCCTCGCAACGCCTCTTCGCCAGCCCTTCCGCCCGGCGGCTGGCGCGCACGCTGGGGGTGGACCTGCACGCGCTTGCCGGCAGCGGGCCGAATGGCCGTATCGTCAGGGTGGACATCGAAAACGCGGCGGCGTCCCTGCCGGTCCATGCGCCGGATGCGCCCCTCCCGGCGCCGTCTGGCGCCGCGCTTCAAGCGCACACGCCCATGCGCGCCACGATCGCGCGCCGGCTCGTCCAGTCCAAGCAGCAGGTGCCGCACTTCTACCTGACGGTGGATTGCCGCATGGATGCGATGATGGCCGCCCGCGCCGCGCTGAACGCGCGCGGCGAGTCCGCGCCCGAACCGGTGCGCCATTCGCTGAACGATCTGCTTGCCATGGCGGTGGCGCGCGCGGTCAGGCGCACCCCCGCCATCAATGCGCAATGGACGGACGAGGGCATCGTGCAGCGGGGCCAGGTGGACCTGAGCATCGCGGTGGCGCTGGAGTCCGGCCTGATCACGCCCATCGTGCGCGATGCCGACCGGAAGTCCTTGCGCGAGATCTCCTCGGAGATCGCGCAATTGGCCGATCAGGCCCGCCGCGGGCGGCTGCGGCCCGAACAATACGAAGGCGGAAGCCTGACGCTGTCGAACCTGGGCATGCATGGCGTGCGCGAATTCGCCGCCATCATCAACCCGCCGCAGAGCGCCATCCTGGCCGCGGGCGCGGTGACCCGGCAGCCCGTGGTGGACGGAGACGAAATCCGTATCGGCCACGTCATGAGCCTGACCCTGTCGGCCGACCACCGCGTGGTGGACGGCGCGGTGGGCGCGCAGTTCCTGAAAGCGGTGAAGCAGCTGCTCGAGAATCCGATCGAATTGATTCTCTAGCGTCCTGGGCGGGACCCAGGCAGCGTCCACGGCATCAGGGCAAGGTGGACCGCGAACGGCGCACAGACCGATGGCGGCAAGACGAAGCACCATTACACAAAGTCTGGAGACAAGGAAATGAAAATGCAGAAGCAGCTATCCCGCATCGCCTGCGCGGCCGCGTTCGCGGCCATGGCCCAGGGGGCGTGGGCGCAGGCCGACATCAAGATCGGCTACAACAGCGACATGTCCGCCAGCGGTTCGGCCGACTTCGGCGTATCGGCGCTGTCGGGCGCCAGGCAGGCCGCCGAGGAGATCAACGCGGCCGGCGGCGTTCTGGGACGCAAGCTGGTCATCGTGCCGCGCGATGACGTGGGCTCGCCGCCCAAGTCCATCCAGAACACCAACGAACTGGTGGACAACGAGAAGGTCGTCGCGATGCTGGGCGGCGTGAACTCCGGCAACATGCTGGCCTGGCTGCACATCGTGCAGCAGAAGAAGGTGCCGACGATCTCGCCGTCCGCCACGGCCACCGAGATCACCAACCGCTACAGCAAGGAGCCGGCGAACTACATCTTCCGCGTGTCCATGCGCGACCTGGACCAGATCACGCTGCTGGCCGCCTACGCGGCCAAGGCGACCAAGAACAAGAAGGTCGCCATCATCGCGGACACCACCGGCTACGGCCAGCAGGGCGCCAAGGACGCCGCGCACGTGCTGGGCCTGTACGGCATCACGCCGGTGGCCAACGAGAAGTTCGGTCCCAAAGACACCGACATGTCGTCGCAGCTGAACAAGATCAAGGCTGCGGGCGCCGACACTGTCATCGTCTATGCGCTGGCGGACGCCAACGGCCATCTGATGCGCAGCCAGGAGAAGATCAATTATTTCCCGGTCACGCTGGGATCCTGGGCCAACCTCAGCCCCCCGTTCCTGCGCATTGCCGGGCCTGAATTGGCGAAGAAGATGATCTTCACCGCGTCGATCACGGAGGACTCCACCCCGCAGTCCCGCGCGCTCTACGACGCGATCATGAAAAAGGAAGGCAAGCTGCCCACCTACGTGTTTGCGGCGCACGCCTATGATTCGGTCAAGATCCTCGCGGCCGCGATGACGCAGGCTCAGTCGACGGATGGCGAAAAGGTGCAACAGGCGCTGGACAAGCTGGGCAAGGTCGACGGCGTGATCAAGTCCTACGCGCCGGCCTTCTCCAAGGAGAACCATGAGGCCTTGTCGTACCGGGACTTCCGCCTGGTGCGCTGGATCGACGGCAAGGTGGTGACGGTCGACGACGAAGTCAGCCGCAGCATCAAGCCGGAGGAGCTGAAGCAGTAGGCAGGCGGCCGGCGCCGGCCCTCAGCTCAGGGCCGGCGCTTGCTCAGGTGGTTGACGAACAGCTTGGCCGCCGTGGGCAGGGCGTCGAAGGCGCGCACGCAGATCTGGATCTGGCGCCGGGCCCAAGGTTCCGACAGCGGGATGATGCGGATATCGAACATGACGGAGTAGCGCCGGGCGATATCCAGCGGCAGCACGCCGATTCCCAGGCCGGAATTCACCATGAAGCACAGCGCGTCGAAACCGGTGACCTGTACCTTGAGCTGGATGTTGCGTTTTTCGTCGCTGGCGGCGTTGGACAGGATGCGGTTGATGGCGCTGCCGCGGTGCAGCCCCACGAAATCGTGCTCCAGCGCATCGGCGAAACGGAAGCCCGGCCTGTCCTGCAGCGGATGGTCGGCGGGGACCACGAGCGCCAGCGTGTCCTCGCGGTAGGGGTAGATCTCCACGTCATGGTCGGGAGCGGTGCCCGAGAAAATGCCCACGTCCGCGGCATTCTCCGCCACCGATTTGATGATGGTCGAGGTGATCTTCTCTTCCAGGTCCACCTGGACGTTCGGGTAGTCGTTCAGGAAGAGCTTGATGTCCTGGGGCAGGAACTGGGTGATGGCGGAGATGTTGGCGTGCACGCGGATAAAGCCCCGCAGGCCGCGCGAATAATCCCGCATGTGCACCGAGATTTCGTCCAGCTCATGCAGGGCGCGCCGCGCCATGGTGGACAGCGCGATGCCGGCGGGCGTGGGGCGGATGCCCTTGTTGGTGCGGATCAGCAGCCGGATCTTGAGGTTCTCCTCCAGTTCGCTGATGCGCTTGCTGATGGCCGCCGCGGCGATGTGCTCATGCTCGGCCGCCGCGGCGATGGTGCCCTGCTCCACCACGCTGATGAAGAGCTTGAGGGAGGTGGGATCGAGGCGCATGGCGGGACGGACGGAAAAAGCGGACGGGACGGCCCATTGTAGCCAAGCGCGGGTTTGCCATCGCGAACGGCGATGGCGGCATCGCTAATGACTGCTGTTGCGGAGGCCGCCGCCAGGGCTATCCTCCCCCAAAAATTCCGCCCCGCCCAGCGCGGACGGCGCGGAGCACGACGGATGGAGCGCGAGACAAATGAATCTGCAGAATAGCCAGCTGCTGCGGCAGCAGGCATATATTGGCGGCGCCTGGTGCGACGCCGACGACCGGGCCACCATCACGGTGCGCAATCCCTACGACGCGAGCGTGCTGGGCACGGTGCCCAACCTGGGCAGGGCCGAAACGGCGCGTGCCATCGCGGCAGCCGATGGCGCCTTGCCGGCCTGGCGGGCCAAGACGGGCAAGGAGCGCGGCGCCATCCTGCGCAAATGGCATGCCCTGATCGAAGCCCACGCTGACGACCTGGCGTTGCTGCTGACGATGGAGCAGGGCAAGCCGCTCGCGGAAGCGCGCGGCGAACTGAACTATGCCCTGTCGTTCGTGGAGTGGTTCGCGGAAGAGGCCAAGCGCGTCTATGGCGACGTGCTGCCCCATACCCGCGGCGACCAGCGCATGCTTGCCATCCGCCAGCCCGTGGGCGTGTGCGCGGCCATCATTGCCTGGAACTTCCCCTCGGCCCTCGTCACCCGCAAGGTCAGCCCGGCGCTGGCCGCCGGCTGCACGGTGGTGCTGAAGCCGTCCGAGCTGACGCCCTTCACCGCGCTGGCGCTGGCCTGGCTGGGCGAGCAGGCCGGTATTCCGCCCGGCGTGCTCAACGTGGTCATCGGCGACCCTGCGCCCATCGGCACGGAGCTCACCCAGAATCCGACGGTGCGCAAGCTGACCTTCACCGGTTCCACGCAGACGGGCCGCCTGCTGATGGAGCAAAGCGCGTCCAACATCAAGAAGCTGTCGCTGGAACTGGGAGGCAACGCGCCTTTCATCGTGTTCGAGGACGCCGACCTGGACGAAGCCGTGCAGGGGCTGGTGCTGTCCAAGTTCCGCAACGCCGGCCAGACCTGCGTCTGCGCCAACCGCGTCTACGTCCACGCCGGCGTCGCCGACGAGTTCAACGCCAAGCTGCTGGCCGAGATCCGCCGCATGAAGGTGGGCGGCGGTCTGGAAGCGGGCGTCACGCAGGGGCCGCTGATCGACCAGCGCGCCGTGGACAAGGTAACTCGCCTGGTGGCCGACGCCGAGGCGCACGGCGCCAAGCTCCTCGCAGGCGGCAAGTTGCGGGCTCCGGGCACGCTGCTGTACGAGCCGACGCTGCTCACGGGCATCACCGACGCCATGGAGCTGGCGCACGAAGAGATTTTCGGGCCGGTGGTGGGCATCAGCACGTTCGAGTCCGAAGCCGCCGTGCTGGCGCGCGCCAACGACAGCGCCTCGGGCCTGGCCGCCTACTTCTACACCGCCAACCTGGAACGGGTGTGGCGCATGATGGAAGGGCTGGAATACGGCATCGTCGGCGTGAACACCGGCGCGGTATCCAACGAGGTCGGTCCGTTCGGCGGCATCAAGGAGTCGGGCGTGGGCCGCGAAGGATCCAAGTACGGCATCGAAGAATTCCTGGAAATCAAATACGTCTGCCTCGCCGGCAAGTCGTTCAACGCGCTCTCCTGACGCCAAGCGGACCCTGACATGAGCCAAGCCACGCAGCCTTCCGTCCGCGACGCGGATCAGTTCGACTATGTGATCGTGGGTTCCGGCGCCGCCGGTTCCATCCTGGCCAACCGCCTCAGCGCCGACGGTTCGACGGTGTGCGTGCTGGAAGCCGGCCCGCCGGACAACAGTCCCTACCTGCACATCCCGGCCGGTTTCATCAAGGCGGTATTCAACAAGAAGTACGCCTGGCAGTTCTCCAGCGAGGGCACCGCGCAGACCAACGGCCGGCGCGTCCCCATCCCGCAGGGCCGCACGCTGGGGGGCTCCACCTCCATCAATGGCCTGGTCTACAACCGCGGCCAGGCGGCCGATTTCGACCACTGGGCGGCGCTGGGCAATACGGGCTGGTCCTATGACGAGGTGCTGCCGTACTTCAAGTCCATGGAGCGCCGCGCGGGCGGCGACGACCGCTACCGCGGCCGCAAGGGCGAACTGCCCGTCACGGACATCGACTGGATCCATCCGTTGTGCGAGGCGTTCATCGCCGGCGCGGTGGAGCAGGGCATTCCGCGCAATCCCGACTACAACGGCGCCGAGCAGGCGGGCGTGGGCTACTTCCAGCGCACCATCGACCGCGGCTGGCGCATGAGCACGGCCAAGTGCTTCCTGAAGCCGGCCATGGCCCGCAAGAACCTGGAAGTGCGCACCTATGCCCAGGCCACGCGCATCCTGTTCGAGGGCAGCAAGGCGGTGGGCGTGGCGTACCGCCATCCCGCGCATCCCTCGCAGCTCCGCGCCGTGCGCGCGCGCCGCGAGGTCATTGTGTCCTGCGGCGCCATCAACACGCCCAAGCTGCTGCAGCTGTCGGGCCTGGGGCCGGCCGACCTGCTGCGCCAGCACGGCATCGAGGTCGTGCGCGACCTCGCGGGCGTGGGCGAGAACCTCAGCGACCACTATTCCGTGCGCGTCGTGGCCAGGGTCAAGAACAGCCAGACCATGAACCAGCTGGTCAAGGGGCTGAGCCTGGTCGGCCAGATCAGCCGCTGGCTGATGAAGCGCCCCAGCATCATGGCGCTGAGCCCGTCGCTCTTGCACTACTTCTGGAAGTCCACGCCCGAACTGGCGGCGCCCGATCTGCAAGGCGTGTTCACGCCCGCCAGCTACAAGGAAGGCTACGTGGGCATGCTGGACGACTTTCCCGGCATGACGGCCGGCGTCTGGCAGCATCGCCCGGAAAGCCGCGGCCAGGTGCGCATCCGCTCGGCGGATCCGTCGCAGGACCCCGTCATCCTGGCGAACTACCTGGAGCACGAGGGCGACCAGCTGACCCTGGTGCGCGGTATCCGCCTGGCGCGCCGGCTGCTGCGCTCGCAGGCCCTGTCGCAGTACTTCGACAGCGAAGTCCTGCCGGGCCCGATGTGCGAATCCGATTCCGAGCTGCTGGACTTCGCGCGCCGCTATGGCGTGTCGTCCTATCACGTCAACGGCACGGCCCGCATGGGGCAGGCTGGCGACAAGTATGCCGTGGTCGATCCGCAACTGCGCGTGCACGGCGTCCAGAACCTGCGCGTCATCGATTCGTCGGTGATGCCGGCCATGCCCTCGGCCAACATCTGCGCGGCCACCATGATGATCGGCAACAAGGCCGCCGACCTGATCAAGCAATCCTGAAAAACCAGTCAGCGATCACCACAGTGATCCAGAAGGAGACAACGTGAGCATCAAATACTTTCCCAAGACGATGACGGCCCTGCTGCTGGCGGCGGCGCTGGCGGGCGCCAGCGGCGCCGCGCTGGCCGACGACATCAAGATCGGCTTCAACAGCGACATGTCGGCCACCGGTTCGGCGGACTTCGGCATTTCGGCGCTGGCCGGCGCGCGCCAGGCGGCCGACGAGCTGAACGCGGCGGGTGGCGTGCTGGGCAAGAAGGTCGTCATCGTCGAGCGCGACGACGTGGGCGCGCCGCCCAAGGCCATCCAGAACACCAATGAACTGGTGGACAACGTCAAGGTCAACGCCATGCTGGGCGGCGTGAACTCCGGCAATATGCTGGCCTGGCTGCACATCGTGCAGCAGAAGAAGATCCCGACGATCTCGCCCGTGGCCACCGCCACCGACATCACCGGCCGCTACGCCAAGTCGCCGGCGAACTACGTGTTCCGCGTTTCCATGCGCGACCGCGACCAGATCGCGCTGCTCGCCGCCTACGCCGCCCGCGCCAGCAAGACCGGCAAGATCGCCATCATCGCCGACACCACCGGCTACGGACAGCAGGGCGCGAAGGACGCGGTCGAGATCCTGGGCCTGCACAAGATCACGCCCGTGGCCAACGAGAAGTTCGGTCCCAAGGACACGGACATGTCGTCGCAGCTGAACAAGATCAAGAGCTCGGGCGCCGACACGCTGATCGTCTATGCGCTGGCGGACTCCAATGCGCACGTCATGCGCAGCCTGGAAAAGATCAACTACTTCCCGACCACGCTGGCCTCCTGGGCCAACCTGAGCTCGCCGTTCCTGCGCATCGCGGGGCCGGAACTCGCCAAGAAGATGATCTTCACGGCGTCCATCACGGAAGACTCGTCGCCGGAGTCCAAGGCGCTGTACGACACCTTGATGAAGCGCGACGGCCGCCTGCCGACCTACGTGATGGCCGCCCAGGCCTATGACTCGGTCAAGCTGATCGCCGCCGCCATGGAACAGGCCAAGTCGACCGACGGCGAGGCGGTGCAGGGCGCGCTGCAGAATCTGGCGCAGGCCAAGGGCGTGATCAAGACCTACGAGAAGCCGTTCACGGCGGGCAACCACGAAGCGCTGTCCGTGAAGGACTTCCGCCTGGTGCGCTGGATCGACGGCAAGGTGGTGTCGGTCGACGACGAATACACGCGCGCCATCACGCCGGACGACCTGAAGCTGTAAGCCGGCCGGCAGGCGCCAAGCATTGATTAGGGTCTCTCCCCGGGGCGTCGCGGCGCTCCGGGGAGTCGTCAAAAGGGGGCATCCAGCATGCAAATACTACAAGCCATCTTGAGCGGATTGGCCATGGGCAGTGTCTACGCCCTGGTCGCGTTCGGGTTCAGCATTACCTACACCACGACCAAGACGTTCAACTTCGGACAGGGCGCATTTCTGGCGCTGGCGGGCCTGATCGGCATCAGCGCCATCCTGCTGGTCAGCCAGGGCAAGCTCATTGGCTTTCCCAGCCCCGAGGACGTCACCTGGGGCACGTTCCTGTTCGCCCTGCTGGCCGCCATGCTGGTATTGAGCCTGCTGGGCTACGTGCTCTATATCACCGCCATCCGTCACTTCGTCGGCGAGGCGGGGCTGTCCTGGGTCATGAGCACGATCGGCTTCGGCATCATCATCCAGAACCTGGCGCTGCTGATCTGGGGCCCCGCTCCCATCGCGCTGGCATCGCCGCTGGGCGAGGGCATCATCACGATTTTCGGCACAGGGGTCCGGCCCCAGGAGATCCTGGTGTTCGGCACCACGCTGGCGCTGATGATCGTGTTCGACTGGGCGCTGCACAAGACCAAGATGGGCAAGGCGGTGCGCGCGGTGGCGTTCAGCAAGACCACCGCCAGCCTGATGGGCATCAACGCCAACGCCGTGGCGGTGGCGGTATTCGCGATCAGTTCGGCGCTGGCCGCTATCGCCGGCGTGATGGTGGCGCCCATCGCGACCGCCTCCGTGTTCGTGGGCACCCTGCTGTCGCTCAAGGCGTTCTCGGCCGCTATCCTCGGCGGCCTGGAGAATCCGCGCGGCTGCATTTTCGGCGGCTTCCTGATCGGGCTGCTGGAATCGCTGATCGGCCTCTGGTATTCGAACCTCCGCGAGATCGCGGTGTTCGCGCTGATCATCGTCGTGCTGTATTTCCGCCCGGCCGGCATCCTCGGCCGCGTGCATGCGGAGAAAGTATGAAGCTCCCCAAGATTCTCGTTCCTCTCGTCATCGCCGCGCTCGTGGTGGGCTTTGCCTATTCGGGCCTGAATGACTTCTATCTGCTGATCCTGTTCAACATCGGGGTCTATTACATCGCCGCCACCGGCTTCAACGTCCTCGTCGGGCAGACCGGCCAGAAGTCGCTGGGCCATGCGGGCCTGTTCGGCGTGGGCGCCTATACGGTAGCGCTGCTGACGGTGAACTACCAGGTCGATCCCTGGCTGGCGCTGGCCTGCGCGGCGGCCGTGTCGGCAGTCTTCGGCGTCGCGATCGCCATCCCCGCGCTGAAGGTGAAGGGCCCCAGCCTGGCCATGGTGACGATCGCCTTCGGCCTGTTGATCGAGAAGATCGTGTCTGAATGGACCGATGTGTTCAAGGGGCAGGAGGGGTTCTATGGCATCACCGGCCTGACCTTCAACGGCGCCACGCTGGATGGCCGCCAGTGGGTGGTGGTGGTCGTCGTGATCGGGCTGGCGCTGCACGCCATGACGTCGCTGTTGCTGAATGGTCGCTTCGGCCGCGGCTTCGCCGCCGTGCGCACCTCGGAGATCGCGGCCGAAAGCGTGGGCATCAGCGTCTATCGCTTCAAGATCCTGGCTTTCGCCATCAGCGCCATCACCTGCGGCATCGCCGGCGGCCTCGTCGCGCAGCAGAACCAGTACATCAACTCCGACTTCGTGAATTTCAACCTGTCGGTGTTCTTCCTGGTGCTGGTGCTCTTCGGCGGCCGCACGCCGGGCGGCTCGTTCCTGGGCGCCGTGGTGCTGACGGTGATCGACGCGATGCTGGCGCGTTGGCCGGAAGTGCAGCATTTCGCCTATGGCCTGATCCTGCTGTTCGCGCTGTACGCCATGCCGGAAGGGCTGGCCGGCCTGCTGGCCAAGGTGCTGCCCAAGCGCGGCCTGCGCGCGGCCCTGGCGGCCGAAGCCGGCGCGGCCGATTGGAAGCCGGCGCCTCCCGTCGCGGGCGGCGCAGGCGGTTTCCTGGAAGTGAAGGACCTGTACAAGGCCTTCGGCGGCGTCGTGCCGACCAACAAGGTCTCCTTCACGCTTGAGCGCGGGGCCGTCGTGTCGCTGATCGGTCCCAACGGCGCCGGCAAGACCACCACGCTGAACCTGCTGTCCGGGCTGGTGGTGCCGGATTCGGGCAGCATCCGCTTCAAGAACCGGCAGATGGTGGGCCTGTCGCCCAACGAGATCGCCGCCTCCGGGATCGGCCGCACGTTCCAGAACCTCAAGCTGTTCGACGGCCTGAGCGCGCTCGAGAACGTGATGGTGGGTTTCTACCGGGTGCAGAAATCGGGCTTTCTTTCCAACCTGCTGGGCCTGCCCGGCAGCCTCGCGGAAGAACGCCGCATCCGCCGGCAGGCCTTCGGGATCCTGAAGTTTTTCGAACTGGACCGCTACGCGGACGATGCCGCCAACAGCCTGCCCTACGGGCTGCAGCGCCGGCTGGAAATCGCCCGCGCGGTGGCGGCCATGCCTGACCTGCTGCTGCTGGACGAACCCGCGGCCGGCTTGAACCCTGCCGAGACGGACCAGCTCACCGAACTGATCGTCAAGCTCAAGGACATGGGCCTGACCATCCTGCTGATCGAACACCATATGGACCTGGTCATGGCCATTTCCGACCATATCGTCGTGCTGGACTACGGGGTGAAGATCGCCTCCGGCTTGCCGAACCACATCCAGGAGAACCCGAAAGTCATCGAGGCCTACCTGGGCGCGCCCGCATAGGAGACGGACATGAGCCGATTACTGGACATCAAGAACCTGGCGGTCAGCTACGGCGCCGTCAACGCCCTGAAGCAGGTGTCGCTGCATGTGGACACGAACGAGATCGTGACCATCATCGGCGGCAACGGCGCGGGCAAGAGCACGATGATGCGCGCCTTGTCGGGCATTGAGAGATCCACGGGAGATATCGCGTTCGCCGGACAGGACCTGGGCGGCATCAGCGCGCACAAGCGCGTGGGGCTGGGTATCGCCCACGTCCCGGAAGGGCGCCAGGTGTTCCCGGACCAGACGGTCTACGACAACCTGATGCTCGGCGCATTCCTGCGCAAGGAGACGCCGGCGGAACTGGCCGGGGAGATCGAAAGCTGCTTTGCGATGTTCCCGCGCCTGAAGGAGCGCCGGGACCAGTACGCGGGCACCTTGTCGGGCGGCGAACAGCAGATGCTCGCCATCTGCCGCGCCCTGATGAGCAAGCCGCGCATCCTGATGCTGGACGAACCGTCCCTGGGGCTGGCGCCGCTGATCGTGGCCGAGATTTTCAAGATCATCAAGTCGCTGAAGGAACGCGGCATGACGATCCTGCTGGTCGAGCAGATGGCCAACCAGGCGCTGGCGATCTCGGATCGCGCTTATGTCCTGGAAGTGGGCTCCATCGTGATGGAGGGCACGGGCCAGGAGTTGTTGGCCAGCGAGCGCGTGCGCGAGGCCTATCTGGGAAAACACAAGAGCTGACGAGGCAATCATGTCATCCAAACCATTGAGCGGAATCCGCGTGCTGGAACTGGGCCAGCTGATTGCCGGCCCGTTCGCCGCCAAGATGCTGGGCGAATTCGGCGCCGAGGTGATCAAGATCGAACCGCCCGGCAAGGGCGATCCGCTGCGCAACTGGCGCCTGCTGCACGAAGGGACCTCCGTCTGGTGGCAGGTGCAGTCGCGCAACAAGAAGTCGGTCAGCCTGGACCTGCGCAAGCCGGAGGCGCAAGACCTGATCCGCGCCCTGGTCAAGGACGTCGACGTGGTGGTCGAGAACTTCAAGCCCGGCACCATGGAAAGCTGGGGCCTGGGCTGGGAGGAACTGCGCGCCATCAACCCGCGCCTGGTGATGCTGCGCGTGTCGGGGTATGGCCAGACCGGCCCCTACCGCGATCTGCCCGGCTTCGGCGCCATCGGCGAGGCCATGGGCGGCCTGCGCCACCTGAGCGGAGAGCCGGGCCGCACGCCGGTGCGAGTGGGCATTTCCATCGGCGATTCGCTGTCGGCGCTGCATGGCGTCATCGGCATCCTGCTGGCGCTGCGTGCCCGCGACCAGAACGGCGCGGGTCAGATGATCGACGTGGCGCTGTACGAATCCGTGTTCAACATGATGGAGAGCCTGCTGCCGGAATACGCCGTGTTCGGCGAGATCCGCCAGCCGGCCGGCAGCAGCCTGCCCGGCATCGCTCCCAGCAACGCCTATCGGTGTCAGGACAACAAATACGTGCTCATCGCCGGCAACGGCGACAGCATCTTCAAGCGCCTGATGGGCGTGATCGGCCGGCCCGATCTTGCCGAGGCGCCGGAGCTGGCGAACAACGCCGGCCGGGTGAAGCACGTGGTCATGCTGGACGACGCCATTTCGGCGTGGACGGGCCAGCATCCGCTGGACGTGGTGCTCGGCCGCCTGAACGACGGCCAGATCCCCGCCGGCAAGATCTACGACGTGGCCGATATCGCGGAGGACCCGCATTATCAGGCGCGCGGCATGATCCTGGACGGCGCGCTGCCTGACGGCACCCCGGTCAAGCTGCCGGGCATCGTGCCCAAGCTGTCGGAGACGCCGGGCGAGGTGCGCAGCGCCGCGCCCGCCCTGGGGCAGGACACCGACGAGGTGCTGGCCGGCCTGGGTATCGGCGAGGCGCAGCGCGAGGACTGGCGCGCGCGCGGCATCATCTGAAGGAAACGACCATGAACGAACCGAACACGAACCGCAAGCGGTTGTACATCCAGGAGGTCGCGCCGCGCGACGGCTTCCAGAACGAAAAGCAGTTCATCGAGACCCAGGACAAGATCGCCTTCATCAATCAGCTGTCCCGCAGCGGGTTCGCCAAGATCGAGGCCACGTCGTTCACATCGCCCAAGGCGATCCCCGCGCTGCGCGACGCCGAGATCGTGATGCACGAGATCGAGCGCAATCCGGAGGTCGTCTACACGGTGCTGGTGCCCAACGTGCGCGGCGCGCAGCGGGCGCTGGAATGCAAGGTGGACGAGGTCAACCTGGTGATGTCCGTCAGCGAAACGCACAACCGCGCCAATCTGCGCATGACGCGGGAGCAGTCCTTCGAGCAGCTGAGCGACGTGGTCAGCGCGGTGCGCGGCAGCCGCGTCGCCGTGAACGTGTCGTTGTCCACCGTGTTCGGCTGCCCGATGGAGGGCGACATCAACGCGTTCGAGGTGTTCGAACTGGTGGGGCGCTTCGCCGCGCTGGGCGTGGACGGCGTGACCCTGTGCGACACCACGGGCATGGCCTATCCGACGCAAGTGGAAAAGATCGGGCGCGAAGTCCGCAGGCTGTTCCCCGGCCTGGCGACCACCATGCACTTCCACAACACGCGGGGCATGGCGCTGGCCAATACGCTCTCGGCGATCGCCGCGGGCATCGACCGCTTCGACGCTTCGCTCGGCGGCCTGGGCGGCTGCCCCTACGCGCCGGGCGCCAGCGGCAATGTCTGCACCGAGGACCTGGTGCACATGCTCGAACTGATGGGCTACGACACCGGCGTGGATCTCCCGGGCATCCTGGGCGTGGCCGCCACGCTGCCCGGGCTGGTGGGCCACGACATTCCCAGCCAGATCCTCAAGGCCGGTCCGCGCCTGACCTTGCATCCCGCGCCCGACTTCGGCGCTTGAGAGCGGGCGGCGGCCCGCGCGGTTGTGCTATTTTCCTGGCATGCCGCCCGGTCCGGAGCCTGCCATGCTGAAGTTCGCCGCCAACCTGTCGATGATGTACCCGGAACATGCGTTCCTGGACCGCTACGCGGCCGCCGCGGCGGACGGGTTCGCGGGCGTGGAATGCATGTTTCCCTATGAGGCGCCGGCCGCCTTCGTGCGCGAGCGCATGGACGCGGCGGGCGTCGTGCAGGTGCTCTTCAACGCGCCGCCGGGCGCGGTCGCCCGCGGTGAACGCGGCCTGGCCGCCTTGCCCGGCCGCCAGGCCGAATTCCAGGCCGGAATCGAGCAGGCGCTTTCCTACGCCACGGTGCTGGCCTGCCCGAACGTCCACGTGATGGCGGGCCTGCTCCCCGACGGCGCATCGCGCCAGGCCATGCTGGACTGCTATCGCGAGAATCTGGACTGGGCCGCGCGCCAGGCGCGCTCGGCAGGGGTCACCTTGCTGATCGAACCCATCAATACGCGCGACATCCCCGGCTACTTCCTGAACCGCCAGGACGAGGCGCACGCCGTCGTGCAGGCGGTCAACGCGCCCAATCTGAAAGTGCAGATGGACCTCTACCACTGCCAGATCGTTGAAGGCGACGTCACCACGAAGCTGCGCCAGTATCTGCCCACCGGACGGGTCGGCCACCTGCAGATCGCCGGCGTCCCGTTGCGCCAGGAGCCGGACCGCGGCGAACTCGACTATGGCTGGATGTTCGGCGTGCTGCGCGAGCTGCAGTATGGCGGCTGGATCGGCTGCGAGTACCGCCCCGCGTCCAGCACTTCGGCCGGCTTGCGCTGGCTGGCGGCCGCGCGCGCCTGAGCGCGGCGCCGATGCCGCGGTTTTGCTTTCCCCTGGTTTTCCCGTGTTCTCCACGCGGCCCAAAAATAATTAATATGTTAAGTAAATAGGAACGCGAGGAGACCGCGACATGTTCAAAGGCGTTGTGCAATGCGTCCTGCTGGCGGCGACGCTGGCCGGCATTTCGGCTGCTCCGGCCCCGGCGCAGGCCGCCGGATACCCTGACCATCCGATCCGCTGGCTGGTCCCGTTCAGCGCGGGCGGAGGCAGCGACATCGCGACCCGCATCGTCGCCAGGCACGTGGGCGAGGCCCTGGGGCAGTCGGTGGTGGTTGAGAACCGCCCGGGCGCCGCCACGATCGTCGCCGCCCAGGAAACCGCCCGGGCCGCGCCGGACGGCTACACGGTCTTGACGGCGGGGATGAGCACGCTGGCGCTGAATCCCTGGCTGTACGGCAAGCTGCCCTACGATCCCCAAAAGGACCTGACCCCGGTTTCCACTCTGGTGGCGCTGCCCATCGTGCTGGTCGTGGCGCCCGGTTCCTCCCTGCATACCCTGGAGGACGTGAAGGCCTACCTGAAGCGCGACCAGCCCGGCAGTTATGCCTCTCTCGGCGTGGGAAGCCCGCATCATCTGGCGATGGAATTGTTCCTGGATACCATCCATGGCCGGGCCACGGCGATTCCGTACAAGGGCACGCCGCCCGCCTTGCAGGACGTCGCCTCGGGCGTGGTGCCGATGATGATGGCGGACCTGGCCGCGGCGCGTCCGCTGATCCAGGCGGGCAGGCTGCGCGCGATCGCCGTGCCGCCGCGCAGCGGTCGCGACAACTGCCGGATGTGCCCACCTTCGCCGAGGCGGGCGGCCCGGCATTCGAGGCCGCGGCATGGCAGGGCGTGGTCGCGCCGGCGGGCACCCCGCCCGAAGTGGTCGAGACGCTGAGCCGGGCCATCGTCCAGGCGCTGCGTTCGCCGGAAGTGGCGAAGCAGCTGAGCCTGCAGGGTATGGAGCCCACCGGCAGCTCGCCGCAGGCATTCGCGGGCTACGCGCGCGAGGAGTACGAACGTTGGGGGGCGGTGATCCGCAGCAAGCGGATTTCCGCGGAGTGATGGCGCGCGTAACAGCCGCCGCAAGGTGTAACCGACGCATTCCCGCGGACGGCGCGGGCGTACGATAAAGCCATGTCGACTCTGTCTGGCCAGGGCCCGCGCGAGGTTGTCGTCCAGCGCGCACCCCGGGCGAGGAGCATGTCATGTCTTTGATCGTAGCTGCCCGATTCGAGGGCTTCGAAGCGGCCCAGGCCGCCGCCCAGCGCCTGATCTCCAGCGGGTTTCCCGACTGGGACGTCAATATCTTCTATGTGAATCCGGCCGGCGAGCATGGCCGCTATCCATGGGGCGGCGACCGCCGTTCCGATCCGGACTCGGGCCGCGCCGACATGGGCGCCTTCCTGGGGGCGGGCGGCATGGGCGCGGGGTTCGCCGTATTCGGCGGGTTCGTGATGTCGGAAGTGAGCGATTCCACGCCGTTGATCCTGGCGGCGGCGGGGGTAGGCGCCTACCTGGGATCGCTCTTCGGGGCGCTTTGGGTGACCGGCCATGGCAGTACCTTGCATGGCCACTTCAATCCCGACTCCCACGCCGAGATCCGGCAGGCCGGCGTCATGGTGGCCGTGCGCACGCGTCCTCAAAGGGAAATGCTGGCGTGCCGCATCCTGCGGGACAACGGCGGCGCGGACGTCGAGCACGCCAACGGCCGCTGGCGCAACAACCACTGGGAAGACTTCGACCCGCTCGCGCCGCCGCAGCGGGAAGTGGGCTTCGGCTGAGGCCGGGCGGGCCCGGGCGAGGGCGTTGAGCCCGCGTTCAGTCTGGCGCGGGCGTGGGGGCGTTGTTCTGCCGCCGGGCCGTGGCCGCGCAGCCGGCCGACGCGACGATGATGCCGCAGATGGCCAGCCATTGCGTCTTGTCCAGATGCTCGTTCAACACGATCACGCCCGCCAGCGCGCCCATGGCGGGCTCCATGCTGAGAAGCACCCCGAAGGTCTTTTGGGGCAGCCGTTTCAAGGCCACCATCTCGAGCGAATAGGGCAAGGCGCTGGACAGGATGCCGACCGCGACGCCGGCCAGGATCAGGGCGGGGTCCAGCAAGGCCATGCCGGCGTGCGCCGCGCCGACGGGCAGCGCCACCAGCGTGGCGGCGGTCAAGCCCAGCGAAGTCGCCTGCCCGCCGTGCACATTGCCGGCCATCTTGCCGAAGATGATGTACAGGGCCCAGCACACCGCCGCGCCCAGCGCAAAGGCGATGCCGACGGGATCCAGGTCATGCACCGATTGGCCCGTGGGAATCAGCAGCACCAGGCCCGCCGCCGCGCAGGCGATCCAGACGAAGTCGATGGCCCGCCGCGACAGCGCCACCGCCAGGGTCAACGGCCCGGTGAATTCGATGGCGATGGCCACGCCCAGCGGCAGCGTGCGCAGGGCCATATAGAAAAGCAGGTTCATGCAGGCCAGCGTCACCCCGTACAGCGCGATCTTGCCGGCGTCGCGCCGCGTCAGGGGGAAGCGCCACGGGCGCCAGATCGCCAGCAGGATCAGCGCGCCGATGACGATGCGGTAGGCGGTCGTGCCTTGGGCGCCCACCATCGGGAAAAGCGATTTGGCGAACGAGGTGCCGATGCACAGCGACGCCATCGCGCCGATCAGGGACAGCGTGGGGAGCAGGGTGGACGGCGCGGCGTTGCGTCCGGAGTTCAGGGTTGCGGCGGTCATGGCTACTGAGGGAAAAGCGGGTGGCGGGCTATGCGGACGGATCAGGGCGCCAGGGTTTCGGCGGTGGAGTAGAGCACGTACAACGCCAGGCAGACCATGACGGCGCCCAGCAGGCCTTGCTGCATCCGCAGGAACCATGGATTGCGGCCCACCCATCCGCGGATGCGCGAAGCGCCGTAGGCGAAGCAGCTGCCGTAGGGCAGGCTCAATACCTTCATCGTGATGCCCAGCACCAGCATCTGGACCCAGACCGGCCCGCTGTCCGGCGTGGTGAATTGCGGCAGGAACGCGATCATGAAGAGCAGCACCTTGGGGTTCAGCAGGTTCGTCGTGAAGCCCTGCCAGAATGCGTCGCGAGCGTCTCCGGGACGCGCGGCCAGCGATACCTCCGCCGAACGGGCGCAGCGGACGATCGCCTTGATGCCCAGGTAGCCCAGGTACAGGCCTCCCGCCGCCTTGATGCCCATGAACAGGGAGGGGAAGGCCTGCAGCACCGAGGCCAGCCCCAACACCACGGCCGGCACCTGGATGAATCCGGCCGCCACGTTGCCCAGCACACTGTGGAAGGCCGGCCGGAAGCCCTGCGTCATGCCCCGGGAAAGGGTCAGCGCCATGTCGGGCCCGGGCGTGAGCTTGAGCGCCGCGTCGGCGGCGAGAAATAGCAGGAAAAGCTGGAGTGACGGCATGATACGGGGAGGCGGCCCGCCCGCGGCGCGGACGGAGGGTTCCTAGTGTAAGCAAGCCGGCCGATTTATTCCTGCGTCCCGGGGGGGCGGAATGAAGTTTCCCGTCGAAATGGGGCCGGATTCCGCCGCCTCCCGGCTTAGAATCTGTGGGCGAGCCGCTCCCGCCCGCATCCAACACGTTCCGAGACCCGCATGGAACTAGACGATTTCGATCTTCGGATCCTGCAAAGCATGCAGGAAGACAACCAGCGCACCAGCCAGGAGGTCGCGCAGCGCGTGAACCTGTCGCCGGCGTCCTGCCTGCGCCGGATGAAGCGGCTGCGCGAGTCCGGGGTTGTGCTGGGCGACGTGTCCGTCGTGGATCCGGCCGCCGTGGGGCGGGGGATCATGATGGTCGTGCTGGTGACCCTGGAAAGCGAGCGCGCCGACAAGCTGGACCGCTTCAAGCGCGCCATGCAGGAGGCGCCCGAAATCATGCAGTGCCTGTCGGTCACCGGCGAGGTCGATTTCGTGCTGACGCTCACCATGCGGGACATGGAGGAATACGAGGCGTTCGCCCAACGGCACTTCTGGGGCAACCCCAACGTCAAGCGCTTTTCCACCCTGATCGTGATGAACCGGGCCAAGTACGGCATGGCGGTTCCCCTGGGCTGAGGCCCGCTGCCGCATCCGCCGGAACGCGGCGCCGGATCGTGACATCGAACCCCCTATGCAGGCGGCGTTTGCGCCATTCCGGCGCGCCGGTTCGCCTGAGCCCATCGTTCGGGGAGATGAAATGAAAGCGATCCAGACAACATGGTTCTGTGCCCTGGTCCTGGCCAGCTACGGCGCGTTGGCGCACGGCAACGGTCCGACGGACCCGCAGATCGCGGCCATCGTCGTGGTGGCCAATCAGGTGGACGTCGACGCAGGCAAGCTGGCGGAGCAGAAGTCGCGCACCAAGGACGTCCAGGAGTTCGCCAAGCTGATGGTGACCGACCATACGGCCGTGAATCAGTCCGCGGGCGACCTGGTCAAGAAGCTCAAGGTCAAGCCCGAGGCGAACCCGACCAGCGAGAGCCTGCAGCAGGGCGGCGACAAGAACCTGGCCACGCTCAAGGGCCTGAGCGGAGCGGCGTTCGACAAGGCCTACGTCGACCACGAGGTGGCCTACCACGAGGCGGTGATCGAGGCGCTGGACAAGACCCTGATTCCCAGCGCGCACAACGCCGAGCTGAAAGCGCTGCTGGTCAAGGTGCGGCCTGCCTTCATCGCGCACCTGGAACATGCCAGGCAGCTGCAGAAGAGGCTCGCAGGTGGCTAGGCCGGCCTTGCCCGCGGCGTGGCGGCGCGCCGGCGCCGCCCTGCTGTGCGCGGGCCTGGCCCTGGCCGGCGCGCCGGCGCGCGCCGCGGACGACTCGCCTTCCGGGAAGGCGGCCGGACACATCGTGAGCATCGAGGGCATGCAGTTCAGCCCGGCCACGCTGACCGTCCGGCGCGGCGACACGGTCACGTGGGTCAACAAGGATCTGGTGCCCCACACCGCCACCGCGCTTTCCCGGACCTTCGATTCCGGAGCCATCGCGGCGGACGCGTCGTGGACCTACACTGTCGGAGAGGCGGGCAGCATCGCGTATACCTGCCTGTTCCATCCGACCATGCAGGGAACCCTGGTTGCGCAATGACGAGGCGGAGGTTGGGCCCATGACGACAGCGGCGGCGCCGGCGGCAACGCTGGCCGAAGAGGATGATCTGGCGCTCGCGCGCCGCATCGCGGCAGGCGAGGCGGCCGCATTCGAGTTGATGATGCGCCGCCACAACCGGCGGCTCTACCGGCTGGCGCGCGCCACCCTGCGCAACGACGCCGACGCGGAAGACGCCCTGCAGGACGCCTATCTGGCGGCGTACCGCAATATCGTCCGGTTCCGCGGCGACTCGTCGCTGTTCACCTGGCTGTCGCGGCTGGTGCTGAACGAATGCTTCGGCCGGCTCCGCAAGCGCGGGCGCCGCGAGGCGCTCTGCCCCATGGCGGGCAATATAGAGGACGAGGCTGACGCGATGGCCATCAACGACTTCGATCCCTCCTTCCACGCGGCGGCCCGCTCGCAGCTTCGCGCCTTGCTGGAGGCGCGGCTGGACGCCTTGCCGGTCGCTTTCCGGACCGTGTTCGTGCTGCGCTCCGTCGAGGAATTGTCCGTGGAGGAAACGGCGCATTGCCTGGGCATCCCCGAGGCGACCGTGCGCAGCCGTCATTTCCGCGCCAACGCGCTGCTGCGCGAATCCCTGTCGCGCGACATCGACGTAACGGAGAAAAGCCTGTTCGAGTTCGACGGCGACGACTGCGACCGGATGGTGGCGACGACGCTGGCGAGGTTGAAGGCGGTGGGAAACTGAGCGCTGTGCAGCCGCAACGGCGTCGAAGAGGATTTGCGCCGCGGAGCTGGCGGGACCTGGCGTACTCCGACGCCATGCGCCGGTTGCGACGGTGCCGGCGCCGAATGGCGGGTTCAGGAGCTTCGAGCGGAACTCATCGGTTCTCGGGTCGCCGCGCAAACATCGCATCCTGTTCCAGCGCCCGCGCGCGCCAGGCATTGAGCAGTTCGGCCAGGGCTTCGTGGGTGAGCCCGTAGGTTTCGGCCAGGCTGGAATTACGGCCGACGAAACGCCGGTTGAGCCCTGCGGCGCCTGCGCGGTCGACCGCGGCGTCGTCGAAAACGATCAGCTTGGGCACGTTGCGGCTGATGCTGACCACGGCGAACTCGCTGGTGTCTTGCCAGCGTATCGTCTTGCCGTTCCAGGCCAGCCTTGTTTCGAAGCCGTCGCGGCTCAGGCGCAGGTAGGTGTCGTCCTTCGCGGCGCGCACGAGCAGCGTCGCCGCGGCGCATAGCGAAAGCAAGGCGCCTGGCCAGAGGATCAGCTGCTTGAGCAGCGGCGGCGGTTCGTGGAGCAGCATCCACAGCAGCACGCCGCCAAAGACCGCAGACAGCAGCGAAAACACCCACCGTTTCAACGCCGCCGCCTTGAGCTGCACTGGGCCGGGATATTGCGCCAGCAGTGCCTCGGCGCAATGCGTTTCGCGCTGGAGCAGGCCCGGCCATATCTGGAGGATGGCGACCGCTGCGCACAGGCCGAAGAACAGCGTGACGGGAATTCCTGCCTCGGCGCCATCCAGGATCATCCCCGTGCCCAGGAAAACGAACACGAGACCGATCGCCAGGCAGGCACAGGCGAACAGGTTCGTTCGCTTGGGGCGGGGCGCGGGATCCGATGCGCGGGAAGTCGGGGGCGGCGTCATGGATATTCAGTGTAGCCGCGTGACCGGCAGGCGCCGGCCCTCAAGGCTTGTGCCGGGCCAGCACTTCGTCGCGCGGCCCCGCATCCACCACGCGTCCGGCCTCCATCACCACGATCGTGTCGAAGCGGCTGAGCAGGCTGGGCCGGTGCACCGAAGCCACGATGCAAGCCGAGGGAAAAGCGGCATACATGCGATCGAACACCCGGCCTTCGGCTTGCGGGTCCAGCGCGCTGGTCGGTTCATCCAGCAGCAGCAGGGAGCTTCCCCGCGCCGCCAGCGCTCCGCGCGACAGGGCCAGGCGCTGCCGCTGCCCGCCGGACAGATTGCTGCCTCGTTCGTTTACCGGGCTGGCCAGACCGTCGGGCATGCGGTGCAGCACTTCGTCGAATACGCCGGTATGCACGGCGGCCTGCAGCGCGGCCGCATCGGCGGGTTCGCCGAAGGTGAGGTTCTCTTGCACGCTGGCTTCGAAAACTTCGGCCTCTTGCGGAATCAGGGTGGCGAGAGCGCGCAGTTCGGCCCAGTCCACCGGTCTGCCGTCACGCAGCAGATCGCCTTGTTGCGGCGGGTAGAGGCCGGCGAGCATGCGCAGCAGGGTACTCTTGCCGCCGCCGCTGGCGCCGATCAGGGCGACGCGGGAGCCGCGGCGCAACACCAGGTCGACGCCATGCAGACCGCCGCGGCCTGCATCCGAATAGCGCCAGGTCGCGCCGCGCAACGCCAGGGTCTGCCACGGCGCATCGGGCTGCACCGCGGGCACGATGGCTTCGGGGTTCCCAGGGGCCTGCCAGATCGGTTCGGCGCTGCTGTAGTCGGTATGCATGCGCGAGAAACTCTGGAAGTTCGAGGCAATGGCGCTGACCACCGATGCGGCCTGCTGGGCATACTGATAGATCATGAAAATGGTCCCCAGCAGCAGGGCCTGACCGGGCTCTCGGTGCCGCAGCACATATTCCACGACGAGTATCCAGGTGAGGCACATGCCGGCCAGGTCCACCACGCACCACTTGACCTCGTTGACCCACAGGGCGCGGCGCAAGGGCTTCATGACCGTTTCCAGGCGGCGGCCCAGGATCTTGCGCGAGGCGGCCTGCAGCCGCAGGCCGATCACGGTGCCGGCATTGCTGATGAAGTCGAGCAAGGCCGCGACATAGCGGCGTTCCTGGTCGTTCTCGGCACGCGCCAGCCGCATCAGCGCCAGGTCGAAGCGCAGCGTGACGAGGGCGATGACCAGGTAGCCGCTCACGGCGACGATGCCGCTGACGTGCGACAGCAGGGTCAGCGCCACCAGCGGGCCGATGAAGTTCAAGGCGCTGTGCAGATATCCGTACATGCCCCGGGCGAACGCCGACAGCGCGCGGCTGGATTGCAGCACGCGGTGCTGCAGGTCGCCGGAATGGCGGCCGTCGCGCCAAGTCAGCGGGGCGGCCGCGATACGGGCGTAGAGGTCGTCGGCCAGCCGCTCGCGGACATGCACGCCCACGTTGCCCTCCAGGACGCGCCCCGGGCCGTGGAAGACCCAGGACATCATGTAGCTGCCGACCAGGAACAGGATCCACAGGCCGGCCGTCGGCATGTCGTTCTGCTGCAGGGCGTTGATGGCGTGGGAAGCCAGCCAGGGCAAAGTCAGCTTTACCAGTTGCGCGCCGGACAGCAGGGCGACGGCGCCCATCAGATGTCGGCGCGCGCCCGCGGCGTAATGCCATAGCGCGCGATACAGCACCAGCGCGGCGCGGCCCATGCCGATGGAGGAAGATGGGGAAGACGTATCGGGCTTCATCGCGTAGAGGGGAGAGTAAGGTGGGGCAAGCCACTGACAATGCTATCCGACATGCGCCCTCGCGCCCCAAAGCAAAAGGCCCCGCCAGAGGCGGGGCCAAGTGCTTGAATCCTGTGGTGGCCTGGGGCGGAATCGAACCACCGACACAAGGATTTTCAATCCTCTGCTCTACCGACTGAGCTACCAGGCCAACGAAGTCCGCAACTATACACAAAATCCGCCTCATGCGGGGGCGGCGGGATCCGGGGGCGCGGCGCGCCGGCGAGCCTGTTCGAGCGCGGCGTTCGCGTCCTCGGAGATGCTGCGCAGGTGCAGGTCCCTTTGCGGGTAGGGAATTTCGATGCCCGCCTGGGTCAGCGCCTGGTACATCCGCGACAGCAGCTCGCTGCGGATGACCATCCAGCGGTCGAAGTCGGGTGTCCAGGCGCGCAGGCTGAAGTCCAGCGTGCTTTGGCCGAAGCCCATGAAGAGCGCCAGCGGCGCGGGCTCCAGGGAGACGCCCGATGTCTTGCGGGCGGCCTCGGTGAGCAGCGCGATGGCGGCTGCCGGGTCCGTGCCGTAGGCCAGCCCGATGTTGATCTCGATGCGGCGGTTACGGTCGAGCATCGTCCAGTTGGTCAGCTTTTCCGACAGCAGGGTGCCGTTGGGCACCACCACGTCGGCGCCCTCGAATGTGCGGATCCGCGTGGCCCGCATGCCGATTTCCCGGACCTGCCCGGACGTGTCGCCGATGTCCACGGCGTCACCGGGCTGGATCGGGCGCTCGAACATCAGGATCAGTCCCGAGACGAAGTTGTTGACGACGTTCTGCAGGCCGAAACCGATGCCCACGCCCAAGGCTCCGAGCACGATGGCCAGCTGGCTGGTCTTGACGCCCGCGGCCGACAGGGCCACCGCCAGGCCCAGCAGCAGCACCGAGTAATAGGTGAGCGAGGCAATGCTGTTGCCGACGCCCCGCGGCAGCGGCATGCGCGCCAGCACTTCGTCGTGCAGCACGAGGCGGATTGCCCGCGCGGCCCAGAATGCGATCAGCACCGAGATGGCGAACACCAGGATGTTGCCCAGGCTGATGGTGATGTCGCCGAGCGCAAGCGTGTACGACAGGACTTTCGTCGTGATGGCGTAGGTGGCGCGCAGGATCCGGAAGCGGTCCATGGCGTAAATCGTCCATCCCACGACCGCGCTGGCCGTTACCAGCCGGATCAGCAGCTGCACCAGAGGCGGGGCATGTTCGCGCGCGAGGCGGAAGCGCGACACGCCCGGCCGGGCGAGCATCAGTTGCAGCAGGGTGACGATGATGGTGACGCCGGCGTAGAGCATCAAGCCGAAGTAGCCGCTGCTGATGACCGCGCTGGTCAGCATTTCGGCCATCGACAGGTTGCCGACCAGATTGGCGACGCCGGCCAGGGCCAGCAGCGCCACCGCGCCCCAGGCGCTGACGCGCAGTACCCGCCGCAGCCGGCCGGGCGCCTGGGCGTCGCCGCGGCGCTTGGCGCGGGCCAGCAGCCAGAGCGCGGTGGCGAGGGCGAGGAGGGTGATGACGAGATTGTGCAGCCGGTACAGTGCTTCGCTGGCGAGGAAGAAGATGCCCAGCCGTTCCGCCAGGTAAAGACCGGTGATCGCGTAGGGCCACAGGTCGAGCGGTTCGCGCGTAGTTGGCGGCAGCAGGCGCAGCACGGGCACGACCGCCAGCAGCAGCGCGATCTGCAGCACGATCAGGGGCGCGTCCGATTCCAGCAACTGCACGCCCATCATGGCCAGCAGCAGCCACGCGGACAGCGGGCGCCCCAGTACCCGCGCGGCCGTCTCGCTCATTTCGCCGGCCCGGATTGCGTGGCGGCTGTGCCAGGCCAGCCAGAGCAGCAGCGGCAGCAGCACGACCTGCAGCGCGTGCAAGGCGCGCTGGTTGCCGGTATCGGCGGCGGCATACTGGCGGGCGAAGCCGAGTTCCATCTCCAGGCTGGCGCGCAGATAGGCCATGGCATCGCCGCGGGCGGTGGGCGCAAAGGTGGCGGCCCAGAGCGGCGGCCCGTCCAGCTCGAGCAGGCGGGAGTCGATGTAGCCGATGGCATCGGCAACCGCCCGGCGCCCGGCCTGGATGCGCTCTTCGACGGCATTGGCGCGCTGGCCGAGGGCGATCTGCCGGCCCAGCGGCACGGACAGGGCTTGTTCGGCGCGGGCCAACTGGGCGATGACGGCGTCCACCCTGCCTGTCAGGGCGGGCGGCAGATCGGCGGCGCCCGGGGCGCTCTTGAGGGCTAGCCATGCGTCGCGGCGGCGCGCCAGTTCGGCGGCATCGCCGGCGTAGGCGGCAGTCGCCTGCCGCATGTCTTCTTGCCAGTTCGCGAAACGGCGCGCGTCGAACGTCCAGTGCCGTTCCAGGCTTTCCAGCCGCATGATGGGCAGGGTGCGCAATTGGGGCGGCTGGAATTGCTGGAGCTTTTCGTCGACGGATCGCGAAATCGCTTCCAGCCGAGGCGCGAGCGCGTCGGCGGGATCCGCTTCGGAGATGCGCTCCATGACGCCGTCGGCGTAGCGGTGGTCGGTATCCGCGCGCAGCGGGATTTCCGCTACCAGGATCGCCTGGGCTTGCGCGATGGGCGAGGCGGAGCCCGCCGGCGCCAGAGCGGCCGTCTGCCCGAACGCGGGGCCCAGCAGGCAGGCCAGCATGGCAATCAGGCCGAAAAGCGCTTTTGCTTGGGCGCGCATGTCGCGGCTCCGGTGGATGGAATGCGGCTGGCAGGCGTTACGGGAACGGCGTCTTACGATATCGCGGAAAGCGAGGGGCGGGAAAGGGGCGCGCGCCGGCTCGCATGCGCGGCATGGAATCCGAGGAGGATAGAAAGTGTGAGACGTGAATGTGAAAAGCCCCAGCGCGCTTGCGAGCGCTGGGGCTTTGTAATGCTGGTGGCCTGGGGCGGAATCGAACCACCGACACAAGGATTTTCAATCCTCTGCTCTACCGACTGAGCTACCAGGCCAACGAAGTCCGCAACTATACACAATTTTCGAGGCTTGCGCCAGCCGGGTGGAAAAACCCGGAGATTCTTCGCGAGCGCCGATCCCAAGTGTTGGCTGGATGGCACGAAAGGGGGCGACCCAGGCCGTGGCCGGGCACCGGGGTGGCCTGGGGATAACCCGGAGGGGTATAATCACTAGCGGTCTGCCGCTACGGGCTATCCTGTGGCGCAGTTGTAGTTGGTGGCAGTTCTTAACGCTTACGCGCGGATGGCCTTGCCGTCCCTTCCCCATGTCGGTAGCTGTCCTTGCCTTCGGTCTGAATCACACGTCCGCGCCGGTTTCGGTCCGCGAGCGCGTGTCCATGCCCGTCGATCTGGTAAAGCCCGCGCTGGAAGGCCTGCGGTCGGCGTTCGGCGGCTCCGTGCGCGAAGCCGCGATCCTGTCCACCTGTAACCGGACCGAAATCTATTGCGCGGCCGACGGCCACGTGGCGGATCAACTGCCCGCCTGGCTGGCTGAACACAACCGCCTGGACGCCGGCACGCTGCGCCCGCACCTGTACCGCCATCACCAGGACGACGCCGTGCGCCATGCTTTCCGCGTGGCCAGCGGGCTGGATTCCATGGTCCTGGGCGAAACCCAGATCGTGGGCCAGATGAAGGACGCCGTGCGCGCCGCCGGCGAAGCCGGGGCCCTGGGCACCTTGCTGCACCAGATGTTCCAGCGCACTTTCTCGGTGGCCAAGGAAGTGCGTTCGCAGACCGCCATCGGCGCGCAATCGGTATCCATGGCCGCCGCCGCGGTCCGGCTGGCCGAGCGCGTGTTCGGCAACCTGGACCAGGCCCGCACGCTGTTCATCGGCGCGGGCGAAATGATCGAGTTGTGCGCCACGCACTTCGCCGCGCAGCGTCCGCGCAGCATGGTGGTCGCCAACCGCACCGCCGAGCGCGCCGAGATCCTGGCCAACCGTTTTTCGGCCAGCACGATGAAGCTGTCCGACCTGACGGATCGCCTGTCCGAGTTCGACGTCATCGTTTCCTGTACGGCAAGCTCCCTGCCCATCCTCGGGCTGGGGATGGTGGAGCGGGCCACGCGCCTGCGCCGCCACCGCCCGATGGTCATGATCGACCTGGCCGTGCCGCGCGACATCGAACCCGAAGTCGGCCGCCTGGACGACGTCTATCTGTATTCGGTGGATGACCTTGGCCGCCTGGTGCAGACCGGCACCGACGCCCGGCGCGCCGCCGTGGTGCAGGCCGAGGCCATCATCGAAACCCGCGTCCAGGGCTTCATGCACTGGATGCAGGCCCGCGAAGTGGTTCCCGTCATCCGCGACCTGCACCAGGCCGCCGAAGACGTCCGCAGCGCCGAGCTGGAGCGCGCCCGCAAGCTGCTGGCGCGGGGCGAATCGCCCGAAGCCGTGCTCGAGCAGCTGGCCCATGGCCTGACGCAGAAATACCTGCACGGCCCGCTGGCGGCCCTGAACCGTAGCGAAGGCGACGACCGCAAGCAGCTGCTTGCCTGGATGCCGCGCCTGTTCCCCGGCCGCGACTCCCGCCGTTAGCGACGCTGCCCCACGTCCCGCCCTCTGTGGCGGGCGTTCGTTTTTTGGGCGCCCGCTATCCGCTTTTCCGCTTTCTTTTTGGTCATTCCCCATGAAATCTTCCATGCGCAGCCGGTTGGAGCACCTGTGCCACCGCCTCATCGAGGTTGACGCCATGCTCGCCGAACCTGAGACCGCGTCCGATATGGAGCGTTTCCGCAAGCTTTCGCGCGAACGCGCCGAGCTGGAGCCCGTGGTCGAGGCGTTCACCGCCTTCGCCCGCACCGAAGAGGATCTGGCGGCCGCCCAGGAGATGCTGTCGGATCCCGACCTGAAATCCATGGCCGAGGACGAGATCAAGACCGGGCGCGCCAGGCTGGAAGAGCTGGAAGCCGCGTTGCAGGTGCTGCTGCTGCCGCGCGACCCCAACGACGGACGCAGCGTGTTCCTGGAAATCCGCGCGGGCACGGGCGGCGACGAAAGCGCGCTGTTCTCCGGCGACCTGTTGCGCATGTACTCGCGGTACGCGGAGCAGCGCGGCTGGCGCGTGGAACTGATGTCGGAAAGCCCGTCTGAGCTGGGCGGCTACAAGGAAGTGATCGCGCGCATCGACGGCGATGGCGCCTACGGGCGCCTGAAGTTCGAGTCGGGCGCGCACCGCGTGCAGCGCGTTCCGGCCACCGAGGCGCAGGGCCGCATCCATACCTCGGCCTGCACCGTGGCCATCATGGCGGAAGCGGACGAGATGTCGGACATCGTCATCAATCCGAACGACCTGCGCATCGATACATTCCGCGCCAGCGGCGCGGGCGGCCAGCACATCAACAAGACCGACTCGGCGGTGCGCATTACTCACCTGCCGACCGGACTGGTGGTGGAGTGCCAGGACGACCGTTCCCAGCACCGCAACAAGGACAAGGCGATGCAGGTCCTGGCCGCCCGTCTGAAGGACAAGGAGCTGCGCGAGCGGCAGAGCAAGGAGGCCGCGGAGCGCAAGAGCCTGATCGGCTCGGGCGACCGTTCCGAACGCATTCGCACCTACAACTTCCCCCAGGGCCGCGTGACCGACCACCGCATCAACCTGACGCTGTACAAGCTGCAGCAGATCATGGAAGGCGACCTGGAGGAACTGACCGGCGCGCTCATCGCCGAGCACCAGGCCGAGCAGTTGGCCGCGCTGGGCGACGACGTCTGACCGGGTTTTCGCGATGACGCCGCCCCAGCTCAAGACCCTGCTGCTCGATGCGCGCCTGCCCCGGCTGGAGGTGCGCATGCTGCTCGAGCACGTGCTGGGAAAGCCGCGCGCCTGGCTGCTGGCGCACGACACCGACCCGCTGCAGCCCGAGGTGGCCGCCGCGTACGAGTCCCTGGCGCAGCGGCGCCTGTCGGGCGAACCCATGGCCTACCTGCTGGGCCACCGCGAGTTCATGGGCCACCGTTTCCGCGTCACCCCCGATGTGCTGATCCCGCGCCCGGACACCGAGGTGCTGGTCGAGACCGCGCTGGAATGCCTGGCGGGCTTGGCCGCGCCCGCCGTGCTGGACCTGGGCACGGGCAGCGGGGCGATCGCGATTTCGATCGCCCTGGCGCGCCGCGATGCGCGCGTGATGGCGTCGGACGTGAGCGCGGCCGCGCTGGCCGTCGCCGCCGCCAACGCCTGGGACCTGGCGGCCTCCGTCCGGCTGGTCGAGGGCAGTTGGTACGAGGCCGTGCCGCCGGGCGAGGGTTTCGACCTGATCGTGTCCAACCCGCCCTACGTGGCTAGCGACGATCCGCACCTGGACCAGGGCGACGTGCGCTTCGAGCCGCGCGGCGCGTTGACCGACGGCGCGGGCGGCCTGGAAGACCTGGCCCGCATCGCGCGGGGGGCCGGCCGCCACCTGAGGCGCGGCGGGGCCTTGTGGATGGAACACGGCTGGGACCAGGCGCAGGCCGTCCGAGAACTGCTGGCGGCGGCGGGCTTCGAAGCGGTGCATAGCCGGCGGGACCTGGCCGGCATCGAGCGGATTTCGGGCGGCCGGCTTCCTGGCTGACGGGATTCCCGGGGCCGCGCCCGGGGTATCCGAACGCTTTTCTCCGCTGTACCTATAATTGGCGTATTCCCCTACGCCTGTCCGAGAGACCACCATGAGCGACGTTCAAGAATTCATCCGCGAAACCGTGACCCAGCACCCCGTCGTGCTGTTCATGAAGGGCACCGCCCAATTCCCGCAATGCGGCTTTTCCGGCAAGGCCATCCAGATCCTGAAGGGCTGTGGCGTGAAGAAGCTGGTCACCGTCAACGTGCTCGAGGACGACGAAGTCCGCCAGGGCATCAAGGAATTCTCCAACTGGCCCACCATCCCCCAGCTGTACGTGGCCGGCGAGTTCGTCGGCGGTTCGGACATCATGAACGAGATGAATGAGTCCGGCGAACTGAAGACCCTGCTGGAGCAATCCGGCGCCATGGCCTAAGCCGTCCATGCGGCGACTGGTCATCGGCATCACGGGCGCCACCGGCGCGCTCTACGCGGTGCGCATGCTGCAGGCATTGCGCGGCGTGGACGATGTGGAAACGCATCTCGTGGTGTCGGCGTCCGGCGTGCTGAACATCAAGCATGAGCTGGACGTCAGCCGCCATGACGTCTATGCGCTGGCGGACCGCGTGCACAGCGTGCGCGACGTGGGGGCCACCCTGGCCAGCGGCGCGTTCCAGACCGCGGGCATGGTGATCGTGCCTTGCTCCATGCGCACGCTGGCGGCCGTGGCCCACGGCCTTTCGGACAACCTGATCACGCGTGCCGCCGACGTGACGCTCAAGGAACGCCGGCGCCTGGTGATGATGGTGCGCGAGACGCCCTTCAATCTGGCGCACCTGCGCAACATGACGGCCGTGACCGAGATGGGCGGCATCGTGTTCCCGCCGCTGCCCGCGTTCTACCACCGCCCGGCCTCCATCGAAGAGATGGTGGACCACACCGTGGCGCGCGTGCTGGAGCTCTTCGACATCGAGGTGCCCGGCCCGCACTGGGAAGGCATGAAATAGCGCCCCTCCGGGCAGCAAGCAGGGGCGGCCTGCGCGGCGTGGGGGCATTTTGCCGCCGGGCCGCCCCAAGGCAAAAAGCCCCCTTTCCCTCTACTGGACCAACCCCAAGCCGTTAAGCGCGGCCAGGTTTTCCGGCCATTGCCGGGCCCGGGCGTTCTGCAGTTCGATGCGCGCCCAGGCCATCCATCCCGCCCATTCGATGCGCTTGTCCCACGCGGTGCCCCACGCTTGCAGCGCCGCGAGTCCGGCTGCGGCGTGCGCCTGGGCGGTGTCGAAATCGCCGGCGGTCAGGGCCAACTGGGCCAGTAGCAGGCGCGGTTCGCCCACCCAGGGGTTGTGCGCCACCGCGGCTTCCAGCAGGTGGCGCGCGCTGTCCATTTCGGTCATCGGATGCATGCGGGTGACGACCTGCCAGTAGAGGGCGCTGGCGGCGGCCTCGTCGCCCGGGCTGAGCGTGGCGCGGCAGCCGTCGAACGCGGGCGGGACGGGAATGCCGGTGCCCTCCGGCATGCGGGACAGCGGCGCCAGCAGGTGCGACAGCATGGACAGGATGTTCGACGGCGGCTTCAGCGGGCCGGGCCACAGCGATGCAGCCCAGTTCGCTTTGAGGTCGCGGCGCTGCTGCTGCGGGTAGCCCGCGAAGATCTCGTCTTGCCAGCTGTGCCATTGTTCTCCGATGTCGGCGGCCGATACGACGATGAAGGCGGCGACCTGGCGTGGGGTAAGCGCATAGACCTGGCCATCCGCGCCTTCCAGCTTCAGGCCGTCCGGGCCCGCGCCCTGGCCTTGCAGAATGGCCTGGACGAATTTCGTGCGAGGCATGGCGCAGAACAGGCTCACCCATTCTTCGGCTTCGGCGCCCAGCGCCTCGCGCAGCGTGTTGCGCTCGCGTTCGCGGTCGAACAGGGTGAGATCCACGTATTCGTTGCCATAGACGCTATGGAACAGCCCCAGCAGGCGGACTTCGCGCGGCTGGTTCCAGAGCGCCAGAGTGCGGTAGACGCCCAGCAGATGATGCTTGAAGGTGCCGGCCTTGTGCCAGTCTTCGCCGGCGCTGCGGGCGAACAGCAGGTCCAGCAGGGCGGGCAGGTCGGCGTCCACTGCTGCGTAGTGGTCGGCGAGCAGGGCGCGTGCGTGCGGATGGAGTTCTGTGGTGGCGGACATAACGGGATGGCGATCGATAACGGCAAGCCCGTATTGTGTCCGTATGCCGCGGGCTTGTCATGGCGCGCCTCCTTATATGGAAATAAGCATATCAATATGAATATTCATCGCTTCCGGTTTTGAAGCGCCCTTACTAGAATTCGTGGTCTTTCTTACCGACTTTGCGAGACTCGTATGCGCTTACGCCATTTCCTGGCCGTTTTCACCGCCCTGGCGGGCTTTGCCGGCACCCAGGCCATGGCGCAGGACGCCGAACTGAAGGTCGGCGTTACCGTCGGCCCGCACGCGCAGATCGGCGAAGTGGTGCAGCGGGTGGCGGCCAAGGACGGGTTGAAGGTGAAGCTGGTGGAGTTCAGCGACTTCATCCAGCCGAACGCGGCGCTGGACGCCAAGGAACTGGACCTCAACATCTATCAGCACAAGCCTTTCCTGGAATCGCAGAACAAGGCGCGCGGCTACAAGCTGGTGCCGGTGGCGACCGCCGTGGTGCAGCAGATGGGTATCTACTCCAGGCGCTTGAAGTCGCTGGACGAGCTGCCGCAGGGCGGCAAGGTGGCCATTCCGAACGACCCGACCAACGGCGCGCGCGCGCTGCTCGTGCTGCAGGCGGCCAAGCTGATTACGCTGAAGGACGGCGTGACCGTGACGGCATCGCTGTTCGACGTGGCGCAGAACCCGAAGAACCTGAAGTTCATCGAGATCGAGGCCGCCCAGCTGCCGCACTCGCTGTCGGACGTGGACGCCGCCGCCGTGAACTCGGCCTACGCGATTCCGGCCGGCCTGTCGCCCGCCAAGGACGCGCTGGCCCTGGAAAGCAAGGATGCCCCGTTCGCCGCGGTGGTGATCGCCGCGCGCGAGGACAACAAGAACGATCCGCGCATCGCGCGCTTCATCAAGGCCTACCAATCCGACGAGGTGAAGGCTTTCGTCGCCCAGCAATTCCCGGGCGCCTATTCGACGTCCTGGTAGGCCTGCCGCGCGTTATGCGTACTTGCCGGTAAGGCCGCCGTCCACGACCAGTTCCGTGCCGGTAATGTAGGACGCCTCGTCCGAGGCCAGGAACGCCACGGCGTTCGCCACTTCCCATGGCGTGCCCATGCGGCCCATCGGCACCTGCCTGTCGCGCGCCGCGCTGGCGGCGCGGGCGTCGGCATCGAACATGCGCGCGACGTTCTGCGCCACGCGCGGGGTATCGATCAGGCCCGGGATCACCGTGTTCACGCGGATGCGGTCGGCGGCGTATTGCTGCGCGGCCATGCGGGCGAAATGGATCACGGCCGCCTTGCTCACGCTGTACGCCAGGTGCGGATACCCGGTGTAGCGGATGCCCGCCACCGACGATACGGTGACGATGGCCCCGCCGCCCTGTCCGCGCATGAGCGGCGCCAGCAGCCGCGTGGCGATGAGCAGGCTGGTCACGTTCACCTGCTGGATGCGGTCCCAGTCTTCCAGCGCGATCTCTTCCGGCCCGCCCACCTTGCCGATGCCGGCATTGGCCTGCAGGACGTCGATGCGCCCGTAGCGGCGCATGGCGGCATCCACCGCGGTGCGCATGGCCTCGGGATCGGCGACGTCCGCCTGCACCGGCAGGGCGCTGCCGCCCGCCTGTTCGACTTCGTGGGCGGCGTCCTCGGCGGCTTCCAGGCTGGCGTCCAGCGCCACGATCGCGGCGCCCTGGCGCGCCATCGTCACGCAGCTGGCCTTGCCGATGCTCCAGCCGGCCGCCGAGGAGCCGGCCCCGGCCACCAGCACGATCTTGCCGGCCAGCCGGGAATCGGTGGCGGCCGTCATGGCTGGCCTTCGCCCTGCTGGTGCGTCTTGCCCGCGCCGACATAGGGAATGGCGTGGTCTATGGTTTCCCAGATGTAGCGGCCCGAGGGGCTTTGCTGTTCTTCCGCCACGTGCGACACCAGGCCGGCCGCGCGCGAGATAACGGCGAAGCCGCGCATCAGGTCGGTGGGCACGCCGATCTCGCTCAGCAGCGCGGCCACCGCGCCGGTGGCGTTGATGGTGATGTGCTTGCCGTAGGTCGCGTCGATCGCGGACGCCAGCAGCCGCAGCGCCTTGAGCGAATCTCCCGGCAGGTCCGGCTCGGCCTCGGCCAGCGCCAGCAGCTTGATCGAGCGCGGGTCGTCCGGCTTGTGCAGATGGTGGCCGAAACCGGGCAGGGCCTGGCGCGACTCGCGGAATTCGCGGGCGATCGCCAAGGCCTCGGCCTCGCCGTCGGCCGCCTGGCGGATACGGTCCAGCAGGCGCGAGCAGTTCTCCATGGTGCCGACGAAGCGGCTGCCCACCGCCATCAGGCCGGAGGCGACCGCGCCCTGCAGGTTTTCGGGCGCGCTCATGTAGATCAGGCGCGTGGCGATGGCGCTGGGCGTCATGCCATGCTCCATCAGCGTGACCAGCACCGCGTCCACGATGCGCAGATCGACGGGGCGCGCTTCACGGCCCAGGATCTGCATGATCATGACTTCGGTGAAGGTCTTCTTGCCGATCAGGTCCTCGACCAGATCGACGTCGCGGTAGGACATGCCGGTGAGGTGGTGGGTGCAGAGGCGGGTTTCGGGCGTTTTCATGTCGTCTCCTTCAGGGCCGCGTCGCGCACGGCGTTCTTCAACACCTTGCCCACGCTGGAGCGGGGCAGACTGTCGTGGATATGGAATTGCTTGGGCGTGGCCACGGGGCCGAGCAGCGCGCGCACGTGAGCCCTGAGCTCGTCCTCGCTGGCCTGCGCGCCGGGATGGAACTGCACGGCCGCGTGGACGGCTTCGCCCCATTTCTCGTCGGGCAGCCCGAAGACCGAGCATTCATATACGGCGGGATGCGCGGACAGGGCATTCTCCACGTCCACGGGGTAGATATTGAAGCCGCCAGTGATGATGACATCGCGCAGGCGGTCTTTCAGGAACAGATAGCCGCGGGCGTCGATCAGGCCCGTGTCGCCGGTATGCAGCCAGCCATCGACCACCGTTTCGGCGGTCTTGTCGGGCAGGCGCCAGTAGCCCGACATCACCAGGTCGCCCTGCACGACCACCTCGCCGATTTCGCCGCGCGGCAGCAGGGCGCCGTCCGGCCCCATGATGGCGGCGTCCGACAGCCAGGTGACGCGCCCGACCGAGGCGCGGTTTTCCGGCGCCTCGAGGTCGGCGGGCCGCAGTACGGTGACGATCTGCGGCGCTTCGGTCTGGCCATACGTGGTGCCCAGGACCGGGCCGAAGAAGGCGCGCGCCTTGTCTATTTTCTCCACGGGCATGGGCGCGCCGCCGTAGATCAGGTTGCGCAGGCGCGGGAAGTCGGCGCGCGAGACGCCGGGCTGCGCCATGATCATGTAGATCAGCGTGGGCGGCATGAAGCTCAGGGTGCCGCCGCGCTCGCGGAAGGCGGCCGTGATGCTGGCCGGATTGACGGTGTCCAGCAGCAGGTGGGCGCCGCCCCGGGCCAGGACGGGCAGCAGGTAGGTGCCCGTGCCGTGGGTGATGGGCGCCGCCACGACATACCGGTCTTCGTGCGTGAGCTCCCAGCTGGCGATCTGGTTGATGATGCCGGCGTTCCAGGCATGGTACGGCTGCATTACGCCCTTGGGCAGGCCGGTGGTGCCGCCGGTGAACTTGATGGCCTGGGTGGCGTCGCGCGGCAGCGCGTGGCGTCGAGGCGCGCGCCCGGCGTGGCTGGCGAGCAGGGCGTCCAGCGCCAGCGGCGCCGACGCGTCTTCCAGGTGCACGTGCCGGCGGCCCGCCGGCGCCCGGGCCGCCGGCGCCAGCGGCGCGCCCACGCCGTCGGCGATCACGATGGAGGGTTCCGTGGCGTCCAGGATGCGCCCGATCTCGCGCTCGGTGCTGCGGTAGTTCAGGGGCACCCAGACCTTGCCGCTGGCCAGCACGGCCAGCAGCGCCAGGATGTGGCGCGCGGAGTTGCCGGCGCAGATCGCGACGCGCGTCTGCGGCTCCGGGTCCAGGTCCTGCAGCGCGGCCGCCAGCGCGCGGACCTCGGCGGCCAGCCGCGCGTACGTGACCTGCCCCTCGGGGCCGTCCAGCGCGACGCGGTCCGGATGCTGCTCTGCGGCGCGGAAGAAGAAATCTATCGGGTACACCTGTGCTCCTTTGGGCGTGGACGGGGCTTAATTGGCTTTGAGATTGGCGTTCTTGACCACGGCGCCCCATTTGTCGATCTCGCTGGCGATCTTCTTGCCGAACGATTCGGGCGAATTCGGCGGTTGCGGGGCGTAGAAGCCGGATTGCTTGTACGAGGCCTGCAGCGCCGGGCTGGCCAGCGCCTTGTTCAGAGCCTGGTTGAGGCGGTCGATGACCGGTTTGGGGGTGCCGGCGGGCGCCACCAGGCCGAACCAGGATTCCACGTCGAAGCCGGGCAGGCCGGACTCCGCCAGCGTGGGCGTATCGGGGACGGCATCCAGGCGCTGGGGCGAGGTCACGCCGATGGCGCGCAGCTTGCCGGCCTGCACGTGGGGCAGGGACGAGGGCAGGTTGTCGAACATCGAGTCCACCTGGCCGCCCAGCAGGTCCGCCACGGCGGGGCCGCTGCCACGGTAGGGCACGTGCAGGATGTCGGTGCCGGTCTGCATCTTGAACAGCTCGCACGACAGGTGGATGGAAGAGCCGCTGCCGGACGAGGCGCAGGTCAGCTTGCCCGGATGCGCTTTCGCGTAGGCGACGTATTCCTGCACCGTCTTGACGGGCAGCTTCGGGTTGACCACCAGGATGTTCGGAATCGTCGCCAGCAGGCCTACGGGCTCGAATCCCTTCACGAAGTCGTAGTTCAACTGGCTGTAGAGCGTGCGGTTGATGGTGTTGGCGATGGAGCCCACGTACAGCGTGTAGCCGTCCGGCGCCGCGCGCGAGACGATTTCCGCGCCGATATTGCTATTGGCCCCCGTCTTGTTCTCGACGACGAAGGTCTGGCCCAGTTCTTCCGAGAGCGACTTCGCCACCAGGCGGGCGACGATGTCGGTGGCGCCGCCCGCGGCATAGCCCACGACCAACGTCACGGGGCGATCGGGATAGGGCCGGGCCGCCAGGGCAGGGGCCGCGAGGAATGTGGCCAGGGCCGCCGCGGCGGCCCAGCGCTTGCTGAGAGTCTTCATTGTTGTCTCCGTCCTGTTTTGTCTAATATTTGGACAGATCTTCGTCTGCCCCGCTTCATATTGGGCTTTGATAGACCCTCCATCAACGCAACGTGTCCAGAAATTGAACAAGCCAGAATCGGAAGCGGCGGGGCCGCGCGTACTGCGCCGGGGGCTGCGCGTGCTTGGGGTGCTGCGCGAGGCCGGCGCGGCCGGCATGCACGTCGTGGACATCGCGCGGGCGGCGGGCATGCAGCGGTCCACCGTCTATCGCTATCTCGACGTGCTGGTGCAGGAGGGCTATGCGCTGCGCGAGTCGGAAGCGCCGCGCTGGCGCGTGGCCGAGCTGGGCGTAATGATGGCCGGCGATCCGCACGCTCAGGCGGTGCGCGGCCTGCGGCCCGTGCTGCGCCAGATCAGCGACGTGAGCGGCGATTCCGCCTTCCTCATCTGCCGGGCGGGGAACGATTCGCTATGCCTGCACCGGGAGGTGGGCAACTATCCGGTGCAGGTGCTGGCCGTGACGGTGGGGCACCGCCAGCCGCTGGGGGTGGGCGCCGCTGGGCTGGCCCTGCTGGCGGCGCTGCCGCCGGACGAGGCCGAGGAAGTCATGGCGCAGAACGAGCAGGCGTTGCGCGCCTATGGAGGCATGACGGTGGCGCAGATGCGCCGGCTGGTGGAGAACACGCGCGGGCGCGGCTGGTCCGTGGTGGGCAATGCCGCGGTGCCCGGCGTGCTGGGGGTGGGAGTGGCGCTATGCGACGCCAGCGGCTATCCGCGTTTGGCCGTCAGCGTTTCCAGCCTGATCGGCCGCATGCAGGCGCCGCGCCAGCGCAGCATCGCGGACCTGATCCGCGCGCAGCTGGCGCCCGTCCACACGTTCTAGGGCCTTGCCGGACGCTACGCGGCCAGCGGCGCCCGGTACGTCTTCTGGTAATGGACCGTGAAGGTCTTGAAGGCGTCCAGGGCTTTGTGCGGGTCGTGCCCGGGCTTGACCAGGAAGCTGTCGAAGCCCACGCGAGCCTGGTAGTGGATGGTGTCGATCATCACGTCGCCGACCGCGCGCAGCTCGCCCTGCCACCGGTAGCGCGTGCGCAGCAGCTGCGCCAGCGAATAGCCGCGGCCGTCGGTGTAGACAGGGAAGTCCACGGCGATGAAGGCAATGCCGGCGGGATCGAGCGTGCCATCGGGTTCGGCCAGGTCGCGCAGATCGGCGTCGGGTTCCAGCAGCACCGCGACCGGATGGCGATGGCGGCGCAGGGCCGCGTGCGAGGTCTTCCAGGTGGAGAGCGGCACGACCCAGCCCGGCGCGTCGCCGGGCACCTGGCCTTCGGCGGCGACTTCGGGTTCGGGCGTGAAGAGGCGCGAGGTGTCGGCTTCCAGCCGTCCATTGCGGATCAGGTGCGGGCCGGGGGCGTCGTGAGCGTAGATATCAGGCATGGGCGGGCTCCGCGAGTTGCGCGGGTTTGGCGAAGGCAGGGTCCGAATAGACGTCCTGCTTGAAGGGTTCGATGCCGACGCGGTCCACCACGTCGATGAATCGCTCTTCCTCGCTGTCGCGCAGGCCCAGGTAGGTGCGGATCAGCCGGTCGACCACGCCCGCGACCTGGTCGCGCGCGAACGAGGGGCCGATGATGCGGCCGATCGCGGCGCCGCCGCCGCGCGTCGATTCGATATCGGGCAACGGCTTGGCCGCGCCGTTCTGGCGGCCGCCGATCGTGACCTGGTACCACTCCTCTCCCGCCTTGTCGACGCCGAGAATGCCGATATGGCCCACGTGGTGATGGCCGCAGGAATTGATGCAGCCCGAGATATTCAGGTCCAGTTCGCCGATCTCGAACAGATAGTCGAGATTGTCGAACTGGCGTTGGATCGCTTCGGCGACCGGAATGGAGACGGCGTTGGCCAGCGCGCAGAAGTCCCCGCCCGGACAGGCGATGATGTTGGTCAGCAGGCCGATGTTGGGCGTGGCCAGGTTGAGCGCTTCCAGTTTGGTCCAGAGTTCGTGCAGGCGCGCGCGGCGGACGTCGGCCAGGACCAGGTTCTGTTCGTGCGAGACGCGAAGTTCGCCGAAGCCGTAGTCGTCGGCTAGGTCGGCCACCGCGTCCATCTGGTCGGCCGTGACGTCGCCCGGGGGCACGCCGGTGGCCTTCAGCGACACGGTGACGGCGGCGTAGCCGGGCACCTTGTGCGGATGCACATTGGTGCGCAGCCAGCGGGCGAAGCGCGGGTCGGCGGCCGCCAGCGCGGCGGTATGGTCGGCGTCCTGCGCGGCGGCGGCGTCGTACTGCGGCCAGACGAAGCGGCCCTTGATCGTGTCGACGAACGCCTGGGTGATGGTGTCGGGGCCGCCCTTGATGAGCTGCCACTGTTCGTCGACCTGCTGCGCGTAGACCTCCGGCGTCAGGTCCTTCACGAGGATCTTGATGCGCGCCTTGTACTTGTTGTCGCGGCGGCCGTGCAGGTTGTAGACCCGCAGCGCGGCCTGCAGATAGGTCAGGAGGTCCTGCCATTCGACGAAGGGGTTGATCAGCTTGCCGACGATGGGCGTGCGGCCCAGGCCGCCGCCCACCCAGACGCGGAAACCCAGCTTGCCGTCGCGCTCGACCGCCTGCAGACCGATGTCGTGCACGCCGACGGCGGCGCGGTCCTGGACGGCGCCGCTGACGGCGATCTTGAATTTGCGCGGCAGGAAGGCGAATTCGGGATGCAGCGTGGACCACTGGCGGATGATCTCGCACCAGACCAGCGGATCGATGAGCTCGTCCGGCGCGACGCCGGCGAAATGGTCGGTGGTAGTGTTGCGGATGCAGTTGCCGCTGGTCTGGATGGCGTGCATCTGGACGGTGGCCAGTTCGGCGAGGATGTCTGGCACGTTTTCCAGCTTGGGCCAGTTGAACTGGATGTTCTGGCGCGTGCTGAAATGGCCGTAGCCGCGATCCCATTTGCGCGCGATGTGCGCCAGGGTGCGCAGCTGGCGCGACGCCAGCATGCCATACGGGATGGCCACACGCAGCATGGGCGCGTGGCGCTGGATATACAAGCCGTTCTGCAGCCGCAGAACGCGGAATTCGTCTTCGGTCAGCTGGCCGTCGAGAAAGCGGCGGGTCTGGTCGGCGAACTGCGCCACGCGCTGCTCGACGAGCTGCTGGTCGACGGGGTCATACACGTACATGTCACTGCCCTTGAAGTCTTCTCGGTCTGGGCCCCTGCGGTCGCTTGGCGCCACGCGCCAGGTAGGGGATTCATAACCGTAACAGGCAGCCGCCGCGACCGTCTAAGTCATTCTGGTAATAAGGTAATTAGGCCCCCACGCTGCACTCGCTGCGCTCGCTTGCTGCCCCCCGAGGGGGCTGGCCCGCCTTGGGGCGGCCCGGCGGCGGGCCGGCTCTTTTTGCGGCGGTTGCTGACAACAAGCGATCTGTTATGGAAACCGTTGCTCCGCTTCCGGGCGGCTGTTTTTGCGAAGCTTGGCGCCCAATTGGCGATTTGCCTCTTGAGCGCGCACCCGGCATCTGCTGCCTCCGCGCTACAACGCGGCGTTCACCGCCCAGCGGGCTGCCAAAACCAGGATGACCACCAGGCAAAGCGCCATCAGCAGGCCGGTCAGGATCAGCGGGGCCGGCTTGTTGTTGGCGATGTCGGCATCGTAGCCCTTGCCGCGCCGCACGCCGAAGAATCCCCACAGCACGGATTTGACCGTGCGCAAGAAACCGAGCATGTTTTTCCTCCTGGCGTCGTGGCGGTTGCGGGCACTGTAGGCCGGGGCGGGCCGGGAAAACAGATGCAGATCCGGTTTACTCGACCGTATCAGGCGGCGGCGCGGCGGGAGCGCCGATGCCGCGCACGATATGGTCGAGCAGTTCGCGCGCGGCGGGCGAGATATGGCGGCCGGCGCGGCTCAGCACCTGCAGGCTGCCCTGGTTGAGGATGGGATTGGCCAGCGGCAGGCTGGCCAGGCGCTGGGCGCGCATGTCGGCGGTGACCGCGATGGGCGGCGTCAGCGCATAGCCGATGCCCGCCGCGGCGAATTGCCACAGCGCCTTGAAGGACGAGGTGGTCAGCACGTTGCGCAACCGCACCTGCTCGCTGATCTCGGCGGCCTGGATATGCTGGCGCACGCCGAATCCTTCCTGCATCGACGCGCCGGGATAGTCGGCCAGGTCGGTCAGCAGCAGGGGGCGGCGCAGGCGGGTCAGCGGGTGGTCCTGACGGACGATGGCCCGGATCGGCTCGGGCCGCGCGTAATGGGTACGGAGGCGGGCGTCGTTGGGCGGCTGGAACACCAGCCCTATATAGGCGCGGTCGTCGACGATGCGCTGCACGATTTCCGAGGTGCGGGCCACGTCGATGTCCAGCGTGACCTCCGGATGGCTGCGCCAATAGCCGGGCAGCACCTGGTCGAACATCATCTCGACGAAGCCTTCGCCCAGCACCAGGTCGATGTGGCCCCGCTCGGCGTTGCGCAGGCTGTCGATCTCCGAAAAAAAGCTCTCCTGGATGTTTTGCTGGCGTTTGACGTAGCGGGCCAGGATGTGGCCCGCGTCGGTGGGGACCACGCCGCGGCCGCGCCGTTCGAACAGGGCCATGCCGCAATCGCGCTCCAGCGCGGCGATCGCCCGGCTGACGGCCGACGGGTCCATGTCCAGCACCTCGGCGGCGCCGCGCACGGAACCGCGGCTCATGACCTGCATGAAGTAATGCGTGCGTCGGGCGTCCAGTTTTTCGTCCATGGCGGGGGCTCCGTGACGGGACTGCGGCAGGAGATCCACACATGAACCTGGGGTTTACCCTAGGTTCATGCCGGATCATGCAAAATTTTCCCTGGAAAGGCTTGTCTGTTGCATTTTACGCAACGCTAATGCGCCTGTCCTGTCATGGTTCGCTCGCCGGCCCCCCGGCGAAAATCGGCCTTCCGCGCGCGCTGCCGGCTTTCCGGCCCGCAATACGCCGCCACGACGACTATCCACGTTCATCAGGGGAATCCGATGTCTCACGCCAGCGCCAGTCTGGCCGCGCCTTCCATGCCGCTTTCCGGCCGCGTCCGCATGCTCGCCGCCATCCTGCTGGTGGTGATCATTTCCGAAGCGATCGGCAGCGTCACGTTTACGGTGGGGCCGGGCAAGATCATTCTGCAGCCTATGCTGTGGGCCATCTTCATCGGCGCCGTGGTGGCGGCGTTCGGCCAGCGCCTGCCCGCGGGCGTCGGGATCGACACCGCCATGCAGACCCGCATCAGCGGCTATCTGCAATACGCCCTGCTGCCGTTCCTGGCCAAACTGGGCCTGATGGTGGGCGGCGCCTTGCCGCAAGTGCGCGAAGCCGGCTGGGCCCTGGTGTTCCAGGAGTTCGGACATTTCTTCGGCACCATGGCCATCGGCCTGCCGCTGGCGCTGCTGCTCGGCATCAAGCGCGAAGCCATCGGCGCCACTTTCTCGGTGGGCCGTGAGCCCAGCCTGGCCATCATCGGCGAGCGCTACGGCATGAATTCGCCGGAAGGCCGCGGCGTGATGGCCGAGTACATCACGGGCACCGTGATCGGCGCGCTGTTCGTGGCGCTGATGGCCGGGTTCATCACCAGCCTGAACATTTTCGATCCGCGATCGCTGGCCATGGGCGCCGGCGTGGGCTCGGGCAGCATGATGGCCGCTGGCGTGGGCGCTATCGCTTCGCAGCAGACGCCCGACGTCGCGCACCAGGTGGCCGCGCTGGCCGCAGCCGCCAACCTGCTGACTACGGTGGTGGGCGTGTACTTCACGCTCTTCATCTCGCTGCCGACGACCATCTTCCTTTACGGCAAGCTGGAGCCCGTGCTGGGCCGCTTCTCGCGCGGCAAGGCCGAGGCGGCCGTGGACAACAGCGTGTCGGAAGACGTGCCGGCCCATGGCGCCAAGCTCGGCTTCGGCGACCGCCTTACCGCCTACGTCGTATGCGGCCTGTTCGCGCTGGTGGGGAACCGCCTGGGCTATGGCGTGCCGTTCGCCGACGCCTTGCCGGGCATGGGCATCATCATCCTGCTGGTCGTCATCACCGATCTGGTGCTGCGCGTGGTGCCCAAGCTGCCGGCCGTGTTCGTGCTGTCGCTGATCGCCATGACGGCGGGCTGCCCCGGCGTGCTGCCGTACTCGGATCAGATCATCGCAATGGTCGGCAAGGTGAACTTCCTGCCGTTCACGACGGTGATCCTGGCCATGGCCGGCCTGTCGATCCTGAAGGACCTGCCGGCCTTCCGCAAGCTGGGCTGGAAGATCGTGGTGGTGTCGCTGGCGGCCAATGCCGGCACCTTCCTGGGCGCGACGATGATCGCGGAATTCTTCCACTGACGCGCCGCACCCGATGAAAAAGCCCCTGCGCAGGGGCTTTTTCATGCGCGTGTCCTGCCGGGCCCGCGGGCGGCGGTCAGGGCGTGAAGCCCGGCCGGTAGCGGGCGTTGTCGGTGGCGTTCTCTGTGGCGCCGATGTTGGCGACCTTGGGAATGCCCAGGCCGGCCGCCTTCACGGCCGCCGCGGCCTGCAATTCCACTTGAGGATTGCCCATGGCGACGCGGTAGGGCTGCAGCGGCGCCAGCCCCTCTATCGTGCCCCAGTCGTTCGCGCTGCGTGCGCCTTGCGCAGGCGTATCCGGTTGCGCGGCGTAGTCGGCAATGGCTCGGCGCATGCGCGTATCGGCATATTGGTTGCGCAGCGCGTCCGGATCCGGTTGCGGCGGGGCGGCATGCGCGGCGGCATCTCGGGCAATAACCGCGGGGGCGGCGACGCCGGCCGAGGCCGCGGGGGGAACATGGCCCGCGCGGGCCAGGCGCTGGGCCTCCCAGGCGGCGGGAACGCCGCGTCCGGCCAGGCGGGCAGCGGCGCTTCCCGAGGCCCGTTCCGCCTCCCAGGCGGGGCGGGTTTCGTCCAGCATCGGAACGCGCGCCGGATAGGGCGCGGCGACGCGGGCGATGGCGGAGACTGCGGCAATGTTCATGCGGGGCTCCCTGTCGGGTTTGGCCTGCGGACAGGCCGGTCCAGCGGGGTGACGAGTTCAATGTAACAGAGGAACCCCCACGCTGCGCGCGCTACGCGCGCTTGCTGCCCCCCGACGGGGCTCAGGGTTTGGTGGCCTGCATGGAGGGGCGCTGGCTGAATGTTTCGTACCAGGCCGCGGCGGCCGGGTGCGTCGCGCGCCAGTCCAGGTCGGGGAAGCGGAAGTCCAGGTAGCCCAGCGCGCAGCCGATGGTGATGGTGCCGATGTCCAGGCGGCCCGCCAGCGCGGCCGCGTTCTTCTCGATCAGGGCCAGGCCGTCGCGCACCTTGCCCAGCTGGCCCTGGACCCAGTCGTCCCAGCGCAGTTCCTCTGGCCGCAGCACGGCTTCGTAGCGGGCCAGCAGCGCCGCGCCCAGCATGCCGTCGGCCATGGCCTGTTCGGTCAGCACCTGCCAGCGCGCCTTGCCGGCCGGAAAAAGCGCGCCGCCGCCCAGTTCGTTCAGGTATTCGCAGACGACGCGGCTGTCGAAAAGAACCTGGCCATCGTCGGTGATGAAGGTAGGCACCTGGCCCAGCGGATTGCTGGGGATGATGGTCTGGTCGCGGGCGACCGGGCCAGCCGCGCTGGGCAGCTTTTCGATGCGGTCGGCCAGGCCGAGCTCATGGGCGATGACCATGCATTTGCGGACGAAGGGCGAGGCGGGCGAGAAGAAGATTTTCATGGGGATCCTTGTCGGTGGAAAGCGTCAGTGTTGAGCATGGGCCAAGTGTTGTCCAGCCACCCAGCCGAAAGTCAGGGCCGGGCCCAGCGTGATGCCGGGGGCGGGATAGGCGCCGCCCATGACGGACTGCATGTCGTTGCCTGCGACGTAGAGGCCCGGGATCGGCGTGCCGCTGGCGTCCAGGGCCTGCGCGTTCGCGTTGGCCGCGACGCCGCAGGCGGTGCCGATGTCGCCGGCGTACACCTTGACGGCGTAGCAGGGGCCGTCGTCCGCGAGCGGCGCCAGGCAAGGGTTGGGCCGATGGTCCGGGTCGCCCAGGTAGCGGTTGTAGGCCGTGCTGCCCTTGCCGAAATCGGGATCCCGGCCCTGGGCCGCATGCGAGTTGTAGCGGCGCACCGTGGCCTGCAGGGCGTCGCCCGGCACGCCGAGCCGGTCCGCCAGCGCCGCCAGGGTGGGCGCCTGGATCAGATAACCCTGGTCGATCAGATGCTGCCGCGGCCGGCCGCCGGGCAGCGCCAGTCCCAGCCCCCAGGTGTCGATGAAGCGCTGGTCGCAGATCAGGAACGCCGGGACGCTGGGCACCGTCTCGTGGCTGCGGTACATGGCCTGCACGAACTCATGGTAGGAGGTCGATTCGTTGACGAAGCGTTCGCCGGCGCCGTTCACTGCGATGAGGCCGGGCTTGGCGCGGTCCCAGACCAGGTGCGGATAGCGCAGGCGCTGGCCGTCGCGGGACTCCAGGATCGAGACGGGCGCCCAGAACGCCGGACTGGCATAGCCCGAGCCCAGCGCGGCGCCTGCCTGCTCGGACAGGCGGATGCCGTCGCCCGTGTTGTCTTGCGGCGACATGGACCAGTCGCCGGTGGGCTGCGGATAGGCGCGGGCGCGGCGTTCCGCGTCCCAGGGAAAGCCGCCGGTGGCCATCACCACGCCCCGCCGGGCGCGGATGTTGAGCGCCTTGCCCGCCTGCGTGACGGCGGCGCCCGCCACGCGGCCGGAGGCGTCCCGGATCAGGCCCTGGACGGGGGTGTGGAGCCAGTACTCGACCCCGCGCGCGAGCAGGCCGTGGAAGAGCTGCGCGGCCAGGGCGTTGCCCAGCAGCAGCCGGGTGCCCCGGTGATAGCCGCGCGCCCGGTCGGCCGCGTAGCGCAGCACGAGCTTCATGCTGTGGCGCCAGGCGGAAAAGGACCGGGTGGCTCGCAGCAGGTGGCGCACGTCGGTGATGTTGACCATCATGCCGCCCAGCACGGTGAATTCTTTCAGGGGGTCTCGCAGGTCGCGGAAGCGGCGGCCCAGCTTGCGGCCGTCGAACTCCACCGGGTCCAGCGAGCGGCCGCCCATCGCGGCGCCGGGGCGGTCGGGATAGTAGTCCGGAGACGCGGTGCGCGCGGCCGCCTGCAGCAGGCCGCGGGATGCCAGGTAGTCCATCATGCGCGGGCCGGCGTCCAGATAGGCGCGCTTCATGTCGTCGGAAGCCGCGGCGCCGACAGTGTGTTCCAGGTAAGTCCAGACCTTGTCGAAGCTGTCGGGATGGCCTGCGGCCTCCGTCTGCGCGTTCAGGGGAATCCACAGCGCGCCGCCTGAAATCGCCGTCGAGCCGCCGATGCGGCCGGTTTTTTCGATCAGCAGCACGTCCAGTCCTTCCTCGTGCGCAGTCAGCGCCGCGGTCATGCCGCCCGCTCCCGCGCCGACGATCAGCGCGTCGACTTCCTTGTCCCACTTGATGCTGTCCATGCGGCTTATGCTCCCGATCCGCCCAGCGACTTGCCGCCGTCCACGAAGATGACCTGGCCGGTGATGAAGTCCATGTGCGGCGCGGCCAGGAAGGACACGGCATTGGCGACGTCGCCCGGCTGGCCCGCGCGGCCGGTGGGCTGCAGGGCCAGTTGCGCGGCCAGGCGCTCGGGCGTCAGGTTGCGCAGCAGCGGCGTGTCGATGAGCCCGGGGGCGATGGCGTTGACCAGGATTCCGCGCGGCGCCAGTTCCATGGCCGATGCGCGCGTATAGCCCACCAGCGCCGCTTTCGAGGCGACGTAATGGGGGTGGTTCTTCGCGCCCAGATAGGCGCGCGATGCGATGTTCACGATCTTGGCGCCCGGCGCCATGCGCAGCGCGGCTTCCTGCGTGAGCGTCGCCACCGCCAGCAGGTTGATCTCGAAGGCGCGGCGGTAATCGCCGCTGTCGACGTCGAAGAATCTGCGTTCGTCGAACACGCCCGCGTTGTTGACCAGCGCGCTCAAGGCGCCAAGCTCGCGAACCAGCGCGCGCGTGGCCGCTTCGTCCGCCAGGTCGACGACGCGGTGCTCCACCGCCAGCCCCTGCAGCCGCAGCGCGCGCGATTCCCGTTCCGCCAGTTCCGCGTTGCGGTCCGCCATGACGACGCGGAAGCCGTCCTGCGCCAGGCGCTCGACGATAGCCAGCCCCATGCCGCTTGCGCCGCCGGTGACCAGTGCCGTACCCAGATCCATGGTCTCTCCTTATACGGCGAGGTAGCCGCCGTCCACGGGCAGCACCACGCCATTCACGTAGCTGGCCAGGTCCGAGGCCAGGAAAAGCACGGGGCCGACGATTTCGTCGGCCCGGCCCGCGCGCGCCATGGGCGCCCGCTGCATGTACCAGTCGGTGCCGTGGGCCTGCGCGCGCTGGCCCGCGGTCATCTCGGTTTCCATCAAGCCCGGCGCCACCGCGTTCACACGCACGCCGTGAGGCGCCAGGTCGCGCGCCAGCACTTCCGTGAACGAGCGCACGCCGCCCTTGGACACTACGTAGCCCGCGGTGGAGATGCTGCAGCCATAGGCCACGATGGAGCACAGGTTGACGATGGCGCCCCGCGTGGCCTTGAGCTGTTCGACGAAGGCATGGGTGACGTTGAAAGTGCCCTGCAGGTTCACCTGCATGACGCGGTCCCAGATCTCGGGCGTGCGCGGATCGTCGAAAGGCGCGCGCGCGGAGATGCCCGCGTTGTTGACCAGCACATCCAGATTGCCGTGGCGCTCCGCGCATTCCGCGGCGAAGGCGCGCACCGCCTGCGCGTCGGTCACGTCCAGCACGGCGTCGCTGGCCCGGCCTCCCGCGGCGCGGATGGCCAGCGCGGAGCTGGCGGCCAGCGCCGCGTCCACGTCGGCAACGATGACCATGGCGCCCTGCCGGGCGAAGCCTTGCGCGATCGTGGCGCCCAGGCCGCGTCCGGCGCCCGTGACGAGGACCCGCTTGTCTTGCATCGGAATCATGGCTTTTCCTTGTGGCGCTAGGCGCCGAGATAGGCGCGCTGCACGCCTTCGTCGCTGGCGAGCGCGGAGGATTCCCCCTCCAGCGCGATCTCGCCGTTCTCCAGGATGTAGGCATAGCTGGATACCGACAGCGCCAGCTTCACGTTCTGCTCCACCAGGAGGATGGTGATGCCCTGTTCGCGGTTGAGCCGCAACACGATGTCGAAGATCTGTTCGACCACCAGCGGCGACAATCCCATCGAGGGTTCGTCCAGCAGGATCATCCGCGGACGGGCCATCATGGCGCGGCCCGTGGCCAGCATCTGCTGTTCGCCGCCCGAGAGCGTGGCGGCCCGTTGTTCGAAGCGTTCGCGCAGGCGGGGGAAGGTATCGCAGACCATGTCCAGGTCCTGCCTGACCGCAGCGCGGTCGTGGCGCAGGTATGCGCCCATTTCGAGATTCTCGCGCACGCTCATCTCGCGGAAGATCTCGCGGCCCTCCGGAACCTGGACGATGCCGCGGCCCACGACCGCGTCCGCCGGCAGGCGGTGGATGGCCTCGCCAGCGAAGCGGACGCTGCCCGCGGTAGCGGCGACGAGCCGCGAAACGACGTTCAGGGTGGTGGACTTGCCCGCGCCATTGGCGCCCAGCAGCGCGACGATCGCGCCTTGCGGAACCTTCAGCGATACGTCCTGCAGGGCGCGTATGTTGCCGTAGGCGGCAGATACCGCGTCGACTTCAAGCAGAATTTCAGCCACCGGCGGCTCCCTTGCCCAGATAGGCCTCGATCACGCGGGGATTGCTGCGCACCTCCGCGGGCGTGCCCTCGGCGATCTTTTCGCCGAAGGACATGACGGTGATGCGATCCGAGATCGACATCACCAATTGCATGACGTGCTCCACCAGCAGCACGGTTATGCCGTCTCGCTCGCACAGTTCCGTCAGCAGCCGGTCGAGCGTCTCGATTTCACGGTTGCGCAGGCCGGCCGCGGGCTCGTCCAGCAGCAACAGCTTGGGAGAAATGGCCAGCGCGCGCGCCAGTTCCAGCATTTTCTGGCGGCCGAAGTCCAGGCTGCATGCCGGGGTGTCCAGGAAGTCGGCCAGGCCCACGCGTTCCAGCAGGTGCTCGACGCGTTCGCGCGTTTCGGCCGCCGCCGGGCGCAGCAGCTTGCCCGGCGCGTCCGCGCCGTGGGCGTAGGTGCCGAGCAAGGCGTTTTCGCGCACGCTGAGCGCGCCGAAAAGTTCCAGGTTCTGGAAGGTGCGCGCCACGCCCAAGGCCGCCATTTCATGCGGCTTTTTCCTCGTGATGTCGGCGCCGTCGAAGCGGATGCTGCCGCTGCTCGGACGGTAGTAGCGCGAAATGCAGTTGAAGGTCGTGGACTTGCCGGCGCCGTTGGGCCCGATCAGCGCGTGGATGCGGCCGCGCTCCACCTGCATGGACAGGCCGTTGATGGCGGTAAGTCCGCCGAACTTCACGGTCAGCCCTTGGACGTCCAGATAGGGATGGGCGCTCATGCCGCGCTCCTTTGGGTCGGTTTGGCGGCGTCGGCGTCGCGGCGCGGCGTCGTGGGCGAGGGCGCGCGGCGCCGCGTGTCGCGGCCGGCGAACAGGCCTTTCGGCGCGAACATCATGAAGCCCATCAGGATGAAGCCGTAGATGATTTCCTGAAAAGACAGGGCCTGGCGCAGCAGCTCGGAGATCAGGCCGAAGCCGATCGCGCCGGCGATGGCGCCGCGCACGGAGCCGATGCCACCCACGACCACCATCGTGAGGATCAGGATGGTGGTCTGGAACCCGAGGCTCTCGGGGTGGATGAACGACGCGAAGGTCGTGTACATCCCGCCCGCGATGCCGGCATAGGCGGCGGAAATGGTGAAGGCCGTGCGCTTGATGGCGTTGATGTTCACGCCCATGGCCTGCGCCGCGACGTCGCTTTCCCGCACGGCCCGGAAGGCCGAGCCGAGCTGAGAGCGCGACAGGGCGATGGTCGCGGCCAGCAGGAGCGCGGCGATCAGCACGACGAAGGGGTAGGCCTTGAGGTCCGACGCCAGCTCGTAGCCGAACAGCGTCGCGGGCGAGATCCGGAAGCCGTTCGATCCGTTGGTGACCGACTGCCAGTTCAGGAATACCCACTGCATCGCCTCGCCGAAGGCGAAGGTCGACAGGGCGAGGTAGATGTCGCGCATGCGCAGCGCCAGCGCGCCGATCAGATAGCCGAGCGCCGCGGCCAGCAGGCCGCCCGCGACGATGGAGAGGAAGAATGGCGGGTGCCACAGGTTGTTGATGAGGCCGGCCGTATAGATGCCCACGCCATAGAAGGCGGCGTGCGACAGCGCGAACTGGCCGGTTTCGCCGATGACCACGTGCAGGCCCAGCGCCAGCACCACGAACACCATCAGAAGGTTGACGACATAGATGACATAGCCGCTGGCCACGAAGGGCAGGACCACGAGAACGGCGGCCATCAGCGCCAGGAGAATGCGGTCGATCTTGTTGCTCATACTTTCTTCACCTGCAGTTTTCCGCCCAACAGGCCCTGGGGACGCAGCAGCAGCACCACCATGATGGCGACGAACGGCGCGACCACGATGGCGTTGGTCGAGATGAACAGCCCCACCAGGTTTTCGGCCACGCCGATCACGAATCCGCCCACCACGGCGCCGGGCAGGCTGGTGATGCCTCCCACGATGGCGGCTGCGTAGGCCAGGATGGCGATGTGGCCGATGTCCGGCGTGATGAGGATCTTGGGCGTGATGAGCAGCGCGGCCACGGCCGAGATCAGGCCGGACAGCGCCCACACCATCATGCGGATGCGGGCCAGGTTCACGCCGACCAGTCGGGCCGCCTTCGGATTCATGCCGACGGCTCGCATTGCGCGGCCGACGCGGGTATAGGTGAACATGAAGAACAGTAGCAGCATCACGCCTACTGCGACGGCGAAGATCACCATGTCCAGCCGGGTCAGCACCGCGTCGCCGATGATGACGGCGTCGGTGGGCGCCAGCGGCGGCAGCGAGCGCGGCGTGTCGCCCAGGCCGGTCTGGCGCACGATGCCCTTGAGCGCATAGGCCAGCCCCAGCGTGGCGATCACCATCTGCACGCCCACGCCCTTCGAGGCGATGACGCGTTCCATCACGACGCGCTGGAACAGCCCCGACACGATGGCGACCGCGATCAGCGTGATCGGAATGACGGCCAGGTACGGCCAGCCCATTACCAGCGTGAGGAACAGGGCGATGTAGCCGCCGACCATGAAGATCTCGCCCTGGGCGAAATTGGGCACGTCGGTGGTCTTGAAAATAATGACGACGGCGACGGCCAGCAGCGCGTACACGCTGCCCGTCACCAGTCCCGACAGCACCCCCTGCTGCAGGAACAACCAGATATCGGCAAAGCTCATGATGTTCTCCGGCCGCCCGCGCAGCGCTGCGCCGCTGCGCGGGCCCGGCCTGTTTCGGGCCGCGGTTCTACTTCTGGTATTGCCAGGTGCTCTTGAATGCGCCGGGCACCAGCGACATATTGGTGCCGTCGAACTTGATGTAGATGGCGGATTCCTGCGCGGCGCGGTCGCCGGGGCCGAATTCGATCGGGCCGGCCATCACCTCGGAGTCGAACTTCATCGTTTCCAGCGCCTGCAGCACCTTCTCGCGCGTGGGCTGGGGGCCGGCGGCCTTCAGGGCGTTCACCACCGCCATGGCGGGCGGCAGGCCATAGGGCATGTACGACTGCGGGTAGCCGGGCTTGGCGGCCAGGTCGGGATAGGACTGCTTATACATGTCGTACACCCAGGTCAGCTTGGGACCGCCCGGCAGGTCGGACAGCACATCCTGGATGTACACATTCCTGAACGCGTCCTTGTTGCCCACGTTCTCCACCAGCTGCTTCAGGTCGGCCGTGCCGTTGACCGCCAGCACGATGGGCTTGTTCCAGCCCAGTTCCTGCGCCTTCTTGATGATGAGCGCGGCGGGGCGGGCATACGTGGTGAGCAGCAGCACGTCGGGATTGGCCGCGCGGATCTTCAGCATCGGGGCGGTGACGTCGGTGATGTTCGGGTTCACCGACTGCACTTGCAGCACCGGATCGCCGAGCTGCTTGGCCTGGGACTGCGCGGCCTCCAGGTTCCAGCCGCCGTAGGCGTCGTCGTGGTTGATGTAGCCGATCTTCTTGGCCTTCAGGTGTTCCGAGGCGAACTGCACCATCGAGCCGCCCACAGCATGCTGCGAGATAGAGAAGGCGCCATAGATGTACTTGGAAGGCGGATAGAGCGCGCCGTCGCCCGAGGCGTTGAGCATGACGAGCGGCACTTTTTCGCGTTCGATGTACTCGCGCGAGGCGACCACGGCGGCCGAGCAGGACCCGCCGTTGAGCAGGAATACCTTGTCCTGTTCATTCAGTTTCTTCACCGCGGCGACCAGGTCGTTGGCGTTGCAGCGGTCGTCCTCGATGACGAGCTCGATCTGCCTGCCGTTCACGCCGCCTTCCTTGTTGACCTTGGCGTACCACATCTTGGCGGCGTTCACCACGTCGAAGCCATAGGCCATGCCGCTGCCCGACAGGGGCGCGAACATGCCGATCCTGATGGTCTTGTCGGTGACGCCCGGCTCCTGCTGCGCGTGCGCGCCTGTCGATAGGGCCCACGCGCACAGCGCGGCAGCCGTCGCGTAGCGACTACGTTGATTCATGCTTTGTCTCCCGTTTCTGGATGCGCGCCTGTATTGGTGCGGCGCTTTGCTGCGTAGGCGGGCGGGCCGCCGGAATTTCCTACTGCATGCGGTAGCCGCCGTTCACGTCGATCACGCTCCCGGTGATGTAGCCGGCCGCTTCGGAGGCCAGGAAGCGCACGGCCGCGGCCACGTCGTCAACGGTGCCGATGCGGCCCAGCGGAATCGCCTGGGCTGCTGCGGCGAGCGCGCCGCTGCTGGTGACCGTGCTGCGCAGCATGTCCGTGTCGATCAGGCCGGGCGCGATGCCGTTGACGGTGACGCCCAGGTGCGCGGATTCGCGCGCCATGGCCTTGGTCAGGCCCAGCACGGCGGACTTGGCGGCGATGTACGACGCGCTGGATCGATAGCCGCCGAGCTGCGCGGCCACCGACGTGAAGGTGATGATGCGGCCGTGGGCCACCGGCGCGGCTTCACGCCGGCGCAGATAGGCGCGTCCGCACAGAAAGACGCCGCGCGCGTTGACGGCGAAGCTGCGTTCCCAGATGTCCAGCGTGGTGTCCCTGATCAACGGGCGTTCGCCGTTCTCCTGGAACAGCAGCAGGCCGGCCGCGCTGACCACGACCGCGATCGGGCCATGTCGGGCCTCGATTTCGTCGAACGCGCGCTCGACCGAGGCCTCGTCGCTGACGTCGAAGGCATGGGCGGCGTGCGGAGCGCCAAGCGCGTCCGCTACGCGGCCGGCGCGCCCGGCATCCACGTCCGAAACCACGACGCGGAAGCCGGCCAGCGCCAGTTCCCGGCAGACGGTGGCGCCGATGCCGCCGCCGCCGCCGGTCACCAGGGCGAGACGGGGGAGCGCGCCGGGTCCGGCGGGCGTGGATACATTGGACATGCTGCCTCCTCGGTGGCGCGCCGCAAGCCTGGGGGTGGCAGGGCCGCTATCGCTAATTTTTTTGCGATTATGTATACATGGGTTGCGACTAGGTATAGGGGCTTACCCTGAACGTCGTTTGATTTAGGGCAATGGTCCTAGGGAAAGCGAGAGGATGGGCGCTTGACAAGGTCGCGCAAGTATTCTTCATGTATACAATGAAGACATGGATACGCTATCTCAACACGTTACCGATACGCTGCGGGACTGGGTGCTGCATGGCAAGTTCAACCCTGGCGCCCGTCTTGAAGAAATCCCGCTGGCCGAGAAGCTGGGCGTGTCGCGCACGCCGGTGCGCGCGGCGCTGGCGACGCTGGGCAACGAAGGTTTGCTCGAGCATCTGCCCAAGCGCGGATACACGGTCCGCGCCTATGACATCGGGGAAATCGTTGCCGCGTACGAGGTGCGCGCCGCGCTGGAGGGGCTGGCCTGCCGGCAGGCCGCCTTGCGCGGGCTATCGCATGATGCGGTGGCGGTGTTGAAGAATTGCCTGGACGACGGGGACCGGATCCTGGCGAAGGGAGAGTTGCTGCCCGAAGACCATCTGCCCTACCAGAAGGTGAACATCACGCTGCACAACGGCATCCTGGAGGCGGCGGGCAATCCGTGGGTGAAGCGCTTCGCCACGCAGGCGCAGGCCATCCCCTACGCGTCGGACCGCATCATCCTGTGGGAGGACCACGGGATCATCCTGCGCTCGCACGACGACCATCACCGCATCGTCAGCGCGATCATCGCGCGCGACGGCGCGCGCGCCGAAGACCTGATGCGCGAGCACGTCTACTACGCGGGCATCATTCTGAAGAACAATTACGAAAGACTGGCGCAGGCCTACCGGGTATGAGGCCCGCACCTGGCCGGCCGCACCTGGCCGGCCGCACCTGGCCGGCCGCACCTAGCCGGCCGCACCTAGCTGACGATGCCGGTTTCCAGGCAGGGATTGAATTCGCCGGTCTTGGGGTCGCGCAGGAACAGGACGCCGGTGGCCACGCCGAAATACGTGCCGTGCAGCTCCAGCTCGCCCTTCTGCACGCGGCGGCGGATGGACGGGAACGTCATCAGGTTGTTCAGGCTGTGCTCCACCGTCGCCAGCTCGAGGCGCTTCAGATTGGCCTGGCGATCGCCGGTGGCGGGGCCCAGGCGCTCGGCCACGGGTTCGATCTGCGACATCCACTTGCCGATGAAATCGCCCTTGGAGAGGGGCTTGGCGTCGTCGAAGAAGGAGCGGATGCCGCCGCAGGAGGCGTGGCCCAGCACGACGATGTGCTTGACGTTCAGGCCGTTGACCGCGAATTCGATGGCGGCGCTGGTGCCGTGGTAGGAGGATTCGGAATCGGGATCACAGGGCGGGACCAGGTTCGCGACGTTGCGGATCACGAACATTTCGCCGGGGCCGGCATCGAAGATGACCTCGGGCGAGACACGGGAGTCGCAGCATCCGATGATCAGGATTTCCGGGCTTTGCCCCAGTTCGGCCAGTTTCTGGTATCGGCTGCTTTCCGCGTGGAAGCGGCCTTGCAGGAATGATTGGTAGCCTTCAGAGAGTCTTTTTGGAAACATGATCTTTTCTTCCTCGTAGCGGAGCCAGGCATGCTGGCGCGCCGACACACGCAACAAGGGGCTTCGTTTGGAAGCCCCTTTTCATCGAGTCGACACGCGGAATTTTCCCATACTTGGCCCGGTGTTCCCCGGGCTAGACCCTGAGGCGGTGAGGGTTTTTGGCATGGACGGGGCGGGCGATACGCTATATATGATAATGATTATCATTATTTATATGGCGGGCCTCCCATGAATATCGACTCCGACGATCCGGTGCGGGCGCCGGGTGCTTTCAGCATGAAACCGCTGATGTTCGAGACCTTCGCGTGCACGTTGGCGATGATGTCCTTCGTGGCGCTGATCGGGCCGATATCGCGGATGCTGGGGCTGGCGCCGTGGCAGGCGGGCCTGGCGGTGACGGTGGGCGGCGCCGCGTGGGCATTGTTCGCCCGCCGCTGGGGCGCCGCCAGCGACAGGCTGGGCCGCCGCCGCATCATTCTGCAGGGTCTCGGGGGCTTCGTGCTGTCCTATGCGGCCCTGTGCGCTTTCGTGATCGTTGCCCTGCGCCATCCGCCGCCGGTCTGGCTGGCCTTCGCGGGCGTGGTGCTGTTGCGCGGCGTGGCCGGAGGCTTCTATGCGGCGGTGCCGGCCACGGGAGCCGCGTTGATCGCCGATCACGTGCCGAGGGAGCGGCGGGCGGGCGCCTTGGCGACGCTGGGAGCCGCCAGCGGCATCGGCATGGTCGCCGGGCCGGGCGTGGCGGGAACGCTTGCCGTCCACAGCCTGGCGCTGCCGCTTCTCGTGACGGCGCTGCTGCCCCTGATATCCCTGGGGGTCTTGTGGCGCTGGCTGCCGCGCGCCGAGCATCACGCCGCGCCGGATGCGGCCGGCCTCAAGGCCGGCGATGCGCGCCTGCGCCGCCCCTTGCTGGTGGCGTTCGTGGCCATGTTCAGCGTTACCGTCGCGCAGGTGGTGGTGGGCTTCTTCGCGCTGGACCGGCTGCATCTGGATGCGGCGGCCGCGGCGCGCGCCGCCGGCATCGCCCTGACGGTGGTCGGCGTGGCGCTGATCCTGGCCCAGTTGCTGGTCCGCCGGCTGGGCTGGACGCCGGAGCGGCTGATCCGCATCGGATGCGCCGTCTCCGCCGTCGGCTTCGGTTCGGTCCTGTTCGCGGCGGGGCAGCCATCGCTGTGGGCCGGCTACTTCGTCGCGGCGGCGGGCATGGGGTGGGTGTTCCCCTCCGTGACCGCGCTGGCCGCCAATTCCGTGAATGCGAACGAGCAGGGCGCCACGGCCGGCGCCATCGCGGCGGCGCATGGGCTGGGCATGATCGCCGGGCCGCTAGCCGGCACGCTGGTCTATGACGCCGATCCGGGCGCGCCCTATGCGCTGATTGCCGTGCTGTTGGCGCTGGCGGCGTTGTGGCCGGCCCGCGCCAAGGGGGAAACGCCTCTTTCCGCCGCTATCGGGCGTTGACGTCGAGCGCCGTGACCCGGGTGAACCGCAGGGGCGTCACCGCCCGGATCTGCTTGATCTGGCCTGGCGCCAGCGGGCCGGATACGTCGTCGCGCACGCGGCCGATTTCCCGGCCCTGCTCGTCATACAGCACGAAGGTCAGCTGCACGCTATTGATGGGGCGGGCGGACTGGTTGGCGAGCAGCCCGGTGATGGCCGACACGTTCTGATTGACGTCCCGCACGGCCTGGACGTTGCCCAGCGTGACGCCATAGACCGGGCCTTGCGCGCTGGCGGCGCAAGACAGGCCGGCGAGCAGGGCGAAAGCAAGAACGGATTTCATGGCGGTCTCCCGTGTAGGCAGGCCTGCCTATCTCACCCCTTTCCGGACGCCGGCACAACGGGTCAAACGGATGAATGGGTAACAGCTTGCATGCCTTGGCCGCAAATTTACCGCCGAATGCGGCGCGGACATCGGAATATCGCGGAATCGCGGATTTCCCGGGCGCGGCCGCGGCGTTCGCGCCGCCGCTTCAGCGCGGCGTAAGCCTTGGCGATTCTTGACTTTCGGGGATCTTGCGCGGGCGTCCGGTTTGTTCGATGATGACCGGGCCGGCGATTTGGCCGGCGGATCGTGCGGCCCGCCATTGCGCCAGACTCCAGGCGCGCGGACGCCCAAGGGAGGAACCATGCTTTCCCGTACCAGCCAGTTGGCTTCTGCCATCCTGTTGTCCGCCTGCTTCGCCGGGGCAGCTTTAGCCCAGACCCCCGCCGCCACGCCCGCTCCCGCCAAGACGCCCACGCCGCAACAGCAGCGCATGGCCGACTGCAACAAGTCCGCGGAAGGCAAGAAGGGCGATGAGCGCAAGGCCTACATGAGCAGTTGCCTGAAGGGCGAGGCCGCGGCGCCGGCCAAACAGCTGACGCCGCAGCAGCAGAAGATGAAGGACTGCAACGCGAAGGCCGGCGAGCAGAAGCTGACCGGCGACAAGCGCAAGACCTTCATGAGCACCTGCCTGAAGGGCTAGGGCCTACACCGTCGCGACCGGTGTCACGGGCGAGCCGATGGCATGCGGCAGGCGCAGCGGAGGCGCCGTCAGCATGAAGTGGTGGCGGCCATTGGCGTGCAGCCAATCGGCCAGGTCCTTCAGGTACCACAGTTCGGCCAGGGGCAGGCCCAGCTTGAACAGGCAATGGTGGTGCAGGGGAAGCATGGCGCGCGGGCCGCTTTTCTCGCGCGCCGGGTAGGCCTCCACCGCGTAGTTGTCGGCGCAGATGGCGGCAATGCCGCTATCGGTGATCCATTGCAGCAGCGCGGCGTCGGTGCCGTCCAGCGCCGCGCCGTAGCGGTGCAGCACCTCGGCGTCGGGCTTGCCGTTCATGGCGACGACCGCTTCCGCGTAGCCGGTGCGCAGCACCAGCATATCGCCGGGCTCGACGCTAATGCCGTCCGTCTCCAGCACGTGCATCAGTTCCGCATGGCCGATCAGCGTGCGGCCGGGGCCGTAGTGGCGGAACAGGTCCACCAGCACGCCGCGTCCCTGCATGCCTTTCTGGGCCAGGTTCTCCACGCCCAGCTTGAGCGCCGCGGACGGGCCCCCGCTGTTGCAGCCGCAGCCGGTATGGTCGCCGTCGGCCGGCCCCACGATGTCCACGCCGGCCTGGAAGCCGTTGTAGTAGCGCAGCTCGGCGCGGCCGTCGCCGTCGGCATCGAACAGCGCGCCCACGTGCGCAAGCGCATCCCATTGGGTGGAGTACTGCATGGACAGCAGCACCTGGTCGTCGCTCAGTACGTCCACTGCGTCCGGATTGACGTTGCGCAGCGGGAAGTTCAGGTAGGGCGTGTCCGCGAGGCGGGTGGGGCTCAGCTGCGGCGGATGGCGGCGCGGGTTGAGCACGTTGCCGCCGGGCAGGTCCAGCGGCAGGGACAGGCAGAAGGTCTTGCCGGCGCGGATTTCGCGGGCTCCCTTCAGGACCTGTTCTTCCGTGATGAGATTCAGGCGGCCGAGTTGGTCGTCGGGCCCGAAGTCGCCCCAGTTGGAGCCTTCGGGCCGGTGTTTCCAGCGCTGCATGCGATCACTCCGTCAGGAAGTCGACGACCGCGCGGGTGAAGGCTTCCGGTTGCTCCCAGTTCGAGATGTGGGAGGTATTCAATTCCAGATAGCGGCCGCCGGGGATGGCGTTCGCCAGCTCGCGGCCCTGCGCGGGCGTGGCCGCGAGATCGTGCGTGCTGCTGATGACCAGCGTGGGCGCCGTGATGGAGGCCACCTGCTCGCGGAAATCGGCGTCGCGCAGCGCGGCGCAATTGCCCGAGTAACCGGCATCCGGCGTGCGGCGCAGCATGTCGATCAGCACCTGGGTCAGGCCCGGCTCCGCGGCGCGGTAGCCATCGGTGAGCCAGCGCTCGACGAGCGTGGGCGCCATGTTTTCCAGCTTTTGCTCGGCCACCGCGGCGATGCGCGCGCTCCAGCCTTCGGCCGATCCGATCCGCGCGGCGGTGTTGCACAGGATCAGCTTGCCCACGAGTTCGGGGCGCGCCAGCGCCAGCCACAAGCCGGTGGGGCCGCCCATCGACAGGCCGCAGAAGTGCGCGCGTTCGATGTTCAGGTGCGCGAGCAGCTCCGCGACGTCGTTGCCCAGCTGCTCGAAACTGTATTCGCCTTCGGGAACCGACGATTTGCCATGGCCGCGGGTGTCGTAGCGCAGTACGCGGAAATGCTTGCTCAGTTCGGGAATCTGGCGGGCCCACATATCGGAGCAGGTGCCCAGCGAATTGGAGAGCACGAGCACCGGCGCGTCGGCGGGGCCATCGATGACGTAATACAGCCGTGCCTGGCTGAGATCGGCGTAAGACATTGGGGAATTCCTAGGGGATAAGGCAACGGCCGCCCGGGGCGGCCGTGTCGGCATTACAGGTGGCAGGTGCCGTCGACGTAGGCTTTGCGCCAGCGCGTGATGGTCACGCGGTCGAACAGATCGGCCTTGGAGAACGGGTCGGCGTCGATGAACTGCTGCGCGGCTTCGCGCGTGTCCAGGTCAACGATGTACAGGCCGCCGCCGGCGTCCTTGCCGTCATCCTGCAGCTTGGCGCCGCAGGCCAGCAGCAGGCCCTTGTTGGCATCCAGGAACGCCAGGTGGGCGGCGCGGTGCCGCTGGCGGACTTCCTGGTGGTCGGGCTTGTCGAAGGTCTCGATGATGTACGGCATGGACGGCTCCTGTCAGATCGCGGAGGGATGGCGCGCCAGCGCCGTGACGTTGATATCCATATACGGGAACAGCGGCAGCGAGGACAGCAGCGTGTGCAGCTCGTCATTGCTTTCCACGTCGAAGATGCTGACGTTGGCGTAGCGGCCGGCCACGCGCCAGAGGTTTTTCCACTTGCCGTCGCGCTGCAGTTGCTGCGCCAGGGCCTTTTCGTCGGCCTTCAGCTTGTCGGCGCGGTCGGCGGGCATGTCGACGGGAAGATTGACCTGCATTTGAACCATGAACAACATGATGGACTCTCCTTGATGCCGCCCAGGCACGCGCCCGGACGGCGTATCGGCAAAAAACTCAGCGGGAAAATTTCAGCGGCAGGCCGGTGAGGCGCAGCAGCTCGTCGGCCGTGGTGTCGCCGAACATATCGATGACGGTGACCCCGTCGGCGCGGATGTCGAACACGGCGACGTCCGTATACACGCGCGAGACGCAGCGCACGCCGGTCAACGGGTAGGTGCAGGCCTCGACCAGCTTGCTCTGGCCTTCGCGGGTCTGCAGCTCCATCATCACGAACACGTCCTTTGCGCCGATGGCCAGGTCCATCGCGCCGCCCACGGCGGGGATGGCGTCGGGCGCGCCCGTGTGCCAGTTGGCCAGGTCGCCGTGCTGCGACACCTGAAAGGCGCCCAGCACGCAGATGTCCAGGTGGCCGCCGCGCATCATGGCGAACGAATCGGCGTGATGGAAGAACGAGCAGCCTGGCAGCTCGGTCACGGGCTGCTTGCCGGCATTGATCAGGTCATAGTCCTCCTGGCCCTTGGCCGGCGCGGGACCCATGCCCAGCATGCCGTTCTCGGTGTGGAGGATGACTTCGCGGTCGGCGGGCAGGTGGTTGGCGACGAGCGTGGGCAGGCCGATGCCGAGGTTCACGTAGGCGCCTTCGGGAATGTCCTGCGCGACGCGGGCGGCGATCTGGTCGCGGGTGAGTTTGGTGCTCATTGCTGCTCCTTGGCGGCCGGTTGGGCGTCGATCTGCACGACGCGCTTCACGAAGATGCCGGGGGTCACGACGGTTTCGGGGTCCAGTTCGCCCAGTTCGACCACTTCGCGCACCTGGGCCACGGCCACGCGCGCGGCGCTGGCCATGATGGGACCGAAGTTGCGGGCCGTCTTGCGGTAGACCAGGTTGCCCCAGCGGTCGCCGCGCTCGGCCTTGATGAGCGCGTAATCGGCGTGCAGCGGGTACTCCAGCACGTATTGGCGGCCGTTGATTTCGCGGGTTTCCTTGCCATCGGCCAGCGGCGTGCCGTAGCCGGTGGGCGAGAAGAACGCGCCGATGCCGGCGCCGGCGGCGCGGATGCGCTCGGCCAGGTTGCCCTGGGGCACCAGTTCCAGCTCGATCTTGCCGCTGCGGTACAGGCCGTCGAAGATCTGCGAGTCCACCTGGCGCGGGAACGAGCAGATGATCTTGCGCACGCGGTTGGCGCCCAGCAGGGCGGCCAGGCCGGTGGTGCCGTTGCCGGCGTTGTTGTTGATGATGACCAGGTCCTTCGCGCCCTGCTCCAGCAGGGCGTCGATCAGTTCCATGGGCTGGCCGGCCGTGCCGAAGCCGCCGATCATGACGGTGGCGCCGTCGGGTACGTCCGCCAGGGCGGCCGCCGCGCTTGCAACAAGCTTAGAAATCATGATGTTTGCTCATAGGTGGCGTGTCATAATTTGTTCTTCACTAGAACTTCCGTTCTGCTGAAGAACATCGTTTCATGGGGACCGGACAGCGTCAAGGCTGGCCGGCGCGGGCCGATCCCCATAGTCTGGAGTTGCCGCGATGGCAACGGATGGCTCGCCGACGGCGGGCTTTTTTCTCTTGGTGCATACGGATGGCTGAGCAAGAAACCCAGCAACCCAGCGACAGTTACGTGCAGTCCTTCGCGCGCGGCCTGTCGGTGATCCGGGCCTTCGGGCCCGACCGTTCGCAGATGACCCTGTCCGAGGTCGCGGCGCAGACGGGGCTGACGCGGGCGGGCGCGCGCCGCATCCTGCTGACGCTGGAGCACCTGGGCTACGTGACCGTCGACGGCCGCAAATTCGAGCTGACGCCGCGCATCCTGGAACTGGGCTATGCCTATCTGTCCGGCACGCCGCTGTGGAACCTGGCGCTGCCATACATGGAAGACGTGGCCGAGCTGACGCGCGAATCCTGTTCCGTGTCGGTGCTGGAGGGCGCGGACATCGTTTACATCCTGCGCCTGTCCACCCACAAGGTGATGACGATCAACCTGGCCGTGGGCAGCCGCCTTCCGGCCTGGGTGACGTCGATGGGCCGCGTGCTGCTGGCGGGCCTGCCCGAGGCCGAGCTGGACCGGGTGTTGGCGATGAGCCAGATCAAGGCCTACACGCCGCACACCGTCACCGGCATCGCCGAACTCAAGAGCGTGCTGGCCGGCGTGCGCGCCGACGGCTATGCCTGCGTGGCGCAGGAGCTGGAGCCCGGCCTGCAATCCGTGGCGGTGCCGATCATGGACCGCAGCGGCCGTGTGATCGCCGCGATGAACGTCAGCGGCCATGCCAACCGTTTTTCGCGCGAAGAGATGCTGGCGGCTTTCCTGCCGCCCCTGCGCCGCGCCGCCGACCAGATCAACCACGCCCTGCTGCGCCGCTAGGCTGGGCAGGAGAAGGGGGGAGGCGGGCGGCGTGCGCATGGCGTGCAGGGACGGCGTAGGCCGGCCTTAGAGGGGCGCGACGCCCAGCGTCGTCCCGCCGCAGACATACAGCATCTGGCCGGTGACGAAGCCGTTGTCCGGGGACAGGAAGAACATCGCGGCGCGCGCTACGTCTTCGGGCGTGCCCAGGCGCTTGACCACGATGCTGTTGATGATGCGTTCGGTCTGCGGGGCGCCGGCGGGATTGCTCTTGGTGAACAGGTCGGTGGCGATGGGCCCGGGGCCGATGGCGTTGACGGTGATGCCGTCGCCGCCCAGCTCCATGGCCAGCGTGCGCGTCAGGCCGACGAGGCCGGCCTTGGTGGCGGAATAGACCACGCGGTCCGGCTTGCCCAGGGCGGCGCGCGAGGACATGTTCACGATGCGGCCGAAGCCCGCTTCCCGCATGGCAGGCAGCGCCGCCTGGACCAGGATCAGCGCGGTCCGCAGGTGCAGGTTCACCACGTAGTCCAGGTCCGCCAGCGTGGCCGTGTCCGCCGTGCCAGGACGCGTCGCCCCGGCGTTGTTCACCAGGCCCACGATGCTGTAGGCCGCCGTGACTTCGGCGGCGACTTCCTTGGTGCGCGCTTCATCGGTCAGGTCGGCCTGATACGACACCAGCCCCGCCGGCGGATTCTCGGGCAGCTTGTAGTCGATGTTGACGACCTGATGGCCCGCATCCAGCAGCATGCGGACGATCGCCGCCCCAATCCCGGCGCTGCCGCCGGTCACGAGATACGCAGTAGGTTTGCTCATATCGGTTTCCCTTTCCAATTTCCGAATCCCGGCCTTCAAAACTTACGCCAGAACAATCCCATTCCACTATTGCGCCGTCTTGCCCAGACGGGGACACCGCCAGATCCGGCTCCGCCGGTCTGCAGGGGGCGCCCCCTGGGAGGCGCGCGTAAGCGCGCAGGGGGGGCATCAATGCGTCAAATAGCCCCACAGCAGGACGGCGGTGATGTGGATCACGCCCACCCACAGCATCATGATGACGGTATAGCCCATCACGTCGCGCAGCTTCAGCTTGGACAGCGCCAGCGCCGGCAGGATCCAGAAGGGCTGCACCAGGTCGTTCCAGGCATTGCCCAGCATGACGGCCATGGTGGTCTGGTTCAGCGCGCTGCCGATTTCCTTGGCGGCATCGATCATGAACGGGCCCTGGATGACCCAGTGGCCGCCGGCCGAGGGCGCGAAGAAGTTGATGACGAAGGAACTGATCAGGCCCCAGAACGGCAGGGTTTCGGGCGTCGCGACGTCGACGAACACCTGCGAGATGGTGGTGACCAGGCCGGACGCGGCCATGATGGCCATGATCCCGGCGTAGAAGGGGTATTGCAGGATGATGCCCGAGATCGTCTTGATGCCTTCGGTCAGCTTGGCCACGTAGGCGGCCGGCGTGCCCAGCAGGATGATGCCCAGGAACAGGATGATGAAGTTGATCAGGTTCAGGTCGAGCGAACCGCCGTCCATGAAGTGGAAGACCACGTAGGCCACGCCCAGCGCGCCGATCAGCAGGCTCAGGATGCGGCTGTTGTTCAGGCGCGAGGCCAGGGTGCCCTTTTCGAGCAGGTCCTCGGCGGCGTTGGACGAGCCGGCGTCGCGGTCGATGGCCGGATCCACTTCGATGACCTTCTCGCCCTTCTTCGGATGCAGCCAGGCATTGAGCAGCGGCAGCGTGACGATGATGACCAGGCTGGTGATCAGCATGGGCATCGAGAAGATGGTCTCCGACAGCGGGATCGTGCCCATCTGCTTGGCGGTGGGGTGGTTGGGCGTGGCCACCAGCACGGGAATGCTGGCCGACAGGCCCAGGCCGTACATGGTGAAGCCGCTGTAGGCGGCGGCAATGATCAGCGGATAGTGCACGCCCTTGACCTTGAGCGCCAGCTTCTTGGCGACGATGCCGCCGATGACCAGCCCGAAGCCCCAGTTCAGGTAGCTGCCGATGCCGCCGACCAGCGTCGCCACGATGATGGCGGTGTGCGGCTTGTGCACGTGGCTGACGATGCGGTTGAGCATGCGGTCGGTGAGCGGCGCGGTGGCCAGCACGTATCCCATGGCCAGGATCACGGCCATCTGGGTCGTGAAGGCCAGGAGGCTCCAGAAGCCATTGCCCCAGGCGCGGGTAATGTCGCCCAGGCCCTTGCCTTCGACGCCCATGGCCAGAAGCACGGTAAGCAAGGTCAGCGCGATCGCGAAGACGAAGGGATCGGGCAGATACTTGCGCATCAGCTCCGTGAAGAATGAAGCCAGTTTATTCATGGTGCCTCCAACAAACTCCGGTAAGGCTAAGTTTTCTCGTGTCTTGCGCCGTCCGGCGCCGGGTGCCGGCGGGGGCGGGTGGGACGATAGGTTTTCTTTGTGTGGTTGGGCTCGTGGCCCGATGGCGGCGGTGGCGGAAAGCCCCGCGCCTTATGTAGTGAATTCTTGCCGGCGCGGCCGTCAGGAGCCGCCGGCCTTGCTGTTGAGCCAGGCGGCGAGCTCGCCCAGCGCGGCGCTCTTTTCGCGCAGCACGCGTTCGCGGCGCTCGGGGCTCCAGGTGTAGAAGCCCTGGCCGCTCTTGGCGCCGATCTGTCCGCTTTCGACCTTGCTTTTCAGGAGCTCGGAGGGTTCGGTGCGGTTTTCCAGGTCTTTGTAGAGATAGCTGGCGATCGCGTAGTGCACGTCGATGCCGTTCATGTCGCGCTGCTCCAGCGGACCGGACAGCGCCAGGCGGATGCCGAGGCTCCACTTGACCACTTCGTCGATGTCCTCGGCGCTGGCGACGCCTTTTTCCAGCAGCGAGATGGCCTCGCGTGCCAACGCGTGCTGGATGCGGTTGGCGATGAAGCCCGGAATGTCCTGGCGCACCAGCACCGGCCGCTTGCCGGCGAACCGCAGCGTGGCCATCACCCGCGCCACCGTGTCCTCGGAGGTGTCGTCGTTGCGGACGACCTCAACCAGCGGGATGACGTCGGCGGGAGTGAAAAAGTGGGTGCCCACGAAACGGTCGCGGCGCACCACGGCGCTGGCGATCGCGTTGATGGACAGGCCGGAGGTGTTGGTGGCGAAGAGGGTGTGCGCGGGGCAGAGGGAATCGAGCTTGGCGAACAGGCCGCGCTTGAGCTCGAGGTTTTCCGGCACGGCTTCGATGACGAGGTCGCTGTTGCAGGCCGCTTCCAGGCCGGGGGAGACCTGGATGCGCTGCATGGCTTGCTGGACCCGCCCCGGCGCGTAGACGTTCAGCTGGCGGTCGATCGTCTGGAGCGCGCGCTCCAGGGCGCCTTCCATCGGGTCGATGAGGACGATGTTCAGTCCCTTCGAGGCGAAGAGCGCGGCAATGCCGCTGCCCATGGCGCCTGCGCCGACGATGGCGAGATTCTTGAGGGGAGTATCCATGATGGTTCGCTTGGGCTGACACGCCGGGCTTGCGGCGGGCACGCGCGGAACCAGGATGCTTTCCGTCTCTTCCGGGTGTGCCTTCCTGTGCGCCTGGCCAGAAAAATCATTGTGTTCTATATACGAACATTTGTGCGTATATAGAATTTATGAAAGAGATAGTACTAAAAGTCGCTGGGAGTGGACAAATCGGGAATTTTCGGTGTTCGCCTGGTGGACGCGTCGAGGCGGGCAAAGGGAAGGACGGGGAAGCGCCGTACTCTCCCCGCCCCAGGTAGCACGCCGGAAAGACTCAGCCCGAGTTGCGCAGGCCTGCCGCGATGCCGTTGATCGTCAGGTGGATCGCGCGCTGCACGCGCTTGTCGACCTCGGCCTGAGGGTTCTTCTGCGCCGCGCGGTGGCGCCTGATGAGTTCGATCTGCAGGTAGTTCAGCGGGTCGATGTACGCGAAGCGTTCGCGCAGCGAGGCCTGCAGCGTGGGGTTGTCGGCCAGCAGTTCGCGTTGCGTCAGCAGCTTCAGCATGGAGAGCGTGCGCGCGTGCTCGGCGCTGATGACGCCGAAGATACGTTCGCGCAGGCCCCGTTGCGGCACCAGCTGCGCGTAGCGGGCCGCGATCGCCAGGTCGGATTTGGCCAGCACCATTTCCATGTTCGACAGCAGGGTCCGGAAGGCGGGCCAGTCGCGCGCCATTTCGCGCAGCTGGGCCAGGCGGGCGCGCCGCGAGCGCGGCGCGTCGGGGGCGCCGGCTTCCAGATAGGCCTCGATGGCCGACCCCATGCCGTACCAGCCGGTCAGCATCAGACGGCATTGCGCCCAGGAAAAGCCCCAGGGGATGGCGCGCAGGTCTTCGATGTGCTGCCCCTTCTTGCGCGACGCGGGGCGCGACCCGATGTTCAGCCCGGCGATTTCGCTGATGGGCGTGGCGGCGAAGAAATAGTCGGAGAAGCCCGGGGTGTCGTAGACCAGCCCGCGGTAGGTGCGCTGCGCGGCGTCCGACATGAAGGACATGGCCGGGCCGTGATGGGCCATGTGCGCGTCTTCGGCGCTGGTGGCCTCCGCGCGCGGCGCCAGGCTGGACTCCAGCGTGGCGGCGACCAGCAGCTCCAGGTGCCAGCGGCCGACCTCGGCATCCTTGTACTTGCTCTGGATGACTTCGCCCTGCTCGGTCAGGCGGATCTGTCCGGCGACGGTGCCCGGAGGCTGCGCCAGGATGGCGTCGAAGCTCGAGCCGCCGCCGCGTCCCACCGAGCCGCCGCGGCCATGGAACAGGCGCAGCCGCACGTGCCGGGCCGAGAACACGTCCACCAGGGCGCGTTCGGCCTGGTATAGCGACCAGTTGGACGTCAGGAAACCGCCGTCCTTGTTGCTGTCCGAATAGCCCAGCATGACTTCCTGCGCGCCGTTCTGGGCCAGCTTCACGCGCTGGCGGATCTCGGGCAGGTCGAGCCAGGCGGCCATGATGCCGGCGCCGCGCTGCAAGTCGGGAATGGTTTCGAAGAGCGGTACCACCATCAGGCCGTCCTCGGCCGCGATGCCCTGGCCGGCGGGCGCGATCAGGCCGGCCTCTTTTTGCAGCACCATGACTTCCAGCAGGTCGCTCAACGTTTCGGTGTGCGACACGATGGTCTGGCGCACGGCCTGCTTGCCGTAGCGGGCGCGCCCGGCGGCGGCCGCGCGCAGCACGGCCAGTTCGCGCGTGGTGTCTTCGCTGTAGGCGATCCACGGCGAAGCCAGCGGACGCGCCTGCGCCAGTTCGGCGCGCAGCAGCGCTACGCGCTCGTCCTCGTCCAGCGCCAGGTAGTCCAGCGGCTTGCCGCCCTGCTGCACGCCGGCGCGCGCGAACAGCTCGGCCAGGGCGCGCTCGTGCACGTCGGAGCTCTGGCGCAGGTCGACCGTGGCCAGGTGGAAGCCGAAGACCTCCACGGCCTGCTGCAAGCCGGCCAGGCGCAGCCTGGCGATGGGCGAGCCGTGATGGGCGGCCAGCGATGCTGCAATGACGGCGAGGTCGGCGGACAATTCCCTAGGCGTGTCGTAAGCGGGGGCGGCGACGGTGCTGCGCCGCGCCAGGTCCTGGCCCGTGAGGCGCTGCGCGGTGGCGGCCAGCCGGGCGTACACGCCGACCAGCGCGCGGCGGTAGGGCTCGTCGCGCCGGTGCGGCGAATCGTCGCCGCTGGCCTCGGCCAGGGCCAGCAGCTCGGCGTCAACGGCGATCAGCAAGGTGGTGACGGACAGTTCCGCGCCCAATGCGTGCACTTCCTGCAGGTAGTGCTCGAACAGCACGGTGGCCTGGCGCAGCAGGGCGCGCTCGAGGGTGCTGGCGTCCACGTTCGGATTGCCGTCCCGGTCGCCGCCGATCCAGCTGCCCATGCGCAGGAAGGGTTCCAGCGGCGGGGGCGGGGCGGAGAAGGGCTTGGCGGATTCGCGGTTCAGCAGCTTGGACAGGTCTCCGTACAGGCGCGGAATGACTTGCAGGAAGGTGCTGCGGTAGTACGAGAGCGCGTTCTCGATTTCATCGGCCACCGTGAGCCGGGTATAGCGCAGCATGCGGGTCTGCCACAGCGTGGCCACGCGGCCCAGCAGCGACGCGTCCAGGTCGGCCAGCTCCTCCGGCGTGAGCGGGCCTTCGCGCTGTATCAGCGCGGCGGCGATCTCGCGATGCACGTCCAGCGTGCTCTTGCGCTGCACCTCGGTGGGGTGGGCGGTGAGCACGGGCATCACGCAGGCGTCGGCCAGCAGGCGGCGGATGCGCGCCACGCCCACGCCATGCCGGCCGAGCGCCTGCACGGCTTCGCGCAGGCTGCCGCGCGCCGGCGCGTCGTCGGCGATGGCGCGGGCGCGCTGGCGGCGGTTCTGGTCGCGGTCTTCGGCGATGTTGGCCAGGTGCAGGAAGTAACTGAAGGCGCGGGCGACGGAGTTGGGGTCGCTGCCCTGCAGGCGCTTGACGCGCTGCTCCAGCAGCTTGCCGTCGGCATCGTTGCCCTCCCGGCGGAACTTGACGGCGGTGCGGCGCAGGGTCTCGATGGTGTCGAAGACGCGCTTGCCTTCGCATTCCTCGATGACGGTTCCGAGTAATCGGCCTAACAGCCGGATATCGTGACGCAAGGGTTCTGCTGAATCGGACTGCTGGCGGATAGCTTTCATCGGGCGGGGATCCGTCGGGCTGCTGGAGGGAAGGAGGGAGTGGGGCGTTGCAGGTGAACCGTAAATGAAACCTCTTCGATTTTACGCAGCCTTCCTTACGGCAAAGCGGCGAGGCTGCGTTAAAGTTCGCTAAGGGCCTGTTTACGCGAAAGCAAGGCCCGCTTCCCTCTCATTCCCAAAGCGCCATCTATGCAAAACCATCAACGTCGCGCGCTCGTGCTGTTTTCGGGCGGCCAGGATTCCACCACCTGCCTGGCCTGGGCGCTGGACCGGTATGCCCATGTGGAAACCGTGGCGTTCGATTACGGGCAGCGCCATCACATCGAGTTGTCCGCGCGCCTGAACGTGCTGCGCGACATCCGCGAGAATTTCCCCGACTGGGCGCCGCGCCTGGGCGAAGACCATCTGCTGGACCTGAAGGTGCTGGGCCAGGTGGGCGACACTGCCATGACGAGCGACCGCGCCATCGAGATGCAGGCCAACGGCCTGCCCAACACCTTCGTGCCCGGACGCAACCTGCTGTTCCTGACCCTGGCCGCCGCCCTGGGCTACCGCCGCCAGCTTGACGTGCTGGTGGGCGGCATGTGCGAAACGGATTTCTCCGGCTACCCCGACTGCCGCGACGACACCATCAAGGCGCAGCAGGTGGCGCTGGGCCTGGGTCTGGGCTCCCGGGTCACCATCGAGACGCCGCTGATGTGGATCGACAAGTCGGAGACCTGGGCGCTGGCCCATCGGCTGGGGGGCGACGCCCTGATCGAGACCATCGTCGAGGAAAGCCACACCTGCTACCTGGGCGAGCGCGGCGCGCGGCACGACTGGGGCTACGGCTGCGGCGAGTGCCCGGCCTGCAAGCTCCGGAAGATCGGCTGGGAAAAATGGGTGGTCGCGTCCGCCGCCGAGGGCTGAGGCGATCCGGCCGTCCGCCATCGACAACCATGCAGACCATATGCGTGTGAGGGCGTTGCCCGAACCCGGGCCCGATGCCGAGATCCGCAAGCCGCTGGAGCGCGTGCGCATCGGCGATCGGGACTGGTGCCGGGTCGAGACGGAAGCGCATGCGGTCGAACGCGCGGGCCGCCGCGGCATTGAGGCGTCCGCCGGTCAGCAGCGCGCGATGAACTTCCATCTCAGCGCGAAGGCCGCCGCGCAGATCGCCGCGGCCAGGCCGACGGACACCGCCATCGCGCCCCGCGCGCCGTGGCTTTGCACGAAATAGGCGTAGGCCACCGGCGCGGTGGCCGTCAGCAGGAAGCTGGGAATCAGCAGGGAGCCGACCAGCGCGCCGTAACTGCGGAAATCGAACAGCGCCAGCGGCAAGGTGCCGCGGGTGATGGTCATCAGGCCGTTGCAGGCGCCGTACAGCAATGCGTAGGCTGCGGTGGCGTACAGGTTGCCGCCGGACAGCAACGCCAGCAGGAAGCACAGCGGCAGCACCGTTGCGACGGCCAGCGTGAGGGTCAGCGGATGCAGGCGCGATCCCAGCGCGACATCGGCCAGCCGGGCCGCGAACTGGCCCACTCCCCACAGCGCGGCGACGCCGACGGCCGCCGCCGCGGCGAGCCCCAGCCCGGACAGCAGCGAGATCAGGTGCGCCGCGTTGCCGGCCGCCAGGAAGTTGGTCAGCATCGCGATCACCGCGTAGAGCACGCCCGCCAGGCGGCGTTCGGCAGGGCTGCGGACCAGGCCCGAGAAGGTCTTGTCCCTGCCGCCGGCGGGGGCGGCGTAGCGTTCGCGCGGAAGCGCAAGGTACAGCGGCAGCGTGCCCAGCGCCAGGGCGCCGTACGCCAGCACCGCGCCGCGCCAGCCCAGCCAGGCCGCCAGCGCATGGCCCACCGGCCACATCACGGTGGATGCCAGGCCGCCGAACAGCGTGATCTGGGACATCGGGCGGCGCGCCGTGGGGCCGGCCGCCCGGGCCAGGGACGCGAATGCCGCGTCGTACAGGCACAGGCGCATGCCGATTCCCAGCAGGATCCATGCCGCGTAGTAGAGAGGCAGGCCGTGCGCGGCCGCCAGCACCGCGCAGCCCAGCGCGGCCACCACGGCGCCTGCGGGCATGACGCGGTGCCCGCCCCAGCGGTCGACCGCCATGCCGGCAAGCGGCGACACCATGGCCATTACCACGATGGCCGCCGAGAAGCCGCCGTAGATGGCGGCGGGGTTCCATCCCAGGTCGGCCGCCATGGCCGGGCCCAGGGCGCCGATGAGGTAGAAGGTAACGCCCCAGCCGACCAGTTGGGTCAGGCCCAGGCAGACGATGGCGCGGGGCGTGATCACGGCCGCTGCGGCGGCGTTGCATCGCCTTCGCCCAGTGCGCGCTGCATCAACACCGTGTCGCGCCATTCTCCATGCTTGTGTCCCACGGAGCGCAGCGTGCCGACGGGATGGAAGCCCTGGCGGGCATGCACCGCCAGCGATGCCGCGTTGCGGCTGTCGCCCACCACGGCCAGCATCTGCCGCCAGCCGCCTGCGGTGCAGCGGGCGATCAGTTCGGCGAGCAGCCTGCCGCCGATGCCCAGGCCGGAGCGGCCGGCTTTCACATAGACCGAATCCTCGACCGTATGGCGGTAGGCCGGGCGCGGGCGGTAGGGCGTGACGTAGGCGTAGCCCACGATCTCGCCGGCGATCTCGGCTACCAGGTAGGGCATGTCCTTTTCCAGCACCGCGGCCCGGCGCTGGCGCATTTCCTCGATGGACGGGGGCTCCAGTTCGAAGGAGGCGGTGCCATGCCGCACGTGGTGGGCGTAGATGGCCTTGATGGCGGGAAGATCGGCTGGCGCGCTGTCGCGGATGCGCACGGTGGTGGCGTTGGATGGCATGGAAGAAATCAGGGAGGAAGCGAGTTGCCAGTGTCGCGCAAGGCAATCTATTAATAAAGCTTTGGTTTATTATGATTTTTATAAGTAAAACTTTGGATAAGCGGCGATGCGTGGCCTCAACCTGGACCAATTGCGCACCTTCGCGCTGGTGATCGAACTGGGCAGTTTCTCCGCCGCGGCTGAGCGCAGCGGCGTGACGCAGCCCGCCGTCAGCCTGCAGGTCCGCCAGCTCGAGCGGCGCTTCGGCCTGAAGCTGGTGGAGCGCGTCGGCCGCCGCGCTGGCCCCACCGCGGCCGGAGCGGAGCTGCTGGCGCACGTCCGTATCATCGACGCCGCGCTGGCCCAGGCCGAGCTCGCCATGACGGCGCACGCGTCCCAGGTGGCCGGGCGCATCAGGCTGGGAACGGGCGCCACCGCCTGCACCTACCTGCTGCCGCCGCTGCTGGCCGACCTGCGGCGCCGCTTTCCGGCGCTGGATATCGTCGCCAGCACGGGCAATACCGCGGACATGCTGCGCGGGCTGGAGAACAACACGCTGGACATAGGCCTGGTCACGTTGCCGGCGCCGGGCCGCATGTTCCAGGTGACGCCGGTGCTCGAAGACGAATTCGTGGCGATCTTTCCCGCGGGCGATCCCTCGCTCGTTCCCGCTGCCGCCACGCCGCAGGCGCTGGCGCGGCTGCCGCTGGTGCTGTTCGAACCCGGCGCGCGCACCCGGCGGCTGGTGGACGACTGGTTCGAGGCGGCCGGCGTGGCCGCCAAGCCCGTCATGGAACTGGGCAGCACCGAAGCCATGAAGGAAATCGTCGGGGCCGGGCTGGGTTGCGCCGTGCTGCCCCGGCTGTCGGTATCGGGCGCAGGCCAGCGCCCGGCGCTCGAGGTCCGGTCGCTGGCGCCGCGCCTGTCGCGCAGCCTGGCTATCGTGCTGCGCCGGGATAAGCCGTTGAGCCGGGGCCTGCGGCATCTGCAGGAGTCGCTGCTGGCGTTGCGTGGGTGAACGCATAAGGGTGGAACACGTCCACCGGCAGTTGGTTGCAGGCCTCGATGCAGGCGCGCACGGCCGCCATGTCCGAAAAATCCAGGCCGCTGCGGATGCCGTGCAGGTCCAGGTTCATGGCCAGCGTCACCAGGTCCACATTGCCGGTGCGCTCGCCGTTGCCGAACAGACAGCCCTCCACGCGCTCGGCGCCGGCCAGCACCGCCAGCTCCGCCGAGGCCACGGCCGTCCCGCGGTCATTGTGCGGATGCACGCTCAGGACGATGCTGTCGCGGCGCGCCAGGTGGCGGTGCATCCATTCGATCTGGTCTGCGTAGACGTTGGCCGGGGTGCATTCCACGGTGGACGGCAGGTTGACGATCATTTTGTTTTCGGGCGTCGGGCCCCAGGCGGCGCTGACCGCATCGCACATCTCCAGCGCGAATTCCAGCTCGGCCAGGCTGAAGGTCTCGGGGGAGTATTCGTAGATCCATTGCGTTTCGGGGCGCGCATCCGCCAGCGCCCGGATTTGGCGCGTGCCGGCCAGCGCGATCTCCTTGATTTCGGCCTTGCTCATGCCGAACACGATGCGGCGCCATTGCGCAGCGATGGGGGCGTACAGGTGCACGATGGCGCGGGGAACGCCGCGCAGCGATTCGAAGGTGCGTTCGATGAGGTCCGGACGCGACTGGGTCAGCACTTCGATGGTCACGTCCTCGGGAATGCGGCGTTCCTCGATCAGCTTGCGCACGAAGTTGAAGTCCGTGTCCGAGGCCGAGGGGAAAGCCACTTCGATTTCCTTCAGTCCCACGGCCACCAGTTGTTCGAAGCAGCGCAGCTTGCGCGCCGCGTCCATGGGCTCGATCAGGGCCTGGTTGCCGTCGCGCATGTCGGTGCTCATCCAGATCGGCGGCGCCGTCAGCCGGCGCGACGGCCAGGTGCGTGCGCCGTAGTCGCGGGTGAAGGGAAGGGTGGGGCGGTATTTGTGTTGGGGCTGGTCGAGCATGGAAACCTCCGGCCGCGGGGCGCGGCGCGTGTCGGCCGCCCGCGTATGCAAGGGGGGGGGACGGCCAAGTCGGGGGGAGGTGGCGTCAGGACCCGTCAGGGGCCCAGGGCTGCCGGGCGGCCACGGAGCGCAAGGCCCGGCAACCGCGCGCTAGTCGCAGCGCCCGCGCGCGGCCCGCCGGCGCCAGGGCGGCGTGGAGGTCGGCGGAGGCGGACGAGCGGGGCATGGGCGTATCGGCGTGGGGAAATGCGGCAGGGGATGCGAGGATGATAGGTACACTGGGAAAGACCGTCTAACGCCATTCGGACCGCAATCGTCGCAAAATGGACAAGCCCGCATCCGCCGCATCCGCGTCCAGCCCTCGCAAGCCCGCGGGCCTGGACCTTTTTCCCTACGAATCCTCGACACGCCCCGTGGCCGGACTGGCCGTGGACTATGAAGACGGCCACCGCATCCGGCGGCACCGGCACCGGCGCGCCCAGCTGGTCTACGCGATCTCGGGCGTCATGGTGGTGGATACGCCCGCCGGCATCTGGGTGGTGCCGCCCACGCGCGGCGTCTGGGTGCCGGCCTGGATGCCGCACGGCATCCGCATGAGCGGCGAGCCGCGCATGCGCACCGTGTTCGTTGAGCCGGGAGCGGCCGCGCACCTGCCCGCGGCGTGTTGCGTGCTGTCCATCTCGCCGTTGCTGCGGGAATTGATGGTGGCGGCGGCCGAGGTGCCGCTGGACTGGGCGCCCGACACGCGCGATGGCCGCCTGATGCTGCTATTGCTGGATGAGTTGCGCCAGGAGCCCGTGCTGCCCCTGCATCTGCCGCAGCCCTCCGAACCGCGCCTGGCGCGCATCTGCCGCGCCATCGTCCGCCATCCGGAACGCCAGGACGGCGCGGCGGACTGGGCGCGCGAGCTGGGCGTGGATCCGAAGACCGTGCATCGCCTGTTCCTGCGGCATACGGGCATGACGTTCGGGCGCTGGCGCCAGCAGGCGCGCCTGCTGGCGGCCATGGAACGCCTGGCGCGCGGCGAGCGCGTGCTGGACGTGGCGCTGGACCTGGGCTATGAAAGCCCCAGCGCGTTCGCGGCCATGTTCCGCAAGGCCGTGGGCGAGCCGCCCAGCGCATTTGCGGCGCGCGGCATGGCGTCCGCCTGACGGCCGTGAAGGGGCTCCAAGGCCGCCGGAAAGCGGCAGGGCCCGGAACCAGCGTATTATTTACCGTTTTGCCGCCCACGCTAACAGAACCAGCCTGAGACAAATCATGCCGCACTACCGTTCCCGCACCTCGACCCACGGCCGCAACATGGCCGGCGCCCGCGCCCTGTGGCGCGCCACCGGCATGAAGGACGGCGATTTCGGCAAGCCCATCATCGCGGTCGTGAACTCGTTCACGCAGTTCGTGCCGGGCCACGTGCACCTGCGCGACCTGGGCGCGCTGGTCGCCAAGGAGATCGAAGCCGCCGGCGGCGTTGCCAAGGAATTCAACACCATCGCCGTGGATGACGGGATCGCCATGGGCCACGGCGGCATGCTGTATTCGCTGCCCTCGCGCGAACTGATCGCCGATTCGGTGGAGTACATGGTCAACGCGCACTGCGCCGACGCCATGGTCTGCATCTCGAACTGCGACAAGATCACCCCGGGGATGCTGATGGCCGCGATGCGCCTGAACATCCCGGTCGTGTTCGTGTCCGGCGGCCCGATGGAAGCGGGCAAGGTGAAGTCGCCCACCGATGGCAAGGTCGTCGCCAAGATCGACCTGATCGACGCCATGATCAAGGCCGCCGATCCCAACGTGTCGGACGCCGACGTGGCCGAAGTCGAGCGCAGCGCCTGCCCCACCTGCGGCTCCTGTTCCGGCATGTTCACGGCCAACTCGATGAACTGCCTGACCGAAGCCATCGGCCTGGCGCTGCCGGGCAATGGCACCATCGTGGCCACGCACGCCTGGCGCCGCGGCCTGTTCGAACAGGCCGGCCGCCTGGTCGTCGATCTCTGCCGCCGCTACTACCAGGAAGACGACGCGTCGGTCCTGCCGCGCAGCATCGCCACCAAGAGCGCGTTCCAGAACGCGATGGCGCTGGACGTGGCCATGGGCGGTTCCACCAACACCGTGCTGCACTTGCTGGCCGCGGCGCAGGAAGCCGGCGTGGACTTCACCATGGCCGACATCGACCGTATTTCGCGCAAGGTGCCGTGCCTGTGCAAGGCGGCGCCCGCCACCGACAAATACCACATCGAAGACGTGCATCGCGCCGGCGGCATCCTGGGCATCCTGGGCGAGCTGGCGCGCGCCGACCTGCTGGACCTCTCCTGCGGCAACGTGCACAGCGGCACGCTGGGCGACGCCATCCGCAAGTGGGACGTGGGCGGCGGCGCGGGCGAAGACGCGCAGAAGTTCTACCGGGCGGCGCCTGGCGGTATTCCCACCACGGTGGCCTTCAGCCAGGACGCGACCTTCCTGACGCTGGATACCGATCGCAAGACGGGCTGCATCCGCAGCAAGGAAAACGCCTACTCGAAGGACGGCGGCCTGGCCGTGCTGTACGGCAACCTGGCGGAAAAGGGCTGCATCGTGAAGACGGCCGGCGTGGACGAATCGCAATGGGTCTTCACCGGCCGCGCGCGCGTCTTCGAAAGCCAGGACGCCGCGGTGGAAGGCATCCTGGGCGACCAGATCGTTCCGGGCGACGTGGTGGTGATCCGCTACGAAGGCCCCAAGGGCGGTCCGGGCATGCAGGAAATGCTGTATCCCACGTCCTACCTGAAGTCCAAGGGCTTGGGCAAGAGCTGCGCGCTGTTCACCGATGGCCGCTTCTCGGGCGGTTCGTCGGGCCTGGTGATCGGCCACGCCTCGCCGGAAGCGGCGGAAGGCGGCACGATCGGCCTGGTGGAAGAGGGCGACGTGATCGAGATCGACATTCCGAACCGCAAGATCCATCTTGCCGTTTCCGACGAGGAACTGGCGCGCCGCCGCGCCGCCATGGATGCGCGCGCCGACGGCTGGGAACCCGTGGGCCGCGAACGCGTGGTGTCGCAGGCGTTGCAGGCTTATGCGGCGCTGGCGACTTCGGCGGACCGCGGGGCCGTGCGGGATTTGTCGCAGTTGAAGCAGAAGCGTTGATCGCTTTCTTTTGAAGAGCGGCGTCCCGTTGGGGCGCCGTTTTTTTTTGCGGGGAAAATTCTTCGTAGGCCGCCCGTTGGGGCGGGCAGCCGGCGGCTCGGATTGCCGCGCGGGCCAGAATTATTTGCACGGGGAAAGCTTGCCGCGCGCGCCATCCATCCGGCGGCGGGGTTAAAGTGGCGATAACGTCGGCGCGCAGCGGCATCACGGCGACGCAAGACCCGGCGTAAGCCCCAAAAGGCCGCCCGCGCGGCCGGCCTGGGGCGGGCACCGCAAGCTCTTCCGCTCCCCCGGTCACCGCCGCGCCGGGCGCCTGAAGACCTCAAACCAGCCCCCCGACGGACACGCTATAAGGAGCCAGCCCCATGTCCCTGAACTCTGATGCATTGCGGCTGTTCCTGGGCGTCGTGGATGCGGGATCCCTTAGCGCGGCCGCGGAAGTGCTGGGCCACACCGCTTCCGGCGTCAGCCGGGGATTGTCGCGGCTGGAAGAAGACCTGGGCGTTACGTTGTTGAACCGGACCACGCGCCGCATGGAACTGACCGAAGAGGGCAAGCATTTTCTCCCCAAGGCGCGGCAGATCGTGGCGTCGCTGGAAGAGGCGGAAGAGTGCATGCGCAAGGTGCATCAGCGGCCCGCGGGGCGCTTGCGGGTGGATGCGTCGGTGCCGGTGATGCTGCATTGCGTGGTGCCCCATGTGGGGGATTTCCGCCGCGAATACCCGGGGATTTCGCTCGAACTCACCAGCAACGACCGCATCGTGGATCTGATGGAGCACCGCACCGACGTGGCGCTGCGCATGGGGCCGCTTACCGACTCTTCGCTGCACGCGCGCGCGCTGCGGCCGTCCCCGAGATGGGTGATGGCCAGTCCGGACTACATCGCCCGGCGCGGCGCGCCGGAAACCGTGGCGGATCTGGCCTCGCACGAGGTGCTGGGCTTCACCCAGCCCGAAAGCCTGAATGTGTGGCCCTTGCGTCATGCGGGAGCGTCGAGCTACCTGGCCGTGCCCACGCTGGCGACCTCCAGCGGCGAAACGCAGCGGCAGCTGGCGCTGCGCGGGGTGGGCATCGCCTGCCTGTCCGATTTCGTGGTGCGCGAGGACATCAAGGCCGGCAGGCTGGTGAAGCTGATGGAGTCCGAGCACACGGACTACCTGCAGCCCATGCACGCCGTATATCACCGCAACACGCAGCTGTCGCGGCGGATCGCGTGTTTCCTGGATTTCTTCGCGGCGCGCATGTGATTCCCGCGCGCGCGGGCCGCGCGCAGGCGTGGCCCGCGGTCCCGCTCAGGCGTGCAAGGCGCGGCCGAAGGCCGACAGCACCGATTCGTGCAGGGTTTCCGACAGCGTCGGATGCGCGAACACGGTATGCATCAGGTCTTCCTCGGTGGCTTCGAGCGAAGCCGCCACGCCGTAGCCGGTGATCAGTTCCGACGCTTCCGGATGGATGATGTGCGCGCCCAGCAGTTCGCCGCTCTTGGCGTCGAACACGGTCTTCACCAGACCCTGATCCTCGCCCATCGCGATCGCCTTGCCGTTGCCGGCAAACGAGAACTTGCCGACGCGGATCTCGCTGCCCGTCTGTTTGGCATGCTCGCGCGCGCGCGCCTCCGTCATGCCGATGCTGGCCACCTGCGGATAGGAATAGGTGCAGGCAGGGATGCGCAGCGGGTCGATGGGATGCGCCGGCTTGCCGGCGATCGCCTCCACGCACAGCACGGCCTCGTGGCTGGCCTTGTGGGCAAGCCAGGGAGCGCCGGCCACGTCGCCGATCGCGTAGACGCCGGGCTCGTCCGTCCGGCACAGGCCGTCGGTGACGATGTGGGTTTTCTCCACTTTGACGCGGGTGCGTTCCAGGCCGAGGTTTTCCACGTTGCCCACGATGCCGGCGGCGACGATGACGCGCTCGATTTCCAGCTCGCTCTGCTTGCCCTGCTGCGCCAGCACCACCTTCACTCCCGAGGCGGTCGGGGACGAGGCCTTGACCGCACACTGCGTCAGCACACGGATGCCTTGCTTCTCGAAGGCCTTGCGCGCCAGCTGCGAGATTTCGGCGTCTTCCTGAGGCAGGATCTCGGCCGTCATGTCGATCAGCGTGACTTCGGCGCCCACCGCGCGGTAGAAGCTGGCGAATTCCGCGCCGATGGCGCCCGCGCCCACCACCAGCAGCGATTTCGGGATCCCGGCGGGAACCAGGGCCTGGCGATAGGCCCAGATGCGTTCGCCCACCGGCAGCGCCGGCAATTCGCGCGCGCGCGCGCCGGTGGCCAGGACGATGTGCGGAGCCGACAGCGTGGCGCCGCTATCCAGCGCCAGCTTGCCAGCGCCCGCCAGCCTGGCGCTGGCGGCGAACACCGTCACGCCATTTTTCTTCATCAGGTGGGCCACGCCCTGGCCCAGGCGGCCCGCCACCTTGCGCGAGCGCGCCACCATGGCGGCCAGGTCGGGACGGGCTTCGCCCGCGCCCGCGACGCCGTATTGCGCGGCTTCGCGGCACGCGCGCAGCACGGTGGCGCTGTGCAGCAGGGCCTTGGTGGGGATGCAGCCCCAGTTCAGGCAGATGCCGCCCAGTTCGGCGCGTTCCACCAGCGCTACCGACATGCCCAGCTGGGCGCCGCGGATGGCGGCCACGTAGCCGCCGGGCCCGCCGCCCACCACGATGAGGTCAAACGTCGTCTTCGTCATGGCGGGGCTCACAGCAGGATGCGCACGGGATTTTCGATCAACTGGCGGAATGCGGCCAGCCAGCGCGCGCCGACGGCGCCGTCCACCACGCGGTGGTCGGCCGACAGGGTCACCGTCATGACGGAAGCCGCGACGAGCGCGCCGTCCGCGTCCACGACGGGGCGGCGCTCGGCCGCGCCCACCGCCAGGATGGCGGCCTGCGGGGGATTGATGATGGCCGCGAACTGTCCGATGCCGTACATGCCCAGGTTGCTCACCGTCAGCGATCCGCCGGTGAATTCCTCGGGCTTGAGGCGATTGATCTTGGCGCGTCCGGCCAGCTCGACGATTTCGCCGGCGATGGCCGACAGCGGCTTTACGTCGGCGTCCCGCACGATGGGCGTGACCAGTCCGCCGTCGGTCGCCACCGCCACGGAGATGTCGGCGCCGGCGTGGTATTCGACGGCGTCGTCGTGCCAGCTGGCGTTGACCTCGGGCACTTCGCGCAGGGCCAGCGCGGCGGCGCGCACGATGAAGTCATTGACCGACAGCTTCACGGCGCCGCCCTGGTTGGCCTGGGCGCGCAATGCGAGCAGGGCGTCCATCCGGCAGTCCACCGTCAGGTAGAAGTGCGGCACGTTCTGCTTGCTTTCGGTCAGGCGGCGGGCGATGGCGCGGCGCATGCCCGTATGCGGCACGCGGCGCGCGGCCGGGCGGCCGGCCAGGGGCGCGGCCGCGGCGGTCGGCGCGCGGTCCCGCGCCGCTTCCACGTCGCGGCGGACGATGCGGCCGTGCGGGCCGGTGCCGGTCACGCCCAGCAGGTCCACATGCCACTGCGCGGCCAGGCGGCGGGCCAGCGGGCTGGCGAACAGGCGGCCGCCGGGGATGGGGGCGTTCGGGGCGGCAGCGGGCGCCTGCGGCCCGGGACCGGCCGCGGCGGGCGCGGGGGCCGTGCTGGCGGACGCTGCCGCGGGCTCGGCAGGGGCGGCCGGGGCGTGCGCGGCCGCGCCGCTTTCCGCCAGGGCGCGATCGATCGCCGAGGCGTCTTCGCCTTGCGCCAGCAGCACGCCGATCACGGTGTTCACCGGCACCGATGCGGCGCCGGCCTGCACCACGATGCGGCCCAGCACGCCGGCCTGCTCGGCGTTGATTTCGACGATGGCCTTCTCGGTTTCGATTTCCGCCAGCGCGTCGCCCACGGCGACGGTGTCGCCTTCTTTCTTGAGCCACTGATGCAGCGTGCCGCCCGAGGTGTCGGCCGCGACGGATGGGAGTTTGATAAGGTGTGCCACGTTGTTCGTCCTATTGTTCGGCGCCGGCCAGGTCGGGCCGGTAGGAGGCGGGGTCGTCGTATTCGACCAGTTCCAGCACGTTCCCCTCGGGGTCGCGGAAGAATGCCAGCCAGGTGCCGGGCCGCACTTCCATCGGGGCCGGCTTGCTGTCGAACGCCACGCCCTTGGCCTCCAGGTCGCGCACCAGGCCGGGCAGGTCGCGAACGATGAAGGTGAGGTAGGTCGCGCCCTGGCGGTCGAGGATGGCGGCGCCGCGCGCGGCGGCTTCGGGCGCCACCGCGGGCTGGAGCAGCTTGATGCGTTCGCCATAGGGCGTCTGCAGGCGGGCGACGTCATACCCGTGCCGCGTCAGGCCGGTGGCCTGCGCCTTGTCGGCAGGGACGTTCACGCGGTTGACGAGCTTCAGGCCGATCACGTCGATGTAGAAGGCCAGCAGCGCGTCCAGGTCGGCGCAGCAGATGCCGACCTCCATCGGCACCGTCATTCGCAGGGGGGCATTCATGCTTTTTCCCCCAGGTCGGCCAGCACGTCTTCCAGCCCGGCCACGACTTCCTCGGTGTCCGCGAACGCGGCGCGCTCCAGCACCTTGGAAATGCTGGGCGAAGCCTCGCCGCCGGTCACGCGCTTGACGGGCTGGTCCAGCCAGTCGAAGTAGCGGCGCTGGATTTCGTCGGCCAGCATCGCGCCGTAGGACGTGCCGCGCGCGCCTTGTTCCACGATCAGCACGTTGTTGGTCTTCCGGATGCTGGCGCCGATGGTGTCCCAGTCCAGGCTGGCGCGGTCCAGGGTGCGCAGATCGATGACTTCCGCGTCCACGCCGGCCTCTTCCGCGGCCTTCAGCGCGCGGCTGACCATGGAGAGGTAGGTCAGGATGGTGACCTTGCCGCCCTCGCGGCGCACGCGGGCCTTGCCGAACGGGATGGCATAGTCCAGGTCGTCCGTGGGCACTTCGCCCGAGGAGGCGTACAGGTCCACGTGCTCGATCACCAGCACCGGGTCCTTGGAGGCCAGGGCGGTGTTCATCAGCCCGACGTATTCATAGGGCGTGGACGGCGCGACGATGCGCCAGCCCGGCGCCGTGGCGAAGATGCCGGCCGGATCCATCGAGTGCTGAGAGCCGTAGCCCGTGCCCATCGCGACCTTGGTGCGCAGCACGAAAGGCACGTCGATGTCGCCGCCGAACATATGGCGGGCCTTGCCGATCTGGTTGAAGATCTGGTCGGCCGCGACCCACATGAAGTCGGGGTACATGAATTCCACCACCGGCTTGTAGCGGCCGTCCATGGCCAGGCCGCCGCCCAGGCCGGCGAAGGCGTTCTCGGAAATGGGGGTGCCCAGCACGCGGTCGGGGTACTTGTCCTTCAGGCCGCGCGTGGCGCCGTTGGTGCCGCCCTTCAGGCGGTGCACGTCCTCGCCCAGCACGACCACGCCGCCGTCGGTTTCCATGCGGCGGTCCAGCACGTCGGCCACGGCGTCGACGAACTTGCGCTCGACCGACTGGCCGGCGTAGTCGGCGGCTTCCTGGTAGCGCAGGCCGGCCAGCTCCGAGCCGTCGCTGCGCAGGCCCACGTCCCGGAAGTCGGGACTGGGCCAGAGGTCGGCGCGCACGCGGCGCTTGCCGCCGTCGGCGGTTTCCGTCAGGCGGCCGGACACCTCCTTCATCACTTCCTTGCAGCGCTGGCGCAGCGCGTCGACCTCGGCCTGGGCGATCAGCCCGCGGCCGATCATTTCGGCGGCGATCCGGTCCAGCGGATCGCGGCGGCGCCATTGCGCCTCCTCGTCCTTGCTGCGGTAGCCGAAGGCGCTGCCGGGGAAGGGACCGTTCTGGTGGAAGAAGCGGTACACGTCCACTTCGACGATGGTGGGACCCTTGCCCGCGCGCATGTGGGCCACGGCCTCGGACATGGCCAGGTAGACCGCCAGCGGATCCATGCCGTCAACCTGCCAGGACGGAATGTTGAAGGCCTGGCCGCGCGCGGAGAGGCGCGGCTCGGCGGTCGATTCCTCCACCGTGGTCGAGACGGCGTAGCGATTGTTCTCGATGAAGAAGCACAGCGGCGTCTTCCAGGCCGCGGTGAGGTTCATGGTTTCCAGCACGGAGCCGATGTTCACCGCGCCGTCGCCGAAATAGGTCACGGCCACGCGGTCGGTGCCCGCATGCTTGTGGGCCCAGCCGGCGCCGGCCGCCAGCGGCACGCCGCCGCCCACGATGGCGTTGGTGCCCAGCGCGCCGGCTTCGAGCCAGCGCAGGTGCATGCTGCCGCCGCGGCCGCGGCAATAGCCCTGGGCCAGGCCCATGATCTCGGCCAGCGTTTTCTGCAGCACCTCGTCGATGGCGGGCGTGAGCGGATTGCGCGGGTCCAGGCCCAGCGGGGCGACGTGCTGCAGCGCCTTGGCCAGGAACTGATGGTGGCCGCGGTGCGAGCCGTTGATCTGGTCGCCGGCGCCCAGCGCCAGCACGGAGCCGACCGCGCCGCCTTCCTGGCCCACGGACGAGTGCGCGGGGCCATGCACCAGGCCTTCCGCGGCCAGGTCCAGCACGGCCTCTTCGAAGGCGCGGATCCAATGCAGCTGGGTCAGCATGGTGCCCAGCAGGGCGGGATCCGCCTGTTGCCAGTCCTTGGCTTCGACCGTCAGTTGCCGCCAGGGCGCTTGGGAGCCAAGCGGTTGGTAGGTGGCCATGAATGAATCTCCAGAATGTGGGTAAGCGTCTTGCGGTTAGAGGTAGCTGTAGCGGCTCCAGCCGCCGTCGGCCACCAAGGTGTGTCCGGTGATGTAGGCGGCCTGGCGCGTAGCCAGGAACACCGCCAGGTCGGCCATCTCGGCCGGCTGCGCCAGGCGCCGCAGCGGCGTGCGCTGCTTGAGGCGTTCGGGGTCCAGGCGGCCGCGCGCGGCCAGATCGCGCACCAGGTCCGTTTCCACGTAGCCCGGCGCCAGCGCGTTCACGCGCACGCCCGAGGGCCCCCATTCCACGGCGAGCGTCTCGGTCAGCAGCACGACCGCGCCCTTGGTGGCGCAATAGGCGGCGCGGTCGGGCGCGGCCACCACGCCATACATGGAGGCCAGGTTGATGATGGCTCCCGAACCGGCGGGCACCATGCGGCGGCCGGCGGCCTGGGCGCACAGGAACACGCCGGTCAGGTTGATGTCCACGGCGCGGCGCCATTCGTCCACGCTGACTTCCAGCGTCGGCTTGTTGGCGGATACCCCGGCGTTGTTGACCAGCACGTCGATGCGGCCATAGGCCTGCTCGACCTGGGCGAAGGCGCGTTCGACGGCATCGGCGTCGGTGACGGAAGCCTGGCAGGCCAGGGCCTCGGCGCCTTGCGCCGCCAGTCCGGCGACGGCCTCGTCCAGCGCGGCGGCGTCCATGTCCAGCAGCGCGATGCGCGCGCCCTGGCGCGCGAACGCCTGCGCCGTGGCCAGGCCGATGCCCTTGGCGCCGCCGGTGATCACGACGGCCTGGCCGCGCAGGTCGGAATGGAGGGGTTCGTTGGTGTTGTCCACGATATGTGCCTGTAATGAGAGGGGCGCCGGCGGTCAGACCGCCAGCCATTCCTGGACGACGTCCTGGCGCTCATGCAGCTGCGCGGGCGGTCCTTCGAAAACGATGCGGCCATGGCCCATCACGCTCACGCGGGTGGAAACCTTGAGCGCGATGGTCAGCTTCTGCTCCACCAGCAGGACGGAAACGCCGCGCTTGTGGATGTCGCGGATCACGTCGGCGATCACTTCCACGATCTTCGGCGCCAGGCCTTCGGTGGGTTCGTCGATCAGCATGACCTTGGGGTTGCCGAGCAGCGAGCGGCACATGGTCAGCATCTGCTGTTCGCCGCCGGACAGATTGCCCGCCTTGGTGCCGCGGCGCTCCTTCAGGCGCGGGAAGTAATCGAACATCTGGTCCACCGACCAGAAGGGCGCGTCGCCGCGCTTGGGCTGTTCGCCCATGCGCAGGTTCTCGTCCACGGTCAGGTTGGCGAATACCTCGCGTTCCTCGGGCACGAAGCCCAATCCGGCGCGAGCGATCTCGAAGGGACGCTTGTTGGTGATGTCGCGGCCTTCGATGGAGATGCTGCCGCCGGTCACGTCCACCAGCCCCATGATGCTCTTCATGGTGGTGGAGCGGCCCGCGCCGTTGCGTCCGAGCAGGCTCACGACTTCGCCGCGGCCGATCGACAGGTCGATGCCGTGCAGGATGTGGCTCTTGCCGTAGTGGGCATGCACGCCCCGCAGGCTCAACAGGGGAGCCGTTCCGTTCGTCGGGGTGCTCATACCGTTTCCTCTCCCAGGTAGGCTTCGCGCACGCGGGCGTCGCCGCGGATGTCGGCCGGCGTGCCGGTGGCCAGGATCTCGCCGTAGACCAGCACGCTGATGCGATCCGCCAGCGAGAACACCACTTGCATGTCGTGCTCCACGATCAGCAGGGTGCAGTCGCGCGTGACGTCCTTGATCAGCTCGACGGTGTAGTCGACTTCGTGCTGGGACATGCCCGCCATGGGCTCGTCCAGCAGGATGACCTTGGGACGCGAGGCCAGCGTCATGCCGATCTCCAGCGAACGCTGTTCGGAATAGTTCAGGTCTCCGGCCGCCGTGTTCTGCTTTTCCGTCAGCCGCACCTTCTCCAGCAGGCGGTCCACGTCTTCGTTCACGGCGCGATTGCGCGCGATCGGCCGCCAGAAGTTGTAGACCAGGCCGTGCATGCGCAGGACCGCCAGACGCAGGTTCTCGCGCACGGACAGACGCGGGAACACGTTGGTGATCTGGAACGAGCGGGCCAGGCCCAGGCGGTTGATGCGCTCAGGGGCCAGGCCGCCGATCGGGCGCGACCGCAGGCTGATGTCGCCCGAGGTCGGCGCGAACGAGCCCGACATCAGATGGAACAGGGTGGACTTGCCCGCGCCGTTGGGACCGATGACGGCGTGGCGCTCGCCCGCCTCCACCTTCAGGTTCACGCCGCGGATGATCTGCGCTTCGCCGAAAGACTTGCGCACGTCGGTCAGGGTCAGGATGTCGTGGCTCATTTCGCGGCCTCCAGCTTGGGTGCGGCTTCGGCGTCGTCGCGCCACAGGGCCAGCGCCCAGCGGCAGGCCGCGAGGCCCACGGCGAACAGCGCCAACGGAATCAGCCAGGTGGACGCCGCCAGGGGCGCCCAGTCTTGTCCGAACAGCGGGATGGCAGGCCAGCCCGCGTCGGGGTTCATCGCCAGCAGGGAACGGTAGTCGCGGGCGAACATGCGCTGCAGCATTTCCACCGTGAAGACCGTGGCGCAGGTCAGCAGCAGGCCGGCCGCGACCGACACCGCCGCGCGCGGCAGCCAGCGGCCCAGGCCCAGCTCGCGCAGCGACTTGGCGGCGCGCTGCACCAGGCCGACCAGGCCGTCCGGCACGAACAGCATCACGAGCACGAAGAGAATCCCCTGGTACAGCAGCCACGATCGCGTGATGTCGGCCAGCGTCTGCGACAGGAAAGTCAGGATGGAAGCGCCCAGCACGGGCCCCAGGAACGCGTTGACGCCGCCGATGTAGGCGAACAGCACCGCGTCGGTGGACAGCTTGACCTCGAACAGTACGTAGTTGCCGGCCTCGATGTTCAAGGCCTGCAGGCCGCCCGCGATGCCGGCGAACATGGCCGACAGCGCGAACACCATGGTCTTGAGCGTGTGCGGGCGGTAGCCCAGGTAGCGCAGGCGGTGGGCGTTCTCTCGCAGGCCCAGCGTCAGGCGGCCCAGCGGCGTGCGGGTCAGGCCGTACAGCGCCGCCAGCGACACCAGCACCCACGCCAGCACCAGGAAGTACACCTCGACGTCGGAGCCGAAGGTGAAGCCCCAGGCCGGCATGCGCATGGCCGACAGGCCCGCCTCGCCGCCGAACACGCCCTTCAGGTGCGGCGCCAGCGCGTGCAGCAGTTCGGCCAGCGCCAGCGTGATCATCGAGAAATACACGCCGGCCCGCATGGTGGCGAACCAGCCCGCGACCAGGCCGAACAACAGGCCGGCCACGCCGCCGGCCAGCGGCATCAGGGGCGTGGGCAGCAGGCCCGCGCCGCCCAGCGCGTTCATGGCGTGGATGGTGGCGAAGGTGCCGACGCCGAAGTAGGCGGCGTGGCCGAAGGACAGCATGCCGCCCTGGCCGGCCAGCAGGTTGAAGGCGCAGGCGAACAGTGCGGCGATCAGCATCTGCACCGCGGCCACCAGCTGGCCCGGGGGCAGCAGCCAGGGCAGCGCGCACAGCGCGGCGACGCAGAGAATCAGCAGGAGCGCCCCGGAAGCGCGACGGGTCTGGCTCATGCCTGTTCTCCCTTGAGGCCCGAGGGCTTGACCAGCAGCACCACCAGCATCAGCAGGAAGGGCAGGGTAGCCGCCAGGCTGGAAATCTTGACGGTCATCAGCCCGCCCACGCTCTCGGCCCACTCGCCTGCGCCGAACAGGCCGAACAGCGATGCCAGGCTGGCGTCGATGCCCACCGAAAAGGAACTGATCAGGCCGATCAGCAGCGACGCGATCATCGCGCCTTCGAGGGAGCCGAGGCCGCCCACCACGACGACCACGAACACCAGCACGCCGAGCTCCAGCGCCATGTTCGGATTGGTGGTGTAGAACGCGCCGGCGACCGCGCCGGCCAGGCCGGCCATGGCCGCGCCCACGCCGAACACGCTCATGAACACCAGCGGCACGTTGTGGCCCAGCGCTTCCGCCATGCGGGGGCGGTAGATGGCCGAACGCACCACGATGCCCACGCGGGTGCGAGACAGCAGCAGGTAGATGACGGCGAACATCGCCAGCGACACGCCGCCCATGAGCAGGCGGTAGAAGGGATAGTCCGCGTCGAACACGCGGAAGGCGGCGAAGTTCAGGAACTGCGGCACCCGGTAGTCGACCGGGAAATCGCCGTAGAACAGCTTGATGAGCTCGGCCACGATGAAGGCCAGGCCGAAGGTCACCAGCAGCTCCTGCGCGTGGCCGAACTTATGGACGCGGCGCAGGAAGAAGCGCTCCACGCCCATGCCCAGCACGCCCGCGATGATCGTGGCCAGCGCCAGCGCCACCCAGAAGCCGGTGACGGGCGTCAGCGTATAGGCGGCGTACGCGCCTATCATGTAGAACGATGCGTGCGCGAAGTTGAGCACGCCCATCATCCCGAAAATCAGTGTCAGGCCTGCCGACACCATGAATAGCAGCAGGCCGTAGATCACGCCGTTCAACAGCGAGACGGTAAAGTATTCCATGTCCGCTCCAGTAATTCTTTCGCCAAGACGGACCGTGTCTTGCGAGCGATTGCGCACCGGATTTTTCCGGCCCGCGCCGGGGGTGCGCTTATGTGTTTGCGAGAGGCAGCGAGGCGTCGCGCGCGCTGGCGGCCGGCCTAGCGTGAGCCGTCCGTCAGCGCGCGCGGCCCGTCAATTGGGACGCTGCATCTTGCAGGTCGCCTGGGCAGGCGCGGACACGTCGGCCGCGGCCAGGACCTTCACCGGCTCGAAGCCCATGTCGGTGCCGTCGGCCTTGTACTTGGCGTTCTTGCTGACCTTGGACACCACCATGGGCAACTGCACCTGGTGGTCTTCGGCGCGCATGGTGTAAGTGCCCAGCGGCGAGGTGTAGGTGACCTTTTCCAACGCGCGGGCCAGCTCCGGCACCGACAGCTTGCCGTCCTGCGGCTTGACCTGCTTGAGCGCTTCGCCCAGGAACGTGATGCCGATGACGGTCTGCGGCTCGGTGTAGCTGGGATAGTGGCCGGTCTTCGCCTTGTAGTCCTCGGCGAACTTGGCGCCCTCCTCGCCCGCGGCCTCGATGTTGTAGGGGTGGGCGATGTAGTGGCCCAGCGCGACATCGCCGGCGTTGGCCAGGTTGCCCACCTGGTCCAGGAACACGGTGGCGAAGCGGACCTTGAGGCCGGCGGCCTGCGTGGCCTTCATCAGGAGCAGCAGGTCGTTGGACCAGTTGCCCGTGATCACGGTGTCGGGGTTGGCCGAGCGGATGCGGGCCACGTAGGGGGCGAAGTCCTGGATCTTGTTGACTTCGTGCAGGGTCTTGCCCACGACTTCATAGCCGTATTGCTTGGCGAAGCGCTCCGTGGCGCCTTCCATGTCCTGGCCCCAGGAGTAGTTCTGGTTGATCGCGTACACGCGCTTGCCCAGCGTGCCGTCGGCCGACATGACCGAGGCCAGCGCCTTGACGCGCAGGTCGGCATTGGTGGTGAAGCGGAAATGATAGAAATGGCACTTCTGGCCGGTCAGCTCCAGCGCTTCGCCGCCCACGTTCAGGAATACGACTTCCTTGCCCGGGTTGCGCAGGTTGTGCTTGCGCACGTCTTCGGTCAACTGGCCGGAGATGGCCGACGAGGAGCCCTGCACCAGGATCTGCACGCCTTCCGCGGCGGCCGCGCGGAAGCGGTCGGAGGCGCCGACCGGGCCGCCCTGGTTGTCGAACTCGACCAGCTCCAGCGGCTGGCCGTTCCAGCCGCCCGCCGCATTGATGCGGTCCAGCTCATACTTGACCGCGGCGCGGAACATCAGGCCGGTCGAGGCCTGCGGGCCGGACAGCGTTTCGATCAGGCCGATCTTGACGGGCGCGGCCTGGGCCGATGCGGCGATGCCGGCCAGGCACAGCAGGCCGGAAGTGAAAGCCAACTTCATGTGTGTCTCCTCCGTGGGATGGGAGTGGTTGAGTCCGTGAATCAATCAAGCGCGCTTACCGCGGCTCTTGTATGCCCAGGAAGCGGGCAATTTCTGCGATTTGTCCTTCCAGCATGTAGAGGCCCGGATGCGTGCGGCAGCCGCGGGCGGCGGCGGCGCGCAGCAGGGGCGTGTCGACGCGGCTCATCACGGCGTCCGCGACGACGGTGCCGGCGGCCAGGGCGTCCAGCTGGAAAGGCAGGGGATCGGTGTCGTTCAGGCCCAGCGAGGTCGCATTGATGGCGATGTCGCAGGGTTCAGGGGAGGCGCTGCCCACGCTGATGGCCAGGCCGGGATATTGACGCGCGAGATGGCCGGCGAAGGACTCCGCCTTGCCGGCGCTGCGGTTGTACAGGCGCAGGCTGGCCGGGCCGGCATCCGCGACGGCGCAGGCGATGGCCTTGCCCGCGCCGCCCAGGCCGGCCAGGTAGACGTGGCGCCCGGCGGGATCGTGGCCCTGGCTGCGCAGTCCGGCCACGAAGCCCAGGCCGTCGAAATTGCCGCCGGTAAGCACGCCGTCCTTCAGGCGCACCGCGTTGACCGCGCCGCTGAGGCGGGCGGAAGGCGTCAGGGCGTCGCACAGGGCGGCTGCGTTTTCCTTGTGGGGGACCGTCACCACGATGCCGCCCAGGTTGGCCAGCCCGCGGATGCCGGCGAACAGGCCGGGCAGGGCTTCGGAAGGCACGTGGAAGGGGACCATGACGGCATCGGCGCCGCGTTCGCGCAGCAGCGCGTTGAGCCGCTGGGGTGTCTTGACGTGCGCGATCGGGTCCGCCGCGATGGCGTAAACGGTAGTGTTGCCGGTGATTTCCACCTGATTTGTCCCCTGCCGGTGCTGCGGCTCGACGCCGTGTATTGCTGACGCGCTTGCCTGAAAACGTCACTTGATTTACGCTTTCGGAATAAGTTGTCAGTCAACTTTATTAAGTTGTCCGATAAATCATAGGGCAAGCGTTTTTCCCGTGTCAAGCGGCCGATTCAGGAGTCCAATCGGGATTGCGGCACGCGCCGGGAAGCATGCCGGCCCGCCGGAAAAACGCCTCAGGAGACAGGATGATTTCGTTCGAAGGAAAGGTTGCCGTCATCACGGGTGCTGGCAACGGGATCGGTTTGGCCACGGCCCGGCTGATGGCCGCGCATGGCGCCCGGCTGGTGCTGACCGACATCGACAACGCGAGGCTGGAAGCGGTTGCGGCCGAGCTGGATCCCAGCGGCCAGCGTGTGTACACGCGCGCCCTGGACGTGTCCGCCGCGGCGGAATGCGAGCGCGTGTTCGAGGCCGCCGCCAGGCATTTCGGCGGGCTGGACCACCTGGTGCACTGCGCCGGCATCTATCCGGAGAGCCTGGTCAAGGACACCAGCGACGAGTCGTGGCGCACGCTGATGCGCGTGAACCTGGACGGCACTTTCTATGTCTGCCGGGCGGCGCAGCGCCATCTGCGCCATGACGGCTCGATCGTGCTGTTGACGTCTTTGGCCGCCCAGCGCGGCAGCTACGCCCACGCCGCCTATTCCGCGTCCAAGGGCGCGGTGCAGAGCTTCACGCGCAGCCTGGCCCTGGAACTGGCGCCGCAGATCCGCGTGAACGCGGTGGCGCCTGGCATCATCGCCACGTCCATGACCCATGACCTGATCGGGCAGAAGGGCGGGCAGTTGCTGGAGAGCACGCCGCTACGCCGCTTTGGCACGGCCGAGGAAATCGCGGGATCGATCGCGTTCCTGTGTTCGCCGCTGGCCAGCTTCGTCACTGGCGAAGTCATGCAGGTCAACGGCGGCATCTACATCGCGTAAAGTCCCATTCTGCGGCAGCCGTTGCCGCGGTACGAGGTATTCCAATCAACAGACGGGGCCGCGGCAGCGCGCGCCCAGCAGGTTCCAACGAGTCCAATGCAGCCTACCCAAGAACAGGATCCGCCGCGCGCCGCGCCCAAGAGTTCGCTTTCGGCGGCGCTGGGCGATGCGCTGGCGGAACAGATCCGCCAAGGGGTGCTCGCGCCCGGCGATCGCCTGCCCACGGAAAAGCAGCTGACCGAAACCTATTCGGTCAGCCGCGCCGTCGTGCGCGAAGCGCTGGCGCGCCTGAAGTCCGAAGGCCTGATCACGTCGCAGCAGGGCAGCGGCGTTTTCGTCGATCCGAATTTCCAGAAGAACGCGTTCCGCATCGCCGCGCCCACGCCGGGCGACAATCAGGACCTGGAGCACATCCTCGAACTGATGCTGTCCATCGAGGTGACGGCAGCCCGCTACGCGGCCCAGCGCCGCACCGAGGCGGACCTGAAGAAGATGCGCCAGGCGCTGGTGGGCATGGAATACGCGTTGCTGAACGACAAGCTGGGCGACGAGGAAGACTACCAATTCCACCAGGCCATCGTGCAGGCCACGCACAACCCGCACCTGGTGGCGCTGAACGACTATCTGGAAGCCAATGTCCGCCGGGTCATCCGCAGCGCGCGCAACAACACGGCGCGCATGTACGCCGAGCGCATGGCGGCGGTGCAGAGCGAGCACCAGGCCATCTTCGCCGCCATAGACGGCGGCGACCCCGACGCCGCCGGCCAGGCCGCGGAGCAGCACCTGCGCAACGCCGCGGACCGCCTGCGGCTATTCCAGGCGGAACGCCCGGCGCCTGTCTAGGGCCTGTGCAGCCGGGGTCGATCCAGGGCAGGGCGAGCCGGCCCTAGGCGAAGGTCTGCTCCATTTCGCGGCGGAACTGCACCGCCGTCGAGCTTTCGTCGTATTCCACGTCGCGCCAGCGGATCGCCTGCGATTGCCGCACGGGGTTCTTCAGTTTGACCTGGTGCGACAGCCCCAGCGGCAGATAGCCGTCCGCCACGGAATCGCGCGCCGGCATCAGGCGGCCGTACACCGTATAGCCGCCTTCGCCGTCGAGGATCTGGCCGGCGGGGAGGTCGCGCTTGGCGGTGGCGACCACGTCGCCGTGCCATCCTGCCGGCGCGCCGGTGGGTTCGCGCCGCAGGCCCACGCTGGCCACGCTGATGCCCAGCTCCAGCCCGATCAAGTGGTAGGGCTTGTACATGGCCGTGAAATTGCCGCTGGGATCCGTGACCAGCCCGTATTCCTTGAAGCAGCGGCGCACGTAATCGCTGTCGGCCGCCAGGGTCACGTAGACCCCCCAGCGCAGGTCGCGGAATACCGGCCTGCCGTCGCGCTCCAGCGACGAAATCACTTCCACCTGCCCGCGATGGTGCAGGATGCCGCCGCTTTCGCGCGGACGCAGCACGCGGGCCAGGTCGTCCACGCCGCAGGGAGGGAAGTGCAGGCCGGACGGCGAGGGGAGCAGCCCGGTGGCGTTGGATACGGCCGCCATTTCGATGGCGCTCTTGGTGCCGTCCAGGAAGCTGTTGAACATCTGGGCGTTGAAGTCGCCCGCCGCGACCATTTCGGCGGTGAAACCGTAATAGGGCCAGACGGTGTCGGGGGTGGAGGTATGGAACTCCGGCAGGTACTTGGTGCCCTTGCCTGCCGCCATGACTTCAAAGCCGCTGGCGCGCGCCCAGTCCACCATTTCGCAGATCAGGGCGGGCTGGTCGCCGTAGGCCAGCGAATAGACGATGCCTGCCTCGCGGGCCCGGCGGGCCAGCAGCGGCCCGGCCAGCGCGTCGGCCTCGACGTTGACCATGATGATGTGCTTGCCGTGCTCGCAGCAGGCCAGCACGTGGTTGATCCCCGCCGCCGCCTGTCCGGTTGCGTCGATGACGATGTCGACGTCGGGGCTGGCGATGATGGCGTGGGGATCGTCGCTGAAATAGACCTTGCCGTTCTTCAGGGCGTCGCCGGTGCTGGAGGCGTTCAGCGCGGTGGCGGGCCAGCCCACGCGGGTGAGCGCGGCGCGGGCGCGGTCCGGCACCAGGTCCGCCACCGCCACCAGCCGGATCCCCGGGGTGCGGGGAGCCTGGCTCATGAACATCGCGCCGAACTTTCCGGCGCCCAGCAATGCGACACGCAAAGGCTTGTGATCGGCTTCACGCTGCTTGAGCAGGCGGTGCAGATTCATGATGCGAGCTCCTCTCCGGGTGGGTGCCCACGGGCCCTGGGGCGGGCGCGGCAAGACAGGATAGCCCTAAATCGCGGCCGCTGAACAGGACTCACTCGTCTGCCGTATACAGCTCTCCCGCCAGCACGCTGCGCCAGTTCTTCCAGGTGAGGCGGGGGCGGTCGGCGACCTCGCGGTTGTAGGGCGCGTCGAACAGGATGTGCTTCCAGCGCGGCTTCACCGCGCCTTCGATCAGGGGCTTGTCGTCGATCAGCAGATTGCCGTGCACCAGCGTCTTGTCCTTGGTCAGGATCAGCCGGTTGGTGGCGTCCCGGCCCAGGTGTGTTTCAACCCAGAGGTATTTTTCCGCCACGCAGTTCTCGAACTGGGACAGCGGCGAGGAGCAGATGCGCACGTCCATGCCCAGCGCCAGCAATTCCTTTACCGCTTCCAGCGCGCCGGGCACCGGCGGGAGGTTGCGGATGAAGCCGGGCTCGGTGTAGATGGCTTCGGCCATGCCGCGCAGCTCGGGAGCGTAGTCCTGGCGGATGTAGAAGGACTTGCGATCCTCGAACGCCACGGGGGGAATGCCGGGATGGCGCTCGCGCCAGGCGTCGATAAAGGCGTGTTCGAAATCGGCGAGCACGCCGTCTTGGTCCAGCAGGATGATCATGGCGATCCGGCGGTTGTTGCGACCGTCCGATTGTGCCAGAGCGGGCGGTCAGGCAGGTTGCGGCCGGGATTGCGCCACGATGCGGTAGCGGCTGCCGCCCGTGAGCGATTCGGACGCGACCAGGACCATGCGGTCGTAGCGCCACAGCAGGGGCTCAGGCGCGGCGGCGGGCGGCTGCGGCCGTTCGATGTTGCGCAGCAGGGTAACGTGCGGGCGGAAGGGGTGAGGCGGCGGGCCCAGGCCGAAGCCGGCCAGCCACTGCCATAGCCCGTCGTGCGCGGCCTGCAGGCCGGCGGGCGTGTCGCCGGGGCCGGCCCAGAGGATGCGCTGGCGGCCGAACACCCCATAGCGGTCCACCGCGATCTCTCCGGGAGCGATGCGCTTCTCAGGCGTCGCGGCGGCCAGCTCGTCCGCGAGCGCGGCGTCCACCGGCCCCAGGAAGGCCAGGGTCATGTGCAGGGTTTCCGTGCGCATGGCGCGTCCGCCGCAACTGGGACGGGCCTGTTCCGCCCAGGCCGCGAGCGATCCGGCCAGCGGGGGCGCGGGCCACAGCGCGTAGAAGAGGCGGACGGTCGACATGCCGTGATTGTAGGGGCACGGCCGCGGGGTTCAGCTGCCTGCGGTTTCGGGCCTGCGCCGGCGGGTGACGCCCGTGTCGAAACGCTCCACGCCGGGGCGGGCGGGGCGGTCGAAGCGTTCCACGCCCGGCCGGGAAAAGCGCTCCACGCGCGGCGGGCTTTCCGTCTTGGCCTGCACGCTCTGGGCGGCGGCCTGTTCGCGCCTGGCGATGAGTTCCTCGGCGCGCTGGTGGTGCGGCGCCATCTTGCGGACCATTACCCGGCCGTCCCGCGGGAAGTAATTGATGCGGCGGGCGTGCACGTCGCCCAGGTCCTGCGCCTTCACGGGGATGCCTTCCGTTTTCAGGTAGTGGAGGACGAACTGGCCGTTGCGTTCCCCGATGTTCATCTGTTGCATGGCGGAAAGCACGGCGCCGCCGCCGAACACCTTGGCCTCCAGCCGCGAGCGCACGGCGCCGGCCTTGAGCAATTCGTTGATCAGCACTTCCATGGCGAATGCGCCGTAGCGCATGGTGGCCGAGGCGGGGGACTGCATGTCGCCTTCAGGCAACATGAAATGGTTCATTCCGCCCACGCCTGTCACGGGATCGTGGATACAGGCGGCGACGCACGACCCCAGGACGGTCGAGATCATCAGGTCTTCGTCGGTGACGTAGTACTCGTTGGGCAGTACTTTCACCGCCTGACACTGGAACGCGCTATCGAAATAGTGGCGCGTCGCACGGGCTTCAAGACGGGCGGCCATGGGGCGGAATAGGAGACAAGGACGGCGAGTGGGACACGAAGGAGCGGGCGGTGAAAACGGCTTTATTTCAAAAAATGTAAGAAAATGTCGCTTTATTCTTGCATATCCGGGCGACAAGCGGGAGAAATCCTGTGTAACCGGCGATCCCGGACCAGGATATGCGCGTCCCTGTTTAGGCGGGCTGGCGTGCAGCCAGCGCGCGCCCGCAAGCGTGCATGCGGACATGCTACACAGGCGGGCGGGAACCGTTCCCCGGATCACGGGGACGAAGGGGGGCTAGACGAAGCCTTTGGCGTCCGTCAGAAGCGCGTGCTGCGGGTGACCGACCAGCGGGCGGACAGGGCGCCCAGGGCGGCGGCCGCCACGACGGCGCCGACCAGCACGGCCGGGCCGGGCAGGTGCAGGGCGAACTCCGCCCCGTAGCTGCGGGCCAGCCCGACCAGGGCGTCGTTCAGCGGGGCCAGGGCGATTGCCGCCACGCCGATGGACAGCAGCGCCGCCACGGCCCCCGAGAGCGCGCCCAGGTACAGGAAGGGCCGGCGCACGAAAGACTCGGTGGCGCCGACGAGCCGCGCCACGCCGATTTCCTCGCGCTGGGAAAGCGCCTGCATGCGCACGGTGTTGAAGACGGTGGCCAGCACCACGACGGCCACGCAGGCGGCCAGGAATCCCAGGCCGATGCGCGCGAAGCGCAGGATCGCCTCCAGGCGCTGGACCCAGGCGCTGTCCAGCTGCACCAGGTCCACGTGGTTCCATTGCTTCCAGGCCGCCGCAAGCGTGTCCGCCCGGCCGGCCAGGTCCTCGCCGTCTGCCAGCGTGACCACGACCGCGTCGGGCAGGGGGTTGCCCGGCAGCACGGCCAGCGCCTGCTGCCAGGCGGGATTGGCGCGCAGGTCCGCCAGCGCGTCCTCGCGGCCCACCACGCGCACGGCGCGCACCTCTTGCGCGTACTCGCCCTGGATGCGCTTGGCCACGTCGGCGGCGGCGCCGGCAGGCGCGTCCACGCGCATGAAGACGGTGACTTCCGGGGTGACGGACATTTCGCGCGCCACGGGTTGCACCGAGACCAGGATCGCGCTGCCCAGCAGCGGCAGGGCCAGCGCCAGCGCCATGACCAGCAGGTTGGCCAGCGAGGAGAACGGTTGCTTGACCAGCCGGCGCAGGGTGACCATCAACGCATAGCGGTGTTGCCGCAGCCAGGCGTTCATGCCGTTTCTCCTTGCTGGCCATGGCCGCGGGGAGCGCCGGCGTCGGACGGTTGCGCGCCGCCATGGGAATCGGCGAACTTGCCCGGTTCGATGCGCAGCGTGCGGGTGGCGTAGCCGGCCATGAGCTCCTGGTCGTGCGAGGCGATCAGGGTGGTGACGCCGACGCGGTTGAAATCACGGAAAACATTCATGATGCGTTGCGCGTTGTCGTGATCGAGGTTGGCGGTGGGCTCGTCCGCGATCAGGATCGCCGGCCGGTTCACGATGGCCCGCGCAATCGCCAGGCGCTGCTGTTCGCCGCCCGACAGTTCGATCGGATTCAGGTCTTCCTTGCCCGACAGGCCCACCTTGTCCAGCGCGGCGCGGGCGCGGGCGGCGGCCGAATTCCAGGCATGGCCGGTGACCGCCAGGGGCAGCATCACGTTTTCGAAAGCGCTGCGGTCGAACAGCAGGTGCGTATCCTGCAGGATGACGCCCACCGCGCGCCGCAGGTACGGCCGGGCGCGGGCGGGCAGCTTGTCCAGCCGCTGGCCGTTGACCTGGATCGCCCCCCGGCTGGCGGGCTCGAGCCCGCCGATCAGCTTGAGCAGGGTGGACTTGCCGGCGCCGGACGGCCCCGATACGAAAACGAACTCTCCCGCGCTTACGCGGAAGTTGATGTCGGCCAGGATATTGCGGCCGCGACCATATGATTTGAATACGTGCTGGAATTCGATCATGGCGGCTGTCAGATGAAGCCGCAATAGTAACTCGGGGACACTAAGGTGGCCTAAGCCGACAGGGGGATGAGGCGCGAAAAACTTCCCGCCGGCGCGTGCCGCCTGGAACAAAGCCCGGCTGCGGCGCAGTCCGACGGGGAAAAACGTCCCTCTTTTCGTATGAAAACTGCGTTTCATTTCATCCAGTGTCCCTATATTTCAAGGGAATTCCCGGATGCGCCGCGTGCGGCGCGGACGCTACCATCCGCCCCATGCGTAGGCCCAACCCGGCCTAGCGCGAATTCGCCTTATCCCACACGGAGAACACGATGAAAGTACTGAAACTCGCTGCTGTCGGCGCCGCCTTGTTCGCTGCTTCCGCGGCAGCCAACGCTGGCGCGACCTTCGACAACGTCAAGAAAAAGGGGTTTGTCCAGTGCGGGGTTTCGACGGGCATTCCGGGCTTCTCCATCGCGGATAGCAAGGGTGAATACAAGGGCATCGACGTGGACCTGTGCCGCGCCATCGCCACGACCATGTTCGGCGACTCCACCAAGGTCAAGTTCACCCCCCTGAACACGCAGCAGCGCTTCACCGCGCTGCAGTCCGGCGAGGTCGATGTCCTGACCCGCAACACCACCGTCACGCTGACGCGCGACACGACGCTGGGCCTGATCGGCGTGGGCGTGAACTACTACGACAGCCAGGGCGTGATGGTTTCCAAGGACCTGGGCGTGAAGAGCGCCAAGGAATTGAACGGCGCCACGATCTGCGTGCAGCCCGGCACCACGACCGAACTCAACCTGGCCGACTGGTTCCGCGGGCAGAAGATCGAATTCAAGCCGGTCGTGATCGACAAGTACGACGAAATCATCCGCGCCTTCTCGGCCGGCCGCTGCGACGCCTTCACGACCGACAAGTCGCAGCTGGCTTCGACCCGCACGACGCTCGAGAACCCGGACAAGTTCATCATCCTGCCGGAAGACTTCTCCAAGGAGCCGCTGGGCCCCATGGTCCGCCAGGGCGACGAGCAGTGGTTCAACATCGTCCGCTGGTCGCTCAACGCCATGCTGGAAGCCGAGGAATACGGCATCACCAAGGCCAACGTCGACGAAATGGCCAAGAGCTCCAACCCCAACATCCAGCGCATCCTGGGCGTGACCCCGGGCATGGGCAAGAACCTGGGCGTGGATGACAAGTGGGCCTACAACATCATCAAGCAGATCGGCAACTACGGCGAGAGCTTCGAAGCCACGCTGGGCAAGAGCAGCGCGATGAAGCTGGAGCGTGGCCTGAACGCCTCTTACAAGCAAGGGGGCTTGATGTACGGCTGGCCGGTGCGCTAACGCGCGGCTGCCTGGTAAAACGGAGCCTGGCGCTCCGTTTTGCCTAGGGCCTGTTGACACTGGATGGAGCGTCGCACAGGCCCTAGCCCGCTTCGAGCGGGTGGCAGGAGTGGGTGGCGGGGCCGCGCGCCCGGCCGCCGGATGTTCGACTTCTGTAGATTCATATGACGACTCCCGATAAAAACGCCCCGCTTTCGGCACCGCCGCGGCGTCTCAACTGGAACGATCCCGGCGTGCGCTCCGTGGTCTACCAGGTGTTCGCGCTGGCCGCCGTTGCCTGGGCAGTATGGTTCCTGGTTACCAACACGCTGCATAACCTGTCCGTGCGCAATATCGCCACGGGCTTCGGCTTTCTTGGCCGAGAGGCCGGATTCGCCATCGGCGAGACCGCCATCGCCTATTCCCCCGCGGACACCTATGGCCGCGCGATCCTGGTCGGCCTGCTCAATACGCTGCGCGTGGCCGTGATCGGCATCGTGCTGGCGACCATACTCGGCACGCTGATCGGCATCGGCCGCCTGTCCAAGAACTGGCTGGTCTCCAAGGTCACCTCCGTCTACGTCGAGGTGATGCGCAACGTGCCGCTGCTGCTGCAGCTCTTCTTCTGGTACGCGCTCATCACGGAAAACATGCCCGGCCCGCGCCAGGCGCACAATCCGCTGCCGGGCGTCTTCATTTCCAACCGCGGGTTGAAAGTCCCCGCGCTGGAAGGCAACTCGCTGGACTGGATGCTGGGCGGCCTGGCCGTGGCCATCATCGCCATCATCGTGCTGGGCCACTGGGGCCGGAAGCGGCAGGAGGCCACTGGCCGGGTGTTCCCGCTGGGCCGCGCGGCGATCGGCCTGCTCATCGGCCTGCCCATCGTCGGCTGGCTGGTCAGCGGCGCGTCGCTGACGCTGGACATGCCGGTGCTGAAGGGCTTTAACTTCTCGGGCGGCCTGACGCTCTCGCCCGAATTCGCCGCGCTGCTTGCCGGCCTGGTGATCTACACGTCGGCGTTCATCGCCGAAGTAGTCCGTTCGGGCATCCAGGCGGTGAGCAACGGCCAGTGGGAGGCGGCGGGTTCCCTGGGGCTGCGCCGCAAGCAGGTGCTGCGCCTGGTGGTCCTGCCCCAGGCCCTGCGCGTCATCATTCCCCCGATGACCAGCCAGTACCTGAACCTGACCAAGAACAGCTCCCTGGCCGTGGCCATCGGCTATCCGGACATCGTGTCGGTGGTGAACACGACGCTGAACCAGACCGGGCAGGCCATCGAGGGCATCCTGATCATCATGGCCGCGTATCTGACGGTCAGCCTGTCGATCTCGATATTCATGAACTGGTACAACAAGCGCATCGCGCTGGTGGAGCGTTGAGATGAGCAGCACTACGCATACTCCCACCGAGGCCATGCCGCCGCCCAGCTCGCACGTGGGTCCCTGGGCCTGGCTCAAGTCCCGCCTGTTTTCGTCGCCGCTGAACATCCTCATCACGGTGCTGCTGGCGTGGTTCCTGCTCATGGCGGTGCCGGCGCTGGTCGAATGGGCCTTCATCAAGGCGGACTTCAACGCAGCGACCGCCCAGGAATGCCGCGCCTCCGGCGGCGCCTGCTGGGCGTTCATCGCCGAGAAGCACCGGCTGATCCTGTTCGGTACCTATCCGTTCGACGAACAGTGGCGTCCCTTGCTCGCGACCATCATCCTGGTCGCGGTGATCGTCTGCAGCGGCATCCGCCGCTTCTGGAACTGGAAGCTCGCCCTCATCTGGATCGTGGGCCTGACGGCCGTGGCCATCCTGATGTGGGGCGGCGTGCTGGGCCTTTCGTATGTGGAAAACGCGCGCTGGGGCGGCCTGCCGCTCACGCTCATCCTGTCCACGTTCGGCATCGCCTTCGCGTTCCCCATCGGCGTGCTGCTGGCCCTGGGGCGGCGTTCGAAGATGCCCGCCATCAAGGCGCTGTGCGTCGTGTACATCGAGCTCATCCGCGGCGTGCCGCTGATCAGCCTGCTGTTCATGTCGTCGGTGATGCTGCCGCTCTTCCTGCCCGAGGGATTTTCCATCGACAAGCTGCTGCGCGCGCAGATCGCGATCATCATGTTCGCGGCGGCGTACATCGCCGAAACCGTGCGAGGCGGCTTGCAGGCGATCCCGAAGGGCCAGTACGAAGGCGCCGATTCCCTCGGCCTGAGCTACTGGCAGCAGATGCGCAAGATCATCCTGCCGCAGGCGCTGAAGATCGTGATCCCGCCGCTGGTCAGCATTTTCATCGCCCTGTTCAAGGACACGTCGCTGGTGGTGATCATCGGCATCTTCGACCTGACGCTGGCGGCCAAGGCGGCCCTGTCGGACGCGGCATGGCGGGGCTTCGGGGTGGAGGCGTACCTGTTCATCTCGCTCATCTACTTCGTGTTCTGCTTTTCCATGTCCAAATACAGCCAAGCGCTGGAGAAACGCCTGGCCACCGGCCACGCACGCTAGCAACTTGCCGCGCGTCCGCCCCTGGCGGGCGCGCCCAGCGATATCTATGGGAGTACAGGCATGTCCAATGCCATCATCAGTCTGCAGGACGTGAACAAGTGGTACGGCCAGTTCCACGTGTTGCGCAACATCAACCTGGAAGTCGCGCCCGGCGAGCGCATCGTGGTGTGCGGGCCGTCCGGGTCGGGCAAGTCCACCATGATCCGCTGCATCAACCGCCTGGAAGAGCACCAGAAGGGCCACATCATCGTGGACGGCACCGAGCTCACCAATGACCTGAAGCACATCGAGACCATCCGCAAGGATGTCGGCATGGTGTTCCAGCACTTCAACCTGTTCCCCCACCTGACGGTGCTGGAGAACCTGACGCTGGGGCCCATGTGGGTACTGAAGAAGCCCCGCGCGGAAGCGGAAGCCACTGCCATGAAGTATCTGCAGCGCGTGCGCATCCCGGAGCAGGCCACGAAATTTCCCGGCCAGCTGTCGGGCGGCCAGCAGCAGCGCGTGGCGATCGCGCGTTCCCTGTGCATGAATCCCAAGATCATGCTGTTCGATGAGCCCACCTCCGCGCTGGACCCGGAAATGGTCAAGGAAGTGCTGGACGTGATGGTGAGCCTCGCCCAGGAAAGCGGCATGACCATGATCTGCGTGACCCACGAAATGGGTTTCGCGCGCAAGGTTGCCAACCGCGTGATCTTCATGGACCGCGGCGAAATCATCGAGCAGAACAGCCCGGACGAGTTCTTCGACAATCCGCAGAACGAGCGGACCAAGCTGTTCCTGAGCCAGATCCTGCACTGATTCCGGCCTCGAATCTCCGGGAACCCGCCGCAAGGGTTCCATGAAAAAATCCCCGCGCGGCGCTACGCCGCGCGGGGATTCTTTTGGGGGGCGCTACAGCGCCGCGGCGTTGCCGAGGATGACAGTGCTCTGGCTGGACAGCGTGCCGCCGTTGCCGTGCGCGAGCGCGGTGTGGCAGTCGGAGACCTGCCGCTCGCCGCATTCGCCGCGCAGCTGGCGGGTGGCTTCGATCAGCGCGAAGATGCCGTACATGCCGGGGTGGCAGTACGACAGGCCGCCGCCGCTGGTGTTGACGGGTAGTTCGCCGCCGGGCGCGATGCGGCCGTTTTCGACGTAGCGGCCGCCTTCGCCCTTGGGGCAAAAGCCCAGGTCTTCGAGAAAGAGCAGGGGCGTGATCGTGAAGGCGTCGTAGAGCTGCAGCACGTCGATATCGCTCGCCGCCAGGCCGGCCATGCGATAAGCCTGGGCGCCGGACGCCACGGCCGCCGTGACGGTGAGGTCGGGCATGGCGGAGATCGAGTAGTGTCCGAGCGCCTCGCCCACGCCCAGCGCGTAGACGGGCGGGCGGCGCAGGTCCCGGGCGCGTTCGGCGCGGGTGAGAACGAGCGCGCCGCCGCCGTCGGTGACCAGGCAGCAATCGCGCAGGGTGAGCGGCTCGCTGATCATGGGCGAGGCCAGGACCTCTTCGACCGTGAGCGGGTTTTTCTCCCAGGCTGCCGGATTGAGCAGGGCCCACTGGCGGGCGGCGACGGCGATGTCGGCGAGTTGCCGGCGCGTCGTGCCGTACCGGTACATGTGGCGCGAGGCGGCCAGCGCGTAGGCGCTGGCGGTGTACATGGGCCGGTAGGGCGCTTCGTGCGGATTGGGGTCGGGCGCAGCGACGTTGGCCCGCCCCATGCTGCGCTGGGTGCTGCCGTAGGCGATCACGGCGACTTGGCACAGGCCGGCCTCGATCGCGGCCTGGGCGCGCGCAACCATGGTCATGAACGAGGCGCCGCCCATGTTCGTGGCGTCGTGGTAGCGAGGCTGGATGCCGAGGTATTCGGCCAGCGCCAGCGTGGGCATGCGGCTTTGCGAGGTGGTGGCGAACAGCCCGTCGACGTCCTCCAGGCGCAGGCCGCAATCGTCCAGCGCGCGCGCCGTGGCCTGCGCCATGAGGTCGAGGGGGCCGAGGCCGGGCATGACTTTGCCCAGATCGGATTCGGCGGCGCCGACGATGGCGACGCTGCCGCGTTGCAGGGTGGGGGTCATGCCGGTTCCTCGATATCGAAGACGGGATAGGGCGGGCCGCCATCGGGCGGCGTATGGGCGCGCATGCGCACGCGCATGCCGATGGCGGGCTGGCCTTCGACCCGGCTCATGAGGCGAAAGCCTTCGTCCAGGTCGACCAGGACGACGTTGTAGGGGGGCTGGTCGCGCGGATGCACGACCGTCACGGCATGCACGGTGCCCAGGCCCGCGCTCAGCCGCCATTCGAGCGCCGGATTGCCGGAGCCCGGGCCGAGCACGCGCGGCGGAAAGACCGCGCTTTCCGCGCGCGTATCGTACTGATAGGCGAGCTGCCCGGCCGACAGGTGGCGGCGGTAGATCGCCAGCGGGGATTCCTGTTGCGTCATGGAAGTCTCCATTCAAACGATGCGCTGTTCGCGCAGGCCGGCGATCTGCTCGGCGCTGTAGCCCAGGAGCGCGCCGAGCACGCTGTCCGTGCTGTCGCCCAGCCGCGGCGGCGGAAGGTCGTAGCGCGGCGGCGTATCGCTCAGCCGCAGCGGGCTGGCGATGGTGGACACCTGGCCGTCGACGTCGGCGTGGGCGGGCCGGGGGATGTCCACGCGCAAGCCGCGGTGCAGCACCTGGGGGTCCTGGAATACTTGACCGTAGTCGTTGATGCGTCCGCAGGGAACGCCGTTCGCTTCCAGCCTTTCGATCCAGTCGGCCGCGGGCCGCGCCAGCATGCTGCGGGCCAGCTCGGGCACCAGGGCGTCGCGGCCCTGGATGCGTCCGGTGACTGTGGTCCAGCGCGCGTCGGCGCCGAGGTCCGGGCGCTCGATGGCCGCGCAATAGCGCTGCCATTGATCGTCGTTGCCCACGGCCACGACGATCTCGCCGTCGGCCACCGCGAAGACCTGATAGGGCACCAGGCTGGCGTGCGCATTGCCGTAGCGCCTGGGCAGCTTGCCGTTGGCGAAGTAACCCGTCACCTGGTTGCCGCCCAGGGCCACGATGCAGTCGAGCAGCGCCATGTCGATGTACTGGCCCAGGCCGGAGACGTCGCGGTAGTTCAACGCGGCGAGGATGGCAATGGTGGCGTACATCCCGGTGATGACGTCGGCGATCGCGATGCCGGCTTTCTGCGGCCCGCCGCCGGGCAGGTCGTCGCGCTCGCCGGTAATGCTCATGAGGCCCCCGATGGCCTGGAAGACGAAGTCATAGCCGGGCTTGCTGGCGCTGGGACCCTCCTGTCCGTAGCCCGTGATGGAGCAATACACCAGCCGCGGGTTGATGGCGCGCAGGCTGGCGTAGTCCAGGCCATAGCGCTTGAGGTCGCCGATCTTGTAGTTCTCGATGACCACGTCGCTTTGCGCCGCCAGTTCCCGCACGATGCGCTGGCCCTCGGGCTTGGATATGTCGAGGGTCAGCGACTTCTTGCCGCGGTTCGCGGCGGCATAGTAGGAAGAGTCGCGCGTATCCTGGCCCGCGCCGTCGCGGATCCAGGGCGGGCCCCAGGCGCGCGTGTCGTCGCCCGTGCCCGGGCGTTCGATCTTGATCACCTCCGCGCCCAGGTCGGCCAGGTTTTGCGTGCACCATGGGCCAGCCAGGATCCGCGAGAGATCCAGCACGCGGATGTGGGAGAGCGCGCCGGGCGCCGGCGCGTTGCTTGGTGTTGCCGTCATGCCTGCTCCTACTGGATGGTGATCCGGGCGTCGTTGATGACCTTGGCCCACTTGTCCATTTCCGCGTTGACGAAGCTCGCATACTCGGGCTGCGTCATCGTTCCCGGCATGGCGCCTTGCTGCGCGAACTGCTCCTGGATGGATGGCGAACGCAAAGCGGCCAGAACGTCGCCGGATATCCTGGCAAGGAGCTTGGGATCCATGTTGCCGGGCGCGTACAGGCCGAACCAGGCCGTGGCCTCGAAGCCCTTCACCCCCGCTTCGTCCATCGTCGGCACGTCGGGCAGGGCCGCGGAACGGCTAAGCGAGGTGACGGCCAAGGCGCGCAGCTTGCCGGCCTTGATGTGCTGAAGCACGCCGGGGACGGAGTCGAACATGATCGGGATCTGGCCGCCCAGCAAGTCGTTCAGGGCGGGCGCGGCGCCCTTGTAGGGGATGTGGACCATGGACACGCCGGCCATGGACTTGAACAGTTCGCCGGACAAATGGTTGGCGCCGCCGGTGCCCGCCGAACCGAAGTTCACCTTGCCGGGATTGGCCTTGGCGTAGGCGATCAGGTCGGCGACGCTGTTTATATGGTTGCGCGTGGCGAAGTCGGGGTTGATGACGAGCACGTTGGGCACCGCGGCCACTTGCGCGACCGCGGTGAAGTCCTTCCTGCTGTCGTAGCGCAAATTCTTGTACAGGGCCGGGTTGATCACGTGATGCGTGGCGGTCACCATCAGCGTGTAGCCGTCGGCCGGCGTGCGCGCCAGCTGTTCGGAAAAGATCGTGCCGCTGGCACCGGGCTTGTTTTCGATCACCACGGGCTGTTTCCATTCCGTGCCCAGCGCGTTGCCCAGCATGCGGGCCAGGATGTCGGTGGTGCCGCCGGGCGGGAAGGGCACGACCAGGCGGACCGGACGATCGGGAAAGGCCTGGGCGCGCGCGCCCAGGGGCAACAGGCATAGCATCCCCAGGCACAGGGAGGCTGCGGTGTGCAACCAGCGATTCATTGTTGTCTCCTCGGTTGTTCTTGGCCGGTATCCGCATGGCGGATACCGGAGGCTTTAGCGGGGGAATTCCACCATCGCTTCGCCGGTTGCCACGGTCTCGCCGCGCTGGTTGAGCACTTGCACGTCCAGCGTCGCCCACTGGCTTTTCTCGGTCTTGCGCGTGGCCGTGATCACCGCCAGCGGGGTGATCGTGTCGCCCGGCTTGACGGGCGACTTCCAGCGCGTTTCCAGGCGGCGTTGAACGCCGCCGCGCTCATAGAGCCAGTCGGTCAGCATGCGGGTGATCACGCCGAAGTTGTTCATGCCGTGCATGATGATGCCGCCGAAGTTGGTGCGGCCGAAGTCGCCCTGCATGTAGTTGTCGTCCAGATGCAGGGGGTTGTAGTCCAGCGAGGCTTCGCAGAAGGCGCGGATGGATTCGCGGGTGGGCGAGAAGGGCGCGCCTTCGATTTTCTGGCCGATCGCGAGCGAGTCGAATACTTGGGTCATCTTGTTGCTCCTTACACGGGCCGGATAGTCCAGCCGCGGCCGGAGCAGATCACTTCGTTGTTCTGGTTGAAGAAGACGTTGTCGTGCACGACGAACAGGCGATCCTTGCGGATGAACTTGTCCAGCGCGCGGGCTTCCAGCCGGATGACGTCGCCCGGACGCGCCGGGATGTTGTAGCTCCAGGACTGGCCGGCATTGACCGTGCCGGGGCTGCGCATCCAGTCATCGGTGGGCGTGCAGGCGAACATCAGGAGGATGTGGATGGCCGGCGGCGCGATCAGGCCTTTGTAGGGCGACTTCAGCGCATAGGCTTCGTCGAAGTACAGGGGATGCATGTCGTCGACGACGCGGCAGTACTTCTGAATGGCTTCCAGCGTCAGGGTGTAGGGAATGGTTTTGCGAGGCTCGCCGGGGACGATGTCGTCCCAGATCTTGCGCGTGGCGGCGTCTTTCCAGAAATCTGTCTCGAATGTGGTTTGAGTCATGGCCTTTCCAGGGCGGGTTATGGGGAAGGCGCATTGCCGGGCCCGGACTTGCGCGACGCGGTCCGTCTGCATATAATGACCGCTAAGCGGACATATTCATCCGCTATACGGTCATTCTGAGAGTTGGTTGCGGACGTGTCAAGCACGTATGCAGGAGCACCTATGGCAACGCCTGACAGCGAATCTTTCGTCCGCACCTTCGCGCGCGGACTCAAAATCATCGAAACCATGGGCCAGGGCGAGGCGCGCCAGACGCTGGCCGACGTTGCGGCGGCGGTCGAATTGCCGCGCACGGCGGTGCGCCGTTTTCTGATGACGCTGGTCGAACTGGCTTTCGTGAAAAGCGACGGCAAGCACTACTGGCTCACGCCCAAAGTGCTGCGCCTGGGGCTGTCCTATCTGTACACGCTGCCTTTTTGGCGGCACTCGCAGCTGGCGCTTGAGGAACTGGGCGCTCGCATAGGCCAGTCTTGCGCGGTCTCGGTGCTGGACGAGGAGGAAATCGTCTACGTGCAGCGCCTGCATACCAAGCGGATCCTGCCCATGAGTCCGTCGCTGGGCAGCCGCCTGCCGGCGCACGCGGTATCGATGGGCAGGGTCCTGTTGTCGGGCCTGGAAGACGAGGCGCTGGAAGCCTATCTGCAAGCGGCCCGACTGAAAAAAATGACGGCCGCCACGGTTGTGGACAAGGACAGGTTGCGCGAGGCGATCCTGCTGGCGCGAGAGCAGGGCTATGCCTGGGTGGACAGCGAGCTGGACGATTCCATCGCCGGCCTGGCGGTCCCGGTGCGCGACCAGGACGGCGCCATCGTGGCGGCCGTCAACGTCAGCCTGACGGCCGGCACCTTCGAGGAAGCGGCCGCGGTAGCGGAGTTTCTCCAGCCCTTGCGGCAGACGGCGTCGCAATTGCGCGCGACGATGGTGGGCCTGCGCTAGCCGTCTGACCAAGCCACCGCGTTCGTCGTGCCCGGCCCGCCATCCGTCCGGGCTTCCCGGAACCCGCCGCAAGGCGGTTTTTTTTCGCCTGGCGGGGCGCGGGCGCGAAGCCCGCAACACTTAAGCAATCCTTAACTGTCGGCGGACGAGTTCTTGATTGTGCGGGGCGTCCGCGTAGCCCATCATAGGTTCACGCTGCCGCTCCGCCGCAGCCTCCCGGAACTCGACATAAGGTGTCTGCAACCATGGCCGATCTGGAATCCCGTCTCGACAGGCAATCCCCTGCCTACCGGCGCAACCGCGAACAGATGCTGGCGCTGCTGTCGGACCTGTCGCAACTGGAGCAGCGCGCGGTGGACCGCTCGGCCCAGGCCGCGCCCGCGTTCCGCAAGCGCGGCAAGCTGCTCCCGCGGGAGCGCCTGGAGGCTCTGATCGATGCGGGCAGCCCCTTCCTGGAACTGATGACGCTGGCGGGCTATTGCGGGATCGAGAACCCGGACCCCGCCACCAGCGTGCCGGGCGCGGCCATCATCGCGGGCGTCGGGCAGGTGTGCGGCGTGCAATGCATGATCGTCATCAACGACGCCGGCATCAGCGCGGGCGCCATGCAGGCCATGACTGCCCAGAAGGTCATGCGCTGCCAGGAGATCGCGCTGGCCAACCGGCTGCCTTTCATCCAGCTGGTCGAAAGCGCCGGCGGGAATCTGAAGAAGTACCGCGCCGAACGCTTCGTCCACGGCGGCGGCATGTTCTACAACCTGGCCAGATTGTCGGCGGCGGGCATCCCGGTGATATCCCTGGTGCACGGCTCGTCCACGGCCGGCGGGGCCTATCTGCCCGGCCTGTCCGACTATGTCGTCATGGTGCGCAACCAGGCGCATGCCTTCCTCGCGGGCCCGGCGCTATTGCAGGCCGCCACCGGAGAGATCGCCACGGAAGAGGAGCTGGGCGGGGCGGAGATGCACGCGTCGGTGTCGGGCCTGGCCGATTACGTGGCCGACAACGACCGCGAGGCCATCCTCCAGGTGCGCGACATCGTGAGCGCCTTCGGATGGGCGGGAAAGGAAGACGCCCTCGCCGGCGCGCCGCCTCGGCACGACCTCCAGGACCTGCTGGGCATCATGCCGGCGGACTACCGGGTGCCGGTGGACATGCGCGAAGTGATTGCGCGGCTGATCGACGGGTCCGACTTCCATGAATTCAAGCCCGATTACGGGGCGGCCACGGTTTGCGGCTATGGGGCCATCCTGGGCATGCCGATCGGGCTGCTGACCAACAACGGTCCGCTCGACACGGCGGGATCTACCAAGGCCGCGCAGTTCATACAGCTGTGTTCCCAACTGGGCAGGCCCATCGTGTTCCTGCAGAACATCACGGGGTTCGTGGTGGGGCGCGCGCACGAAGAGGCGGGCATGATCAAGCATGGCGCCAAGCTCATCCAGGCCTTGTCCAATGCCGGCGTGCCGCGCCTGACCGTGCTTTGCGGCGCCTCGTTCGGCGCGGGCAACTACGGCATGTGCGGACGCGCCTTCAAGCCGGATTTCCTGTTTTCCTGGCCGAATGCGAGAACCGCCGTGATGGGCGGCGAGCAGGCCGCCATGACCATGCGGCGCGTCGCCGAGAACAGCGCCAAGCGCGCCGGCATGGCGCCGGACACCGCCGCGCTGGAAGCGGAAAGCCAGGAAATCATCCGGACTTTCGACCTTCAGTCTTCCGCCGTGCACACCAGCAGCCTGCTGCTGGACGACGGCGTGATCGATCCGCGCGCTACCCGGGAAGTGCTGGGAGTGGCGTTGGCCGCGTGCACGCGGTCGGCAAAGCGCGACGTTCATCCCATCCAGTTCGGCGTCGCAAGATTCTAACGAGGAGATTCCATGTTTACCCACGAGCACATCGCGTTGCAGGACGGCGTACGCCAGTTGATCGAGAAAGAGATCAATCCCTATCTGGACCAATGGGAGGACGCGGAGATATTTCCCGCCCACGACGTCTTCAAGAAACTCGGCAAGGCGGGATACCTGGGAGTGAACAAGCCGGTCGAGTTCGGCGGGATGGGCCTGGATTATTCGTACGAAATCGCATTCTGCGAGGCCATCGGTTCAGTGCGCGCCGGCGGCGTCGGCATGGCGATCGCGGTGCAGACGGACATGGCCACGCCGGCGCTGGCGCGCTTTGGCAACGACGCCGTGCGCGAACAGTTCCTGCGGCCCTCGATCGCCGGAGACTACGTGGCCTGCCTGGGCGTGTCCGAAACCGGCGCGGGCTCCGACGTCGCTTCGCTGAAGACGACCGCCCGCAAGGATGGCGACGACTATGTGATCAGCGGCTCCAAGATGTGGATCACGAACGCCACGCAAGCGGACTGGATGTGCCTGCTCGCCAATACCAGCGACGGCAAGCCGCACCGCAACAAGTCGCTGATCTGCGTGCCGCTCAAGCAGGAAAACGGCAAGCCCGTGCCCGGCGTGACGATGAGCAAGATCAAAAAGGTGGGCATGTGGTCTTCCGACACCGCGCAGGTGTTCTTCGACGAGGTCCGCGTGCCGCAGCGCTACCGCATCGGCGAAGAGGGCATGGGCTTCACCTACCAGATGCGCCAGTTCCAGGAAGAGCGTCTGAGCGGCGCCACCCGGCGCGTGACGGCGCTGAGCGATGTGATCAACGACACCATCGACTACACGCGTCAGCGCCAGGTCTTCGGCAAGCCGTTGCTGGACAACCAGGCCGTGCATTTCCGGCTCGCGGAGCTGAAGACGGAGGTCGAGATGCTGCGGTCCCTGGTCTACCGCGCGGCAGGCGTGCACATGGAAGGTGGCGACATGACCGAGCTGGCGTCCATGGCCAAGCTCAAGGCCGGCCGCCTGTGCCGCGAGGTCACCGACTCGTGCCTGCAGTATTGGGGCGGCATGGGCTTTACCTGGGAAAACGCGGTTTCGCGCGCATGGCGCGACCTGCGCCTGATCTCCATCGGCGGCGGCGCCGACGAAATCATGCTCACGATCATTTGCAAGCACATGGGCATCCTGCCCGCGCGCGCGGCCTGATGCCGCAAGGATGGACATGATGAGATTCGATACCTTGCTCGTCGCCAACCGGGGGGAAATCGCGCTGCGGGTCATCCGGGCGGCGCGCGGCCTGGGGCTGCGCACGGTCGCGGTGTACTCGGACGCGGACGCGGAGTCCCGTCATGTCCGGGAGGCGGACCTGGCGGTGCGCATCGGCGCCGCGCCGGCCCACGCCAGTTACCGCAACGTGGAGGCCATTCTCCGCGCCTGCGCCCGCAGCGGCGCGCAGGCGGTGCATCCGGGCTACGGATTCCTGTCCGAAAACGCCGAGTTCGCCCGCGCGGTGGCGGACGCAGGCCTGACGTTCGTGGGGCCGTCCGCCGAGGTCATCGCCCTGATGGGCAACAAGGCGCGCGCCAAGGAGGCGCTGCACGGCGCCGATGTGCCCACGGTGCCCGGCGCGCAAGGCATCTCCGACGATAGGGAACTGTCGGCCCGGGCGCGCGCCATCGGCTACCCGGTGCTGCTGAAGGCGGCCGCCGGCGGCGGAGGACGCGGCATGCGGCTGGCGCATGACGATGCGGCGCTGGCGCAGGCGCTGCCGCTGGCCCGCTCCGAAGCGCTGGGAGCGTTCGGGTCGGACGAGCTGATCCTGGAGAAGGCGATCCTGGCGGCCCGCCATATCGAGATCCAGGTGCTGTGCGACGAACATGGCAATGTCCTGCACTTGGGAGAGCGGGACTGCTCGCTGCAGCGGCGCTACCAGAAGCTGGTGGAAGAGAGCCCCTCGCCGGCCGTGCCGCCCGCGCTGCGCGAGCGCATGGGCGCCGTCGCGAGGCGGGCCTGCCAGGCTATCGGCTACGTGGGGGCGGGAACGCTGGAATTCCTGCTGGACGAGGCTGGCGATTTCTATTTCATGGAGATGAACACGCGGTTGCAGGTCGAGCACGGCGTGACCGAATTGCTTACCGGCATCGACCTGGTGCAGTGGCAGCTGAGGGTGGCCCAGGGCGAACCGCTGGCGCTGCGGCAGGAGGACGTGCAGCGCCGCGGCCACGCGATGGAGCTGCGCGTCTGCGCGGAAGATCCCGCCGCGGGCTTCGTGCCGCAGGTCGGTACGGTGCTTCGGTGGGTGGAGCCCTCCGGGCTGCGTGTCGATACGGCGCTGGAAGACGGCCTGGAGATCACGCCGCACTATGACTCGATGCTGGCCAAGTACCTGGCGTGGGGCGAAACGCGGGAGGAGTGCATCCGCAAGCTGACGCGGGCCTGCGAAAGCGGAAGCCTGCTGGGCGTCCGCTCCAACCTGCATTTCCTGGCGCGCGCGATCAACCACCCGGATTTTCTCGACGGCGGGGTGACGACGAATTTTCTGGCCGGTCAGGACATGGCGTCCGGGCACTGGAGGGCGGAGCCTTCGGAGCATGCGGTGGCCGCGGCGGCGCTGGCGCTGGCCGGCTGGCCCGCGGCCGGCGGCAGCGCCCTCGCCGCGGCAGGCGAAGTAGCGCTCGATGACGCGTCTGACGGGAAACCGAAGCTTCTGCGCATCTCGCGGGAGGCGGACGGCGGCGTGCTGGTGCGGGCCTGGGAGGGGCACGTCGCGGATGGGGACTGCACGCAGGTCCGGATCGATGCGATGCATCGCCGTGACGGCGACATGGTGCTGGTCGTGGACGGACTGCGGCGCAGTCTGCGCGTGGCCATGGCCGGGCCGGGCGAGGCTTGGGTGCAGGACGGAGCCAGCGCCTGGCGCTTCTTGCGAGCCACGCGCTTTGCCGGACGCGAGGACCCGCAAGCCGGGCAGGCCCGCCTGTTGCGGGCGCCGATGAGCGGCAGGGTGATCAGCGTCGACGTCCTGGAGGGAGACAGCGTGACGGCGCAGCAGACCGTGCTGGTGCTGGAGTCCATGAAGATGGAAATGTCCATCGCCGCGGGCGCGGCGGGCATGGTGGCGAAGCTGGCCGTTGCCGCGGGAGACCAGGTCAGCACGGGGCAGGCATTGATGGAGGTGCAGCAATGAGCGGGAACCACAGCGAGACTCCGGCGCGCCGGACGAAAGGGCAGGTGCATGTCGGATGCGCCTCGGGATTCTGGGGAGACTCCCAGATCGCGATTCCGCAATTGCTCACGGCCGAAAAGCTGGACTACATCGTTTTCGACTATCTGGCGGAAACGACCATGTCCATCTTGCAGCGGGCCCGCATGCGCAACCCCGAACTGGGCTACGCGACCGACTTCGTCAACGTGCTCCGCCCGCATCTGAAGACCTTGCTGGAACGCGGGGTGCGGCTGGTGTCCAACGCCGGCGGCCTGAATCCGCAGGGGTGCCGCGACGCCATACTCGCCTTCGCCCGCGAACAGGGCCTGGCGCCTCGCATCGCGGTTGTCACGGGCGACGACGTTGCCGAGCTGCAGGCCGAGTTCACCGATGCGCAGGGGCGCCCGCTGCCCGACCTGGACGGATTCGGGCCCTTGCTGTCGGCCAACGCGTACCTGGGCGCCTATCCCATCGTCCAGGCGCTGGCGCTGGACGCGGACATCGTGATCACGGGGCGCGCGGTGGACAGCGCCTGCGCGCTGGCGGTGGCGATACACGAGTTCGACTGGGCGTTCTCGGATTACGACAAGCTGGCACAGGCCAGCCTGGCCGGGCATTTGATCGAATGCGGTCCGCAGGCGACGGGCGGCTTGTTCACCGATTGGGAGACCGTGCCGGACTGGGCGAACATCGGTTATCCGATCGTGGCGCTGGATCCGGACGGCGGCTTCGATCTGACCAAGCCGCCGGGCACGGGCGGCCTGGTGAGCCGCGCCACGGCGGCGGAACAGCTGCTGTATGAAATCGGCGACCCGGCCGCGTACGAGCTTCCCGACGTGGTGTGCGACCTGCGCCAGGTCTCCATCCGCGAAACGGGTCCGGACCGGGTCCGCGTGGAGGGCGCGCGCGGGCGGGCGCCTTCCACGCGATACAAGATCACCGCGACCGGCCATGGCGGCTACCAGATCGGCATCATGATGGCCATCCGCGGGCAACGGGCGCGCGCAAAAGCCCAGCGCACCGCCGATGAACTGCTGCGGCGCACGCGCAAGCTGCTTGCCCAGCACGGCTTGCCGGACTATGCCTCCACCGTCGTGGAATTGCTGGGAGCCGAAGCCATGTACGGCGGCAATGCGCGCGAGAACGACAGCCGCGAGGTGATCCTTCGCATCGCCGCGGCCCACGCCGATCGCAAGGGCCTGGAGTTCCTGCAAAAGGAGTCCGCGTCGGCCGGCACGTCGATGGGGCCGGGCACGCGCAGCCACTTCGGCGGCCGCTCCGACATCCAGGCCATCATCAAGACGGGGTCGTTCTACATCGCCAAACAGTGCGTGCCGGTGTGGCTCGACTGCGCAGACCTGCACGCCGAGGTGGCCGTTCCGGAAAACGGCGAGGATGGCGCCTGCGTTCCCGCGGGTCCCGAGCCAATCCCCGCCCCGGCGGCCGCCCCGGCGGGCGCCTTGAGGGTGCCGCTTGCAAGGCTGGCCTATGCCCGCAGCGGCGACAAGGGCGACGATTCGAACATAGGCGTCATCGCGCGTTCCGAGGCTTACTGGCCCGTGCTGCTGCGCGAGCTGACCGCCGAGCGGGTTCGCGAATACTTCAGTCACCTGGTGCAGGGCGAGGTGTCGCGTTTCGAGCTGCCCGGTACGGGGGCGGTCAATTTCGTGCTGCGGCGCGCGCTGGGCGGCGGTGGTTCGTCCAGCTTGCGCTCGGACCCCTTGGGCAAGTCGTACGCCCAGATGCTGCTGGACCTGGAAATTCCTTGTCCCGGCGAAATCCTGCGATAGCAGGAGTGTAAGGATGGGAGGAGACTACAAATGGAACAGACCCGCAGGGCATTCATTCAACTGGCCGGGGCCGGCGCGCTGCTGGCGGCTTGCGGCGGCGTCCGCGCGCAGGCGCTGGACAAAACGGTCCACATGACCGTGGCGTACGGCGCGGGAGGGGCGACGGACACCATCATCCGCTACGTCGCGGACCGGATACGCGATCAGGTGGGCAGCCCGATCATCATCGAGAACCGGCCGGGAGCAGACGGCAACATCGCCGCCGAGTACGTGTTGCGGCAATCCGGCGACGGATACAACCTGCTGGTGTCGGGGCCGTCCACCCACGCGGCCAATGCCAGCATCTACAAGTCGCTGCCCTACGACCCCGAGCGCGACTTCACCCCGTTGACCACCTTGGCGACCACGCCGTATTTCCTGGTGGTCAATCCGCAACGCGTGAAGGCGGAAACCCTGCAGGCGTTCATCGCCTCCGCGCGCGCGTCCAAAGCCAGCCTGAGCTTCGCCAGCGCCAACGTCGGCGGGCGCATCGCCGGCGAACGCTTTCGCGCCATGGCGGGCATCAACGCGGTGAACGTGCCGTACCGAGCCAGCACGCAGGCCATGACGGATCTGCTGGGCGGCCAGTACGACTTCTATTTTTGCGATGCCGTGACCGCGACGCCGCAGCTGCGCGCCGGAAAGATCCGGGCCCTGGCGGTGTCGACCGCCACGCGCGTGCCCGCCTTTCCGGACGTGCCCACCGTGGCGGAGCTTGGCTACCCGGGCTTCGACGTGTCGTCATGGATTGCCATCTGGGCGGCGGCTTCGACGCCGCCCGCGGTCTCGCAGCGCCTGGCCGCGTGGATCAACGGCGCGCTCGACAACCCGGACGGCCGCCGCTTCCTGACCGACCGCGCCCTACTGCCGCAGCCCGGATCGCCCGAGGACCTGCGCGCCATCCAGCAGCGCGACACCGTGGAGTGGGGCAAAGTGATCGTGGCCGCGGGCATGCAGCAGCGCTAGGCGCGCGGCGCTCACGAGGGAACGAACAGTTCGCTGAGCTTGCGTGCGCCGTCCGGGTTGTCGCCGGCGCGCATGTAGAGGTGGTAGCTGGCGGAGGGCAGGGCGGGCAGGCCCAGCTCTTCCCCCACCACCTTGAGGCCCGGCGTGAGCATCTCGATGGTGCGCGGGGTGATGCCCAGGCCGGCCCGCAAGGCGGCGCGCACGCCGGCCAGGGTAGGGGTCTGGAAGGCATTGCGCCAGGGGCGGTTCTCCTGCTCCAGGCGGTTCAGCGCCATGCGCCGGAAGACGCAGGGCGAGTCCACCAGCACCAGTGGCAATGGGAGGTTTTGCTGATGATGGAAATGCGTGCCAGAAATCCAGACCACGGGCGAAGTCCGGAACGTGATGCGGGGGAACTCGTCGAATTGTTCGAGTTCGAGCAGCAGGTCGATGTCGCCGCGCCGCAGCGCCGAGGCCAGCCAGCGGCTGCGGTTGACCTGGATCTCGATGCGCATGCCGGGATAGGTGCGCGCGCAGAGCGCCAGGTAGTCGGGCAGGATCGTGTCCACGGCGTCGGCGCATACGCCTATGCGCGTCGGCGCGTCGAACACGCTCTTGTTCATCGCGCGGCAGGTCTCGTCGTTGAGCGCAAGCATGCGCCGCGCGTATTCGCGCAGGCGCACGCCTTGTTCGGTAAGACGCTTGTGCCGTCCCACGCGCACCAGCAGTTTGCAGTCCAGCAGCCGCTCGAGCCGTTGCATCTGTTGCGAGACCGCGGCCTGGGTGCGGAACACCTGGTCGGCCGCGCCCGCGAAGTTCTCGCGGTCGGCCACCGCCAGGAAGGTCCTGAGCAAACCTATGTCCAGATCGCGCACCGCCATGAGAGTTCCTTGTGTGCCAGCGTACTCGGACGATTATCCGGGGCCGCGGGCGTAGCGCACAAGCCCAGCCTTTCCCCAAGTCCATGGAGACAACCGTGAATTCCGCTATCGATCCGAATCCCCTGCACAGGGTGTATGAAGGCCTGCGCGTGCTGGACCTGTCGCAAGGCATCGCGGGGCCGTACTGCGCGCAGATCCTCGGCCAGATGGGCGCGCAGGTGACGAAGGTGGAGCCCTTCCATGGCGACTGGGGACGCAGCATGGGCGTGCCGCGCGGAGGGTTCAGCGCCATCGCCCTGGCCTTCAACCGGGGCAAGCGCAGCCTGGCGCTGGATGCCCAGACCGGCGCAGGGCGGGAGGTGCTGCGCCGGCTGGCGGCGCGAGCCGACGTGGTGGTGCAGAGTTTCCGCCCCGGCGTGGCCGACCGGCTCGGCGTAGGCTATGCGGCGCTGCGCGAGATCAATCCCCGCCTGGTGTATGCCTCGATTTCCGGATTCGGCCTGTCGGGCCCCTATGTCGACCGGCCCGGCACCGATTCCGTCGTGCAGGCGCTGACGGGCCTGACCACGGCCAACTGCGATGGCGCGGGCCTGCCCCAGCGAGTGAAGCCGTTCGTCGGCGACCTGTCTTGCGGCGTGTACACCGCCAATGCGATCGGAGGGGCGCTGTTCGCGCGCGAACGCGGGCAATCGGGCACGCACATCGACGTCAGCCTGCTGGCCACCATGGCGGCCTTGCAGAACAGCTCGTTGATCGACCATGCGCTGCGCCGCGGCGAGCCCGCCACCAGCGTCACCTATCCGCAGGGAATCTTCAGCACGGCGGATGGCTATGTGCTGGTGTTCGCCATGAACAATGCGATGTTCGCGGCGATCTGCCGGGTCATCGGGCGGAACGATTGGCTGACGGATCCGCGCATGGACACGCCGCAGCACCGCATACAGGTGGGCGAGGAGATCAATCGGGGCGTGGCGCAGGCCCTGCGTTCGCGCACCACCGCGTACTGGACGACCTGCTTCCGCGAGAACGACATTCTGTATGGCGAAGTGAAGGATTACGACCAGTTCCAGGAGGACGAACAGGTGCGGCACCTGGGCCTGGTGCGGACGCTCAGCCAGCCCGGCCTGGGCGACGTGCCGTTCGTGGGCCTGCCGGGCGTGCAGCCCGCGGCCGGCGATTCCGGCGAGCGCGTGCCCGCGGTGGGCGAGGATACGCAGGCGGTGCTTCAGGAACTGGACTACGCGCCGGACGAGATCGCCGCGTTGGCGCAGGAAGGGATCATTCAACTGGCGGCAACCCCGGCCGCCGCGGCGCATTGAAGGAGCGGCAACCATGAACCTGGCGCAATCTAACGACGCGGCGGACGCGCCGCTGCTGACTCGGCGAGACGGCGCGGTCTTCCACGTGATCCTGAACCGGCCCGAGACGCGCAACCCGCTGGGCGCGGAAATGGTCGAACATCTGGAAGACGCGCTCGACCGCGCCGAGGCCGATGCCGCCGTGAGAGTGCTGGCCGTCAGCGCGGCAGGGCCGGCGTTCAGCGCGGGCGGCAACCTGGGCAATATCGCGGATCGGATCGCCGCGCAGCCCGACGCCGACGGCCAGGATCCGGTCGCCATGGGCAACCGGCGCTACGGCCGCTTCCTCGAGCGTTTCGCCGGCAGCGCCAAGATCACTGTCGTGCTGGCCCAGGGAGCAGCCATGGGCGGCGGCGCGGGCCTGGTATGCGCCGCCGACCTCGCCGCCGGCGCGCGCGGTGCGCGCTTCGGCTTTCCCGAAGTGTCGATCGGCCTGGTGCCTGCGCAGATCCTGCCCTTCGTTGCCGCCCGCATCGGCCTGCAGGCCGCCAGGCGGATGATGCTGACGGGTGAACGCATCGACGCCGATGCGGCGCGCGCCATCGGCCTGCTGGACTATGTGTTCGATGCCGGGCAGGACTGGGAGGATGGGGTCGCCGGCATGCTGCGGCGCTGCGTGGACGCCGCGCCGCGCGCCGCCGGACAGACCAAGAGCATGCTGCGGGGCCTGTTCGGCCAGCAGCGCTGGCACGAGGAAGAATTGGGGGCCTATCTGGATACGGCATCGCGCGCTTTCGCCCGCCAGCTGCGCACCGAAGCGATCGAGGGTGTCGCGGCGGCCAAGGCCCGGCGGCGGCCGGATTGGGACGCCGCCGCTTCCGGCTCCTGAACGCGGCGGGCGCTGTCTCCCGCGTCGTTTCCCGGGACGGCCCGATGCCGGGCACCAGCGCCCTCGTCCCGTAACCCGTAACCGCGGTTTCCAGGGAGGGCGGATGCAGGGGAAACGCCCAGATACCGGAGCAGCGGAGGACTTTGCCGGTTTCTCTTTGTTACGCCCTGGCCCCCGCTGCGGTATGCTACTGACCGCTATTGATACGGAGCGAGGAGAACCCCCCATGAAGCCCACCCCCAGCAGCGCCGTGCGCCGCGCCTTGCTGCAAGGCGCGGTCGCGCTGGCCGCGACCCTGCCTTTCGGCGCGCCTGCCCTGGCCCAAGCCACCGATTTCCCGGCCAAGCCCCTGCGCTTCGTCGTGCCTTACCCGCCCGGCGGCCCGCTGGACACCATGGCCCGCATGCTGGCCGAGAAGGTGCGCGGCTCCCTGGGCCAGCCCGTCATCGTGGAAAACCGTTCGGGCGCCGGCGGCAACATCGGCGCCGACCTGGTGGCCAAGGCGCCGGCCGACGGCTACACGCTGGTGATGGGCGCGGTCGCGACCCACGCGATCAATCCCTGGTTGTTCGCCAATCTGCCCTACGACCCGGTGAAGGATTTCGCGCCGGTCACGATCGTGGCGTCGGTGCCCAACGTGCTGGTGATGAACGTCGAGTTCGCCCAGAAGAACAAGATCGAAAAACTGTCGGACCTGATCGAATACGCGAAGAAGAACCCCGGCAAGCTGAACTACGGCTCGGGCGGAAATGGCAGCGCCGGCCACTTGTCGGGCGAACTGCTGAAGGCGCGCGCCGACATCAAGGTCGAGCACATTCCGTACCAAGGCGCGGCGCCGGCCCAGCTGGCGCTGCTGTCGGGCCAGTCGGACTTCATGTTCGACAACCTGGCGGCCTCGGCCCCCCTGATCAAGGACGGCAAGGTGAAGGCGCTGGCCGTTACTACCGCCAAGCGCTCCTCGCTGCTGGCCGACGTGCCGACGGTCGAGGAATCCGGAATCAAGGGCTTCGACCTGGGCACCTGGTTCGGCGTGTTCACCACGGGCGGCACGCCCGCGCCGGTGGTCGCCAAGCTGAACAAGGCCTACTCGGACGCGATGCAGCAGCCCGACGTGAAGCAGCGCCTGCTGACGATGGGTTCGGAAGCGCCGCCGATGACGTCCGAGGCCTTCGCCGAGTTCGTCAAGGGCGAGAAGGCGAAGTACCAGGAGATCGTGAAGATTTCCGGCGCCAGCCTGAATTAAGCGCCCCAGCTAAACGGGCGGCCGCCGCAAGGCGGGCCGCCTTTTTTTCGCCGGACCGCCCCAGGACAAAAGCGCTCCCCCACCGATCCTACACACCGAGGTATCGGTGCGCCAACTCCGGCTGGGCCGCAAGTTCGGCGGGGCTGCCCCGCCACACGACGCGGCCTTTCTCCAGGACGTGGTGGCGGTCCACGAGCGTAGCCATTTCCTTCAGGTTCTTGTCGATCACCAGAATGGTCTGGCCGTCTTCCTTCAGGCGGCGCAGGCAGTTCCAGATTTCCTGCCGGATCAGCGGCGCGAGGCCCTCGGTGGCTTCGTCCAGGACGAGCAGGCGCGGATTGATGAGCAGGGCGCGGCCCACGGCCAGCATCTGCTGTTCGCCGCCCGACAGCGTGCGGGCGGATTGCGAGCGGCGTTCCTTCAGGCGGGGAAACAGTTCGAACACGCGGTCCACGTGCCAGCCGGCGCGCGTATTGCGCGCGGTGGCGACGAGGTTCTCCTCCACCGAGAGCGAGCCGAAGACGCGGCGGCCCTCGGGCACCAGGCCGATGCCAAGCTGCGCGATGCGGTGCGGCGCCAGACCCGCGATGGGATTGCCGTCTAGCAGGATGTCGCCGCCCTGCGCGGGCAGCATGCCCATGAGCGTCTTGACCGTGGTGGTCTTGCCCATGCCATTGCGCCCGATCAGCGATACGACCTGCCGCGGCGCGATGTCCAGGTCCACGCCGAACAGCACCCTGCTGGCGCCGTAGCCGCCCTGCAACGCCTTGATCTGCAGCATCATTCCTCCTCGCCCAGGTAGGCGGCGCGCACGTCCGGATGCCTGCGCACCTCGTCCGGCGTGCCGGTGAAGATCGTCTTGCCGTACACCAGCACGGTGATGCGGTCGGCCAGCGCGAAGACGGCGTCCATGTCGTGCTCGACCAGCAGGATGGCATAGCGGCCCTTGAGCTCCCGCAGCAGCGCCGTCATGCGTTGCGACTCCTCGGCGCCCATGCCGGCCATGGGCTCGTCCAGCAAGAGGACGGAGGCGTTCAACGACAGCGCCATGGCCAATTCGAGTTGCCGCTTTTCGCCATGGGCGAGGGCGGACACGCGCACGCCGCCGCGGTCGCCCAGGCCGACGCGTTCGAGCGCCTGGCGGGCCGGCTCGCGCAGCTGCGGCAGGCGGCGGGCGTTTCTCCACAGGTTGAAGCCGCCGGGGCTGTGCGCCTGCACGGCCATGGCGACGTTGTCCTCGGCGGTGAAGCCGGGGTAGAGCTGGCTGATCTGGAACGACCGGGCCAGGCCCGCCGCGGGCCGCTTGTGCGCGGCCATGCGCGTGATGTCGCGGCCGTCGAGCAGGATGCTGCCGTCATCGGGCAGGATCTCGCCGCTGATCTGCGACAGCAGCGTGGTCTTGCCGGCGCCGTTGGGGCCGATCAGCGCGTGCAGTTCGCCGGGCCGGACGGCCAGGTCGACGCCCTGCGTGGCGTGGACGGCGCCGAAGCGCTTCTGCAGCCCGCGGATTTCGAGTTTGGGCCGATCAGTCATGGTGCTTCCCTCCCACGAGCCAGCCGTAGACGCCGCGCTTGCCGAACAGCACCACCAGTACCAGCACCGGGCCGAGGATGAGCATCCAGTGCTCCGTCCACGCAGTGGCGACCTGTTCCAGGCCGAGGTACACGGCTACGCCCAGCACCGGCCCGAAGATCGTGCCCATGCCGCCAAGAATGACCATGGCCATCAGTTCGCCGGACTTCTGCCACGACGACATGTCGGGGCTGACGAAGAGCGCGTAGTTCGCCCACAGCGCGCCGGCCAGCCCCGTGCCGGCCGCCGACAGCACGAAGGCGGTGAGGCGGTAGCGCAGCGGCGCCAGGCCCAGGCCGATGCTGCGGCGCGGGTTCTGCTTGATGCTCTGCAACGCCATGCCGAACGGCGAATCGACGATGCGCCGGCAGGCCAGCGCCCAGACCGTCATGAGCGCCAGGCACACATAGTAGAACGTGGCGGGATGGTCCATGTCCAGGCCGGGCAGCGTGTTGCGCGCATCGATGGACAGGCCGTCGTCGCCGCCGTAGACCATCAGGCCGACGAGGATGAAGTACAGCATCTGTCCGAACGCCAGCGTGATCATGATGAACTGCACGCCGGTAGTGCGCAGCGACAGGAAACCCACCACCAGCCCGGCCAGCGCGGCCATGGCCACGGCCAGCGGCCACATCACCAGCGCGGCATTGCTGCCGCTCCAGCCGAACAGCGTGTCGCCCTGGGCGAGGTGAAAGCCGGCGATGCCGATCACGTATCCGCCCAGGCCGAAGAAGGCGGCGTGGCCGAAGCTGACCATGGCGCCGTAGCCCAGGATCAGATCCAGGCTGACCGCGGCGATGGCATAGATGAGGAAGCGGGTCATCAGATTGACCAGGAAGGTCTCGCCCGTGGCCGACGCGATGGCCGGCACCAGGGCGAACAGCAGGAACCCGATCGCGTTGACGATCATTTTTCGTGTCATGGATATCGTTCCTAACGCTGCGCGGGCACGAGGCCTCGCGGCTTGAACAGCAGCACGATGGCCATCAGGATGTAGATGCTGGCCGATACCAGGCTGGAGCTGGCGGAGTCCGACAGTTCGGGAGGCAGCAGCCGCGACATCCAGAACGGGATGTAGGCGCGCCCCAGCGCATCGGTCATGCCTATCATCAGCGAGCCCGCCAGCGCGCCGCGCACCGAGCCCACGCCGCCCACCACGATGACGACGAAGGTGGTGATGAGGATGCGCTCGCCCATGCCGATCTCCACCGCCAGCAGCGGCGCCGCCATGACGCCGGCGAAGCCGCATAGCACGGCGCCGAGCGTGAAGATCAGGGTGAACAGGCGCTGGATGTTCACGCCCAGCGCATCCACCATTTCTCCGTCGTCCGCGCCCGCGCGCACCAGCATGCCCACGCGCGTGCGCGAGATCAGCAGCCACAGTCCGACCGCCACCAGCACGCCGGCGCCGATGAAGGCGAGCCGCATCACGGGGTAGTTCAGGCCGGGCAGCAGCGCCACGGATCCGGACAGGAACGGCGGGATGTCCATGAACGGCGGGCTGCGGCCGAACAGCACCGTGACCAGTTCATTGGTGAACAGTGTCAGGCCCAGCGTGGCCAGCACCTGGTCCAGGTGGTCGCGGCGGTACAGGTGGCGGATGACCAGCAACTCCACCACCAGCCCGTAGAGCGCCGCGCCGGCGAGCGCGGCCAGCACGGCCGCGGCGAACGAGCCCGTGGCGGCGGCGGCGCTGGCCGCGCAGAACGCGCCCACCATGTAGAAGGAGCCATGCGTCAGGTTGATGACGTTCATGATGCCGAACACCAGCGTCAGGCCGGCCGACAACAGGAACAGCAAGGCGCTGTACTGCAGGCCGTTCAGGATCTGTTCCAGGAGCATCAGCATGGGAATCCCCTACATCTTGCAGTCCGCCGCATGCACGTCGGTGTGGTCCCGGGCGATGACCTTGAGGTTCTTGTAGCGCAGCTTGCCATCCGGGCCGGCCTCGATGTGCAGCAGGTACCAGTCCTGGATGGGATGCTGGTTCGGACCGAACTTGAACTTGCCCCGCACGCTGGGGAAGTCGGCGCGGCGCAGCGCGGCGCGGAAGTCGTCGGCGCGGCCCGCGACGTCGCCGTCCACGGCCTTGAGGGCCGAGGCGATGAGATTGGCGGTGTCGTAGGCCTGCGCGGCATAGGCGGTGGGCGCGCGGTTGTAGGCCTTGGTGAACGCTTCCACGAAGTGCTTGCTCTGGGGGTTGTCCAGATCGGCGCTCCACAGCGAGCTCAGGTAGAAGCCCGCGCCCGCGGAACCGGTCGCCGCCAGCATGCGGTCATCCATCGAGTAGATCGGGGTGATCATCTTGATCTGGCCGGCCAGTCCGGAATTGGCGAACTGCTTAGTCAGGTTGATGCCCGCGCCGCCCGGATGGAACTGGAAAATGGCGTCGGGATTGAGAGAGCGGATGCGCGCGAGTTCGACCGAGAAGTCCGCCTGCTCCAGCTTGGTGTAGATCTCGTCGGCGATTTCGCCCTTGTAGGTGCGCTTGAAGCCCGCGACGGCGTCGCGCCCCGCCTGGTAGTTGGGCGCCATGATGACCACGCGCTTGGCGCCGAGCTCGTTGGCCGCCATGCCCGCGGTATCGGCGTAGGAATCGTTCTGGAACGCCACGGAGAAGTAGTTCGGATTGCAGGCCTTGCCGGCGTAGTTCGACGGCCCGGCGTTCAGGCTGACGTAGAAGGCGCCGGCGTTCAGCACGGTGGGGCCGACCGCCGCCATGACGTTCGAGAAATTGATCCCGGTGAACAGGCGCACGCCGCTCTGCACCATCTTGTCGGCGATCTGCTTGGCGTTGGCGGGCTTGAGCGCGTCGTCCTCGACGCGCACGTTGACGGGCACGCCGCCGAGCTTGCCGCCGCCTTCCTTCACCGCCAGCATGAAGGCATCGCGTTCGTCCTCGCCGATGTAGCCGGCGGGCGTGGACAGCGTGCCGATGAAACCGATGTCCACGGGCTTTTGCTGCGCGCCGGCCGCGAACGAGGCCAGTGCCAGCACGAGGGCGGCGGTTCCGCCGCTGAGGGTCTTCTTCATGGCTGTCTTCTCCTGTGTTGATGTTTTTCTGCTACTCGACTGCTTCAACGAAAAAGTACTTCCCGGGGCAGCAAGCACGCTTGCCTGTGCAGGGTGGGGGCCCTTTTTGCCGCAGGGCCGCCCCAAGGCAAAAAGCGCCCCCTCGGGGGGCAGCAAGCACGCTTGCGTGCGCAGCGTGGGGGCCCTTTTGCCGCAGGGCCGCCCCAAGGCAAAAAGCGCCCCCTCGGGAGGCAGCAAGCACGCTTGCGTGCGCAGCGTGGGGGCCCTTCTCACCCTTCTCACTCTAGGCAGTTCTCCACTTTCCACCCGTACAGCCATTGCAACGCATCGTAGAACTGGGACTGGCTGCGGCCCGTCCACAGCATGTTGCGCACGGTGCGTTCGACGCCTCGCGCGTGATAAAGCCTGCCCATTTCGCGCGTGGACCACACCACGCGCGCGCTGCGTGGAATGCGGACCGATTCATACAGGCGGAACGCGGCCTCCAGGTCGTGCTCGCAGCGCCTGACGGCCTCGCCCAGGGTTACCGCGTCCTCCAGCGCCATGCAGGCGCCCTGAGCCATGTATTGCGTCATGGGATGGGCCGCGTCGCCCAGGATGGTGACGCGGCCCCGGCCCCAGCGCTCCACGGGTTCGCGGTCGGCGGTGGCCCAGCGCTTCCAGGAGGTGGGGCGGTCCAGCATCTGGTGCGGGCGCGGGTGGATGCCCTCGAAGTACGACAGCACTTCCTCCTTGCTGCCCTCGCGCACGCCCCATTCTTCCCGTTCGCGGCTGTGGAAGGTCACCACCAGGTTGTATTGCTGGCCGCCGCGCAAGGGATAGTGCACCAGATGGCAGTGCGGGCCGGCCCATAGCACGGGCGCGTTGATGCGCAGTTCCTCGGGCATGTTTCCGCGCTCGACCACGGCGCGGTAGACCACGTGGCCGGTCACCCTTGCCGGATCCCCCACCATGCGCTCGCGGATCACGGATTTCACGCCGTCCGCGCCCACCACGGCATCGGCGCGGTAGCGGTTGCCCTGCGTGTCCACGACTTCCACGCCGCTGTCGTCCTGCGACATGCCGGCGATCTGGGTGGAGGTGCGGAAGCTGATCAGCGGGTTCTGCTGCACCGCTTCGAGGATAGAGAGGTGGATGTCGGCGCGGTGGATGACGGCATAAGGGCCGCCGAAGCGGGCGCGGAAGGCGTCGCCGGTATCGATGCGCACCACTTCCTTCGCGTCCACCGCATCCATCATGATGATGTGGTCGGTGAATACGGCGCGCCCGCGCGCGGCCGGGCCCACGCCCAGGGCGTCCAGCGCCGCGAAGGCGTTGGGCCCGAGCTGGATGCCGGCGCCGATCTCGCCAATGTGCGCGGCCTGCTCCAGCAGCTGCACGGCGATGCCCTGGCGGGTCAGGGCCAGGGCGGCGGCCAGGCCGCCGATGCCGCCGCCCACGACGATGACGGATTGCCCGGTGGGCATTGTTTTCTGCAAGGCGTTCATATGCGGTCTCCGCGTCGTTCAGTCCCCGCCGCCGAGGAATGCGCCTTGCCGGCGCAACTGCGCCTGCAAGGCCGGGATGGAAATGTCGGCAGGCAGGATGCCCGCCTGGATCGCCATGGCGGATGCCGTGCCGGCGGCTTCGCCCATGACGAAGCAGCTGCCGCTCACGCGGGCGGCGGACTGGCCCTCGTGCGTCATGGACGCGCAGCGCCCGGCGACCAGCACGTTGTTCGCCACGCCAGGCCCGCGGCGGGGCACCATCATGCGGAACGGAAGCTGGTTGTAGCCGCGCGATTCCGGAATCGGCGGCCAGATCCACTGCACGTCGCCCGCGGTGTGCATTTCGAGCGGCCAGCCATTGACGCCGATACTGTCCTCGAAATCGGCGCAGCCCAGCACGTCTTCCTTGGTCAGCACGGCCTCGCCCACGATGCGGCGCGTTTCGCGAATGCCCAGCTGGGGAGCGATGTCCAGCACGTAGGCGTTCTCGAATCCCGGAACCTTGGCGCGCAGGAAGGCCAGGTATTGCACGATCTGCCGCCTGCCTTCCAGCTCGCCGGCCGACAGGGACGTGGCGTCCGTGCCGTCCGCGGCGCTGCCGTCCGCATTGGCCAGCTGCGTCACGTTGACCCGCCATTCATAGTCGTGCTTTTGCGGACGCACGATGGCGCCGCGGCGCGGGAAGCTGAACTCGCCGCTGGCGGCGGCCTGGTCCATCAGCTGCGGGATGGTCTTCCAGGCCTCCTGCGCGCGCGCGCCGTCCACGTTGCCCACCTTGAACATCAGCGTGGGATAGAGCATGTGGCCGCGCTCGTCGCCCTTTTCGAAGGGCAGGCCTCCCCACTGGGCGAGGTCGGCGTCGCCGGAGCAATCGATGAATATCCGCGCGCGCACGGCGCACCGGCCTGACTTGGTTTCCAGGAACAGCGCGTCCACGCGGCCGTCCGCGTCCCGGGCCGCGCCCGTGGCCAGGGCATGGAACAGCACCTGGGCGCCGCTGTCCTGGACCAGGCCGTCCGCGGCGCACTTGAAGGCGGATATGTCATAGGCCTGGGCGTGGATCTTGCCCAGGATGAGGTGCGGATCGTTCAGGCCGTCCATGGCCCGCATGCGGGCCAGCAGTTCGTCGGTCATGCCGTGCACCACCTGCCGGATGTCGCCATGGATGTTGGCATGCAGCCCGCAGAAATTAGATACGCCTGCCGCCGTGCCCATGCCCCCGAGGAATCCATAGCGCTCCACCAGCAGCACGCTGGCGCCGTGGCGCGCCGCGCTGGCGGCGGCCAGCAGGCCGGCCGGGCCTCCGCCCAGCACGACGACGTCGAATTCGCCGTAAAGGGGGACCTGGCGGGCGGGTTCGGTGATGACCATCTGATTCTCCTTGCTTGTACTGACGGATTGCCCCGGCGCCGCGCTACTGACCCTTGATGCCGAGCTTGCGGATCAGCGGTTCCCAGCGCTTGAGTTCATCGTCCATGTAGCCGCGGAACTCGGCCGGCGCGCTGCCCACCGGATCCATGAACTGGGCTTGCAGGCGCTTGGACACCTCCGGATCGCGGACGGCCTGGATCAGCGCGTCGGAAAGCTTTTTCTGGATATCCGCCGGAACCTTGGACGACATCACGAAGCCGATCCACGCGGATCCTTCGATGCCCGGCACGCCCATTTCGGCCAGCGTCGGGATGTCGGGCAGCAGGGACGAACGCTTGGACGAAGTGACGGCCAGCGCCTTGAGCCGGCCGTCCTTCACCATCGGCATGACCGCGATGGGCGGCAGGGCCGCGAATTGCGTATCGCCGGACAGCAGCGAGGTCAGCGCGGCGGGCGACGAGGGATAGGGCACGTGGGTGGCGCGCGCGCCGATCTGCTGCAGCATCAGTTCCACGGCCAGGTGCGACACGGTGCCGGCCCCCGGCGACGGGAAGTTGTATTTATCGGGGTTCTTCTTGAGCGCTTCCAGCAGCTGGCCGACGTTGGCGATGCCGGCCGTGGCGGGCACGACCAGGACGTTGGGCTGGTGCACGGCGAGCGTCAGCGGCGACAGGTCGGTCGCGGGCGCGTAAGGCAGCTTGTCGAAAAGCAGGGTGTTGTTGACCAGGGGGCCGGTGATGGAGACGCCGAAGGTATAGCCGTCGGGCTTGGCGTTGGCGATGGCGTAGGTGCCGATGTTGCCGCTGGCGCCCGGCTTGTTTTCGATCACGATCGTCTGGCCCAGGATGGCGCCGGCTTTTTCGCCGACGATCCGGGCCACCTGGTCCGGGCTGGAGCCCGGCCCGAACGGGACGATGGCCTTGAGCGGCTGGGCGGGCCAGGCGTCGGCGCGGGCCGCGCCCAGCGGGGCCAGCGCGGCGAGGCCCAGCGCCATCGCGCGCAGCGCGATGCGGCGCGCGAGCTTCTGCGCGCAGGCCGGCGTCGAGGACTTATGCATGGGTGTCTCCCAGGTCTTTCATGGTGTTGAAGTAGGTCTGCTCATTGGCGATGAAGGCGGCGACCATTGCGCGATAGGTGGCGTCCACCACCTGGTCCAGGTTGGCGAAGCCCCGGTTGTGGCGCTGCGCCAGCAGGCGCACCTTGTCGAAGACCTGGGCCTGGCGGGCGGGCGCGCTGACCTGGAAGGCATCGCGCTTGAAGCGCGCGGCGTCCTTCACGTACAGGGCGCGTTCGGCGATCAGGCGGACGATATCGTCGTCCAGCCGGTCGATATTGGCCCGCACGTCGGCCAGGGTGGCGCAGAGCGGGCGGTAGGCGGGGTCGGTATAGGCGCGCAGCGGCGCGCCTAGGGCGTCGGGTTCTTGGTTCGTCACTTGCTGTAGTCCGGTTGTCGAGCGGGCGCGGCCTGCTGGAAGGCGGGCTGCGCGTTGCAGTGCTCATGGATGCGCAGCACGCGCGGGTAGGCCGACAGGTCGCAGCCCATGCGCTGGGCGTTCGCCACTTGCGGCACCAGGCAGCAATCCGCCAGGGTGGGGGTGTCGCCGAAGCAATAGGCGCCGTGGCCATGGCGGGCCAGCAGCGCCTCTACGGCCGTCAGGCCTTCCCGGATCCAATGGTGGTACCAGGCGTTCTTCTGTTCCTCGCTCGCGCCCAGCACGTCCTGCAGGTAGCGCAGGATGCGCATGTTGTTGACGGGATGGATGTCGCAGGAGATGGCGTCGGACAGCTCCAGCACGCGCGCGCGCTCCCGCGTGCCGGCCGGAATCAGGCGAGGCTGCGGGTGCGTGGCGTCGAGATAGTCGATGATGGCCAGCGATTGCGACAGCCGGAGCTCGCCGTCGATCAGCAGGGGCACGCCCGCCGAGGGGTTCAGGGCCACGTAGCCCGCGGCGCGCTGCTCCTGCTTGCGCAGGTTGACCGGCAGGTAATCGTAGGGCAGGCCCTTGAGCGCGAGGGCGATGCGCACGCGATAGGACGTGGAACTGTTGAAGAAGCTGTGGAGTTGCATGGAATGGGCGTCGTTGAGGACGGTAGTCCGTGGTTGGATCGGTCCGGCTTCGCTATTCGGCCGTGATGCCGGTGCGGGCGACGATGTCGTCCCAGCGTTTGGCGTCGCGGGCGATGAGGGAACCGAATTCGGCGGGGGACGAGGTGGCCGGAACCATGCCTTGCGCATCGAACGCCGAGGCGGTGGCGGGCGTCTTGAGCACGGCGTTGATCTCCCGGTTCATGCGCTCGACGATGGCGGCCGGCGTGCCTTTGGGCGCCAGCACGCCGTACCACATGTCCACGTCCGCGCCTTGCAGGCCGGCCTCGGTCAGGGTGGGGGTGTCGGGCAGTTGCGGCAGGCGCTTGGGGCTGCCCGTGGCGATCACTTTCAGTTTCCCGGCATGCACTTGGGGCAGCGCGACGTGCACGGGCAGGAACATGTAGTCCAGCCGGCCGCCGAGCATGTCGGTGACGGCGCCCGCCGTGCCCTTGTAGGGAACGTGCAGCATGGTGGCGCCGGTGCGGTCCAGGAACAGCGCCATCGAAAGATGGTGCGGCGTGCCCACGCCAGGCGTTCCATAGCTGAGCTTGCCCGGCGCGGCCTTGGCCGCCTGGACGACGTCGGCAACGGTATTGGCGGGGGTGGACGGATGCGTCACCAGAAGCAGGGAGCCCCAGGACGTGAGGCCCACGGGCGCGAAATCCTTTTGCGGGTCGAAACGCAGCTTGCCCTTGTACAGGCTGCCGTTCATGACGAAGGTGTTCACCGTCACGAGAAAGGTATAGCCGTCGGGGGCGGCGCGCGCGACCTTCTCCGTGCCGATATTGCCGCTGGCGCCGGCGAGGTTCTCGACGACGACGGGTTGGCCCAGCGTCCGGGGCAGATTGGCCGCCAGCTGGCGCGCGATCAGGTCAATGCCGGTGCCGGGCGTGAACGGCACGACCAGGGTGACGGGCCGGTCTGGCCAGGCGGCGTGGCTCGCCGCCGCAGTGAACGTAAGCGCCGCGGCGGCCAGGATGCGTATGAGCTTGTGCATGGTTTGTCTCCGTTCTTGTCGCCGGTCTGGCGCCGGCTTGATGAGGGCGGCGCGGCTGGGCCGCGCCTGCCCGGGGCTTTTGGGGCTACACGTAGGAAGCCCGCGCCTTGAGCGCCGCGGGATCGAAGCCCGCGACTTCCTTGTAGCGGCGCGATATTCCCTCCAGTTCCTCGCGGCTGATGACGTCTTCGATGCGCGCGTACGGCTTGTCCGCGGAACGCAGGTGCGCTTCGCGCAGGATGGCGTCGGGCGGGTTGCTGCGGTTGGTCAGGACGACGCGCGTCGTGGCCTCCACGCGGACGCGGTCGTAGTTCTGCAGCGCTTCCGCACTCAGGCCGTTGCGCTTGAGCTGGCCCGTCAGGTAGCGGGCGTCGACCACCGCCTGGCCCGCGCCATTGGAGCCGCGCGGAACCATGGGATGGGCAGCGTCGCCGAGCAGGGTCATGCGGCCTTGCGTCCAGGTGGGCAGCGGGTCCTGGTCGACCATGGGGTATTCCAGGATCGAATCGGCGTCCTGGATCAGGCGCGCCACGTCCAGCCAGTCGAAATGCCAGTCTGAGAATGCGGGGAAGAAGTCTTCCAGCCGGCCGCTGCGGTTCCAGTCGCGGACGGCCGGTTCGGCGGCCTCTATCTCGGCCACCCAGTTCACCAGCTGGTTGCCTTCGGCGTCGATGTTGTCGCGGATGGGATAGATGACCATCTTGCCTATGGACAGCCAGCCCGCGCGCACCATGCTGGCGCCGGAGAGAAAGGGCTTGCAGCGAGTGGTGCCGCGCCACATGTTCACGCCGGAATAGCGCGGCGCGCCTTCCTGGGGATAAAGCTGCTTGCGCAGCGCCGAGTGAATGCCGTCGCAGCCCACGGCGATGCGGCCGCGCACCGGCGGCAACGTGTTGCCGTCGCCGTCCTGGAAGCGGGCCGTGACGGAATCGGCGTCCTGCTCCACGCCCGTGCACCGCGCGTTGACCACCACGCTGTCGTCGCCCAGGCGCTGGCGCACGGCGGCAAGCAAGGCCATTTGCAGGTCGCCGCGATGGATGGAGTACTGCGGCCAGTCGTAGCCCGCTTCGATGCCGGCGGGCTCGCCATAGATGAACTGGCCGTGCCGCGTGTAGAACACCGACTCGCGCGTGCGCACCGCGATCTTGTCCAGGGTGGGCAGGAGTCCCAGCTCGTCGAGTTCTCGGGTGGCGTGGGGCAGCAGGTTGATCCCCACGCCCAGCGGCTTGATTTCGCGCACGGCCTCGTATACGCGGCAGGCGATGCCGGCCTGGTGCAGGCTCAGCGCCAGGACCAGGCCCCCCACGCCGGCGCCGACGATGATGACATCGGTGTCTGTTTTCATGGCTACACCATCTCCACGCTGATCGTGCCCAGGCCGTCGACCCCGCCGACCATCCGGTCGCCGCGCATCACCGGACCCACGCCCTCGGGCGTGCCGGTATAGATCAGGTCGCCGGCTTCCAGGCGGAAGTACCTGGAGAGATAGGAGACGGTTTCGGCCACGGACCAGATCAGCTTGCCGATATCGCTTTTTTGCTTGTCGGTCCCGTTGACCTGCAGCCAGATGCCGGCCTTGTCGATGTCCTTGAAGGAGCCGGCGGGATGCAGGGGGCCGATGGGTCCGCTCAAGTCGAAGGCCTTGCCAAGTTCCCAGGGGCGGCCGGCCTCGCGCATCTTCATCTGCAGGTCGCGGCGCGTCATGTCCAGGCCGACGGCGTAGCCCCACACGTGCTCCAGCGCCTGGTCGACGGGAATGTTCGCGCCGCCGCGGCCGATGGCCGCGACCAATTCGATCTCGTAGTGCAGATTGGCCGTCTCGGGCGGATAGGGCAGCGAGAGCGTGGTGCCCTCGGCCACGGGCACCACGGCGTCGGCGGGCTTGCAGAAAAAAAACGGCGGCTCGCGGTCGGGATCGAAGCCCATCTCCCTGGCGTGGGCGGCATAGTTGCGGCCCACGCAGTAGACGCGGCGCACGGGAAAGCTGTCCGCGGTGCCGGCCACGGGCACGGCGACGGAAGGGGCGGGATCAAAAACGAAGGACATGGGTCACCCTTTGAGCGCGCAAGGCGCGCGGAATGGAAACGGACAGGCTGCGGCCGGCGCCTAGCGCGCGGCCGCGGCCGGGGAGCTTCAGCCGACGCGGGCTTCGCGCCAGAGGCCTAGCGCGTCCTGGACCGGACGGTCGGAATAGCTGAACAGCGTGGCGTCTTCCAGCGCGGCCAGCTCCACCGGCATCCAGGAAGGCGCGACGAACACGTCACGCGGGCCGAAATGGAATTCCTGTTCGCCGATGCGCGCCGTGCCGCGGCCTTCGACCACGCTGTAGACCGTGGAGTCGGTGCTGCGGTAGGTCCTGCCCTGGAACCCGGCGGGCAGGAACTGCATGAAGGTCGCCATCGTCGGCATGGGATAGCCGCCGGTGGCGGGGTTCAGGTAGCGCAGTTTCACCCCGTCCCAGGGATCGAGCTCGCCGTGGCGGTAAAGCTGGTCCAGCGCTTCGCGGCTGCGTTCGTAGGGATAGTTGAAGATGGGCGAAGTGCCGCTGGCGGCCTGGTGACGCACAGGCATCATGTTGTGGCCGTAGCGCGCCATGCTGTCGCCTTCGGGGCGCGTGACCGGCTGGGTGGACGAGGGGTAGTTCTCGGCAAAGCCCGCGTCCAGGAAACGCAGCAGCGGGATGTCCAGGCCGTCCAGCCACACCACGGGCTCGCCGCCCTCGGCGGTTTCGGCATTGCCATGGTCGTGCCAGGTCCAGGACGGCGTGATGATGAAGTCGCCCGGATGCATGGTGGTGCGTTCGCCGTTCACGGCGGTGTAGGCGCCGCGGCCTTCCACGATGAAGCGCAGCGCCGATTGCGTATGGCGGTGGCTGGGCGCGATTTCGCCGGGCAGGATCAGTTGCAGGCCGGCGTACAGGCTTTGCGTGATGCTGGCCTGGCCGGGCAGGCCGGGGTTCTCCAGGATGAGCACGCGCCGCACCGCTTCCTCGGCGCTGATGAGCGAGCCGGAGGCCATGACGTCCTCGCGCACGTCGTCGTATTTCCAGATGGCGGGCACGCAGCGCGGCGCGGGCTCGCGCGGCACCAGGTTGTGCAGCGACTCCCAGAGGGGAGCCATGTGTTTCTTGGCGATGCGCGCGTAATAGGCGGCGCGATCGGCGGCGGGGTTGGGGCCGTCGGGCATGTTTGTCTCCGGAATGTCCGGCTGGCGCCGGCTTCTGCGGGGCGGCCGCTGCGCGGTGCGCGGCGGCTCATGTTGTGGAGACGATTATGCGAAAGGAGCCATGTGTTTTGAAATGAAATTATCTTATTATCCATATCAATAAGAATATACATACGAGACAAACGAGGGCTGTATGGACTGGACTCATCGATTGCGCCTGCGCAATCTGAAAATGCTGCTCAGTCTGGCCCAGACCCGCAACATCAGCCATTCGGCGGCGATGCTCAACACCACGCAGCCGGGCCTGTCCAAGTGGCTGAAGGATCTGGAAGACGACATCGGGCTGCCGCTGTTCGAACGCCACGCGCGCGGCCTGCGGCCGACGCCGCATGGCGAGGTGCTGATCGCCCATGCCCAGCGCGTCGAGGCCCAGTTGGACCGCGCCAGCGCCGATATGGCGGCGCTGCGCGAGGGCGGCGGCGGCAGGGTGGTGATCGGCGCGTCGGGCGCGTCGGCCTCGGACACGGTGCCGCTGGCGGTGATGAAACTGCTGGAGCGCATGCCCCAGGCGCGCGTGAAGCTGGTCGAGGGCACGACCGACCACCTGCTGGCGCAACTGGCCCAGGGCGACCTGGACATCGTGGTGGGCCGCTCGGCGCCCGAGCATCACGATCCCGCCATCCGCTTCGAGGCCCTGTACCTGGAACCCATCCACCTCGTGGCGCGGCCCCGGCATCCCCTGTTCTCGGTGGAGCAGCCGTCCTGGCAGGACCTGCTGTCCTACCGCTGGATCCTGTGGCCCAAGGGCACGCCCATCCGCAACGCGGTGGACGCGGCCCTGGCCGCGGCGGGGCAGGCGCCGCCGCCCGACCACGTGGAGTCCAACTCGGTGACCGTCAACCTCACGCTGATCAACAACAGCGACATGATCGGCGTCGCCTCGCATCGCGCCGCGCTGCGTTTTTCGCAGATGCGGGCGATGCGCGTCATCCCGGTGCGTTTGTCGGGCTTCGGATCGGTGGCCATGTACTGGCGCGAGGATCCATTCCGCCCGCTCGCCGTGCAGGAGGCCATGGCGGCCCTGCGCAATACCGTCGCGGAGCATGCGCCGGGCACGGCGAGGGCGTAATGGACGCGCCGCGCGCGGGCCTGAACGCACTGATCGCGCAATGCCGCAAGCTGGAGGCGGCGCTGCCCGGGCAGGACGAGGCCCGCAGCTCGCCCGCGATGCACCGTTTCGTGGAAGCCATGGACGCGCGCCGCGCGCCGCCGGGCATGTGGTCGCCCCTGGTGTTGGCCGTGCTGGTCATGGCGGGGGGCCTGGGCGTGGGCATCGGCGTTCTGGACCTGTTGCTGCGAGACGCGGGGTCGGCGCTGGCGGCCTTTGCGCTGGTGCTGGTCTGCGCGGGCATGGCGCTGGCCCTGGCGATCGGCGTGGTTTCTTTCATGGGCGGCCACGCGTTCGGCCTGGTGGTGTTGAAACGCGTGGCCCTGGGGCTGGTCGCCGTCGGCATCCTGGGCGTTATCGCCTGGACCCAGGGCGACATGCGTGCGGTCGGGCCCGTGGTGGCCCTGATGGGCGGGCTGGGGGCCTGGCTGGTGCTGAACAGCAACGGCTTCTACGTCTTCGCCGGGTACCAGATGGCCAGGCGCTATATGGAGCGGAACCGGGGCGGCGGTCCGGGCGCCTGAGCCGGGCAGGGCGCCCGGGCCGCCCGGACCTTACTTCGTCGCCACTTTTTCCGGCGGCACGGGATTTTCCCAGCCGCCGCCGATCGCGCGGATCAGGCCCACGGCCGAACGCGCCTGTTCTCCGCTGAGCTGCACCGCCACGCGCTGTTGCAGCAGCACGCTGCGGTCGGCTTCGATCACATCCAGGTAGCTGATGGAGCCTTCGCGGTATTGCGTGTGCGACAGCTTGGCGGCGCGCGCGGCCGATTCGACGGCGGCGTCCTGCGCGCGGGTCTGGTCCGCCAGGATGCGCAGGTTGGCCAGATTGTCTTCCACTTCGCGGAAGGCGTTCAGCACGGTCTGGCGGTAAGTGGCGACGTCTTCCTCGTAGACGGCGCGGGCCCGGTCCAGGCCGGCCTGGCGGCGGCCGCCGTCGAAGATGGGCATGGAGAGCGCCGCGCCCATCAGCGGACCCAGCAGGAAGGTGCGGCTGGACCACTGGAACAGGTTGCCCAGCTCCGATGACTCGTAGCCGAAGGCGCCGGTGATGTCCAGGCGCGGGAAGAACGCGGACTTGGCCGCGCCGACGCGCGCGTTGGCGGCCGCCATCGCGCGTTCGGCGGCGGCGATGTCCGGGCGGCGCTCCAGCAGGGCGGACGGCAGCCCCGCCGGGATGGACAGCGCCACCTTCTGGATGGGCTGCGGCGGCATCGAGAATTCGGACGGCGCGCGGCCCAGCAGCACGGCCAGCGCATGCTCGGACGCGGCCCGGCGGCGGTCGATGCCCAGCGCTTCCGATTGCGCGCTGGCCAGTTCCGTCTTGGCGCGGGCCAGGTCCAGTTCGCTGATGTCGCCCGCGTCGTAGCGGCGCTGTATCAGTTGCAGCGTGTCCATGCGCAGCTTGACCGTCTGGCGGTAGAGCTGCGATTCGGCGTCCTGTTCGCGGACCAGGAAATAGGTCGTGGCGACGTCGGCCTGCAGGGCCAGCAGCACGGAACGGTACAGCGCCTCGCTCTGCTGGGCGTCGGCGCTGGCGGCATCGTAGGTCGAGGCCACGCGACCGAACAGGTCGGCTTCGTACGACACCATGCCCTGGGCGCGCCAGGTGGTCACGGGGCTGGTCGAAGTGCCGTCCGGCAGGCCTTGCGACACGGCCGAAGGGCGCTGGCGGTTGGGGCCGAAGGCGGCGTCCAGGGTGGGGAAGAAGCCGGAGCGCGCTTCGCGCTGCAGCGCGCGCGCCTGGGTCAGGCGCGCGGCGGCGGCCTGCAGGTTCTGGTTGGCCTGCAGCGCCTCGTCCTCGAGCTGGTTCAGGCCTTCGTCGTTGAATACCTTCCACCAGGCGCCGCGCAGCGCGTCTTCCGATGGTTCGGCGGGTTTCCAGGTGCCTGCTTCCGACGCGGGCAGGGCGGCTTCCTTGTAGGCCGCCGGCACCGCGGCCGACGGCCGTTCGTAGGTTGGGCCCACCGCGCAGCCGGCGAGCGCGAGCAGGACGGCAAGCAGGGCGGAACCGCGGGTCAGTCTTTGGATCATGATGGCTATTCTCTTTGTGGCGCGCCCCGCCGCCGGGGCGGGACGCGCTGGCTATGCTCTTGGCCTGCCGGCTCAGGCGTTGTGCTGCGGGGCGGGCGGCGCGTTCGTGTCCAGGTGCGGCATGCAGACGGGGGCTTCGTGCGGCGCCGCGGCATGCAGTTTCTTGCCTCCCAGCGAACGCAGCAGCACGTAGAACACCGGCGTCAGGAACAGGCCGAACAGCGTCACGCCCAGCATGCCGAAGAAGACGGCGACACCCATGGCGTGGCGCATTTCGGAACCCGCGCCCGAGGACAGCACCAGCGGCACCACGCCCATGATGAACGCGATGGACGTCATCAGGATCGGGCGCAGGCGCAGGCGGCTGGCCTCGATGGCGGCCTCCAGCGGCGTGCGGCCGTTCATCTCCAGTTCGCGGGCGAACTCCACGATCAGGATCGCGTTCTTCGCCGACAGCCCCACCAGCACCATCAGACCGATCTGGGTGAAGATGTTGTTGTCGTTGCCGGTCAGGTAGACGCCCGTCAGCGCGGCCAGGATGCTCATCGGCACGATCAGAATCACGGCCAGCGGCAGGGTCAGGCTTTCGTACAGCGCGGCCAGCACCAGGAACACCAGCAGCACGCTGATCGGGAACACCCACAGGCCGGCATTGCCCGCCAGGATCTGCTGGTAGGTCAGGTCCGTCCATTCCATCTTCATGCCGCGGGGCAGGGTCTCGGCGGCGATCCGCTCGGCCGCGGCCTGGGCCTGGTCGGACGAGTAGCCGGGCGCCGGGCCGCCGTTGATGTCGGCGGCGGTGTAGCCGTTGTAGCGCACCACCATTTCCGGCCCGAAGGTCTGCTTGACGGTCACCAGCGACGACAGCGGCACCATGTCGCCGGCGGCGTTGCGGGTCTTGAGCTGCAGGATGTCGTCGGCGTGCGCGCGGAACGGCGCATCGGCCTGCGCGCGAACCTGGAAGACGCGGCCGAAGCGGTTGAAGTCGTTCACGTACATCGATCCCAGGTAGATCTGCATCGTATCGAAGACTTCGGTCACCGGCACGCCCAGCTGCTTGGCTTTCACCCGGTCCAGGTCCACGTCCAGCTGCGGCACGTTGATTTCGTAGCTGGAGAAGGCCGGGCCGAGCTCGGGCGTCTGGCGCGCCTTGGCCAGGAAGGCCGCCTTGGCCTTGTCCAGTTCGGCATAGCCGGCGGCGCCGCGGTCCTCGATCTGGAACTTGAAACCGCCCAGCGTGCCCAGGCCCATGACCGGCGGGGGCGGGAACACGGCGATGAACGAGTCCTGGATGGCCGCGAACTTCTGGTTCAGCGAGGCCGCGATGGCGTCGCCCGACAGCGCGGCGCTCTTGCGCTCGTTGAAGGGCTTGAGCATCACGAACACGATGCCGGCGCTGGAGCTGTTGGTGAAGCCGTTGATGGACAGGCCCGGAAATGCGATCGCGCTTTGCACGCCCGGTTCCTTCAGGGCGATGTCGCTCATGCGGCGGATCACGGCGTCGGTGCGGTCCAGCGAGGAGCCGTTGGGCAACTGCGTGAAGCCGATCAGGTACTGCTTGTCCTGGGCCGGCACGAAACCGCCCGGCACCATGTACGAGATACCGACGGTGGCGGCCACCAGCACGGCGTACACGCCCATCGCGCCCGCCTTGCGGCGGATCACGCCCGACACGCCCGTGCCGTAGGATTCAGAGGCACGGCCGAACATGCGGTTGAACCAGTCGAAGAAGCGGCCGAACACGCGGTTCATGCCACGGGTCAGCCAGTCCGGCTTCTCGTGATGGCCCTTGAGCAGGATGGCGGACAGCGCGGGCGACAGGGTCAGCGAGTTGAAGGCCGAGATCACCGTCGAGATGGCGATGGTCATGGCGAACTGCTTGTAGAACTGGCCTGTCAGGCCGGTCATGAAGGCCAGCGGCACGAACACCGCGCACAGCGTCAGCGCGATGGCGATGATGGGGCCGCTGACTTCCCGCATGGCGCGGTAGGTCGCGTCGCGCGGACTCAGCCCGGCCGCGATGTTCCGCTCCACGTTTTCCACCACCACGATGGCGTCGTCCACCACGATGCCGATGGCCAGCACCATGCCGAACAGCGACAGCGCGTTGATGGAATAGCCGAAGATCAGCAGCAGCGCGAAAGTGCCGACGATGGAGACCGGCACGGCCAGCAGCGGAATGATGGAAGCGCGCCAGGTCTGCAGGAACAGGATCACCACCAGCACCACCAGCGCGATCGCTTCCAGCAGCGTGTGCACCACGGCCTCGATACTGGCGCTGACGAACTGCGTGGGGTCGTATTCGATGCGGTATTCCACGCCCGGCGGGAAGTCCTGGGCCAGCTCGGCCATGGCGGCGCGCACCTTGGTGGAGACGTCGAGCGCGTTGGCGCCCGGCGACTGCATGATGCCCATGCCGACGGCCTGCTTGTTGTCCAGCAGCGAGCGCAAGCCGTACTCCTGCGCATCGAGCTCGACGCGGGCCACGTCCGACAGGTGCGTCACGGCGCCGTCGGGCGAGGTCTTCAGGATGATGTCGCGGAACTCCTCTTCGGTTTGCAGGCGACCGCGCGCGTTCACGTTCAGCTGCAGGGGCACGTCACCCAGCGTGGGGGACGCGCCGATCACGCCGGCGGCCACTTGCACGTTCTGCTCGCGGATGGCGGCGACCACTTCGCCCGCCGTCATGCCGCGCTGGGCCACCTTCTGCGGATCCAGCCAGACGCGCATGGAGTAGTTGCCCGACCCCCAGACCGTCACTTCGCCCACGCCCGAAATACGGGCCAGGCGGTCCTTGACGTTCAGGATCGCGTAATTGCGCAGGTAGGTGATGTCGTAGCGGTCGTTGGGCGAGATCAGGTGCACCACCAGCGTCAGCGTGGGGGAGCTCTTCGCCGTGGTGACGCCCAGTCGCTGCACGTCCGGCGGCAGCCGCGGCAGCGCCTGCGACACGCGGTTCTGCACCAGTTGCTGCGCCTTGTCGGGATCCACGCCCAGCTTGAAGTTCACCGTCAGGGTAAGGTTGCCGTCGCTATTGGCCTGCGACTGCATGTACAGCATGTCCTCCACGCCGTTGATGGATTCCTCCAGCGGCGAGGCGACGGTCTCGGCGATGACCTTGGGGTTGGCGCCGGGGTATTGCGCGCGCACGACCACGGACGGCGGCACCACTTCCGGATATTCGGAGATGGGCAGCTGGAACATGGCCAGGATGCCGGCCAGCAGCACCAGCACGGAGAGCACGCCGGCGAAGATCGGCCGGTCGATGAAGAATTTCGAGATATTCATGGACGTTCTCGTTGCGCCTTGCAGGGGTCGGGCCGGCTCAGTTGCTGGCGGCCGAAGCGGTCGTGACGGGCTTGCGCTGGGCCGCGATCATGGGGACGACGGTGGGGGTCACGGCGTCGCCGGGGCGGATGCGCTGCAAGCCATTGACGACGATGCGTTCGCCCGGAGCGAGGCCCGAGTCGATCACGCGCAGGCCGTCCTGGTTGGCGCCCAGCTTGACCTGGCGGTAAGTGGCGTGGTTTTTGTCGTCGAGCACCAGCACGTAGCGCTTATCCTGGTCGGTGCCGATGGCCCGTTCGTCGATCAGCACGGCCTCGCGGGGATCGCTGCCGCCCAGGCGGATGCGGGCGTACAGGCCCGGCAGGAGCTGGCCGTCGGAATTGTCGAACTCGGCGCGCACGCGGATGGTGCCCGAGGTGGCATCCAGGCGGTTGTCCACCGAGTGCACGACGCCGCTGCGGGAATAGCCTTCCTCGTTCGCCAGGCCCAGTTCCACCGGCACGGCCGCCGTGCTGTGGCCGTTGCGGGCCGGATTCACGTAGCGCAGGAAGGTCTGCTCGTCCACGTCGAACGAGGCGTACATCTTGGACACCGAGACCAGGGTGGTCAGCGGCACCGAGGAGGCGCCGGCGGCCACGACGTTGCCCACCGTGACTTCGGCCCGCGATACGCGGCCGGCGACCGGCGCCTCGATGCGCGTGTAGCCGAGGTTGAGCTTGGCGTAGTCCAGCGCGGCCTGCGCGCCCTGCAGATTGGCGGCGGCCTCGCGGGCGGCGTTCTGCTTTTCCTCGAAGTCGCGGCGGGCGATGGCGTTGTCGGCCAGCAGCCGTTGGCCGCGCGCCAGTTCGCTGGCGGTATACGAAGCGCGGGCCTTGGCCGCGGTCAGGGCGGCGGCGGCCCGGTCCACCTCGGCCGCGTAGGGGCGGGGGTCGATGGTGAAGAGCACGTCGCCCTTCTTGACGATGCTGCCATCCTGGAAATGCACGGCGGTCAGGGTGCCGGAGACCAGCGGCCGGATGTCGACGCGGTCGATCGCTTCCAGGCGGCCCGAATAGCGCTGCCAGTCCACGATGGTCTTGTTCAGGACCTCGGCCACCTCGACCGATGCCGCCGCGGGGGCGCTTTGCGCCTGGGCTGCGTTGGCGCCGGCGGGGGCGCGGAACAGGGCATAACCGCCGCCGGCCGCGATGACGGCTGCGAAAACGGCAAGCACAGCAATACGATGACGCGAAACCATGATGTTTCCTTGAGATGATGTCGGGACGGAAGCGCGCTTGCCCGGGAGCCTGGGGCGGGAGGCGGCGACGGCGCCCCGGGGATGCCAGTCCTGAGATTCCCGCTGAAATGCTGCGATGCAGCATATGGCGCGGTCGCCTAGTCCAGGCAAAGGCGCCTTGGCGGGGCGGGTCTTCGCGATGGCCGGAATCTGAGGATTGACATGCCCTTTGGGGGCGCCGGGCGGCAAGGGCACTTCAAGATGGTTTGAATTCTGAGTGTTTTACGGGGGCGGATAAACCCGTACATTTCGGCAACACTAGTCGGTGAAAACGACTAATCAGCGCCGAAATCGGGTTATGCTCCTTCCACCCCGACTTATTCGTCTCAAGGACACCGTCGCCATGGACCGTTTTCAGGCTATGCAGGTGTTTGTGCGCGTCGTGGACGCCAACAGCTTCACCCGGGCGGCCGACAGCCTCTCGCTTCCGCGCACCACCGTCACCACCATCATCCAGAATCTCGAACGCCTGCTGGGCGTGCGCCTGCTCAACCGCACCACGCGGCGCATCGGCCTCACGCCCGACGGCGCCGGCTACTACCAGCATTGCGTGCGCATCCTGGCCGACGTAGAGGAAACCGAGGCCTGCTTCCAGGAAGCGGCGCTGCGCCTGAAGGGCCGCTTGCGCATCGACGTGCCCACCAGCATCGGGCGGCTGATCCTGATCCCCGCATTGTGTGATTTCCACGACAAATACCCCGACGTGGAATTGGTGCTGGGCCTGGGCGACCGCCCGGTGGACATGGTGCAGGAGGCCGTGGACTGCGTGATCCGCGCGGGCGACCTGGAGGATTCCAGCCTGGTCGCGCGCCGCATCGGCACCCTGCAGACCGTGACCTGCGCCTCGCCCACCTATGTGGCGCGCCAGGGCATGCCGCAGACGATCGAGGCGCTGCGCGACCACCATGCCGTGCATTATTTCTCCAGCCGCACCGGCCGCAATTGCGCCTGGGATTTCAACGTGGACGGCAAGCACCAGGAAGTGGACATGAGGGGCGCGGTGGCCGTGAACGAGGCCGGCGCCTACCTGGATTGCGGGCTCAAGGGTTTCGGCCTGATCCAGGTGCCGCGCTACATGGCGTTGCCGCACCTGCAATCGGGCGAGCTGATCGAAGTGCTGCCGCAATGGAAGCCCAGCCCCACCGCGATTTCGGTGCTGTACCCGCAGAGCCGGCAACTGTCGCCCAAGGTGCGGGCCTTCACCGATTGGGTGGCTGAATTGTTCGCGGGCTGCCCGCTGCTCAGCGGCCGCGACGAGACCGATCCGGCGGCGGCGCATTGCGGCATCTACGCGCGCAGCCAGGGCACCCAGCCCGCCACGGTGGCGGCCACCATGCAGAGCCCCGCGCTGCTCGGCACGCCGCAACGCCGCCGCAGCGCCCGCGAAGAGGCGGCCGAATACGCTTTGTAAATGGGGGCAGGGCGGCCGGCGGATGTCGGCCGCCCCGGGAAACACGGGAAACTCCGTAGTAAATACAGCCCTTGTGTCCCTCGTATTGCGCGAAACGTCTGTATAGTCCGACAGTCAAAGCCTTACAACGCACTTACTGTCGATCCGCTCTATGCAGCCTGTACTACCCGCCTACCTGATCGCCCGTTGGCTTTTGTTGCTCGTGCTGTTGGCGGGGGTGTACTTCCTCAGCGGCTTCCTGGTTCCCGCCCTGGCGGCGCTGATCATCGGCCTGGCCAGCTGGCCCCTGTACCAACGCCTGGTCGCGCGCTGCGGCGGCCGCACCACGCTCGCCGCCTCCTTGGCGTTGCTGGTGGTCGTGGTCGTGCTGATCGTGCCGATGTCGCTGGCGCTGTCCTACGCCATCAAGGAGGCCAGCGCCTTCTTCGCCTGGGCCATCGCCGCCAACCGCCACGGCGTGGACGTGCCCGGCTGGATCACCTCGATGCCCGTCGTCGGCGAGCGCCTGGGCCAGTACTGGGAGTCCTATATCGGGGAACCCCACGCGCTGGGCGCGCTGGTCGAGGCCGTCAGCGGCGAACACCTGGGCAATATCTACCGCATGGTCCTGGCCGCCACGGGCAACGTGTTCCAGCTGCTGCTGACCGTGCTGTTCATGCTGATCACGCTGTTCTTCGTCTACAAGGACGGCACCCGCATGGTGGCCCAGCTGGACGTGCTGGGCGAACGCATCCTGCCCGCGCGCTGGTTGCGCTTCTCCCGCGTGGTGCCCGCCACCATCAACTCCACCGTCACCGGCATGGGCCTGATCGCGTTGGGCGAAGGCGTGGTCCTGGGCATCGCCTACTGGGTGGCGGGCGTGCCGTCGCCGGTGTTGCTGGGCGTGGTGACCGGCTTCATGGCGCTGGTTCCGGGCGGCGCGCCGCTGTCGTTCACCCTGGTGTCGCTGTACCTGGTAGGCTCGGGCCACCTGGTGGCGGGCATCGCCCTGATGGTCTGGGGCAGCGTCGAACTCTTCATCGTCGACAAGACCCTGCGTCCCAGGCTGGTGGGCGGCCCCGTCAAGCTGCCGTTCCTGCCGACCTTCTTCGGCCTGGTCGGGGGCGTGAAGACCATGGGTATCGTGGGCCTGTTCGTGGGGCCGGTGCTGATGGCCCTGCTGGTGGCCGTGTGGCGGGAGTGGGTGCACCATGAAGTCCAGGAACGCGACGCCGCCCGGGTGAATCCTCCCCCGGCCTGACGCCAGGCCTGCCGGCGGTTTTGGTAATCTAGCCATCCCGCGTATGCCGGCGCCTGGCCGGTGCGCGCCTGCGCCGCATGCAGACGCTTTGCAGCTTACGCCGCGGGGTGTGAGGATCGAGATGTCCGGGTTACCGCTTGATGATCAGATAGCCGTGCTGCGCGAGCAGGGGTTCGTGGTGCTGCGCCAATTCGCCAGCCCGGAACAGGTGGCGGCGCTGCGCGCCGCGGCCGAGCGCGATTTGCGCGGCCACGTGGCGCCCATTGAATACGAAGCCGATCTGCGCTACCCCGGCGCGCCCGAATCCCGCGCCGCCGAGGGCGGGCTGACCGTCAGGCGCCTTCTGAATGCCTATGCCCGCGGCCCGCTGTTCGCGCAATGGGCCACCGACCCGCGCATCGGCCAGTGGCTGGCGCGCTATTTCGGCGAGACCCCGGTGCTGTCCACGGTGCACCACAATTGCGTGATGACCAAGCATCCCGCATACGGCAGCCTGACGGGCTGGCACCAGGACATCCGCTACTGGTCGTTTTCCGACACGGACCTGGTGTCTTGCTGGCTGGCGCTGGGGCCGGAAACCCGCGCCAACGGCGGGCTCTCGTTCATCCCGGGCTCTCACGCCGCGGCCTACGCGCCCGAGCAGTTCGACGAACAGAAATTCTTCCGCGAGGACGAGCCCCGGAACGCCGAATGGATCGCCCGCGCGGTCTGTCCCGAGCTGCAGGCGGGGGACGTGGTCTTCTTCCATTGCCGCACGCTGCACGCGGCCCAGGGCAACCGCAGCGACCGCGTAAAGCTCTCGGTCGTCCATACCTATCACCCGCAATCCTGCCACCCCCTGCCCGGCACGCGGTCCGCGTCGCAGCCGGGGGTGCCGCTGGAGGCCGCCGCCGTCTAAGCAAAAACGATTGGAATCTGCTATTAATAATTGAATTACAATTAATATTAGCGCACTGCGCCTGGTTGGCCCACCCGGAACCCGCCATGCGCTATTTCCCGCGCCGCATCCCTAGAACTCGAATAGGCTGTTTCCTGTGCGCAATCCACCCCAAGCCGACACGGAAAAAACGCAAGCGACGACCGAGACCCGGTCTTCGCTCTTCGTGGGCTCCACCGAAAAGGCCTTCCAGGTCCTGCATGCGTTCGACGGCCCCAAGCGCCACATGACCCTGGCCGATATCGCCCGCGCCTCGGGCCTGGACCGCAGCGCCACGCAGCGCCTGGTCTACACGCTGGAAACGCTGGGCTATCTGCGCCGCATTCCCGACACCCGCAATTACGGGCTGACGCCGAAGGTGCTGCAATTCTCGTACAACTACGTGCGCGCCAACGAACTCATCGACAAGGCGTCGCCGTATCTGCTGGACATCAGCCGCACGCTCGGCGAAACCACCAATCTGCAGGAACTGGACGGCCACGAGATCGTCTTCGTGGCGCGCTTTCCCGGCCATCACCTGGTCAACGTGGACATCGCCGTGGGCAGCCGGCTGCCGGCCTATTTCACGGCCTCGGGCACGGCGATCCTGTCGCGCCTGTCCGACGAACAGCGCCGAGAGATCCTGGCGCAGACGCGCCTGGAAGCGATCACGCCCTACACCGAAATAAACCCGGAGAAGCTGCTGGAGCGCGTGCGGCGCGTGGCGGAGAAGGGCTACGCGATTATCGTGAACGAAACGGTGCTGGGGGATATTTCGGTGGCGGCGCCGGTGATCGATCACCGGGGGCTGGCGGTCGCGGCGATCAATATCGCGGTGCCGACGACGCGCTGGACGGTGGCCAGAGTGGAGGCGGAATTGGCGCCGCATGTGCAGGTGGCGGCGACTTCGATTTCCAAGTCGAAGTTTTCGGGGTATTCGCGGTAAGGGTTATGTCGGTTGTTGGGCTTACCCCGGCGCAAGGCGCTGGGTAAGCCCCCCAGGGCCGGCCGAGGGGCGGGCGTCCCAGGAACCCGCCCATGGCCCCAAGACGCGATCGCTGCCGCCCTTAAACCAGCCCTTCAAACTCCCGAAGCAAAGGAAGCAACTCCGTCCGCAAAGCGGCCTGCAGCCCGTCGGCGGGCGCCACCAGCGGATCCAGCACCTCCGGCGCATCCACGCCGATCAAATCCATCACGGACTTCATCGGCCCCGGATTCGTCTCGGCGAAAGCCAGGTTCATCAGCGGGATCAGGCGGCGGTGCAGTTCCATGGACTCGCGCGTGCGTCCTTCGGAAGCCAGCTCGTAGACCTTGCGCCATGCCGTGGGCAGCAGGCTGGCGGTTACGACGATGCCGCCACGGGCGCCCGCGGCCAGGTGCACGGGCAGCAGCGTGTCTTCGCCGCTGAACACCGCGAAGGATTCGTCCACGCCCGCCACCGTGCGCAGGAAGTGGTACATGTCCGTGTTGCAGGCCTTCATGCCGATGATGTTCTCGTGGCGCGAGAGTTCGTGCAGAACTTCCGGCGCGATCGCGATGCGCGTGCGGTACGGGATTTCGTAGATCATCACGGGCAGCGGCGAGGCGTCGGCGTAGCGCAGGAAATACTCGCGGATGCCGGCCTGCGTGGGCGTCGTGTAGTAGGGCGTCAGCACCATCAGCGCATCGGCGCCCGCGTCGGCGAACTCCTGGCCGGCCTGCAGGGCGTCGTGGAATCCGGGGTCCAGCACGCCGGGGATCACCGGCACGCTGCCCTGCACGGCGTCCACCGTCAGCTTGCACATGCGGATGCGCTCGGCGCGCGCCAGCGCTCCGTATTCGCCGGTGCCGCCCAGCGGCACGATGCCGTCGATGCCCTGCTTGAGCAGGTAGGCGATCAGGGCCTGTGCGGCCGGGACGTTGATGGTGTCGTCGGCGTTGACGGGGGTCGGGATGGCGGGGAAGACACCGCGCAGTCGGGTAGCGTTCAGCATGAAACTTATCCTAAAAGGTGAAACAGGCGCGGATCAGCCGGCCAGGCTACGGCGGCGCAGCCTGTCGGCCAGCCAGATCAGCGCGGCAATGAAAATGAAAAGGCAGGTGGAGACGGCGGCGATCACCGGGGAAATCTGCAAGGTCACCTCGTCCCAGAACTGCTTGGGCAGCGTGGCGTTCAGGCCGCCCGAGGCGAACAGCGCGATGGTGAGTTCGTCGAAGGAAGTGGCGAACGCGAACAGGAACGAGGACATCAGCCCCGCGCCCAGGATCGGGAACGTCACGAAGCGCAGCGTGGCCCAAGGGCCCGCGCCCAGGCTTTGCGCCGCCAGGTCCAGCCGCGTGTCGTAATTGCGCAGCACCGCCATCATGGTGATCACCACGTAGGGCACCGCCACCACCGTGTGCGCCAGGATCAGGCCGATGGTCGACCCCACCAGGCCGACCCGGGCGAAGAAATAGAACATGCCCACGGCGATGATCATGCGCGGCACCACGATGGGCGAGAGCACGAAGGCCAGCATGGCCGACTTGCCCCGCATGTTGGCGCGCACCAGCAGGAACGCCGCCGGCGTGCCGATCAGCATCGCCAGCAGGCCGGTGCCCACGCCGACGACGAGCGAGCGCGTGATCGCCTGCATCCACACCGGCGAGGTGAACATCTGCTCGTACCATTGCAGCGAGAAGCCCTTGGGCGGCCAGGTCAGGCCCGAGCCGGCGTCGAACGACAGCGGGATCATCAGGAAGGCGGGCGCCGACAGGAAAGCCAGCACCAGCAACACGATCCACCACAGCGTGCGCGACTGCCCGGTGCCCGACACCGAACGCCGCAGGCGCTTGGGCAGCAGGGCGAACAGGCGGTCCGAGATGCCGGCCAGCAGCGTCAGCACCGCGTCGCCGGCCCGGCGGGTCAGGCTTTCCTTGCCCGAGGCGCGCACCCGGGTGGAGGCGGCGCCCGTCATCGTGGACAGCCCCAGCACCTTGTCGTAGATGGCGAAGACCGCCAGCACCACCACCAGGAGCAGCACCGACACTGCGCCGGCGAATTCCCAGTTCATGGTCTGCTGGACCTGGTCGATGATGATCTGGGTGATCATCGTCTCCTTGCGTCCGCCCAGCAGCGCGGGCGTGATGAAGAAGCCGATGGCGGTCACGAACACCATGATGGCGGCGGCGGCCACGCCGGGCATCGACAGGGGGAAGTAGATCTTCCAGAACGCCGTGCCGGGCCGCGCGCCCAGGGTGGAGGCCGCCCGCGGCAGGTTGCGGTCGATGTTCTCCATGACCGACAGCATCGTCAGCACGGCCAGCGGCATCAGCGCATGCACCATGCCCACCAGCACGCTGCCGAAGTGGTAGAGCAGGTTGGCCGGCGCGTCCAGGATGCCCAGCGCCTGCAGCAGCTGGTTGACCACGCCGTTGCGGCCCAGCAGCACCACCCACGCGAAGGTGCGCACCAGGAAGCTCGTCCAGAACGACAGCAGCACCCAGAACAGCAGCGAGGTCTTGCGCCGGGCCGAGAGACTGGAGATCAGGTAGGCCACGGGATAGCCCGCGACCACCGAGAAGAACGTCGTCCACAGCGAGATCTTCAGCGTGATCAGCAGCACGTTCACGTACACGCTCGACTCGAACAGCCGGTGGTACTGCGTCAGCGAGAAGCCCTGGTCGCCGAACACGCTCAACAGCAGCAGCTGGCCCACCGGGTAGATGAGCAGCACCAGCAGCAGCACGACCAGGGGCGCCGCCATCAGGAAGTGGCGCCGCCCCTGGCTCATGCGCTTGCGGGGAGTGGCAAGGGTCGTCATGCGCTTACTCCGGGATGGCGACGGCGTCGGCCGCCTGCCAGCCGACCGACAGGGGCTGGCCGATGGCGTAGTGTTCGGCCTGGCGCCGCGTGGGGTAGGCCACCACGATGGGTTCGGCGTCGGCGACGCCGGGATCCAGGTAGAGCTTGGTCAGGCTGCCGGTCACCATGACGTCCAGCAGCTTGCCCGTCAGCTGGCCGCCGCCGGCGCCGGCCGCGCTAATGCGCAGGTTCTGAGGGCGCAGCATCAGCGTGACCTTCTGGCCGGCCCGCATGGGCGCGCCGTTGGACAAGGCCAGGCCGGTCGCGCCCTGGCGCTCCAGCTTGATCGACAGGGTCTCTCCATCGACCGAATCGACCACGCCCCGAAGCAGGTTCGATTCGCCCAGGAAGTCGGCCACGAACAGGGTGCGCGGGCGGAAATACAGGTCCGCCGGCGTGCCCAGCTGTTCGATCGCGCCGCCGTTCATCAGGCAGATGCGGTCGGACATGGTCATGGCCTCTTCCTGGTCGTGCGTCACGTAGACGATGGTGGTGCCCAGCTCGCGGTGGATGCGCTTGATCTCCAGCTGCATCTGGTCGCGCAGCTTCTTGTCCAGGGCGCCCAGCGGTTCGTCCATCAGGATGATGGCGGGGCGGTACACCATGCAGCGGGCCAGCGCGATGCGCTGCTGCTGGCCGCCGGAGAGTTCGCGCGGCAGCCGGGCCGCCACGTGGGGCAGGCGCACCATTTCCAGCGCCTCCATCGCGCGGCGGCGCGCTTCGGTCGCCGGCACCTTGCGCATCTTCAACGGAAACGCGATGTTCTCCTCGATGCTCATGTGAGGGAACAGCGCGTAGTTCTGGAACACCATGCCGATGTCGCGTTCATACGGGGCGCCATAGGTCACGTCGGCGCCGTCGATCAGCACGCGGCCCTCGTCGGGCTGGGCCAGCCCCGCGATCAGGCTCAGCAGGGTGGTCTTGCCCGAGCCGGAAGGCCCCAGCAGGGTCAGGAATTCGCCGCGGGCGACGTCCAGGTGCGTGGGCGCCAGGGCGACGAAGTCTCCGTAGCGTTTGCCCAGGCCCGAGATTTGCAGATTGGAGGAAGACATGGTGTTCAACTAGATAAGGATTACTTCAGGACCCAGCCGTTGAAGCGCTCGAGCACGTCGCGCTGCTTTTCCAGCCAGTAGGCGGCGTTGATGTGCAGGCCCGTCTTGATGTTGTCGGGATGGGTCGGGCAATTGCGGGCCACGTCGGCCTTGATGTGGTCGAAGGCGGCGGGCTGGGTGACGCCGGCGGCGAAGTACTCGACCAGCGCGGCCTGGCGCTTGGGGTCGGACGCGAACTTGATGAATTCGCGGCAGGCGTCCGCGTTCGGCGTGCCCTTGAGGATGGACCAGTTATCGCAGCCCCAGATGTTCTGGTCCCACACGATCTGCACGGGCGCGCCGTTGGCGATCGCGGACTGCGCGCGCGAGACCCAGGTCGCGATCATGTCGACCTCGCCGGAGCCCAGCATCTGCTCGACCTGGGCGCCGGTGTTCCACCACACGTCGACCGACGGCTTGATCTTGTCCAGGCTGGCCAGCGCCCGGTCGATGTCGCAGGGATAGACCTTGTCGGTCGGCACGCCGTCGGCCATCAGCGCTTCCTCGATGGTGTCGAACGGATGCTTGCGCAGGCCGCGGCGGCCGGGGATGTTCTTCACGTCCCAGAAGTCCGCCCACGAGGCCGGCGCGCGCCGGCCCTTGAAGGCGTCCGTGCGGTAGGCCAGCACCGTGGAGTAGACGTTGTTGCCGACGCCATAGGGCGACATGTACTGCTTGGGTATGGTGGCCACGACGGGATCGGACTCCAGCCCGTGTTTTTCCAGGTACACCTTGCCGCCTTCGGTCAGCATCAGGATGGCGGGCTGGCTGATCTTGGCCATGTCCCAGGTGTAGTTGCCGGTGTCCACCATGCTGCGGATCTGCGCGGTGGGCTCGGCGTTGGCCTGCACGCCCACCACCTGGATGCCCGTGGCCTCCGTGAACGGCCTGTAGAACACGGCCCCGTAGGCCTTGCTGTAGATGCCGCCGTCGTCGCGCACGACGATGCGCTTGGAGGCCGCGCGCGACGGCGTCCAGATCATGGGCATGGCCAGGGCGGCGGCGCCGGCGGCCACGGTTTTGAGCGCGTTGCGGCGCGAGGCGTTATGGGAGGTCGGTTTCATTGAGGACTCCTGCGGATCGAGAACGACGGCTCAAGGCAACAAGCGGCCGGGGTTGAAAAGATGGGCGGGATCGAAAGCCTGTTTCACGGCGCGCATCATCGCCAGTTCGACGGGCGACTTGTAGTGCTCCATTTCGGCGAGGGAGCTGCGGCCCACGCCGTGTTCGGCGCTGAAGGTGCCGCCCAGGGCGGCGGCCACATCGTTGACCGCGCGGCGGATCGCGGCGGCCATGGCGTCGCGATCGGGCAGCGCGTTCCAGGCATCGAAGGTGAAGAAAGGAATGAAATGCACGTTGCCGTCGCCCAGGTGGGCCACGATCAGCACGGGCAGGCCGGGCACCAGTCCGCGCACGGCCTGCGTGGCCTCGTCGATGAAGCGCGGCACAGCGGACACGGGCACCGCCGTGTCGGTGGTGAGGCCGACGCCGGCCTTCTTGTTCCCTTCCGACACGCTGTGCCGGACTTCCCAGAGCGCGGCGCGCTGGGCGCCATTGCTGGCGACGACGGCGTCGTGCAGCAGCCCTTTTGCGGCGGCCTGTTCCAGGATCTGCTGCAGCAGATCCTGGAGCTCGGCGTCGCCGCCCGTGTCGGACAGTTCCACCAGCACGTGCCAGGGGTGCGCGCCAGCCAGCGGATTCTTGCGGCCCGGCACGTGCGCCATCACCACGTCCAGCTGGTTGCGGTCGATCATTTCGAAGGCCGACAGGCGCGAACCGCAGGCGCGTTGGAACAGGCCCAGGATGTCCAGGGCGGCTTGCGGACTGTCGGGAGCCAGCCAGGCCACCGCGTGCGCGGTGGGCAGCGGATGCAGCTTGAGCACGGCGGCCGTGACGATGCCCATCGTGCCTTCGGCCCCGATGAACAGATGCTTGAGGTCGTAGCCCGTGTTGTTCTTGCGCAGCGCGGTCAGGCCGTTCCAGATGGAGCCGTCGGGCAGCACCGCCTCCAGGCCCAGCACGTTGTCGCGCGTGTTGCCATAACGCAGCACGCCGGTGCCGCCGGCGTTGGTGGCGATGGTGCCTCCGATCTGGCACGAGCCTTCCGCGCCCAGGCTGATCGGGTACAGCCGGCCTTCGGCGGCGGCCGCTTCCTGCACCGCGGCCAGGACGCAGCCGGCCTCGACCTCCATGGAATTGTTGGCCGCGTCCACGCGGCGGATACGGCGCATGCGCGACAGGTTCACGATGACCGGCGGCTGGCCGGCGTCGGCCGGCACCGCGCCGCCGCACAGGCTGGTGTTGCCGCCCTGGGGCAGCACGGGCGCGCCATGCGCATGGCAGAGGCGGACGACTTCCGACACCTGCCGCGTATCGCCGGGCAGCGCGACGCATAGCGCGGGTCCCTTGTACCGGCCGCGCCAATCTTCGGTGTACCCGGCCGTGTCGGCCTCGGAATGGAGGATGGCGTCCGCGCCCAGGGCCTGGGTCAGCGCGTCTAGCAAGGTGTTGCCGTTGGTCATGTCTGTAATCCCGGATGGAGCCTCGGGATGGACGGAGCCCCGAGCTCATTCGGGCACAGCATACGATTACTTAAATTGCTTTTCGATTTAAATAATCTCAATACGATTGAATTTAGGGTATGTCCTTAGGCGCTTCAGCCATGTGCGGCGAGGGACTGTCTAGGGCGGGCCCGCCATTGCAAGCGATTCGGCGGGCTTCCGTATTGCGATTTTTAAAATGATCGAAATACAATCATATTGTTCTGTATGCAATTTAATATAAAACACCCGACCGCCATTTGGGAACAAGGAAGAGACATGCTGCCCAACGTAATGGATTACCGGCTGCGAGCGCAGAAGCGCCTGCCCCGGCTGGCGTTCGATTACCTCGAGGGCGGCGCCGAGGACGGCATCGCAATGGCCCGCAACGCTTCGGCCTATTCCGACCTCGAGTTCCGTCCCGATGTGCTGGTGGATGTGTCGGAGTGCCGGTTGGAGGCGCCCGTGCTGGGCGCCACGGCCGCGATGCCCGCCGTCGTGGGGCCTACCGGCCTGAACGGCCTGTTCTGGCCCGAGGCCGACATCCACCTGGCGCGCGCGGCGCACAAGGCCGGCCTGCCGTTCGTGTTGTCCACGGCGTCCACGTCCCTGCTGGAGGACGTGCGGGCGGCTACCTCCGGCGAACTCTGGTTGCAGCTCTATGTGCAGCGCGACCGCCGCATTGCCGAACACCTGATGGACCGCGCCTGGCAGAGCGGCTACACCGTGCTGTTCCTGACCGTGGACGTGCCGGTGCACGGCAACCGCGATCACGACAAGCGCAACGGCTTCAAGCTGCCCTTGCGGCCCTCGCGCCGGCTGCTGCTGGATCTGGCCGCGCATCCCGGCTGGTGCTGGCGCATGCTGCGCCATGGCGGGCCGCAATTGAAAAACCTGGCGGTCAGCTCGAACGCGCGCGAGAACATCACCGAACAGGCCTCGGCCCTCAGCCGCCAGATGGATCTGGCCCTGACGTGGGACGACGTCGCGTGGTTGCGGCGGGCCTGGCGCGGGCGCATCGTCATCAAGGGCATCCAGGGCCTGGCCGACGCGCGGCGCGCGCAGTCGCACGGCGTGGACGGCATCGTCCTGTCCAACCACGGCGGCCGCCAGCTGGAGAGCGCGCCTTGCCCCTTGGAAGTCCTGCCGGAAGTGGCGGCGGAACTGGGGCGCTCGCTGGAGATCCTGGTGGACGGCGGGGTGCGCCGCGGCAGCGACATCGCCAAGGCGGCGGCGCTGGGCGCGCGCGCCGTGTTGCTGGGCCGCGCGCCCTTGTACGGGCTGGCGGGGCGGGGTCCGGCTGGCGTGGACGAAGTGCTGGCCATCCTGCGCACCGAACTCGAAAACACCCTCAGGCTGCTGGGCCGCGGCAGCATCGCCGCGCTGGACGCCGCGGCGGTGCGCCGCCGTTGAGCCTCATTGCAACTTTCATCGGAACGACATGCGCGAAAAAATCGTTTTCATCGGCGGAGGCAATATGGCCAGCGCCATCATCGACGGCCTGCTTGGCCAGGGCCGGCCATTGGCCGATTTCCTGGTGGTGGAGCCCTACTCCCCCGCGCGCGAGGCGCTGGCCGCGCGCGGCCTGGCCTGCCGCGAGGCCGCTGGCGCCGAGCTGGCGGACGCCGCGCTGTGCGTGCTGGCCACCAAGCCGCAGGTCCTGCGCGAGGCTTGCGGCCAGGTCCGGCCGTATCTGCCTTCCGGCGCCACGGTGGTGAGTATCGCGGCCGGCGTGGAACTGGCCTCGTTGTCCGATTGGCTTGGCGGCCATGCGCGCATCGTGCGCGCCATGCCCAATACGCCGGCCAAGGTGGGGCTGGGCATGACCGGCCTGTATGCCACGCAGGCCTGCGGCCCGGCGGAGCGCGGGCAGGCCGACGCGCTGTTCGCCGCCGTGGGCGAGCGCATCTGGACCGCCAGCGAAGCCATGATCGACGCCGTCACCGCGGTGACGGGCAGCGGGCCCGGCTATGTGTTCCATTTCATGGCGGCGCTGGCGAAGGGCGCCGAGCAACTGGGCTTCACGCCCGCCGAGGCGCGCCGGCTGGCGGTGTCCGCCTTCCGCGGCGCGGCCGCGCTGGCCGCCAGCGAAGACGTGCCGCTGGCCGAGCTGCAGGACAGGGTCACGTCCCGGGGCGGCACCACCCATGCCGCGCTGTCGCACCTGCAGACGGAGGGCGTGGGCGACGCGATCACCCAAGCCGTGCACGAGGCGCGGCGGCGGGCGCGGGAACTGTCGGCGGGCTGAGGCCCGCTCACCGGCTCCGGCTGCCGCGGGCGTGGCGGCCCAGCCACCACAGCAGCGCCGCGGCCGCCAGGATTGCCGCCACGTTGAACCGCAGGGCGCTGGCAAACGCCTGGGCATGGCATTCGGCGATGCCCGCGCCGCCGCAGGCGCGCAGCGCGCCGCCAAACAGCATGCCCACGGCGGATACGCCCAGCGCCGCGCCGATCTGCTGCAGCGTCGAAACGATGCCCGCGGCCATCCCGGCCTGGCGATCGTCCACGAAACCCAGCGCCAGGTTCACCAGCGGCGTGTTGACCGCGCCCTGCGCCGCGCCCAGCCACACCAGCAGGGGTAGCAGCGACCAGGGATCGAGGCTGGCGCCCGCGGCGCCCACGCGCATCATGAGCGCCGCCGTCGCTCCGCCGTACAGCAGGGCGGAAAGCGCGATGGCGGACGCGCCGAAGCGCGCGACCAGCCGCGGCGCCGCCATGGAGCCCGCCACGAAACCCGCGCTGGCCGGCGCGAAGATCAGACCGGCCGTCAGGGCGTCCAGCCCGAACCCAGTCTGCACCAGCAGCGCGTAGCAGAGGAATAGCGCGCTGGTGGTCGAGAACACCAGCATGACCAGCAGGCAGCCCGCCGCGAACCGCGGTTGCGCCAGCAATCCCAGGTCGACGAGCGGCGCGCCGCCCCGGGCGCGCATGCGGCGCTGCCTCCGCGCGAACAGCGCCAGCACGGCCACGGACGCCGCGCCGCAAGCCGCGGTCCACGCGGGCCAATGCCGCTGCGGGCCTTCGATCAGGGCCAGCAGCGACAAGGCCAGCCCCGCGCCCACCAGCGCGGCGCCGGGCCAGTCCATGGCCGCGCCGGAAGGCTCGCGGGATTCGGGAATGTGGCGCGCCAGGCGCCAGGCCAGCAGGCCCAACGGCACGTTGATGAGAAAGATGCTGCGCCACGCCAGGCCGAACAGGTCGGCATGCACGATCCAGCCGCCCAGCACCTGCCCGGCGATCGCGGCCAGCCCCAGCGTCATGCCCAGCAATCCGAAGGCGCGCCGCCGCGCGTGCCCATCGTAGCTGACGCGGATCAGCGCATACACCTGCGGAAACAGCATGGCCGCCGCCATGCCCTGGAGGATGCGCGCCGCGATCAGCGTGTCGGCCGTGGGGGCCAGGCCGCACAAGGCCGAGGCGAAGGCGAAGCCCGCCATGCCCAGCATGAAGACGCGCCGTCTTCCGTGGCGGTCTCCCAGGCGGCTGCCTGCGATCAGCAGCATGCCGTAGGCCAGTTCGTAGGCGGCGATGATGAATCCGACCTGCGCGAAGCTGGCGGACAGCGTGGTCTGCATGCTGGGAATGGCGACGTTGACCACGAACAGGTCGAAGATCGTGATGAAGCCGCCCGACAGCAGGACGGCCAGGCCCAGACGGCCCATGGCCGCGGATGCGGCCGTTGGAACGGCTGGGCGGGAAAGCGTGGTGGAAGTCATGGAAAGCGCCATCGAGTGAAGATGGACGCTATTCTGGTGAGGCTTTTAGCCTTATACAATTTAGCTGTTTATGCTATTACTGCCTGCAATACGACCATGACTGAAACCGCGGCGTCCCGGCGCCTGGCGCGTACCCGCTCCGATCTGTCCGAATTCCTGCGCCTGCGTCGAGCGCGGCTCGGCCCCGCCGAACTCGGCCTGCCCGCAGGCGGGCGCCGGCGCACGCCGGGCCTGCGCCGCGAGGAGGTGGCCGCGCTGGCCGGCGTGGGGCTGGCCTGGTACACCTGGTTCGAGCAAGGCCGCAACATCAGCGTGTCGGCCGGCTTTCTCGAAAACCTCGCCCGCGTGCTGAAGCTGGATGCCGCCGAACGCCGCCACCTGTACCTGCTGGCGCACCAGCGCCCGCCGTCCGAACCGGGCCGCACCTGGTGCACGGTGCCGGCACAGGTGCGCCGCCTGATGGACGATCTGCCCGCGCGCCCGGCCTATATCCTGAACCTGCGCTGGGACGTGGTGGCGTGGAACGCCGCGGCGGACCGCGTGTTCGGCTTCTCGGCGCAGTCGGCGGGCCGCCGCAATCTGCTGTGGATGCTGTTCGCGGCCCCCCCGATGCGGCAATTGTTCGTGGACTGGTCCGCGCAGGCGCCCGCGATGCTGTCCACCTTCCGGCGCGATTTCGCCAGCGCCGCCGGCGAGCCCGACGTCGCGGAACTCGTGGACGAACTGGAGCGGGTGTCGCCGGATTTCAAGGCATGGTGGCGCGAACACGACGTGCATGGCGCGTGCATGGGCCTGCGCAGCCTCAGGATCGAGCCGCTGGGCGAACTGGCGTTCGAACATGCGACGCTCTCCGTCGACGAGAGCCGGCACCTGCGCCTGGTGGTCTATGCCCCCGCGCCCGGCGAGCCGCGGGCGGGCGAGTTCGCGCGCTGGCTGCAAGAGGCCCCGGGCCCGGATGCGCCGGGCATGCGTGGCTCCAGAGAATAGGCGGCGCGTGGGTCTACGCGCTGTCCGCGGACGGCTCCTATAGTCGGTTTTTCCTTCCGACCTTTCCGCGGATTCCGCCGATCATCGCGATCATGTCCGACGCCGTGCTTTCCCGCCGCAAGGCGCTGTCGCTCCTGGGCGTGGTGGTGCTGGCCTGGGGATTCACCTGGGTCGTCAACAAGCTGTTGCTGCAACACATGACGCCCATCTGGGCCGCCGCCGCGCGCAGCATCGCTGGCACCGCCGCGCTGCTGACGCTTGGCCTGGGCTTGCGCCGCGTGTCCTGGCCGGTGAAGGCCGATATTCCCGTCATTCTCAGCGTCGGGCTGCTGCACATGGGCGCCTTCGCGGCCCTGGTCAGCCTGGGCCTGCAATACGTGTCCGCGGGCAGATCCGTCGTGCTGGCGTATACCACGCCGCTATGGGTGATTCCCGCAGCCTGGCTGTTCCTGGGCGAACCCATCGGCCGGGCCAGGCGGGCCGGATTGGCGCTGGGCATGCTGGGGCTGATCGTCATATTCAATCCGCTCGCCTTCGACTGGCACAGCCGCGAGGCCCTGGCCGGCAACGGCCTGATCCTGCTGGCGGCCCTGTGCTGGGCGGCCAATATCGTCTACGTGCGCGCCCATCGCTGGGTCACGCCGCCCTTCGAACTCGCGTTCTGGCAGGCCTTGCTGGCGTCGGCGGCGCTGTCGGCGGCGGCGTACGCGGCAGAGGGCGCGCCCGTCGTGGCGTGGAGCGCGGACCTGGCATGGCTGCTGGGATACGGCGGCATCTTCGGCATCGCCGTGGCGTACTGGGCGGCCGTGACCGTGAACCGCGCCTTGCCCGCTGGCGTTACGTCCATCGGCCTGCTCGGCGTGCCGGTGTTCGGCCTGCTGTGCTCAGCGGCGATCCTGCACGAACCGGTCGGCGCCTCGCTGCTGGCGGGCATGGCGCTGATCGTGGGCGGCATCGCGGCGGGGGTGAGCGAACGCCGGGCTTGACGGGCAGGCCACCGCGCGTATATCGTAAGATATATATCTTAAGATACAAGGAAAGGAGATTCTCATGCGCCATCCCCAATTCCTGACCGCATTCCCCCGCGGCCCGCGCCGCACCCGGAACAAGCCTCACGGCCATGGCCACGCGTCGCAGCACGATCATGACGGCCGGCACGCCCTTCACCAGCGCCATGCCGGCGCGGGGGGCGACTGGTTCTCGGGCTCGCCCGATGGCCGCGCAGACGCCGACGGCTTCGGCGGAGACGGGCGCGGCTGGGCGCGCGGCCGCAAGGTCAGCAGCGACGACCTCCAGCTCATGCTGCTGGGCCTGCTGGAGCAGAACCCCAGCCACGGCTATGAGCTCATCAAGGCGCTGGGCGCGCTCAGCAACGGCTTCTACACGCCCAGCCCCGGCATGGTCTATCCCGCGCTGACCTATCTGGAAGAACTGGGCTACGCCACCGTCGAGCAGGCCGGCGCGAAAAAACGCTACCACCTGGCGGAGCCCGGCCGCGCGCACCTGGAGGGCAACCGCGAACGCCTGTCCCTCATGTTCAACAAGCTCAAGCACGTCGCGCGCAAGATGGACTGGATGCGCCAGGCGTGGAGCGGCGAGCCGCGCAGCACGGGCCCCGAAGGCGAGGACACCGCGACCGGATGGCTGCCGGAATTCGTGGAGGCCCGCCAGGCGCTCAAGCGCGCGCTGCTGGAACGCACCGACGCCACGCCGAAGGAGCAGCGCCGCATCGCGGCCATCCTGGCGCGCGCAACGGAAGACATCACGGGCTCCTGTTCCTGATTTCAGACCTCATTCCCGGAGTTCCCATGACCCGTACCGACCTCAACGTCGAACGCGTCCGCCACGACCTGAAGATGCGCGCGCTGACCGTGGCAAGCGTCGAACGCATCGCCGGCCTGCTGGCCCGCGTCACCTTTACCGGCGACGATCTGCACGACTTCGTGTCGGCCTCGTTCGACGACCATGTGAAGCTGTTCTTTCCCGCCGACCCATCGCAGCCCCCGGCGCTGCCCGCCGTCGGGCCGGAGGGCGTCAAATTTCCTGAGGGCGCGCCCAAGCCCGCCGCGCGCGACTACACGCCGCGCCGCTACGACACGGCGAGCAAGGAGCTCGTCATCGATTTCGTGCTGCATGGCGACGGCCCGGCCTCGACCTGGGCCGCGCAGGCCGCGCCGGGCCAGCAGTTGGGCATCGGCGGGCCGCGCGGCTCTTTCGTGGTGCCCACGGGCTTCGACTGGCATGTGCTGATCGGCGACGAAACCGCCTTGCCCGCCATCGCGCGCCGCCTGGAAGAGCTGCCCGCGGCCGCGCAGGCGCTGGTGCTGATCGAAGTGCCGGCCGAATCGAACGAAATCCCGCTGCCCACCGCGGCCCGGGCTTCCATCCGCTGGCTGCATCGCAATGGCACCGGGCCAGGCCATAGCGTCCTGTTGCTGGAGGCCGCGCGCGAGCTGCGCCTGCCGCCCGGCGAAGGCTATGTCTGGGTGGCGGCGGAGTCGGCCGTGGCCAAGGCGCTGCGGGAAATCATGGTTGCGGGGCATGGCGTCGACAAGAGCCGCATCCGCGCCGCCAGCTATTGGAAGCGCGGCGCCGTCGCCGTGCATGAGTCGCACGAAGGCTGAGCGCGGGCGTCAAGCCCCGGTCAGCGCCAGCAGGTTCCGCACGCGCCCGCCGGCGCCTTGCTCTCGCACCGCCAGCCCCAGCACCGCGCGCGGCCAGTCCAGCGCGAAAGGGCGGTACACGACGCCATCGGGCCGCAAGTGGCGCAGGGACGCCGGCACGACCGCCACGCCCATGCCCGCGGCCACCAGGTTCACCGCGGACGACAATTGCGGCGCGCGCTGCCCGATCTGCGGGCTCAGGCCGTGTTGCCGGCATGCCGCCATGATGTCGGCGCTAAGCCCGTAGCCGGACTTGCGGGAATACAGGATGAAGCGTTCCCGCGCCAGGTCGGCGGGCGCCAGCCGCTTGCGCCGCGCCAGCGGGTGGCCGAGAGGCAGCGCCACCACCAGGGGCTCCTGCGCCAGCTCGATGAACGCCAGGCCGCCGTCCAGCGCGAAGGGCGGCCGCACGAAAGCCGCATCGATCGCGCCGCCGCGCAGTTGCGCCACCAGCGTTTCGCTGTCGCCTTGCGATAGCGTCATCTCCACGTCCGGGTAGCGCTGCCGGTACAGACGGATAAGCTCGGTCACGACGCCATTGAACGACGCGGACTCCGTGAACCCCAGAGTCAGTTCCCCGATCTCGCCGCGCGCGGCGCGCTGCGCCGCCAGGACGGCGGCCTGCGCGCGCTGCAGGATGTCCTGCGCGCATGCGAGGAAGGCGCGGCCCGCGTCGTTCAGGGCCACGCCGCGGCCGGTGCGGTCAAAGAGCGGCGTGCCCACTTCCTGCTCCAGCTGGCGGATCTGCTGGGACAGAGGCGGCTGCGCCATGCCCAGCTGTTCCGCCGCCCGAGTGAAGTGTTGGGCCTCGGCGGTGGCGACGAAGTAGCGTAGATGGCGCAGTTCCATATCAGTATGTAGAAAATACCAATTATCAATTTTCCATATATTGGACATTCTATTCCGGCGGGCCGATCATGGCGGCATCGCTCCACTCCCGCAAGGAATCCGCATGAACGCCCCTCCCAAACCCAGTACCCTGTTGCGCCAGCGCCTGGCCGAGGACATCGTCGTTGCGCCCGGCGCCTACGACGGCATGTCGGCCCGGCTGGTGGCCGCGGCCGGCTTTCCAGCCGTCTACGCCAGCGGCGGGGCCATTGCGCGCGCGGCCGGCTACCCGGACATAGGCCTGCTGAGCTTTACCGAAGTGATGGACCGGGTGGAGAAGATCGTGGACGCCAGCGGCCTGCCCGTGGTGGCGGACGCCGATACGGGCTTCGGCGGATCGGCCAACGTGGAGCGCACCGTGCGCATCATGGAGCGTGCCGGCGTGGCGGCTTTCCACATCGAGGACCAATCCTTTCCCAAGCGCTGCGGCCACCTGGACGACAAGAGCCTGGTCGACGTGGAAGAGATGTGCCGCAAGGTGCGCATCGCGCGCCAGACCCTGAGCGACGCCGATGCGCTGGTGATCGCCCGCACCGACGCCATCGCGGTGGAGGGCTTCGACGCGGCGCTGGTCCGCGCGGAGCGCTATCTGAAGGCGGGCGCCGACATGCTCTTCGTGGAAGCGCCCGAGACGCCGCAGCAGATCCAGGCCATCGCGCAGCGCCTGCCCGGCCTGAAGCTCATCAATATGTTCTATGGCGGCAAGACGCCGCTGGTGCCGCTGCCCGAGCTCGCGGCCATGGGCTACCGCCTGGTCATCATTCCGTCGGATCTGCAGCGCGCGGCCATCCACGCCATGCAGGACACGCTGGCCGCCATCCGGCGCACGGGCGACAGCAGCGAGATGGCCGACAGGCTGACCAGCTTCAAGGAACGCGAGGAAATCGTGCAGACCCGCCGCTACCTGGCGCTGGACGCGCAATAGGCGTCCAGCGCCGGGGCGGGCGTCATTTGCGGCAGCGCTTGGGCAGGGTCAGCGGCCACAGCCGCTGGTTGTGCGAGCCATACAGCGCGCGCACGCCGCATTCCATGGCCACCCGCGCGACCTGTCGGCCGGTGGGGTCGATGATCATCGACATGTCCATCGTGGACACGACGGCGCGCTGGCCCTGGAAGCGCGACACGACGTCGTACGCGGGCAGGATGGCCAACTGGCCTTCGTTGTTCGCGTAGCCGTAGGCGCTGTCCGTGTAGACAGGCGCCAGGCCTTCGCTCAGCGGCCCCAGCACGTCGAACGCAGGACCGGTCAGCGCGCCCTTGCCGTCGATCGCGCGCATGGCGTTGCTCGACAGGCGCGACACCGCGAACCCTTCCGAATATCCGGATGCGTATCCGTCGACGGTGAGGCGGGCCTTGCCGTCGAGCCCCGTATAGTCCGTCTTCTGCCTGTCGTTGGCGTAGTAGCGACGCAGCAGCGTGGTAGAGCCGAGGGGCCAGCTCCATTCCCCGGAAGGCAGCGCGGTAACGGTATTGCCCTGCGCGTCGATCACGCGCGCGCCGTCGGTGTCCGTCAGCAGCGCGCGCGCGGGCGAGCCCCGGAACGTGCCGCCGACGGCGGAGCCGGGCGCGATCTGCCACTGGCCCTGCGCGTTCAGGTAGCCGCTGCGCGCGGCGCGGCGGATCGCCATCCAGTCCCCGAGGCGGCTATAGCTGGCGTCTTCCATGTCCAGGGTGTCGGATCCATCGGGCGAGACGATCCAGCGGTGCGTGCCGTCGCCGGCCATGATGGCGCCGTCTTCGTCCACGCCCGTCTGCAGCCTGGGCAGGAAGGCGGTCAGCGCGCGGCCCCGGGCATTGAACAGGGCTGCGGGACGCTCGTATTCGTCCTCTTGGGGGCCGGCCTGCTGCACCTTCCACAGCTGCGCGTTGACGCGTTCCGCGGCATGGTGGCTGGCCGGCACGATCCATTGGCCCTGGCGGTCGACGACGCCCACGCGGTCCGGCCCCAGCGACGCGATGGCCTGGCCATCCTGGAAGTCGCCGATGTGCTGGTAGAGGGGGGGCGACAGTTCCTTGCCCGCCACGAAGTCGTACAGGCCCCAGCGCGCGTCCTCGGCCGCGGTCTTCAGGAAGCGGACCACGCCGGGCGCGACGACTTCCGTCTCGAAGTAGTCGGGCAGCGCGTAGGTCTTGCCGTCGCGGTCGATCATGCGGCTCACGCCGCCTGCGTAGGCCAGCGCATAGCCGTGGCGGAACGCCCCGATGTGCTGTTGCACGGGCAGGTCCATGGGCTTGCCGGCGGCATCCAGCAGCCGCATGCCGTCCGCCGTTTCCGCGGCATAGCGCAGCTGCGCCGCCTTCAGGTCGCTTTGCTGCGGAACAAGGTAGTCGTCGTAGCCGTCGGCGCCGTCCAGCGGGATCACCGCCGTCCAGGAAGGATCCGCCGCGATGCTGCCGTCGGCCAGCACCAGGCCGGCGCCGGTCTCGCTGCCGCAATGGCAGTAGCCATGCGCCAGCAAACCGAGCGGGCCGCCGGCGATGTCCAGGGGCAGTTGCTTCAGCGCCATTTCCTGCGCGGCCGCGACGGCTTCCGGCTTGAGCAGCGCTCGCCCTTCGGCATCCAGCACGTTCAGCAGCCCGCCCTCCTTGAAGAGCCATAGCTTGCCTTGCCGTACTTCCATCCGGCCGACCTCGTCCAGCCCGGCGGGCGCCGTGTCGCCATGGAGCCAGGCGCCCATGGGGGTCAGCAGCCCGACGGGGACGCGCTCCGCGTTCGAGAACAGCACGTAGCCTTCATCGTCGGCGGCGACGGACAGGCCCGCGCCCAGCTCCAATGGCTCGCCGCGGCCCGGAGCCAGCGCCATGAGCCTGCCGCCGGAGGGGTAGAGGAGGATATCGCCGTAGCGCTGGGATCCGTAGGCCTCATCCGATTTCAGTTTGGCCACGGGCTCGCCCGCGGCATTCAGGACAACATAGTTGCCGCGGCCCAGTTCCGCGCTCCAGAAGGCCTTGCCCAGGGGCGACAGGTTCCGGTAGCCCTGGTCTTCGCCGATCGGCTTGCCTTCCGCGTCCAGCAGTACCGCGCCGCGCGGGCCGTAGGCCGTGGCCAGCACGCCCTCGTCGCGGGAGGTCGAGATGTCTTCGTAGACGGGTTCCAGCACCCAGTTCCATTTCTGGTCCACCAACCCATACCGGCCCTCGTCCGACATCGCGACGTACAGGCCCTTCCCGAAGGCCGCGGTCAGCTGCGTGCGGGAATCGCCGTAGCGGCGCTCGCCGGTGTTGGAGCGATATTCCAGTTTGTATTCCACCGTGGCCAGGGCCGGCACGCCGTCCTGCAGATGGAGGGACGCCACGCTCTCGTCCAGCGGTTCGCCCACGCGCTTGCCCTGGCGGTCTATCAGTTCCTTGCGGCCGTCGATCGTGGCCACGGCCAGGCCGATCTCCGCGAAGTCCTGCACCGCGTGGAATTGCGGCCGCACGGCCATCCGGCCGCGCGTATCGATGAAGCCCCACAGGCCTTGCCATTTGACGGCGGCCAGGCCGTGGCGGAAATCGCGTACCGCTTCGAAGATCGGCGGGATGGCCAGCCGGCCATTCTGGTCCAGGAAACCCCATGCGTGGCGGCGCAGCGAATTGTCGCCAGGGGCCGGGCCGGCGCCTTCCAGGGCGGACGGCAGCAGCACCGCCGCGCGCTGGTCGGACAGCGCCCGGATGCAGCCGTTGATGTAGGGGCTCCCCAGGCCCGAATCCGGCGTGGCATTGCTGTCGTAGGGGGCATTTTCCAGGCAGGCGTCATGTCCGCCGTATTGCGCATGGGCGGACAGGGACACGCCCAGCGCGCCCAGGGCGCAGGCAAGGCGGGTGATGCGTAGCGCGCGTGATTTCATGATTGTTCCGCTTTGGCGTTGACGGGGGCGAGTTCGAACTTGTCGGCCGTGGGGCAGCTCATCTTCTCCTGCGGCCAGGTGATGCGGCCGCCGTTGTCCAATATCGTCACCGTGTCGCACACCACGGCAAACGTCGCGAGGGGCTCTCCCTTGGTATCGATGAACTGCATGAATCCGTCCTGGCGCACCAGCGCGCGTTCTTCCTGGAAGTTCGCGGCCCAGGTGAACAGGGGCGGGATGGCATAGCGGCCGGTCAGGTCGATGTAGCCGTAGAACTTGCCGGTGCGCTGCTTGCGCTGCGCCGCGGCAAGTCCGTTTTTCAGCGGTCCCAGCGAGTCGAAATGCGGCCCGACCACCCGCTTGCCGCTGGTGTCGAGGAACCCGTACTTGCCGTTGCCCCCGCCGCCGCGATAGGGCACGACGCCTTCGCTGGCGCTCCGCGTTTCCACGCTGTACGCGCCGGGGATGCGCGTGATCTCCTTGCCCTGCAGGTCCGTCATGATGGTGCTGGACGTTTCGTCGTCCTCGAAGACGATGCGCTTCATGGTGGCCAGCGGCGTCCCGTCGCCGCGCTTGCCGAGCATCGGCTTGCCATCCTGGTCGATCACGCGGTAGCGCGATCCGTCATAGGCGCGGGCAAGGCCTTCGGGCTGCACGAAGAAGGGATTGAACTCGCCGTAGAGGGCAGGCACTTTCAATTCGCCCCGGGCGTCGATCGCGCCTTTGCGTTCTTCGTTCTCGACGTAGATCCAGTCCTCGTATTGCTCCCGGCGCGCGGGCGGGCCGTCGGAGAGGCGCAGGGCGCGGCCTTGCGCATCGAAGAGCACGGTGCCGGTATCCGCCAGCTTGGCGATGTAGCGTCCGCCCTTCAGCTTTTCCGGCTTCTCCGACAGCAGTTCGCTGGACTTGCCGTCGCGCAGGTTGACCAGCCGGTAGGCGCGGTCGGAGTAGCCGCCGCGGCGAGATTTGGATTCGGCGTCGCGGACCAGCATCAGGCCATTGCCCAGGTACTCCAGGTCATACGCGCTTTCGTAGGTGGCGGGCAGCACCCACTGGCCCTTGCGGTCGACGACGCCCCAGCGGCGCTTGTCCTGGACCTTGGCCCAGCCATCCTCGAATTTCTCGATCTGGTCGTACACCGGCTTGAGCACGGGCGCGCCGTCGCGCACGCTCCAGGCGCCCCAGCGCTGCTCACGGTTCTCGTCCGGCTCGCGATAGAGGATCAGCTCGCCATCGAATTCCGCGGCGCTGTCCAGGATCGCGGCGGGAACGGCGGCGGTCTTGCCGCGCGCATCGATCAGCACGCTGCCGCGCCGCTTCGCCGCTTCTTGAGGGCGGGCCCAGGCGTAAGGGCCGCGGAAGGAGCGGATATCGAGGAAGCGGGGCGGAATCGTCCAGTTGCCTTCGGCGTCGATTGCGCCGGTCTTGTTGGCGCGGGTGCGGACGGGCAGGGGCATGGCGGCGTCATAGGCCGAGATATCTTCCCACTCCGCATTCGTGACGATCCTGCCCGTGGGGGTCAGGATGCCCATGGGCAGCGAATAGTCGAGCGGGTTCAGCAGCGCCAGGGGGAGCCGGGCCCGGGCGCTGTCGCCGCGCGCGTGGTCGCTGGGGTCGAAGGCGCGGACGCGATAGGCACGGAGTTGCGCGAGCGTGGCGGCATCCAGCAGCGGCTTGCCGTCGCGCGTGTAGATCTGTACCAGGCCGCCTTCGCTGACTTCGGCGCCGCTGGCCGCCTCGGCCGCCTCGGCTGCCGCGCTGGCCGCGGCGGCAGGAGGGGCGGGAGGCGCGGGCGCGACGGCCACCATGGGAGGCGACGGCACGTCGGGCGGGGCCAGGGCGGCGTCGGCCGCGGCGTCTGCCGCATCCGCGGCGGCATCCGCCGTTAGCGCATGGTTCGTCACTGCGGTCTCGGCATCGGCCCCGGCCGCGGCTTCGGCCGGCATCGCGGCGTCCACCGCTACGCCCGGCGTTTCCGGACCGGCATCCACGCCGACTCCGTCTTGCGCGGTGGCTTCGGCGCCCGCGGCCGGCGCCTCCGCCTGCGCGGCGTTGCCGGGCAGGTTGCCGAAAACCCAGGCCAGGCCGTCGCGCACGTCCACTTGGCCCTGGCCGACCGCGACCTTCTGAAGCTTGCCGGCGGGATCGACCAGCAGCACCGCCTCGTCGTCGACCAAGAAATGCCAACCGTCCTTTTCCTGCGTTCTCGCGTAGTCGGAGGCGAAGCGATGCAGCACCTCGCGCTTGCCGTTCAGCAGGAGCGCCTTGTCGCGGTCGCCGGGCTTGGCCAGCCACAGGCCGGACGCCACGAATTGCAGGTGCGTGTAGCGTTCGGGCGCGAGCTCCTGGCCGCGCGCGTCCACGAACTGCCAGCGCCCGTCGCGCCTGACGGCTAGCATATTGCCGTCGCGCACCGGCGTTTCCTCGGACCTGAGCGTGTGCGGTTCGATCGCCCAGCTGCCGTCCGTATTCAGCAGGCCCCACCAGCCGCTATAGCGGGTGTCGCGCAATTGGGCTGGCAGGTAGCCGTCGGTGGGGGCCGCCAGCCTCATCACGCCTGCGGGCAGCGTGACCGCCTTGCGGGTCTCGGCGTTGAACAGTTTCGGCGGCTGGGGCATTTCCATCGACGCCAATTTCTGGCCGGGCCGGAAGCCCCAGCTGCGGGTGCCCAGCGGGAAGACCTTGATCACCTTGCCTTGCCGGTCGATCAGCACGTCGCGGCCGTCGTCCTCGACCAGCGCCGTGCCTTCGGCGTTAAAGCCGGTGGCGCGCGTGTAGCGGGGTTCGATGGCCCACTTGCCCTTGCGATCGATATAACCCCAGCGATCGCCCTGGCTCACGGCGGCCAGGCCGTTCTGGAACGATTCGGCTTCGGTGTAGGCGGGCGTGATCGCCATGCGGCCTTGCTTGTCGATGTAGCCCCACGTGCCCCCGTTGTCGCCGGCCGATCCCGTCAGCACCGCTGCCAGGCCTTCCTGGTAGGGCTGTTGGCAGTCCGGGCGCGAGCCCTGGTCGAGGAATCCGCTGCTGCAGCGGCTCATCCAGTCGGATTGCGCTTGAGCCGGGCCCTGGAAGATGGCCAGGCCGCTCAGCGCCAGGGTGAGCGCCAGCGGCTTGAGAGCGAGCCGGGCCTTCATTGCGCGGCGAGGCGGAGTCGGGCCGCCGAAGCAAAAGGGCCGAGCGGAGCGTGCCACATGGTCATAGGTCTGCCAGAAGGAGAAGGGAAGGCAGCACTGTAACGACGCGTAGCAAGCAATGGCTCGATAAATGTAACGATAGAAAACGAAGCGTTAACGGGGCATTCACCGGCGGCGCAAACGGCCCGATCGGAAGGACGATTGGCCTGGCGGATTCAGTCGTCCCGCCGCAAGCCGTGAGCCTGCATGCGCGTGCGCAACAGGGCGCGGGCGCGCGACAGGCGGCTGCGCACCGTGCCGACGGGCACGCCCAGGCGGGCCGCGGCGTCCTCGTAGGAGAGGTGTTCCACGCAGATCAGCAACAGGACCTGGCGCGAGCCCCGGGGAATTTCCTCCATGGACAGGTCCAGCACGCTTATCGTCTGCCGCAATTCCGCCTGCGCGGATGGGTCGGGGCGCGGACAGGCTTCGGGTTCGAGCAGGCTCTCGTCCACGAAGGTGTAGCGCCGCTCGGCTGCCCGCGAAAGATAATTGCGGATCAGGTTCAGGGCAATGCCGTACAGCCAGGTCGACGGTTTGCTGTCGCCGCGAAAATGCGCATACGACAGCGACATTTCCACGAACGCCTGTTGCGTGATGTCGTCCGCTTCCGTGTGGTTGCCTATGTGCCTGCCCACGAAGCGCCGCAGCGGAACGCGCTGTTCGCGCACCAGTTGCCCGATGAGGTCGGACGGCGCCGGGCGCGGCGAGGCGGGCTGGGGGGCATGATGGAGAACGGCGGTGGGAGCAGGGTGCATGGCGACGGTGCAGCGGTTCATGGACGGATTGCTCGATCCCCCGTGGCCTTTGCGGAAGGGATGGCGGGGCGCTGCGGAGCCAGTCTAGTGTTGGAAGATTCAGTAGCAAATACGGCGCATGCCGTATTTTTCCGACCCGCCGCGCGCGGGCGTCAGGCCGTGGGCAGGCCCAGGCGCACTGCGTAGGCGACCAGTTCGGCGGTGTTGTGCAGGGCGAGTTTGCGCATCAGGTTCTCGCGGTGCTTGCGTGCCGTGAAGGGGCTGATGTGCAGCGCCTGCGCGATCTGCGCCGCCGTGGCGCCGAGCGCCGCCAGCGCCAGCACTTGCTGCTCGCGCGGTGTGAGGGTTTCAGCGGGGACCGCGGGCAGAGGGGCCTGCGGCGCGCGGGCGCGGGCCGGCCCGTCCGTCAGCCGCGCGATGGCGTCGAGCAGCGCCTGGGCATTGCCCGTCTTGGCCAGGTATGCGTCGGCGCCTGCCTCCAGCACCGCCGCGCGCGTGCGCGCGTCGGTGTTCGCGGTCAGCACGATGATGCGCAATGCCGGGTGGCTCGCGCGCAAGGCGCGCACCCAGCCCGACCCCGATACGCCGGGCATTCCCAGGTCCAGCACCAGCAGGTCCGCGCCATGCGCCGCCAGCAGGGCCAGCACCTGTTCGCCCGTCGCGGCCTCGTCGATCGCGCCGATGGCGGCGGGCATGCCGGCCAGCACCATCTTCAGGCCTTCGAGCACGATCCCGTGGTCATCGGCCAGCAGGATGCGCAGGGGCGCGCGAGGGGCGGGGAAGATCATCGGGGGGGCGGGCGGAATCGACCACGAAATGTGTCAGAATGATGCGTCATTATAGGGACCCATCCCTGCCAGGCCCATGACTCCCTCCGCCGCCTCCGCCGCGCAGCCCCCGGCCCCTTCCTCCGAGTATTCCCGCGCCATCCAGGCGCCGTCCCCGCCCGTGCTCACGGAGACCGCTTCAACGGCTGCCGCGCTGGCCGGCCTGTTGTACCGGCAGTCCTACGGCGTGCTGTTCGCCAATTTCGCGGTAGTGGTGCCCGTTGCCTACGTGATGCGGACCAGCGTCCCGGCATGGCTGCTGCTGGCCTGGGCCGGCGCCATCTACGTGCTTACCGGGCTCAGGGCGCTGGTCAACCGCGCCTTCCTGCGGCGCCAGGTCCCGGCCGAGGCGCTCGGGCGCTGGGTGGGCGGCTTCAGCGCGCTGTCCTGGCTGTCCGGCCTGCTGTGGGGGCTGGCTGGCCTGGCTGCCGTGCTTTCGCAGGACGACACGATGCTGGCGTTCGGCTGCGTCATGCTGGCGGGCATGTGCAGCGGCGCCGTGCCATCGCTATCGGCCTATCCGCCGGCCTACGCGGGCTCGGCGCTGGCCATGCTGGCGCCTTTCACCGTGGCCTGCCTCGCCGAAGGGGACGGCGTGCACCTGGTGTACGCGGCCTTTGCCGTGTGCCTGTTCGGCGTCAATCTCTATTTCAGCGCGATCACCTACCGCAGCCTCAAGACCACCGTAGCGCTGCGTTTCGAGAACATGGCCCTGATCCGGAATTTGGAACGCGAGCGCGATCGCGTCGCCGCCGCGGACCAGGCCAAGACGCGTTTCCTGGCCGCCGCCGGGCACGATCTGCGCCAGCCCGTCCACGCGCTGGGCCTGTTCACCGACATCCTGGCCAGCCGGGCCGAGCAGGGCCACCTCAGCCCGCAGGACACGCTGCACGTGGCGCGGCGCCAGCAAACCGTACTGGAGGGACTGAACCGGCTGCTGGACGGCTTGCTGGACGTCTCCCGCATGGACGCGCACCTGCTGCGCGTGGAGCGGCGCCGGCTACGGCTGGACGATCTGTTCGAAAGCCTGCGGCAGGACTACGAACCGCAGGCGCTTGCGCATGGGCTCAGGCTGACCGTCCTGCCCACGGACGTCGAACTGGACACCGACCCGGCGCTGTTGCGCCGCATCCTGGACAATCTGCTGGGCAACGCGCTGTCGTACACGCCGAGGGGCCGCGTGCTCCTCTGCGCCCGGCCCCGGCGCGGCGGTACGCTGATCCAGGTGTGGGATACCGGCGTCGGGATCGCGCCGCAGGCGCAGGAGACGGTGTTCGCCGAATTCACGCGCGGCGCGGGGGCGCCCGGCGGCCAGGGGCTGGGCCTGGGGCTGGCCATCGTCCGCCGGCTGTCGGGGTTGCTGGGCTACGAGGCCACCCTGCGGTCCCGGCCCGAGCGCGGGTCGGTGTTTTCGATCTGGGCGCCGGCGGCCGCTGACATTCCCGCAAGGCATGCAGCGGGCAAAAAATAATCGGTTGAATCCCGGGCGCGGCCCCCCTGTAATAGGCACGGTGCCCGCCCGAAGGGGGGCGAAGTCTTATGCAGAGGTCCGCCATGCCCGCCGTACGCAAGTCTTCCCTGGATGCCCCTCAACTCTGGCTGCTGGTCCTGGCCGGCGGCGTCGTCATGGGCCTGGCCCTGGGCGCGCGCCACGTGCAGGGCCTGTTCCTGCTGCCCGTCACCATGGACCGGGGCTGGAGCCGGGAAACCTTCGCCATGGCCATGGCGGTGCAGAACCTTACCTGGGGCATTGTCCAGCCCTTCACCGGCATGATCGCGGACCGCTACGGGTCGGCCAAGGTCATTGCGGGCGGCCTGGCGTGCTACGCGCTGGGGCTGGCCGGCATGGCCCATGCCGCGACGCCCGCGGCCTTTCTGTGGACGGCGGGCGTATGCATCGGCGTGGCCCTGTCCGGCACGGCGTTTGCCGTGGTCTACGGCGCGCTGAACCGCCTGGTGGCGCCGGAGCGGCGCAGCTGGGCGCTGGGCGTGGCGGGAGCGGTGGGCGGATTGGGCCAGTTCACCATGGTGCCGGCCGCGCAGTGGCTGATCGGGGGCTGGGGCTGGGTCGCGGCCCTGCAGTCGTTCGCGGTGGTTTGCGCCATGCTGCTGCCCCTGGCGTTTCCGCTGAGGGAGCCGGACAACCGGCCGCAGGACGCGAACGCCCCGGACGCCGGCCTGTCGCTGTCGGCGGCCATCCGCGAGGCCTTCTCCCAGCCGGGGTTCTGGCTGCTGAACCTGGGGTTCCTGGCCTGCGGCTTCCAGCTCGCCTTCATCGGCACGCACCTGCCGGCCTACCTGATGGACAAGGGCCTGCGCGCGTCCGACGGGGTGGCCGCGCTGGCCATCATCGCCCTGGCCAACGTCATGGGCACGTATGTCTGCGGCCTGCTGGGCGGGCACCATCGCCGCAAGTATCTGCTGGCGGGCATCTACCTCATCCGCGCGGCGGCCATCGCCCTGTTCGTGCTGCTGCCGTTATCGACGTGGAGCGTATACGCTTTCGCGGCCGTCATGGGCTTCATCTGGCTGGGCACCGTGCCGCTGACCAACGGGCTGATCTCGCAGGTGTTCGGCGTGCGCTACATCACGACGCTGTTCGGCTTCGTGTTCTTCGGCCACCAGCTGGGATCGTTCCTGGGGGTATGGCTGGGCGGCATCGTATTCGAGGCGACCCGGTCCTACGACTTGATCTGGCTTGGCGCCATGGCGCTGGGCGTGCTGTCGGCCGCGCTGCACTGGCCGATCGACGACCGCGAGATCCGGCGCGCCCGCGGCGCGGCCGGCGCGGCGGGCTAGAGCGGCCGGTGCTGCGTGCCCGCGCCCATGGTGACGTGCAGCATGCGGCAGGGGGCGAGGACCTTGACCGTGTGCCACGCGCCCCGCGGAATCACATAGGCGTCGCCCGCCTGCAGCCTGATGGCCTGGATGCCGGTGGGCCATTCCAGCTGCAACTCGGCCGCGCCGGACATCAGGCGCACGACCTCGTCGGCCTCCGGATGCATTTCCCATTGCGGCCAGTCCGAGGAAAATGTGTATTCGGACAGCAGCCAGCCGCGTCCGAACCGGTCGAGTTCATCGGGCGGCCGGGACCAGAATGCGTCCCCGCCTTCCACGGTGGAGCTGGCGCCCGAGGCGTCCAGCAGGACATAGTGCGATGACAGATCGGTAGCCATGATGCGCTTCCTTGGGTGAGGGGCGTCGGGCCAGTGTAAAGCGATATCATGTCGGTCATCGGCAACACAGGAGAGGGCGATGAGCCAGGGATTCGACGGCGTCAGGCCCGCGTCCGAGTCGTCCATCGAGATCGGCTTCTTCCATGACGGCCGGCATTGCGTCGAGCGCATCCGGGCCAAGCCCACCGCCGCCAATCTGAAACGCGCGGCCGAGCGGCGGGCCGCCATCCTGGAAGCCATCGCGCGAGGCGAGTTCGACTACGATGCCGAATTTCCGAAACGCGGCCGCGCGGCCAAGCCATCACAGGGTTCCGCATGACGAGCAACGAACATCTGGAAATCAATGACCTGACGCCCGAGGCCTTCCGTGCCTACGGCTGGATGCTGGGCAAACCCATGCCGGACGGCAACGGCGTGCCGCTGTATTCCAACCCGGCCACCGACTTCTGGCAGGAACACCTGTTCAATACCGGCGCGGGCGGCGACGCCGAGCTGCTGTGGGTCAACTATCGCAGCCAGTCCCGGGAAATCGCGAGCCTGGAAAAGCACCTGCTGACCCAGCAGGCCATCGTCCCCCTGACGGGCGAAATCATCCAGGTCGTGGCGCGCAGCGCGGCGGACGGCAGCCCCGACCTGTCCACCCTGGCGGCGTTCCGGGTGCCGCAGGGGCAGGGCGTCTGCATGCGGCCCGGCTGCTGGCACGCCACGCGCGTTGCCGATGCCGAGGTCACCTGCCTGATGCTGACGCGCCGCTCCACCACCCTGGACCTGATCCAGCACCTGACCACGGACGCCGCCGCCAGCGAAAGCGCGATCGCGTCCATCCCCGCGCAGCAGCTCGAAGGCGTGAGCCAGGCGGCCTGAGGCCGCGTTCCAGCGCCCGGCCAGTGGCGGCCCCCTCGGCCCGCCCCGTCGGATTCGTACCCCAGCCGCGCGAAAGGCGGCCATTTGCCGCAGTCGCTATCCGTCCGGAACAGGGCGCGGAATGCGTCGAAGGGCGCCTGCGGTTCGCGCGCCTGGATCGCGGCGCCGCCGCCGCGTGCCGCCTGCATCCGGATATAAGAGCGGCGCGCGCGTTCCCGTGCGGGAGACGCCTATTCTTCTACATCTTCGGGAAATGTGACAGAATCCCCGGGGAATTCACGCCGTGCGCGGGACGCCGCCGCCCGGGCGCCGTCCAGTTCAAGCGTTGGAGCCTCGAATGCGCGACCGTCACATCAGCACCGGATCCATTCTTGCGGGCAGTCGCCACCGCTTTGCGCGGGCCGCCTTCCGGCTGGCCGCCGCGGCCATGCTGGCAGGCGCCCTGGCCGGATGCAGCTTCAACTCGCCCGATGCCGCCTCCGGTTCGCAATCGGTGGGCATCGACGGCGTCAGCGCGCAGCAGGCGCGCGCCATCGCCCGCGAAGCCTATCTGTACGGCACCCCCATGGTTGCCAGCTACCAGGCCATGTACGCCTTCAGCATCGACAAGAGCAGCTCGCAGTACAAGGGGCCGTTCAATACCGTCAACAGCGTGGCGCGCCTCTTCACGCCCGAGGACAAGGCCTCTGCAACGCCCAATTCCGACACGCCGTATTCGTTCGCGGTGCTGGACCTGCGGGCGGAGCCCGTCGTCATCAGCGTGCCCCCGATGGAGCCGGGGCGCTACTTCGCGCTGCAGTTGATGGATCTGTACACGCATAACTTCGCCTACATCGGCAGCCGCAGCACCGGCAACGGCGGCGGCAGGTTTCTGGTGGCCGGCCCGCGCTGGAATGGCAAGACACCCGCGGGCATCACCAAGGTCTTCAAGTCGGAAACGGAACTGGTCAACCTGGTGGGCCGCACGCAGCTCTTCAATGCCGCCGACCTGAACAACGTCAAGCGCATCCAATCGCGCTACAAGATCCAGACGCTGTCTTCCTTCCGCAGGCAGCGTCCGCCCGCGCCCGCGGCGGAAGTGCACTGGGTCCCCGCCGAGCCGCCGGCGCAGTTGCGCAGTTCGCTGGAGTTCTACAACCAGCTGGCGTTCCTGTTGCAGTTCGCGCCCGCGCATGCCTCCGAGGCGCCGCTGCGCGAGCGCTTCGCCAGCATCGGCCTGCGGCCCGGCGAACCCTTCCAGACCGACAATATCCACCCCGCGCTGCGCCGCGCCTTGCAGGAAGGCATGCACGACGGCCAGAACGATATCGACAAGAAGCGCGAGGCCCTGAATGGCCGGACCGACGGGCTGTACGGCGACCGCAAGGCGCTGAACAACAATTACCTGGCGCGCGCCACCGGCGCGCAGGTCGCCCTCGGCGGCGGCAGCCGCGAGGAAGTCCTGGCGCCCGTGCTGGAGAAGGACGCCTACGGCCAGCTGCTGGATGGGCGCAACTCATACACCCTGCGCTTCCCGCCGCGCGGCCTGCCGCCCGTCAGGGCATTCTGGTCCATGACCATGTACCGGCTTCCCGACCAGCAACTGGTGCCCAATCCCATCAAGCGCTATCTGATCAACTCATCCACGTTGCGGTCGTTGAAGCGGGATGCGGATGGCGGGGTGACGATCTACATCCAGCCGGAGTCGCCGGGGAAATCCAAGGAGTCCAATTGGCTGCCCGCCCCGCAGGGGCCGTTCATGGTGGCGATGCGGTATTACTGGCCCAAGCCCGCCATGCTGGACGGCAAGTGGACACAGCCGGAAATCAGGCGGGTGGCAAGATAGCGGCATGAAGCGCAATTTCAATATCCACGACCTGCGTATCTTCTATACGGTGGTCATGACCGGCTCGACCCGGCAGGCCGCGCAGGTCATGCACCTGACGCAGCCCGCCATCAGCCACGCCATTTCGCGCCTGGAGGGGGCCACGGGCGTGCAGCTGTTCGACCGCTCCCACAAGACGCTGCGGCCGACGGAGGCCGGGCAGTACCTCTACAGCGAGGCGAAGTTCGTGCTGGACGAACTGGTGCGCATCGACGAGGCGCTGCACAGCATCGAACAGTTCGGCGGCCGGGGCCTCAGGATCGCCTCGTCGCCCGCGCTGGCCCTGGGCTACGCGCCCGATGCCGTGCGCCGGTATCTGGACGCGAACGGCACCCGGCCGTTTTCCATCGACATCGAATCGTCCGTGCAGGCAATCAGCGCCGTTGAGACCATGCGCGCGGATTTCGGCCTGGGGGCGGTCAGCCGCGACAGCGCGCGCCTGAATTTCACGCCATTCCTGCGCGCCGACGTTGTGGCCATCGCGCATCGCGACCACCCCCTGGCGGCCCGCGACGTGGTCGCGGTGGGAGACATCCCGCCCGAAACCTACGTCAAGCCCTTATGGTCCGACTACGTCGTCGCGCAGGGCGATATCGCGGATTCGCTCATCCTGCGTTCGGGCATGCGGGCGCACATGTCGCTCGTGCCGGGCACCGTCCGCGCCGTGAAGGGCATCAGCCTGGTCAACGCGCTGTCCGCCTGGGACATCGCGGCCGCCTATCCCGACCTGGCGGTGCGGCCGCTAGCGTCGCGCCAGTGGTTCGACTTCCTGCTCATCACGCGCCGGGAGGCGCAGAACCAGGACTTGGCCGAGCGGCTGCTGGACGCGTTGCGCGCCACCGCCGAGGAACGCCGCGGCGGCATCTACGCCCAGGCCATCGAGCTGCTCGGCTGAGCCGCCCGGCCTCAGTCCGCCGGCGGCTGCCAGGGCAGGGATTGCAGGTCGCCGTCGATGCTGATCGCCTGCCCGCTGACCATCGCGCCGAACGGGCTGGCCAGGAACAGCGCCATGTTGGCGATGTCCGCCGCCCGCACGAAATGCCGCAGGCTGACGCCGGAAAGCTCCAGCCGGGTTTCTTCGTCAACGGTCAGCCCCATGTTCTTCGCCCGCGCCTCGATCACCCGTTCGATCCGGGGGCCCGCCACCAGCCCCGGCAGCAGCGCGTTGACGCGTATGCCATAGCCTCCCAGCTCCACCGCCAGCGAGCGCGTCAGGCCCACGACGCCCCATTTGGTCGCCGCGTAGGGCGTGCGCATCGGCACGCCCATGCGGCCCGCCACGGAACTGATATTGATGATGCTGCCGCCGCCGGACGCGCGCAGCGCGGGCAGCGCGTGCTGCACCGTGTGGAACTGCGAGGCCAGGTTGATGTCCAGCGTCGCGTCCAGCTCCTGCGGCGCGATGTCGGCGATGCCTGCCGTCGGCCCGGCAATGCCGGCGTTGTTCACCAGCACGTCCAGCCCGCCCAGGTGCGCCAGCGCTTCCTGCATGTAGCGGTCGACTTCCTCGCGCCGGCTCACGTCGGCCCGCGACTTCGGGTGGGGGCAGGACGCCAGGGCCTGCTCGTCGACGTCGCAGATATGCACGCGGGCGCCGCGCTCCGCGAATGCGGCGGCGATCGCCGCGCCGATCCCCGCCGCGCCCGCGGTCACGATGACGCGCTTGCCGGAAAGGTCCACGGGCAGCGCGGAAATATCGCCCGGGACGTGGCTCTTGATGGTCATGGCTATTCCTTCTAGTTGCGTACGGGCCGTGCGGGGTCAGGGTTTCATCAGGCGGCAGGCCGATTCCTGGGGCGAGGTGTAGATCTGGTCGCCGGGCACGCGCGCCACGAGCTTGTAGTAATCCCACGGGCCCTTGGACTCCGACGGCTTCTTGACCTGCATCAGGAACATGTCGTGCACCATCAACCCGTCGGCGCGGATCTTGCCGTCCTTGGCGAAGAAGTCGTTCACGGGGTTGGCCTTCAGCCACTTCATGATCGTGTCGCCATCGGTGCTGTTGGTGGCCGCGACCGCCTTCAGGTAGGTCGACGTCGCGGAATAGTCCCCGGCCTGCAGCATGGACGGCTTCTTCTTCATGCGCGCTTCGAAACGCGCCGCCCATTGCCGGGAGGGCTCGTCCTGGTCCCAGTACCAGGCCGTCGTCAGGTACATGTCCTGGGCGGCCTGCAGGCCCAGCGCATGGACGTCCGTGATGATCACCAGCAGGCCCGCGATCTTCATCGCCGGCGTCAGACCGAACTCGGCGGCCGCCTTCACGGCGTTGCTGGTATCGCTGGCGGAATTCGCCAGGCCCAGCACCGAGGCGCCCGATGCCTGCGCCTGCAGGATGAACGAGGAGAAATCCGCGGCGTTCAGCGGATGCCGGACGCGGCCCTTCACGTTGCCGCCGTCGGCCTGCACCACGGCCGACGCGTCGCGCTCCAGCGCGTGGCCGAAGGCATGGTCCACCGTCAGGAAGTACCAGTCCTTGTTGCCTTCCTTCATCATGGCCCGCGCCGTGCCGCGGGCGAGCGACACCGTGTCGTACACGTAATGCACGGTATAGGGCGTGCATTGCGCATTGGTCAGCTCGGAGGCGCCGGCGCTCACGACGAAGAACGGCGTCTTTTTTTCTTCGGCCACTTTCGCCATGGCGAGCGCGGCCGCGGAGTTGGCGCCGGCGATCAGCATGTTCACGCCCTTCTGGTCCAGCCATTCCCGCGCGCGCGAAGAAGCGATGTCGGCGCGGTTCTGGTGGTCGGCCACCAGGACTTCCACCTTCTTGCCCGCCACCGCGCCGCCCAGGTCCGCCACGGCCATCTTGATCGCCTCGGCGCCGCCGGGGCCGTCCGCGTCCGCCGACAGCCCCGACATGTCCGTGATGAAGCCGATGCGGATGACGCCGTCGTCGGCCTGGGCCGCTCCGGCGATGCCGAACAGAGCGGCCAAGGCGGCCGCGCAAAGTGTCTTTTTCATGGTTGGTCTCCCCACTGGATGATGTTTTTCGTCAGAACGCGACGTTGTCGCGGCCCTTGAGCTGCAGCGTCTCGCGCGCATCGTCGGGCGTGGCGATCTGCAGGGACAGGTCCTCCAGGATGCGCCGGATCCGCCGCACCTGGTCCGCGTTCGACCGAGCCAGCTCGCCGGGGCCGTCCCACAACGAGTCCTCGAGCCCCACCCGCACGTTGCCGCCCATGGTAGCGGCCATCGTCGCCAGCGGCGTCTGTTTGCGGCCGGCGGCCAGCACCGACCAGATGTAGTCGTCTCCGAACAAGCGGTCCGCCGTGCGCTTCATCATCATCACGTCTTCGGGATGCGTGCCGATCCCGCCGCGTATGCCGAATACCGACTGGATCAGGAAAGGCGGTTTCAGCAGCTTGCGGTCCACGAAATGCGCCGCCGTGTACAGGTGGCCGATGTCGTAGCACTCGATCTCGAAGCGCGTGCCGTTGTCGCTGCACGAGGTCAGGATGTTCTCGATGTCCTTGAACGTGTTCTTGAAGATCAGGTCGCCGCTGCCTTCGAGATAGGGACGTTCCCAGGCATGCTTGAATTCCTTGAAGCGTTCCAGCAGCTCGTACATGCCGAAATTCATGGATCCCATGTTCAGCGAGGCCACTTCGGGCTTGAACTGCAGCGCGGGCGCCATGCGGTCGGCCAGCGGCAGCACCGGCGAGCCGCCCGTCGTGATGTTGATCACCACGTCCGAGGCCTGCTTGATGCGCGGCAAAAACTGCGCGTAAAGCGCGGGATCCTGGGTAGGCTGGCCCGTGTCGGGCTTGCGCGCGTGCAAGTGCACGATGGCGGCGCCGGCCGCGGCGGCGTCCAGCGCGGACTGGGCGATTTCGTCTGGCGTTACGGGAAGATGGGGCGACATGGACGGCGTGTGGACCGAGCCGGTGATCGCGCAGGTGATGATGACCTTGTTCCTGGATTTTTTCATGGGGCTTGGGCGTGCGCGCCGCGCGCGCGGTTCATGGGTTTTCGTGGCCCCGGGCGTCTCCTCCGGGCGTGGCTCATTCTGTCGCAGGCCTTCGGCCCCTGTCACCTGAACAGAAATAATCAATTGATAGGATTTCCGGTGCTGCGGTGCAGCGAGAAGCGGCCAACGGGCTTGGATAGGCGCCGCCGGCCCCGTGCGGCTGCCATACAATCTTCTCAAGGTCGAAACGCGGTTTCGACGACCTGACCGGATTACGCGGAACCCACCTCTCATGCTCGATCGTCCGACTTCCCGCCTCCCGCGGGCCATGCCGCCCGCGCGCGGCCAGATTCGCCGCCCCGGGACGCCAACATGAGCTACGTGCTGGCGGTGGACCTGGGCGGCACGCGATTCCGCGCCGCGCTGGTGGACGGCAGCGGCGGCATCGCCCATGCCTGTTTTATCGATAGCCCGGCGGGCGCCGCGGCCGGCCATGGCTGGGACGAGATCGACCCGGACGCGTGGTGGCGCGGCCTGCGCTCGCTGGCCGACGCGCTGGCCGCGCAGGCCGGCCCTGCGTTCGGCGCGGTCGAGGCCGTTGCGATCTGCGGGGTGACCCGCACGCAGGTGTTCCTCGATGCCCAGGGGGCAGCCGTCCGGCCAGCCATCACCTGGCGCGACACCCGCGCCGCCGCGGACGTGGGCGCCTGGCTGGCGTCCATGCCGGCCTCCCATCCCGAACACGGCCTGATCAACGCCTTCCACCCCTGGGCCCGCGTGGCATGGCTGCTGCGAGCCGAGCCGCAGCAGGCGGCCCGCGTGCGCGCGGTGCTGGAGCCCAAGGACTACCTGAATTTCCGCCTCACCGGCCGCGCGGCCAGCGACACGGTGTCGATGGCCAGGCTGGCCGCCGCCGCGGCAGCGTGCGAGAGCGGGCCGGACCTGTTGACCGCCGTGGGCGCCGATCCGGCCTGGGTGCCGCCCTTGCTGGATCCGCTGGCTGTCGTCGGCCCCGTGCAGGCCGGCCTGCCGGGCGCCTTGGCCCGGTTGGCGGGGCGCCCGGTGGTGGCCTGCGCCAACGACACCTGGGCCGCCGTGGCGGGCCTGGGCGCCTTGCGCCCGGGCTATGCCTACAACATCTCCGGCACCACCGAGGTCTTCGGCGCCGTGGGCGCCGAACCGGTGCAGGCGCAGGGCCTGATGACGGTGGATTGGGGCGGCGGCCATCACCAGATCGGCGGGCCGGGCCAGAACGGCGCGGACACCGTCGCCTGGCTGCTGCCCCTGCTGGGCCGCCTGGGCGATGAAGGCATGGCGGGGGTCGGCGAGGCCATGGACGCCTTGCTGGACGCGCCGCGCGATCCGCAGCCAGCGCTGTTCCTGCCCTACCTGCAGGGCGAGCGCGTGCCGTACTGGGATCCGCACCTGCGCGGGGCCTTTCTGGGGCTGAACCGGCGCCATGGCCCGGGCGACCTGGCCTGGGCCGTGCTGGAGGGCGTGGCCTTCCTGAACCGCATCGTGCTGGAACGCGCCGAGGCTGCCCTGGGCAGCCCGGTAGGAGAAATCCGCTTCGGCGGCGGCGCGGCGTCCAACGCGCAGTGGTGCCAGGTCAAGGCGGACATCTGTGAGCGCGCCCTGGTCGTCGGGCAGGCCGAACAGCCCGGCGTGCTGGGCGCGGCGGTCGCCGCCTGGACTGGCCTCGGACGCTACGACAACTTCGCGGCCGCGCAGGAGCGGCTGGTGCGCGTGGCGCAGCGCTACGAACCGCAGCCCGACCGGTCGCGCGCCTACCGCCGCATGTACGCGCAATTCCGCGCGGCCGAAGCCGCGCTGGCGCCGGTGTCGCGGGCGCTTGCCGGCATCAGCATGTAGCGCGGCCGGTCCCCGACCGGCGCACCGGGGTATAAACTACGACGCCATCAGCACGGGCCGCCGGCCCGGCATCCGCATGCCGGCGACGGCATCCGCACAATAATCAAACGCAGCAAGGGTCGAGTCGATGCGCGGCATCCTGGAAAAGTACGGCACGGCAATAGCGGGACTGGTTCTGGTCGGCTTCTTCGCATTGGCCGCGCCGAACTTCGCGGCGCCCAACAACCTTTTGAACATCGCCAAGGAAACCAGCTTCCTGGCCATCATCGCGCTCGGCTTCACCCTCGCGCTGGTCACGGCCGAACTGGACCTGTCGGTGGCCGACGTGGCCAGTCTGGCCGCCGTCGTTACCGGCGCGCTGGTCCACACCGGCCAGCCCGTGCTGCTCGCGGTTGGCGCGGGACTGGGCGTGGGGCTGCTCTGCGGCCTGGTCAACGGCATCGCCGTCACGCGGCTGCGGGTTCCCTCGCTGATCGCCACGCTGGGCATGGCCGCCATGGCGCGCGGTTTTGCCTTCATGCTGACCGACGGCGTGTCCTATGTGGGCCGCTGGCCGGCGGCGTTCACGGACCTCGCCCGCGGCAAGCCTTTCGGCATTCCCGCCCTGGTGCTGTGGATGCTCGGCGCGGTGCTGCTTGCCTTCTTCCTGGTCAAATGGACCCGCACCGGCGCCCGCATGACCGCCACCGGCGAAGCCGGCGAGTCCGCCCGCCTGGCCGGCATCAATATCCGTGCCATGAAAAGCATCGGCCTGGCCCTGTCCGGGCTTTGCGCGGGCCTGGCCGCCATCCTGCTCACGTCCAGCCTGTCGTCCGCGGCGCCCAATATGGCCGGCGACTATTTCCTGTACGCGATCGCGGCCGTGCTGCTGGGCATGACCATGTTCAACCCCGGCCACGCCAATATCCCCGGCACGCTCGTCGCCGCGCTGATCCTGAAGGTGCTGGGCAACGGCCTGGTGCTGATGGGCGCGCCGTACTACGTGCAGGACATCGTGCTGGGCTTCATCATCATCGCGTCCGTCGCGGTGTCATCGGCCGTGCTGAAGAAAGCGGCCTTCAAATTCTGACCGGAAGGGGAAAGATCCATGCGTAAATCCTTGATGCGCCACTTGCTGTTGGCCGCGTTTTCCGTGCAGGCGCTGGCCCTGGGCGCCGCCGCGCACGCCTTCGACGTCGGCGTAGTCGCTTTCCAGATGTCTTCGGAAACCCATGCCCGCGTGGCCAACGCCGCGGCCGAAGCCGCCCGCGCCAAGGGCTGGACCGTCACCCAGCTGAACGCCGAAGGTTCGCTTCCCAAGCTGGCAGAACAGCTCGACACCCTGGTCAACAAAAAGGTCGACGCCATCGTCATCGCCATGGGCAAGCCCGTCGAAACCGATGCCCAGCTCCAGGCCGCCAAGGAGAAGGGCATACCCGTGGTCGGCGTGATGTCCGGCGCCAGCCCCCACATGCTGTTCGACGTGGAAGTCAACGAGTACGCTACCGGCGCCCAGTCGGTGCTGTACCTGCTTGGCAAGATGGGCTACCAGGGCAACCTCCTGTCGGCCCGCTTCGACGGCAACTCCGGCACCCGCATCCGCGGCAAGATGCTGGATGCGGTGCTGAGCGAGAACACCGCCGTCAAGGACCTGGCCAAGTTCAGCATGGCCCGCACGCAAAGCTGGCGCGACGACGTGCGCAACGGCATGCAGGCCCTGTTCCTGCGCCACCAGGGCCAGTTCAAGGGCGTCTGGGCCTCGTTCGACGGCCAGGCCTACGTCATCGACGACCTGCTGCAGGCCCAGGGCCTGAAGAAGGGCGACATCACCCTGGTGTCCGTAGACGGCAGTCCGGAAACCTACCGCCGCATCGCCGACCCCAACAGCCTCGTCACCGCCACCATGATGATTCCCTTCGAGCAGATGGGCGCTACCGCCGTCGACGCCATCGACCGCATCGTCGTCAAGAAAGAGCCCAAGGAAAACGTGGCGGCGGGCCCCTACCTCTTTATGGATTCGGTGTTGGTCGACGCCTCCAACGTCCAGAAATTCCTGCAACCCGCCAAGTAAGGGCCCCGCCTCATGTCCGCCGCGTTGTCGCTACGCCAGATCAAGAAATCCTATGGCGCCGTCGAGGCCCTGAAAGGCATAGACCTGGATGTGCCGGAAGGCAAGGTCATGGCCATCTGCGGCGACAACGGCGCGGGCAAATCCACGCTGATCCGCATCATTTCCGGCGCGCAGGAGCCCAGCGCCGGCGGGCTGAGCCTCAATGGCAGGCCGGTCGTGTTCCGTTCGCCCCACGACGCCCTGGTGCAAGGCATCGCCACCATCTACCAGGACCTGGCCCTGGCCCCCCGCCTGTCGATCTGGGAGAACATCTTCATGGGCGCCGAGCTGGTGCGCCGGGTGGGCCCGCTCAGCATCCTGGACAAGCGCCGCATGGCCCGGGACGCGCGCGGCTACCTGCAGCGCCTGTCCGTGCCCATCGACGACATGGACCGCCCCGTCGAACGCATGTCGGGCGGCCAGCGCCAGGCCGTCGCGATCGCCCGCGCGCTGCGCTGGGATGCCCGCGTGGTCATCATGGACGAACCCACGGCCGCGCTGGGCGTCAAGGAAACGGCGCTGGTGCTGAACCTGGTGCGCAAGCTGCGGGAAGAGGGCCGCACCGTCATCCTCATCAGCCACAACATGGCGGACGTGGTGGCGCTTGCCGATCGCGTGGCGATCCTGAAGAGCGGCGCGAAGGTGATCGAGCGCGACGTGGCGGGGCTGGATGCCGACGCGCTGGCGCACATGGTGATGACGGGCAAGGAGTAACGCTTTTTCCCGCCCCTGTCAGACCGGCGCTTCGTCCGCGTTGTAGCTGAACAGCCATTCATAGCGTTCGCGCACGCGCGCTTCGTTCCATTCGCGGTCCACGTAGTCGGCGGCGCCTTGCGCGTGTTCCAGCGCCGGGTTGTGGAAGCGCCTGGCGTTTTCTGCCGATCCGCGCACCACGCGCGAAGCGCGTTCCACGCGAGCGGCTTCGTAGCGCTTGAAGGCCAGCGCAATATCGTCCGGGTGAGCCGCCAGCGCGCGCGCCAGCACGTACCCGTCCTCGATTGCCATCGCCGCGCCCGACGCCAGCATGGGCAAGGTGGGATGGCAGGCGTCGCCAAGCAGCGTCACGCGGCCCTGGGACCAAATCGGCAGTGGCTCGCGCAACATCAACGCCCATTTGTAGGGCTCGTCCAAGGCGCGTATCAGCGTCTGCACGTCTTCATGCCAGCCCGCGAAATCCCGCGCGCATTCTTCCGCGCTGCCACGTTCGGTCCAGGATTCGACCTGCCAGTCGTCGCGTTCCAGAATGCCCACGAAGTTCACCAGCTTCCCGTGCCGCAAGGGATAGTGGATCACGTGCGCGCCGGGCCCCACCCAGTTGCAGGCGTAGGGCTCGCGCAGGTGCGCGGGCAGCTTTTCGGCCGGGATCACGCCGCGCCAGGCGACGGTTCCGGAAAACGCTGCCGCATCCGCGCCGAACAACGCGGCGCGTACGCGCGAGTGCACGCCGTCGGCGCCGATGAGCGCGCTGCCTTCGAGGCGCTCGCCCGATTCCAGCGCGGCCGCGACGCCCTTGTCATCCTGCGTGAACTGCGTCACTTTCGCGCCGAGCGAGACGGCTTCCGGATCATTGGCGCGCACCGCCTGCGCCAGAATCCGGTGCAGGTCGGCGCGATAAATCGTCAGGTAGGGATAGCCGTAGCGGGCCACGGACTCCGCGCCCAGATCGAAGAGCGGCCAGGTCCTTCCGCTGGACCACAGCCGGATGCGCTTGCCGGCGGTCGGACGCGCCACGTCCATCAACGCCGCTTCCAGGCCTAGCCGATAGAGCACGCGATTGGCGTTGGCGCTGAGCTGGATGCCGGCGCCGACTTCGCGCAACTCCTGCGCCTGCTCCAGCACGCGCACGCGCAGGCCGCGCCGCTGCAAGGCCAGCGCGGCGGTCAGCCCGCCCAGGCCGGCGCCCGCGATAAGGAACAGAGGGGAGGACGTCGAGTGATGGGACATAGCGTTGCTTCGGGAAGAATTAGTCCGGCTTGATGCCAGCTTGTTTGACGACCTGGGTCCATTTGGCCAGATCGGTTCGGATGGATTGTGCGAATTGCTCTGGCGTGTCGCCAACCGGCTCCAGGCCCAGGTCCGCAAGTTGGCGCTTGACCTCGGGATCGCGCGCCGCCGCGGCCAGCGCCTTGGTCAGGCGCTCGATAACCGGTTGCGGCGTATGTGCCGGGGCCATCAGGCCGAACCAGGAGTACGCTTCAAAGGGTTTGCCCAGCGCTTCCGCCACCGTGGGCACGTCTGGAAGTCGCGGGTAACGCTGTGCGCCGGTGACGGCATAGGCGCGCAGCTTGTTCGCCGTGATCTGGGGATACAGCAGCGTTACCGTGTCGAACAACAGATCCACCTGGCCGCCCAGCACGTCGCTCAGGGCCGGCGCGCCGCCGCGATAAGGAATGTGCAGGATATCCACTGCGGCGCTGCGATCGAACAACTCGGCGGTCAGATGGCCGACCGAACCGGTGCCCGCGGATGCCACCGTCAACGGTTGGCGCCGCGCCAGGTCCAGCAGCGACTTGAGATCGGCGCTGGGGAGGCCGGGGCGGCTCACCAGGATGAGCGGACCGCGCACAGCCATGCCGATCGGCGTGAACGAGCTGACCGGGTCGTAGTCCAGCTTGGGGTACAGCGCCGGCGCAACCACCATGCTGCTGGTGCCGCCCCACAGCAGCGTATAGCCATCGGGCTGCTCGCGCGTCACCGACGTGGTGCCAACGGAGCCGCCCGCGCCCGCCCGGTTCTCCACGATGACGGGTTGGCCCAACTGCTCGGACATCGTCTTGCCGAACAGGCGCGCGCTCGTGTCCGTCGGCCCGCCAGGCGGAAATGGCACCACCAGTGTGATGGGCTTGTCGGGAAAGCCGGTCTGGGCTGCAAAGGCGGGGACGACCGCCGCGCACGCAAGACTGAATGCGGCGGCAAACCGCAGGGAATGACGGAACATGCTTGTCTCCTGAAGGGCAAGTGCGCTTGTTGTTGTGAGCCTTCTCGCTTGGAAGGCGGCGCATTCCGCAATTGCAACGCAAACGGATAAACAAGTAAAACTACGATATTTTGTTCATTAACAAAGACTTGTTATGAATTTTCTGCTAGGTCCCGTATGAACTGCTCGTTACGCCAATTGCGCGGCTTCCTCGCCGTCGCCGAGCACGCCAGCTTCACCAAAGCCGCCGCCCAGCTGCATCTGACGCAGGCGGGGCTGAGCGCCATGGTGCGGGAGTTCGAGCAAAGCATCGGCAGCCGCCTGTTCGAACGCAGCACCCGGGCCGTGCTCCTGACGGAAGCGGGCCGCAGCTTGCTGCCCGTAGCCCAGCGCATGGTCGACGAACTGGGCGGCGTCCTGCGCCAACTGGCCGCCGCCAGCACGCCGCAGGCGCCCGTGCTCCGTGTAGGTGTTACGCCGCTCATCGCCAGCAGCATCCTGCCGCAAGTATTGCGCGCGTGTTCCGCGGCGCAGCCGGAATGGCGTGTCGAGGTGGCGGACATGGACCGCAGCCTGATCCAGCAAGGCGTGGAGGATGGTTCGCTGGACGCGGGCTTCGGCGCCTTCTTCCAGAAAGCCGCCGGCCTGCGCCGGCGCAGCTTGTTCCCAGCCGAACTCGTGTTGGCGCAATCGGCGGAACATGCTGCCAAGACCCGCCGCGCTCCCTTGTCATGGCAGCGCCTGGATCCCGGCAGCCTTATCGTTCTGCCGGCCAGCAACCCTATCCAGCAACTGATAGACCGGCACGTCCCGCGTCCGCCCGACAGCGCGGCAAGCCCGCCGCGCCGCGTCTACAGCCATTTGGAAACCATACTGGCCATGGTCGAGGCCGGCCTGGGCCAGGCGGTCGTTCCCTCGTTCGCGGCGCTGACAGGAGCGCGTTGGCGCGTGCACCTCAGGGCGCTTGTCCCCCGCGTGGCGCTGGACTACGCCATCGTCACCCGCAGCGGCCGCCGCGACAGCGCCGGACTTACCGCATTCGTGGAGAGCCTGCGGAACGCGGCGCAGGCCGACGGCCCATGAAAAAGGCCGCCGCCAGTTTCCTGGCGGCGGCCTTCGGATGTCCGGCGGCGGACTCAGTCCTTGCGACTGGTCACTTCGACCAGGTGGTAGCCGAACTGCGTCTTCACCGGGCCTTGAACCACGCCGACCGGGGCGCTGAACACCACGGTGTCGAATTCCTTGACCATCTGGCCCGGGCCGAACGTACCCAGATTGCCGCCGTCGCGCGAGGACGGGCAGCTGGAGTTTTCCTTGGCCAGTTGGGCGAAGTCGGCGCCGTTCTCGATGGCGGTCTTGAGTTCGTTGGCCTTGGCTTCGGTGGAGACGAGGATGTGACGGGCGGAGGCTTGTGCCATGTGGGGCTCCTTGCTGACTTGATTTGGGGAGGGGGAGAGTAACGCATTCAGCGGACGGACGCTGGAACCGCTAGGGTAACCCGCGGCCGGCGGATCGCTGGCGACTATTACGTATCCCTTCAATACAGGCCGGAGCCCGCGCCTATCCTGCCCGGCCGTCAATCGGCCATTTGGGCCGTTGCGCGCGCCGGTAGGGCAGGGTGCGCAGATCGAGGGCCGCCGAGCCGGGCGCATCCGCGTAGATGATGCGCCGGGCCACCAGCGAAAAGGCCGCGTGGAAGTGCTGCGCGGACTTGACCACGATCAACGCCTTTTCATCCAGCAGGCAGCCCAGTTGGGTGAACACGTCCGTATGCAGGGCCTGCGCGCGCACGCTGATCAGCACGATTTCGATGCCGTCCGCCTCGACCAGCGCCGCATTTCCCACGGCGGCGGGAGAACCGGAAAGCCCTGTCATGATCATGTCCGGAACCAGGGCCTTCACGGTGCAGTGCAGATCGATGGGCTGGCCCGACATGGGTCCGATCTTGCCGCCGATGCGCAGCGGCAGGCGCGCGCCCACGCCCGCGCTGAAAGCGACGCGCACGGCAACGGGATCCCACAGAGGACCCACCGCCGCGTCCTGGATGCCGCGTTCGTGCAAGCGGCGCAGCATGAAGGTGGCGTCACCCGCGCCGCCGCCGCCCGGGTTGTCGGCCGCGTCCGCGATAACCACGGGTGTCACGCCGCAGGCCAGCGCCTGGTCGATGGCCTGGTCCATATCCGGACAGGCGGGCATGAGGCGCTCGCGCATGCCGATCAACTCATCCGCGAGACGCCGGGCGAGAGACTGGGCGGCGACCGCATCCCCATCCGCGTAGACCAGCAGCTTGGTGCCCATGTCGGGCACGTCGCCCCAGGGAAAACCGTGCACCACCGAGATGGAGAGGATGCCGTCCCTGCCCTCCAGCGCGCTCAGCCGGTCGATGTAGCTGCGCGCCGGCTCTTGGGGCGTGCGGATGGTGACCGCCATCTCGCAGTCCACCACCGCCGCAACCGGGGCGATGCGCCGCGCGGCCGCGGCCGCGCAGAAGTCCACCAGTTCCAGCGCGCGCTCGCGGATGTCGGTGTGGGGGTACTCCTTGTAGGCCACCAGCATGTCGGCGTGGGACACCATGGCGTCCGACAGATGGCAATGCGGGTCTAGTTCGGCGCCCACCACCACATCGGGGCCGACGATCCCGCGCACGCGGCCGAGCAGGTCGCCTTCGCAGTCCTCGTAGCCGTCGGCCACCATCGCGCCATGCAGGCCCAGGACCACCATATCCACCGGCAGCGCCTGGCGCAGATCGCGCAGCAGTTCGTCGCGCAGGGTTTCGTAGGCGTGGCGGGTCGTGATGCCGCTGGGCTGGGCGCCGGCGGCCATGCCTTCGATCACGGTCCAGCCGTGTTGCGCGCCGCGTTGGCGCGCCGCCCACAGCGGCCCGCTGAAGATCGTCATCTCGGGAGGGTGGGTGCCGGCGGGGTAGTAGCCCCGGTCGGCGAAATCTTCCAGCGAGGTGGGCAGCGGAGCGAAAGTATTGGTTTCCGTGGACAGCGAACCGGTAAAAACGCGCATGGTGTCAACGCCTAGTCCGCGGTGGCGCCGGAGGCCTTGACCACTTCGGCGTACTTCGTGATTTCCGCCGCCACGTGCTGGCGCAGTTCTTCGGGCGTGCCGCCGCCCGGCGTCGCGACCATGCCGGCGAGTTTCTCCCGGGTGTCCTTCTCTTCCAGGATCGCGTTGACTTCCTTGTTCAGCTTGTCCACGATGCCTGCCGGGGTGCCGGCGGGCACGAACAGCGCGTACCAGGACGTCATCTCATAACCCTTGACCCCGCTGGCGTCGATGGTGGGGATCTCCGGCGCGAAGGGCTGCGTGCTGGCGCTGGTGACGCCCAGCGCGCGCAGCTTGTCGCCCTTGATGAGAGGCATGACCGACGGCGCGGTATCGAACATCACCTGGATCCGGCCCGCCATCAGGTCGGTAAGGGCGGGCGCGCTGCCTTTGTACTGGACATGTTCCATGTCCACGCCCGTCATCATCTTGAACAGTTCGGCCGACAGGCGCGTCGACGAGCCGGCGCCGGACGACGCGAAGAAGATGCCCCTGGGATTGGCCTTGGCATAGCCGATGAACTCCTGCACCGACTTCACCGGCACGGTGTTGTTCACCACCATGATGTTGGGGAAGCGCGTCAGCAGCGCCACGGGCGCGAAGTCCTTCTGGAAATCGAAGGACAGTTCTTTGTACAGCGACACATTGATGGCGCTGGCGTTCGAGCCCAGCAGGATGGTGTAGCCATCATTGGGCGAGCGCGCCACCGTGGCGGCCGCGATATTGCTGGCGGCGCCCGGGCGGTTTTCGACCACGAACGTCTGGCCCAGCTTCTCCGACAGGCGGCCGGCGACCAGCCTGGCGACGGCATCGGACGAGCCGCCCGGCGCATAGCCGACGACGATCTTGACCGGCTTGCTCGGGTAGGCGGCGTCTTGCGAGGCAAACGCGGCCTGTTGACAGAATACGCTCAGGGTTGCGGCTGCGAGGATTGAAGCGAAGGGTTTCATGCTTTAAGGCTCGAAATGGGCGTTACCTCGCATTGCCGCCGATACCGGCATCCCGCCATCGACCGCAACCGAGCGGATTTGAAGTACGCGCATTATTCGCAATCGGCGGGCCTCAAATCAATGTAAGCTCATGGGAACTTTGTTGCCTAAAAGGCAACGATTTTTCAAAAATAACGAAAATCGGAAATGGGAATGGGCATGGACGGCGGGTTGAGCGCGCGGCGCTTGCAGTATTTCTTCGAAGCGGTCACGACCGGATCGGTGCGCGGGGCCGCCGAGCGCCTGGGCGTCGAACCCTCCATCGTCAGCAGGCAGATCCAGCTGCTTGAAAAAGAACTTGGCGTGGCGCTGCTGGAGCGCAAGGGGCGGGGCATCGTACCCACAGACATGGCCGCCATCGTCATGGACCATTGCCGTGACCGCCAGGCCAGCGAACAGGCCCTGCGGGCCCGGCTGGACGAAGTGAACGGCCTGCAGCGCGGCGATATCCAGATCGTGGCCAGCGAAGGCTTTGTGGACATCCTGATGAGCGGCGTGGTGGACGAATTCTGCCGGCGGCACCCCGGCGTCCGCGTGTCGCTGAAGGTGGCCGGCGCTTCCGATGCGGTGCGCGCCGTGGTGCACGACGACGCGCACATCGGCGTGGTGTTCGGCGCGCCCGCGGATCCGGGCATACAGGTGGTCCACGGGCGCACGCATCCGCTATGCGTGATCGCCTGGCCCGACCACCCGCTGGCGCGGCAGCGCAAGCGCCCCGCGCTGAAGGACGTGGCGCGCTACCCGGTCGCGCTGATGGGGCCGGGTTTCGGCCTGCGCCAGCTGATAGAAATGGCGGAGCTGTCGGAGAACATCGTGCTGGCCCCCAGCTTCGTCGCCAACTCGGTGTTGACGCTCAAGCGCTATGTGGAGAGACGTCTGGGGCTGACCTTCACGTCCGCGAATTCCGTGGTGAAGGAGGTCGCCCGGGGCGAACTGGTGGCGCTGCGCACCACCAATCCCATCTTCGAGGCGGCGCAGACGCGCCTGATTGTGCGGGCCAACCGGCCGCTGACCAGCGCGGTGCGCGGCATGCTGGAGCGGATCCAGGCGTCGCCGTTGTTCCAAGGGGAATGAGCGCTTTCAGCGTATAGGAAGGATGCATAGGGCCGATTAGTTAGTGCTCGTTTGATCGGCCTTGCTTATGGGCGCGATTGACGCACTATTGGGTTGATGGGCATGCAAGGGGACGACGGCGCCTGCTCTCGGAAGAATACCCCTTAGCGCCTGCTGCAGGCCGGGATGGGCTGCGTAGATGAATACTCCTTTCCGGGCCCGTGTCAATAGCACGTAGTAGATATTGCGAATGGCAAGCGAGAATTCTTTCAGCTTCCGTTCTTTGGGCACATCGGGTCTGTTCAAGGAGTTCCTCAGCTGCGGATATTGCTGCGCGGAGGGCCGGACGGCAAGCCCTTTCTCCGTGAATACGAGGTCCGTGCCTATCAGTACGCCGACATAGTCGTATTCAAAACCCTGCACGGTATAGATGGCTCCGACTTCCTCATGCAGGCCTGGTTTCTTGTTCCATTTTGCATAGGAGGAAGGGGCGTTCCATCGCGCCCGCCAGCCGTCGATGGCAATGTCGTGTGCCGCAGAAGGTGTTTTGGCCGTTGGCCACTCCCAGCAGTATCCAGCGACTACGCGGCAAGTCGCGCCTTGAGCCCGAGCATCAAGAAGCTGGACCATTTCTTCAGGAGATTCAACAAGTCCGACTTCAAAGCGGTCTGCCGACTCCAGTTTGCTCAAATCGCCATGATGCAGAAAAGCATCTACCCAGGATATGTATGCAGCTGCGTCTCGGCAGCGCAACTGTTCCGTAAGTGTATGTTCGATGACATGCATTCCCAGATGGCGAGAGGCTTGTTCGATATGACGGCTGCGGCACGTTTCGTCCGGATGAAGCCATTGATTGTCGTCGATGAAGAAGACGGCGAGGCGCTTTCCTTTCAATAGTCTGGGCAGCTGATCCGCGCGAAAGCGATGTGCTTCGTCGACGATCAGATATTCGGTAGCAGCCATGCCGCCAGAACAAAAGTCGAGTTGCTTTAGGCAGTCTCTGATGGCGGCAGACCGGACATGGTATTTGGGCTGCTTTCCTCGCTCCATGAGATGCCTGACGAGCAGCATGGCGAGCACGGTCTTTCCCGTGCCAACAATGCCTCTGACGATCACACAACTGGGTTTGGATATCTTGTCCAGGGCGGAAGCGATCGACCTGAAGGTATTCGACTGCCCTTTTGTCGGTTCAAAGAGGGCGCTGCAGTTGAGCTTATTGCTGAAATTGGCGATGAACGAATCCGAGTATTTCAACTTGGGCGATTGGAGACGCTCAAGTATCGGACCAGGAACCTTCGATTGCAGCTTTCGAAGCAACTGGGAGGCTTCTTCAAGACCGTTGTTGAGGGTGAGAAGATATGCGCTACGAAGATGATCTCGGAATTGAGGAAGCCTGAGCAGTTCACTGCTCGTTTCCCGATATCTGTGCAGATAGGCCAACGCGTGGATTTGAGGGGCGTCATCGCCAAAATCGAGAAGATGTTCGAGCGCCGTGCGATACACGTTTGCCTGTTCACATGGGTGGTCGACGCTATAGGGCTCTTGCGCTTGGACAGTCAGCCATCCCATATCGAACTCGTGGTTCAGTAGGATATTGCCTTGCGACCATTGTTTGAGTTCAACCACGATGATGTGTGTCTGGCCAGCGGCATCAACCCCGATGAGCACGCAATCGGCACGCCGATTTCCCAGGGGCATGGCGTACTCGAGGAGGATATGGCCGTCTATCGGCAGGGTACTCAGCAGTGAAGCAAGCGCGGGAAGGGAGTTTGCCCAGGACATTCTTTCCTGAGTGGAAATTTCCCCTGCTTCGACGATTTCTCGAAAACGCCGCTCAAGCCAGGCGGGCAGCTCGGTATCGTTTGCGCGCGCACAGAATTCCTGGATGGAGAACGTCGCCAGCGCTGTCATGAGCGTCAGAGAACCAGGTTGTACTTCAGTACCAAGGCATCCCTGCTGGGCCAACAAGTCCTGTCGTCCGGAAGACGAAGGAGAAGCCCTTGGTATTGTTCGTACACGGTGCCAAACAGGCTTTCGTGAAGCTGGATTTCCCTATCTGGGGTTATTTTTAGCTGACCGAGATCGAATAGCGTATGAATGTCGGCGCGCAGGAGCAGGCCGTTCTGTATAGCATTCGAGTCCGTTCCCAGGTAGGGTGCAATATGCGCCGCTTCAAGCACGGCTCCAACATCACACCCGGTCACGGCACATTTTCCAGCATAGGCGGCGAGAAGGGCCTTCCGGAATTTTGGTTGCCCTTGGCGACGTACGATTTCCTGGATAACTTTCCTGCGGCCATCGGGCATGTCCTTGGGGTCGAAGGTTACGGTCGAGTCGGCGTCTTTCTCGGCCTGTGCCAACTCGCGTTCGACATGGGTTTGAGGAAAACTGGCCTCGAACACCTGTTGAACGAAGCGATCCAGACTGCCGTAGGCTTTCAGGATCGCTTGTACTTTTTCATCCGAGATGCGGGTAAAGCCGCGATAGCCCTTATTCAGATAATTGACTACGGGTTCACGCATCACATCGATGGCAACCCGCTGCGGCCTGCTTAGCAGATACATGTACTGCCAGGTATTGCCATCTTCGTCTTGACCCCATATCCGACTGGCAAGACCCGGGTTGTCCAATTTGCCGATTACAGAAGAGAGAAAGTGGTATCGGTTGCCATATACCGTGAGCACCAAGTCTCCCACTTGCATCGCATTCCACGTTCGCTGATTGACGGGGCCAGGCACGGCTCCCCATGCGTGGAAGCCTTCTTCGTCCGGAATAAGCGAGCGGTAGTACTCGGTTTGGGAATGGCCCAGCGCTTCCTGCATCCGCGCGAAGGGGACGGGGTTGAGGATGGACTCGTCCAAATGCGCGCGGGCTTTCTTGTCGCCGGCCGTAAAAATGAAAATCTGGCGCATGGGTCAATAGTCCGAATACTTCTTGGACTTGCCTTTGACTTTCTCCGCTGGATACTTCCGGGCGTTTTTCAAGAGTTTCTGGGCGACGGCTTCATTCAGATCCACGCCTAGGGTGGAGGACAGCCTGACCAGATAAAGGAGGACGTCCGCGAGTTCATCCTTGACAGCTTGCGATGTAGCCGGATCGCTTCCAGCGTTTTTGGAGTCCGCTTCTGTCATCCATTGGAAGATCTCGGACAACTCGCCGACTTCGCCAGTCAGTGCCATGACCAGATTCTTGGGGGAGTGGAATTGCTCCCAGTCGCGTTCCCGGGCGAACTTGTCTTGCTCAGCGCAAAGCCGCGTGATGTCAATCAGGGGTTCGTCTGGTTTTTGTTCACTCGACTCTGCCACGGCCTTCCCTCAGTCCTATATTGATCTCAGGGACACATGTTACTCCGTCCTAGATCGATTGTTGGACGTCAAAATCGTGTGAGGGGAATGGCACGTCCCGGGCCATCGATGGGCCGGAGAGTATTGGAAGAGTGAGCGCAATCGAGGTTGATTCGGGCGTTTTCACCCAATGGGCGCCCGTGATCGTCATTTTCAGAACAGGTGGGCAGCGCGCACCCACCTGCCCGGGCACTGTTTACCGCACCGGCCAGCCGTACATCAGCCCGCCATCGCGATACGAGGCGTTCAGGCCGCGGGGCAGCTTCAGCGGGCTGCTGGGGCCCAGGTTCTTCTCGAAGCTTTCGCCGTAATTGCCGATCTGCTTGATGATGTTGTAGGCCCATTTGTCGTCCACGCCCAGGTTCTTGCCCATGCCCGGGGTCGTGCCCAGGATGCGCTGGATGTTGGGGTTGGTGCTCTTGAGCATTTCATCGACGTTTTTGGACGTAATGCCGTATTCCTCGGCTTCCAGCATGACGTTCAGCGTCCAGCGGACCACGTTGAACCATTGTTCGTCGCCCTGGCGGACCATCGGGCCCAGCGGTTCCTTGGAGAAATCCTCCGGCAGGATGTCGTACTTTTCCGGATTCCCCAGGCCGCTGCGGGCGGCGGCCAGCTGCGACTTGTCGCCGGTGAAGGCGTCGCAGCGGCCGACGGCGAAGGCGCGGATGATTTCGTCCATGCGGTCGACGACGATGGGCTTGAAGGTGATGTTGTTCGAACGGAACCAGTCCGCGAGGTTCAGCTCCGTGGTGGTGCCGGGCTGGACGCAGACCGTGGCGCCGTCCAGTTCCTTGGCGCTTTTGATGTTCAGGGACTTGTTCACCATGATGCCCTGGCTGTCGTAGTAGTTCACTCCCACGCCGATGAGGCCCAGGGTGGTGTCGCGCGTCAGCGTGAGCGTCGTATTGCGGGGAAGCACGTCGACTTCGCCCGATTGCAGGGCGGTGAAGCGCTGCAAGGCGCTGATGGCCATGATCTTGGCTTTGGAAGCGTCGCCGAACATGGTGACAGCCAGCGCGCGGCACAGGTCCACATCCAGGCCCATCCAGCCGCCCTTGCTGTCGTTCACCGAGAATCCCGCGACGCCAGTGGACACGCCGCACTGGACGAAGCCTTTGCTCTTGACGCTATCGAACGTCACGCCGGCGTTGGCGGCCCATGACGAAATGAATAACGCGGTGCCTGCCGCAACAAGTTTCAGTGCTTTCATGATGTCTCCGCGCGATCGGCGCAATACTGTGGGGTGTCCGTCGGCCGGTAGGCGTAGGTGCGCGGAATGGTAGCCATCGGCCATGGGTGGGAATATCAGGGAATTCCCGTTAAATTCGCCCATCGGAATTTACCTGGCGCAAAGGGCGAAACCGCCTGCAAAGTGGAATCATGAAAAAAGATGACGACTCGAATAGCGGCGGCGGCAGCCATGAGCCATGGTATTCGCTCGCCTTCGCAAAAAGCCGGCTGCTGGCGGTATGGCGAGACCTGATTCGCGTCAATGCCAGCGACCGGCCCTGGGAAATGCCCCTGGCCGCCGCCCTGTCGTCGGGCCTGCCTTTAATGGTGGGCGCTTATTTCGGGCGCATGGACTACGGGCTGATGTCCAGCCTGGGCGGCATGGTGTTTCTGAACCTGCCCAATTCTTCGTTGCAGCATCGGATGATGATGCTGCTGGCGGCCTCCTTCGGCATGGTCGCGTGTTATGCCGTGGGCGCGCTGACGCAGTTCTGGCCAGCCGTGATGATCGCCGCGCTCACCCTGATCGCCATGGTGGTGAACATGATCTGCCGATGCTACCGGCTGGGCCCGCCGGGCAGCCTGTTCTTCATCATGGCGACGGCGATCGCGGCCTATACGCCGGGCCGCGTGGAGGATGTTCCCCTGCGCGTGGGCATGGTGGCATTGGGGGCCCTGGTGGCCTGTCTGGTCGCTTTTGCGTATTCGCTGCACATGACGCGGGTGGCGCCGCCTCCGCCTGAAACCCAGCTGCCCAAGCCCACTTTCGATTTTGTCGTCTATGACTCCGTGATCATCGGCCTGTTCGTGGGCGTGTCTCTGCTGGTGGCGGAACTGCTGCAATTGCAGCGTCCCTACTGGGTGCCCGTCAGTTGCCTGGCGATCATTCAGGGCGCGAGCCTGCGGGCGGCCTGGAGCCGGCAGATGCACCGCATCCTGGGCACGGCCGTGGGCCTGGTCGTGGCGTGGGCCTTGCTCAGCCTGCCGTTGAACGTCTGGACCCTGAGCCTGGTGATGATGGCGCTGTCGTTCGGGATAGAAACACTGGTCGTGCGGCACTATGCCAGCGCCGTCGTGCTGATCACGCCCCTGACGATCTTCCTCGCCGAAGCCCCGCATCTGGGGCAGGGCTACCCCGCGGCCGTCATCGAAGCGCGATTCCTGGATACGGTCACCGGCGCGTTCATCGGCGCCCTGGGCGCGGTGCTCTTGCACAACCAGCGCATCCGGCCCTTGCTTTCGCGCTGGATGCGGGCCGTGTTGCCCAGGCGGGTGAATTAAAGCGTGAGGCTACAATTTTCGAACGAAATCGTAGCCTCACACGCTTATTTCCCACTGGCCGCCCGTTGCTGTTGCAGTTGTTGGGCGCGCAGTATGGCTTCGGCCTGGATGGAAATCTGTTCCTCTCGCGCAGCGTCATAGGCAGCGATGGTGTCGTTCCGGTTTGCTTTCGCCCCGCGAAAGGCGATCCACGAAAATGCGCCGACATAGAAAATCGACATCACTAAACCCGCCCAGCTCTGGAACTGGCCAGTTGTGAAGGCTCTTTTTCCTTCTGCATAGCCCAGTGCGATGAAGAGCAGGATGACGAAGTAAATGAACTTCTGGGAGCGAGCGCCGATTTTGCGAAGGCCAAGATAGATCGCCATATAAATCAGCGGCAGGACGACGGCGTTTGCCACTATCGCGGTCGTCGACTGGGCATTCTTGGGCAGTTGTTCGATCAGCCATTGAATGGCGAAAGCAGGCACCAGGAGGAGTATCAGATATATCAGCGCTCTTCCTGCCCAATGCCAGACAAGCGGATACATCGTGATAGTGCTGCGATCGTTTCGCATCATCGCGTCCTTGTAGAGATGCTCAATATTCTTTGAAGAAAATATCAGGCTAGAATTTTCGAGCGGAATTGTAGTCTCACACTTTATCCCGGCGGCATGGAAAAACCCGATATCGAATTGCCCGGCAAGCACGACTGGGTGCAGCGCGCATCTTCCGCCCGGAACGTGGAGCGCATCGAGGCCTATTTCGGCGGGCATGGCTACGATATGCACCGGCACGATACCTACGGCATCGGCCGTACCCTGGCCGGCGTGCAGAGCTTCCACTACCGCAGCGGCATGGCGCATAGCCAGCCCGGCGGCACGATCGTCCTGTACCCCGACGAGCCCCACGACGGACATGCCGGGACGGACGCGGGCTTCCGCTACCGCATGGCCTACATCGAGCCCGCGCTCATCCAGCGCGTCCTGGGCGGCAAACCGCTGCCCTTCATCCCGGGCGGCGTGTCGGCGGACCCGCGCCTCTACGCGGTCTCCGACGCCTTGCTGCGCTCCCTGGACAGCCCGGATCCGCTGGAGGAAGACGATGCGATCTACGAGCTTGCGCATGCGCTGGCCGCCGCGGCCGGCGTCCGGCGCGCGCGGCAGTCCGTGGACTACCGCGCGGCCGAACTGGCGCGGGCCTGCCTGCTGGACCGGCTGGAGCATCCCGTCACGCTCAGCGAGCTGGAACGGGCCAGCGCGCGCGATCGCTGGCGCCTGTCGCGGGACTTTCGCGCGTTGTATGGAACCAGCCCCTACCGCTACCTGACGATGCGGCGGCTGGAGCAGGTGCGCCGCCTGGCCGCGGCGGGCCAGTCCCTGGCCCAGGCCGCGGTATGGGCCGGCTTCACCGACCAAAGCCATATGACGCGGCATTTCCGCCGGGCTTACGGGCATTCCCCGGGCCGCTGGCTGCGCGCCTTGAAGGGCGCGCCCAACGCCGCTTGACCTTGCACGATCGTACAAGACCTTGCGGGAGGATTCGCGGGACACTATATGCATTCGCCCGCACAAGGAACCGATCATGCCGACCCATCAATCCGCTGCCTGCGCGCAACGCGCCCCGCACCCGATCAACTTCGGGCAGAAGCTCTCCCTGATCGCCGACCATTGGCAGCCGCGCGTCGTCGCCGAGATGAACGACTACCAGTTCAAGCTGGTGAAGATCGCGGGTGATTTCGTCATGCATTCGCATGCCGACACCGACGAAACATTCATCGTGCTGCATGGGCAGTTGCGCATCGATTTCCGCGACGGCCACGTGCTGGTCAATCCCGGCGAGATGTACGTTGTGCCCAAGGGCGTGGAACACAAGCCCTATGCGGCGCAGGAAGTGCAGATGCTGCTGATCGAGCCGCGAGGCGTCGTCAATACCGGCGACCAGGGCGGCGAGCGGACGGCGCCGAATGACGTGTGGATCTGACGGGAAGGAGGCTTGGAATTGCAGAGCTGTGCCTGTGATCCTGTTGCAAGAGTCATTAAACAAAGGCTCGCGAGAGCTATGCTGGCGGGTGAGTGCGGTCAAAATTGCGTATCGCTGAACATTCCCTAGAGCATATAGATTTGTCTCGTTTCTTGTATTGCCGGTCACCGTACTCTCCTGTTGGAGAGCTCATATAACGGTGTGCCTTGCGACAGCTCCAGTACAAAATACATAGCCGCTTTTTTTAAAATATCTCTTTCTTCGATGGCTTGAGCCAACGCGCGCTTCAGACGTTGTACCTCGCCCCGTGCAGTGACGTGCATCTTGCGGTGATCCGGAGGGGGAATGCGTGGCGTATCAATGGCCAGTTCTCTCCTCCAACGGTAGAGATTGGACCGAGTCACCCCTAGAACGAGCGCCAATTGAGCGCAAGTCATTTGGCCTCGCTCCAACTCACGCACCACCTTTATTTTTAACTCGGGGCTATAGTACTGGCGCTTAGTGCGGTTCTTCTGGCCGTCGGGCTTGGATGTGCCCATGGGACACCTCCTTCAAATATTTCTTGCGCCTGTGAGAGCCCGGAAGGCTCGACCTAGCGCAGTTTGATTTCGCGTTCGAAGCATGAACCGGTTCCTCAAGTCAAAAACTAATGGATGTTGCATCCCTATCGACTAGGGCCGGGATCGCATTGCCTATAAGGTCTAGAGTCTGTCGTCCTTGGAAGTTAAGACACGTCGATTCGGGACGGGTCAAGACCGGACGGAATCTCGGCGCGATCTACAATTTCCTGGAATTCCTTTAGATATTCAGGGTGTTGTTGCGTCAACCACTGTACGATGGCCGCATTAGAGAGCAGCGCGGCTAGATATCGTTGAATGATGGAAAGCTGTAATACGTCGGGGCCATACGAGTCTCGCACGGCATTGCTTTGCATTTGTAGCGCTGCTAATTCACGTTCCATTCTTGCCATAGATTCCGAGGATGCTCCTTCTTTTTCCTGTGCCCGAGCATCGTTCGTCAATTGGGAAGCCGGAGTTGCCACCAGCAACGCGGTTGCGAACATGACAGAGAAGTTCTTGTTGCCCACCATGAGTTCGGCCGCCTCGATTTGCCTGAGGGGCTTCATTTGGCGCAGAATCCCAAATACTTTTGCGGGCGCAGGCGTGTCGGCGAGCAGTTCCACTGCTTCCTCACATATGCCATTCAGTAAACGGAAACGATGTCGAATAGTATTTGGAGATAGATTGAACGTCGAAGCCAACCGCTCTGCTGAGACTCCTCGCTCCATTGCTCGTACTATCATCTTATGGTCTTGTACGGCAGAAAGACGATTGATTCGCTTGTTGTAGGTGTAGGTGTCGTCGTCGGTTGCCACCAAGCACTTAGCTGTACTCTCTCCGAGATCTTTTAACGCTTCTATACGCAGATGGCCGTCTAAAAGCAGATACTCCCCTGATTTCCCCGGCGCGGGGGTCACGATTAGAGGCTCCACTATGCCAACTTCTCGAATGGAGGCTGCGATTTGTTGATACTTGAAGCTCTGCTTGACGGTGCTTCTGGACTTCTTCAGCGGAAGGATTCGTGATAGGTCGAGCAGCACGCACCTATCGGCGAAGGCCTTTTTCACGGAATTACCGGATTCCGGGAAGGGTGATCGCTCTTGTGGCGAGGAGTTCATGGCAATGACCTCTCATACACACGGCTAGCAAGCACCTTTGGTAGAGCATTGAGTTTTTGCTCCCGAAGAATTGTTCCAAACTCTGGCAGTATCAAAAGTTCTTTCAGTGCTTGGGTTGCCACTGTAAGGCGTTCATGTACGAATGCCGCTTGCTTGACCATTAGCCGGTGTTTTTCGGCTTCTTGTTCGAAGAGCTGCCGCATCTCCAACATAGTGAGTTTTTTCTTTTTGGAGCGAGCGGTTCCCATCGGGTTCGTTCGTACCAAGCGGTCGCGTTTGGCTCTGGCCTCAAGCAGTCGACGAAGGGTGCTGAGTTTTTTGCCTCGGAACCCTAGCTCATACGCTTCTGTCAGCAGTGCCTGAATTTCGGTCTCACTACTGCGTGCTATATCGGTTGCGAGACTCAGCGGGATCAATCCAGTCTCGACTGCGGCCAGAAGTTTTTCCTCGCCGCGCTCGAGCAGGCCACCGATCATGTTGATCCATGAGGCTGTAACACCGATTCGCGAGGCGATCTCGCCGTCAGTGTGACCCCGTTCTCTTAGGCGGCCCACTTCTCTCATTAGGTCTATTGGTCGGTGCTGACGACGTGCGACATTTTCCACTAGGCTCATGACCAGGCTGTCCTCCTCCGATGCGGAAATAACATGGGCGGGGATTTCCGTCTGTCCGAGGGCAAGATATGCTTCGATGCGTCCTTGTCCACATACTAGGTCGTAAATTTGTCCATCAATGGATCGTGCTTTCTTACTTACGGTGATGGGACGTTTCAGCCCTACCAATTTGATGTTGTCGATCAAGTCCGCGTGCACCCGCTTGTTGCGCGATCGCGGATTAAGAATATGAATCGCCGATATTGGGACGATTTGAACCTCTAGGTTCTCTGTTTCATCTTTCATCAGGCGGCCTCCTTGATGAGCGCACGCTCGGCTAAGTCTTCCAGGACCTTCAACGTTTCAAATCGGTAGCTGTCAATTAACGGCACATTTTCATCCGCTAATTGGCGTGGCCAAGCACCTATATCTATCTTTGGGAAGATATAGTAGTCGTGTGCAATTGCATTCTCTCTGTCCATGCGAACGGCTATCACAAGGTCTGTGATGCGTTGAGCTTCGAAGCGTAATCGCCATCGAGAACAGTTGGGGCTGATATGAATGCAACGTGCAATGATCACCGATGCAGTCCACTCGCCGTTTACTGTGAGCATTCCTGTGGGCTTATCATGAAAAACGTCGGCTCCCACACTCCTTAGCCGGTTGGCAATATCCTCTACAACCGTTGGGCGCCACGCGCGAAGCGCTCTGTTTACCGCGACAAAGCGGTAGTCGCGCTCTGGCTTGTAACCAACCAACTCATAGGCTCTGAGCAATCCTCCGAAACGGCTTTGATAGCTAGAACTCGAAGGCATGCTCTCTTGTTCATCAATGAGCAGACCTGACAGCGTGCCAACGCGGGTAAGGAGTTTTCTCAAGAGACTCAGCATCTCTGCGTCGCTTAAGCGTAATGAACGCTCCTGGATGATGGCGCGGGCGGCCATGAATAAAGGTGTTGGAACTATCTCTCGAAACGCGTGATCACATCGGATCCATTCGTCGGGGCTATTGCATCGAGCCCGTTGCCGCAACTTGGAAGAGGTCCGGTTATAGACGTTGTTGCCTATGTACTTCTCGTTGGTCAAAACTTGATGAACCGTGCCACGCGTCCAGGGTCGATTCAGATCAGTTACCCTGCCTTCCATTGTTAGAACTGTAGCGATTTCGGACTCAGACAAGCGCCGTTCGACGAAGTCACGGTAGATCCTCTCGACAACGGAAATTTCATCCGGAGGGCCTGGTGCGAGGATCACCCGATCGGTTAGTAGACTCTTGCGTTCACCGGGGTGGAGCGTAGCTTTAACCTCGTGATGACGGTTGATGAGTACTCGCCGTAGACCGTATCCTGCCGTACCACCTTGACGGTAGCCAAGTTTGACCAAGTGGCATTGCCCGGCAAAGATTTTCGCTGAAAGTTCACGGCTAGACTCGCTGGCCATTGCGCGCTTGACGCTTCTGAATAGGCCTGTCAGCGGTGAACTGTCGTTTTGGAAGGGTTCTTGACAGTAGACTACATTGATGCCCGCGAGCGTGCACAAATGTTCATAGTACGCACCCTCATCGATGTTCTGAAATCTGCCCCAGCGACTGACGTCATGTACAAGAATAGTCTGAAATTCGGCGTCACCGCTTTGAACTACCTGCAGAAGATCCCGCAGGCCGCCACGTCCCTTCACATCCAACCCGCTTTTGCCTTCATCCACGAAGATCTTGATGATAAGCATTCCGTGCGCTTTCGCATAGGTGCTGATCGCTGCTGCCTGACTCACAAGGGAGTAGCGTTGATGACTAGTAGACGTGCGAAGGTATGCCGCTGCGGGTAACAGCGGAATCGGTGCTTGTGAGTTGAATTCGCCCGAAGGGCGGGCTGAGGAGGGCACTAGAGCCTCCCACCCAATGGAGTGTCGTCGAGTGTGTGAACGCCACTAGCAATGTATATGTGTGTTTTTAGTACCGCTCAATGAAATTCTCAAGGAGTGAGTAGTCGAAGTTACATCTTCGTCGGACTGAAGACCTTGATGTTGTATCCGTCCGCGTAGATGGGACTGTCCTTTGCTCTTGGCGGGGGGGCATGTTACTTGCCTTGTGGTCGTACTGTGCGGCTCTAGTCATCTGCCCGTTTGTCAGCCTGGCTTTTGTTGCTCCTCCTCTAGAGCGAACTGATCCCTTGTTGGGGTGAATTTGGACCGTGCGGGCAAGGTCTCGACACTTGAACAGCGCACAATGGGTGGAGGGGCTGCACTCAACTATGGGAGGGATACCGGTGGGTTGAGGTGGAGGCGCAAGTGCTGACGCAGGGTTACTTAAGCCGGTGTGTACGAGAGCATTCACGGAAGACGCTTGCCTGGAACTCCCGTCTGATGGTCACGGCGGTACACGTGAGGAGGCCACGCGTGTGTCACGGGAGCGACAGGGCGTATGGAGCTATCCGCCTACTGGGTAGCTGAATTGACTGAGCAAGACTACGCGTGGCCAGGCTCGCGTTCGTATACGACGATAGCTCCCAGATTCGCGGCTCGATCTTTCGCGTGCAGACTTAAGGGCACGACCGCGATCCTGCAGGAATAGACAGTCTGACCGCAGTCTTGTAGTAGATGACTAGGTTGGCTCAAAAAGGACAAAGCGCAGGGCGGCAGATGGTGCGGCGGGCACTGGTCCGCTTAATGAGTGTTCGTGCAAAGGGGGGGCTCTACTGTCGGCGCCCCGGGAGAACGTTTGATTGTGCTGATGTCCCCTATGGGTTACAATCATGTCATGCCATCTATCCGTACTACCCCTGCCTTCGATGGCTGGTTTGCCGACTTGAGGGACATTCGTGCTAGGGCTCGAATTCAAGCCCGGATTGACCGACTGGAAATGGGAAATCCCGGTGATAGTAAGGCTGTCGGTAGCGGGATTACCGAATTGCGCATCGACTACGGTCCGGGCTACCGGGTGTATTACATCCAGCGTGGCGCTGTGCTGATAGTCTTGCTGTGTGGTGGCAATAAATCTACTCAGCAGGCCGACATTGCACGTGCAAGGATGATTGCCGGCGCGCTTGATATGAAGGAGTGATCCATGAACAAGGTAGAAACACGTCCTTGGGACTCTGCTGCACACCTTCGCAACGACGAGGAAATGGCCGCCTACCTTGATGCGGTCCTCGAAGAGGCGGGCGACGATCCTAAGTTCATCGCTCATGCCCTTGGTGTAATCGCACGTGCTCGCGGTATGAGCCAGCTTGCTCGCGATACTGGCATAAAGCGCGAAAGCCTGTATCGAGCGCTTTCGGGCGAAGGTAATCCCGAATTTGCAACCATTTGGAAGGTCGTTCGAGCGCTGGGTATTCGCTTGCACGCTGAGCCGGCGTGAAGCGAAATACTCGGTTTAATCGACTCCTTGGAGTAGATTCAATCTCCCAGGCGAGAATGCCTCGATATGCTCTAGAGAGCGCCCACCGCCAGAGCGGCCAGCCCGGCTGCCGATCAGATCAACCTAATCCTACCGTATCGCTGGTGGCCAGTGACATGCCCCCGGAATATCCGTACAGGTCAAAACTAGAGGTAAGGTTGCTTCTCAGCGCCTCGAACGGGGCGAGGAGGGGCCATGAAACGGTCGAGATTTACCGAAGAGCAGACCACCTTTGCGCTGCGATTGGCCGATAGTGGCACGACCGGTGGTCGACGTATGTCGGCAGCTGGCGTGTCGGAGGCGACTTTCTACACGTGGAAGAAGAAATACGCCGATTTCTGGGTGAGTGAGCTGCGTAAGCTCAAGCAGCTTGAGGATGAGAATGCACGCCTGCGGCGCATCGTCGCTGATCTGACGCCGGACAAGCAGATCCTGCAGGAGGTGGTGCGAAAAAAAGTCTGAAGGCCGCCAAGTGGCGCGAGCTGGCGGCATGGATTCACGAGCGCTTCCAGATCAGTGCAGCGCGCTTGCACACTGGCGCTGCTGCAACGGTCGACCTGGTTCGCCAAGAGTCATGCGCGAGACCAAAGCGCGCTGCGCCAGCGCATTCGCGACATCGCCCTGAGTCGTCCGAGGTTCGGCTAGCGGCGTGTGTTAGTGATGCTGCAACGCGAGGGTTGGAACGTGGGCAAGAAACGCGTCTATCGCCTCTACAGCCTGGAAGGCCTGCAATTGCGAATGAAGGTCAAGCGTCGTAAACGCATTGCTCTACTGCGAGGCAAGCCTCCGGTGCCGATCGGGCCGAACCAGCACTGGAGCATGGACTTCGTTCATGATCAGATGCTAGACGGACGCAGCGTTCGCATCTTGACCGTCATTGATCAATGGAGTCGTGAGAGTGTCTGCCTAGAGGCCAACTTTCGGCAGACTGGCCGGGACGTCGGTCAGGCGCTGGACCGGTCGGCGGTCCTGCGTGGGCTTGTCCAAGGCGATCACCGTGGATAACGGAACGGAATTTATGTCTCGGTCGTTGGACGACTGGGCATACCGACGCGGCATCAAACTCGATTACACACGCCCAGGCAAGCCGACGGATAATGGGCTGATCGAGTCGTTCAACGGTCGACTGCATGATGAATTCCTTAACGCGCATGAATTCATCACGCTCCACGACCTGCAGCAAAAACTGCGAGCTTGGCAGGACGACTACAACCATCATCGTCCCCACGGCTCACTCGGTCATCTGACCCCGCGTGAGTACGTTCAAAAGTGGTCAGTGCAACCAAAAGAGGCAGCCACTCTCCAGTTTTGAACTGTCCAAATTGCGGGGGAAGGTCACCAGCGGCAGAATCTCTAGATGCAGCGTGTCTAGCGGTAGGGGGACGGATAGAACTGCCACGCCCATGCCTTTGCGAACTAGAGGGCAGGCGCTGACCCAATCCCGCACTGTGACGCGCATATTCCTCGGTTCAGTTCCGGGTGCTAGGCCGGGCTCGATCCATTCGAGGAGCAGCCACCCGTCGTCAGGATGGCGGGCTAATCGGCCAGTTCGGCAAGAGAGATCCCCTGCGCCGACGCGCGGCGGTCCGGCGGGGGGCGGCTGGACCGTTTGTCTGCATATATGGCTCGCAGCGCGAAGCGCCCGACGGTGTGGGCGGCGCTTTACGCGGAAACGCTGGAGTGAGCGCAGTTGCCGCCCGGCGCTTCACGCTCCGGGGCGCCTCAGCCCGGCAGCAGCGCCGCCAGCAGCGGCCTGCCGTAAGGCGAGCCCAGTACCAGGAAGGCCGCCACGTTCGCGGTAACCGTTGCCCAGAACACCGCCCGGAAAGCCGGCTTGACGGACTTGTGCCTCAGCCATTCCTGGGCGATCAACGCGCCGGGCCAGCCTCCGGCAAGCGCGAGGAGATGCAAGGTCTTCTCGGGAGTCCGCCACTGGTCGGCCCGGGCCGCGGCCTTGTCGGCGGCATAGACCGCAAAGGTCAGCACGCTCAGCGCCAGATAGGCCAAGCCCACGGCGATCGGCACGCGCCACAACGCGGCGGTCAACGCATACAGGGCGATAAATGCGGGTACCAGCCAGATCAGCCGGCGGCGCCGCCGTCCTGCGCGCCCTGTCGTGGCGCCTCGCGAGGGCGTTTTCCGCACCGCCTGAAGCCTGCTCACAGCCGGTCGACAAGGCGCAGGACCTCGCTCAGCGATTGCAGCGATCCATTGCCCAGCGCCTGCGTTGCGCGCCGGTCGAGGTGATAGCCATGCATGCCGAACGCCCGCGGGCCGGCCATGTCGGCATCCGGCGTGTCGCCAACCATGAGGACCTCATGGGGCTGGCAGGCAAGGCCATCGCACAAGTATCGGTAGATCGCGGGCTGCGGTTTCACCGCCCCGGCGTCGTACGACCACGCGCAGAATTCCGGCTGCACGGGCAGCAGCGTCAGCACGGGCGGCCCATAGGGAGCGGCCAGGTTGGAACAGAGCGCGACCTTGATTCCCTTGTCTTTCAAGGCGGTCAAGGTGGGGGCGGCATCCGCGAAGAGCGTGATGGACTGGATCTCATCGCGCAGGTCCGCTTCCAGCGCGCGCAGCTCGTCCTCGTTGACCATGCCTCCGAACAAGCGGGCCGCTTGCCTGAGGTCTAGGGGGCTGCTCATCGCCCGCGCGCCATCGTCGCTTTGCCGCGGGCGGCCCGCCTGGCTCAGCAGCCGGACCAGCTTCCGGAATGGGCGGGCCGGCCGCTCGATGCGGACCAATGTCCCGAATACGTCAAATGCCACGGCCTTGATCGCCATTGAGCCTCCTGCTGTGCCAGAAACGCGCCGCAGCCGGTTCGAGAATCGGAATCGGCGGCAGCGCGAATGAAATTCTAACGGCAGGCATGCGGCGACCGGCTACCATCGGCCCATGAACCCTGCACCCGCAATCCCGATCCAGGCAGGCCAGGCGCTGGCCATCCTGCAACGCCATCTGGGCGGCACGCTCGTGGCCTGCTACCTGCAGGCTCCGCGCTGAGCGGCGGCTTGCGCCCGCAAAGCGATGTGGACGTGCTGGCCATCGTCGACAGGCCGCTCGCCCACGCCACGCGCGGCCCGCTGGTCCGCGACCTGATGGAGATCTCCGCCTATCCCGCGCGCTCCGACGCGCTGCGGCCATTGGAAGTCATGGTTTTCTGTCTGCAGGACCTCGATCCATTGCCTTACCCCGCGCGCAGCGAATTCCTTTTCGGCGAATGGCTGCGCGCCGAGTTCGTCGCGGGCGGCCTCCCTATGCCCGTGTCCGATCCGGAACTGACCATCGTGCTGGCGCAGGCCCGGCAACAGGCGTTGCCTTTGCTCGGCCCCGGCCCGCAGCGTCTTCTTCCCGTCGTGCCGGCGCCGGACCTCGCGCGCGCCATGGCCGGCGCGCTGCCGGCGCTGATGGCGTCACTGGAAGGCGACGAGCGCAACGTGCTGCTGACCCTGGCCCGCATGTGGCGAACCGCCAGCACCGGCGAAATCGTCTCCAAGGACGAAGCCGCGGCATGGGCCGCGGCGCGCATGCCGGCGGCTGCGGCCCGGCTCCTGCGCGAGGCGCGCGCGGCGTATCTGGAAGGCGGGAACGAGGACTGGACGGAACGGCGAAATGAAGCCGAGCGCGTCGCGGGGGCGTTGCGCGCGGAGGTGAGGAGGGCATTGCCGGGGGGCGAGGCGTGAAATGAGTCGCCGCGGCGCGCAACGGAGGCTACATGCGGCGCGTCTGCCGCGGCGTTTCGCCGAAAGCCTGGCGGTAGGCCCGCGAAAAATCGCCCAGATGGGTGAAGCCGAAGCGCGCCGCAATGTCGCTGACCTTGTCCGCATTTCGGTCCTGCGACAAGGCTTGGCGCACCGCTCGCAGGCGCTGCATGCGCAACCACTGCAACGGCGATTGCCCGCACTCGTCCCGGAACAAGGCCTGCAAGCGCCTGACCGACAGGCCGCAATGGCTGGCGACCATGGCTACGGGCAGGCGTTCGCCCAGGTGTTCGAGCATGTAGCCCTGCGCGCGGCGGATGGCTTGCGGCGCGGAAGGCGGCGGCGCCGGCCACAGGTGCGCGGCCATGCTATGCGGCTGGTGCAGCAACAGTGTGGTGGCGACCAGCATCTCGGTCTGGGCCAGCAGGGCCGCCTGCGAGACAGTCGCGCCCTGGTCCAGTCCGGAGCACCGCGCCACCCACTGCAGCATGGGCATCAACGCTTGCCAGCCGGGGGTATGCAAGGGAATGACCGCATCGAAGCAGATATCGGGCGGCTGTTCCTGCATGGTCAGGCGGTGCCAGGCATCGGCGATGGCCGTCCTGTCCAGGCGCAGCAGAACCTGTTCGTAGTCGTGGCTGGCCGTGAAGTGAAACGGCCTGTCGGGGCTGAGGAGAAACGCCTTGTCGGGCGACACCTCGATGCGATGCCCGTCGAAATGAAACTCCGCGCGCCCCTGGGTGGGCAGCACCAGCAGGTAATAGCCGTCCAGGCCGTCGCAGTCGGGGTCGATGCCGATGTCCGCCCCATATCCATGCCTGAGTTTCAGCAGCGACAGGCGTCCGCAAGGAACGAGCTCAAGCCGGCTGTGGACGATGCGCCCGCGAATGACATGCAAACGGTACGAATTGAGCACCTGGCCGATCTGCTGCCGGGCCTCGTCGAGGTCGGCGGTATTCACGATCCGATACTGCTCGAACGGCACTTGGGCAAACAGGGCAGCGGTCATCTGATTTCACGTGGGCAGGGTCTCCACATATTACTGGGCATTTATCGCACCGCGACGAAAAGAGCGCTTTTCCGATAGCCGGCGGCGGGGAACCGATAGACGGCGCGGCGGGCGGAAACGACGATAACGCGCTGCGCGTGCCCGCCGGATTCCGGGCGCCGCAATGGTCTGTATTCAACGCGGAACAAGCCCTTGCAGGCGTCCGCCGCGCGTTTGCCGGAGGCTTGGAAATGAAACGCACGTTGTCCCCCTTGTTGTTGTCGCTCGCCGTCTCGGCTCCGGCTCATGCCGCGGATGCCGTCTACAACTACACAGACGGGAGCCGGTCGTCTACCGCGGGGGGGAGCGAAACCGGCAGTAGCGGGCCGGCCAACACCGGGCAGAGCGGGCAGGCGGCGGGGAGCGTGACGGTCGGGCTTACGGGGAGTTCGACAGGCGTCGACATTGCCACCAGCAATGCGCCAGGCGTGCGGGCCAACAGCGCGGGCGGCACTGGCGCGAACGGCGTGCCGGGTGTCGGCGATACGGGGCCAGGCGGCGGCAATGGCGGCGCGGGCGGAGACGTCAGCGTGACCGGAGCCGGGCGCGTCGGCGTCACCGTAACGGGCGACAACGCAATCGGCGTCCAGGCGACATCCACCGGCGGGCAGGGCGGGTTCGCGGGATCCGAAGGCGATGGCCCTGGCTACTTCGGCGGTTATGGCGGGTATGGGGGGAACGTTACCGTCGATTTCTCGCAAGGTTCGGGCACGATATCGACCTCCGGCACCAATGCTTTCGGCGTGCAGGCAACCTCCATTGCGGGAAGCACGGGCACCAACGGCACCAACTACATCGTCATCGACTTCGATGACCTGTCCAATGGCCGCCATGGCGGCAATTCCGGCACGGTGGACGTGACCATGGGCGGCGGCATGGCAATTACCACCTCCGGCACCAACGCCATCGGTGTCGTCGCCCGTGGCGTCAGCGGCAATGGCGGCGATGGCACCTCGGCCGCGGGCCCGGTCAGCACCGGCAAGGGCGGAACGGGCGGGAATGGCGGCGTTACGCAGACGGTCTCCGTGAGCAATGGGGGCGCCATCAGCACGTCCGGCACCGGCGCCATCGGAATCTTCGCCCAGTCCATAACGGGCAGCGGGGGCGCGGGCGGCAATTCCCAGGACGCCGGGGGCAGCCATGCGGGGGCCGCCGGCAATGGCGGCACCGCCGGCGAGCTTTCCGTCGGCAACACGGGCAAGATCAGCACCGCTGGCAGCTACGCTCCCGGCATTCTGGGGCAATCGGTATCCGGCGCCGGCGGCATCGGGGGCAGCGCATCGGGTCTATTCGATGCCCACGGCGGGAAGGGCGGCACGACCCCGGACGGCGGCACGATCAACATCACGAATTCCGGCACCATCACCACCCGCAACGCGAACTCGCAGGGCATCGTCGCCCAGTCGCTGGGCGGGGGCGGCGGCATGGGTGGCGATGCCGGCGGCATGATCGACATCGACGGAGGCACCGGCGGGGTCGGCGGCAATGGCGGCAGCGTCAACATCACCAACCTTGCCGGCGCCATCAGCACCAGCGGCCAGCTTTCGCAAGGCGTGGTCGCGCAGTCGATCGGCGGGGGCGGTGGCATGGGCGGCGTCGCCACGGGCGCCGGCGCCATCGGCGCCAGCACGATAGGCGGCAACGGCGGTATCGCCGGCGCGGGCGGTTCCGCGAAGATCGCGACTAGCGCGCTGACGTTGAACACGGCGGGAACGGCGTCAACAGGCTTGCTCGCCCAGTCGATCGGCGGCGGCGGGGGCGCGGGCGGCGGCGCTTATTCCACGTCCGCGGGCCCGCTCCTGGATATCGCCGTGGCGGTCGGCGGCACGGCCAATACCGGCGGCGGCGGGGGCGCCGCGACCGTCACCGTTCAGAATTCCAGCATTTCGACGGGCGAGGGCGGCCAGGACGTCCAGATCACCAGGAATGGCGAGGTAACGACAGTAAACCTGCCGGCCGTGGATTCCCATGGCGTCGTCGCCCAATCGGTCGGCGGCGGCGGCGGCAATGGCGGCGCCGGCTCGGCGGCGTCGTACGCTATCGCGATTCCCAATGGTTCGGAAGATCCCGGCGCGAAAATCACCTTCTCCGGAGCTTTCTCCACCGGCGGCTCGGGAGGCTCGGGCGGCAGCGGCGGTCACGCGACCGCCACCATCAGCGACGGCTCCACGGTCACGACGGCAGGCGATGGCAGCATCGGCGTCATCGTCCACTCGATCGGCGGGGGCGGCGGCAATGGGGGCGACAGCTCGGCCATGGCCGCCACGATAGGCTACGGCATACCGATACCGTTCCTCAGCACCAAAATAACGCCCTCGACCAACGCAATCAATGTGTCGCACAGCGTCGGCGGCTCGGGCGGATCCGGCGGCAACGGGGGAACCACCTCTTTTACGCTGGGCGACACTAGCAGCCAATCGACCTCTGACGTTACGACTTCGGGCGATGGAGCCATCGGCGCGCTGATCCAGTCGATCGGTGGGGGCGGCGGCAATGGCGGCATCGGCAATGCCGCCGTCAATAGCTGGTCGACCAGCCAGAACGCGGACTTCACCATCGGCGTGGGAGGCAAGGGCGGCAACGGCGGCGACGGCGGCTCGGCCTATGCCACGGTCAACGCCAATGGCACCCTTACCACCCGTGGCCATGGCTCCGACGGGATGCTCGCGCAGTCCATCGGCGGCGGTGGCGGCGTGGGTTCCGGGTCGGCCATCAATGTCTCTGGGCTGCATACCTGGGCGACGGCCGTGGCCAACATTCCTGTCGGAAACGAGGTCGACGACAACGGCAACAAGATCGCCGTCGGCATGAACCTCAATCGCACGATCAACGTCGCAGCCCAAAATGGTGCCAGCGGACACGCCAACACGGTGACCGTAACGCACAACGGGTCCATCAACACGTACGGCATCGACTCCGCCGGTATCGTCGCGCAATCCATTGGCGGCGGCGGAGGTTCCGCCGGATCGGCCGGCGCCGACGCTACGACGGGAGTGCTTCCAGGTATGCCCCTCACCTCCGCGGCTCAGGACCTGGTGACCGACGGGGTAACGGTCACGGTTCCCGTCAACATAACCAGCACGATAAACATGGGCGGCACGGTGTTGAACACCGGCAGCGCGGGCTCGGTCAATGTCAATAGCACCGGCGGAAAGATCGCGACGATTGGCGATTATTCCACTGGCGTGATCGCCCAGAGCCTGGGCGGCGGCGGTGGGCGCGCCCGCGTCGTGACCGTCGGCGCGGAGACCGGTGGTGCGCTCGACAGCGCCTCCCAGCTATCGGTCAAGACCTCCCTTACGCTCGGGAGCATCATCAGCGACCAACGAGATTCGGCGCCGACGCTGGGGCATGGCAATGAGGTACAGGTCGTCCTGAACGGTGCGACCATTTCGACCGGCCGGCAAAGCGCCAACGGCCCGACTTCGTCGACGCCGAACAGCGGCCTTCATGCCTATGGCGTTCTGGCCCAGAGCATCGGCGGCGGCGGGGGCTTGGCGATAGACGGCTCCGCCGATCCCAATGGCTCGGCAACGCTGGGGCTGAACTACTCTTGGGACGGAAACGACGAAGCCCCGAGCCTCGCGGACAGCGCCGGCCATGCGGTGACGCTGCACGTCGGGCAAGGGGGCAACGGCACCAGCATCCAGACCTATGGCGATGGCGCCCACGGCGCGGTGCTGCAGTCGATCGGCGGCGGTGGCGGCGTTGCCAATTTTGGTTCGTCAGCCGTCAACGTACCCGATGGCTCCAGCCGAAAAATCGCAGTTCAGCTTGGCGCAACGATCGCGGGACCGTCGACGCTCGGTAGCGGCACAGTGCAACTCACCTACGACCAGGGCGCGGCACTTGACATTACAACTTCGGGGAACGGCGCCTTCGGCATTCTGGCGCAAAGTATTAGCGGCGGAGGCGGCCTGGTGGGCGTCAGTCAGGGTGTTGCGCTGGATTACTCGATGATCGGCGTGCTTGACTATAGTAGAGACCAATACGCGTCTCCAGGCAGCGCCGGAGCCGTTTCCATTGCCCTGCCCGCGGATACCACGATCAATACCGTGGGAACGGGAGCCCACGGCATTCTTGCGCAGTCGATCGGCAGCGGCGGCGGTGTCGTCACGTCATACCGGTACGGCCAGACGCCCAAGCTCGTCGATACGGCATTTTTTGGCTCGTCGAGTTCGGCTGGGAATGCCGGCGCCGTCTCCGTGTCTACCAATGGGAAGATCAATGTGGCAGGCGCCGGCGCCTATGGCGTGGTTGCCCAATCCATCGCAGGCAGTGGCGGCCTGCTCACGTCGGACGGCAGTGTCTCCCTCGGCCGAGATTTGGCCACCTCCAGCTTGGGGAGGTCCGGAAACGTAACGGTCAATGTTCAAGGATCGGTCACCGCAAGCGGCGAAAATGGCATTGGCGTCCTCGCGCAAAGCAATGGCAACGGAACCATAGCGGTCAACGTGGGCGGCGCCAGCCCCGGCACGGTGTCGGGCGGCTCCGGCGACCAGGGCGTCGGCATCCTGGTGGTGGGCGGCAACAGCAGCAACAAGGTCACTATCAGCCAGGGATCCTGGATTTGGGCCGCTTCGGGAAGCGCCATCAAAACGATTGGAACGTACGGTTCCCAGAAGGTCGATGTCGACAACCAGGGCCAGATCTATGGAAACACCTGGCTCCAGGGCGGCTCGATCTCGGGCAACTTCCAGAATCCCAACGGGACGCCTCCCGGCGCGCAAAGCGGCAAATTGACCAACGCCGGCTCCCTGGTCGCCATGCCGGGCAAGGTCTCCTATGTCGACGGCCATCTGGTCCAGACGGCCGCCGGCCGCATCGTTCCGCACCTGGATTACAGCAACGACATCAGCGGGCAGTATGTGGTCACCGGTTCCGCCACGCTTGCCGGAACGATCGAACCCGCGCTTGCCAGCGCGATGCCGGACAAGTATCTGCCGGTATTCACCACCGAGGGGCCCACCACCGGAACGCTGCGCACGCCGGATAGCCCTTTGTTTGCGTACACCACGCGCCAGACAGGAAACCGGCGTGACGTCGCGATCACCGGCACGCATTTCAACGCGCCGGCATTGGGGTTGAACAAGCACAAAGGCGGCGTCGCGCGCACGCTGGAAAACGTCTTTGCTTCGGGCAATGCGGCGCTGGGGCCGTTCTTCGCGGAACTGGATGCAACGGCCAGGGCGAGTCTGGCGGACTATCGCGACGCGATAGGCGAATTGTCCCCGCGCAGCACGATGACGCTGCTTTCGCGCGTGGCGGCAGACGCATCGCGGATCGCGGACGCCTCGATGAGCTGCCCCGAGTTCGCTTCAGGTTCCGGGCAGGCGGACGCCATCCTCGTCGAAGGCGAGTGCGGGTACGTCACCGTGCGGGGCAATACGACCTCCCTCAGCGGCGATGCGGACCGCGGCAGCTCGCGCCTGAAGTCCTTTGCGCTGCAAGGCGGCGGGCAGCGCGAGGTCGGCGCCGGGCTCTTGCTGGGCGGATCGCTGGCCTACCAGGCGGACAGCTTCAGCAGCCACGATGGCGTCTCCGCCGACGGCAACAGCGTGCAAGGCGCCATCACCTTGAAGAAAAATCTGGGCGCCTGGCAAGTGAGCGGCGCCGTGTTCGGCAACTACGGCGAATTCGACACCAAACGCCATATCGGCGCGCCCGGCTTCTCCGCGACCGCCAAGGGCGAAGCGCCCATGTATTCGCTCGGCGCGCGTGGCCGCGTTGCCTACACCACCGGCACGGAACGGCTTTATCTGCGCCCATCGGTGAATCTCGACCTGGTGCATGCCCGCAGCAGCTCGTTCAACGAGAAGGGAGCGGGCGACCTGGGCCTGAAGATCGCGTCCTCAAGCTACAACACCGCGATCCTCACGCCCGAAATCGAAGTCGGCGGCCGTATCGACCTGAAAGGCGGCAGCGTCCTGCGGACCTTCGCGCTCGCCGGGGTGAGCCTCCGGTCCAACGACGAGTGGGAGGGACGCGCGTCGTTCATCGGCGGAGAACGTTCACCGAGCTTCGGCATGCAGGCCCCGCTGGATCGCGCCGCGCTACGCCTGGGGGCCGGCGCGCAGCTGTTTGCGAACAAGCAGGTGGATCTGCAGATACGGTACGACGCCGAACTGGGCAGCGAAGCGAAATCGCACAATATCGCGGCGAAGTTCGCTTATCGCTTCTAGAGGGGTAGCATGAACGCAGAGCCGCCGGGGCACCGAAAGCAGCGCCTGCGCGCGCGAAGCGGCTTCCTGATCGCTGCGGCAACGCCGTTCATTCCTGCGAGGAGCAAAACATGCCCACACGCCTGCGTGCCATCCATTCGGATATTACGAAGCTTCACGTGGAAGCCATTGTCAATGCCGCGAACTCCTCATTGCTCGGCGGAGGAGGAGTCGATGGCGCCATCCACCGCGCAGCAGGTCCCGAGCTGTTGCAGGAGTGCAGGGGGCTGGGTGGTTGCAAGACCGGCGATGCGAAGGTGACCCAGGGCTACCGCCTTCCTGCTCGATACGTCATTCATACTGTGGGCCCGGTATGGAGGGGCGGAGGCAGCGGAGAGCCGGAATTGCTGTCCAGCTGCTATCGCCGGTGCATCGAGCTGGCCGAAGGGAATGCGGTTGCCTCGATTGCGTTTCCCAGCATTAGCACCGGGGTATACGGCTATCCGATCGAATTGGCGGCGGAGGTGGCCGTCAAGAGCGTTCGCGAAAGCCTATCTGGCGGCTCGCCGGTCCAGGAGGTGGTTTTCTGTTGCTTTTCGGCGGAAGACCTTGCCCAGTATGAGCGAGTGTTGAATGGCGCTCTCATCTAGGCCCGGTGAGATAACGGCATTCATCAGCTGACGTACGACAGCCGCGGCGGCGGCACCCGTTGCTGTACCAGGCCAACCCGCTCGACCACCTTCTCGCACGAGGCTTCCAGGTGGAGCCTCAGCGCCTCTTGGGCTTGTGCCAGGCATCCCTGTTCCAGCGCCTCGATTATTTCCAGGTGCTCCTGCATGAACGGATCGAGATTCGGCATGGGGGCGGCCGCGCCCAGCACGTGCTTGCTGAGCGTGAGAATGCAGCGGGTTCGCTGCAGGCTTTCGAGAATGCTGTCGTTGGGGCAGTGGCTCAGCAGTTCGACGTGGAGATCGTGCTCCATGCCGTCCAGCGCTGCGCGCGTGAGCCTGGGGTACCGCGATTTGGCTTTGCGCAGCCGCTCCGCCATGCCTGCAAGCTCCCTGGGGAGAATCTTGCCGGCGGCGCCCGCCAGCGCCGCGGGCTCCAGCAGCCAGCGCAGCTCATAGAGGTTGCGGATGCGCCGTTCGTCCAACGGGGTCACCGTCCAGCGCTGCCGGTCGTCCTTGCCTACCAGCCCCAGGCCTTCCAGCCGTAGCAGCACGTCGCGCGCGGCGGTTCGGCCAGCCCCGAAGTGCCGCGCCAGCTCGACCTCATTGAGCCGGTAGGACCCGAATACCGACAGATGCACGACGTCATGCTCGACGGCGTGATAGATGTTCTCCCAGCCTTGCGGCTTGCGCACCGGTTCCGAAGCCGCTTCCAGGCCCAGCATGTCGGCGGACAAGGGGAGCCGTACCGGGGAGCCGGGATCGGCGTCGCCGCCCGCCAGAAGGCCCCTGCCGTCAAAGCGCCTTGCCAGCCCCTCGGCTTCCAGTTCGCGCAGCGCCTGGCGTACCGGACTGCGCGTCACGCCCAGCAGCTCTGCCAGCGGCCCTTCGAGCAGGACGATGCCTTGCGGAAGCGTGCCCGTGGCCAAGGCGCCGCGCAGCAGGTCGGCGACCCGAGCATAGAGAGGAGTCCGGGAATTGGCTCCGAGAGGGGACGTTTCAAGAGAGGCGGCGGTCGGTTGTTGCTTCACGGTGGCGAACGATTGTGTATCTGCTCACATCGTACGGTAGTCCGTCCCCTTCAGGTTCGACGCTAGGGAAAACGCGAATGGTTGTTGTCGGCAAAGTTCGTTTACTTTGGTTTTTGTCGGCATTGTTCATTTATGCGCCGCAGCCGCAATTCCCTTTCGTCACGACACCATGGCCTACGACTTCGATTTCAGCTTCCTGCCCACGCACTGGGATGTATTGCTTGCCGGGGCCTGGTCGACGGTGCGCATGTCCCTCGCCACCATCGTCCTGGGGTTTGTGCTTGGCGCCATCCTGGCGGTGCTGCGCACCCACGGCCCGAACTGGGCGCGGCGGGCTGTCACCGTCTACGTGGACGTGATCCGCAACACGCCCCTGGTGATCCAGGCGTTCTGGCTGTTCTTTGGCCTGGCGTCCTTGCAGATTCGCGTGCCGGCCATCGCCGCGGCGGTGATCGCGCTGACGATCAACGTTTCGGCCTATACGACCGAGATCATGCGCGCCGGCATCGAATCGATCCCTCGCGGCCAGATCGAGGCGGCATCCTGTCTGGGGATGAGCCGCTGGAAAGTCCTGCGCCTGGTGATCCTGCCTCAGGCCGTGGAACGGATGTACCCGGCGCTGGCCAGCCAGTTCGTGCTGATGATGCTGGCGACCTCGATCATGTCGCAGATTTCCGTGGAAGAACTGACCTCCGCCGGCTATGGCGTCCAGTCGGAGACCTTTCGCGGTTTCGAGATCTACCTGGTGGTCGCCGCGCTCTACCTGGTCATGTCCTGGCTGCTGCGCCTGCTGATGGCCGGCCTGGCGCAACTGGCATTCAGCCGTCGCCGCCGTCTCGGCACTTCCCTGTAAATCCCCCTCTTTCTCCCTCCAAGGAACAGGCGATGCTTGGCATTTCCCTCGAACAACTGCAGTTCATCCTGCGGGGCGCTGGCTGGACCTTGCTGCTTTCGTCCATGGGCTTTCTGGGCGGGGCCATGGTGGGCTTGCCATTGGCGCTTGCCCGCAGCCGTGGCGGGCGCATGCTGAGGGTGATAACGGGCGGCCTTATCCAGCTGGTGCAGGGCATTCCGTTGCCCGTGCTGATGTTCCTCTGTTACTTCGGCATCAGCATCGCCGGATACGACCTGCCGAGCCTGGTGGCGGCCGGGCTGGCGATGACCGCGTATTCCGGCGCGTTTCTCGCGGAAATCTGGAAGGCCTGTATCCAGGCGGTCTCGAAGACCCAATGGGAAGCGGCGGAATGCCTGGCGCTGCGCCCGCTTCAGCGCGTGTGGTACGTCGTGCTGCCCCAGGCCGCGCGAATCGCCGTCGCGCCCACGGTCGGCTTCCTGGTGCAGATCGTCAAGAACTCCTCGTATGCGGTGGTCATCGGATTCTTCGACCTGACCTATTCGGCGCGGGTGGTGAACAACTCGACGTTCGAACCCTTCGCGGTGTTCAGCATCGCGGCCGTTCTCTATTTCGCCATCTGCTACCCCCTGTCGGTGCTGTCGTACCGATTGGAAAAGCGCCTGAAGCGCGCATAGGCGCACACCAGAAAAACAAACAAAGGAGACCGGTCTCATGGACGAGATCATTTGCTTCAAGCAGGTCAACAAGTCCTTCGGCGATGTACAGGTGCTGAAGGGCGTCAGCTTCTCGGTCGGGCGTGGGCAGGTGGTTGCCCTGATCGGCCGCAGCGGCTCGGGCAAGACCACGGCATTGCGCTGCATCAACGGGCTGGAGGAGATCCAGGGCGGCCAGCTGCAGGTCTGCGGCCGGTCCCTGGAGCGCGGCAATGTCGACCTCCTGGCGCTGCGCCAGGAGGTGGGCATCGTCTTCCAGGCCTACAACCTGTTCCCGCATCTGACGGTGCTGCAGAACATCACGCTCGCGCCGCGCAAGGTCAAGGGAGTCGCGGCATCCGAGGCCGAGGCCCTGGCCATGCAGATGCTGGGCAAGGTCGGGCTGCAGGACCGCGCCCATTACTACCCCGAGCAGTTGTCCGGCGGACAGCAGCAGCGCGTTGCCATTGCCCGGTCGCTGGCGATGCAACCCAAGCTGATGCTGTTCGACGAAGTCACGTCGGCGCTGGATCCGGAGCTGACCGGCGAGGTGCTGCGCGTTATCGAGGACCTGGCTAGCGACGGCATGACCATGGTCCTGGTCACTCATGAAATGGCCTTCGCCAAATCGGTCGCCAACCAGATCCTGTTCATGCACCAGGGCGTGGTCTGGGAGGAGGGCGACGGCCAGATGTTGTCCCGACCACGTACCGCCGAACTGCAGCAGTTCGTTGCCAACGGCCTGTAGCAGCCCTGGAACGGGCCACCCATCACTCATATGCACCACTAAAAACTCTTGGGAGACTCCCTATGAATGCCTTGCCCCGGTTCCTCGCCGCCTTTGCGGCTTCTCTCCTGCTGGCCGCGCCTTTCGCCGCCCGGTCCAATACCCTGGAAGCGATCAAACAGCGCAACAAGATCATCGTGGCCGTCGATATCAGCGCGCCGCCATACGGCATGCTGGATGGGCAGGCGCGCCAGACGGGTTCCGACGTCGAGGCGGCCCAATTGCTCGCCAAGGACCTGGGCGTCGCGTTGGAGATCGTTCCGGTCAACGGCCCCAACCGCGTCCCGTTCCTGTTGAGCCGCAAGGTGGACGTGGTGCTGGCGTCCTTCTCCATCACCGAGGAGCGCAAGAAGGTCGTTGCGTACTCCGCGCCGTATGGGGTGGTTCCGGTTCTTGTCGCCGGGCCCGGTTCGGCTTCGGTCGCCAGCTTCAGCGACCTCGCCGGCAAGACGATCGCCGTCACGCGCGGAACCACCAGCGACCAGGAACTCACCCGGGGCCTGAAAGACATCCCCGGCGCGCAGATCGTCCGCTACGAGGACGATGCCACGACGAACACCGCCGTCGCCACCGGCCAGCAGGACTTCCTGGTCGGCGCGCCAAGCGTGCTGCCGGCCATCAAGAAGGCCAATCCCGCGCGCGACATCGTGCCCAAGTTCATCGCCAAGTCGTATCCCTACGCCGTGGGGCTGCGCAAGAACGAACCCGAACTGAAGGAGTGGCTCGATGGCTGGGTCGAGGCGAACCTGAAGAACGGCAAATTCAACGAGATCTACCAGCGCTACTTCGGCATGCCCTTGCCCGCCGACATGCAACGCTGACCGCCAAGGAGAATTCCATGCTCAGCAACCATGCGGGAAACCTGCAGCCATCAAAGGGTACGGTGCGCGTGATCCGGCTGCACCCGCAAGACGACGTGGTCGTCGTGCTGGATCAGATGATCGCCGGCACGCCGGTGGCCAGCGAAGGCGTGACCGTGGCGGGCCTGATTCCGCCCGGCCACAAGATGGCGACCCGCAGCATCGCGCAGGGAGAGGCCGTGCGCCGCTACGGCCAGATCATCGGCTTCGCCACCCAGCCTATCCGTCCCGGGCAGCACGTCCATACGCACAACCTGTCCATCGGCGATTTTGCGCGCGACTATGCCCATGCGGCCGACGCCCGCCCCACCGCCATGGCGGCCGAGCCCGCCACATTCCAGGGTATCGTCCGCGCCGACGGCCGGGTGGCCACGCGCAACTACATCGGAATCCTGACCAGCGTTAACTGTTCGGCCACGGTCGCTCGCGCCATTGCCGACCATTTCCGCCGCGACATCCATCCGCAGGCGCTTGCCGACTATCCCAACGTCGATGGTGTCGTGGCCCTCACTCACCACAGCGGCTGCGCCATGGACGCCGCGGGCGATGGCCTGAAGATGCTTCAGCGGACCCTGGGCGGATACGCAACCCATCCCAATTTCGCCAGCCTGCTCATCATCGGCCTGGGCTGCGAAACCAATCAGATCCCCGGCCTGCTCGCCACCCAGGGATTGAGCGACGGCCCCAACCTGCATACCTTCACCATCCAGGACACCGGAGGCACCACGCGCACGATCGCCCGCGGCATCGAACTCATCCGCGAAATGCTGCCCCAGGCCAACGCCGTCTCGCGGCAACCGGTCGCCGCCGGCCATCTGCGCATCGGCCTGCAGTGCGGGGGCTCGGACGGCTACTCCGGCATTTCGGCGAACCCGGTGCTGGGCGCGGCCGTGGACCTGCTGGTGCAGCACGGCGGCACCGCCATCCTGTCGGAAACCCCGGAAATCTACGGGGCCGAGCATCTGCTGACCCGGCGCGCGCAAACTCCCGACGTCGGCCGCAAGCTGGTCGAGCGCATCCGCTGGTGGGAGGAATACTGCGCCCGCAATGGCGCCTCGATGGACAACAACCCCTCGTCCGGCAACAAGGCGGGCGGCCTGACCACCGTGCTGGAGAAATCCCTGGGCGGCATCGCCAAGGCAGGCTCGACCAACCTGGTGGAGGTGTACCAATATGCCGAGCCGGTGCGCGCGCGCGGCCTGGTCTTCATGGACACGCCGGGCTACGACCCCGTGTCGGCCACCGGCCAGGTGGCCGGCGGCGCGAATCTCATCTGCTTCACCACCGGCCGCGGCTCGGCCTACGGCTGCGCGCCTGCGCCCTCGTTCAAGCTGGCCACCAACACCGCGCTCTGGCAGCGGCAGGCCGACGACATGGACCTGGATTGCGGTGGCGTGCTGGACGGCACCCGCAGCATCGCCGAGCTTGGCGAAGTGCTGTTCCAGCGCTTGCTCGAAACCGCCTCCGGCAAGCGGTCGCGCAGCGAGCTTCACGGCTATGGACAGCAAGAATTCGTTCCCTGGCAGACCAGCGTCATTACCTGATCCGCCGACTTCCAATCGTTCACGGAGGAGCCTCATGGCCCGACACAAGAACCCGCGCTATCGCGGCATCTATCCCGTCGTTCCGACGATCTTCAAGGAGGACGGCTCGCTCGATCCCGAGGGGCAGCGGCGCTGCGTCAACTTCATGCTCGATTCGGGCGCCGACGGGGTGTGCGTGCTGGCGAACTATTCGGAACAGTTCCTGCTGGCCGACGACGAGCGCGAAATCCTGACCCGCCACGTACTGGAAGCCGTCGACGGCCGCGTTCCGGTGATCGTGACGACCAGCCACTTCAGCTCCCGGCTATGCATCGAACGCAGCCGCCGCGCCCAGGAGATGGGCGCGGCCATGGTGATGGTGATGCCGCCCTATCACGGCGCAACCTTCCGCGTGGGCGAGGTCCAGATCCACGAGTTCTACGCGCGCCTGTCCGACGCATTGAATATCCCCATCATGATCCAGGACGCGCCGGCGGCCGGAACCCCGATGCCGCCGGCATTTCTTGCCCGTATGGCCCGGGAGATCGAGCATGTCTCGTACTTCAAGATGGAGACGGCGGGCGCCGCGGGCAAGCTGCGCGAACTCATCGAACTCGGCGGCGACGCCATCGAGGGCCCGTGGGATGGCGAAGAGGGTATTACGCTGCTGGCGGATCTCGACGCGGGCGCCACGGGTTCGATGACGGGCGGCGGCTTCGTCGACGGCATCAAGCCCATCATCGAAGCCCACCGCGAGGGCGACCATGACCGGGCCTTCGCCCAATACCAGGCCTGGCTGCCCCTGATCAACTACGAAAACAGGCAGGCGGGCTTTCTGGCGGCCAAGGCGCTGATGAAGGAAGGAGGTGTCATCGACTGCGATGCCCCGCGGCATCCGTGGCCGGCCCTGCATCCCGAAACCCGCAAGGGGCTGCTGGCCACCGCGCGGCGGCTGGATCCGCTGGTGCTGCGCTGGGGGAGGTGACGGAGAGGAGGCAGCCCGCCGCCGCGGGCTGGCGCCTTCTCCTCCGGCCCTCACCCAGGATCGGGCATGCCCACCTAGAACGTGGCGCGTGTCGTCAGCAGGACGGTCCGCGGCGCGCCCAGCAGCCAGGTGGCGTCCGAGCCCGACACGGCATATTCGCGGTCGGTCAGATTCTTCACCGTCAGCATGAAACTCAGTGCGGGCGAGTAGTCATAAGTGAGCGCCGCGTCCACGACGGTGTAGCCGGGCAGCCAGCGGGAATTGGCGGCATTGGTGGGCCGTTGGCCGACATAGCGCGCGCCCGCGCCGATTTTCCACTGCGGCGCAAACCGCCAGGTCGTCCAGAGATTGGCCATGCGCTCCGGGACGCCCGTGGGCACGTTGCCGTCGCGGGAGACCAATACGCCGGAAGCCAGCTCACCGAAGTCGTCGTAACGCGCGCGGAGCAGCGCGATGTTGGCATCGACGGTCCAGCCCGGGATGGGCTCGGCCGCGAAGGCCAGTTCGATGCCGGTGGACGACTGCCGGCCGACCTGCTGCGTGATCGTGGGATCCTCCGGGTCGCGAGAGAGCAGATGGCGCTTTTCGATGCGGTAGATGGCCGCAGTCCATTGGCCGCGTATCGATGGCACGAGGCCTTTGACACCGGCTTCGACCTGGTGTCCGCGGGTAAGGTCCAGATCCGTGCCGCCAGCCGGCAAGGAGAGCGCGCCGCTCAGCGGGTCCGTGCCCGTGGAATACTGTCCGTAGAAGGACAGTGTCTCGCTTGGGGCCCAGACGATGCCGACCCGGCCGGTCGTGGGGTCATAGGATTTGCCTTGGCGCACGCCTGTGCGCAGATTGCTGTCGTCCAGCCGCATGTGCTCGTGGCGCAGGCCACCCACCAGCTTCCATTGCGGGGTCAGGTCCAGTGCGTTCTCGAGAAAGAGCGCGGTGGTCTGCAACGTGGCGCGGCGCCCACGCGTGGTGGGGTCCGGGCTGTCGAATTCTCCCCGGTCGACATCGTAGGGGTCTACGGTGCTGCTGCCGCCATACGGGGAATTGTTCGAGTGCAGCAGGGTGCTGCGGTACCAGTCGACGCCGGCAACCAGCCGATTGCGCAGTCCGCCGATCCGGCCGTCCAGCGTCATGTCGAACCGGTTGCCGGTCTGCTCCTGGTCGTGAAGGATTTCCAGATAGTCTTCGCGAACGATCGACGCGCCGGCGGGGTCGAATCCATAGGACTCCGCGTTGCGCCAGTGGCGTTTGGACGTCAGGTAGTAGGTCTCGTTGCGCAGCTGCACATGGGGATTGACCGCATATTCCACCTTGGCGCGCCAGATGCGGTCGTCGTAATGCACCACGGCATCGGACACGTTGTAATTGATGCGTTTCAGGCTGTTGTCGAGCCCGCCATCGCGCAGCGGGGTGCCGAAGTAGCGCGCATCGTCGTTGACCCCGCCATCCAGCGAGAAGGTGGCCTTCCATCGCGAGGCCGGCTTGACTGAAAGCGCGAGCGCATAGTTGCGTCGGCTGGTGTCCTCCAGCGCTCGGTACCCGTCGCTGCGTTCGCCATCGACATACATGGAATACGCCACCACATCGTTGATGGGGCCGCGCAGGCCGACGCCGCCCTGCACCGCGCCGTACGAGCCCACGCCCAGGAAGGCCTCGCGTTGCGTCTCGCCCCAGACCGGTTTCTTGGTGACGTAGTTCACCGCTGCGCCGATGGCCCCATCTCCGTAGAGCACCGACGCCGGGCCGCGCAGGACTTCCACCGACTGGAGCGGCCAGGTCGAAAACGGGTAGGTAACCGTGCCGGCGGCGACGACCTGGCGCGTTCCATCCACCAGCTGCGCGACCGAGTTATGGCCCACGAAGCCCCTTGCCACCAGGGACGTTCCCCCATTGCCCGGGGCGGGGGCTTCACTGATGCCCGGCATGCGTATTGCTGCCTCCTGCGCGCGGGTAAGGCCGCGGTCCGCCATCTCGTCGCTATGCATGACGCTGACGCTGGCCGGGGTGTCCAGCGGCGACAATCCCAGCCTCGATCCGACCTGCTGCGGGATATCCAGTCCCAGCGAGCTGCCCGGCGTGGCGTACACGCCATGGACTTCGACGGGGGCCAGCATCGTCGCCGGCGCGGGGCCTTCCTGAGCCAGGGCCGCGCCGCTGCCGAGCAGCGCGGCAATACCGATGATTCGCATAACTTCGTGTGGGGTTCGTGAAGGCCCATGGAGCGGGCCTTTCTTAGGCGCTAGAGAGAAGCGGCCAGGGCCTGGGTCAGGCCACGCTCGAGCACTTCACGAGGCAGCCGGCGGCCGATGAAAACGATGCGGCTTTCCCGGGGTTCGCCGGGCTTCCAGGGCGCCCCGGGCTCGGAACCCACCATCATGTGCACGCCCTGCAATACGACGCGTCGATTCGTGCCCTTTACCGAGAGCACGCCCTTGTAGCGCAGCAGGTCATTGCCATAGACCTGCACGAGACCGCCGAAGAAATCCTCGAGCAATAGGGGATCAAAGGGCTGCTTCGACGCGAAGACGAAGCTGCCGACATCGTCATCGTGCTCATGGTCCGTGTCGGTCAGGAACGCCGGTTCGATGTCGAGGATGGCGTTCAGGTTGAAGCCCCGGATGTCCAGGATCTCGGCAATCGCGGTTGCGCCGAAGTGGACACGCGAGATCGGCGCCCGCGGGTTCATGCGCCGCAGCCGTTGCTCCAGGCCTTCCGCGTCCCGGGCGCCGACAAGGTCTGTCTTCGATAGCAGGATCCGGTCCGCGAACCCGACCTGTTCCTGCGCCTCGTGGTGTTCGTCCAACTGTTGGGGGGCGTGCTTGGCATCGACCACCGTGACGATCGCGTCGAGCAGGTAGGCGTCGGCAATCTCGTCGTCGACGAAAAAAGTCTGCGCGACCGGGGCTGGGTCGGCCAGGCCGGTGGTCTCGATGATGACCCGTTCGAACGCGGCCTCGCCCGCCGCCTGCCGCCTCGCCAGGTCCCCCAGGATGCGAACGAGGTCGCCGCGCACGGTGCAGCAGATGCAGCCATTGTTCATCTCGATAATCTGCTCGTCTGCCTCCTGCACGAGCAGCTCGTTATCGATCCCGGTTTCGCCGAACTCATTCTCGATCACTGCGATGCGGTGGCCGTGGTTCTCTTGCAGGATGCGGTTGAGCAACGTGGTCTTGCCGCTGCCCAGAAAGCCGGTAAGGATGGTGACGGGAATTCGCGCCATGGTGAGCCCCAATAGGTCAAGAGGTACGAGACGCGCGCAATACGCTGCGGCGCGCGGGAAGATCGGCCTGGCCCCAGAACAGGCTGTGGCAGCCGCAATCAATTTTCGTTATGTTATAACATAACCAATCTGCGCCGGCCTTGGCCACGGTTAGCGTGTGCCCATGACCGCTAGACCCCAGTTGACGCATCGCCAGACCCTGGGGCTGACGGCCCGGTTGCACCGCGAGGCGCCAACCGGCGCCTATGGGCTCTGGGATCTATTGAGGGAGCAGGGCCTGCGGGCTGCCCCGCAGGGGGGCGCGCAGGAGAAAATGATCAAGCTCGGGCTCGTCCCCGAGCGGGATAGGCTGAATGCCTTCATCGCCTGCTCGCATTCCCATCCCCACACGCGCGGCCTGGCCGGCTTTGGCGTCTGCACGCCGTGCGGGAAGGCCGAAGAGACGGCCGAGCGGGTCATGGAGAAGCGGGCATGCGCCTGCGGCAGTTCGCGATCACGCCTGCTGGCGCGTCGCGGCCAGCACGATCTCACGCACGCATACCCCGTCCGGTTGCGCATAGGCGTAGTGGATGGCGTTGGCCACGTCCTCGGCGGCCAGCACTTTGCCGCCCATCTCGGCCTTCCACGCTTCATAGCCCGTCTTGATGTCCGCGTCGGTGGTGTGGCCCAGCAGCTCGGTTTCCACCGCGCCCGGCGCGATCGTCGTCACGCGCACGTTGTGCGCCGACAATTCCTCGCGCAGGTTTTCCGACAAGCCATGCACGGCGAACTTGGTGCCCACGTAGGCCACGTGGTTGGGGAAGGTCTTGCGGCCGGCCACCGAACTGATGTTGATGATGCTGCCGCGCTTGCGCTGGACCATGCCCGCCGCGACCGCATGCACGCCGTTCAGCACGCCTTTGACGTTCACGTCCAGCATCCGGTCCCATTCATCCGGGTCCTGGCGCGTGATGTCGCCCAGCAGCATGACGCCCGCGTTGTTGATGAGCGCATCGGCCGGGCCGAAGCGCGCTTCGCCTTCCCGCAAGGCGGCGGCCAGCGCGGCGCGGTCGGTCACGTCCACGGACAGCGCCAGGGTGTCGGGCAGGTTCAGCGCCTGCATTTTGTCCAGCCGGCGCGCCAGCAGCAGCAGGGGGTGGCCGTGCGCCGAGAACAGACGGGCGGTGGCCAGGCCGATGCCGGAACTGGCGCCGGTGATGATGATGAGCGGCTTTTTCAAGGAAGACATAGTGGGCTCCAGGTATCGGCTTTAGGTATGCTTGAGTGTCGGAAAAGATTCTATGCCTGCGAAAAATCCCCGAGAAATGGTTTATTTCTTTAGCAGAAATCGGAAAATCTTATGGATAGCCGCCAACTCAAGGCCTTTGTCGCCGTCTTCGAAGAGCGCAACATCACGGCCGCTTCCCGCCGCCTGCATCTAAGCCAGCCCGCGCTGTCGGGCACGATCAAAAGCCTGGAGGACTTGCTGGGCACGCAGTTGTTCACCCGGCAGGCCCGGGGCGTGGCGGTAACGGAGGACGCCCGTATCCTGTACCCGCAGGCGCGCCGCATCCTGTCGCAAACGGACTCGATGACGCACCAGTTCCGCCACGGCCCGCGCGCGTCGCGTATCGAAATCGGCGTCGAGGCGGATATCGCCGGCCAGGACATCGCCGCCTTCATGCAAGCGGCGCGGGAAGTCGCGCCGGCGCTTTTCGTCAGCCTGATCGAGGGGTGTGACGGCGACGCCCGGCTGGCGACCGAAGACGAGCGCTGCGAGGACGAACTGTTCCTGCCGCTGTCCGTGGACCGCTACGTGCTGGCGATCCCCGCAGGTAGCGGCGCCGATGCCGCATTGCCGTGGATCGTGTGCCCGAATCATCCGACGCATCAGCGCCTGCTTCCTTTCTACGGCGCGGCGGCGAACTCGCCGGCCGCGCATGCGGGATCGCTGCGCCTGGCATTGGCGTTGACGGCGGCCGGCGCTGGCATATGCGTGGCGCCGGAGTCCCTCGTCCGCAGCCAGGCCGGCGTGGAGATCAGGCCGCTGGAAGGGCTGGAAATGTCACGGCGCATCGGGCTTTGCTACGCGGTGCAATCGCTGGACAAATCCGCGGTGGCAACGCTGATGGAGCGGTTTCGGGATCACGCGCTTCAGGCTACGCATACAACATGAAGAAACCCGTTCCATGCAATCGAGAGATCTGGAAATACCAGTGCCAGGCTACAACTTCACCCGTTAAGTTGTAGCCTGGCGCCATTCGCCGTTCAACCTAGCCGCGCAGCGGCCGATCAAGGAGGAGACAAATTTGACGATGCTATCCGGCGCCAGGCTGGGCAGGGCGGTATTGGGGATGACGCTGGCTGCCCTCGCGTTTGCCGCAACGGCAGTGAATGCGCGCGCGGACGACTATCCTTCGCAGCCGATCAAGCTGATCGTGCCCTTCGCCGCCGGAGGCGGCAATGACGGGATCGCGCGTCTCCTGGGGCAGTTGCTGTCCGATGGCCTGAAGCAGCCCGTGGTGGTGGAGAACCGTCCCGGCGCGGGCGGCAAGCTGGGCGTGGAGCAGGGCCTGAGGGCAGCGCCCGATGGCTACACCCTGACCTTGATTTCCAATAGCTATTCCGTCAACCCCAGCCTGTACAAGCTGCCGTTCGATCCGGTCCAGGACATGACGCCGATCGGCATGATTGCCCGGGCGCCTTTCTTCGTGTCGGTCAATCCCAGCGTACCGGTGGACAGCCTGGGCGACCTGGTAGCCTTGGCCAAGAAGAAACCGGGCGGGCTGACCTATGCCTCGTCCGGCACGGGCGGGATATCGCACCTGGCGATGGAGGCCCTCTTGAAGACGGCCGGCATCACCATGGTCCACGTCCCTTACAAGGGGTCCGCCCCGGCTCTGACGGACACCGTCTCTGGCCAGGTCAACGCGATGCTGACCACCGCGGGTTCGACGCTGCCTTATCGCGAGGACAAGCGCCTGAAGGTGTTGGCCGTGACCTTGCCGCAGCGCGTATCCTCGGCGCCGGATATCCCGACGGTGCGCGAGGCCGGCGTGCCGTACGACGTGACGGTGTGGTACGGCATCATCGCGCCCAAGGGCGTGCCGCCGCAGGTGCAGGCCAAGCTCAACGCCGCGATCAATGCGGCGGTCGTGATGCCCGAAATGGCCGACCGCCTGAAGGCGACCGGGGAACAAGCCGCGCCAGGCAGCCCGCAGGCCTTTCGCGATCAGATCGTCAAGGAGATTTCTTCGTGGGGCGATGTGGTGCGCGAGGCGGGCGTGACCGTCAATTGACCGACTTTGCTGCTTGGGGTGGGACGGGGGCGGTAGAGACGCCGAAGGAGTATCAGTGAACGCGGGTCGCACTGAAAGCGGCTTACGGTGTGGTCTAGGGCAAGGTCAAGAGAAAAGCCGTTGACGGTGAACGTCAACGGCTTTTTGACTTCTGGTGTCGGGGGCTGGAATGGACCGACATGCCTTTGCGGCGGGGGATTTTGAGTCGGTGATTTATAGTGTCTCTACAGGGAAATGGGGCGAATTCTAGCGTAGATTGAAATAGGTAAAACCAATTTCAAATCAGTAGGTTAGCGTATTCCACCTGAATTGGTGAAAACTGGACACTGTACCTGTACTGTACCGAAATTTCGGTACAGTTGGGATGTCCTCTCCGATGACTGCGCTCGACCCAAAGCGGAAGTTCGGCTATTTGATTTCAATGTCGGATGCAGGCTGGTGGCGGTCAGTCGGTCTGATGGGTGAGCCTGATCGCCTCAGGCAGAAGTTTGGGGTGATGCGTAAGAAGCACACATGCCATTCCGAACGCTGAACGGGCCTCGGATGCGGGCGCACTTCTATTTTTACCATCATTCCAAAGCCGCAAGAATCCACTTCCGTTCGAACGCCGTGAGGTGTTGCGAACCTTCTCGGGCAAGCCGCAGGAGCTTGTTCGCCAACCCATCTTTGTCTTCCCCTTTGTGGAAGCGCTCCGAGATCTGGATGGGAACTCCTTCCTCATCAAGATTCTTGAGTTCCTCTGGCTTGAACCAACGGCTGATTGACTGAATAAACAGGCTGTAATCGGCCCCCTGGGCATGCTGTTTCACAAACATTTCGACGACTGCGAAGTACTGCGGCAGACCATATTCGCAAGCCCTCAGAAACTTGAAGACGTTGTCATGAGCCTCAGGCTTGCCCTCGTATTTACCGTCGTAGGTGATCAGGAAGTGGCGCATCGAAGGCGCGAGGCGAAGAGCATTAATCAAGAAGGTTAGCTGCGATGGCGTGAACGCACCGAATTCGGTGGCACGACGAACCGAGCAGATCACTTCGACAACGGAAAAAATTTCGCCGTACTTCGGTACACCGGACCAAACAAGAGCGGCTCTCCGACCCAAAGCCTTGGGGACTGCCTGCTTCAATGCCAAGGCAGCTTCGAGGCCGACAGCCGCTGCCAATCTCAATCCAGCGGCATCCAAGCCAAGCGCTATTTTCAGGCTCGCTACGCGCGTGTATGTCGCCTTTGTGGTTTCCTGCTCATCTAGCTGAACCACATAGTCGTCAGGCGCTTCATCTTGGTCGCCGAACAGAGTCGGGGCTACTGCGGTGAGCTCGTGCTGCGGCGGCTCGTTGAACAGGTATACCTGTCCGACATGATGCTCCCCGAGACGACCCGCGCGCCCTTTTATGTTGGAATAGGTAAAGAAGTCGTAGTCCGATCTGTTGATGCTCTTGTCAAAGATCAGCACCGTTTTTGCAGCGGTGTTCACCCCCTCAATAAGTGTCGAGGTGCAGAAAAGAACGGGCAGATCTTTCTGGTTGAACATGCGGACCATCTGTGAAGCAATCGCCCGAGGCAGTCTCCCGTGATGTACGCCGAATCCGAACCGGACTGTTTGGACGAGGGACCAGCCAGAACCAACGTTGTCCGACAGCCATTGCGCAAAGTCTGCGCTTCCGTCCGAAATCGCCATTTGTTCTGCAGCCCGGCTGGCCAGGCGGTTTGCTTTGTCTGGTGCAGATACGAACACCAAGGCAGGCCAGTGACGATCCTCCGCAATCTCGTCGAAGAGCCGCGCTTCCTTTTCGGCAACGCCGCCCAAGTCATATGTGTCGACCGCAACCGTAGAAAAGCGAGTCCTGAGGAACTCGAACTTCCAACGTCCTTCCCCCGAAAACCTCACGTCGTCAATGTTCGGCCCAAGGAAGAAGAACTGGTTTGACCTGTTCAGTAGTTTCGAAACCGCTGCATTGAGTGTGATGCTTCTTTCATCCCTCCTGTTCGGATCGAGCTTGTAGAACTCGTCCACAACGGTCAGGTCGAGCTTGCCTAAGTCGGTACGATTGATCAGCCGTTCTTGAGTGCCAAGGAAAATCGTCGCACTCCCCTCTGTTGGCTTGTCACCGGGGTGCATAATGAGCTCGAAGCGTTCGACAAAGCGTCTCTTCAGCCTGCGGCGAAACTCGTCAAGGAGTGCGATTGTCGGCAAGACAATCGCAACCCTAGAGTACTTTCCCGAGGCAAGCAGAGCATCAATCAGCAAGCTCTTTCCGAAGCTGGTTGGCGCACTGAGAATGAGGTTCCGGCCAGCCAGCAGGTCGTTCAGGGCTGCCACTTGTTCACGATGCAATGTCACACCATCCAGCTCCGGCACCGTGACAGTCTCAGCGACCAACAGATCCGCCGTTGCTGCGACATCTTTGTCGATGTAGTTCCATAGCCCTGTGGCGCGCGCTAAGGAACTCAGGGCCTCACGAAGGTCTTTTAGCTCGGGTTTTGAAGCAAATAGCTCTGCTAAGCGCGGCACGACTTCCAGCAAACGCGGATCTTCCGTGCCTTGTTCTTGAATGCTGGCAGCGGCTGTCTGAAGAATTCGAAACACTCGCCTTTTCAGTTCCGTATCTGACAGACTACGCAACTGTTGCCATTCGTCCTGTGAGATGTTCATGCCTGCAATCCCTTGAGGCGCTTGTCGAATGCTGCTGCCAGAGCCTCCTTGGAGCCGAGAGGGACGTAGATCAGCATTACTCTGATCTTCTCCAGGAGGCCTGACGCCTTCAACTTCGTGTTGAGCTTTTCAAGCTCTTGCCGGGCAGTGACAACGTACTGGGCATCATGAGACTTGTGACCTGCAACCGCGGGACTGTCGGCCGCAATGCAGACCGGGAAAACGGCTGTCTCGAAAAGCTTGTCGATAGACGCGTTCTGCGAGAACAGCGCCCGAATTTCCTCGTACTGTGGAATGTTTCTTGAAATCTGCGGACCGAGAAGGAGTTTTTCGCTCTTTAGGAATCCAGCGTCGATGTGTGCGTTGACGGACTCTATGGCTGACGCAATGGCTTCATCTGAGTTCTTGTAGAACTTGGCCTCCCCCAGCCAAAGCTCGAATGCGTCGCCGTCTAAATATCTGACATGCACCATGTCGAACGATTTCACTACGTCATTGGACGCAGTGAGGTAGTGCACACGGGGGGCAAAGGGAACTGTGCCGAAGAAATCGCGGCAAATGGCATGGAGGGCTAATTCTCCGACCTCACCGCGCTTCTTGTAATTGTCGCTGGTGTAGATCCGGACAGCAGCTTGCTGAAGCCGCACATACATATTGGCGTGGCTGACGTTCAGTTCTTCTTCAGCGAGGGCGTAGTCAGCGATCCACTCCATGATGTGGGTCGCAAATGCATCGCAGCGCCACTCTTGAAGCTCGAAGCCGGCGCAATAAAGGGCTGTGCCGCCGTTCGCGTCTTTAGAGTCATAGAGACACGCAAGGAGCCGCTCCGGGAGGTTTGAGTACGCCTTCACAGAATTACTTTCCTCCTGTTCATACAAGTGTCATCACGCATTCCATGCCTGTCCCGATACCTACGACCTGTAACTGGCAGCAAGCGATCTCCAAAGCGGACGACGTCTCCGCGCGTAGCATTATGTATTTAATCCGGAACCTGCATTAGACACAGGTTTACCGGCGCCGGTCCTGCGGCGGCTTATGCATCGGTTAAATCTACAGTACGAAGTGAGCAAACTCGGGCACGTTACCATTATCCTCCTCCCACACAACATACATTCCATTCGATATGCCGAACTTCCGCTCTTGGCCGACAGCAGAAGAATCTGAATCAGCGCCTTTACTAGAATTCCCACCACCTCTAAACACGAAGTTCGCATGTAATGCAAATCCCGGCGATAGCCTATCCTGCACTAGTCCCCAAATCCTAAATTTCTTCGTCATGACGAAGACTTTGGGAGTGCTAATGCGTCAGCGCGCGGCTGCACAAACTCTTGCAGGCTTATCTGACCATCGACGAAACGCTGAGCGTGGGCCTCATCTGCTTCACTGAGCGAGAAACCTTCTAGACCGACGGAGGCCCGCGCATAGTTAACTGCCGATTGTCGGCGGCTGCGTTCGATATCCGATATGGTTTTGTGGGGCTGTTGCCTGCATTTATCCTTGCCAGCCATGGTGTCTCCTTGCCGTAGGTAACTCGATCTTACAAGAAGTATGGGTAATTTGGTTTAGGTACGCGCAGCCACAGAGGTGGTGCGCTGAGTGTCTTGTTTTACTTGCTATGGATCGCCTGTATTGGCCGCGTACTAGCCTGCGTCGTAGTTTCCAAAGAGGCTTTGCCTCTCTGGACTCTCCACGCTCGCCGGCGGGAGCCTCGGGAGCAGGGTTGCGGGCCCTTGGCCCGGAACTCCTGCCCCCGGGCATAGCGTGGTGCGCTTCCGCCGCGTCAAGGGGCCGTGTCCTCGCCCTGTGGGCTGCGGGCCGCGCCAACCCCTTGACCCGTCATCCGCGTGATAGCACCGCTACTGACGCCGTTTGGCCGGAAGAGGTGTCAAGGGCGGGACCGGAAGCCGCAGCCCGAAGCGCAGCGTAGGGAACGGGTGAGGATCCCGGGCGAAGCCTTCACCCTTGATGCCTCTGGAAGCTATGCAGCCTATCGGCCGGGGGAGGAACAAGGCGAAGCCGCTGGGCCAGCCCCCGCGGCCAGTCCGGCAAGAACGGACGCGGGATGCAACCGAAGGGATTGCCCAGGCGTAGCGCGGAGATATGCGCGGCCATAAATGAAAAGGCCTCCCAAGAGCGAGGCCAGTGCAGGGGCCGACGACAGGTTAATTACCTTTGACTGAGCCGCCGCCGGCCGGTCCTCCTGTTCTTGCCCATGTTGCCGATATGCAGGGTTCCAATCGGCCGTGCGAGGCCACTTGGGCCTGCCGGTTGAGCGCAACTTGCTCTGTCGCGCTGAAAACGTCTGTGCGCTTATGCGCGCAACGCACAACCTGCCGGGCGAATCGTCGTCTGATTGGGCCCTCGGGACGCCGCGAGGCGGTCGTTGTGGATGGTCGAGATTTTTCGCCGTTGTATGCCATCAAGGCCCGCAGGGCCGTCTCAGCTTTGCGTTGTTAGAAGATTTGCGTCGCGTGCTACACGCCACTTGCCATCGGATTCTTTGCGCAGAAGCGTGAGCGTATACCCCGATCGGCGGATCGGAGCGCTGTTGGGCGGTGTGATTGTCATATCTATCCTATTGCGGATAAACGCCCAGCTTCCATGAGTTTCCAGTTCAAGAATCTGGTTTGTGCCCTCTAAGAGGGCGCCACCCATGCTGAGCCAGGCCGCAGCAAACGCTTCTTTGCCAAATGGTTCCTGGCCGGGCACCGAGAAGACTACATCGTCGGTCATCAACGCAAGAACGGTCGCAAGGTCGTCTCGCTGGCTCGCTGTCATCCAGGTTTCGACAACTTGCCGGATCGCTTTTTCGTCGTCGGTCATTCCAAGGCCTCCGCGGTATGAGTCAGTTAGGCGCGGCGCGCTGTGCAACTAAGCCCCGTGGCCCAACAATTCTGAAACTGTACGACCAAGGCCTTGAGACATCCAGCGCGATGAGCAACGCGCTGCCGACCTTGGCCCGCATGTGCCGGACGGCGCTGGCTGGAGAACTCGTATTCAAGGATAGGCCGCCGCTTGGGCGGCAGATCGTCTGCAGACAGAATCGGCCCGGGTCATGGAGCGGGCGCGCAAACCCTATCTGGAGGGTATGGAACCGGATTGGCTGGTGTGCTGAGAAGACGTCAAGCGCGCCGCACGGTTATTGCGCGAGGATGTTCTGCAAACCGCATGAAAAAAGCCGTTGGCAGAACGCCAACGGCTCTTCAATATTATGGTGCCCGGGGCCGGAATCGAACCGGCACGCCTTGCGGCGGGGGATTTTGAGTCGGTGATTTACAGTGCTTGTACAGGGAAATGGGGCGAATTCTAGCGTAGGTGAAAATAGGTAAAACCACTTTCAAATCAGTAGGTTAGCGTATTTTACCTGAATTGGTGAAAACTGGTCACTGTACCTGTACTGTACCGAAATTTCGGTACAGTTTAAGAAGAGCGGTAGGCCGTTATCCTAAATATGCAACCTCGTACCGAGCATTCACTTTGGGGTCACTCTAATTGCTCTGCAAGGGCTTCCAGCTTGCTCTTTAGCGCGGCACGAAGACTGGCATCCATTCCGACGCGTCGGAGTGCAGCTCGCTCATAATCATCGCGGCTATTAAATCTCAGTCCCTTAGCAATTTTATCTAGGACCCCTGATTCACGAACCGGATATCTATCCAAAATTTCTCGTAGATTATCGCTTTCGACTAAGTCTGTTAGATTTTTCAGTTCGGCAGGATAAGGTGATTGAAATGAGATCCTTACCTCTTCTACGCTTTGGTCCATCAATTGCTCTCGGGTCGGTACCATAGAGAGTAGTTTATCGCGCATGTACCTTTCAGCCAAACGGCCTGCAAGATGTTCTTTCTTTCCTGCGCTCTTTAATGAATCTATCGCTGCCCTCATTGCGGCGCTTAACAAGTCTTCTGGATCTTCCCCTAACAAATCAGCTTGTAATGCGGCGACGGAGTGTTGTAATTCTAAAGAGTATATAAGGCTTTCAACGGAGAAAATTGGCAGGGGATAAACACCGCTATTTTCGAATTTGCTTTTTTGTTCCGGAGACATTCCGTCATTGTCTATAAGACCAAATGCCTTAGTTCGATGGGTTTTTTCCACGGCTCTCAAGCCTTCAACAGCCCTGATCACATCTTTACATGATTCTAGCGGCCGAACTGTGATCGATGGAAAAAGTTGCGAATATAGCGGCTGGTCGAGACTGCTTCTCTCGTTGCCCTCAATAAACAGTATTTTTCGCCTAGAACCGACTACATCAACCCATAGCCACTCTGGGATTTTATCGGGATCGTTGATGACATCAACATCCCATAAGGAAATATTCCCTTCTTGCCAATCGCTACCTCTTACTAAAACTATGCTCCCTTTCTGAATAGCTAATGGCAATTCGAGTTCATGCGTGCAAACTACAAAACCGCAATCTTGCCGAGCTAGCATTAGTGCTTTAATAAGCCCAATTACAATTGACGGGTGAAGGTGAAGCTCAGGTTCATCAATTAAAAACACGGTTCCGGGCTTTGCTGCAACTACTTCAGCAGAGAAAACTAACGCTGACCTTTCGCCATCAGACATCCGTGCATAGCTATATACAGATCCAGCCTGTTTTGCTTTTAGTTCGCCATCAGATATCTCAAGCTGCACTGAAAAATTAGCTTGAGACAGAACTGAATTGACAATATCGAGAGGGGATGAGTCGGTTTGAAGCCGCTTAATTGCCAAGGAATCCTGACCTTCTTCCTTTATCTGATTGGCAGCATCCAGCTTGTACTGAGTCTCAGCGGATTGAAGGTCATGGATGGCTTTTTCATTACGTGCCGTTCCAGCCAAGGATTTCCATCGTGAGTCGACTGAGTCGTAGTAGCTTAGATTGGAAATATAATCTCTGCGGCCTGCGGCCGTCATGGTTAAACTTTCATTTTCAAAATAACTTGGCCGTGAACCTGGAAGATACACAGATCTGCCTGCTAATTGGGTTGCAAGCCTGTTTATTAAAGCTGATTTTCCTGTTCCATTTCTACCCAAAATAAATATTGGGTGGCCTGTTGTTATGTCTAGTAAAATCGTGCCGGCTTGGGTTGGAATTGATAGATCAGACAGCTTTGAGTTTTCTTCCATTTCTCTACCTAACATTTAGTTTGTTTGAAACGGGGAGCCCGTCTTGAACGAATTTTTTACGGAACAAAATTGCTGAGGAAAATTTATGATCGTTAGCAGAACGTTCCTTCGTCATGACGAAGACTTTGGGAGCGTTAACGCGTCAGCGCGCGGCTGCACAAACTCTTGCAGGCTGATCTGACCATGGATGAAACGCTGGGCGTGGGCCTCATCGGCTTCACTGAGCGAGAAACCTTCTAGACCGACGGAGGCCCGCGCATAGTTAACTGCCGATTGCCGGCGGCTGCGTTCGGTATCCGATATGGTTTTGTGGGCCTGTTGCCTGCATTTACCTTTGCCAGCCATGGTGTCTCCTTGCCGTAGGTAACTCGATCTTACAAGAAGTATGGGTAATTTGGTTAGGTACGAGCAGCCACAGAGGTGGTGCGCCGAGTGTCTTGTTTTACCTGCTATGGGCGCCAATATCGGCTGTGTACTAGCCGTAGTTTCCAAAGAGGCTTTGCCTCTCTGGACTCTCCACCCTCGCCGGCGGGAGCCTCGGGAGCAGGAGTTGCGGGCCTTTGACCCGTCATCCGCTCGACGGCACTGCTACTGACGTCGTTTGGCCGGAAGAGGTGTCAAGGGCGGGACCGGAAGCCGCAGCCCGAAGCGCAGCGCAGGGAACGGGTGAGGATCCCGGGCGAAGCCTTCACCCTTGATGCCTCTGGAAGCCATGCAGCCTGTCGGCCGGGGGGAGGAACAAGGCGAAGGCGCTGGGCCTGCCCCCGCGGCCAGTCCGGCAAGAACGGACGCGGGATGCAACCGAAGGGGTTGCCCAAGCGTAGCGCGGAGATATGCCGCTAGAAATGAAAGGGCCTCGCCGAGAGCGAGGCCAATACATGGGCAGATGGTAGGCTATTCGCCTTTGACTGAGCCGCCTGTAGCTGGTCCCCAGTGTTTGCCCATGTTCTGCAACACGTGTTGCCGATATGCTGGGTTCGTCAGGCTACCGTTTATAAGTCATATAATTTTCGTCGGGCATGCGCCATGCATTCCGGTTTGCCAGTAGCGAAGCCTGCTTTATAGTCGACGTAATGGGTGGTTACCAGCTTGCAGCGCCTGTTATCGGGGGGGAGGCGTAGCGGTGTGGCAGCCCTCCTAATAATCGTTCCTCACGCAAACGCTACGTTCTTTATACATGCTCAAGGAACCTTGAAATCAGCAACACGTTGTCTCGATGGAACTCTAGATACTTACGCTGCCCACTTGAAAATGTCCCGACGTTGGGTGGAGCACTTGGATCGAGGCCCATGCGCATCAGTGATTCTCTATCTGCAACGGGTGAGATAATGGCCTGTCCGTTTCCGTGGAATCCGATGAAACCACGGTCGAATAGGTGGTCCATGCTTGGCGTCAACAGCAAGCCATTTTCGCCGTCCAGTCGCTCTTCGTTGTTGGAGTTACGCCATGGTTTGCAGTGACTGGCTCGCAGATGCTCCTCGCGATTAACACCCGTAATACGGCAGGCTACCTCCAGTCTCATCACTCGCTTTTTGAATAGCCCCTGTCCTCGACGCGCAAGGACGATCGCTTGTCGTTCGGTATCCGACAATGCTCCATCTGACTGAACCTGGCTAAGCTCATGCTCTTCCCACTGCGCAAGTCCAAACCCCGGAGAAATATAGGCTGGCTGTTCTTCAGCGATGTACCGTGCTCTTACCAAACCATGGGCTTCAGCGCCAAGCAGATCGATCAGCGCTGCGGCGAACTCCTCCGGCAAGCGAGTTAAGTAAACGCTTTGCAAACCCGCCCCGTTTGGGCGCAAGGGTGCGTACTTCAAGGGAAGCAAGGGCGCAAGGACTGACATATGGTCAGCGGGTCGGGCAGGCAGCCGTAGTTCATGGAACCTGACATCTACGCGCCAACCGATGTTGTTCCAGTATGCCCCGGCTTGTCCGAATTCCAAGGGCTTGGGTGCTTCGTACGCATGCGTGGCAACGATCCCGATGGCGCGTATTTGGGTGTTGCTGAAAGAGAAGGCAATGTCGCCCGGTTCGACTTCACGCATGAAGTCATAGAACGGATTCTGTGCCTGGTTGGCTTTTCGCTTTGGTGACCAGAGATAACCGCCTTGTACTTCGTGGCGGTATGTTTGGTTCTGGTTGACCCACCAATAGCGCATAACGGGCTGACTGCGTATGGAAGTTTAAGGCGTTCAATACTTTAGCATTTGCTCTCATGCTGCGCATCGTGACGCGCCCAAACTTCCGATAGCCCCTTCAATCTGACGTGCTTCCAGTGCTCGGCATTCCGAAGAAGGCGTCCCGTTTTCTGAGGTTGGGCTTGAAGATAATCGCGACGAGTTGAGATCTCAGAATTCTGCTCTGCGCTTCGCGCGTAGTACCGAAACTGCACCTAGCTCACAAACTTGGAAGATCCCCGGTATGGGGCTGCTAGGGGAAAATGCGCTAGAAAGTTGAAATTTCTAGGGATTTTTAGATGGTGCCCGGGGCCGGAATCGAACCGGCACGCCTTGCGGCGGGGGATTTTGAGTCCCCTGCGTCTACCAATTTCACCACCCGGGCTAGGAGGTCGCGGACGCGTCCAGATGACGGTCGCGGGAGAAGCGAAGACGGCGATTATATGCGGTCTGCGGAAAATTGTCAGGCAAGGGGCGGATCCGCCCCTTGCCGGGCCGGGGCTTACTTCTTCTCGGGCAGGAACCAGTTCATGACCAGCGCGCAGATGCCGCCGGTGGCCACGCCGGATTCCAGCACGTTCTTCACGGCGTGGGGCAGGTGCGAGAGGATCTCGGGCACTTGCGAGACGCCCAGGCCCAGGGCCAGGGAGACGGCGATGATGAGGAGCGCGCGGCGGTCGAGCTGGATGCCGGCCAGGATGTTGATGCCGGACGCGGCGACCGCGCCGAACATGACCATGGCGGCGCCGCCCAGGACGGGTTCGGGCACGGCTTGCAGGATGCCGGCGACGGGCGGGAAGAGGCCCAGCAGGATCAGCATGCCGGCGATCCAGATGCCGACGTGGCGGCTGGCGATGCCGGTCAGCTGGATGACGCCGTTGTTCTGCGCGAAGACGGAGCTGGGGAAGGTGTTGAAGACGCCGGCCAGGAGCGAGTTGGCGCCGTTGACGAGCACGCCGCCCTTGATGCGCTGCATCCAGAGGGGGCCTTCGACGGGTTCCTTGGAGACCTTGCTGGTGGCGGTGACGTCGCCGATGGCTTCCAGCGAGGTGACCAGGTAGATGATCAGCATGGGCACGAACAGCGACCACGAGAAGCCCAGGCCGAAGTGCAGCGGCGTGGGGATCTGGAACAGGGAGGCTTCGCGGGCGCCGGTGAAGTCCAGGCGGCCCATGGCGGCGGCGGCGATGTAGCCGACGGCCAGGGCGAGGACCAGGGCGGTGCTGCGGACCCAGACGACGGGCACGCGGTTCAGCAGGATGATGGTGCCCAGGACCAGTCCGGACAGGGTCAGGTTTTCGGCGCTGGCGAAGGTGCCGTTGCCCATGGCGCTGTAGCCGCCGCCCATGCTGATGAGGCCGACCTTGATCAGGGTCAGGCCGATGAGCAGGACGACGATGCCGGTGACCAGCGGGGTGATCAGGCGCTTGACGAAGGGCAGGATGCGGCTGATGCCCATTTCGATGAAGGATCCGGCGATGACGACGCCGAAGATCGCGGCCATCACGGTCTCGACCGGGGTGCCTTGCTTGACCATGACGGAGCCGCCGGCGATCAGCGGTCCGACGAAGTTGAAGCTGGTGCCCTGCACGATCAGCAGGCCGGCGCCCAGGGGGCCGAAGCGCTTGCACTGGACGTAGGTGGCGATGCCGGAGATGACCAGCGACATGGAGACGATCAGGGTGGTGTCGCGGCTGGAGACGTCCAGGGCCTGGCAGATGAGCAGGCCCGGGGTGACGATGGGGACCAGGATGGCCAGCAGGTGCTGCAGGGCGGCGACGAAGGCGACGGGCGGGGCGGGTCGGTCGTCGGGGCCGTAGACCAGGTCGTAGCTGGGTTCGTCGGCGTCGGAGGCGCCTTGGGGCGCGGGTTGGGTCAGGGAGGCGGGTTGCATGGCGGAATGGCCGGCCGGGGCGGGATGGGAGAGGAAAGTGCGGGATTTTAGCGGGGAAGGCCCCGCGCGTCCCGGGCGGCGCCCCGGCGGCGGCCGGGGCCTCGTTAGAATCCCGTGTCGCCAATAATGGGCCCGCTGGGCCCCCCGCCATGCAAAAACGCGCCAAATGGATTGTGATCGCGCTGGTCCTGGTCTTCTCCGCGCTGCCGCTGTTCCTGCTGTTCTGGCTGATGGACGACGACGATTTCGCGGCCGTCGATCGCGGGCAGTCCTACGGCAGCAGCATCTACAAGAACTATCAGGACGGCGTTTACGCTGCCGTTCCCAGCAACGGCTATTACCGGGTGGCGGAGGCCGATCCGGCCAGTTTCGAGGCGTTCGATACGGGGGCTTACGATGGCAGGCAGGCGGCCAGGGACCGGCGCAATGTGTATTGCGGCAACCGGATCCTGCCGGACATGAAGCCGGCGTCGGCGCGCTACCTGGGAAATAGCTATTTCTCCGACGGGGCCGTCACCTATTATTGTTCGATGCACAGCGTGCTCAACCAGGAGCTGGGCAGGCTGGACGAGTTCTGGCAGAAGGTCCTGTTCCGGGCGGACGCCGGCCCCAAGCCGCAGACCTACCTGTATCCGTTCGCTGCCCTGCCGGCCAGCGCCCGGCCCTACCGGGCGCTGCTGGACCGCGACCTGGCCACCGATGGGGCGCGCGTGTTCTACCGTGGCCAGGAAATGGCGCAGGCGGATCCGGTCTCGCTGCGCCGCCTGCCCGCGGGCAGGGATGGCGACGTGCGGGCCAGCGACGATTTCTTCGCCGATGGCCGGAGCGTGTATTTCCACGAGCAGTTGCTGCCGCTGTCGGACGATCCCGGGCTGTATACCTTCATGGTGGGAGATCTGTACCGCCAGCCCTATCTCTACGATCCGCGCGACGGCATGGTGTACGTGGGCGCGCAGCCCTTCGATGCGGCGCATGCGCCGTACCGCTTGCTGAGCGAGCAGGGCCGGCACGTGTACCAGGCGCTGTTCCGCGGCAAGGACGGCATGTATTTCTACAACACGCAGACGCGGCAGGTGGAGCGGGCCGGCGACGATCCCTACGCCTCGGGAACGTACACGGCGCTGTCGCCTTATGTGTATACGGACGGCAGGCAGGCGCTGTTCCTGCAGGCCAGGGAAGTCTGGGCTCGCTCCTCGCGGGGCAGCGGCGGCGGGCTGGTGTCCCGTTCTACGCTGGTCAACCGGCTGGAGGGCGCGCCGGACGGAGAATGGCAAAAGCGCGGCGCGGTGTATCACAACTTCGGCACGGTCTGGCAGAAGGGCGAGGCGCTCTATTACCTCGATGAGCTGGGCCCCTCGCAACTGGTTTTCCACCCGATCTACAAAATCATGGACCGCGCCGCGGCGGATTTCCTGCTGCGCTCGCAAGAGACGCGGCAGATCAAGGCCGCCGATATCCGCAAGCTGATCCGGGAGGGCAAGCTGGCGGTGCCGCAGAGCGAGACCGTGCTGGAGGCCAAGACGCGCTACCGCAGGGTCTTCTCGATCTTCTGAGGCCGGGCGGCGGCTGCCGGCTGTCGGCCGGGTCTTGAAATGCGCGCGATTGGCCCCCACATCAATAGGGTTTCCCGGCCGCCGCGCGGGCTGAACGTCCCGGCGGCCAATAACTGTCCCTAATTTATTTACCTAGCCACGTAGAACCATGAGCCAAACCGCCACGCCTTCCACGTCCGAAACCCTGGGATTCCAGGCCGAGGTGAAGCAGCTGCTGCACCTGATGATCCATTCGCTGTACAGCAACAAGGAAATCTTCCTGCGCGAGCTGGTGTCGAATGCATCGGATGCCTGCGACAAACTGCGCTTCGAAGCCATCGACCGTCCGGAGCTGCTGGGCGGCGACGGCGAGCTGGCGATCACCGTCAGCTACGACAAGGCCGCCCGCACGATCACGATCTCGGACAACGGCATCGGCCTGTCGCGCGAAGAAGCGGTGGCCAACCTGGGCACCATCGCCCGCTCCGGCACCCGCGAATTCTTCTCGCAGCTGACGGGCGACAAGCAGAAGGACGCGCAGCTGATCGGCCAGTTCGGGGTGGGTTTCTATTCCTCGTTCATCGTCGCGGACAAGGTGACGGTGGTGAGCCGCCGCGCCGGCGCCACGGAAGCGATCCAGTGGGAATCCGACGGCCAGGGCGAGTTCACCATCGCCGCGGCCGAGAAGGCCACGCGCGGCACCGACGTGACGCTGCATCTGCGCGCCGACGAAGACGAGCTGCTCAACGGCTGGAAGCTGCGCGAGATCCTGCGCCGCTACTCGGACCATATCTCCCTGCCCATCCGCATGGCCAAGGAAGAGTGGGACCAGGAGAAGGGCGAGCAGGTCAAGACGGACGAGTTGGAAACGGTGAACCAGGCCAACGCGCTGTGGGCCCGCAGCAAGTCCGACGTTACCGAAGAGCAATACCGCGAGTTCTACAAGACGGTGTCGCATGACTACGACGATCCGCTTGCGTGGACGCACAACCGCGTGGAAGGCCGCAGCGAATACACCCAACTGCTGTACGTGCCCAAGCATGCGCCGATGGACCTCTGGGACCGCGACGGCCGCCGCGGCGTGAAGCTGTACGTGAAGCGCGTCTTCATCATGGACGACGCCGATCAGCTGCTGCCGTCGTACCTGCGTTTCGTGCGCGGCGTGATCGATTCGGCGGACCTGCCGCTGAACGTGTCGCGCGAGATCCTGCAGGAAAGCCGCGACGTGCGCGCGATCCGCGAAGGCTCGGCCAAGCGCATCCTGTCGCTGCTGGAAGACATGGCCGAGAACAAGCCGGAAGACTACGCCACGTTCTGGTCGGAATTCGGCCAGGTGCTGAAGGAAGGCGCGGGCGAAGACCACGCCAACCTGGAGCGCATCGCCAAGCTGATGCGCTTCGCGTCCACGAACACCGGCGACCAGGCCCAGACCGTGTCCTTCGCCGACTACGTGTCGCGCATGAAGGAAGGCCAGGACAAGATCTACTACGTCACGGCGGACACCTTCGCCGCGGCCAGCAACAGCCCGCACCTTGAGATCTTCCGCAAGAAGGGCATCGAAGTGCTGCTGCTGTCGGATCGCGTGGACGAATGGATGCTGTCCTACCTGCGCGAATTCGACGGCAAGTCGCTGGTGTCGGTGGCCAAGGGCGGCCTGGACCTGGCCGAGCTGGCCGACGAGGAAGAAAAGAAGCACCAGGCCGAGGTGGCCGAAGACTTCAAGCCGCTGGTCGAGCGCCTGCAGAAGACGCTGGAGGACCAGGTCAAGGAAGTGCGCGTGACGCTGCGGCTGGTGGATTCGCCGGCCTGCGTGGTGGTGGGCCAGAACGAACTGAGCCCGCACCTGCTGCGCATGCTGAAGGCCGCCGGCCAGGAAGCGCCCAATGTGAAACCCGTGCTCGAGATCAACCCCGAGCACCCGCTGCTGGCGCGCATCCGCGCGGCTGAAGACGGCGAGTTCGACCAATGGGCCCGCCTGCTGCTGGATCAGGCCCTGCTCGCCGAAGGCGCGCAGATCGCCGACCCGGCCGCGTTCGTGAAGCGCCTGAACGCGCTGCTGCTGAAGTAAGCGGCAAGCAGGCCGCGCGCAAGGGCCCCTGGCATCGCGCCAGGGGCCCTTGTTTTTTCCATGGCCTTCGCGCCAGGCGATGGCGCCTGGAAAAAATAAAAAGGGGTCCGGGCGGGCGCAGGCGTTAACCTTTGGGCTTGACGTCTTGCCGAACCCTGCCGAGCCCGCCATGCCCCACACCCGAACCCCCATTGCTGCACTCAAGATCGGTTTCATCGGCGCGGGCCGCCTGGGCCGCGCCCTGGCATGGAGCCTGGACGCGGCCGGCTGCCGGGTGCATGCGGTGGCCAGCCGCGGCGCCGCGCGCGCGGCCGAGCTGGCGGCGCCCATCGCGGATTGCGCCCGGTATCCGGCGCAGCGGCTGGCCGACGAATGCGACCTGGTGTTCATCACCACGCCCGACGGCGCCATCCAGGCGATCGCGGACGAGCTCCAGTGGCGCGAGGGCCAGGGCGTCGTGCATTGCAGCGGCGCCACGGACGTCTCGGCGCTGGCCAAGGCCGCCGCCGACGGCGCCATGGTCGGCGGCTTCCATCCCATGCAGACCTTCGCCGACCCGGCCGCGGCCGCCAGGTCACTGCCCGGTTCCACGATCACGATAGAAGCGCAAGGCGAGCTCAGCCGCATCCTGCTGGGGCTGGTCGAGCGCCTGGGCTGCGCCGCCAACCAGCTGCCTCCGGGCATGCGGGCCAGGTACCACGCCGCGGCGGGGCACGCCTCCCAGCACATCAACGTGGTGCTGGGCGAGGCCGTGCGCATCTGGCAGTCTTGGGGCGCGACCGAGGCGCAGGCCCTGCCGGCGCTCCTGCCCATGGTGCGGGGCACGCTGGCGTCCATCGAGGCCGCGGGGCTGGCCAGGGGCATGCCGGGTCCGGTATCGCGCGGCGACGCGGGCACCATCGAGAAGCACGTGGCCGCCCTGGGCGAACTGGACGGCGATACGGCGCGGCTCTATCGCGAACTGTGCCTGCGCAGCGTGTCGCTGGCGCTGGCGGCGGGCGGCATCGACGCGGACAAGGCCGCGCGCATCGAGGCCATCCTGCGCGCGCCCCAGGCTTGACCCGCGCCGGACGCATCCAGCCGCCGGGGGCCGGCAAGCCATCGCCGTTTGCCATAGCGGCCCGAGAATTTACGATGCCATCCGCGCTGGGAATTGCGCGATTATTGCTGCCACGGTAGCGGCCGGCCGCGTGCGGCGTCGAGCCTGTTCCGCCATAAGAATCCCGCGGGCCATGCGGGGCATGGAGAGAGACATGACACATCGCGCATTCATGGAGGCGCGCCGGCGGGTCGTGCGCGGCCTGGCCCTGGCGCCCTGGATGACCGGTTCCATCGCCGGTTCGCTCGCCGCCGGGGCCGCCCGGGCCAGCGCCGGCGCGGGCACTTTTCCGTCCCATCCCCTCACGTTCATCGTGCCCTGGGCCGCGGGCGGCGGCGGGGACATCGTGGTGCGCATGCTGACCACCAAGCTGAGCGACCGGGTGGGCCAGCCCATCGTCGTGGAGAACCGCGGCGGCGCCACCGGCACCATCGGCAGCGCCCAGGCGGCGCGCAGCAAGCCCGACGGCTATACCGTGGTGTACGCCACGGCGGATTCGCACTTCATCTTCCCGCAGTTGTACAAGCAGTCGCCCTACGATGCGCTGCGGGATTTTTCGCCGGTGGCGCCCATCGGCTATTTCCAGTTCGGGCTGGCCGTGCATCCGTCCCTTCCGGCGCGCAGCGCGCAGGAGTTCATGGCGCTGGTCCGCAAGTCTCCGCGCAAATACACCTATGGCACCTGGGGCATCGGCAGCACGGCGCAGCTGGTGATGGAGAACTTCAAGGCCGAGAATGGGCTGGACATCCTGCACGTGCCGTACCAGGGCACCGCGCCGGAGCTGCTGGGGCTGGCCTCGGGGCAGGTCGACGCCGCCATCCTGCCCATGCAGATCACCGACGGTTATGTGAAGGACGGCAAGATCCGGATGCTGGGCCTGGGCTCGCCCGAGCGCTATGCCACCTTGCCGGATCTGCCCACGCTGAAGGAGCAGGGGATGGACCTGGACCTGCGCAGCGCCGTGGGCTTGCTGGGCCCGGCCAACATCCCCGCGCCCATCCTGGCGCGCCTGAACGACGAGCTCGGCAATGTGATGCGCGACGCCACCGTCCAGGAGAACCTGCGCGCCCAGTACATCGTGCCCCAGATCATGAAGACCGAGGAATACCGCGCCTTCCTGCAAAGCGAATACCAGCGCTGGGGCGGCATCGTGCGCAACTCCCGCGTCCAGATCGAGTAGCGCGGATCGTTGCGCGCCGCGGAGAGCCGCGGCCCGCGTTCACCAGGAGAACCCCCCGACATGACAGTCCTGCAGCAGCCCCTGCCGCTCATCGGCAACCATCTGAACCGGCCCGAATCGGTGATCGCGCTTGCCGACGGGCGCCTCTATGCCTGCGACCACCAGCGCGGCGTGGTGCGCGTGGACCGGGACCCGGGCGGCCAGCCCGCGGTGCAATGGCCGGCGCAAGAGTTCGTGGCCAACGGCATTGCGCTGCTGGATGACGGCACCTTTCTGATCGCCAATGTCGGCCCGCGCGGCGGCGCATGGAAGCTGGTCGCGCCCGGCCAGCTAGAACCCTTCCTGACCGAAGAGCAGGGCCTGCCGCGCTCGCCGCTCAACTTCCTGTTCCCGGACGAGCATGGCAACGTCTGGCTGTCGCTGTGCACACAGCGGGAGCCGCGCAGCCTGGCCTTCCATACGGGCAACGCGGACGCCATGATCGGCGTGATGCGTCCGGGCAGCGGCCGAGTCGAGATCGTGGCGCGCGGGCTGGGCTTCAGCAATGAGTTGCGGGTAGATCCCACGGGCCGCTGGCTGTACGTGAACGAGACCATCGCCCGCCGCCTGTCGCGCTTCGAGATCCTGCCAGGTCCCGCCCTGGGCAAGCGGGAGCTCGTGTGCGAATTCGGGCGCGGCACCTGGCCGGACGGCCTGGAGTTCGACGAGGAGGGCGGCATCTGGTTGACCAGCGTCGTCAGCAACCGCGTGCTGCAGGTGGACCGGCGCGGCCATTGCACCGTGCACATCGAAGACTGCGACGACGGCGCCATCGATGCGGCGGAACGGGCCTTCGCCGCCAACGCGTTCGGCTTCGAGGAAATCAGCACGGGCAAGCACTATGGCTTGCGCAATATCTCCAGCATCGCGTTTGGCGGGCCCGGGCTGCGCACCGCCTACCTGGGCAGTCTCTTCAATACGGGCATTTCGGTCTGGCAGGCGCCCGTGGCGGGGGCGAAGCCCCTGCATTGGAATGTGGGCAGGACCGTGCTGGATTGAGCTCCCCGATTGCCCGCAGGGCCTGCCGCCGGCGCAGTGGCCTTAACTTCCGCTCCGTATCACCACCGCGTCCAGCGCCAGCGCGCCCTGGCCGTCGGGCAGCGCAAGCAGGGGGTTGATCTCCACCGCGCTGACGTCCGCGCGCCGGGCGTGGGCGAAGCGCGATAGCGCCGCCAGCGCGTCGGCCAGGGCGTCGATATCGCAGGGCGGCGCGCCGCGCGCGCCTTGCAGCAGCGCGTAGCCCTTGATCTCGCGGATCATCGCCAGGGCTTCGCCGCGGCCGAAGGGCGCCAGGCGGAAGCTCACGTCCTTCAGTACCTCGACGAAGACGCCGCCCAGCCCGAACATGACCACCGGTCCGAAAACCGGGTCGCAATGCACGCCGGCGATGCACTCCACGCCCTTGGGCGCCATGGGCGCGACCAGCACGCCGTCGATGCGGGCCTCGGGGCAGTGCCTGCGCGCCGCATCCATGATGTCCGCATAGGCGCGCCGCAGCGCGTCTTCGCCCAAGACGTTGAGCTTGACGCCGCCCACGTCGCTTTTGTGCACGATGTCGGGCGACACCACTTTCAACGCCACCGGGCCGTCCAGGGCGGCGGCGGCGCGCACCGCCGCGCCGGCATCGGCGGCAAGCGTGCAGGGCGTGGCGGCAAGCCCAGCGTGGCGCAGCAGCGCCATGGCCTGGACCTCGTTGTAGGCATCCAGCAGGGGCGGGGCGTCGTCCGGCGGGGCCGCGGGAGCGATGGCGCTGGCGTCCGCGTCCGCCCGGTCCGCCAGGCCGGCCACGGCGCCTATGGTTCGGATGGCGGCGCTGGGGTCGGGGAACACCAGGCAGCCCAGGCGCTCCAGTTCGCGGCGGCGCGCGGGCGGGAACAGGGCGCTGATGGCCAGCGGCACGCCGGGGTGGCGGGCCTGCATCTCGCGCGCGAAGGCCTCGAAGGCGGGCCACAGCGCTTCGGACGAACCCGCGGCGGCCAGGAACACCGCCAGCGCGTCGTAGCGGCCATCCGCCAGGATGTCGTCGGCCGTCGTCAGCAGCAGCCCGGGTTCCGACACGGCCTGGCCGGTGACGTCCACGGGATTGCGGGCGCTGGCGAAAGGCACGCGTTCCAGCAGGCGAGCCTGGGCGGAGGCGGCGGGCTCCGGCAGGGCCAGTCCGGCGTCCTGGGCCTCGTCGGCCATCAGGGCGCCCACGCCGCCCGAGATGGTGAAGATGCCCAGGCGCTTGCCGGCGGGAGGGCGCTTCCAGGTGTCCAGCGCGTAGCCCAGGTTGAAGAAGTCTTCGATGCTGCGGGCGCGCAGGGCGCCGTACTGGCGGAACAGCGCGTCATAGACGGCGTCGTCGCCGGCCAGCGCGGCGGTGTGCGAGGCGGCGGCCTGCGCCCCGGCCTGGGTGCGCCCGATCTTCGTGACGACGACGGGCTTGCCGGCGGCGCGAGCCGCGGCCAGGGCGCGGCGCAGCTTGGCGCCGTCGCGGCAGCCTTCCATGTAGGCCATGATGACGCGCGTGTCGGCGTCGTGGGCCAGCCATTCGATGCAGTCCGCCACGTCGATGTCGGCTTCGTTGCCCGTGCTGATCCAGTGCGATAGGCCCAGGCCGCGCTCGCGCGCCATGCTGTAGGCATAGGCGCCGAACGCGCCGCTCTGCGACACCATGCCGATGCCTCCCGCGGGCACGATGCCATTGGCGGGCGCCGGCGAGAACGTGGCGTAGACCTTGCGCCGCACGTTCATGAAGCCCAGGCAGTTCGGGCCGAGCAGGCGGATGCCACGCTCGCGGGCGATCGTGCAGAGCCGTTCCTGCTGCGCGGCGCCCGATGCGCCGGTTTCGGAGAAGCCCGAGGTGAAGACCACCGCCGCGCCGAGCTGGCCGGGGCGCGCGCGTTCCAGCGCCTGCGCGGCATGGGCCGCGGGCACGGCCAGGATGGCCAGGTCGATGTCCTCGTCCAGGGCGTCAAGGGCAGGCGCCGCGGGCAGGCCCTGGATGGCGTCCGCCCGCGGATTGACGGGAACGATGCGGCCTTCGTAGCCATGCTGGCGCAGCAGCGTGACGGGCATGGCGCCGATCTTGCCCGGCGTGGCGGAGGCGCCCACGATGGCGATGCCTTGCGGGTCGAAAAGGCGGGACAGGGAGGAGTCGGGAAGCTGGGTCATGATGTGGGCAAAGGAATTCAGGAAAAGCGCGCCACGCTGCGGCCGATACTGCCGCGTTCGAGCATGGCGGCCAGCGCCTGCGGCAGGGCCGAGGGTTCGATGACGCGGGAAATCAGGTCCAGGCGCGCCGGGCGGTATTCGGCGGCCAGCTTGTTCCATACCTGGCGGCGCAGGGGCATGGGGCTGTTGGCGTTGATGCCCAGCAGCTTGACGCCGCGCAGGATGAAGGGGATGACGGAGGACGGCAGCTCCGCGCCGCCCGCGTTGCCGAAGGCCGCGGCGACGCCGTCCGGGCGCAGGCTCGCCAGCGCATGGGCCAGCACCTTGCCGCCCACCGAATCGACGACGCCGGCCCAGCGGGCGCTCATCAGCGGCTTGATGGCGGCCGACGGGTCGGGCGGCGCGATCACTTCCTGTGCGCCCAGCGACCGCAGATAGCCTTCCGCGTCCGGCTTGCCGGACATGGCGCATACGCGGTATCCACGCTGGCTCAGGATGTCGATGGCGATGCCCGCGACGCCGCCGGTCGCGCCGGTGACCAGCACCTCGCCTTGCTCCGGCGTCAGCCCGCAGTGTTCCATCCAGTGCAGCGACAGCGCGGCCGTGTAGCCGGCCGCGCCCAGCACCGCGGCGTCGCGCAGGCCGATGCCGGCGGGCAGGGGCAGCACCCAGCCGTGCGGGACCCGCGCGTATTCGGCGTAGCCGCCATCGCAGTCCACGCCGATGCCGAAGCCGTGCACGACGACCTCCTGGCCCGGCGCCAGCGCCGGATCGGCCGAATGCACCACGGTGCCCGAGAGATCGATGCCGCCGATGCGCGGGTAGGCGCGGATGATGCCGCCACGGCCGGCCTGGGCCAGCGCGTCCTTGTAATTGAGGCCCGCGTAGGCCACCTTGATGAGCGTGTCGCCCTCGGACAGATCGTCCACGCCCAGGGTCTCGAAGCGGCCCTGCGGAGGCGCGTCCGCCGCGCCGGCGTGCAGGCGGTAGGCCTGGAAAGTCGGATTGTCCATCGTGGTCTTCTCCCTTGGAGTGTCAGACGCGCGCCAGCAGCCGGCGCGCCAAGGTGGCGCGATGCAGCTCATTGGCGCCGTCGTAGATGCGGAAGGGGCGCAGTTCCTGCCAGATCATGGCCACGGGCGTGTCTTCCGACAGCCCGCAGGCGCCCATCATCTGCACGGCCCGGTCCGCCACCCGGTTCACCGCCTCGGACACGAAGACCTTGGCCATGGCGCTGTGCTGTTTCACGGGCAGGCCTTCATCCATGCGGCTGGCGCAATCCAGCGTCATGAGGCGGCTGGCGTGCAGATCGATGTGGGAATCGGCCACCATCGCCTGGATCTGCTGCAGGTCCGCCAGCCGCGAGCCGAATGAATCGCGCCTCACGACATAGGCCTGCGCGGTTTCCAGGGCGCGGCGGGCGCGGCCGATGTAGCGCATGCAATGGGACAGGCGCGCGGGCTCCAGCCGCAGTTGCGCGTATTCGAGACCGCGGCCGGGCTCGCCCAGCACAGCGTCGTCGCCGACCTCGCAGCCTTCGAGCAGGATCTCGGCGTGGCCGCCGATCTGGTAGCCGGTGACCATGCCGATATCGCGCACGACGCGGTAGCCCGGCGTGTCCGAGGGCACCAGGAACAGGGTGGCGCCTTCTTCCGCCCGCGCCAGCACCAGCGCGAAATCCGCGCCCACGCCGCCGCTGATGAACTGCTTGTGCCCGTTCAACACCCATCGGCCGCCGCGGCGTCCGGCACGCGTTTGCAGCATGGAGGGATCGGAACCCGCGCCGGGAGCGGGCTCGGTCATCGCGAAACAGGCGCGTTGCTCGCCGCGCACCAGCGGCGCCAGGAAGCGTTCCTGCTGGGCGGGGCTGGCCAGCCGCAGCAGCGTCAGCATGTTGGGTTGATCGGGCGCGGCGCAGTTCAGCGCGGCAGGCCCCAGGAAGCCGCGCCCGGCCTCTTCCAGCACCAGGGCCAGCGCGCGCCAGCCCAGGCCCAGTCCGCCCCAATCCCGGGGGAGCTGCGGCGCGTACAGCCCGGTTTCGCGGGCCTGTGCGCGCAGGCGGGCCACGCAACGGTCCAGCCCGGCCACGTCGCGCGCGATGCCGGGCGATTCGGCGGGTATCGCGACCTCGTCCACGAAGCGGCGCATGCGCTCGCACAGTTCCGGGACGTCGGCGGTGTCTTGCTGCTTGCGAATCATGGCCTATTCCTCGATCTTCACGCCGGCCTGCTTCACCACGGCGCGCCAGCGGTCGGTTTCCTGCGCGATGTGCCGGCCGAAGGCTTCGGGCGCGCCGCCCGTGGGCTGCATCCCCAGGCCGGTGAAATAGCCGCGCACCTCGGGATCGGCCAGCACGGCGTTGACCTGGCGGTTCAACTGGGCGATGACATCCTTCGGCGTGCCGGCCGGCGCCATGACGCCCCACCAGGACGAGGCAGACAGCGGCACGCCCAGTTCCGCCAGCGTGGGCACGTCGGGCAGCTCGGGGTTGCGCGCCTGCGCGGCGATGGCCACGGCGCGCAGCCGGCCCGCCTTGACCTGCGCATACACCGGCGGGAGGTTGTCGAAGCTCATCTGGACCTGGCCGCCCACCAGCGCGGTAGCGGCCTCGCTGCTGCCCTTGTAGGGAATGTGCCGAAGCGCGATGCCCGTCTGGCGCGAGAACTGTTCGCCCGCCAGGTGCGGAATGCTGCCCGTGCCGGCGGTGGCGAACGTCAGGCCCTGCTGCTGGGCTGCGGCGCGTTTCAGGTCGTCCAGCGTGCGCCAGGGGCTGGCGGCCGGCAGCAGCAGGTAGACCGGCACATCGGTGGCCCAGACCACCGGGGCCAGGTCGCGCGTCACGTCATAGGGCAGCTTGGCGTACAGCACGCTGTTGGTCGCCAGGTTGGCCGTGCCCATCAGCAGTGTGTAGCCGTCGGGGGCGGCGGACGCGACATAGGCGGTGCCGATCTGCGTGGCGCCGCCGGGCTTGTTCTCCACTACCACGGGCTGGCCGAGCAGGGGAGCGAGCTTGCGGGCGATCATGCGCGCCGCGGTGTCGGTGCCGCCGCCGGCGGCATAGGGCACGATCAGGCGGACCGGCTTGTCGGGATAGGCGGCGGCTGCCGCGCCGGCCATCCCGGCCAGGGCGAGCGCGCATAGGGCGCGCAGGGTACGGACGAAGGAATGCATGGCTGTCTCCAGGCCTCGCGCCTATTGGATGCGGGTGCCGGTGGACTGCACCAGCTTGCCCCACCAGGCGGTTTCATCCGCGATCTGCTTGGCGAATTCGGCCGGGGAACTGCCCAGCGGCTCGGCGCCCAGTTCCTGGAAACGGGCGCGCAGCGTCGGGTCCCGCAGCGCCTTGACCACTGCCGCATGCAGCCGCTCGATGACCGCGGCGTCGGTGCCGGCGGGCGCCATCAAGCCCTTCCATGCCATCACCACGAAGCCCTTCTGGCCGGCTTCGTCGAAGGTGGGGATATCGGGCGCGGCCGTGGCGCGCTGGTCGCTGGGCACGGCCAGCGCGCGCAGGCTGCCGGCCTTGACCTGCGGCAGCAGCGCCGGCATGTTATCGATCATGAAGTCGATATGGCCGGCCACCAGGTCGGTGATGGCGGGCCCCGTGCCCTTGTACGGCACGTGTTCCGCCTGCAGCCCGGCCTGCTGCTTGAGCAGTTCGCCGGCCAGTTGCGCGGGCGAGCCGTTGCCCGGGGAGCCGAAAGACAGCTTGCCGGGATGGCTGCGCGCGTATTGCAGGAATTCCTGCAGGTTCTTCACCGGCATGGATTTCGTCACCACCATCAGGTTGTGCTCGCGTTCCAGGCAGCTGATGGGCGCCAGATCCTTGGCCGGATTGAACGGCATATTGGCGTACAGGCTGGGATTGATGACGGTGGGGCCGGCGGCCGCCAGAAGCAGCGTGTAGCCGTCGGGCGCGGCCCGGGCCACGAAGTCCCCGCCGATGTTGCCGCCGGCGCCGGGCTTGTTCTCCACGATGACGGGCTGGCCCAGGATCGGATGCAGCGCTTCGGCGAGCAGGCGTCCGAGAATGTCGGTGGAGCCGCCCGGCGCGAACGGAACGATCAGCCTCACGGGCTTGTCGGGATAGGCGGCCGCGGCCTGGGGCGGCAGCGCCGCGCAAGTGAACGCGGCGGCCATGGCCGCGATCCATTTCGGCAGGTGCTTGTGCAGCATGGAAGTCTCCTTTGGTCTGGCGGGCCGCCGGCTTCTCGGGGCTGCGGTCCCGGTGTGGCTGGCCTAGCGGCCGGGCGTGTAACCCGCCTGGGTCAGCGTATGGCGGGCGATGGTCAACTGGTGGATCTGGCTGGTGCCCTCGTACAGGCGGAACAGGCGCACGTCGCGGTAGAAGCGCTCGATGCCGTGGTCGGCGATGTAGCCGTAGCCGCCGTGCATCTGCACGCAGCGATCGGCCACGCGGCCGCACATCTCCGACGAGAAGTACTTGCAGATCGACGCGTTCAGCGTCACGTCGCGGCCTTCGTCGCGTTCGCGGGCGGTCTGCAGCACCAGCGCGCGCGCCGCCTGGATGTCGGTCTGGCAGTCGGCCACCATGGCCTGGATCAGCTGGAAATCCATCAGCGGCTTGCCGAACTGCCGGCGCTCGGCCACGAAGCGCAGCGTGTCGTCCAGCATGCGGATCGCCGGGCCGATGCACAGCGCCGCCAGATGGATGCGCTGCTTGTTCAAGACCTTCATGGCGGTCTTGAATCCCATGCCCTCGCTGCCGCCGATGATGTTCGCGGCCGGCACGCGGCAGTCCTGGAAATGCACCGAAGACACGGGCGATCCAGCCTGGCCCATCTTGTCGTAGGGTTGCCCCGTGGACAGGCCCGGCGCGCCGCGTTCCACGATGAAGGCGGTGATGCCCTTGGCGCCTGGCGCGTCGGGATCGGTGCGCGCCATGACCGTGAACAAGCCCGCCAGCGGCGCGTTCGTGATGAAGCACTTTTCGCCGTTCAGCACGTAGTGGCCGTCGTCGCGCACCGCGGTCGTGCGCAGCGCGGTGGCGTCGGATCCGGCCTGCGGCTCGGTCAGCGCGAAGCAGCCGGTCAGTTCTCCGGAGGCCAGGCGCGGCAGGTAGCGGGCCTTCTGTTCCTCGGTGCCGTCGGCCACCAGCGCCTCGGAGCCGATGCCGGTATTGGTGCCGACCCGGGCGCGGAACGCCACCGAGCATTTCGACAGTTCCATGGCAGCCAGGACCAGTTCCTCGGTCGTCATGCCCGCGCCGCCGTACTGTTCGGGGATCGAATAGCCGAACAGGCCCCGGGCGGCCATGTCGGCCACCAGGTCCTGCGGCACCTCGTCCAATCGCGCGACTTCGGCCTCGCGGGGCGCCAGTCGTTCGCGCACGTAGCGGCGCAGCGAGTCGAGGAATGGGGGGAATCCGTCGGGGTCCCGGATCATGGCTGGTCTCCGTGTCGTGGGGCGCCGTGCCATTCTTGTCCGTGTTGGCGCCGTGTTGAATCCAGGCTAGCAAAAGGCCGGCGGATGCGAGACAAATGTTTCGGTATCTTGAACGATGCTTGCGGCTGGCCGGCGGCTGCTGCTCTATCATCGGCGTTACGGGCCGCGCTTTCCGGCGGCCCCGCCACCAGGACCGCGACCATGACTTCCCGCCCGGGCCAGCGCCATGCCGATCCCGCCTTCGCCACCACGCTGGCGCATGGGCTATCGGTGCTGCAGGCCTTCCGCCACGGCGAGCCCGCGCTCAGCAACCGCGAACTGGCGGACCGCACGGGCCTGTCCAAGGCCACGATCTCCCGGCTCACCACCACGCTGATGCAGCGCGGGCTGCTGCGCTACGATGGCGGCCTGCGCCGTTACCGCCTGGGGCCGGCCGTGCTGTCGCTGAGCTACCCGCTGCTGGCCAGCATCAAGGTCCGCCAGCTGGCGCGTCCGCTGATGAAGCGTCTGGCCGACGCGGCGGGCGGCTCCGCGTCGCTGGGGATGCACCACGGACTGAACATGGTCTACCTGGAAACCTGCCGCGGACACGATGCCGTGTCTTTCCGGCCGGACATCGGCGCCTTGTTGCCCTTGTTACCCTCCGCGATGGGCCGCGCGTGGCTGGCGCAAGGCGCGGGCGGCGAGGCCGAGTCCGTGCTGGACACCTTGCGGCGGCAGGATCCGGCGGCCTGGCGCCGCTATGCGCCGGACTGGGCGCAGGCGCGGCGCGACTACGCCGAGCACGGATACTGTGTCGGGCAGGGCGACTGGCATTCGGATGTGCATGCGGTGGCGGTGCCGATGCGCCTGCGGGTCGACGGCCAGGCGCTGGTCTTCAATTGCGGCGTGCCGGTGGCGCGGCTGCGCCCCGGCGACCTGCGCGGGCGCATCGCGCCACGCCTGCTGACCCTGGCCGCGCGCGTCGAGAAAATGCTGGAGCGCGGCGATGGGGCATGAACGCGACCGCGAATTCACCACCACGCTGGCGCGCGGCATCGATATCCTGGCCTGCTTCCGGGCGGACCGGCCCGTGCTGGCCAACAGGGATTTCGCGCAGCAGACCGGCCTGTCGCGCAGCACCGTTGCCCGCCTGACCCATACCTTGGTCGAGCTGGGTTTCCTGCAGCGCGAAGGCGAGCCCGCGCGCTACCGGCTGGGCGCGTCGGTGCTGGCCTTGAGTTATCCCTTGCTGGCCAGCATGCAGATCCGCCAGTTGGCGCGTCCGTTGATGAAGCAGCTTGCCGACCACGCGCGCGGAGCGGTGTCGCTGGTGGTGCGCGACCGCCTGCAAATGGTTTATGTGGAAACGGCCCGGTCCAACGAGACCCTGCAGACCCGCCCCGATATCGGGGCCTCGCTGCCCCTGCTGTCCAGCGCCGCCGGCAAGGCCTGGCTGGCCAGGGCTTCCGACGAGGAGCGCGCGGCGGTGCTGAACCAGTTGCGCATCGCCGACCCCGCCCACTACGAGGCCCATTTCCCTATGCTGGCGGCCGCCCGCCGCGACCTGGAGCGCAAGGGCTATTGCGGCAATAACCTGCAATGGCGTCCGGATGCCTATGGCTTCGCCGCTCCGCTGAGCCGGCCTCACCAATCGCTGCTCTATGTCTTCAATTGCGGCGTGCCCGTCAACGACGGGCCTTACCGCGAGCGCGCGGCCGACATCGGCCCCAGGCTGGTCGCCCTGGCCCGAGAAACGGAGCGGTTGCTGGGGTATTCGTGATTCCCAGTCAAAAGTGTTTCGCTGGTTTACCCCTATTTCCGCAAGGATGAACCCGGCATACTGGCCACCTGTCTTTCGATCGGGCCCTCCCCAAGCGCCAGTCTCTTTTGCAGGCGCGCCGTTGAACCCCGGTCGGCGCTTTCGAACCGAGGAATCCGCATGAACCCCCAAGATACTCAACCGATGAAGGCCGGCCTGCCACTGCTGGCGCTCGCGGTTGGCGCCTTCGGCATCGGCGTGACCGAGTTTTCGCCCATGGGCCTGTTGCCCGTCATCGCAGAAGGCGTGAATGTCTCCATTCCCAGCGCCGGGATGCTGATCAGCGCCTATGCGATAGGCGTGATGGTCGGCGCGCCGCTGATGACCCTGGCCTTTTCGCGCTGGTCCAAGCGCAAGGCGCTGATCCTGCTGATGGCCATCTTCACCATCGGCAACGTGCTGTCGGCGCTGTCGCCCAACTACACGACGCTGCTGCTGGCCCGCCTGGTGACCAGTCTGAACCACGGCGCGTTCTTCGGCCTGGGGTCGCTCGTCGCCGCCAGCGTGGTGCCGCGCCACAAGCAGGCGAGCGCCGTCGCGACCATGTTCATGGGCCTGACCATCGCCAACGTGGGCGGGGTGCCCGCCGCCACCTGGCTGGGGCAGGCCATCGGCTGGCGCATGTCGTTCGCCGCCACCGCGGGGCTGGGCCTGATCGCCATGCTGGCCCTGTGGCGCGCGCTGCCGGCGGGTGAACCCGGCAGCCGCCCCAACGTGGGCCACGAACTGTCCGTGCTGAAGAGCCCGCTCGTGCTGACGGCCTTGCTGACGACCGTGCTGGGCGCGGGCGCGATGTTCACGCTGTACACCTACATTGCTCCGACCCTGGCCGACATCACGGGCGCCTCGCCCGCCTTCATCACCGGCATGCTGGTGCTGGTGGGCCTGGGCTTCACGCTGGGCAACGGGCTGGGCGGCCGCATGGCGGACCGTTCGCTGGACGGCACGCTGATCGCGTTCCTGGCGCTGGTCATCGCCGACCTGCTGGCCTTTCCCTGGATCGCCTCCACGCAGGTCGGCGCGGCGGTCGCCCTCCTGATCTTCGGCGTGGCGACCTTCGCGGTGGTGCCCCCGCTGCAGATGGGCGTGATGCGCGCCGCCAAGGACGCGCCCGGCCTGGCCTCTTCCGTGAACGTCGGCGCCTTCAACCTGGGCAATGCCGTGGGCGCGGCTGCCGGCGGCGCGGTGATCTCCGCCGGGCTGGGCTACGCCGCCGTGCCGATCGCCGGCGCCGTCATCGCCGCGGCCGGCCTGACGCTGGTCCTGCTGCAGCGCGCCGGCAACGTGCGCCGCCGCAAGCTGGAAATGCAGGGCTGCTGATTATTCGGGCGGCGGGCTGCAAAAAACCCCGGCAGGGACGCTGAATGGCGCCCCGCCGGGGTTTTTCATGGGCCGGCGTCAGAACTTGAAGACGTCTTCCAGGGCCTCGGACTCTTCCACGGCGTCCAGTTTTACGCTTTGCTCGATGTGGTCCAGGTGATGCAGGGTCAGCGCCTCGGCGCGCGGGGCGTCGCGGGCGGCGATGGCCTCGGTGATCAGCTCGTGCTCGTCGTCGCGGCAGCTGGTGGCGGTGGGCAGGTTGTACAGGAAGATGACGAGACAGGTCAGCGTGGACAGTTCGCGCATGGTGCGCGCCAATTCGGCATTGCCCGCGAGCTCGCTCAGCAGAATGTGGAATTCGCCGCTGAGCCGGATGATGGCCCGTTTGTCGTCGCGCTTGCGGGCCTCGTGCTCCCGCACGACGTGCTCGCGCAGGCGGGCAAGTTTTTCCGGGGTGAGATTCTGGGTCAGGCGGCGCACGAGGGCAGGTTCGATCAGCCGGCGGGCTTCGAAGACATCCCGTGCCTTGTCGATCGAGGGCTTGGCGACGTAGGCGCCGCGTTGCGGAAACAGGTCCACGATCTGCTCGTGCGCGAGGCGCGCCAGGACTTCGCGGATGCGCGGGCGGCTGACCTCGAAGATCTCGGCCAGGCGTTCTTCCACCAGCTTGGTGCCGGGCTTGAGCCGGTTGTCCAGGATGGCGCGGTAGATGCGCTCATAGATGCTGGTGACCGTGTTTTCGCTTTTGTCCGTTGCCATAGGCTTGTTATTGGTTTGCGCGTGTGATGCCAGAAGATACCCGATCGCCTGCCGCTGCGGTCAGGCGTTGCGGCGAGGTGTCGAAAATAATGTTAACAATCGATAGGCAGAAATGTATATTTCAGGGTAATCACTAGCGTAATCATTTTTGCATTCAGCCTAGAATCCGCTCACAACCTGCTCGTCCGGCCCGTCCTGCGGCCCGGAGGCCGGGCGGATCAGACGGGCTGACGCATATGACGACGCAGGGTTTTGATCTGGTGCTCCGCGACGCGGTTCTGGCAACCGCGGGCGATACCTGCCGCGCGGACCTCGCGGTTGCGGACGGCCGTATCGTGCAGATCGGCCTTGGCCTGGCGCCGGGCCTGCGCGAAATCGACGTGGCGGGGCGGGTTGTGACGCCCGGCGGTGTCGATGCCCATTGCCATCTGGATCAGCCGATGGCGCCGCCCGTGAAGCTGGCCGACGATTTCCACACGGGCACGCGTTCGGCGGCCTGCGGCGGCACGACGACCGTGATCCCGTTCGCGGCGCAGCGCAAGGGTGGCACGCTGCAGGCGGCGATCGATGACTACCACCAGCGGGCCGAGGGACGCGCCTGCGTGGATTACGGTTTTCACCTGATCCTGACCGATCCCACCCCGGCGGTGCTTCACGACGAGCTGCCGCGCCTGATCGAGGCGGGCTACACCTCGTTCAAGCTGTACATGACCTACGACGCGCTGAAGCTGTCGGACGGCCAGATTCTGGACGTGCTGGACACGGCGCGCAGCCATGGCGGCATGGCGATGATCCATGCCGAGAACTCGGATTGCATCGCGTGGCTGACGCGGCGGCTGGAGGCCGCGGGCCGCACGGCGCCGCGCTTTCATGCGGTGTCGCGCCCGACGCTGGTGGAGCGCGAGGGCGCGCACCGCGCCATCGCGCTAGCCGAACTCGTCGACGTGCCGATCCTGCTGGTGCACATTTCCGGCGGCGAGGCCGTGGCCCAGATCCGCGATGCGCGGGCCAAGGGCCTGAACGTCTATGCCGAAACCTGTCCGCAATACCTCCTGCTGACGGCGGCGGACCTGGGGATGGACGACAGCTATTTCGGCGCGCGCTGCGTGTGCAGTCCGCCGCCGCGCGACAAGTCCAGCCAGGAAGACATCTGGCAGGGCCTGGCGGACGGCCTGTTCACGGTGTTCTCGTCGGATCACTCGCCCTTCAACCTCAACGGGGACGACGGCAAGACGCCGGGCGGCAGGGAAGTGGCGTTCCGCCATATCCCGAACGGCATTCCGGGCATCGAAACGCGCATGCCGTTGCTGTATTCCGAAGGGGTGCTGGGCGGCCGCATCAGCCTGAATCGATTCGTGGAATTGACGGCCACGCAGCCGGCGCGGGCATACGGTCTCTATCCCCAAAAGGGCACGCTGGCCATCGGCAGCGACGCGGACCTGGTGATATGGGAAGCGCGCGACTTCATTCTTGGAAACGAACACCTGCATCACGCGGCGGACTACACCCCCTACGCGGGCATGCCCCTGCGGGCCTGGCCGGCCATGACCTTGCTGCGCGGGCAGGTCGTCTGGGATGGCGCGAGCTTCACGGGCGCGGCCGGGCAGGGCCGGTTCCTGCGGCGAGGGCTGCCCAGCCTCGCGCCGCCCAGCGCCCGCAGGAATGCGCAGCCGGCGTGGCGCCAGGACGCGCAACACGGAATCCAGTGATCAATTCAGGAGGATCTTGCAGTGAAAAGCACGCTAATCAAGAACGCCGATGTGGTGGTCGCCTGGGATGACGCGCGCCAGCGCCACGTGTACATGAAGAACGCGGACGTGGCCTTCGCCGATGGGCGCATCACGCACATCGGCGCGGCGGCGCAGGCGGCGCCCGATGCGGACATCGTCAACGGCAGCGGCATGATGGTGATGCCGGGCCTGGTCGACATCCACAGCCACCTGGTGCACGAGCCCATCAACAAGGGCTACACGGACGAGACCGGATCCGCCGGCCTGTACAACTCCAATCTGTACGAGTACATGCCCACGATGGAGGGCGACGAGGAAGCCGCCCCGGCGCAGCTGACGCTGGCGGCGGCCGAGCTGCTGATGTCCGGCGTGACGACCGTGGTGGACATGTCGGTCGCCCATGAGCAGTGGATCGACATCATGGTGCAAAGCGGGCTGCGCGCCTACATTGCCCCCATGTTCCGCTCGGCGCGCTGGTTCACCCGCAACGGCCATGTCGTGGAATACGAGTGGAACGAAAAGGCGGGCGAGGCCGGCATGGAGCGCGCGCTGGCGCTCATCGACAAGGCCGAGGCGCATGCCTGCGGCCGGCTGACCGGCATGCTGGTGCCGGCGCAGATCGATACCTGCACGCCGGAACTGCTCAAGGCCAGCTACCAGGAGGCGCAGCGCCGGGGCCTGGTCTGGCAGACCCACGCCGCGCAGTCCCTGCCCGAGTTCCACGAAATCACCCGCCGCCACGGCCTGACGCCGGTGCAGTGGCTGCACAGCCTGGGCGTGCTGGGCCAGGACAGCATCGTCGGCCATGGGATCTTCGTGGACGACCATCCGAACACGCACTGGAACACCGCCACGGATCTGTCCATCCTGGCCGAGACGGGCGCCAGCGTGGCGCACTGTCCCACCGTGTTCCTGCGCCGAGGCATGGCGCTGCGCGACTTCGGACGCTATCGCCGCGCCGGCATCAACCTGGGCATCGGCACGGACACGTATCCGCACAACATGATCGAGGAGATGCGCCACGTGGGGTATCTGGCCCGCCTGATGGCGCAGACGCCCCGCGCCGTCACGACCGGCGAAGTGTTCCATGCCGCCACCGTCGGCGGCGCCAAGGCGCTGGGCCGCGACGATCTGGGCCGCATCGCCGTCGGCGCGCGGGCCGACATCGTGATGGTCGACATGACCCATCACCTGATGCGCCCGTCGCGCGACCCGGTGCGCAGCCTGGTCTATGCGGCGGCGGACCGCGCCGTGCATACCGTGTACGTCGACGGCCGGCGGGTGGTGCACGAAGGCCAGGTGCATTCGCTGGATTACCGGAAGGCGGCCGAGCAGGTGGACGAGGCTCAGCGGCGCGCCGAAGCGCTGGTGCCGTCCAGGGATCTGGTTGCGGGGCGTAGCGCCGAGCAGATGTCTCCGCTGTCGTTCGACGTCGTCTGAACGCAGGGTTATCCGCGGCAAATCCGGGGCGGACAACGGCTCGCCCCGCTATACCAATACAAGGGGAATGACATGGCTTACTTCTTTCCGGAAAGACTCTCCGACCGCTTCCGGCTGGGCGGCCTGGGCGCTGCGGCCTGCGCCGCCGCGATGGCCTGGACGCCCGCCCAGGCGGAAACGCTGACGGTGGTCATGGCCAGCAAGCTGACGGTGCTGGACCCGGTGCTGACCGCGTCGCACCAGACGCGCAATCATGCCTACATGATCTACGACACGCTGCTGGCGACGGACGCGAACAACAAGATCCAGCCGCAGATGGCCGACAAGTGGGAGATTTCGCCGGACGGCAAGACCTACACGTTCACGTTGCGCGATGGCCTGAAATGGCACGATGGAACGCCGGTGAAGGCCGAGGATTGCGTGGCCTCCATCCAGCGCTGGGCCCAGTCGGACAAGACAGGCCGCCAGTTGATGCCCCTGGTGTCGTCGATGGACGTGATCGACGACAAGACGTTCAAGATCGTGTTGAGCCAGCCGGCGGACGTGCTGTCGGCGCTGGGCAAGCCCAGCGGCCTGCCCAGCTTCATGATGCCCAAGCGCGTGGCGCAGACGCCGGTGGCGCAGGCCATCACCGATTACACCGGCTCGGGCCCGTTCAAGTTCGTGCAGAAGGAATTCCAGCCCGGCGTGAAGACCGTGTACGAGAAGAACGCCGACTACGTGCCGCGCAAGGAAGCGCCCAGCTGGACCGCGGGCGGCAAGGTCGTCAACGTGGACCGCGTCGAATGGGTGGCCATGGCGGACCCGATGACCACGGTGAATGCCCTGCTGGAAGGCGAGGTCGATTACATCGAGACCGTGCCATTCGACCTGATACCCATGGTCAAGAGCGCGCCGGACCTGACGCTGCGCGTGCTCGACAAGATGGGCTACCAGCCCATGTACCGCTTCAACCAGCTGCATGCGCCGTTCGACAACAAGCTGGTGCGCCAGGCGGCGATGTACGCGGTGGGGCAGGACGATATCCTGAAGGCGCAGGTGGGCGACCCGGAATTTTTCAAGACCTGCGGCGCGGTGTTCGGCTGCAATCTGCCGTATTCCAGCAACACGCGCGCCGACATGATCGTGCCGTCCAATATCGAGAAGGCCAAGGCCCTGCTGAAGGAGGCCAAGTACGACGGCGCGCCGGTGGCGATCCTGCATGCGACGGATATCGCCATGGCGTCGGCCATTCCCGTGGTGATGGCGCAGCAGCTGCGGCAGGCGGGCTTCAATGTTCAGCTGCAGGCCATGGACTTCATGACCATGCTGTCGCGCCGCGCCAATCGCGACGTGCCGGCCAAGGGCGGCTGGAGCATTTTCGTGACCACCTGGCACGTCAGCGAAATCATGGATCCCTTGCGCAACTACGGCGTGTCGGCCAACGGCGAGAAGGCCTGGTTCGGCTGGCCGACCGTGCCGCAGGTGGAGGCGCTGCGCGACAAGTTCCTGGTCGCCGGCAACGACGCCGAGCGCAAGCAGCTGGCCGAGCAGCTGCAGGACGTGATGCTGGACGAAGGCGTGGCGATCACCCTGGGCCAGATCGAAACGGCGGCGGCCTACAGCAATAGGCTGTCGGGCGTGCTGGAGTCGCCGGCGCCGGTCTTCTGGAACATCAAGAAGGCGGGCAAATAGGCTGGCAGGGCGGCCGCAGAAAAATTGGGCGCCACGCGGGCGCCCAATTTTTTTCCCGCGCGCAGCGTCAGGCTGCGATCCGCTCCACCTTGCCCACCAGCAGGATGTACGACAGCGCGCCCAGCAGGGCCAGCGAAGACACGTACACGATCGCCGGCGCGAAGCTGTCTTTCGTCACCAGGAAACCGATCACGATCGGCGTGCAGATCGACGACAGGTTGCCAACGAAGTTGAACACGCCGCCCGTCAGCCCCAGCAAGCGCACGGGCGCCAGGGTCGACACCAGCGACCACGTGATCGAAGCCAGTCCGTTGCCGAAGAACGCCACGGCCAGGAAGAAGATGACCCAGGGCGTGGAGTCCGTGAAGTTGGCGCCGATCATGGACGTGGAGATCAAGAGGCCCAGGATGATGGGCAGCTTGCGCGCCAGGCCCACGGTGGCGCCGCGGCGGATCAGGAAGTCGGACAGCACGCCCGAGCACAGCACGCCGATGAAGGCCGCCAGGAACGGCACCGACGCCAGGAAGCCGGACTTGATGAAGTCCATGCCGCGGTACTTCACCAGATACGTGGGGAACCAGGTCAGGAAGAACCACAGCGTGGACGTCAGGCAGAACTGGCCCAGGTACACGCCCCAGAGCTTGCGCTTGCTCATTACCAGGCCCAGGTCGTTCCAGCTGAACGGGGCCTTTTTTTCCCGCGCGCGGCGGTCCAGGTCGACCACGCCGCCGCCTTGCTGGATCAGTTCGATCTCGGCGGCGTTCGCGCCCTTGAACTGGCGCGGTTCACGGTAGACCATGAACCACAGCACGCCCCAGACGATGCCCAGCAGGCCCGTGCTGACGAACACCATGTGCCAGCCGTAGTGATGCTGCAGCCAGGCCAGCACGGGCGTCAGGAACGCCAGGCCGACGAACTGGCCCGAGGTGTAGAAGCCGATGGCGGTGGCCCGCTCGCGTTCGGGGAACCACGTCGTGACGACGCGGTTGTTGATCGGGTAGGCGGGCGCTTCCAGCGCGCCCACGGCCAGGCGCAGGACGAACAGGATGACGAAGCTGCCGGCGAAGCCCATGAAGAACGTGGCCGCAGACCACAGGATCAGCGCGGCCGCGTACAGCACGCGCGGGGACACGCGATCCACCAGCCAGCCGCCGGGGATCTGCATGGCCGCGTAGGTCCAGCCGAAGGCCGACAGGATCAGGCCTTCGTGCACGGTGTCCAGGCCGAACTCGTCCTTCAGGGCAGGCGCGGCGATGGACAGGTTGCTGCGGTCCAGGTAGTTGATGACGACGGTGATGAACAGCATCACCATGATGAGGTACCGGCTGCGGGTGGGGCGCTGGGCGCCCTGCAAGCCGGCATGGGTAGCGGTGGACAAGGGAAGTCTCCTCTTTCTCTTTATCGGCCTACCACTCGGCGAAGCTGCCGTCGGCGTGGCGCCAGATGGGGTTGCGCCAGCGGTGGCCCACGGCGGCGCGCTCTTTCACGTATTCCTCGTTGACCTCGATGCCCAGGCCCGGACCCTGGGGAATCGCGACCATGCCGTCTTCATAGGCGAAGACTTCGCGGTTGCTGACGTAGTCCAGCAGGTCGTTCGCCGCGTTGTAATGGATGCCCAGGCTCTGTTCCTGGATGAACGCGTTGTAGCAGCCGGCGTCGATCTGCAGGCAGGTGGCCAACGCGATGGGACCCAGCGGGCAATGCAGCGCCAGCGCCACGTCGTAGGCCTCGGCCATGGCTGCGATCTTGCGTGTCTCCGTGATGCCGCCGGCGTGCGATGGATCGGGCTGGATGATGTCCACATAGCCCTCGGACAGCACGCGCTTGAAGTCCCAGCGCGAGAACAGGCGTTCGCCCAGCGCGATCGGCGTGGAGGTCAGGGGCGCCAGTTCCTTCAGGGCCTCGTAGTGCTCGCTCAGCACGGGTTCTTCGATGAACATGAGCTTGAACGGATCCAGCTCCTTCATCAGCACCTTGGCCATGGGCTTGTGCACCCGGCCGTGGAAATCCACGCCGATGCCCACGTTGGGCCCGACGGCCTCGCGCACCGCGGCCACGTTCTCCAGGCACTTCTCGACCTTGTCGAACGAATCGATGTACTGCAGTTCTTCGGTGCCGTTCATCTTCACGGCGGTGAAGCCGCGCTCGACCGCGCCCTTGGCGGCCGCGGCGGTGTCGGCGGGGCGGTCGCCGCCGATCCACGAATACACGCGGATCCGGTCGCGCACGTTGCCGCCCAGCAGCTGCGATACGGGCACGCCCAGGTGCTTGCCCTTGATGTCCCACAGCGCCTGGTCGATGCCGGCCAGCGCGCTCATGTGGATGGCGCCGCCGCGATAGAAGCCGCCGCGGTACAGCACCGTCCAGTGGTCTTCGATGTTGCGGGGATCCTTGCCGACCAGGTAGTCGGACAGTTCTTCGACGGCGGCGGCCACGGCGTGCGCGCGTCCTTCGACGACGGGCTCGCCCCAGCCGACGATGCCGGCGTCCGTTTCGATCTTCAGGAAGCACCACCGGGGCGGCACGATGTAGGTGGTGAGCTTGGTGATCTTCATGCTTGGATCTCCTGGGCGGAATGGGCGCGTTGCCAGGCGGCGATGAAAGCGCGCGCGTTCTGGCCGACTTCGTTGGCCGACAGGCCGGGTTTGTACAAGGCGGAGCCCAGGCCGAAGCCGCTGGCGCCCGCCTGGGCGTAAGAAGAAAGGTTGTCGGGCGTGATGCCGCCCACGGGCACCAGCGCGATGGGCGGGCGCATCACGGCGCGCCACGCCTTCAGCACGGCGGGGCCCAGTTGTTCGGCCGGGAACATCTTCAGCACGTCGGCGCCGGCCGCCAGCGCGGCGTAGGCCTCGGTGGGCGTGGCCACGCCGGGGCAGGACGCCATGCCCAGCTGCTTGGCGGCGCGGATCACGGCGGCGTCGCTATGCGGCATGACGATGAGTTCTCCGCCCGCTTGCCGGATGCGCGCGCAGTCGTCGGGGTTCAGCACGGTGCCGGCGCCAATCAGGCAATCGGCGGGCAGGGCGGCGCGCATGGCGCGGACGCTGTCCAGCGGGTCGGGCGAATTCAGCGGCACTTCGATCAGGCGGAAGCCCGCGGCGTACAGCGCCTGGCCGACGGGCTCGGCTTCGGCGGGCGTAATGCCGCGCAGGATGGCGATCAGGCCGCAGTGGGCCATGGCGGTTTGCAGACCAGGGTGGTTCATGTTCGGTTCCTAGGCGTTGGCCGTTGAAGGGGAGGCGACCAGCCCGGCGCTGACGGCCAGGTGCCACAGGCCGCGTTCGGTGGCGTCCTGGGCCTGTCCGGGCGTGCCCAGGCCGTAATGCCGCATGGCCTGTATGTAGCGCTGGCACAGCGCGGGTTCGCCGCAAAGCACGATGCGAGGCAGCTCGCCTTGCTGACGCAGCATGTCGGCCAGCGCGGCGACTTCGTGGCCGATGAGCAGGCCCGACAGGTAGTCGGCCTGCGATTCGGGCGCAAGTTCGCCGGTCAGCCCCAGCGCCCGGGTGCTGAAGATGGTGGACAGGACCCCCGCGCGGCCCGCGGGGGCGCCGGCCACTTTCAGGCCGCGTTCGAAGGCGGCCATGTCGGCGCTGGCGGCGTCCGCCATGGTGCGGCCCAGAATGGTGTGGCCGCGCAAGGCGGCGTAGACCTCGCCCGTCATGAACGTGTCGAAATGCGTGACGCGGCCGCGGCGGGCGTTCACCCATTTGGAATGCGTGCCCGGCAGGCCGATCAGCACGCTGTCCGCGCCTGCTTCCGCCTGGTCGAACAGCACGCCGAAAACCTGGGTTTCCTCGCCCCGCATCACGTTGGGCAGGCCATGGCGCTGGATCAGGCCGGGCACGATGTGCACGGGAGTGGAGCCATTGCGTTCCACCACGGTCAGCAGCGTGCCGATGCGCGCCAGGTCGACGGGCACGTCCAGGTAGGCGGCTTCCTTCCAGCCCTGGGCGCTGCCCACCATGCCGCAGGCGATCACCGGCAGCGACGGCTCGGACCGCAGCCAGTCGCCGCAAGCCTGCTCGAAGGCCAGCTCGAAGCCCGACAGCGCGGTGGTGGCCGCGCCGTCCTGCAGCGGCTGCGGCAGGCGCATGATGCCCCAGGGCAGGTGGCGTGTGTCGAGGGTGCGGCCGGCGTGGTCCAGGCGGTAGGCGCGCAACGATGAGGTGCCCCAGTCCAGCGCGATGAGCGCCGCGCGGGCGGGCGATCCGGTAGTCATCAGAGATCTGTCTCGGCTCTGGCCGCGGATCCGGCTGCCGCTGCGGCAGGGTTCTGCGGACCTTGTTGTCTGAGGCCCGCCGGCGCCTGGGCTGGCGCGGTCGGGCGATGGGAAAAATTCTAGATCAGCGCTTGAAAAATCTCAAAATATAGAATTAAATCCCACATATAGGGAACAAAAATGAAGGGCGCTGCGGTACGCTCCTCTCCGCCAGTCCGGGTATCGCCCGGAAATGGCGTCTTTTTTCCCGCATGGCCGCCCGGCCGCGCCGGGTATGCTTCGTCCCTTGCTTGCCGCGCAGCCCTGACTTTCATGACCACCACGCTTGCCTCCGATCCCGCCCCCACCCTGGACCCCGATGCCGCCGCGCCCGCCGGAACGCAGACGCTGATGCGCGGCCTGGCCGTTGTGCAGGCCGTATCGGAAGGCGCGCGCGACCTGAAGGAGATCTGCGCCCGCATCGGCGTGGCGCGCAGCACCACGCACCGGCTGGCCAGTTGCCTGGTGCAGGAGCGCTATCTGCGTTCCTTGCCGGGCGTGGGCTATGTGCTGGGGCCCAAGCTGATCGAACTGGGGTTCCAGGCGCGCGAGGCCTTTCCGATGGCGACGCTGGCGCGCCCCTACCTGGACGGCCTCGCGGAACTGACGGGCGACACCATCCACCTGGCGGTGCGCGACAACGACGAGGTGCTGTACCTGGAGAAGATCCCCGGCAAGAAGGGCTTGGAAATGCGCTCGCGCGTGGGCCACCGCATGCCGCTGGCCGCCACCGGCGTGGGCAAGGCGCTATTGCTGGATGCCGAAGAGCCGCAATGGAAGGCGCTGCACCGCATCGGCGCGCCGGTATCGTCGCGCGCGCCTGGCGGCCGCCAGACCTGGGAAGCCTTCCGCGAGCGGATGCGCGAGTACGCGGCGAATGGATACGCCTTCGACCTCGAAGACAACGAGCCGTCGATCCGCTGCGTGGCCGCGCCGGTGCGCGACGCATCCAGCGGCATCGTGGCGGCGATCAGCGTGTCCAGCACGGTGCCGTACATGTCGCTGGAACGCATGCGCGAAATGGTCGCCGTCGTTCAGGACGCGGCGGCGGGGATCTCCGCGGAACTGGGGTGGAAGGTGGCGCGCGCCTGATTCCGCGCGCCAGGAGGCCTTACTCCAGCGGCAACGTCAGCACGCCCTGCGGCGCGGGGCGCATCATGACGCGGCGGTACCAGGCGGACAGCGCGGGCGTGTCCGGGCGTTCGATCGGCAGCGCCAGCCAGCGGTGCGCCGAGCAGACCAGGGCGATGTCGCCCATGGTCAGGTGGCGGCCGGCGATGAATTCGCGGCCTTGCAGGGCCTGGTCCAGGATCAGGGCGCGGGCATTCGAGCGCTTCACCGAATTTTCGATGGCGTCCTTGTCGCGCTTTCCTTCGGGCGTGCGGATCAGGCCCAGGAAGGCCGGGCCCATCACGCCCTGCCATTCCGTGGCCTGCCAGTCCATCCAGCGATCGGCATCCGCGCGCAGGCAGGCGTCCTCGGGCCACAGCGTGCCCACGCCGTAGCGCGAGGCCAGGTAGCGCACGATGGCGTTGGATTCCCATAGCACGAAGCCGCCGTCGTCGATGACGGGCACGGTGCGATTGGGGTTGAGCCTGGCGAATTCGGGCGTGTCGACCACGCCGAACGGCCCGCCGGCCTGCGTGAAGGAGTGCGGCAGCGCGAGTTCGCGCACGGCCAGCATGACTTTCTGAACGTTGACGGAAGTCAGGCGTCCCCAGATCTTCAACATAACCAGTCCTTTTGGTATCAGGCGGGCGGCAATTGCCGCCGCGCAAAACCGCAATCGCGCGAGAAGCGCGTCCAGTTGAAAGCGGGCCCGGGGTCCGTCTTGCGCCCCGGGGCGATGTGTTCGTGGCCCCAGGCCGCGGCCAGGGGGTAGCGCGCGCGCAGCGCGGGCGTCAGTTTGCGCAGCGCCAGGTACTGCGCGTCGGCGTAGGGCAGGGTATCGGTGCCTTCGAGCTCGATGCCGATGGAAAAGTCGTTGCAGCGTTCGCGGCCCGCATAGCGCGATACGCCCGCGTGCCAGGCGCGCTTGTCGGTGGACACGAACTGGACGATGCCGCCGTCGCGCCGGATGAAGAAATGCGCCGACACCCGCAGCCCGCGCAGGCGTTCCAGCCAGGGATGCGAGCCGTGGTCCAGCTTGTTCAGGAACAGGCCGGCGACTTCAGGGCCGCCGAATTGCCCGGGCGGCAGGCTGATGTTGTGCAGCACGAGCAGCGAGACCTGCGCGCCCGCGGGCCGCTCGTCGCGATTGGGGGAGGGCAGGAGCGAAACACCCGGGGCCGGCGCCAGCCAGCCATGACGATCCAGTAGCAAGGCCATGGGAAGGGAGCATGTGTATGGAATTCAACATGCATTATGCCGTGTGAAAAGGCAGGCTTCTATGCGGCGCCAGGCTCAGTGCTTGCGGGGCCCCAGCCGCGCGTGTTCCGCATTGCACCAGGTCTGGCCACCCTGCAGCAGGGCTTCGGAGCGCGGCAGATGGATGCCGCAGTGGGCGCAACGCACCATGGATTCCACCTGCCGGGGCTGCGGCGCCTGGCCGCGGGCGGCGCGCCCGCCTTGCGCGCCGGCCTGCTTGGCCGCCGCCATGCGGCCGGCGATGCGCGCGGCGAACAGCACCACGATGACCAGAAAAATCCAGAACAGCAACTTGCCCACGTCAACCTCGGTGCAGAATCATTTCCAGCACGAACCGGCTGCCGGTGTAGGCCAGAATCAGGAAACCAAAGCCCGTCAGCGTCCAGCGCAGGGCGACGCGGCCGCGCCAGCCCCAGACGTGGCGGCCCGCCAGGAGCACGCCGAACGTCAGCCAGGACAGCAGCGTGAAGACGGTCTTGTGGTCGAATGGCAGGATCTTGCCCGTCAGCTTCATGGACGCCACCGACCCCGTGGCCACGGCCAGGGTCAGCACGACGAAGCCGATCCAGATAATGCGGAACAGCAGCTGTTCCTGCACCAGCAGCGGCGGCTGGGAATCCAGGACGCGGCCCACGATGCTGCGCTCGGCCGGCGCGTCCAGCGGGCGGTGCAGGTGGCGGTCCAGCAGCGCCATCAGCATCGCGTGTAGGGCGGCAATGGTGATCAGGCCATAGGCCGCCAGCGCGATCAGCAGGTGCACGCGCAGCCAGGCGTCGTTGGCGTGGGGCACGTACTGCCCCTGGGGAAAGAGGGCGGCCAGCCCGCTGGCGAGGGTGGCTGCGGGCAGCAGCAGCAATTGCAGGCCGTCTATGCGCACCACCAGGCTCTCCAGCCAGAACACCACCATGCCCAGCCAGATGGCGGCGGACAGGGCCAGCGCCCACCCGATGAACAGGTGCTGGGCGCCCAGCATCGCTTGTTGCAGCCCGATTCCTTGGAGGACCAGGGCTCCCAGCAGGCACATCCGGGCGACCCTGCCCGTCTGTTCCACGCCGCCGGCGCCGGCCAGGCGGATCCAAAGCGACCCCCCGAGCACTGCGTACGCCAAGGCAGCCGCCGTGTGAAATACAATGCCTAGTGACATAGAAACCGTTGTCTGGATGGGGCCTTGGGGTGCGTGCCACCCGAAAGCGCGCAATCCGCGCCTGCGGCCACCGTTCAATCGACTAGTTTAAGCGGAAACGCCTCTCATGCTCGATAACCTAACTCAACGCCTGTCGCGCGTCGTCAAGACGCTGCGAGGGGAAGCCCGCCTGACAGAGGCCAACACCCAGGAGATGCTGCGCGAAGTGCGCATGGCGCTGCTGGAAGCCGACGTGGCGCTGCCCGTCGTGCGCGAATTCGTCGCGCGGGTGAAGGAAAAGGCGCTGGGCGAAGAAGTCGCCGGCAGCCTCAGCCCGGGCCAGGCCCTGGTGGGCGTCGTCCACAAGGAACTGACCGCCCTCATGGGCGGCGACCTGGGCGCCGACTCCGGCGAGCTCTCGCTGGCCGTGCAGCCGCCTGCCGTGATCCTCATGGCCGGCCTGCAGGGCGCCGGCAAGACCACCACCACCGGCAAGCTGGCGCGCTGGCTCACCGAAGGCCAGCATACCCAGCACGGTCGCAAGACCGGCAAGAAGAAGGTGCTGGTGGTGTCCGCCGACGTATACCGCCCGGCCGCCATCGACCAGCTGAAGAGCGTGGCGGCGCAGGTCGGCGTGGATTTCCTGCCGTCCGACCCCAGCCAGAAGCCCGAGGACATCGCCCGCAACGCGGTGGACCACGCGCGCCGCCACCATTACGACGTGCTGATCCTGGACACGGCCGGCCGCCTGGGCATCGACGAGGCCATGATGCGCGAAATCCGCGCGCTCCATGACCTGGTCAAGCCGGTGGAAACGCTGTTCGTCGTGGACGCCATGCAGGGCCAGGACGCGGTCAACACCGCGCGCGCCTTCGCGGACGCCCTGCCGCTGACCGGCGTGGTCCTGACCAAGCTCGATGGCGACGCCCGCGGCGGCGCCGCGCTTTCGGTCCGCCACGTCACCGGCAAGCCCCTGAAGTTCGTCGGCGTGTCGGAAAAGCTGGACGGCCTGGAGCCTTTCCACCCCGAGCGCATGGCGCAGCGCGTGCTGGGCATGGGCGACATCGTCTCGCTCGTCGAGCAGGCGCAGAAGAACATCGACATCGCCGAAGCCCAGAAGCTGGCCGCGAAGATCAAGTCGGGCAACAAGTTCGACCTGAACGATTTCCGCGACCAGCTCGGCCAGGTGAAGAAGCTGGGCGACATGGGCTCCCTGCTGGAAAAGCTGCCTGCCCAGTTTCAGCAGGCCGCCGGCCAGCTGCAGGGCGGCCAGGCTGAAAAGCAGCTGCGCCGCACCGAAGGCATCCTGAACTCCATGACGGCGGCCGAACGCGCCAAGCCCGAACTCATCAAGGCATCGCGCAAGCGCCGCATCGCCGCGGGCTCCGGCGTGCCCGTGCAAGAGGTCAACCGCCTGCTGGCGCAATTCGACCAGATGCAGGGCATGATGAAGCAGATGAAGAAGGGCGGCATGGCCAAGATGATGCGCGCCATGGGCGGCATGAAGGGCCTGGGCCGCTTCGGGATGAAGTGAGGCCCCCACGCCGCACTCGCTACGCTCGCTTGCTGCCCCCCGAGGGGGCGCTTTCTCTCCCTGAGACGGCCCGGCGGGAAAAGGCCTTCTTGCGTCGGTCCGCAATGCCCCTCCGGGGGCATTTTTCATTGGGGATACGGCGGCGAAAAAAATGGCCAGACATTGCATCTGGCCAAGTGATCGCGGCAAGCAGGGGGCGCTGCCGCGATGCAAGCCGGAAAGCGCATGGGTGCCTTCCGGCTTGTTCGTGTCGGACGTCAGGCCAACGGCGGAATGCGCAGGACCTGGCCCGGATAGATCTTGTCGGGGCTGGTCAGCATCGGCTTGTTGGCTTCGAAGATCAGCGTATTTTTCGCGCCCTGGCCCTTGCCGTACTGCGCTTCCGCGATCTTCCACAGGTTGTCGCCCTTCTGCACCGTGTACATCTTGGCTTCGGGCGCGGCCTGCTTCACTTTCAGTTGGTTGTCCACCTGGGCGACGCCCACGGTATTGCCCAGGGCAAGAGCGATCTTCTCGGCCGCTTCCGTGCTGAGGGCCTCGCCCGCCACCGTGACCTTGTCGCCGTCGACCGAGATCTGCAGGCCATCGGCATTCAGGCCGTGCTTATCCAGCTCTTTCTTCAATTCGTCTGCCGTCGCGGCCTTGGCCTCGCTGGCACCGAAGAGCTTTTCCCCGACGTCCTTAATGAAATTGAGCAGACCCATAGTGTTTCCTTTATCTATGTTGCGGTGAGAAAACAAAGTGCGATCAGGGCTTGTGGCCCACGAACATCTTGCGCACGATGCCGGCGATCAAGGTAAGCACGGCGCCACCGACGCCGCCGCCGACCACGCTACCGGCTATCGCTGAAAGATCCAGCCCCGTATTGCCCGCTGCAACCGCCCCGGCTCCCGCCGTGATCATGGGGGCCAGCCAGGAACCGCCAGCCAGGCCGCCGATGGCGCCCGCGATGGTGTTGCCCAATGGCCCCAGATTGAACTGCTGAAGCATTTTCCCCAGCCCGTTGCCGCCGGCGGCGCCGGCGACAAGCTGGATGATCAGGTTGACAATGACTGCGGTGTCCATGATGCCTCCTCTGCCCTGTGGGGCGATGTGCAACGCTAGAACAACAGCAAGACAATAGTGCGAAACCAGCAGGAACGATTATGACTCGCAGATTCCCCATGCGACGAGGGGTTAACGTGTAACAGGTTGCTAGCCTGTTGGCAGACTACGCAAGAATGCTGGCCACTTTGCCGGGAATGCGCATCCCCGGACCTAAACCGCATCGGACAGCGGTCTACATACGACGAGGGCCGCTATGTCAGCGGCCCTCGTCTGCGATGCGTCGGCGCTCGGTCAAGCGCGTGAGGCGCGGCCTTCAGCCCCCGCCCACCGCCACCACGATCTCGATCTGGTCGCCATCGGCCAGCGAGGTCTGCGCGTGCTGGCTCTTGGGAACGATCTCGCCGTTGCGCTCCACGGCCACGCGCTTGCCGGCATAGCCCAGGGTCTCGAGGAGTTCGTTCACGGTCGTGTCCAGGGGAAACTCCCGTGCGTCTCCGTTCAGGGTGATGTGCATGCAGGTCTCCTTGCCAGTTATCGCGCGTAGGCGTCGGTGGCGCCGATCAGCCGCGCCAACGTGCCGGGTTCATCAAAGGCATGGCCCGCGTCCGGGACCAGGTGGAAGTCCGCTTCGGGCCAGGCGCGGTGCAGGTCCCACGCCGTGCGCGCGGGAGTGCATACGTCGTAGCGGCCCTGGACGATGGTGCCGGGAATGCCGCGCAGCTTGTGGGCGTCGCGGATCAACTGGCCTTCCTCCATGAAGCCGCCATTCACGAAATAGTGGTTTTCGATGCGGGCAAAGGCCAGCGCCGCACGGTCGGCGGCGTGGCTTTGCTGATGGCGCGGGCTGGGCAGCAGCGTGATGGTGCTGTCTTCCCACTTGCTCCAGGCCTTGGCGGCGCGCAGCTGCTCGGCCGGATCGTCGCCCGTCAAACGCTTGTGGTATGCCGCCACCAGGTCGCCGCGTTCGCTTTCCGGAATGGGCGCCAGGTATTCTTCCCAGCGGTCGGGGAACAGCCACGACGCGCCTTCCTGGTAGAACCATTGGATCTCGGCGCGGCGCAGGCCGAAAATTCCGCGCAGCACCAGCTCGCTCACGTGGGACACGTGCGTTTCCGCATAGGCCAGCGCCAGCGTCGACCCCCACGACCCGCCGAACACCAGCCACTTTTCCGCGCCCATCACTTCGGTGCGCAGGCGCTCGATGTCCGACACCAGATGCCAGGTCGTGTTGTTCTCCAGGCTGGCATGGGGTTGCGAGCGGCCGCAACCGCGCTGATCGAAAAGCAGCACGTTGTAGCGCTGCGGATCGAACAGCTGGCGGTGCACGGGCGAGCAGCCGCTGCCCGGGCCGCCGTGCAGGAATACGGCCGGCTTGCCCTGCGGGTTCCCGCAGAGTTCCCAATAGATCTGGTGGCCGTCGCCGGTATCCAGCGTGCCTTGGCGGTAGGGTTCGATGGGAGGGTAGAGCATTAGGCGACTCGCTTGAAGATCAGGTCCCAGACGCCGTGGCCCAGCCGCAGGCCGCGCGTCTCGAATTTGGTCAGGGGGCGGTAGTCGGGGCGCGGCGCGTAGCCGTCCTCGGTGTTCGCAAGCAGCGGTTCGTTGCTCAGCACTTCCAGCATCTGCACCGCGTAGTCTTCCCAGTCCGTCGCGCAATGGATGTAGCCGCCCGGCGCGATGCGGCTGGCCAGCAGCGACACGAACGCGGGTTGCAGCAGGCGGCGCTTGTGGTGCCGCTTCTTCGGCCAGGGATCCGGGAAATAGACGTGCACGCCCGCCAGCGAGTCGGGCGCGACCATGTCGCGCACCACCTCGACGGCATCGTGCTGGATGATGCGCAGGTTCTGGATGTTGGAGTCTTCAATGCGGCGCAGCAACGAACCCACGCCGGCGTTGAACACTTCCACGCCCAGGAAATTGTCGCCGGGACGGGCCAGCGCGATCTTCTCGGTGGTTTCGCCCATGCCGAAACCGATTTCCAGCACGGTCGGCGCCTGCCGGCCGAAGGCCGCGGCGGGATCCAGCCGGCGGGGAGCGTAGGGGATGGACCACTGGCCCATCAGGCGCTCCAGCGCCGCCAACTGGCCCTGCGTGATGTGGCCGCGGCGATGCACGAAGCTGCGGATATGTGTGGCGCCCGGGCTGTTGGGCGCGTGCGCGGCGCTCGCCAGGGCGGCCTGCGTCTGGGGGGAAACGGCGGCGGGCGCGCCGCGGCCCTCGGGCGTTTCGGGGGGCTGCGCCGAAGCCGGGGCCGCTGCGGGCGCGGGCGTCGCGGGAGGATTTTCGGGGGTGTTCGTATTCATAGCCCGAATTGTAGTGGCAGGCCCGGCGGGCCGGTGTCGCCCAAACGCACTAAATTAGGGACGTATTGAGTCGGCGGCCGCGCCGCCTGCCCGGCAAGGAAAAACCCGCGCTATAATCGCCGCCTCTGCTTCGGCTTCGCGCCGCGGCACGACACCCGAGCGGGTGTAGTTCAATGGTAGAACGGCGGCTTCCCAAGCCTCAAGCGTGGGTTCGATTCCCATCACCCGCTCCACTTTCCACCAGAATATCAAGTCGTTTCCGCGTGTCCGTCCGAGGGGCATGCAGACGGTTGGTGGCCGATTCTAGGGCGCAGTGTCCCAGATTTGGCCCCAAGTGTTCCGGACGCCCGAAGCCAAATTTCGCTGCGATTTTCCGCAGGGGTAGCACGTCTTGCACGCGCCGGAATTTCCCTCGCAGGGGGGCTCCGTCAGCTTCCCAACCGATCAGCGGGCGACCTCAGGTATCAGCAGAGTGATGGCACTGAACGAGTGCGGCCAGCGATGCACACCTGCCGAGCAACCTAAGCCACCAAGGACCGACATGAGTCCGGCCCCTGAAACCACACGAGACGTTGCGAAAGCTACGAAGGCCGTTGCGGATGCTTCGGGGAAGCTGATAGAGGCAAGTAAGGGCCTAGGGAAATTTATCGTGACTATTCAGCTAGCAGCTAATTAGGTGCACTCGATTCGGTACCCATTTAGACGCGGATACCGGTCAGCCCCCCCTCGGGAGAAAGACACACGCATGGACATCCGCTGGATCGCAACACTAAGGAACGCGATTATTTCCACAGGCTACGACTTGAGGATCTGGTACATGAGGGGACGGTGGGCCTGCCCCTTGAACCGCTCCGGGTATCCGGTATCAAGGCGACCTGGAATCAGACGCCTGCGGACCGCGCAGATCGTTGGGCGTCTTATCGTAGGTCTCCGTGGAAGACAGTGCCAAGCGCATCAGCAGAGCGTCGGTTGCATCGTCGTCCGAGCGCCAGCGACCGTCAGCCGATTGCCGGAGCACTAAGCTGAAATACCATTCACGCCGGTTAGCCTTGCGTGTCATTGATGCTGCGTACTGGTCCAGGATGGCGGTGAGCTCCCGCGCGGTCGCTATCGTTGTATCCGGCAGTGAGGGGGGCTGCAGAAAGACGCAATCAAAGGGCACGGATGCCACCGGAGGCTTTCCCGGCATGTGATCGATGCGGTGCCCGAGAATGTCGCAAGAAGCTCCGAACAACAGTTGCGCGGCTTGTTCATAGGCACGGCGCAGGCTGGGCTCGAATTGTTCGCCGTCATGGCCCTCCGGAAACGTCGTCCCGCTCATCTGTAAGAGGTCGCTCAGAGGCAGCTCCCGCAATTGCGAGAGCATGTCCTGCTTGGCCTTGACCGTGCGGTACTCATCCGACGACTCGAATCCCGCCGTGCCACCGTGCAGGTAGGCGTGCAGTGCGCGTGCGCTGTCGACATCTCCGTTGAGGTAAGTCGCAAGGTAGAGGCGGGTAACTTCCGCCGGGTCCTTCTCCGACGTCGATGAGGTGCAGTGCGCGCTCGTTGCCAGGAAAACGGAGGCCAATAGCGCTCCTGAGAAAAGTGTGCGTGCGAAGATGCGCGAACGCGGGACGGCATGTGCGCTCACGGGAACGAAAAATCGCTTGCGGGCAGTCATGGCGCGTCCTGGCCTCCAGAAAACAGCATCGTCAGTCCCATGTCGGAAACCTTGCTCGGCGGCACATACCACGTATCGCCGCGCGCGCCGATGAGGGCCAATTCCAGTGAGCTGGTGCGGGCATGCCGGATGGGCGACGCAAGCGCAGCGATCAAGGCGTTCACGTCCTCCTCGGTGACCGGGACTCCGGCGTCGACACGTTGCTGGATCGTGGCGTTGACCGCGGAAATGTCCGGAAGCTGGCAGCGGACGGACACGCGCACGTTACGACTGTGCTCCAGCGGAAGCGCGTCCACCTGCGTGGCCGTGCATTGTGCCGCCTTCATGACGGCGACCATCTGCTGGGAGAGCGCGCGGATGCGCTGCCCGGATATTCCGTCGAACAGGCGGATGAGTCGGTTGTCTTCGCTATGGTTGATCACGAAGGTCGATGTCAGCCGGGCGATGGATGTCTCCTCGCCCCATGTGCTGTCCTGGCCGAGCGAGGTCAGCAGATCCGCCAGCGTGGCGTCCGGGCCGTCCCACATGGGGTCCCGCGCGGATTGCAGATAATCCTCCTGCCGTTGCCGATCTGCGGCGGCGAAGCCCAGATATGCCCGGAGATACAGATTGGCTGCCGGTACCGCGGTGGCCGGCGCATCGGCACGTTCCAGCAGGCTCAGGAAATATGCCATCCAATTGGCCGGCTGCATCAGCCGCCAGACGCCGCCGGTGTCGCGGTACATCAGCATCTCCACCTCGGCGGTGCGCAGCGGCGCCTGCCGCAGGGCTTCCGCCGCCGCCTGGTGCGCGTGCATCAGCGTGTCCACCGATACGCGCTCACCCTGTTCCCGCAAGGTGGCCGCATGGCGCAGCGCAACGGCGGCGTCGGGAAGATCGCAACGCAGGCGGACGATGGCTTCGTCAGCGTCTTCCAGTGGTTCGATGCTGAAGAATGGGCTGGCTGACCGCGCTTGGCAGCGCGATCGGCGCACCGCCTTCGTCATCGCTTGTGCGATCACGCCGATGCGGGCGTTCAGCGCCGGCGTCTGCGCCACTCCGCGTGCGGTCAGTTCGTTGTGCAGGCGATGTTGGATAGCCGTCTCGGGCAGCGAAGGGATATCGCATCTCTCGGGGCAGGGCGAAGGCGTCTCGGTTCGAAGATATGCCGAGAGCCGCTCCACTTGTTGCGTCTCTGCTTGGAGATAGGCGTGCAGGTGGAGGTCCGCAGCTTCCACGACGGTGACTCGGCCGCCGGCATGCAGCTCGGCGCAGATCGCGGTCAACAGCATCAGTAGAAGGGCGCGTCGCCGTAGGCGGTTGGAGGCGGATAGACGGATCATGGGTGCGATGCCCGTGGAACAAAGCCGCCCAGTCTAGACGAGATGCCCCGTGAGCAGCTTAAGAAAGTTCCGAAAGCCTTCCCGTCACCTATCGGAACCTGGCTTTGGATACGCCGCGTGCGATCCCGCCTCGCACGTCCAACCTCTTCCGAAACAGGCGTGCACGTTTCTCGGTCAGGATCACGCTGCGGGTCAGCGGGAACCGCATCACGCTGGCCAGCCATGGCGGACACGGGCGAACTCGCCCGGAAATACGGCCCCCGACAGCAAGTCGGAGGCTCATGACGGCCCGATCACCAACATCGACGCTGTCCAAGAGACCCAAGCGGATCACGTGCGCCAAAAACTACCTGTCAGGTTGTCCACTAAAACTTGACCACAACAGAAGAGCCGACTGGAACGTCTTGGCTATAGGAAGGCGGGCACTCTCTATGACGCGGCTTCAAGGCAGGAGGCGCTCGAGCGCTACCGGGCGCGGCAGGAGATCAAGAACGAGACGCGTCGGCGCAGGCGCGCGGCCAAGAGAGCGGGAAGCGCGACGGGCGTCGTTGAGAGGGATGGCGCGCCGGGCAACGCCGAGCGCCGCGCCACCTCCGGCGGACCGGCCTCGTGATTATCGAGTGTCATGAAAGGCCCGTCGCGCAAAGATCCCCCGGCCATCACGGCGTTCGGCTTGGGCGCCAGGGGGCCGCAGATGGTCTGCCTGTCCGGCGCTATTCAGGTACCCTTTAGCCTGCCCCGTGCCATATGACAAGTATGCAAGACGATCTTTTCGGAGATGCGCTGCTCCCGCCTCCTTCCCACTCCTCGAATCAGGCTGCCTCTGAAGCCCAGCCGGACTTTTCCATCCTGCGGAGCATGGCCAAGGTGCTTCCCGCGCCCGCGGCGCAGGAGTGGCGCGCGCTCGCGCAGCAGCTTCCGGCGCAGCTGCGCTTTGGCGTCTCTACCTGGTCATACCCAGGCTGGGAAGGGGTGGTCTGGGATGGAGAATACGATTCGAGCACGCTGTCCAAGCATGGTCTTGGCGCCTACCATCAGCATCCGCTGTTGCGCACGGTCTGCGTGGACCGCACGTTCTGGCGCCCGTTGACGGCAAGCCAGTACGCCGCTTACGCGGGGCAGGTCGACGACGACTTCCGTTTCGTCGTCAAGTGTCCCGCCAGCATTACCGACGCTCAGGCGCGTGGCGAAGAGGGCAGGGCGCGCGCGGCCAACCCGGCTTTTCTCGATCCATCGCTGGTCGTCGAGGAATTCGTGCGGCCGACGCTCGAAGGCCTGGGCGCCAAGCTCGGCGTCCTGGTGTTCCAGCTGAGTCCGCTGCCTTGGGGGTGGCTGAGCCGCCCTGCGGCGCTGTTCGAGAAGCTGGGCCGCATGCTGGCGGCGGTCCGGGAGGCGTTGTCCGGGCATGGCGCGGTGATCGTCGCGGTGGAAGTGCGGGACCCTGAACTGCTGGTTCGGCCGCTGGTCGATACGCTCAAGGCGCAAGGGGCCACTTTCTGCCTGGGCCTGCATGGCAAGATGCCGCCCATCGACGCGCAACTGCCGATACTGCGCGCACTATGGCCGGGGCCGCTGGTCTGCCGGTGGAACCTGAACCGGATTTTCGGCGCGTATGGCTATGCCGACGCGCAGAAAAAGCACGATCCGTTCAATGCCATTCTCAGCGAGGATCTCCCTACCCGAACGGTGCTGGCGCGCACGATCCGCGGAATCACGGGCGCGGGCCAGCCGGCCTACGTGACGATCAGCAACGATGCCGAGGGCTGCGCGCCGCTGTCCATCCAGATGCTGGCCCAGGCCATTGCGGCGTAGGGCCGGCCTGCTCGTTTGCCTCCGCTGGGCATGCCGCCGCGCGCACACCATCAGAGGTGGAAATCCCCTGCGGCTTCCGGCTGGTAAAGCACCTTCCTGATCCCGATCCGGCGGGTCCGGTCCGAAATCCGCCAGTCGATGGCGTCTCCCTCCTGATAGCCCAGGATGGCGGCCCCGACGTCGGAGCACACGGAAAACTTCCCCGCGCTGCTATCCGCGTCTTCAGGGTAGACCAGGGCCACTTCCATTTCTTCGTCGTCCAGTTGCAGCAAGGCCCTGGAGTTCATCGTGACGACATTGCGCGCCACCTGCTGCGGCTTGACGACGATGGCCCGCTCGAGCTCGTGCTCGAGTTCGACGATGGCGGGGCCTTGCTCGAGCTCGATCAGGCTCTTGAGCCGGGCCTTGTCGATCTCGGTAATGTAGATATCGGTGGAGTCGCCGACGGCGCCTTCGCGCAGGAGCCGCAGATAGCGCCCTGCAGTCATGGAAAGTGACTTCAATGTCGGCGTTTCGCCTTCAGGCAGAAAGCCGATGCGCAGAAAGGCCTTCAGCGAGCGCGCATTGTCCGGATGGATCTTGGCGATGAGCTTCTCGGACCGCATGTCGAGGAAGGCCAGCTTCATGCCTTCGCGGATCGTGCTGGCGCCAAGGTTTCGGCCCCAGTTGTCGCAGTCTCCGATGACCAGGACGATCTCGCAGTCCGGGCCGGTCTTGACGAGGCGGACGAAGCCCACCGGGACGTCGTCCCGGTCATAGGCCATGAAGAATCGGCCGCCCTGGTTGAATAGATGGGTCAAGATCGGCAGCTGGGTCCGATCGATGGCTTGCTCGATGAAGCGGGAGACATGGCGCGAATCACTCAGATAGCAGGTGACGCGCTCGTCTTCCAACCAATCCATCAGAGTCAGCGCGTGCGCCCGGGTGATTTCTGGGCACAGCGAAATGAAAGGCTTGTTCATCTTCACCACACTTATTTGTAAAGGATGAAAGCCCTTCATGGCGATGGCCATGACGGTTCTTTCGGCAAAACCGTCATTTTAGGACGGAATGCGAGCGGATGCCTGGCAGCACGGGAAGCGGCTGCCAGCTGCTGCGCGAGCGTTTCCGAACGGCAGGCCCGGCCTTACGTCAGCGCGATCCCGCCATCGACGCGCAGGTCCACTCCGGTGACGAAACTGCTGTCGTCCGAAGCCAGGAATACGGCGGCGCGCGCCAGCTCGTCCGAATGCGCCAGGCGTCCCAGGGGGATGGCCGAGGCCATGCCCTGCTCGAAAGCGGGGCGGTCCGATTCGGACACGCCCAGTTTTTCGAGGATGGGGGTGTCGGTGGGGCCCGGGCTCAGCACGTTGACGCGTATCCTTCTTGCCTTGAATTCCAGCGCCCAGGCGCGCGCGAAGGCGCCTATCGCCGCCTTGGAGCCGGCGTAGACCGCGTGGTTTTCCAGCACCTTGGCGCTGGCGATGGAACCGGTGAGGATGATGGAGGCGCCGTCCCGCATCAGGGGCAAAGCCTTGGTCACGCCGAAGAACACGGCCCGCGTGTTGGTGGCGAACTGGGCGTCGTAGCTGTCCACGCTCACGGCCGGCGAGGGCTCGATGTGGTTCATGCCGGCGTTGGCCATATAGACGTCGATGGCGCCGGAACGCCCGCGGACTTCGGCCAGCAGGCGGTCGTGGGTGGACAGGTCGCCGACGTCGCCCACCACGCCGAAGGCGGACGCGCCCAACTGCGCCACCGCCTCATCCACGGCCTGCCGCCGCCGCCCGACGATGACGACGCGCGCGCCTTCGGCCACGAAGGCCTGGGCCGCGGCGAAGCCGATGCCGCTGTTGCCGCCGGTGATGACAGCGGTCTTGCCTGAGAGTTTTTGCATCTGCATTCCTTCATGGGCGCGGCGGCCGGCGCTATCCGCAGCCTGCCGCCGCGCAAACGGTGTATCGGTCAATAGTCCCAGATGACCGGGACCCAGCGGAACGCGTCGCCGTCGATCGCCACCCGCCCGACGGACGGGAACGGCAGGTGGGCGGCCACCAGCAGCCCGCGGTTCTTCGCCAGTTCCTGGAAGAGCGCGATGCGGACGCGGGCCGATTCCACGGGGTCGTGCTCGAAGCCGTTGTGCCACTCGGGGTGGTCGAAGCCGACCGGGAACACGGCGTCGCCGGCGAAGGTCAGCCGTTCTCCGCCCGACACCAGGTCGACGACACTGTGCCCCGGGGTGTGACCGCCGGTGAGGCGGACGATCACGCCCGGCGCGACCTCGTGCTTGTCCTGGAAGATCCGCAACTGATCGCGGTATTCGTTGTAGAAGCTGGTGGCGGTGGAGCGGAGCACGGCCGGCACGGGCTTGGGCATGACGGTGTGGGAGAAATCGGGAGAGGTCCAGAACTCGACTTCGGTCGCCGACACGTGGATGCGCACGTCGGGGCTGAGGCGTTCTTTGACGCCGGGCACGAGCAGCCCGCCCACGTGGTCCATATGCATATGGGTGATGATGATGTCCGTCACGGACTCCAGCGCGATGCCGGCCGCTTCCAGCCGCTGAGGGAACTGCCCGGCGCGCGGGAAACCCGCGAACTGTCCGCCCAGCCCGGCGTCGATAAGAATGGTCTGGTTCCCGCTGCGGGCCACCATCACGTTCAGGGGCCAATCGAACGCGTCGGGCGGCATGAACATATGTTCAAGCCAGTTCGCCAGATCGGCCGGATCGGCATTCGTGGCCATCGTCGAGGTCGGCAGCGGCAGCACTCCGTCGCTGACCACCAGCGCATCGATCTCTCCGATCTGCACCGCGTAGCGGGAGGGGACCAGATCGATGGGCCGTTCTACGTTGGGGGGCAAGGCATGGTCTATGGCAAGCATGGCGGGATCTCCAGGAAATTGAGGCGGTCAGGCCGGGGTGCGGAGGAAGGCGAGCAGGTCGGCGTTGATGCGGTCCTGCATGGTGGCGGTGAGCCCGTGCGGAGCGCCGGGGTAATAGATTTCCTTGGCATGCTTCACCAGCCGTGCGGCCTTTTTCGCGGAATCGTGCACGGGCACGATCTGGTCGTCTTCTCCATGCATGAACAGCGTCGGCACGTCGACCTTCTTCAGGTCTTCGGTGAAGTCGGTTTCGGAGAAGGCCTTCACGCATTCATAGGCGTTCTTCTGGCCGCTTTGCATGCTCCACAGCCAGAATTGGTCCAACATGCCTTGCGAGACCTTGGCGCCGGCGCGGTTGGCGCCATAGAAGGGAATGGCCAGGTCCTTGTAGAACTGGGAGCGATCTCCCGCCACGCCGCTGCGGATGCCGTCGAAGACGTCGATCGGCAGCCCTTCGGGATTGGCGGCCGACTTCAGCATCACCGGCGGCACCGCGCCGATGAGCACGGCGCGGGCTACGCGTCCGGTGCCGTGGCGGCCGATGTAGCGCACCACTTCGCCGCCGCCGGTCGAGTGGCCCACCATCGTGATGTTCTTGAGATCGAGCGCTTCGATCAGCTGCGCGAGGTCGTCGGCGTAGCCGTTCATGTCATTGCCGGCCGAGGGTTGCGACGAACGTCCATGCCCGCGGCGGTCGTGCGCGATGACGCGAAAGCCGTTCTGCGCCAGGAAATGCATCTGCCCGTCCCAGGCGTCCGCGTTCAGCGGCCAGCCGTGAGAAAAAGTGACGACAGGGCCTTCGCCCCAGTCTTTGTAGTAGATCTGCGTACCGTCCGTGGTGGTGATGGTGTGCCTGGTCATGAGTGTGCTCCGGTTGGATAGAGGACTGCGCTGATGGTGAAGGCATCGTAGGTCTGGCGACTTGCGCGCGGTAGGCCCGGCGCCGGAAGCACTCTGTTGTGCTGCGCGCACCAATAGCGGCGCGCCCGGGCCGGGCACGCCGCTTGCTGCTCGCGGTGTCTGTCTGGACAGGGAGGATCGACATGCCGAACTCGAACGCCTGTTTCGCCGCGCCGGCATGAAAAACCCGACGCCAACGGTGCGCAAGGGGCAATACCCGGGCCCGCTCGCGCGCGAGACTTTCCGTGAGCGCTTCATGCGGCGCTTCTACGACCCGGCCTTCAAGGCCGAGCGGGAAGCTCTGGAGCGCCTGGAGGCGATCGCCTGGGAGGCCTACGTACAGGGCCGCAAGTCGCCCGTTACCGTGAAGGCGGGGCCGGAATTCTCCGATCCGGGTTTCGACCTGTCGGTCGAATGGAAGGAAACGCGCGACCGGCTGGCGCGCGCCGCGCGGGTGCAGCAGGACCCGGACACGCCATCGCGCGTCCTGGTGATCGTCGGCGCTTCGCGCAATGACGGCACCTGTCCGGGCGAGGTCTCCAAGAGTTGGCGGCTGGCCCGCATCGTAGTGGAGGAATTGCAGGCGGCACGCGTGCACGCCGATATGCTGGACCTCAGCCGCCTGGTGTACGAATACCAGTGCCAGATCCACCCCTGCAAGGGCTGCGTCTCGACCGCGATGCCGCTCTGCCATTGGCCTTGCAGCTGCTATCCGAATCATTCGCTGGGCCAGGACAACGATGCCATGGCGGAAATCTACGAGCAATGGGTGGCGGCCCACGGCGTGATTCTGGTCGCGCCCACGTATTGGTACCAGTCGCCCAGCCCTTTGAAGCTGATGATCGACCGGCTGGTGTGCGCCGATGGCGGCAATCCCGATCCGACACTGACCGGCGGCAAGGATCCGCTCAAGGCCAAGCAGGTCGAACTGGCGGGCTGGCCGTACCCCAAGCATTTGGCCGGCCGGGCCTACGGGCTGGTCGTGCATGGCGACGTGGCCGGCATCGAAGGACAACGGCGCGCCCTGAGCGACTGGCTCGATTGGATGGGGCTGATCGATGCCGGCGCGGCCTCGCGGCTGGATCGGTATATCGGCTATTACCGCCCCTATGCCACGAGCCATGATGAGCTGGACCAGGATGGGGCGGTGCGGCAGGAAGTGCGCAACGTGGCGCGCGCCATGGTCAATTGCCTGCCGCGGCTGCGGCGGGGAGAACTGACGGTGCCGGCTCGGGGGATCAGGGATCCCAGGCCGAAATGAATATGGCGTGGAAAAGCGGAGCGCTCCAGTTGAGAGGTTGCCAGATGAACACCTACCGCAAGCCTCTGTTGCATAAGCCGCCCTACCTGAGCGAGGGAGGGGCCCTCTTTCTCATGCCGGAAGCCGAGACGCAGAAGCGGGACGAGCGCTGCGTGACATACAGATGGCTTTCTCGCAGGGCCGTATTCGGACAGGCTTATCGGAGTTTGCTTCCAGATTATTTCAATTCAATGCCGATAGGGAGTGGCGTCCTGATCGGGAGTTTTATTCCGAGCGACAGTATTGTCCCTGGACTAACTTTCCCTGGAGATATTGATGTATTGGTCATTCCGTACGAGGGAAATGAGCTTGTCCTTTCCTATGCGCTGGCCATCGAGATCAAGATAGTTCGAGCCTCATATGCGCGGCAGGGAAAATCTCCGAATGAATTTGGCTTTTCGCAGGCACAGGCCATGTTGGCGGCGGGCTTTCCTTATGTTGCAGTGGGACACTTGATAGTTTCTGATGAAAGTCCTCAGCATGCCTGGCGGGAGGCTGCGATGACCAAGCTTGTTGATGATGACGGCACGTGTGGTCCTATTGAAACTGTCTTGCATGACATGTTGCCATGGGACTTGCTCAGTCGTGCGCATGGACGTTTGGCAAGAAATTGCCCCGACCCAGTGCTGGGATATTTTTCTTCATATCCGGAGGGGCGTGGCGTCTGGTATCCGGACGCAAAAGAGGCAATCTTTAACCCGTTTACAAGTAAGTCTGCAATGGACGGGGTGTATGCGTACTACGAAAAGAATCACGGGATGTTCCTGTTGACTCCCCGTCATTCGCATCCGACTCCACCAACTATTCTTAGCATTGGAACACCAGAGCACATGACGTTTTTGGCGCATATGGTTGAAAAGTTGCGTAGAGATTTTCGGCGCTAGTCTATCCGGCTGAAGTAGAGCTAACCACTTTTCGCTCTCAAGGGGCTTCGGGTCTGGTCGCGTCGATTACAGAATCGCGATACTACTTTGCACGAACGGCCATACCATGATGAAAGACGTACCTCTTGCGTAGAGCTCGATGCTCAGGTGTTACGGACGAGCTGAGGAATTGTCCACGGCGAAAGGCTTGGTGGGCCGAGGCTGTAGGTGTCCCCGCTGGTGTTTTCAAGAAAGGATGCATGCTACGCCATGGCTTGATCGCACTTGGCTTGACGAGCGGAAATTTCCTGGACTGAACGAGCGGGACGTCACGCCGCCGGCGCGCAACCTGTGGCGCTCACGTTCAGGAAACCGCCTTGGCATCATGCGGCAGGGATTCCGGCGGCCTGCCCCGCGACGAACCCAGGCTCAGCCGGTATTCATGGGGGGCCAGCCCGGCGGCGTTGCGGAATGCGCGGGCGAAGTTCGCCGGACTGGAGTATCCGAATTCCATCGCGATTTCCGTGATCGAGGCGCGGGTTCCGGCGAGCAATTCCTTGGCCCGCCGCATGCGGATGACGTTCACCAGCTCGCGGAAGTCGGATCCGCTATCGCGGCGCAGCACCCGCTGCAGCGTGCGCACGCTGGTGTCGAGCGCGCGCGCGGTGCTGTCGATGGACACGGAGCCGGCTTGAACCTGAGCGTGGATGTGCGCCACGACGACTCCCAGGAAATTGCCCAGGCCGGCGGGTTCGAAAATCGCGCGCTCCACGTCCTCGACCGTCAGCAGGCGCGGCTGGTGCCGGCCATCGGCGCGGCGTTCAAGCAGACGGGCGTCGATGCAGACGGATACGGCGTTGGTCCCGAACACGACCGGGCACTGGTATACGTCCTCGAACGGGGCCGCGGCCACCGGTCGCGGGATGTCCAGTTCAATCCAGGCCGGGAGAAAGCCCGGCCCCAGATAGGCGCGCAAAATGCTGAGTAAAACGACCGCCGTGCCGCTCGCCACGTGCACGTAACCGCGGCGGCCCCGCGTGGCGTTGAAATAGCTGGCCCGGGCGACGCCTGCTTCGACGGAGAGTGTCATCCGGTCGCCGGTGCTGTGATAGCCCAGGGAGGAGGCCGCCCGGGTCAGGGCTTCGCCCAGGCTGTCGGCGGCCAGGACATATTCGCCCCAGCGGCCGTAGGTCGTCAGCGACAGGTGCGGGGCGGAAAACAGCCCGAGGTTCACGCCGCCGGAGCGCCGCTCGATTTCCCACAGGAAATCGGTCATGAGGGCCTGGGGCACGAAGCATTCGTGGTTTTCGATCAGTTCGAAATCAAGCATCACGGCCTGCTTGGCGTGCCGCAGGATTTTCTCGCCGAACGCATGTCGCACCAGCCCCGATATGCCAGCCAAGGTGGTGACGGAAATGACCGGCGGCGCGCGCGTTCCAAAATGCAGGTCCGGCCGGGCGGGCGGTGGCGTCAAATGAGTGGCGGCGTGATTCACTTCTGACTACCCTTGGCCTGTCGTTGCGTGAATCTGCGGGCATGTTTCTGCCTTGCAGAAGCCGGTTTTTCTTGGTGGGTCGATATTACAGGCGCCCGGGCGAACCGGTTGCCTGTGCTGCCGTTTTACAACACCGGCGGAAGGGGCCGGGCCGGGGACACAGGTCTTGGTGCTGTGCACAACGCAAGCGCCTGCCGAGGGAGATCCCGTAGCGTGTTCTCCGCGAAGGCAAGGAGGGCGCGGGGCGGTTTAACCCGAAAGGTGAACAGACGCTCGCAAAAATCGCCTTTACACTTTCCTGTTCGTTTGAATGGAGGCCTTGCGCGTCGAGCCGGCTGCTGCGGCCCCTCCCAGGGCCAGGAGGCATCGCATGAGTTGGGAAGATGACTGGCTGTGGGGCCTGCCATTGTTCGTCGCCACCATCGTCGTGCACGTAACGGCGTTTCTGGCGATGGCCCGGATGCTGGCCGCCGCCCCCGCCCATCTGGCCCAAAGCAAAATCCTGTTTGGCGTCTCCGTTGCGCTCTTTGCCTTGTTTGCCGCCGTCCTCCATGCCCTGGAGGCGCTGGCCTGGGCATTCCTGTACGTGCATATCGGCGCCGTGCCCAGCCTTGCCGAGGCGATTCTCTATTCGCTGGAGGCGATAACCAGCTATGGGCACGCGCCGGCCTTCCTGCCGCCTCACTGGCGGCTCGTGGGGGCCATCGAAGCGGTGAACGGGCTCGTTCTGTTCGGCCTTACCACCGCATTCTTCTTCGCCGCGATCCAGAACGGCCGGTCGAGAAACTCGACGCGCGCGGGTTCAGTCTGACACCCTTTTTTTCCCTCGAAATCGGAGCCGCGGGCGGGTGGCCTTTATCATCGGACCTGCGGCGGCCTTGCGACCCGGGCCGCGCGCCGCTTCCTGGGCCTTGATCGTAAAGGAGACTCTTTAGTGGTTAGATCCGCGACGACAGCATCGATTTCTTTTCTGCCCCGCGCTCATGCCGCCAGCTTTTGGCGGCGCCGGCGGGAAAGGCCCTGGCTGGCGGCCCTGCTGCTGGCGGCGATGCTGTGTTGCGTGTCGTTCGCCTGGCAGGCCAAGGCCGTGGCTGCGGTGCCGTTGCTGCCGCAAGAGTCGGCCGCGCCAGCCTCCGGCCTGACGCCGGCCGCGCTGGCCGACCTGCTGGAGAACCCCGAGGCGCGCAAGGCGCTGGTGGACCAGTTGCGGGCGCAGGCGTCCGGGGCGAAGCCGGCCGCGTCCCGCCCGGCGGCCGCGGCCGCGCGTCCCGCGCAGCCGGCGGAGCCCGGACTGCGGGAACGCATGGCCGACGACGTGCAGCGCTTCCTGACCGGCCTGGCCACGGACATGGGGCAGGGCGTGGAGGACATGCGCGCATTGGCCTCGGGACGCAGCCTGCGCATGGACCGCGGCACCGCGGGCAATGCCCTGCTGCCGCTGGCGCTGGCCGCCGCGGTCACCATCATTGCCTTCATCCTGCTGCGGATGATCGCCATGTACGTCTACACGCGCATCGACCGTTGGGTGGCCCAGCAGGGGCGGGCGCCCGAGGCGCCGCCGAAACGCGGCGCGCCGGCCTCCATGCGCGTGCTGTACCGGCGCGCGGGCGCCATCGTGGGGGCGCTGAGCATCGACGTGGGCGTGGTGGTGCTTGCCGCCATGGCGGGGGGAGCCGCCGCTCTTTGGGGCACGCCGGGGCGCGGGGTGCTGGATACGCTGGCAGCCGTGTTCCTGAAGGCTTTCGTGTCGGTGGAGATCGTCAAGGTGGCGGTCCGCACGGTATTCGCCGTGAAGCATCCGCACCTGCGCCTGCTGCCCATGTCCGACGAGCATGCCAAATACTGGAACGCATGGCTGCTGCGCATCGTCGTGGCGGCCGGCTACGGCACGCTCCTGGTCGATCCCGTGGTGTCGGCTTCGCTGTCGCCCGCCCTGGGCAGGCTGGCCAACCTGATCATCATGCTGGCGGTCTACGCATACGCCGTGCGCGTCATCTGGCGGAACCGCCAGACGGTGCGCGAACGCCTGGACCGCCGCGCGGCCAGCGCCACCACGTTCATGGGATCGCGCCTGCACGTGCTGTCGCGCGTGTGGCACGTGCTGGGCATCGGCTATTTCACGATTCTGCTGGTCGTCAGCCAGATAGATCCGACCAACGCGCTGCCCTTCATGGCCCGCGCCACCGCGCAGACCCTTCTGGTCATCGGCGTGGGCAGCCTGCTGATCCTGCTGCTGAACGCCGTGCTGGCCAAGCCGATCAGATTGCCGGATGACCTGCGGCAGCGCCTGCCGCTGCTGGAGGCGCGGGTCAACGCCTACGTGCCGGCCATGCTGAAGCTGACCGGCCTGATCATCCGCATCGTCCTGGTGCTGCTGGTCCTCGACGCCTGGCACGCCTTCGACCTGTCGAGCTGGCTGGCGTCGGAGGCCGGGGGCGCGGCCATCAAGATGGTGCTGAACATCGCTATCGTGCTGCTGATCGCGGCGCTGGCATGGACCGTGATCGCCAGCGTGATCGAGCACCGCCTGAGCCAGAGCGAAGGGCGCGGCCTGCCCAGCGCGCGCGAGCGCACCCTGCTGGCGCTGTTTCGCAACGCCGCGCTGATCGTCATCGTCACGATGACGCTGATGGTGCTGCTGTCGCAGATCGGCATCGACGTCGGTCCGCTGATCGCCGGCGCCGGGGTGGTGGGCCTGGCCATCGGCTTCGGCGCGCAGAAGCTGGTGCAGGACATCATCACCGGCGTGTTCATCCAGCTGGAGAACGGCATGAACGAGAACGACGTGGTGCAGGTGGCGGGCGTGTTCGGCACGGTCGAGAAGATGACGATACGCTCCGTGGGCATCCGCACGCTGGACGGCGGCTACCATCTGGTGCCGTTCTCCTCGGTGGACGTGGTGGCCAACCACATGCGCGACTTCTCGTACCACCTGGGCGAATACACCATCGCCCACCGCGAAAGCGTGGACGATGCGATCGTGCACCTGCGCGCGGCCTTCGCCGAACTGATGACCGATACGGTGCTGGGGCCCGAGATCCTGGAAGAGATGACGGTGGCTGGCGTCACGGCGGTCAACGAGAAGGGCGTGACCATCCGGATCCTGATCAAGACCACGCCCGGCATGCAGTGGGCCGTGCAGCGCGGCTACAACCGGCTGTTGAAGAAGCATTTCGACGCCGCGGGCATCGAGCTGCCGTATCCGCACACGGTGGTGTACTTCGGCCAGGACAAGCGCGGGTTCGCGCCGGCGGCCAACGTGACGTTGCAGGCGGAACGTCCCGACGAGGGCGAAGATGCCCGCGCGGCCGGGCACACGCGCCGCCGCCTGGAGCCGCAAGCGCCCAGCGGGGATTCGGCGGAGGTGCTGGGCAACGAGCTGGAGGCGCGCGAGGAGCCCGACGCGCCGCGCGCGTAGCGATACGCGGGGCAGGCGCGGGGACGGCGGATTCGGCGGCCCCCCCGCGCTGCGGGACGGGCGGGAGACGACTGCGTCGGCCTTGCGTGACGGCGCATCCGCTTACGTCTGCCCGCCGTTCAAATGAAACAATTCCTCTCAAGCGCAGGCTTGGATGCCGTTCGGCAGGCGGTGGCACGCCGTTTTGTCGAGCCGAATACACGTTTCGTCGAAAAACGCTGCGTTGTCTTTTGAGGCGGTGATAAAAATCGAAACCTCTTCGATTGGAACCGAAACAGCTTCCGGCTGATGGCAATGGCCGGAGTTGTCCGCAAAGGATTAGCGATGAAAAAGCTGACGGCCAGCCTGGCGACGCGCCGGAATGTAGCGACGGCATTCGGACGGGACCCCAGGCCGGCGCGGCCGCATTTCAGCCTGCTTTCCTCCATGTCGGTTACGGCGGTGGGGCTGATCCTGGCCCAGCCGGCAATGGCGGACGTCTCTTGCCCGCCGCCCAATTCCTCGACTTCCTCGGCCACCACCTGCACCGCGGATGCCAGCGCAAGCGGCAACCTGACCGTCGATTACACCGGCGCCACGGGCACCGGCACCAACGGCGGCGGCTATGGCGGCAATTACATCGTGGTCAACAATGGCTACCTGGGCCCCAGTCCGCAGCAGGCGGTGCTGCTCGTGCGCCTGAAAGGCGGCACCGGTTCGCCCGACGGCGACGGCGGCGGCACGTTCGGCGGCTGGGGCGGCACGATCACCATCACCAACAACCAATCGATCGACGCGAATGGAACGCCCACGGAGGCAGCGCAAGGCACCGCGCCGGGCATTTGGGACGACAGCAGCGCCCAATTCGGCATTTACGGCGCCTCGGTGGGCGGCACGGGAGGCACGCCGCCGGACGACGTCGGCGGCGGCAGCGGCGGCAGCGGCGGCAACGGTTCGCCGGTCACCATCGGCAATAACGGGAGCGTCACGTTGATGAGCCTGCCCTACGGCGGGGCGGGCATCTACGGGGCCAGCATCGGCGGCTTGGGCGCCGACCAGATGAGCGCCGCGACGAGCGACCAGGTGGGCGGCAACGGCGGGAACAGCGACATCGTCAACATCACCAATAGCGGCTCGGTCTCGGTATCGTCCGACAAGGCGGGCCGCTATGCCTGGGGCATCGGCGCGGAGTCCATCGGCGGCGCCGGCGGCGTGGCCAACGGCTGGGGCGGCACGGGCGGCGGCGGGAACCCGGCCGGCGCCACCATCGTCACGAACAACGGGAAGGTGGACGTGCAGGTCGAAGTCCCGGGGGGCGCTACCAGCAATCTCCTGACCAACGGGGTGCGCGGGCTGTATGCCACCAGCCAGGGCAATGCCGGATTCACATCCAGCGACGGCAGCGACAACGGCGGCGCGGGGGGCGGGTTCGGCACGGTCGCGGCCGTCAATAACGGCCAGATCTCGGTCACCAGCTACTCGGTGCCGGCGCCGACGACGCTGGCCGGCCTGTCCGGCGGCATCGTTGTGGTGGGGCTGGGCGGCGACGGCGGCGACGGCCCCCAGACCATCACCAATACCACCGGCGAGATCGCCGGCGTGGGCGGCACATCCAATTACGTGGCGAGCGTCACGCTGAATAACGGGTCGTCGATCACGACCTCGGGCGATTATCTGCCCGGGGTCAGCGTGGTCAGCCAGGGCGGCAACGGCGGGGCGGGACGCGAAGACAGCAATGGCGCCGACGGCGGCAAGGGCGGCCCCGTTCAGATCGGCATGAGCGGCAGCGCCGCCATCGAGACCTATGGGGCGCAATCCCATGGCATTGCCGCGCGCAGCTACGGCGGCGGAGGCGGGGGCGTGCTGACCAGCAGCGGCCTTGTCGATTTCACGCCGGAGAACGCAGGCGTCGGCGGCGCGGGCGGGACGGTCACGGTGACGACCGGAGATGCCTCGACGAATACGGCCGGCGGCACGATCAAGACGCAGGGATCCAATGCGATCGGCATCCTGGGCCAGTCGATGGGCGGCATCGGTGGCACCACCACCGGCAATTTCGAACTGTTCGGCGATGCCGGGGCCAATGCCGGCAGCGGCGGCGCCAGCGGCGCCGTCTATATCGACAGCCGCACCGCCATTTCGACGTTCGGCGATTCGGCGCACGGCATCGCGGCGCAAGCCATTGGCGGAGGCGGCGGCACGGCGGGGCCCAGCAGCGGCATCATCGCGGTGGGCGGCGCGGGCGGAAGCGCGGTCGCCGGCGGCACGGTGACCGTCAATCAGGACGGCAGCCTGGGCACCTCGGGTTCCGCGGCCATGGGCATACTGGCCCAATCCATTGGCGGCGGGGGCGGGGACGGCGGCGGGGCCAATGGCGTGGCGGTGATCGGCGGCACGGCCGGAGGCGGGGGAGCGGGCGGCAATTCGACGGCCAATCTGAACGGATATGCGGTCTCCACCGGCGGCGATCATTCCTATGGCATTGTGTCGCAGGCGATCGGCGGTGGCGGCGGGACGGGCGGAGCGGCCTCGGCCTACGATGACAGCGTGGGGTTCTCCATGGCGGTGGCGGTGGGCGGCACGGGCGGCGCCGGGGGCGCCGGCGGGGTGGCGCAGGCCAACGTGAGCAACGCCAGCGTGAAGACCATCGGAAGCGACGCGCATGGCGTGATCGCGCAATCGATCGGCGGAGGCGGCGGCGCCGGCGGCGCGTCGGTGGCCCAGGCCATGACCATCGCGGTGCCCGCGGAGGACGTCTCGTTCGGCGTGGCGGTCAGTTTCGCCATGGGCGGCACGGGAGGCTCGGGCGGCGCCGGAAACTCGGCGACGGCAACGCTGACCAATGCCGGGGTCTCGACGCAGGGCGCGAACGCGCAGGGCGTGATCGTGCAGGCCATCGGTGGCGGCGGCGGCATGGGCGGCAGCGCGTCCGCCACGTCGACGGTCATCGGCACGGGCGACTCGATCGGCGGGTCGCTGCAGGCGTCTCTGGGCGGCAGCGGGGGCAGCGGCAACACGGGGGGCAGCGCGACGCTGGCCATGATCGGCAGCAACATCACCACCGCGGGCGACTCCGCCAACGGGATCCTGGTGCAGAGCGTGGGCGGCGGCGGCGGAGCCGGAGGCGTCGGATCGGCCACGGGCCGCAGCGCCAATACCGATGCCAATGTATCGATCTCGATGGCGCTGGGCGGCACGGGCAACTCGGGCGGCGACGGCGGCCTTGCGAGCCTGACCATCGATTCGGCCAGCTCCGTGACCACGAGTGGCGATGGCGCGCGCGCCGTGCTGGTGCAATCCATCGGCGGCGGGGGCGGCGCATCGCAGGGCGGCCAGGTGGGCCTGGAAGTCCAGGCGACCCAAGAGGACAGCACCACGGACTTCAACGGTTCCGTGGAAGTCGGCCGCGGCGGCGGCGGAGGCGGCAATGGCGGCGCGATCGACCTGAAAAGCGACGGCAAGATCACCACCTATGGCGCCGACGCGGACGGCCTGCTGGTGCAGAGCATCGGCGGCTCCGGCGGCCTGGGCGGCGCGGTGGGCGGCAACAGTGCCACGGCCAATCCGCTGCCGTCGGTGAACGATTCCGGCACCACCTATCAATTCCACGTCTACGTGGGCGGGACGGGCGGGGCGGGCGGTAATGGCGGCGCCATAGGCAGCAGCAGCGCGCCCGCTGTCCTGGGCGCATACACCCAGACCTATGGCGACTACGCGGACGCGGCGGTGGTGCAATCCATTGGCGGGGGCGGCGGCGCGGGCGGCGCCTCCACGGTGTCGTCCAGCCTTTCCATGTCCAATGTGACGCTGGCAGTCGGCGGCCGCGGCGGCAACGGCGGTTCGGGAGGCGCCATCACGGCCGCGCTCAATGACGACGGCGGCAATGCTTTCAACACCGCCGGCTACGGCGCGGCGGGCATCGTGCTGCAGTCCATCGGCGGGGGCGGCGGCATGGCGGGATCCGGATCCCCGCGGGCGAGCGGCCAGTTGCTGCTGGGCGGCACGAACGAGTACGGAGAAAGCATCACCATTACTCCGGGCAGCTGGGCCAATATCGAAACCAAGGGCGACAGCGCCTATGGCCTGGTCGCGCAATCGATCGGGGGCGGCGGCGGGATCGCCATGGCGGGCAGCGCCGGTTCCGCGGCAACGCCCGGCAGCCTGCAGTTCGGGATGGTCGCGGGCAATAGCGACGGAGGCGGCTATGGCAGCCCCGTCACGATTTCAGCGGGCCTGAACCTGAACACCTACGGCGACAGGGCGATGGGCGTCATCGCGCAGTCCATTGGCGCGGGCGGCGGCATCGCGACCTCTGGCTGGGCGGACGGCGTGGGGTCGCTCCAACTGGGCAGCCAGCGCAATAGCACCTATGGGGCCAACGCCAGCGGCGTGAACCTCGATCTGAGCGGCACCGTGACGACGCGAGGGGCCGGCGCTCACGGCATCGTCGCCCAATCCATCGGCGGGGGCGGGGGCATCATCGGCGACGTATCGCAAGCCATCCAGTTCAATCCGCAGGGTTTCAACAGGCAGTCGGTGTCGGTCAACTCCGATGGCGGCGGCGGCAACACCGTCAACGTTTCCTTCAATGGCTCCCTGACCACCACCGGCGCCAATGCGCACGGCATCGTCGCGCAATCCGTCGGCGGCGGCGGGGGGCTTGCCGGCGGCCCGCAGGGCGGATTCGCCGGGGCGTCCGGGCAGAACGGCACCGCGAGCACCGTCTCCGTCGAGCAATGGGGCGCCTTGAACGCGACCGGCGCGGGATCGGCGGGCATCTTCGCGCAAAGCGACGGCGCGGCCTGGGTAGATCGGGTTACGGTCACCGTCAACGGAGATGTGCAGGGCGGTTCGGGATCGGGCAGCGGCGTGTGGATCGCCGCGGGCAAGGAAAACCAATTGACGGTAAATGCCGGCGCCTCGCTGGGCGCCCTGTCGGACGTGGCCGTGCGCTACAACGGGTACGGCGCCTCCTCGGGGTCCAAGCTGACCATCAACAACTTTGGCAGGCTGGCCGGAAGCACGCTGTGCAGCAATGCCGACGGCGACAACGCCTGCATTCTGAACAACCAGGCCGGCGCCGTGGCGACCGATGCCGTTACCTACAATGCCGACGTTCACAACGACGGGCTGATCGTGATCGGGAAGCCCGGCCAGTTCCAGACGCTTACGGTCAGCGGCAGCCTGACCCAGTCCGGCAGCGGCGTGCTGCGCGCGGACGTGGACTTCGATCAATGGCGGTCCTCGCGCATGGTCGTGGAGGGCGATGCCAGCCTGGCGGGAGGCATCGACGTGCTGCCGCAGGCGCTGCTGCCCAATCGTGAGCTTTCGGTCCTGACGGTGCGGGGGAACTCGCAGGGGGCGCTCACCGCGGTGGACAGCCCGGTCTATGACTATGAGGCGCGCCAGGTCGGGCCGGACACCCGCATTCGCGTCGCGTCTGCCAATTTCAATGCGCCTTCGATGGATTTGAAGGGGAACCAGAGCGAGGTCGCCGGCCATCTGCAGCGCATCTGGGACGCGGGCGGAAACTCCGCGCTTGCGCCGCTCTTCGCGCAGCTGGACCTGGCGTCGCGCCAGGGCGCCGACGCGTACGGAGGCAGCGTCGCCAACCTGTCTCCGGGCGTGACCATCGCGCCGGCCGTGCAATCCGCGGCGAACCTGGGCCAGTTCACCGGGGCGATGATGTCGTGTCCGACCTTCACCGGCGTGGATGCGCTGACCGGAGAGCAGAACTGCTTCTGGGGCCAGGTCACCGGCCGCGCCACGAACCAGGATGGCAGCCGGGGCACGGCGGGTTTCGACTACGACACCGTCACGTACCAGTTCGGCGGCCAGCGCGAGGTCAGCCCCGGCTGGTTCCTGGGCGGCTCCGTGGCCTACGAGAACAGCCACGTGCGCGCCAGCGACGGCAGCGTGCGGGGCAGCGGCGACAGCGGCTACGCTGGCGTGGCGCTCAAGCGGGAGGAGGGGCCGTGGGTGTTTTCCGCCGCGCTTGGCGGCGGCTACGGCGGCTACCGCATGGACCGAGACATCGACATCGCGGGCTACCAGGACACGCTCACCAGCCGGCCGGACGTCTACGGTTTCAATGCGCGCCTGCGCGCGGCGCGCACGTTCGCCTACGGCAACGTGTACGTGAAACCCTACATGGATCTGGATTTCAGCTACAGCCGCATGCCCGCATACACGGAATCGGGATCCAATCCGCTGGCCCTGTCGGTCGACAGCAGCGACCGCTTCATCATGGGCGTGTCGCCCATGATCGAGTTCGGCGGCCGCTCGGAACTGAAGAACGGGGCGATGCTGCGCCCATTCCTGTACGCGGGCGTTTCCTTCCTGTCCCAGGACGACTGGACGTCGAGCGCGCGCCTGCGCGGCGCCCCGGCGGGCACCGGATCGTTCGGCACCACGCTGCCCATCGACGATGTGGTCGGCAAGGTAGGGGCTGGCCTGCAGGTGATGAACGCGGGCGGCGTGGACTTCCGCCTGCAGTACGACGGGCAGTTCTCCGAGCACGTGCGCAGCAACAGCGCAACGCTGAAGGTGATGGTGCCGTTCTGAGCGCCGCTCAGGACCGCGCCACGGCCCGCCGCAGGCGCAGCGATGCGACGCGGCCCAGGACGACGGGCGCGACGTCATTGATGAACGCCACTTCGGTCTGGGAGCCGGAAAGCTGCGACAGATGGGAGATATGTTCGAGATTGATGATGATAGACCGGGACAGGGCGCAGAAGGGCGGGCATGGAAGCTGCGCCGCGAGCCGTTTGAGCGTGATGTGCATCAGCTCGTTCGCGCGGTCGGCGCCGCACAGAAGCACGTAGTCTCCCTGGGCCTGCGCGAGCGTCAGCTCCTGGACCTTGATGAGTTTCGTGCCGGCCTTCGTCCGCATGGACAGGTAGCCCGCGGTGCGGGGGCGCAGCCGCGCCAACGCCTGGACCAGCCTGTCGGGGCGCACGGGCTTGAGCAGGTAGTCGACCGCTTCGACGTCGAAGGCGCGCGCGGCGTAATCGTCGTGCGCGGTGACGAACACTACCGCCGGCGCGGGGCCGGGGCCATGCAGGAGGTCGAATCCGCTGCCGGACGTCAGTTCGATATCCAGGAACACTGCGTCGGGGCGAAGCTGCCGCAGCAGGGTCTGCGCCTCCTCGATGGTGGAGGCTTCGCCCGCGACCTGGACCTCGCCCGCGGCTTCGAGCAGGCGGCGCAGATAGCGCCGCGCGGGGGCTTCATCGTCGACGATCAGCACGCGCAGCATTTTCCTCCCAGCCGCCCGGACGAGGCGGGTATAGTTTTCCGGTCCAGCACGCGGGTAAATATAAGGCCATATGCGGTGTCCGGTGAACCCTGTTCGCCGCGGGAATACGGCTTCGGGAGGGGGTGTCCATGATCTTCACATCCGTCAGCCAGGAACTCAGCCAGGGCGATTCCGCGCCCGGGTTCTGGCGCGCCCAGATCGTGGGATGGATGTTCCTGGCGTTCGTGGGGTTCTTCATCCGCCTGGCGGTGTTCGGCAATGCGGTCGTAGCGTTCTGGCTCACGCTGGGCCTGGAGCCGCTGGCGTTCGCGATGACCAGCGCGGCCGCGGTGCTGCATGGCCGGCGTTCGGACAAGGCCGACGCGCCTCTGCTGGTCCTGGCCTGCGCGGTGCTGCTGTGCCTGGCCGCGTCCGCGCTGCTGGCGCTGATCGCCTACGCCATCCACGGCCTGTTCGCGTCGGAAGCCATCAGGGTGGTTCCCGGCAATCAATACCGGCTGGGTTTCATCTACTACATGGGGATCCTGTCCATCTGGACATTGATCTATTTCGGCGTTTCGGCGGAGCTTGCGGCGCGCTCCGAGCGCATATCCAAGATGCGGGCGGAAACGCGTTCCCTGAGGCTGGAGCTCGAACATCTGCAGTCGCAGATCGAGCCGCACTTCCTCTTCAACGCGCTCAATACCATCGTCGCGGAGATCGCCGAGCGGCCCGGCATCGCCGAGGACATGACGCGCAGCCTGGCCGGCTACCTGCGCTATTCGCTGGACAGGCGCGGGCGCGGGCTGTCCAGGCTGGAGGAGGAAATCGAGGCCGCCCAGGCCTACATCCGCATCCAGGCCTTGCGCTTCGACAAGCGGCTGGAATGCCGTTGCCAGATCGATCCGGCCACCCTGGAAATCAATATCCCCCGCATGACGTTGCAGGGCCTTGCGGAGAACGCCATCAAGCACGGCATGCGGTCCCAGCACGACAGGTTCCAGATCCGGATCCGCACCCGGCTGGCGGGCGATGAGCTGATCATCGAGGTCGACAACCCCGGGCAATTGCAGGCGCCCTTCGATCTCGCCAAGGGCGGCGGCGGGCTGGGGAACCTCTGCCGCCGGCTGGCGCTGCGCTACGCGGACAGGTACGCGTTCTCGCTGGAGCAGCGGGGCGAGAGGACCGTGGCGGAGATCAGGCTCAAGGGTAGCCCGGAAGCCCTGTAGCGCGCTTTCTTCGGCCATGCAATCGTGTCAAACTCGCGCATTGGCTCGATCAGGCCTCAGGGCTGCCTTCGCCTGGAACGGCATTGTCTTGGGACGATATGAAAATACAAGGAAAGACCGCCGCCGAGATCTTCGACTGCGTGCGCGCGCTGCTGCAATCGGGGCAGCTGCGGCCGGGGCAGGCGCTGCCCCCCGTGCGCGACCTTGCGGCCGAACTGGACATCAACCGCAACACCGTCGCCGCGGCCTATAAGCGCCTGGCGTCCGCGGGCATCGCCGTGACGCAGGGGCGGCTGGGCACCCTCATCCGCGAACCGTCCAGCCCCGGCGAACAGGAGGGCGCGCTGGCCGGTTCGCCGCTCGTGGATCTGGCCAGCGGCAATCCAGGCCGGGCCTGGCTGCCGGACCTCACCGCCGCGCTTGCCATCCGGCCCTACGTGCCCCGGCTGTACGGCGAACCCACCGTCAACCCAGGCCTGGAAGCCTATGCGCGGGCCTGGTTCGCGCCCGATTGCCCCGCGCCGTTCGAGGTCAACCTTACCCATGGCGCGGTGGACGCCATTGAACGGCTGCTCGGCTCGCACCTGGTGCCGGGCGACAAGGTGGCGGTCGAACACCCCTGCTTTCTCAGCAGCATCAATATGCTGCGCATTGCGGGCCTGCAGGCGGTCGGCGTGCCGGTCGACGCCGAAGGGATGCAGGTCCAGGCCCTGGAGGACGCGCTGGGCAAGGGCGCGCGGGCGGTCATCCTGACGCCGCGCGCGCACAATCCGACCGGCTGCAGCCTGAGCGCGAAGCGCGCGCGGGCGCTGGCGCGCGTGCTGGCGAAGCATCCCCACGCCATGGTGATCGCGGACGATCATTTCGCGTTGTTGTCGTGCGTGGACTACCGCTCGGCGCTGCCGGCGGGCGGGCAACGCTGGGCGCTGGTCAGGTCGCTGACCAAGGCGCTGGGGCCGGACGTGCGCGTGGCCATGGTCGCCAGCGATCCCGCGACGTCCCGGCAGCTGCGGCTGCGGCTCGCCTCCGGCACGGGCTGGGTCAGCCATCTGTTGCAGGACATGGTGGAGGTCACGCTGGGCCGGCCCGAGGTCGCCAGTCAGATCGCGCGAGCCCGAGAGGACTACGCCCGGCGCCGGCAGGCGCTGGAGGAGGCGCTGCGCAAGCACGGCGTTCCTTGCGCGGCGCCGGGCGATGGCCTCAATCTCTGGATTCCGCTGGACACCGACGGCCACGCCGCGGCCCTGGCCCTGGCCCAGCGGGGCTGGCTGGTGCGCAATGGCGACGCCTTCGGCGTCCAGGACCCCGTCAGGGGCCTGCGCATCACCGTATCCGGTCTCCAGCCCAGCCAGTGCCAGGACCTGGCGCGCGATATCCGGGCCAGCCTGGGCTAGGCGGCGCGCCGCAGCCTCACCGCCGGGAAATCCACCGGCACGGCGAACGCCACATTGACATAGTTGGTGAACAGGTTCAGCGCCACGTGCGCAAGCATCTCTACGATCTCCTGGTCGTTGAATCCCGCGGCGCGCACGGCCTGCACGTCGGCGTCGCTCACCTGGCCGCGGGCTTCCACCAGTTGCAGCGCGAAACGCAGGGCAGCGGCGGTCTTGGGATCGGCGGCGTTGCCGGCTTGGGCGGCGGACATTTCCTCGGCGCTGGCGCCGGCCTTGCGGCCCAGCGCGGTGTGGGCCGCAAGGCAGTATTCGCAGGCATTGCGGTCGGCCACGGCCACGGCGATCTGCTCGCCCAGCTTGGCGGGTATGACGCCCGCGCCCAGCGCGTCGAACGCGCCCCACATGCTCCGGAGCGCCGCCGGAGAGTTGGCGACGGCCCGGAACATGTTGGGCGTGGCGCCGAAGGCGCCGTGGATTTGCGCCAGCAAGGCCTGGCGGTCGGCGGTGGCGGTGCCGGCATCGATAAGAGGGACTCGGGACATGTCGGTAACTCCTGGAATGAGGAAGAGGCCATCCGTGTCGGGTGGTTGATTGGAATCGTACGTAGTATTCCTGGACGATAAGTGATTTAATTTCCATAAAAATTGTCTATTCGTCCAAAACATGAACGATCCAGCCATTCCCCAGGTAGACCGGCTGTCGGCGCTCCTGGATCGCTTCCGCGTGCGGGCCACCCTGTTCCATACGGGTGCGCTCTGCGGCGCCCAGGCTTTCGAGGCGGTGCCGGGGCGCGGTTTCCTGCACGTGCTGCGCCGCGGCGCGATGGAGCTGCGGCACCGCCCTGGCGAAACCGCCGTGCCGCGCCTGCGCCTGGAAGAGCCGACTTTGCTGTTCTATCCGCGCGCCTTGCGCCATGAATTCGTGAATCCGCCCGTGGACGGCCCCGACTTCACCTGCGCGGCGCTCGACTTCGACGGCGGCGAACGCAACCCTCTGGTGCAGTCGCTGCCGCCTTTCATCCGCGTGCCGCTGGACGCGGTCGATGGTCTGCGGCCGGCGCTGGACCTGCTGTTCGCCGAAGCCGATCACGTGCGCTGCGGCTCGCGCCTGCTGGCCGACCGGCTGTTCGAGGTCGTGCTGATCCAGCTCCTCAGGTGGATCGTGGATCATCCCGAGGAGGCCGGCGTGACGAGCGGGCTGATCATGGGCCTGTCGGACCCGCGCCTGGCGAGGGCGCTGGTGGCGGTGCACCGCTCGCCTTGCGACGAATGGCCGCTTGAGAAAATGGCGGAGGTCGCGGGCATGTCGCGCAGCGCCTTCGCGGCGGCGTTCAAGCAAGCCACCGGCGCCACGCCGGCGGCTTATCTGACGGACTGGCGCTTGAGTCTTGCGGCATCCATGATGCGTTCGGGCAGGCCGGTGAAGCAGGTCGCGGCGGAGCTGGGTTTCGCCAGCGCGTCTTCCCTGTCCAAGGTGTTCAGGCAGCGTTTGGGAGCCTCCCCGCGCGTATGGCTGGCCGCCCGGGACTAGTGCGGCGCGCTCGCACGGGTTGCGTTCATATTGATAGGTCATTATATTGTTTGACCTATGACAAAATAGGGAAGGGCGCGGATCGCGTTCCTCCCGCGTTCCGCTTCTACGCGAGGTACAGGCATGAGCGAAGACATCCAGGACCTGGGCGGCGACACCCAGACGCAGCATGACCAGCACGGCCGCTGGCCGAAGGCCGAAACGGTCGAGGACTTCCGCCGCAACCTGGACACGGTGCATGCGCGCATCGCGGCGGCATGCCAACGCGCCGGGCGCGATCCCGCGAGTGTGCGCCTGCTGCCGGTCAGCAAGACCGTGGAAGAGGCGCGCATCCGGCTCGCCTACGAGGCGGGGTGCCGCTACCTCGGCGAAAACAAACTGCAGGAAGTGTCGCGGAAGTGGGAAGCCATGGCCGACCTGGCCGACTTGAAGTGGTCGGTGATCGGCCACCTGCAGACCAACAAGGCCAAGCTGGTGGCGCGCTACGCCGCGGAGTTCCAGGCGCTGGACAGTCTGAGGGTGGCCGAGGCGCTCGACCGCAGGCTGCAGGCCGAAGGGCGGTCGCTGGATGTATTCGTGCAGGTCAATACCTCCGGCGAGGCCAGCAAGTACGGCCTGCATCCGGACGAAACGGCGGCCTTCCTGCGGGAACTGCCCGCCTTTGCGGCGCTGCGCGTGCGCGGGCTGATGACGCTGGCGGTGTTCTCCGCGGAAGCCGCGCGCGTGCGGCAGTGCTTCATTCTGCTGCGCGCGCTGCGCGACCGGCTGCGTCAGGCAGCCCCGGACGGCGTCGGCCTGGACGAGCTGTCGATGGGCATGTCCGGCGACTACGAGATCGCCATCGAGGAAGGGGCTACCGTGGTCCGCGTCGGGCAGGCGATCTTCGGCGCCCGCAACACGCCCGATTCGTTTTATTGGCCGGCGGAGCCGAGCGCGGGATCGGCGGCCTGAAGGCCGCAAGGGGGGTATCGCCGGCGCGGGCCCATGGATAGAATGGCCGGTCCTTACCGGCTAGTTTGATCCTACTGGGCAGACCGCATGGCCAAGACTTTCGAGCTAGAGACGCTGAAGATCCGCTTGAACGACGCGGATTTCCAGCGCTTGGACCTGAACCAGCGCATCCAGCGGGCGCTGCGCGCGCTGATACTCGATGCCGCGCTGGGCCCAGGCGTGAAGTTGCCCGCGACCCGGGTCCTGTCCAAGTCGCTGGGCGTTGCCCGCGATACCGTCGAGAATGCCTACGTGCAGTTGCATCGGGACGGCTACATCGTGCGCCGCGAAGGCTCGGGCAGCTACGTGTCCGATTCGGTGGGCGCGCAGTTGCGCGGCGCGGCGCGCCGGCGGGCGCGCCCGGATCCGGCACACAGCGCCGCGGAGCCGGGCGCGGGCCTTAGCCGGCGCGGCAGGATGATCCTGGACAGCGGCGGGATCGCCGACCAGCAAACGATCAAGGCATTCGCCACCGGCCTGCCGGAAACCCGGAACTTCCCTGTCGACGTCTGGGAGCGCCTGCAGCGCCAGGTGTTGAGGGACTTCCGCGCCAGTGTGCTGCTCCATGGCGACCCCCAAGGCGCCGAGCCGTTGCGCAGGGCCATCGCCGCCTACCTGAACCTGGAGCGCGGAGCCAAGGTTGCGCCGGAACAGATCCTGGTCCTGAGCAGCACGCGGCAGGCCTTGTACCTGTGCGCGCAGCTGCTGGTGGACGCGGGCAAGCCCATCCTGATGGAGAATCCCGGCTACTTCGGCGCCAGGAAGGCCTTCGAGTCGGCGGAGGTCCGGATCGTGCCCATCGACGTGGACGCCCAGGGCATCCGCACGGACTTGCTGCGGGCGGACCGCAGCGGCGCGAACTGCGTCTACGTCACGCCCTCGCACCAATATCCGACGGGCGCCACGCTGTCGCTGGCGCGCCGGCTGGATCTGACGGGCTGGGCGGCCGCGCACGGGAAGTGGATCATCGAGGACGACTACGACAGCGAATTCCACTATGACGGCCTGCCGACCGCGTGCGTGCAAGGCCTGGACCGGCACCAGCGGACGATCTATCTCGGCACCTTCAGCAAGACGCTCTATCCCGGCCTGCGGATGGGGTACATGGCGCTGCCGCGGGAGCTGATGGGCGCCTTTTCCCGCGCGCGCAGCATCATGGACGGCCATACCCCGCAGATCCTGCAACTGACGCTGGCGCGCTTCATGGAGGACGGCCACTACAACGCCCACGTCCGGGCGATGCGCAAGCTCTACGCCGGGCGCAGGGAGGCGCTTTTCGAGTCGATAGGCAGGCATCTCGGAGGCATCGCGACGGCCATCCGGCCGCCGGGCGGATTGCAGGTGCCCTGCCTGCTGGAACGCGGATGGTCGGAAGAGGAAACCATCCGCCTGGCGGCGGCGGCCGGCGTGAAGCTGGCGGGGCTGGGCTGGCTGTATGCCGGCGCGCCGCAGCGGCAAGGCTGGCTGCTGGGCTACGCGGCGCTGACGACCTACGAGATCGAGGCCGCCATGCTGCGCCTGGCCAACACGCTGGGCAGCAGGCCGTCGCCGGGCCGGGGCCGCCGGGCGGGGCGGTCTCAGTAGGGCAGGGGAAAGCGCCTTGCCAGTCCAGCCGCGCCTTCGCGGATGGCGTTTTCCGCGCGAGGGTCCGCCGCGCCGGCCCGCAGGCCACCCAGCAGCGCCAGGATCATGTCGCCGATTTCCTGGAATTCATCGGCGCCCATGCCACGCGAGGTGCAGGCGGCGCTGCCGACGCGGATGCCGGAAGTGACCGTCGGATTGGCTTCGTCGTGGGGGACGGCATTCTTGTTCAGCGTGATGCCGACCCGCTCCAGCGCCTGTTCGGCGACATTGCCCGCCAGCCCCCAAGGCCGCAGATCGACCACGCCAAGGTGGCAGTCCGTGCCGCCCGAAACGATGGACAACCCGCCCTCCGCCAGGCGGCGGCAGAGCGTCTGCGCATTGTCGACCACCGCGCGGGCGTAGGCGCGGAACGAGGGCTGCAGCGCTTCGCCCAGGGCCACGGCCTTCGCCGCCACGATGTGCATCAGCGGTCCGCCTTGCAGGCCCGGAAAGACGGCGGAATCGATCTTCCGGGCGATATCGCCGTCGTTCGTCAGGATCATGCCGCCGCGCGGACCGCGCAGCGTCTTGTGCGTGGTGGTGGTCGTGACGTGGGCGTGAGGCACGGGCGATGGATACACGCCGCCGGCGACCAGCCCGGCGAAATGCGCCATGTCGGCCATGAAAATGGCGCCCACTTCGTCCGCAATGGCGCGGAAACGCGCGAAGTCGTACGTGCGGGCATAGGCCGACCCGCCCGCCACGATGAGCGGGGGCCGCTCCTTGCGCGCGATGCTCTCGACCTCGTCCATGTCCACCCGCTGCGTCCGCGGATCGACGCCATAGCTCAGGGCCTGGAACCAGCGCCCGGACAGATTGACCTTGGCGCCATGGGTCAGGTGCCCGCCGGCCCTCAGGTCCAGGCCGAGGATCTTGTCTCCCGGGGCCAGCAGGGCGAGGTAGACGGCCTGGTTCGCCTGGCTGCCGGAGTGCGGCTGCACATTGGCGTGCCGGGCACCGAAGAGGCGCTGCGCCCGTTCGATCGCGATGCGCTCGGCGACGTCCACGTTAAGACAGCCGCCGTAATAGCGGCGGCCCGGGTAGCCCTCCGCATACTTGTTGGTCAGCACCGACCCCTGGACGTCGAGCACGGCCCGGCTGACGAAGTTCTCGGAGGCGATCAGTTCGATCGAGCGCATTTGGCGATGCCGCTCGGCGTCGATGGCGGCCCAGATGTCGGGATCCGCCTGTTGCAGGGGAAAGGGGCTGACGACGGGCTGCGCGAGCCCGTCGGGGAGGGCAGGTTCGGTCACGGTGGTGGCTCCTGTTTCGGGAAGATATGGGGAAAAGAGGGCGCTAGGGCTTGGAGGGGCTGTCGGCCAGCCGCGGCTGGCCGCCGTGGATCAGCACGTGCGCCGTCAGGCCGGCCGCCAGGCCCCAGAACGCGCCGCCCACGCCCAGCATCGTGACATTGGCGGCAGTGGCCAGGAAGGTGATGAGCGCGGTTTCGCGGGTGCGCGCGTCGGCCATGGCGTTGGCCAGACTGCCACCGATGGCGCCCAATAGCGCGAGCCCGGCCAGCGTCGTGATGAACGCCTTGGGCAGCACCATGAACAAGGTCGCCAGCGTGACGCCGAAGGTGCCCACCAGGATGTAGAACATTCCGCAGGCCAGGCCCGCCACGTAACGCTTGGCGGGGTCCTCGTGCGCGTCCCTGCCCGTGCAGATCGCCGCGGTGATGGCGGCCACGTTGAAGGCATGCGCGCCGAACGGCGCCATGACGAGCGACCCGAGGCCCGTCACGGCAAGGATGGGGTTGGCGCTGATCCGGTAGCCGTCGTTGCGCAGCACCAGCATGCCCGGCATGTACTGCCCGGTCAGCGTGATGACGAAGAGCGGCAGCGCCACCCCGAGCAGGGCCTGCAGCGAGAACCGGGGCATTTCGAACACGGGCGCGGCCAGGCTCAGGTGGATGGCCGAAAAATCGATCCTGCCCTGCGCGATGAGCAGGCCCACGCCGACGACGAGAATTCCGACCACGGCGAAACGCGAGGTGTAGCGCTTGAGCAGCGCATAGGAGATCACCAGCACGATGACCAGCACCGGGTCCATGCTGGCGCCGCCGAAGGCGTTGACGCCGAATTGCAGCAGGATGCCGGCCAGCAGGCCGGCGGCAATACCGCCCGGAATCATGCGGACGAGCTTATCGAAGGCGCCGGACAGACCCAGCACGATGAAACCCAGCGCCGAGATGACGTACGCCCCGATGACTTCGCCGTAGGGCGTGAAGGGCATCACGGTGGCCAGAAAGGCCACGCCGGGCGTCGACCACGCCGTGATGATGGGCGCTTTGTAGCGCAAGCTCAGCAGCGCGCCCGTGACGCCGACGCCGATGGATACCGCCCATACCCAGGACGCGGTCTGGGCCGGCGACAGCCGGGCAAGCTCGGCGGCCTGGAACACCAGGACGAAGGTGCCCCCGTAGTTCACCAGCACCGAGATCAGGGCGGCGACGGTGGGGGAAAAAAAATCGGCGGGTCGAAGGCCGGCCGGCGATGCGCTCATGGGTAACTCCGCGTTCGTCTGAAGCCCGGCTGAACGACCAGCGGGGCGAACGGGGAGTCTAGGACCGGGGCGGCCGGTTCGTTCATGCCACATTCGATGGGACGGCCAGACCGCTTTTGGGGCGCCCGGGCCCTGGATCCAGCCCTCACCCTGGCCCGGCCTCTCCGTGAAATCCGGTATGTTCCGCCGGCGGCCGCGCCGATACACTGCGTTTTCCCATTCCATAACGAGAACGCCATGAGACATCTCCTTCCCACCCTGGGCGCGGCCCTTGCCCTGTCGCTCGGCGCCCAGGCGGCGTCGGCCCAGCAGGCGCAGGGCGCGGCGCCGGCGCCGCGCGATCCGTTCTTCTGGCTGGGCGAGATCAACAAGGCCACCGCCGTTATCAACACGGACGAGGGCTTGCTGGACAAGTCCATGGCGCCGCGCCTGGCCGCGGGCGTGGCCAAGGTGATCGCCGACGGCAATCAGCCCGGCGCCAAGCGCCCGTCCAGCGTCATTACCTTCGAGCCGCTGCTGATCAAGGCGGCGGGCGAGGACGTGACGCTGCTGCACGCGGGCCGATCCAGCCAGGACATGCACGCCACCTACCGCAGCGCGATCCTGCGCGACAAGCTCCTGGAACTGGCCGACCAGCTCAATGCCACGTCGACCACGCTGGTGGAACTGGCCGCCAAGCACGCGGGCACCATCGTGCCGAACTACACCAACGGCGTGGCGGCGCAGCCGAACAGCTATGGGCACTACCTGCTGGGGCAGGCAGCCGGCCTGGCGCGCGACGCCCAGCGCATCCGCGAGGCCTACGCGCGCATCGACCGTTCGCCGATGGGCACCACGGTGCTCAACGGCACCAGCTGGCCGCTGGACCGTAAGCGCATGGCGCAATACCTGGGGTTCGAGGCGCTGGTCGACAACGCTTACGACGCCTCGCAGATTTCGTCGATGGACCAGCCCGTCGAGGTGGGCTCCATCGTCACGAGCATCGCGCTGCGCACGGGGAATTTCGTCGAAGACGTGATGACCCAGTACGCCCAGCCGCGTCCGTGGATCCTGCTGGAGGAAGGCGGCGGCAATACCTACGTGTCCAGCGCCATGCCGCAAAAGCGCAATCCCGGGCTGTTGAACGACACCCGCAGCGACGCGTCCACCGCCGTGACCCTGGCCATGGGGCCGGTCATCCAGACGCACAACATCACGCCGGGCATGAGCGATCCCAAGGACGTGAAGCAGAACTCCGCGATGGTGGACGCCGGGATCTCTGCGCTGAAGCGCTGGAACCGGGTGCTGAAGGCCATGGTCATCAACCCCGACCGCGCGCTGGAGGAGCTGAACAGCGACTGGACGGCGTCGCAGGAGCTGGCGGACGTGCTGATGCGCAAATACAAGCTGCCGTTTCGCGACGGGCACCATTTCGCGTCCGAGGTCGTGAGCTACGCCAAGGCCAACAATATCAAGCCGCTGGACTTCCCCTACGAACAGGCGCGGCGCATTTACGCGGACGCGATGAAGGATTCGAAGTACGGCGCCGATCTGCCGATGAGCGAGGCGGAGTTCCGCTCCACGCTGGATCCGGTGGCCATCGTGAAGAACCGCGCCACCAGCGGCGGCCCGCAGCCGGCGGAGATGGACCGCATGATCAAGGAGGCGCGCGCGCAGCTCGCGTCGCAGGACGCCTGGATCAAGGCGCGCCGCGCCCATATCCGCGACTCGCTGGCCGAGCTGGACAAGCAATTCGACGCGCTGGTGGCCAGCGCGCCGAAGGAAAAAAGCCAGTAAGGAGCGCCGGGGCCCCGGGCCCCGGCCTCAGGCGGCCGCGAAGGGCGGCGCGAAGCGGCGCAGCCGAAGCGCGTTGCTGAGCACGAACACGCTGGACAGGGCCATCGCGCCTGCCGCGAACACCGGAGAAAGCAGGCTGCCGTTGACCGGGTACAGCAGGCCCGCCGCCACCGGGATCAGCGCCACGTTGTAGGCGAACGCCCAGAACAGGTTCTGCTTGATGTTGCGCAGCGTGGCCTTGGACAGGGCTATGGCGTTGGGCACGCCGCCCAGGTCGCCGGACATCAGCACGACGTCGGCGGCCTCGATGGCGATGTCCGTGCCCGTGCCGATGGCCATGCCCACGTCGGCCTCGGCCAGCGCCGGCGCGTCGTTGATGCCGTCGCCCACGTATGCGATCGGGCCGTATTGCTGCTTCAGCCGCTGCACGGCCGCGACCTTGCCGTCGGGCAGCACTTCCGCGACCACTTCATCGATGCCGAGCTGGCGCGCGATGGCCTCGCCGGTGCGGCGGTTGTCGCCGGTGATCATGGCGACCTTCAGGCCCAGGTCGTGCAGGGCGCGTATGGCCGCGGCAGTGGTTTCCTTGATGGGGTCGGCCACGGCGATCATGGCGGCCAGCCGGCCGTCGATCGCGGCATACAGCGGCGTCTTGCCTTCGTCGCCCAGCCGGGCGGCATCCGAACTGAACGCGTCCACGTCCAGGCCGAGCTTGCGCATGTAGCGGTCGGCGCCGATCTCGACCCGGGCGTCGTCCACGATGGCCTTCACCCCGAAGCCCGTGACGGATTCGAATGCCGCGATCGCGCCCAGGGCGATGCCTTGCTCGCGGGCGGCCTCCACGATGGCCTGCGCGATCGGGTGCTCGGACTTGGCCTCGACCGTCGCGACCTTGCCCAGCACCGCGGCCCGCTCGAACCCCGGCGCCACGATCAGGTCGGTCAGCTCGGGGCGGCCCTTGGTCAGCGTGCCGGTCTTGTCCACGGCCACGACCTGGGCGTCCTTCAGCGATTGCAGCGCTTCGCCCTTGCGGAACAGCACGCCCATCTGCGCGGCGCGGCCCGTGCCCACCATGATGGAGGTCGGCGTGGCCAGGCCCATTGCGCACGGGCAGGCGATGATCAGCACCGCGACGGCATTGACCAGCGCGAAGGTCAGCGCGGGCTCGGGGCCGAACGCCAGCCAGATGATGAAGGTCAGGATGGCGGCCGCCATGACCGCGGGCACGAACCACATGGTGATGCGGTCGACCAGCGCCTGGATCGGCAGCTTGGAGCCCTGCGCCTGCTCGACCATGCGGATGATCTGCGCCAGCACCGTGTCGTTGCCGACCTTGGTTGCGCGGAACGTCAGCGCGCCGTTCTGGTTGACGGTGCCGCCGACGACCTCGGAGCCGGGCGTCTTCTCGACCGGCACGGGCTCGCCGCTGATCATGGATTCGTCGATGAAGCTGCTGCCTTCCACGACTTCGCCGTCCACCGGGATGCGTTCGCCCGGACGGACCTCGATCATGTCGCCGGCCACGACATCCTCGATGGCGATTTCAGTGGCCGCGCCCTGGCGGATGACGCGGGCCGTCTTGGCCTGCAGTCCGAGCAGGCGCTTGATGGCCTCGGAGGTATTGCCCTTGGCGCGGGCCTCCAGGTAGCGGCCGAGCAGGATCAGGGCCACGATGACGGCCGCGGCTTCGTAATAGACGTTGACCGTGCCGGCCGGAAGCAGGCCCGCGGCGAAGGTCGCCACGACCGAGTAGGCATAGGCGGCGGAAGTGCCCACCGCAACCAGCGAGTTCATGTCGGGGGCGCCGCGCAGCAGCGCCGGGACGCCCTTCTGGAAGAAGCGCAGGCCTGGGCCGAACAGCACGATGGTGGACAGCGCGAACTGGATGTACCAGCTGTTCTGCGTGCCGATGGTGTCGGCGATCAGGTGATGGAAGGCGGGCACCATGTGGGCGCCCATTTCCATGATGAACACGGGCAGCGCGAAAAGCGCCGCGATCGCCAGCGAGCGCTTGAGCGCCTTCAGCTCGGCGGCCTGGCGTTCGGCCACGGCGTCGGTGTCGCTGGACTCGCCGGAGAGCACCCGGGCCTCGTAGCCCGCCTTGGCGACAGCCTGGATCAGCGCGCTGGCCGCGACGCCGCCCGCTGCGGTCACGCGCGCGCGTTCGGTGGCCAGGTTGACCGTCGCGCCGCTAACGCCCGGAACCGCCTTCAGGGCCTTCTCGACCCGGCCCACGCAGGATGCGCAGGTCATGCCCGTGACCGACAGTTCGATCCCGGTCTCGGGGACGGCATAGCCGGCCTTCTGCACGGCCTGGACCGCGGCCGCTACGTCCGGCGCCCCGGTGAAGGTGATGTCCGCGCGCTCGGTGGCCAGGTTGACGCTGGCCTTGCCGACGCCCGGCACGGCTTTCAGCGCCTTCTCGACGCGACCGACGCAGGATGCGCAGGTCATGCCTTCGATCGGCAGGCTGACCGCAATGCTGTCTATAGGGGTGGAACTCATTGCCGCTCCTTGAAATCGGGGAATTTCCTACTGATGGCCCCACTATAAAGATTCCAATGATGGCAAGGTCAAGCGGCCGGGCGGGCCGGCCGCGTTCATGGGGTCAGATCATGGCCTTGCCGCTGCGTTTCGCGGCGCGGATGTCGCGCCACAGCGTGACGCAGAGCAGGGTCAGGATGAAGGCGGAAATGGCCGGCCAGACCAGGAAGTACAACGTCAACCACATATCGGTCTCCTTGTTTGCGTGGACGGGTCAACCCTTGGCGGGCTGGGCGATGGGGCGCTGCGCGGCGGCCTGGGCCTGCGCTTCCTGTTCCCGGTGGAAAGAGGTCACCCGGCCGGCCAGGACGTCGAAATCGAACCGCTGCGTGCTGCGCAGGCTCAGCCCGACGCATACTGCCGTGCTGACGCCGTAGGCGGTCAGGGAGCCCATCAGGACGATGTATTCGCGCAACGTCCCGACGAAGGCGGGCAGCATGACCGCCAGGCCGGCGACGCCCACGGCGATCGCCGCCTTGCGGCCGAAGAAGCCGAAGGTCATGAGGCCCAGGACCACGCCGCCGCCGATGGCCGCGCAGATTTCGAAGAACACCGCGACGATGCCTTCGATGGGGATCAATTCGAAGCGCACGATGGTGAACAGGGCCACGGCGCTGAGCACCGACCAGACGAAGGCGCGGTTGTCGACGCGGTCCCAGTAGAAGCTGGCGATCACCGGGAAGACGATGGCGCCCCACAGCGCGCCGACGAAGACGAGCATGACCAGGATGTCCAGCCGCAGGCTCGCGAAAATGACGCCGACCATCGTGGCCACGATCATGGTTACGCGGCCCCACCAGAGCATGCGCTGCGGATCCGGACGGCCGCGCGAGAGGTTCTTGGCGTAGATGTCGGTCATGACGATGGCCGACAGGGCGGCCAGGTCGGAGTCCGCGGTCGAGGACAGCGAGCCGACCACCAGGAGGAAGAACAGCGCGATGCCGAAGGGCGGCAGATAGGTCGACGCCATCTGGGGGATGATGTTGTTCATGTCGCCGTTGGCCGGTTCGAGCCCGACGAACAGGGCCAGCAAGCCCAGCATGCCCAGGCCGATGACGACCGCGCCATAGCCGACGGTGGCGGTCAGGAAGGTGGGCTTGATCAGGTCTTCACGGACGGCGAACAGGCGCTGCGCGATCGTCTGGTTGCCGATGGCGTAGGCGAGCACCGCCACGAAGTAGGGCGCTCCTTGTTCCAGGATGGCCTTGGTGGAATAGAAGTCGGCCTGGTCCGCGTTCAGGCGCCACATATTGGCCTGCAGCACATCGGGGCCGCCGGCGTTGAAGAAGATCAGGGGGATGATGATGACCGCCGCAATGATCATCGCGGCGAGCTGCGCGAAGTCGGTCATTACCGAGGTGCGGAAGCCCGACCACAAGGTGTATGACAACACGCCCAGGCCGGCGATGAGCACGCCCTGGATGAAGGTCAGCGGGCTCAGGATGGAGACCAGCGCGCCGGCCGCGGTGAAGTTCACCATGAGGCTGATGCAGCTGCCCACGATATTCGACACCGCCATGATCATCTGGCTGGACGTGCCATGCCGCGCGTGGATGACCTCGGCCAGGGTGTGGGCCTTGGGCGCGAGCTGCCGGAACCGCTTGCCGAAGGGATAGATGAAGAGAATCATCAGCGCGCCCCAGAAACCATAGTGCAGGGGGCCGGACAGCCCGTACTTGTAGCCCGAGGTGGCGCTGGCGTAGAACGATGCGGCCCAGATCCAGGTGGCGATCATGCTGGCGGTGGAAAGGCCGAATCCGACCGCGTTGTTCGACACCATGTAGCCGTCGACGTTCTCGTTCTTTTCGCCGATGAGCAGCGACATGAGGAACGTCGCTCCATAGAACCCTGCGAGCAGCAGGATGGCGGTTGTCGCCGATAGCTGAAAGAATTCTGTCTCTTGCATCGTCTTCGTCCTTTCTCCTTGACAGCGTGTTCATGACGGACAGTCATGGCTGCATGAAGGCCGTTTCCGCGGGATGCGATGGGCGGCAAACCCCGATGACGCAGCCGAAACACCGAGCGAGCGGCCGTAGGCGCGATCGCGAGCCTGCCCGACGAAGGAGCGGCAAGCGGATCCTTCGGCCGAACAGCGACAAGGCACACCGTGTAGGTGCTTGCTGCCGCATTGCGCCGAACGTGCGTTGCTTTAGACGTTGCTCAATGCGGTGAGCGATGGTCCTGCATGGTAAGCAGGGAAATTTGTTCCGCAGCCTGCGCGGCTGGGTTTTGGTGTTTCGGCGTTACACGCCGGGCCGCTGTGCGCGGCCTTATGACGGATGCCCTGGCGACGTTCGTCGGCAGATGGCATGCGTGGTGAACTACAGCAATACGAAAGTATAGGACCATACCGACTTCGAGTCCAGCCTGAAGCCGCCAGGCGCGCGGGCGCCCTGGCCGGGTATTGCGATTCCCATTGGCAGGCATCGCAACACTTAATTGGCCGCCGGCGCCGCGCTCCGATAAGGTAGAGCGCTTTGAGGGCCACGCCGCGGGCTGCGCGCGCGGCTCGCCGCAAGACGAAGGCTAACCATGACAGACCGCGTATTCATCAATGCCGTCGGAATCGACGGAACCCCGCAAGCCCTGGCCGTCCGCGACGGGCGCATCCTCGCTATCGGCGCCGAGTTGCCGCCCCTGGACGCGGCCGAGGTGATAGACCTGCGCGGCCACCTGGTGCTGCCGGGTTTCGTGGACGGGCACATCCACCTGGACAAGAGCTTCGTGGGCGACCGGTGGCATTCTCACCGGCCGGCGGCCACGCTGCGCGAACGGCTGGCCATCGAGAAACGCGAGCTGGCCGATGCGCCTCCGATCGAAGGCCGCGCCGACGCGCTCATCGCGCAGGCGGCGGCCTTCGGCACCGTGGCGATGCGCAGCCACGTCGACGTGGACGCCACCACGGGCCTGGCGAACTTGCACGCAGTGATGGCGGCAAGGGAGAAGTGGCGTGGCATCGTCGACATCCAGCTCGTGGCGTTTCCGCAGGCGGGCGTGATCTCCTGTCCAGGGACGCTGCCACTCTTGGAAGCGGCCGTGCGCGAAGGCGCGGAGGTGGTGGGCGGAATCGATCCGTCCACGCTCGACGGCGACGCCGAGGGGCAGCTCGACGGCATCTTCGGCATCGCCGACCGGCTGGGCGCGAAGATCGACATCCATCTGCACGAGCCGGACATGGCGGGGGTGGAGCAGCTTGGCCGCATCGCGGCGCGGACCAAGGCGGGGGGCCTCGCCGGACGCGTTGCGGTCAGCCACGCCTACGCGCTGGGCGACGTGGGGCCGCAGGCGCTGGACGAGATCGCGCGCAAGCTCGCCGACGCCGGCGTGGCGATCATGACGAACGCGCCGGGCGACCGGGCCTTTCCGCCGGTGCTGCGCCTGCGCGAGGCGGGCGTGCGGGTGTTCGCCGGCAACGACAACATCCAGGACACCTGGTGGCCCTACGGCAATGGCGACATGCTGCAGCGGGCGATGCTGATCGGCTACCGCTCGGGCTTCTACACCGACGCCGAACTGCTGGCGGCGCTGGAACTGGCGTCCAGCGCGGGGGCCGCGGTGCTGGGTCTGGAGGGCTATGGGCTGCGGCCGGGCAACGAGGCCACGTTCGTGGCGCTGCCCGCGCCCAACGGGCCCGCGGCCGTCGCGGCGGCGCCCGCGCAGCGCTTCCTGTTCCGCAAGGGAGAGCCGGTGGGGCAGGCCGCCGCTTGCTTCGGCAGGGCCGTCAGGCAGCCGGCGGCGTAACCTTGCCGGCGCGCAGTTCGCAATAGGCTTCCAGGGCGCGCCGCAAGGCCAGGCCGGCATCGCTGAGCCGAGAGCGGGCATACAGCGCCAGGCGCAGGCCACCGGGGGCGGGGAAGCCCTCGGCGGCCGTCAGCACGCGGTGCTCCGCAGTGACGCAGGCGGCCGGCAGCAGGCTGATGCCGAGCCCCGACGCGACGGCGGAGACCAGGCTGGGCAGGCTGGGGCTGGAGAAGCGCACGTGCCACGGCTTTCCGCCGGTCTCCAGCATGGCTGTCATTTCCTGGCGATACAGCGCGCCGGCCGGAAAGGCGACCAGCGGCACGGCCGTGTCGGGCGCGGGCGGCGCGGCGTCCTGGGCGGCGATCCAGCACAGCGGCTCGGGCCATTGCGCATGGCAGTCCACGTCCACCTCCCATTGCTTCACGAGAAGCAGGTCCAGCTCGCCTTCGCGGTAGCGCCGCAGCAGTTCGTGGCTGAGCCCGCCCTCGACCTCCACGCGCAGGAGCGGATAGGCCGATTGCACGGCCGCGATCGTGGGCATCAGCGTGGCGCCCATGAACTCCTCGGGCGCGCCCAGGCGCAGCACCGCGCTCGCCTGGGCGGCGGAGACGCTTTCGCGCGCTTCCTCGGCCAGCCGGAGAATGCTGCGGGCATATCCGAGCAGGCGCTCGCCTTCCTCGGTGGGCAGGACGTGGCGCTGAGTGCGGTCCAGCAGCCGGCAATCGAGGTTGTCTTCCAGGCGGATCACGTGCTGGCTGACGGTGGACTGCGTCAGGTGCAGGTACTCGGCCGCCCGGGTGAAATTGCCCGTGTCCACGACGGTGACGAAGCTGCGCAGCAAGACCGGATCAAGCATTGGGACTTCCACTGAAAGCTATTAAGCCAATTAATTTCATAATACCGCGCCGCATCGCCATACTAGGACCCGTGCCCGGGACGGTCCGGAGACGCTTTATCAAGGGAGATTTCGATATGCCTATTTTTGGCGCATGCCGCATGTGGCTGGCGGCGTTTCTGCTGAGCGTGGGGGGCGGAGCCGCCGCCGCGGGCCCGGACGCGGCGCTGCTCGCGGCGGCGGGCGATGGCGACGCCGGCCGCGTCAGGTCGTTGCTGCAGCAGGGAGCCGCGCTGGAGACGCGCGATGGCGGCGGCAATACGCCGCTGCTGCGCGCAACCCAGGGCAACCATGTGGAGGCCGCCCGTGCCCTGATCGATGCAGGCGCCGACGTCAACGCGAAGAATGCGATCCACGACAGCGCCTACCTGCTTGCCGGCGCCCGAGGCTACCGCGACATCCTGGCGATGACGCTGGCGCACGGCGCGGATCTGAAAAGCACCAACCGCTACGGCGGCACGGCCCTGATCCCCGCCTGCGAGCGCGGGCACGTCGAAGTCGTCGATATGCTGATCCGGGCCGGCGTGGACCTGGACCACGTGAACAACCTGGGGTGGACGGGCCTGCTGGAGGCCGTGATCCTGGGCGACGGCGGAGCGCGCCATCAGGCGATCGTGAAGCGGCTTATCGAGGCCGGCGCCGACGTCAACCTGGCGGACGGCAAGGACGTGACCCCGCTGAAGCATGCGCGCGAACGCGGCCAGGCCGAGATCGCGCGCATGTTGGAGGCGGCAGGGGCGCGGGGCTGAGAAGGCGGATCAGAACCCTTCGCGCGGCACGTGCACGCGGCCTTCCATCAGGATGCGCGCGCTGCGGCTCATGATGGCCTTGGTGACTTTCCATTCTCCGTCCACGAGCTTGGCCTCGGCGCCGACGCGCAGCGTGCCCGACGGATGGCCAAAGCACACGTTGTCGCGTTCGCCGCCGCCCGCCGCCAGGTTGACCAGCGTGCCGGGCACGGCGGCGGCGGTGGCGATGGCGACGGAGGCCGTGCCCATCATGGCGTGGTGGAGCTTGCCCATGGACAGGGCGCGCACCAGCACGTCGATATCGCCGGCGGCGATCTTCTTGCCGCTGGACGAAACGTATTCCCTGGGGGGCGCAACGAAGGCGACCTTGGGCGTGTGCTGGCGGCCGGCGGCGTCTTCCAGCTTGCCGATCAGCCCCATGCGCAGGGCGCCGTGGGCGCGGATGGTCTCGAAGCGCGCGAGCGCGGCGGCGTCGCCATTGATCGCGTCCTGCAGTTCCGTGCCGGTGTAGCCCAGGGCCTCGGCGTCCAGGAAGATGGTGGGGATGCCGGAGTTGATCATGGTGGCCTTGAACGTGCCGACGCCGGGCACTTCCAGGTCGTCCACAAGATTGCCGGTGGGAAACATGGAGCCGCCGTCGCCGTCTTCGGCCGGATCCATGAATTCCAGGCGCAGTTCGGCGGCGGGGAAGGTCACGCCATCCAGTTCGAAGTCGCCGGTCTCCTGCACGGCGCCGTCGGTGATGGGCACGTGGGCGACGATGGTCTTGCCGATGTTGGCCTGCCAGATGCGCACGATGGCGGTGCCATTTTGCGGCACGCGGGCCGGATCGACGAGACCGTTGGCGATGGCGAAGGGCCCCACGGCCGCCGACAGGTTGCCGCAGTTGCCGCTCCAGTCCACGAAGGGCTGGTCGATGGAAACCTGGCCGAACAGATAGTCCACGTCGTGGTCCGGGCGGCTGCTCTTGCCGATGATGACGGTCTTGCTGGTGCTGGACGTGGCCGCGCCCATGCCATCGATCTGCTTGCCGTAGGGGTCGGGGCTGCCGATCACGCGCAGCAGCAGCGCGTCGCGGGCGGCGCCTGCCACCCGCGCCGGTTCGGGCAGGTCGTCCAGTTTGAAGAAGACGCCTTTGCTGGTGCCGCCGCGCATGTAGGTGGCGGTGATCTTGGTCTGGGGAGCGTGGGCCATGAGGCTGTCCTGATGTATCGGTGTAGGGAAGGGCGGGCGCGGGGGGGCGCCCGCCTTGCGGAGGGACGGTCAGCCGGCCTTCTTGTCGGCGCCGGCCGCGGATTCGGCTTCCAGGAAGTCCTGGGCGAAGCGCTGCAGCACGCCGCCGGCTTCGTAGATCGACACTTCCTCGGCGGTGTCCAGGCGGCACGTGACGGGCACCTGCTCGGTCTTGCCGTCGCGGCGGTGGATCACCAGCGTCAGATCGGCGCGCGGCTTGCGCTCGCCGATGACGTCGTAGCTTTCGGTGCCGTCCAGTCCCAGCGTCTTGCGGTTCACGCCGGCCTTGAACTCCAGCGGCAGCACGCCCATGCCGATCAGGTTGGTGCGGTGGATGCGTTCGAAGCCTTCGGCCACGATGGCCTCCACGCCGGCCAGGCGCACGCCCTTGGCTGCCCAGTCGCGCGAGGAACCCTGGCCGTAGTCGGCGCCGGCCACGATGATGAGCGGCTGCTTGCGGTTCATGTAGGTTTCGATGGCTTCCCACATGCGCATGACCTTGCCTTCCGGTTCCACGCGCGCCAGCGAGCCCTGCCTCACCGTGCCGTCGTCGTTCTTCACCATCTCGTTGAAGAGCTTGGGATTGGCGAAGGTGGCGCGCTGCGCGGTGAGGTGGTCGCCGCGATGGGTGGCGTAGGAGTTGAAGTCCTCTTCGGGCAGGCCCATCTTGTGCAGGTATTCGCCGGCCGCGCTGTCCATCAGGATGGCGTTGGACGGCGACAGGTGATCGGTGGTGATGTTGTCGCCCAGCACGGCTAGCGGCAGCATGCCGCGCAGCGTGCGCTCGCCGGCCAGCGCGCCTTCCCAGTACGGCGGGCGGCGGATGTAGGTGCTCATCGGGCGCCAGTCGTACAGCGGGCTGACGGCGGCGCGGCGCTCGTCCTGGATGCCGAACATGGGCGCGTAGACCTTGCGGAACTGTTCGGGCTTGACGGCAGACTTGACCATGGCGTCGATTTCTTCGTCGCTGGGCCAGATGTCCTTCAGGCGGATATCGCGGCCGCTGGCGTCCTGCCCCAGCACGTCGCGCTCGATGTCGAAACGGATGGTGCCGGCGATGGCGTAGGCCACGACCAGCGGCGGCGAGGCCAGGAACGCCTGCTTGGCGTAGGGATGGATGCGGCCGTCGAAGTTGCGGTTGCCGGAGAGCACGGCGGTGGCGTAGAGATCGCGGTCGATGATTTCCTGCTGGATCTTCGGGTCCAGCGCGCCCGACATGCCGTTGCAGGTGGTACAGGCGAAGGCCACGACGCCGAAGCCCAGTTTTTCCAGGTCTTCGGTGAGGCCGGCCTCGTCCAGGTACAGCGAGACCGCCTTGGATCCCGGCGCAAGCGAGCTCTTCACCCAGGGCTTGCGCGTCAGGCCCGCGCGATTGGCGTTGCGGGCCAGCAGGCCGGCGGCGATGACGTTGCGCGGGTTGCTGGTGTTGGTGCAGCTGGTGATGGCGGCGATGATCACGGCGCCGTCGGGCATGCGGCCGGCCTCGTTTTCCACCGCCCCGGCGATGCCGCGCTCGGCCAGGTCGGAGACCGGCAGGCGGCGGTGCGGGTTGGACGGGCCGGCCAGCGTGCGCACCACGCTGGACAGGTCGAAGCGCAGCACGCGCTCGTATTCGGCGTTCTTCAGGCTGTCGGACCACAGGCCCGCGGTCTTGGCGTAGGTTTCCACCAGCGCGATCTGCTCGTCCTCGCGGCCGGTCAGGCGCAGGTAGTCGATGGTCTGCTGATCGATGGAGAACATCGCGGCCGTGGCGCCATATTCCGGCGCCATGTTCGAGATGGTGGCGCGGTCGCCCAGCGTCAGGCTGGAGGCGCCTGCGCCGTAGAACTCCAGGTAGGCGCCCACCACTTTTTCCTTGCGCAGGAATTCGGTCAGCGTCAGCACGATGTCGGTGGCGGTGATGCCGGGCTGGGCGCGGCCGGCCAGCTCTACGCCAATGATGTCGGGCAGGCGCATCCAGGAGGCGCGGCCCAGCATGACGTTCTCGGCTTCCAGGCCTCCCACGCCGATGGCGATCACGCCCAGCGCGTCCACGTGCGGGGTATGGCTGTCGGTGCCGACCAGCGTGTCGGGGAAGGCAACGCCGTCCTGCGTGTAGATGACGGGCGACATCCGCTCCAGGTTGATCTGGTGCATGATGCCGTTGCCCGGGGGCACGACTTCGATGTTGCGGAAGGCCTGCTTGGTCCAGTCGATGAAGTGGAAGCGGTCTTCGTTGCGGCGGTCTTCCACGGCGCGGTTCTTGGCGAAGGCGTCGGGATCGTCGCCGCCGTACTCCACGGCCAGCGAATGGTCGACGATCAGCTGCACCGGAACGACCGGGTTGACCTTGGCGGGGTCGCCGCCTTTCTCGGCGATGGCGTCGCGCAGGCCGGCCAGGTCCACCAGCGCGGTCTGGCCCAGGATGTCGTGGCAGACCACGCGGGCCGGGAACCACGGGAAGTCCAGGTCGCGGCGGCGTTCGATCAGCTGCTTCAGCGAATCCGTCAGCGTGGCGGGGTCGCAGCGGCGCACCAGGTTTTCGGCCAGCACGCGGGACGTGTACGGCAGGCGGTCATACGCCCCGGGCGAGATCGCCTCGACGGCGGCGCGGGTGTCGAAATAGTCCAGGCGGGTGCCGGGCAGGGGCTTGCGGTAGTTGTGGTTCATGCCTCGGTGCGCTGCAGGTTGCCCTGCGCGATCTGCTGTTCGATGTTGAGACGGGATGCGCGGATGTGGCGGCGCATCAGGATTTCAGCCAGCTCGCCATCGCGGTCGGCGATGGCGTCAAGAATGCGGTGATGTTCGGCGTAGGCCTGCCGGGGGCGGTTGGGCGTCGTCGAGTACTGGATGCGGTACATGCGCGCCAATTGGTAGAGCTCGTCGCACAGCATGCGGAACAGCATCTGGTTGCCGCTGCCCTTGACGATGCGGTAGTGGAAATCGTAATCGCCCTCCTGCTGGTAGTAGCCCAGGCCGGCCTGGAAGGCCTCGTCGCGCTCGTGCGCTTCCAGCACGCCGCGCAGCTCCGCGATCTCGGCGGGAGGCATGCGTTCGGCGGCCAGGCGGCAGGCCGTGCCTTCGAGCGATTCGCGGATTTCGTAGAGTTCGGAGAGTTCCTGCCGGGTCAGCGACACCACGCGGGCGCCGGCATGCGGCACGCGGACCAGCAGCCGCTGGCCTTCCAGCCGGTGCAGGGCCTCGCGCAGCGGCCCCCGGCTGACGCCATGGACGCGGGCCAGCTCGGGTTCGGAAATCTTGCTGCCGGGGGCGATCTCGCCCTTGACGATGGCGGACTGGATCTTGCGGAAAATGTGTTCCGAAAGCGTCTCGCTATCGCCCGGGGCGGCGCCCGGCAGCGTCAGTACTTTGCTCATTGTGTCGACAATTTTTCCGGTTTTTGAGGAAAAAATCGGAATAACGTGCCTTTCGGCATCAGATTGTCAACAATTTACCCTGGCTATGGGCAGGGTGCAAGCGGCCTCGGACGGACCGCCAGCCAAAAGGGCGGCTTATCCGGCGGGCGTGGCGTCCATTGCCCGCAAGGGGCCCGGAATGCGGTACTGCTCGCCGTCGAATCGCAGCGTATGGCGCGTCCTGCCCTTATTAATCGGCCGCTCGACGCAATCGCCGTCCTGCGGCGCCGCGCGGCTGGCGGAGTGGGATTCGGTGGCGATGATGTCGCGATAGCCCTGGCCCTGGGCGCCGCCCATCGCCAGGCTGACCGCGCGCTCGTTGAATTCACCCGCGCAGTTGGTGTCCCACTCGCCCGAGGAACTGTTGACCATCAGGCCGTCCAGGACGAGGTCCAGTTCGGTCCCATTTATCGTGAACAGGCGCAGGCTGGTCTGGGCGAACGGATTGGCGCGCGAAGCCCCTTCGCGGTCGATGCGGATGCCAAAGGCGCGCTGTCCCGGCGCCACGTCATAGCGCGCGGTGTCGAACGACACCTGGGTGATGCGCACGGCATCGTCGGACATCAGATCGGGCAGGCGCAGTTGCTGGCGCACCTGCAGGGTTTGCCGGTCCAGCACCAGCACGTCCAGATCGCCTTCGTGACCGTCGTTGGGATCCGGGCCGTCCTGCATCAGCGGCACGGCGGCGAGCAGCAGGTCGGGGTTGGCGGGCCAGGCCTTGCAGGTCACGGAAAAAGGCGCGCCGTAATCGGCGTTGGAGAGTTCGATGACCCCGCTGCCGTCGGGCAGGCGGATGTGGCCCTGGGCATCCGGCGCCGTGCTGCCCGGGTAGGCCATGCTCACGATGCCGGCGGCCTCGGGGCATTCCGCCGAGGCCTGGGCGGCGCCGCAGGCCATCAGGGCGGGCAATATGAGAGTGCGGACCAGAAAGAGAGGAGTGCGGGACATCGTGGGCGCGGAGAGGATGAGGAGTCCGGATTCTAATCAGGGTCCCTGCCTCTTCCGCGCGCCGCTTCGCTACCGGTAGCTACAGATCGCTACAGGTCGACCTTGACCTTGCCGGCCTGCACCAGCCCGGCCACATCGCGTATTTCGGCAAGCAGCGCCTGTTGCAGCTGGGCTGGCGTGCCGCCCGTGGGCTGGAAGCCCTGCTCGGCGAGCTTGGAGCGCACCGATTCGGCCTGCAGCGCGCGGTTCACGCCCTGGTTCAGCGCCGCGATGGTGGCTTCCGGCGTGCCGGCGGCGCAATAAGTGCCGAACTGGATCTGCGCAGAGAAGCCGGCGTAGCCGGTTTCCGCCACGGTCGGGATGTCAGGATACTTGGGCAGGCGTTGCGGGCTGGTCACGGCCAGCACGCGCAGGCGTCCGCCTTGCAGATAGGGCTCCACGGCCGCGACGGTCGCAACCACCACCTGGATCTGTCCGCCCAGCAGGTCCGTCATCATCGGGCCCGTGCCACGGTACGGCACGTGCAGCATTTCGATGCCGCAGGCCGCTTGCAGAAGTTCGGTCGCGAGATGCTGCGGCGTGGCGTTGCCAGGGGTGCCGAAGGTCAGGCCTTTGGGTTCACGCTTGGCCCGGGCCACCAGTTCGGCCAGGGTCTTGGCCGGCAGGTCCGCGTTGACCGCCACCATATACGGCGAACGCGCGATCGGGCAGACGGGGGCCAGTTGCTTCAGCACGTCCTCGGGGGGGCGGGCATAGTAGCGCACCGAAGGCACCAGGCCCGCGAACAGCAGCACGCTGCCGTCCTTGACGCCGTTGGCGGTGTAGTCGGCGCCCAGCATGCCGCTGGCGCCGGGCTTGTTCTCGACGACGACCGAGCGGTCCAGTGCGCCCTCCAGCGACGCGGCGATGACGCGGCCGAGCACGTCGGTGCCGCCGCCCGGCGGAAACGGCACGATCACGCGCAAGGGCGCTTCGCGCGCGGACGCGGCGCGGCCCAGCGTGGCGCCCATCGGCGCAATGGCCAGGGCCGCCATGTTCTTCAATAGCTTTCTGCGGTTCATGTGTTTATGTCTCCGTGTCCACGCCTGGCGGTTCAGCCGCCGGCCGTCTCTAAGAAATGGACGATTCGTCGGCCTGCGGCAGGAAAAATCCGTGCAGGGCCGATGCCACGACCGCGGGCTCCTCTACAGGCAGCATATGCCGCTGGCCGGCCGCCACACGGGCCTGGGCATCGGGCAGGGCCGCTGCCAGTTCGCGCGTCATGCGCGGGGTCGAGCCCACGTCTTCTTCACCGGTCATCACCAGCACGGGGCAGGCGATGTCCGGGGCCGCTTGCGCCAGGACCGGGTCGCCCAGCGCGAACACGCGGTAGGCGGCAAGGAAATGGGCGCGGTTGTTTTGCAGCAGGCGCTGGCCGATGCTGGCGACCCGCTCCGGACGCCGCGCCTGGAAGGCAGGCGTGAACCAGCGCTGGAGCGACACCTGGGCGGCGGCGGCCGGATCCTGAGTGGCGGCCGCCTCCAGCCGCGCCAGCACGGCGCGCACTTCGTCGGGGCTGCGGCGGAACACCGTGCTGAGCAGCGCCAGCCGCTTGACCCGTTGCGGGCGGGCTGCGGCATAGGCCCCCGCGATCAGGCCGCCCATGGAGTAGCCGAGCACGTTGGCGCGGCTCCAGCCGGCGAGGTCCAGCTCGGCGTCAAGCTGCGCGATGAAGTCCGGCACGGCCACGCTATCGTCGACGCCCGGGGCGCCGCCGTGGCCAAGCAGGTCGTAGCGCAGCACCTCGAAATGCGGCTCCAGCAGCGGCGTCAGCTCGTCCCACAACGTGTGGTCCAGACCCACGCCATGCAACAGCACCAGCGGTTCGCCGTGGCCGGATCGGCGGGAACTGGCGCTCATTTCGCCTGGGCCTCGCGCTCGAGTTCCTGCAGGTCGGAATAGCGGTTGCCGATGCGGTGGTGCGGGCGCCCGGAGGTAGCGGCGCCCAGCGCGACCACGATTTCGTCGGGCGCGGGGGCGTCGTTGATGGTGGTCTGCACGGTAAGGTAGTGCGAACGCAGGCCTTCGTCCTGCTTGTGCATCAGGGGGATCGAGATCACGCAGCCCGGCCCGCCGCGCATATTGGTGAAGCTCAGATAGCTGGTGCCGCCGACGGCGTTACGGTAGGCGTTGCCGAAGCGCAGCGTGTGGATCAGGGCCGAGGCGTGCTCCACTTCACCGGCCGTGCCCACCACCGCCGCTTTGCCATATGCCTCGACCTGATCCGCCGATCCGGCCTGGCGCAGGATCTCCGCCACCAGCAGCTCGCCCAGCGGCGGCGCGGCTTCCAGGATCTGCGGGCGCAGGTTTTCCTGGAATGGCAGTCCGGCCCACGGATTGCGGATCACGGCGGCGGCCACGATCATGACCAGCGGGCGTTCGGCCGCGCGGCCCCCTTCGATCAGGGTTTTTTCGACATAACTGACTACCTTGCGCACTTGGAGAGACATTCCGCGGCTCCACGACCTATTGGATGAAAGACGCGTCCATTGTTGGGCTCCCCTGGAGATTTTGACAATCCAAATTAACGTAAGTTAATTTCGGAAAATCCGAATTCAGTTCCCGCCGCCATGCCTTCGCCATTGAAGATCCAGCACCTGCGCCAATTCCTGCTCGCAGCCGATCACGGCAGCTTCCGGCTGGCGGCCGAAGGCACATTCCGTTCGCAGGCAGCGGTATCGGCGGCCATGCAGGATCTGGAGCAGCAACTGGGCGCGCCGCTGTTCGAGCCGGGCAAGCGCGCCCAGCTCACGCCGCTGGGCGTTGCCGTGGCGCCCTTGTTCCGGGAATTGCTGTCCACCCACGACCGGGTGCTGGACGCGGCTCGCCAACTTGGGCTGGGCAGCCAGGGGCCGGTGTCGCTTGCCGTCATGCCGTCGCTGGCGGATGAGTGGCTGCCGCGTCTTCTTGAGCGTTACGCACGCAGCCACCCCGCGATCCGCATCCGCGCCTTCGACGAGTCTTCGCAGGACGTGCATCGGTTGGTCTTGAATGGCGAGGTGCAGGTGGGGGTGGCCGGACAGGTGCCGCGCACCGCCGAAGTCGCCTTCACTCCCGTGGCGCGCGATGCCTTCGGCCTGGTCTGCCGCAAGAGCCATCCGCTGGCGCGGCGGCGCGGCTCGGTGCCGTGGTCCGCGCTGGCCGGCGAACGGCTGATCGGCAACGCCACCTTCGATACCCTGCGGAACCGCCAGCTGGGCGGGGCGGTCGAGGATCCGTTCATGGTGGTTTCCAATCGCGCGTCGCTGCTGGCCAGCGTGGTGAGCGGCCTGGGCGTGACCGTGCTGCCGGTGCTCGCGCGGCCGGCGGCCGCCACCGGCCTGGCTTTCGTGCCCCTGGCCGAACCCACCGTGGAGCGCATCGTAGGCGTGTTGACCCGCAAGGAGGAAACGCTGCTGCCTTCGGTGGCCGCCATGCATGCGCTGGCGTTGCGCTCGCTGGCTCAGTTCACGCGGCGCAAGGGCGCCGGGCTGGTGTAGCGGCGGCGTTAGACGCCGCAGGCGTACGTCATGAACTGGCGGAAGGCTTCCGCCGGCTTGGAGATGGCCGCGCGGGGATGCCACAGCAGGCCCGCTTCCATGGGCGGCACCGCGTCGACGATGGGCACCGCCTCGATCTTGCGGCCTTCCAGCGACCAGGGGCGGTAGACCATGTCCGACAGCATTGTGACGCCGAAGCCGTGCGCCACCAGCCCGCGCAGGGCTTCCATCGACCTCGTGCGGAATGCGATGTCGGGCCGTAGGCCATGGGCCTGCCAATAGGCCAGCGCGGAGCGTTCGCCTTCGTCCATCTCCAGCAGGATGTAGGGATACCGGGCGATATCGGCCAGCGAAGGCGGCGCGGGAGCTTGCAGCAGCGGGTGGCCGGACGCCGTCCATAGCTGGCGGCGGGAACGCACCAGCACCTGGTGGCCGAAGCGTTCGCGGTTTTCCACGTTGGACAGCAGCGCCACCCCCAACTCGACCTCGCCGCTGGCCACCGCCGATTCGATGTCGGGCCGGTCCAGGTCCACCAGGTCCAGCACCACGTCGGGATAGCGCCGGCGGAAGCGCGCCAGCAGGTCGGGCAGGAAGTAGCCCAGCACGGTGTAGGACGCCGCTATCCGCACCGATCCGCGCAGCGCATAGCGCTGGAAGCCGGGCTCGCGCAGGGCGTCGTCCAGGGAGTCGAGCACGTCGCGCGTGCGCTGGTGGAAATTGTGCCCTTCGGGCGTCAGCGTGACGCCGTGGGGGTGGCGGTCGAACAGCCGCACGCCCAGCTGCGCTTCCAACGCCAGGACGGCGTTGGTGACGGCGGATTGCGAGACGTGTTCATCGGCGGCCGCCATGGAAAACCGGCCCGCGCGGGCGGCCGCGGCGAAGTAGCGCAGCTGGCGCAGCGTGACGTCGTTAGCCATCTGTTTATCGAATACCTGGTAGCTGAATATATGAATATACGATATCCAGCGCCGTTCCTACACTGCGGAAAACATCAAAACCCGGAACGCAGGAGACAAGCGTGAACGCCTCACTTCCCACCGGCGCGGCCGATACCCATGGCCTGACGCTGGACGACAAGTACACCCGGACCCAAGGGCGCATCTACCTGAGCGGCACGCAGGCGCTGGTGCGGTTGCCCCTGATGCAGAAGGCGCGCGACCGCCTGGCCGGCCTGAACACCGGCGGCTATATCTCGGGCTACCGCGGATCGCCGCTGGGCGGGCTCGACCAGGCGCTGTGGAAGGCCAAGCGGCACCTGCAGTCGCACGACGTGGTGTTCCAGCCGGGGGTGAACGAGGACCTGGCGGCCACCGCCGTCTGGGGATCGCAGCAGCTGAATCTGTTTCCCGGCGCCACCCGCGACGGGGTATTCGGCATGTGGTATGGCAAGGGGCCCGGCGTGGACCGGTCGGTGGACGTGCTCAAGCATGCCAACTCGGCGGGCACGTCCGCGCATGGCGGCGTATTGATGCTGGCGGGAGACGACCACGCAGCGAAGTCCTCGTCGGTGGCGCACCAGTCCGAGCACGTGCTGATCGCCAGCGGCATCCCGGTGCTGTATCCGTCCAACGTGCAGGAATACCTGGACTACGGCCTGCATGGCTGGGCCATGAGCCGCTACACCGGATTGTGGGTGGCCATGAAATGCGTGACCGACGTGGTGGAGTCCAGCGCGTCGGTGGACGTGGACCCGGAACGGGTGCGCATCGCGCTGCCGCGGGATCCGCTGCCCGAGGGCGGATTGAACATCCGCTGGCCGGACTCGCCGCTGGCGCAGGAAGCGCGGCTGCTGGACCACAAATGGTATGCGGCGCTTGCCTACGTGCGCGCCAACAAGCTCAACCGGATCGTGCTGGATTCCCCGCGCGCGCACTTCGGCATCATGACGGCCGGCAAGGCCTATCTCGACGTGCGCCAGGCCCTGAATGACCTGGGGCTGGACGAGGCCGCCTGCCGCGAGGCGGGCGTGCGCGTGCTGAAGGTGGGCTGCATCTGGCCGCTGGACGCCCAGGACGCGCGCGAGTTCGCGACGGGGCTGAAGGAAATCCTGGTGGTCGAGGAGAAGCGCCAGATACTGGAGTACGCGCTGAAGGAAGAGCTCTACAACTGGCGCGATGACGTGCGGCCGCGCGTATACGGCAAGTTCGACGAACGCGAGCATGGCGGCGGCGAATGGTCCACGCCGCGCGGCGGCTGGCTGTTGCCGGCGCGCCATGAGCTGTCGCCGGCGCTGATCGCCAGGGCGATTGCCGCGCGCCTGGACAAGGCGGGCCTGTCGGAGGCGCTGCGCGCCCGCATCGCGGCACGGCTCGCGGTGATCGACGCCAAGGAGCGCGAGGCCGCCCGGCCCACGCTGGTGGAAGAGCGCAAGCCCTGGTTCTGCTCGGGCTGTCCGCACAGCACGTCCACGCGCGTGCCCGAGGGCTCGCGCGCGGTGGCCGGCATCGGCTGCCACTACATGGCGATGTGGATGGATCGCAAGACCGATACCTTCAGCCAGATGGGCGGAGAGGGCGTGGCCTGGCTGGGCCAGAAGGACTTCACGTCCGAGCGCCACATCTTCGCCAACCTGGGGGACGGCACGTATTTCCATTCGGGATTGCTGGCGATCCGCGCCGCGGTCGCGGCGCGCGCGTCCATCACCTACAAGATCCTCTACAACGACGCGGTCGCGATGACGGGCGGGCAGCCCGTGGACGGCGTGCTGACGGTGCCGCAGATCGCGGCGCAGATGCAGGCGGAGGGCGTGGCGAAGACGGTGGTAGTGACGGACGAGCCGGGGAAATACGCCGGCGCGGGCGCCTTGCCGGCCGCGGTCGAGGTGCACCACCGCCGGGAACTGGACGAGGTGCAGCGCGCGCTGCGCGACATCGCGGGCACGACGGTGCTGATCTACGACCAGACCTGCGCCACCGAGAAGCGCAGGCGCCGCAAGCGCGGCGACTATCCCGACCCGCCGCGCCGCGCGTTCATCAACGAGGCCGTCTGCGAGGGCTGCGGCGATTGCTCCGTGAAGTCCAACTGCCTGTCCGTCGAGCCGCTGGATACGCCGATGGGCACCAAGCGCCGCGTCAACCAATCGTCCTGCAACAAGGATTTTTCCTGCGTCGAAGGCTTCTGCCCCAGCTTCGTGACGGCCGAAGGCGCCGTGCTGCGCAAGCCGGGCGGGCCGGCGGGGGCGCCGGCGCTGCCCGAGGCGCCGCTGCCCGCTCGCGCCGATATTCCCGCGGGCGCGGCCTATCGCGTGGTGATCGCGGGCGTGGGCGGCACAGGCGTGGTGACCATCGGCGCGCTGCTGGGGGCGGCCGCGCATATCGAAGGCAAGGGCGTGACCGTGCTGGACATGGCGGGACTGGCGCAAAAGGGCGGCGCCGTGCTCAGTCACGTGCAGCTGGCCAACCATCCCGAAGACCTGCACGCAACGCGCGTGGCGCTGGGCGAGGCGGACCTGGTCATCGGCTGCGACGCGCTGGTGTCCGCGTCGCCCGAAGTGCTGTCGCGCTTGCGGCCGGATCGCGGCCGGGCCGTGGTGAACAGCGCGGCCGCGCCGACGGCCGCGTTCCTGTCGCAGCCGGGCTGGCGCTTTCCGGGCGCGCAGGCCGAGGCCGCGCTGGCGCGCAGCACGGGGGGCAACTGCGGCTTCATCGACGCGGGGCCGCTGGCCGAGGCGCTGCTGGGCGACGGTATCTACGCCAATCCGCTGCTGCTGGGTTACGCCTGGCAGCAGGGCGGGCTGCCGCTATCGCTGGACAGCCTGCGGCGCGCGATCGAATTGAACGGCGTGGCGGTCGAAAAGAACCTGGCCGCCTTTGAGCTGGGCCGCCAGGCCGCGCACCGGGGGCCGGACGCGCTCCGGCCGCAGTCCGCGGCCGGAGTCCTGGCGCTGCCGGAATCCCTGGATGCCCGCATCGGCCGCCTGGCCGCGCACTTGCGAAGCTACCAGGACGACGCCTATGCGGCGAAGTTCGTGGACGCGGTGGAGGCCGTGCGCGCCCGCGAGGCCTTGCTGGCGGATCCGGGCGGCTTCGAGGTCACGCGGGCCGTCGCCCGCAACCTGGCCAGGCTCATGGCCTACAAGGATGAATACGAGGTGGCCCGCCTGTACGTGGATCCGGCCTTCAAAGCCAGGCTGCGCGAGCAGTTCGAAGGCGAGCCGGGGCGAGATTACCGCTTGCGCTACCATCTGGCGCCGCCCGCCATCGCGCGGCGCGACGCGCAGGGCCGCTTGCGCAAGCGCGCCTTCGGCCCGTGGATGGCGCGGGCGTTCCGGCTGTTGGCGCCCATGAAGCGGGTGCGCGGCACCTGGCTGGACGTGTTCGGAAAGACCGCCGAGCGCCGCATGGAACGGCAACTGGCCGCCGACTACCTCGCCCTGGCGGAGGAATTCTCGCGGACGCTGGAGGCGGGCAACCGCGATGCGGCGCTGGCGCTGGCGGCGCTGCCGGACGATATCCGCGGCTATGGCCACGTCAAGGAGCAAAGCGTCGAACGGGCGCGCTCGCGCGAGGCCGCGCTGTGGGAGCGCTACCGCGGGCGGGCGCGGGAGCCCCTGGCGGCCTGAGGCGCGGGCGTGGTGTACGATCGCCGGCATCGAGGGGCGCCGCCCCGCGCCCGCCCGCCCGACCATGGAAAACCTTCTGCGCAAACTCGACCTGACTTCGCTGCGGCTGTTCGTGGCGGTGTGCCAGGAAAACAGCATCGCGCGCGCCGCCGAACGCGAATTCATCGCGCCTTCCGCGGTCAGCCGGCGGATCGCCGACATGGAGTCGCTGGTCGGCCTGGCGCTGGTCGAACGCCATACCCGAGGCGTGAGCGTGACGCCGGCGGGGCAGACGGTGCTGCGCCATGCGCGACGCATCATCGGCGACGTGGAAGCCATGGGGGCGGAGCTCTCGCGGCTGTATGCCGGCGTGAAGGGCCATGTGCGGCTGGTGGCGAACCTGTCGGCCATCGTGCAGTTCCTGCCCGAGGACGTGGCGGCGTTCCAGCGCCTGTTTCCCGAAGTGGACATCGATCTGGAAGAGCAGCACAGCCCTGACGTGCTGCGCCTGGTGCGCGAACGCGCCGCCGACTTCGGGATCTGCAATCGCATCGCCTGCGCGCAAGGCGTGGAGCAGCTGCCGTACCGCCGCGACCGGCTGGCGGTGATGCTGCCGGCCCGGCATCCCAAGGCCGCCGCCCGGCAATTGAGCCTGCGGGACATCGCGGAAGAAACCTTCGTCGGCCTGCGCGAGAACAGTGCGTTGACGCAGTTGCTGGCGGCGCAGGCGGCGGCCCTGGGCGCCACGCTGTCGGTCAAGATCCGGGTGGCGAGCCTGGACGCGCTGTGCCGCATGACCCATGCCGGCCTGGGCATCGCGGTCATGCCGCAGCAGGTGGCAGAACTGTATCTGCAATCCCTGGACGTGGTGGTGCGGCCCTTGTCCGACGACTGGGCGCAGCGCCAGCTCTGCATCGTGTTCCTGGACCAGAGCCAGCTGTCCGCCACGGCGGGCACGCTGGTCAAGTTCCTCGGCCAGCAGGGCTGACGCCATCTCGCTTCGCGATGGCAGGCGTGCCGAGAGGACACTTCGGCGTACGGCGGCATCTCCTTATAGTCAAGGCGCGTCATGCGACGGGACGGGGCTACGAGACCCCGCTGCGCCTCACAAGGAGACAATATGAAGACCCCCATCCGATTCCTCGCGGGCTGTATGCTCGCGCTCGGCGCCCTCGGCCCGGGCGCCCAGGCGTTTGCGGCGGGCTACCCGGACCGCCCGATCCGCCTGATCGTGCCGACCTCGCCCGGCTCCACCGCCGACGTGGTGGCGCGCGTGGTGGCAGAGAACCTGGGCAAGACGCTGGCCCAGCCCCTGATCGTGGAGAATCTCGCGGGCGCGGCGGGCATCCCCGGAACCCGCCAGCTGGTGGCCGCGAAGCCCGACGGCTACACGTTGGCTATCGTCTCGTCCAATCACGCCATCAATCCCAGCCTGTACAAGACCATGCCGTACGACTCGGTGAAGGACGTCACGCCGATCTCGGTCATCGGCACGACGCCGCTGGTGATGGTGGCGGCGGAGAGCTCGCCGTACCGCAGCATCGGCGAACTGCTGGCCGCCGCCCGGGCGCAGCCCGGCAAGATCAACTACGGCTCGTCGGGCAGCGGCAGTGTGCTGCACCTGGCCGGCGAACTGCTGAAATCCCGGGCCGGCGTCGACATGATGCACATCCCCTATCGTGGCGGCAACGCATTGATCACGGACGTGATGTCCGGCCAGATCCAGGTGGCGTTCCTGGCGGTGCCTTCCGTGCTTGCGCAGGTGCAGGCGGGCAAGCTGCGCGCGCTGGCCGTCAGCACTCCCGAACGCGTCGCCGCGCTGCCCGACGTTCCCACGCTGGAAGAGTCCGGCGTGAAGGGCTATTCGTATGACGCCTGGATTTCCCTGATCGGCCCGGCGGGGCTGCCTGCCGCCATCGTCCAGCGGCTGCAGGCGGCGACGCAGCAGACCATGCACGATCCGGCGGTCCTGAAGACGTTGACGCCGCAGGGATTCGTGTCGCAGGGCAGCAGCACCGAGGTCGCGGTCCAGACGCTGGCCGCCGAAATTTCCAAAAGCCAGGCCCTGGTCAAGGCCGCGGCGGTCACTCCGGAATAGCGCGGCGACATGGCTACCTTCGTACTCGAGGCGCCGGCGCGCCTGCTGTTCCTGTCGCGCGATCCGGCGCGGATCGCTGCGCAACTCGCGGGCGCGTCCCTGACCCTCGCGCAGGCGGGGCCGCTGCGCGATGACATTTCCACCGACGAGATCACGCCGGTGCCGATCCTGACCCATTTCGACGAGAAGCTCGGCCGCTATCCCTACACCGGGCTGCGGGCCGGCGATGCCCTGCCGATCGGCCTGGATGCGATCAGGCAGGCCGGCGTCAATGTCGTCGTGGGCGGAAAGCGCTATGGCAAGGGGTCTTCGCGCGAACACAGCCCCATGGCCGAGAAGTCCGCCGGCGTCCGGCTGGTGATCGCCGAGAGCTTCGAGCGCATCTACCGGCAGAACGCCGACAACATCGGCCTGTACACCAGCACCGACATGGGGCTGGCGGAACGCCTGGTGCGAGGGGAGAGGATCGGCATCGATGAAATCGTGGCGGGCCGCGACACGCTGGCCGCCGAGATCGTCAAGGCCGGCGGGTTGCTGGCCTTCGGCCAGGCGGCGCTAGGCGACGTCGAGCCGCAGCCGGCCGCGGCGGATACTGCGCCGCGCACGCTGTTCGAGAAAATCATCCGGCGCCACCTGCTGAGCACGTCCGCGACCCCGGCCGCGCCCGGGCCGGGGGCTGGCGTGTTCGTCCGCGCGGACTGGCGCTTCATCCACGAGTACTACACCGGAATGGCGGCCCATATGCTGCATGCCCGTTTCGGAAGGCCGCTACGCCTGGTGGACAGCGAGCGCATCGTGGTCTTCGAGGACCATACTTCCTACGTGGAAGAGAGTCCCAATCACGTGCGGGCCGGCATCGTCCCCAACGTGCGCGCCATGTGCCAGGCGCAGCGCGACTTCGCCGAAACCTATGGCCTGCGGCAGCACCGCACGCTGACGGAGGCCCAGGCCGCCCAGGACGCCGGCGCCAACGTGGCCGGCATCTCCCACGCCATGATGGCGGAACACTACGCGCAGCCGGGGCAGTTGGTGGTGGGGACGGATTCGCACACGCCGCATAGCGGCGCGTTGGGCTGCGTGGCGTTCGGCGTGGGCACCACCGACATGGCGAACGCCTTCGTCACCGGCGCCGTGCGCCTGACCGTGCCCGAGTCGTTGCGGGTCGAGCTGGCGGGGGAGCTGCCGCCGGGCGTGACGGCCAAGGACGTGGCGCTGCATTTGCTGGCCTTGCCGGAAATCCGGTCGGGCGCGGGGGTGGGCAAGGTATTCGAGTTCGCGGGGCAGGCGGTGGCGGCCCTGTCCATCGACGAGCGCGCGACGCTGACCAACATGACCGCCGAACTCGGCGGGCTGACCGGCATCGTGGCGCCGGATGCCGAGACGGCGCGCTTCCTGCGCGAGCGGCGAGGCGTGGATGCGCCCATCGAACCGTGGATGCGCAGCGATCCCGGCGCCCCCTATGCCATGACATTGACGGTGGATTGCGGCGCCCTGTCGCCCGTGGTGGCCGCGCCGGGCGATCCCGGCAACGGCGTGCCCCTGGCATCGCTGAGGGATCGTCCCCGCATCGACATCGCGTATGGCGGTTCCTGCACCGCCGGCAAGCGCGAGGATTTCGACCGCTACCACGAGGTGCTGGCCTGGGCGGTGGAACGCGGCCTGGGCATTCCGGATGGCGTGGCGCTGTATCTGCAATACGGCACCACCGCCGTGCGGGACTATTGCGTGGCGCGAGGCTACGACCGGACCTTCGCGGCGGCCGGCGCGCGCATCCTGCAGCCATCCTGCGGCGCCTGCGCCAATTGCGGGCCGGGCTCGTCCACCGATGCGGGGCAGGTCACCGTCAGCGCCATCAACCGGAACTTCCCGGGGCGCTCGGGCCCCGGCCGCGTCTGGCTGGCCAGCCCGCCCACGGTCATGGCCAGCGCCCTGGCGGGCGAGCTGACATCGTTCGCGGAATTGCAGGCGCGGCACCCGGCCTGAACCGCCTGTCCCCGGCGCGCCGGCCGCCCCGACCGGCGGGTCATTAGGGATTCCCCGCCACTTCGCGCCGGCCGAAGCCCTGCTTAAGCAATTCTCAATTGGCATTCCCCCGGGCTTGGGTCAGAGTTGCGCATCATGGAAAACGGCCGTCAGATGCCGTTTCCGGCCGCGCGGATCGGCGCGGCCGCCGAGAAGCCCGCACACAGAAGACATCCTGCCCTTTGCATGCCAGCGGCGAACCCGGGATACACCGGGCGCCGGCTGATCGGCTGCGGCCGTCCGGCCGTGGTTCCCCTGTTGGTTCGAGGAGACAACAATGAGCAAGAGTTGGAAAACGCTGTTAGGCGCGGCGGCGGTCGTGGCGGGTGGATGGGTCCACGCGGCGGACGCGCCGCCGGACATCAAGCTGATGCAGCTGTCCGTCGGCAAGATCGAGCTGGACAAGGGCTTCATGACGGCCATGGTCGACGTGGGCACCAAGATCAAGATTCCCGTGCCGGCCTATGTCATTCAGCACCCCCGGGGGCTGGTGCTCTTCGATACCGGCATGAACCAGGGCACCGCCGATGGCAACTGTGCCAACTATTGGGGCCAGGGGCTCTGCGGCGCGTTCAATTCCATCCAGGGGCGCGACGAGGTGGTGGACCGCCAGCTGAAGGCCGCGGGCTTCGACGTGAACGACGTGAAGTACGTCGTCTATTCGCACTTCCACCTGGACCACGCCGGCAACATCAAGATGTTCCCCAAGGCGCGCCACGTCGTGCAGAAGGCGGAGCTGCGCGCCGCCTGGTGGCCGGAGAAATTCCAGCGCGCCGCCTACGTCATGAAGGATTTCGACACCACCCGCGACTATGATTTCATTCAGGTGGAGGGCGATTTCGACCTCTTCGGCGACGGCAGCATCGTGCTGCTGGACACCAAGGGCCACACCCAGGGCCACCAGTCCTTGCAGGTCAAGCTGAAGAACACCGGCACGGTGCTGCTGGCGGCGGACGCGATCTACACCGGCGAGAACGAGGCGGGCGTGATTCCGGGCATTACCTGGAATACGGCGGCGTCCATGCTGGCCATCGATCGCCTCAAGCAGATCCGCGATGCGCGGCAGGGCCAGCTTTGGTACAGCCACGACGCGGAACAGCACGCGCAGAACGCCAAGACCAAAGTCTTCGACTAAGGGCCGCCATGCAGCCGGTTGTCGCCTTGCATGAAGTCTGCAAGTCGTTCGGGCCGCGTCAGGTCCTGCACTCACTGAGCCTCTCCGTGGGGCCGGGCGAGATCGTGGGCCTGCTGGGTCCGAACGGCAGCGGCAAGACCACCACCTTGCGCCTGATGGCGGGCTTCTATGCGCCGGACAGCGGCCGCATCACGATCCGCGGCCGGCAGCCGGCCGCGGGGCGCGGCAACGCGGACATCGGCTACCTGCCGGAACGCGCGCCCCTGTACGACGCGCTGACGGTGTCGCAGTACCTGGACTTCGTCGCGGGCGTGAAGGTGGCCGGCGGCGCCGGGGTCCGGCGGCAGGCGATCGAGCGGGCCATCGAGGGTTTCGACCTGCAAGGCGTGGCCCGCACGGTGATCGGGCGTCTCTCCAAGGGGCAGCGGCAGCGCGTGGGCCTCGCCCAGGCCGTGCTGAACGATCCGCCGGTCCTGTTGCTGGACGAGGCGACCAACGGGCTGGATCCCGTGCAGATCGTCGAGGCGCGCGCGATGATCCGGCGCTGCGCGCAAGGGCGCGCCGTGGTGTTCAGCAGCCATCTGATGCAGGAAGTGGAGGCCTTGTGCACGCGCATCGCCATCCTGCGCCAGGGCCGGCTGGTCGAGGACGCCGTGCTGGGCGAGGCGCCGGCCGCGCTGCAACTGAGCCTGGCGCTGCCCCAGGCAAGGCACGCGGACCTGCGTGCCGCCTTGCTTGCCTGCCCCGGCGTCAAGGGCGCAGATGCCGAAACCGTCGATGCAATGCACAGCAAATGGCGCATCGGCTGGGACAGCCAGGCGGGCGGAGGCGCGACCTGCGACGCGGTGCTGCGCATCGTGCTCGCGCACGCGGAACTGCGAGCGGTCCTGTCGATGCAGGACGCCGTCGAGGCGCGGCTGCTGGCCGCGCTGGCGCCGGGCGACGCACCATTGCGGAGGCGCGCATGAGAGGCTTTCTCGCCCTATACCGCAAAGAGCTGCGCACCGATTTCGGATCGCCCGTGGCGCTGGCGGTGGTGGCCGTGTTCTGGGCCCTGTCGGGCTATCTGTTCAGCTTCAACCTGTTTTTCGTCAGTACGGGGCAGATGGTGACCGCCTTCCACAACATGACCATCCTGCTGATCTTGGTGATGCCGCTGGTGAGCATGCGCGCATTCGCCGAGGAGGCCAGGCAGGGAACGCTCGAATTGCTGCTGACCCTGCCACTGCCCGATTTCACGCTGGTGGCCGCCAAGTACGCGGCTGGACTCACGGTGCTGGCGTTGATGCTTGCGGGCACGGCTTCCGCCGTGTTGCCGCTGGCCTGGTATGGGCAGCCGGACTACGGACCCATTGCCGGCGGCTATATCGGCGTGTTCCTCTATGGCGCGCTGTTCCTGGCCATCGGCATCGCGGTATCCAGCGCCTGCACCAACCAGATCGTGGCGGCCAGCGCGACCTGGGGCATCCTCGTGCTGCTGTGGTTCATCGATTACCCCGCGGCGCTGGACGCCTTCCCGGCGCTATCGCCGTTCTTCCAGGCGCTGTCGCTGTCGGCGCAGCACGTGGATTTCATCCGCGGCGTGCTGCCCGGCCCGGCGACGGTCACGCTGGCCAGCCTGACGGTCCTGGCGCTGATGGTGGCGGCCGTCAATCTCAAGCGCTGGAGGCTGCGATGAACCGCCATTCCGTGCGCAGGGCGGGGCAGCGCCTGGCGTTGTGGCTGCCCGTGATGGCCGTGGCGGCGCTGCTGCTGGCCCTGAACCTCTGGGCCGCGCGCCACCTGGGCCGCGTCGATCTCACCGCGCAGCGCCTGTACAGCCTGGCCCCCGAGAGCGTGGAGGTGGCCAGGCAGGTCGCCCAGCCGGTCGAGGTGACCTGGTTCTACGACTTGCGCAACAAAAGCATGGTCGACGCGCTGGAGCTGCTGCGCCAATACGAGCGCGCCAATCCGCTGATCCGCGTGCGCGGCGTGGACCCGGCGCTGCGTCCGGCCGAGGCGCGCGAGGCGGGCATCCAGTTCGCCGGCAGCGCCGTGCTGGCTTCGGGCGCCCGCCGGATGACGATCAACGGCGGCACCGAGACGGATTTCACCAACGCCCTGATCCGCATCGGCCAGCGCGGCGCCCAGACCATCTGCTTCACGCAGGGCCATCGCGAGGCGCCGCTCGACAGCCTGTCGTCGCTGGACGATCTGGAAGAACACGACGGCGACGAAAACCTGGTGGCCCGCGTCGAGGTGCATGAGCAGCACGGCATGGCGCTGGCCCGTAATGCCTTGCGCACCCTGGGGTTCGCCACCCGCGGCGTGAACGCGGGCGGCCTGGCGCAGGCGCTGCCGGGATGCGCGGTCGTCGTGGCGGCGGGCCCGCGCGCGCCCTTCGGCGACGGCGACGCGCAGGCGCTGCGCGACTGGACCCTGGCCGGCGGCAAGACTTTGCTCTTGCTCGAACCGGATGCGCCGCACGGACTGGACTCGCTGCTGGGCGCGTTCGGGATCGCGCGGCCGCCGGGCGCGCTGGCGGATGCCGCCAGCCACTACCGCAACGATCCCGGCAGTCCGGCGGTCAGCGACTACACGCGCCACAAGATGACGCGCGGCCTGCCCTTGAGTTTCTTTCCGGGCGCTGCGGGCCTGGAGCCGGCGGGCGACAGCCTGCCCCGGGGCGTGGTGGTGACGCCGTTGGCGCAGACCTCGGACCAGGCGCAATTGCCCGGCCGCTCCGCCGCGCGCTATGCGCTGATGGCGCTGGCCACGCGCAACGCCCAGGCGGCTGGCGAGGATGGGTCGGCGCGGCCCACGCTGCTGGTCGCCGGCGACAGCGATTTCGCGACCAATCGCCATTTCGCCGTGCTGGGCAATGGCGCGCTGTTCACCAACGCCGTGTCGCTGCTGGCGGGCGAGGACGCGCTGCTGACGATCCGGCCTCGCCACTACGAGAACCGCCGGGTGGAATTGACCAACCGCCAGATGCGGACGGTCTTCTGGACCAGCACCGTGGCCTTGCCCATGCTGGCGCTCCTGGCCGGGCTGCTGATGTGGTGGAGGCGCCGGTGAGCGCCGCCCGCGCCGGATGGTCGCTGCTGCTGGCGGCGGGCATCGCCTTGTCGCTGTGGCAATGGCGCGAGGCGGCCGAGTCGCCGCAAGCGCATGGCGGCCATACTCATCTGCACGACGATTCCGGCAAGCCCGCGCGTCTGTATGCGTGGGACGCGGCCCAGGCCGCCCAGGTGATCCTGGCTACGCCGGGCGCCACCTTGCGGATGCGCCGGGGCGCCCAGGACTGGACCGCGGCGCCGCCGGAAGCAGGGAGGGGGTTCGACGCGGCGGACTTCGTGGCGTTGTTCTCGCAGGCCCGCAGCGACCGCGTGCTGGCGCCGCAGCCGGGGCAGCCCTATGGGCTGGCGCCTGCGCAACTGCGGATCGAAGTGCGCGACGCCGCCGGCGCCACGCTGGCGAGCCTGGACGTGGGCGCGCTTGCGCCGGATGGATTAGGCCGTTATGTGCAGGTGCCGGGCGAGCAGCAGATCCGGATCATCCCTGCCTACCAGACCCGCGCCCCGCTTGCGGCGATGGCGCTGGACAACCCTTGATGCGCGGCCTCTCTACGGATCGCGAAACCTGGCTTGCACAAAGATAAATAGTCGCTGAACAGGCGCATACCTATACTTCAAATCCATTAACAGGCAGGTTCCGCCCGTCCCTCAACGGCCCGCGGCACGTGCCGGATAAGCGCCTTTCCTCCGCCTCGCGACACGCTGCGTCCGGACACGGAAAGGTTGATAACGAGACATCGGCGCGCTGTGCGCGCCAGGGCGACAGCCCGCACGGCAAGGCTCGCGGTCTCCGTTGTTGCGGCAACGGTCGCGCGGGCGCGGCGGGTGCTCAGCGTAATGGGAGAAAACGCTTGACCTTGGATCTACTGCCTCTCGCCTTGGTGGATGGCGTGGCATACGCCAGTCTGCTGTTCCTGGTATCAATGGGGTTAACCCTCGTGTTCGGCGTGATGGGCATCCTGAACGTCGCCCACGGCGCCTTCTACGCGTTCGGCGGTTATGCGGCCGCCAGCTTCGTGATGTTCCTCGCGCCCAAGACGGACTCTCCCATCCTGCTGTTCGCCGCCTTGTTCGCGGCGGCCGTCGCGGTGGGGCTCGCGCTGGGCAGCATCATGGAGTTCGTGCTGATCCGGCGCGCCCAGAACTACGATCCCATCCTGAAGCTGCTGCTGACCTTCGGCGGCTTTCTCATGCTGGAGGATATCCAGCGCATGCTGTGGGGCGCCCAGCCCTACAGCGCCAGCGAAGTGGTCAACCGCCTGGGGAACATCGAACTCGGCGACATCACCTACACCACGTACCAATTGGTCGTCGTCCCGGTGACGGCGCTGCTGGCCTACGTGTGCCTGGAATTCTTCCTGCGCCACACCAAGCTGGGCAAACAGACGGTCGCCACCACGCACAACCGCGAGGTCGCCACCTCGCTGGGCATCAACGCCAAGAAGATCGGCTACGTCACCTTCGTCATCGCCACCATGCTCGGCGCGCTGGGCGGCGCCATGGCCGCGCCGACCACGTCGCTGGTGCCGGGCGCGGGCACGGACATGACCGTGCTGTCGTTCGCGGTGGTCGCCACCGCCGGCCTGGGCCAGATCACCGGCGCGCTCATCGCCTCGCTGCTGATCGGCGTCATCCGCGCGATTGCCGTCTACGCGGCGCCAGAACTGGAAGTGGCGGTTCCCTACATCATCATGGTGCTGGTGCTGATCATCCGGCCGCACGGCCTGTTCACCGTGGCCCAGGCGAGGACGATCTGATGAAAGTGCCCGCAATCAGCCTGCTGGCCGCGCTGGCCACTCTCGTTCTCGGCTACACGTATTCCTGGACCATCACGCCCATCGTCATCGGCCTGACCTACGCCATCGCGGCGCTCGGCGTGTCGGTCATGGCCCGCGCGGGGCAGATTTCGTTCGGCCACGCGATGTACTCCTGCATCTCGGCCTATACCGTGGCCTTCCTGGCGCGCGCCGTGCCAGGCGCGGACGCGCTGACCCTGATCCTGGCCGGCGTGCTCGCCAGCTTCCTGGCGGCCATCGTGATCGGCCTGTTCGTGGTGCGGTACCGGGGCATCTTCTTCGGCATGCTCAACCTGGCGCTGAGCATGGTGTTGTTCGCGCTGCTGGGCAAGCTCTATACGCTGACCGGCGGCTCGGACGGGCTGCGCATCGTGCGTCCCGCCATCGCGGGCATCGCGATGGAGCGGGAGTCGTTCGAGCGCGCGCTGCTGGTGCTGACGCTCGTCCTGTCGCTGGCGCTGGCCTGGTGGGTGCAGCGCTATTTCCGCTCGGGCAGCGGCCAGGCCCTGTCCGCGATCAAGACCAACGAAACGCGCCTGGAGTACCTCGGCTTTTCCGCCTACTTCATCATGTGGAAGGGCTACCTGCTGTCGGCCGTCGTGGTGGGTTTCTCGGGCGCCATCCTGGCGTTGATGCAGGGGCTGGTCACGCCGGAAATCGGATCCTGGCTGCGATCCGGCGAGTTCGTGTTCATCACCATCCTGGGCGGCGCCGGCCATGCGGCGGGCGCGTTCCTGGGCGCGGTGGGATTCGAGTCGGTCAAGCTGGTGTCGGCCGCCTATTTCCCCGGCCTGTGGCAATTCCTGCTGGGCCTGACGCTGATCCTGGTCATTTTCATGTTCCCCACCGGCTTCGTCGGCCAGATCATGAAGCGCATCGAGGCGCAGAAGCGCGAGCAGAACCGGGTGGAATCCCCGGCGCGGATCCCGGTGAGGAATTGACGATGAAACCCCTCATTAAGACGACAGACCTGTACCTGGCCTTCGGCGGCGTGGTGGCCGCCGACAACATCAATTTCGAACTCCACGAGGGTGAACGCCTGGCGGTGATCGGGCAGAACGGAGCGGGCAAGACCACATTCATCAACATCTGCACAGGCTACCTGGCGCCCTCCAGGGGCAAGGTCTATTTCGACGGGCGCGACGTAACCGCGATGGCGCCGCGCAAGATCGTGCGCCTGGGCATGGGGCGTTCCTTCCAGCTGCCGCAGCTGTTCACCGAGCACACCGTGCGCCAGTGCGTGCAGATCGCCGCCGCGCGGCGCAACAAGGAACTGAGCTGGTTCCGTTCGCTGGAAAGCACCATCGACGCGAAGGAAGTCGATGCCACGCTGGACCTGGTCGGATTGCTGCCGGAAGCGGATGAGCTTTCCATCGGCCTGCCCGAGGGCAAGCGCAAGCTGCTCGACGTCGCGATGGCGCTGGCGCTGCAGCCCAAGCTGCTGATCATGGACGAGCCCACCAGCGGAGTGGCCTCGGAAGACAAGTTCGGCCTGATGGAGACCGTCATGCACGCGCTGGAGGAACGGCGCGTGACCAGCTGGTTCGTCGAGCACGACGTGGACATCGTGTCGCGCTACGCCACCCGCGTCGCGGCGTGGATCGCGGGCAAGGTGGCCGCGGACGGCACGCCCGATGAAGTCTTGAACAACGCGCAGATCAAAAGCGAAGTGCTGGGAGCCTGAGAACATGCTGAACCTATCGGGCGTCAATGTAGATCTGGCCGGCAACCGCATCCTGCGCGACGTCAGCGCTTCCTTCGAACCCGCCAAGACCATCGGCATCGTCGGCCGCAACGGCGCCGGCAAGACCACGCTGTTGCGCACCATCATGGGCCTGACGCGGATCAAGTCCGGCAAGATCGCCTTCGACGGCATCGACCTGACCGCGCTGCCCGGCCACCGGCGCGCGGCGCTGAAAGTGGGCTACGCGCCCGAGGACCGGGTGATCTTTCCCACGATGACCGTGGAAGAGAACCTGCACCTGCCCTGCGAAGTGCAGGGCCAGTCCAGGGACGAGATACAGGCGCGGGTCGCCGCGGTGCTGAAGGTGGTGCCGCAGCTGGAGCCGATGCTCAAGCGCTCGGGCTCGGCCCTGTCGGGCGGGCAGGGCAAGATGGTGGCGCTGGCGCGCGCCGTCATGGTGGGCACGCGCCTCCTGATGCTGGACGAACCCTTCCAGGGCCTCGCGCCCAAGCTGGCGCGCGACTATACCGAAGCGCTGGCGCGGCTGAAGGAGCTGCAACCCGACCTCTGCGTGGTGATCACCGAGTCCAACGTGAAACTGCTTGGCGACATCCCAGACCAGATTTGGACGATCGAGCGCGGCTCGATTTCCTTGAACTGAATTCGACGGAGACATTCATGACGCAGATGATCATCAACGGCCGCCAGGTCGACGCGGCCGACGGCCGCAGCATCGAGGTGGTTTCGCCGGTGGACGGCAAGGTGTTCACCACCATTCCGCGCGGCCAGCAGGCCGACGTGGATGCGGCGGTGCAGGCCGCGCGCGGCGCGCTGGACGGCGAATGGGGCCGCATGACGGCGCTGGATCGCGGCCGCTTGCTGCTGCGCCTGGGCGAGAGCGTGCTGGCCCACCATGAGGAACTGGCCCAGCTGGAATCGCGTGACACCGGCAAGCCCATGTCCACCGCGCGCGCGGACATTACGGTGCTGGCGCGTTACTTCGAGTTCTACGGCGGCGCCGCCGACAAGGTGCACGGACAGACCATTCCCTTCCAGAAGGACTACTCCGTCCAGCTGATTCGCGAGCCGCTCGGCGTTACTGCCCATATCATCCCGTGGAACTACCCCGCGCAGATGTTCGGCCGCAGCGTGGCGCCGGCGCTGGCCATGGGCAACGCCGCCGTGGTCAAGCCCGCCGAAGACGCCTGCCTGTCCATCATCCGGGTGGCGGAGCTGGCCCTGGAAGTGGGCTTCCCCGCGGGCGCCCTGAACATCGTGACGGGCCTGGGCGAAGAGGCGGGCGCCAGCCTGTCGCGCCACCCCGGCATCAACTTCATCACGTTTACCGGCTCCAACGAGGTCGGCGTGCTGATCCAGCAGGCCGCGGCGCTGAACGCGGTCAAGTGTGTGCTGGAGCTGGGCGGCAAGTCGGCGCACATCGTGTTCGACGACGCCAGCTACAAGCTTGCCATTCCCGCCATCGTGAAGGGCATTGTCCACAACGCCGGCCAGACGTGCACCGCCGGCAGCCGCCTGCTGGTGCAGCAGGGCATCTACGCGGATTTCATGAAAGCGCTCGCGGAGGAATTCTCCAAGGTGCGCGCCGGCACGCCGGACATGGACCTCACTTGCGGTCCCGTGGTCAACAAGGCGCAGTTCGACCGGGTCAACCGCTATATCGCCAAGGGGCTGGCGGATGGGCTGAAGGTGGTGGCCGAGGGCGGTATCGCCGACGGCGTGCCCGAGGGCGGGTACTTCGTCAAACCCACGCTCTTCAGCGCGGCCACCCATGACTCCGATCTGATGACCCAGGAGATCTTCGGACCGGTGCTGGTGGCATTGCCCTTCGCCGACGAAGCCGAGGCGATCCGTCTGGCCAACGCGACGGACTACGGCCTGCTGGGCGCGGTCTGGACGGAGAACGGGGGGCGTCAGCAACGCGTGGCGCGCGGCATCAAGTGCGGCCAGGTGTACATCAACGGCTTCGGCGCGGGCGGCGGTGTGGAGCTGCCATTCGGCGGCGTGAAGAAGAGCGGCCACGGACGCGAGAAGGGCTTCATCGCGCTGGAAGAAATGAGCACGACCAAGACGATCATCCAATTCTATGGCGAGTGATCGCCGGACAAAAAGCGGAGACAGGAAATGAGTCAGTTGCAAGGCAAGGTCGCCATCGTTACGGGCGGGGGCAGCGGTTTCGGCGAAGGCATCGTGAAGCTGTATGCCAAGGAAGGCGCCAAGGTCGTCATCGCCGACATCAACAAGGAAGCCGCGGACCGCGTGGCGCGCGAAGTGGGCCCCGCCGCGCTGGCGATCAAGGCCGACGTATCCAGCCGGTCCGACATCGACAACGTCGTGCGCACCTGCCGGGAAACCTTCGGCTCCGTGGACATCGTGGTCAACAACGCCGCCATCACCCACAAGAACCAGCCCATGCTGGATGTGGACGAAGCGATGTTCGACCGCATGTTCGACATCAACGTGAAGTCGATCTACCACATGGCGCAGGCCGTGGTGCCCGTCATGCGCGAGCAGAAGCGTGGCGTGATCCTGAACGTGGGCTCGACCGCGGGCATCCGTCCGCGTCCGGGACTCAGCTGGTACAACGCGTCCAAGGGCGCCGTCAACGTGCTGTCCAAGTCCATGGCGGTGGAGCTGGGCCCCGACGGCATCCGCGTCAACGCCATCTGCCCCGTCATGGGCATCACGGGCATGTTCGAACTCTTCATGGGCCTGCCGGACACGCCGGAAAACCGGGCCAAGTTCGTGTCGACCATTCCGCTGGGCCGCTTCTGCCAGCCGTCCGACGTGGCCGCCGCGGCGCTATTCCTGGCCAGCGACGCGGCCGAGTTCATCACCGGCGTCGAGTTTCCGGTGGACGGCGGCCGCACGGTATAGCGGCCGCAGGCCCGGCACCGCCCGGGCGTTTCCCTCTTTCTGTGGATGATAGGCGTATGAAAATCAGAGCGGCGCTGTTGAGGGAAGTGGGGGTGGAAGGCCCCTACGCCCAGACCCGGCCATTGAGCATTGCCGAGGTCGAACTGGACCCGCCGGGCTTCGGCGAGGTGCTGGTCAGGATCAAGGCGGCGGGACTGTGCCATTCCGACCTGTCGGTCATCAATGGCGACCGGCCCCGCGGCGTGCCCATCGTGCTCGGGCACGAGTCGTCCGGCGAGGTCGTGGAAGCCGGTCCCGGCGTGACGGACCTGAAGCCGGGCGACCACGTCGCTCTGGTGTTCGTGCCCAGTTGCGGTTGCTGCAATCCGTGCATGGAGGGCCGGCCGGCGCTGTGCGAACCGGGCGCGGCGGCCAATACCAAGGGCACGCTGCTGGGCGGCGAGCGCCGCCTGCACATAGGCGACGAGTACCTCAACCACCATACCGGCGTGTCGTGTTTCGCCGAGTATGCGGTGGTGTCGCGCCGCTCCTGCGTGAAGGTCAACGTGGAGCTCAGCCACCGCGAGGCCGCGCTGTTCGGCTGCGCCGTGCTGACGGGAGCCGGCGCGGTCATCAACCGCGCCCGCATCAAGATGGGCGATACCGCGGCCGTCGTCGGGCTGGGCGGCGTGGGCCTGAGCGCCCTGCTGGCCGCCGTCGCCGCCGGCGCCCGGCGCGTGGTCGCGGTGGATCTCAGCGACGAGAAGCTGGCGCTGGCCAAGGAGCTGGGCGCGACGCACGTGGTCAATCCCAAACAGGTCAAGTCGGACGACGATCTGTTCGATCTGGCCGGCGGCCGCGTCGACTACGGCTTCGACATGGCCGGCGCGGTGCCGGCCTTCGAAACCGCCTACAAGCTCACGCGCCGCGGCGGGGCGACCGTGACCTCGGGCCTGCCCAATCCCAAGTTCAGCTTTCCGCTGTCGCTGTCGCAGATGGTGGGCGAAGAGCGCGAGATCCGGGGCAGCTACCTGGGCTCGGGCGTTCCGGCCATCGACATCAGCCGCTACATCGACCTCTACAAGGCGGGCAGGCTGCCGGTCGATCGCATGATGGGCAAATCGTTTTCGCTGGACCAGATCAACGAGGGGTTCGACCACCTCGCCACCGGCGGCAGCCTGCGCGACGCCATCGTTTTCTAAGGGCGCAGACCCGATAACAACACTGGAGACTAGACCATGAAACTCTCTCGACTGGCGGCGCTCGCGGGCGCCTCCCTGCTGTCCGGCGCCGCGGCGCTGGCGAACGCGGCGGACAAGCCCAAGGAACTGAACATCGGCATTTCGACCTACCTGTCGGGGTCGGCCTCGGTATTCGGCGTTCCGGCGCGCGATGCCGCGGAGATCCTGATCCAGGACATCAACGCCAACGGCGGCATCGACGGCGTGAAGCTGGTGCCCAGCTATATCGACGAAGGCGGCGGCGGCGAGAAACTCCTGTCCGAGTACCGCCGCCTGGCGGAAGGCGGCACGCGCGTCATGCTGTCGGCCATTTCCAGCGGCCATTGCAATATCGTCGCTCCCGTGGCCGAGGATCTGAAGGTGCTGAACGTGCTGTGGGACTGCGGCACGGAAAAGGCGCTGGAAGGCAAGAAGTACAAGTACGTGGTGCGCACGCAGGCCAACGCCACCACTGAAATGGTCGCGCAGGTGCTGTATCTGATGAAGGTCAAGCCCGATTTCAAGACGATCGCCATCGTCAACCAGGACTACGCCTGGGGCCGTGACTCGCGCGATATCTTCCTGGCCGCGCTGAAGAAGTTCAAGCCTGACGTCAAGGTCGTGGCCGAGATGTTCCCGAAGTTCGGGGCCGCCGATTTCTCCACCGAGATCAGCCGCCTGCAGGCCTTGCGCCCGGACGTCATCGTCTCCACGTCGTGGGGCGGCGACCTGGACAACTTCGTGCGCCAGGCCTCGCAGCGCAATCTGTTCAAGAACTCGACCTTCGTCCTGTCGCTGGCCGAGAGCTCGCTGGAGCGCCTGGGCAACGCATTGCCCGAAGGCGTCTACGTCGGCGCGCGGGGCGACCATTACTTCCTGCACCCCGAGACCAAGGACGATCCGCAGCACCAGGCTTTCGTGAAGAAGTTCCACGACAAGACCGGCGCCTATCCCATCTACTCCGTCTACCACATGGTGCAGGCGATCCAGGGCCTGAAGGCGGGCTACGAGCAGGCCATCAAGGCCAACGGCGGCGCATGGCCCACCCCCGAGCAAGTGGCGGCCGCCATGCACGACGTGACCTTCAAGGGCTTTGGCCGCGACGTGAAGATGCACCGGGCCGACGGCCAGGGCCTCGAGGCGCAGCTGTTCGGCGTGACGAAAAAGAGCGACAAGTACCCGTTCAAGGTGCTGGCCGACATCACGATCGTCCCGGCCGAACTGGTCACCCCGGGCGTGACCGACACGTCGATGGAATGGATCGAAAAGAACCTGACGCCGGACGCGCTCAAGAGCGATCAGATCAAGGTGTATTCGAACTGAGCAATCGATGCCGTGTGCGGGACTGGCCCCGGCGAGCGATCGCCGGGGTCTTTTTTTGAATCACCCCGGGGACAACGGCGCTTCCTTTTTGGGGGCATCGAACGTTGGGGGCGGGCCTGGCGTCAGACCCGCCTTTCCCACAGCACGCAGTTGCGTCCGTTCAGCTTGGCCTTGTACAGCAGTTCGTCGGCCCGGCGCGAAAGCTGCGCCAGGGCCCGGGCGTCGCTGCCGCGGGCATGGGCGACTCCAAAGCTTGCGGTCAAGCCGAAGCGCCGGCCGTCGCCGGCGGCTATCCGCGCGTCCGAGATGCTCACGCGCATGCGCTCGGCAATCTCGTGGACCGCATCGGCGTCGCGGCTGCGGCAGAGCACTGCGAACTCTTCGCCTCCCACGCGGGCGACGACGTCCGATTGGCGGAAAGTCCTGCGGCACAGATCGGCGACGGTCCTGAGCGCTTCGTCGCCGGTGGCGTGGCCGTGCGTATCGTTGACGGCCTTGAAGTGGTCTATGTCGAACAGGATGAAGGCCAGGCCTTCCTCATCGCCGCGCAGGTCCCGCAACGCGGCCTCGAGCCGCTTCTCGAACGCGCGCCGGTTCAGCAGGCCGGTCAGGAAATCCGTTTCGGCCATGATCGCCAGGTCCTGTATCAGGCGGTCGCGCTCCAGTTCCAGCTTGCGCACGGCGGCGGCATTGTCGTTGAGCACGTTCAGGGCCTTGAACATGTGATTCACCTCTCCGCGATACTCATCCGCGGGGATGTCCGCCACCGCGCCGCCGTTTGCAATCTTGCCGATGATGTCGGTGGCCCTGACGAAGGGCCGGATGACGCGCTTGCGGAAGAGGGCCAGCCCGATGATGAGGGCGGACGTGAGCATCGCCGCGGCCGCGAGGGTGGTCAGCAATACCCGGATCGCGGCCACCCGGCTTTCCCGGATGCGCCGCTCCACGCCGTCGAGCATGAGGTCGCGGAAGCGCACGATCGATTGCATCCGCGGCACGTAGTTCGCGCCCAGTTCGTACATGGTCACCGAAGCCCCTTCGTCGGCGCCTTCCGCCTGGGCGCGCACGCTTTCGATGTAGTTCATCCCCTCGCCGAAGTACTGCGCCTGCATATCCCGGTATGCCGGCGACGCGGCGTGCCGCGGCATGCTGGCGATGTTCGCCTCGATCAGCCCGCGCAACTTATCGATGCGGCCCACGACGCGCTCAATCCGGAGCTGGTCGCTGGCGGTGAGCGAGCGACGCTTGGTCAGCGCGGGCGCGAAGGTGGAGCCCAGCAGTCCGGCTTGTTCGCGCAGGTCTCCGGCCAGCAAGGCCAGGGTCAGCAGGTCGAAGTCTTCGCCCTGGTTCCGGGCGACCAGGGCGATGCCGTCGGACATCGTCGCGCGCAGTTCGGGGACCAGCGCGACCATGTTCCCGACGACGGTCCACAGATTGAAGCCCGAGATGCTTGCCCTGGGCGCGGCGATCGCCGCGTCGGCGCCTTCGCGGGCGTCGAGCAGGGACTGGCGGATGCGCTGGAGATGGGTGAATTCCTTGGCGCCGTTCGTATTCTGGGGCGCGCGGTAGAGGGAGAGAAGGTCCGCGATCTGCGCATTCGTGCGCTCGCGCGCGTCTTCCAACGCGCGCGTGATCGGGCTTGGCAGGGGAGGGTCGGCGCCCATGGCCGCGTTCATGGGGCCGCGCTCGGCCGAGACCGCCTCCATGGCTTTCAGCGTCGCGCGCACGATGACGAAACCTCTCAAGGCGTCGTCGGTGGCGGTGAGGGAGCGCCAGTTCTGCTGCACCACGATGGCGGTCAGCATGGAAACCGGCAGAGCTACGCCGGCGGCCAGTGTCAGGAAATACCTTTCCAGGGATTTAAGAGCGAAGACATTGCGAAACATGCGAAGACACTGGCTCGGATCAATGACTGGCGGCAGATTACTTGAAATGGATCGCCGGCAGCATTGTTTTCCCGCATCATTTCGGCGGTTCGGGTTTTGTGTCGCATTAAGTCGGAATATCTCGTGCCGGAAGGCCTTGGCGGCCGGCCGCGAGCCGCGCGGAGAGCGCGTTGGCGCCCGTGCCGGCCTTGGAGTATGTTGCGGGCTGGGCGGCTCCGGGCCGCGCATGACCGATAGAGAAGAAGTTCATGGGACGTTTAGCCATACTGGGCGCCTTGCACGAAGAAATCGCCGACCTGCTCGCCGCGATGGACCCGGGCGCCGTCATACACCGCATCGCCATGCGCGATTTCCACGTGGGCATCCTGTGGGGCACGCCTTGCGTGATCGCGCTGAGCCGCATCGGCAAGGTGGCCGCGGCGGCGACCGCATCGATCGTCATCCAGGAATTCAAGGCGTCGCGCGTGATTTTCACCGGCCTGGCCGGGGGGCTGCACGCGGACGTCGCGGTGGGCGATGTGGTCGTGGCCAGCGCGTTGATGCAGCATGATATGGATGCGCGGCCCCTGTTCGGCCAGTACGAGATTCCCTTGTTGGGGCGCGCGCAGTTCGACGCCGATCCCGCCCTGAGCGGGCACCTGCGGGATAGCGCCATGGAATTCCTCGGCAACCATGCGCCGGCGCTGGACGCGCGCGCGGCCTCGCGGCCCCGGCCGAGGGTGCATTGTGGCCTGATCGCGACGGGGGACGTCTTCGTCAATGACAATGACGAGGCGCACGAACTGCGTCTGCGCTTGCCGCAGGCGCTCTGCCTTGAAATGGAGGGCGGCGCGACGGCGCAGGTCTGCCACGAGTTCGGTATTCCCTACGCGGTGCTGCGGGTGATCTCGGACCGCGCCGATCATGCCGCGAAGGTGGATTTCACCGATTTCCTGGTGAATGTGGCGCGCGTCTACACGGCCGGGATCCTGGCGCCCTTGCTGCGGTCGGGCGTCCTGTCGGATGCCTGACCGCGAGCGGACGCCGCGTCAGCGGCCCGTGTCGGGATAGTTGGGGCCCGCGTCGCTGAAGCCGCCGCTGCTATAGGGATTCGCGGCGCCGGGGTGGGGAGGCCCGCCCTCGCCCGGGGCGCAGCCGGCGAGGAACAATGCCGCCGCCGCGAGGGAAAGCAGCCGTACCAGAGCAGATTTCATGATGGTCTCCTGCGCGAGCCCCTACGGCAGGCGCGTAGCGTGCAGCTTGTGGTTGCTGCCTATTTTACGCCTTGGGGTGTGCCGCGGCGCCGGCAGCCAGGCCGCCGGGCCGGGACTTGCGCTTGGTCCGAGGCCCGTCGCAACGCTTCCGGTAGGCCTGCACGGCGTCCGAGTCCGTTGCCTGGAAATAGGCGGGCGGGCAGCCATGCTCTCGGAGATCGGGCGGACCCATCCGGCTGCGGCGCAAGGTCCGCGCCCGGGGGGGCCGGCCCCTAGCCGTGCTCCAGGCGATAGAACTGCTGGCTGGCGATCAGCGTGGCCCCGCAGGACGTCTTCATGCCTTCCAGCGCCGTCCGCCGGTCCGAGCTGACGCCTGCCGTGCCTTCGACGATGGTGTGGGTGCCGCTGCACTTGGGGCAGGTGACGCGGTCGCCCAGCCGGGCCATGGGCTGGCCAAAAATAATGACGGTTTCGTCGCCCGTAACGACCACGCCGCCGTGGGACGTGCGGTCGCCTTTGCGTATCACCGATAGCTGCGCCATGGCTGCTCGTTGCTTTGTCAGGTTTGTTATATGTGCTTACAGGTAGGTGCCGTCCGGCGCCTGGCGAGGCACGCCGATGACGAAAGATCCGTCGGGCGCCATGCGGACCGGGCCGTCGCCGCCCAGGTAGCGGCCATCCGGGGCGCGCTGCGGTTTGCCGGCCACGTAGGTGCCGTCGGGCGCCCGTGTAATGGGGCCGCCGTCGCCGACGTAGGTGCCGTCGGGGCAGCGGCGCGGCTTGCCGTTGATGAAGCGGCCGTCGGGCAGCATGTGGAATGACTTGTTCATGGTGATTCCTGATCCGGTGACATCGCATGATATCCAGGCTGCGTGATGCGCTTTGTAATAGGACGTGTCATCTTCAAACGCAACGCCGTTACAGATATGGGAAGATCGGGCCTCTTCCAGGCGCCCCGCGCGCAGCGCGGCGGGGCCCATCCAGACATCCAACAAGACCAATATGAGCGATATCGACACACTGCTGCAGCCCATTCCGGGCGAAGCGCCATGCGGCGCCGACATGGTGTTCTCGGCCGAGTTCGACGCCATCCGCGAAGCCCGCCGCCACGACGACCCGCACCTGGACCAGGGCGACTGGGTCATCGACATCAAGGAAGCCGATTGGCCGCAAGTGATCGGCATCTGCACGGGCGTGCTGCGCGACCGCAGCAAGGACGTGCGCGTGGCCGCCTGGCTGGCTGAAGCCTGGGCCAAGACTCGCGGGTTCGCCGGCCTGCGCGATGGCTTCCTGCTGCTGGACGGTTTGTGCCGCCGCTACTGGGACGGCCTGCATCCCGTGCCCGACGAAGGCGACGTGCAGCAGCGCGTGGGCAATCTGGCGTGGCTGCTGTCGAGATCCCAGCAACTGGTCCGAGAGTTACCGCTGACGCAGTCCGAGGGCGGACGCTTCGGCGCGGCGCTATGGGAAAGCGCGTCGCAGCTGGCCAACGCGGTCAAGCGCTCGCCTCAGAACGCGGCCGAGCTTACGCGCGGCAAGCTGACGCTGGAGCAGTTCGATGCCGCCCGCCGCGATACGCCGCCGGCCTTCTATTCGGAACTTGAAGCCAATCTGCAAAGCTGCTTCGCCGCGCTGGACGTGCTGGAGCAGACCCTGGCCGAACGCCTGGGCGACGAGGGCCCGGCATTTTCCCCCGTGCGCGACGCCTTGAAGGACGTGACCGAGCTGGTGCACCGCTTCGCGCGCGACGCCGGCCTGCTGGTGCGGGCGGACATGACGCCGCCGCCTGCCGCCGCAGCCGCGCCCGCGCAACCCGCCACACGCCTGGAGCCGACCTTGCCCCCTGCCGATCACGCGCTCGCGGCGCCCGCGCCCGCGCGCGGCCCGCTCCAGACGCGCGACCAGGCGCTGGCGCAACTGCGCGAAGTGGCGGAATTCTTCCGCCGCACCGAGCCCCACAGCCCCGTCGCCTATCTGGCCGACAAGGCCGCCAGCTGGGGCGAGATGTCGCTGCACCTGTGGCTGCGCACGGTTCTCAAGAACGACGAGACGCTATCGGGGCTGGAAGAATTGCTGGGCGTGCAGAAGCCGTCGGACAGCAACGGCTGACGGCCGCCCGCTAGCGGCTGGCCCGGAATTCGATCCGGCGGTTCTTGGCCCGGCCTTCGGCGGTGGCATTGGTGGCCACCGGCTGGTCCGGCCCCGCGCCCAGCGTTTCGAAGCGCCCGGGCGGCAGGCCCTTGTCCACCAGATAGGCCCTGACGGCGTCCGCGCGCGCCTGGCTCAGCGCCAGGTTGGTGCTGCGGCTGCCGGAGCTGTCGGTATGGCCGATGATCTGCACCTTGTCGCTGTGCAGCTTGGGCACCACGTCGGCCACCTGGTCCAGCAACTCGCGCCCGCGAGCGGTCAGCGTGGTGCTGCCGGTTTCGAATTCGACCACGCGGTTGGCCAGGAGGTTGTCCAGCAGGCCCTGCTCATCCTTGCCGGCCGATACGCGCAGGCCGTTGACGATCTTGTAGGTGGGATTGAGAGAGGTCGCGAAATTGCTGGCTATCTGCTGGCGCGAGGCTTCGTTTTGCACTTCGCCGCGCAGGCGGATCTGGGTGCCGTCGATTTCCAGCTGGCCGCGGTTGATCTGCTTCAGGGGCTGGCCGATCAGCTTGCCCACGTGCTCGGACCAGTTCGGAGGCGCCACCACGCCGCCCACGTCGATGCGGTCGATGACGTTGCCCACGCCATACACCTGTTGCAGCCGCGCCAGCACGTCGGCCTTGGTGGCTTCGTCGGGCACGGCGCCGCTGGCCACGACCTGGCCCGGCTGGGGGATGACGTTTGCGGGAACGACGGTCGCGCCGTCTTGCGCCGCCGCGACGCAGGAATACAGCGCCGCCATGATCAGGAGAGAGACGCGCATGGTCAGGCTCCGGTGAAGACTTCGCGGAAGGTGTCCAGCGCAATGCGCAGGGATAGCCGCGGTTGGTCCAGATAGCTGGAAAGCTTGGCCAGCCCGTGGCTGGCCGACACGTGGTTGCGCACCCAGGGCGCGTCTTCCAGCACGATGTGCTGTTCGGCGTAGAGCTGTGGCGTGGAAAGCAGGCTGGCCAGAGTCTGCGGCGACGCGCCGCGAAACCCCACCGCCAGCCGGTGCTTGCCGCCGATGCGGCCGATGAAAATCGTGATCTCGAAGTCCGCCCGCGACAGGAACGGCGCGATCAGCGCCATCCAGTAGGCCGCCACGAGGTTGATGTAGAGGGGATCGTCGGGCAGCGGCAGCGACAGCCCCTTGTCGAGCTGCGAGGAACCGCTGGACATCACCGGCTCCAGCAGGATGCCCAGCGCCAGGATGATGTCGTGCACGCTTGCCGCATGGCCGTTGCCGCGCAGCATCGCTTCCAGGCGTTCCACGGTCTGCAGGTCCACGAAGGCGTCGAAGCCGTCGTCGGCGGCGGTGCGGATCTCGCCTTCCAGTTCGTTCAGGGTCTGCAGGGCCGCGGCCGGGTCGCTGTCGGTCGCCAGCATGGCCGCGGCGCCGCCCATGCGGTTCCAGAGCCGGCTGAACGCCATGGGGCTGCGCGCAATGAATTCCAGCGGGCGCTGCACTTCCAGGGACGTGGCGGACAGGAAGGGGAAGCGCCGGCCCGACTGGTCCTGGCTGGGCTGCAGGTGCCCCGCGATGGCGAGTTTGCCGCGCGATCCCAGGATGGCGAAGGGCATCGGTTCGGCCTCGTCGTAGAGCGCCTTCCAGTGCGGTTCCTGGGCCAGGATCTCCATGGTGTCGGCGACCCAGGCGTCCAGCGTGGCCATGAGCTGCGGATGCGACGTGTTCTTCACGAAATCGCCTCGGCTGGGGATCTTGCCGAAGTAGGCCGTGCGGAACAGGGGGGACTGCGTGTTGCTCATTTCGGCGCTCCGGATTGCGTCTGGGCGGAGGATTCAGGGGAGGTGCCGACCACGGAGGAGGGCAGGCGCAGGTTGCGCAAGCCCTGGCTGCCGCCGGGCTCGCTGCCGCCGGCGCCAGGCGCCTGGGCGTTGCTGATGATGCGCAGCTTCACCGGCACCGTCACATTGGATTTGCCCCAGCTCATGTTGAAGCTGCCGTCCGGATTCGCCGTGCGCTGGGCGGTGGAGATCAGGCGCTCCAGGCCGAAGCGGCCGGGCTCGTTGACGATCTCGACCACGCTGCCGTCGAAGGTGGTGGCGGTGATGCGCGCGCCCGGCGCGCCCTGCGCGTTGGGCCAGACGAAATTGACCCATTGCGGCGGCGTGTTGCGATAGCGCAGTTGCTGGCCGTCGATCTCGATGGTGTATTCGGTCACGCCGCCGGCCGGCTTGGGCTGGATCTGGAACAGCGTCTGCGGCTGGCTGGCCGCGCCGGCGCCCGCGGCGCCGCCGGACAGGGGCGCCACCCATTGCGCGAAATTGGCCGTGAAGGTCGGCTGCAGGCTCACGCCCATATCGCCCCAGGTGCGCGCCGTCAGGATGTCGCCGCGGCGCACGGTCAGCGGACCCAGGGTCTCGTTGACGTAGCGCGCGATGCTGCCTTGCGGGCCGAAGACCTGGCCGATTTCGTCGCTGCTGGCTTCCACGCTGGCGCGGCTGGCGAACGGATACTTTTCGGCCAGGGTCTGGTTGAACGGCTGGTAGACCTGCGCGTTCCAGACCTTGTTGAGCTCGGCCTCCGCCGGCTGCATGGTCACGGAGTACGCCTGGATCAGCGGGCGCACCAGAAGCGGGCGCAGCGTTTCGCGCTGCGTCGCGCTCATGCCGGCCAGCATCTGCTCGTCCACCAGCTTCAAGGCGTCGGCCAGCTCGGAATCCTTGCCTTCCAGCGTCTGGCGCATCAGCGTGAGCGCGCCTGGGCCGGGATCGCCCTGGTTGTTCAGCAAGTTGAAGCGGGTGCGGATCTTCGACAGCGCGCCCATGTAGTTGCCCAGCAGCGACTGGTTGTCGCGCGTGACGACCAGGCGCGCCACGTCGGAGAACTCGCGGCCCACCGGGCCCATGGGGATCGCTTCGCCATTGGCGGTGGTCGCACCGGGCGCCGGCGGCGTCTGGCGCAGGATCGCGCGTTTGAACCAGCCGACCACGCCGCTTTGCGCCTGCTGCAGCCCGGCGTTGATCAGCGAGGGGTTGTCCCAGGAGGTCTGTTCGTACGTGGTGTTGATGAGCTTGGCGATGGGCGAGGTCTGCGGATCGCCCAGGCGGTTCATCGCGCCGACCGATTGTTCGAAGCTCGTGAACGGCTTGATCGTGACGCCGCGCAGGAACTTCTGCCATTCCTCGGCGTACTCCGTCTTGTACATCGTCGCCAGGCTCTTCTGGATCTGCTCGGGGCTGCCTTCCAGCGTCAGGTCGTCGCGGGCGTTCACGCCCAGCACCCAGTCGCTGGTCTGGACTTCCTTCTTGGCGGCCTCGCTGATGGCGGGTTGGACGTATTGCTCCCAGGCTTCGCGCGTGAAGGTGCCCGGGATGGCGTAGCTGCCCGCTACCACGCCGGCGTCGTTCTCGCCGACGATGCGCGCCACCGTCATGGTCTGGAACCGCGTGGCGGCGCGGGCCTTGAGCGTTGCGTAGGCGCGCTCGCGGGCCGGCATGCCCTGCATCACGGCGCGCAGGCTGCCGCGGGTTTTCTCGACCAGGGCCAGGTTGGTGTCGATCTGCGGCCAGCCAGCGTCCGGCGCGCGGCTGACGTAGAACGAGATCAGGCGCTCGGCGCTGCGGATCAGTTGGTCGCGCGGCATCGCGCCGCGGTTGGTCTCCAGCCAGCCGCGCCAGAAGCGCGTGATCTGGTCGGACAGGTGGGTGGGATCGACGTGCTGGTGATTGGCCATCATCAGATACGTCTTGAGCGCGTTGTAGGCGTCGTCGGCGTTGGTTGGCGAGGCGTCCTGGAACAGCGTGTCGCCGCCCGGGGCGTGCGCGGCGCGGGCTTGCTGCGGCGCCGGTTGCGGCGTGCCTCCGGTGGCGGCGGCAGCGGCCGAGGTATCCACCTTCGCCAGGAAATCCTCCAGGCTGGTCTTCACGGGCGCCAGCATGAACTGGCGCACGCCGTTGTAGTACTCGGCCAGCAGGCGGTCCTTCAGCACGTCGCCCTGGTACAGCCCCAGGCCCAGCGACCACGGCCGGCTGGACGAGTAGCGGTCCAGCTGCTCGATGCGGTCCTGCAGGATCTCCATCGCTTCCAGGCGGCTTTGCAGATCGGTGCGCTCGTTTTGCAGGCGCACCACCTTGTCCAGGTCGGCCTGCACGTTCTGCGCCAATTGGCGGTTGCCCAGATAGGACCAGCTCCAGCCGCCCAGCACCAGGCCCAGCGCCAGCACCAGGCCGAAGAACGTCAGGTAGCGCATGCGGGTCTTGGCCGGGCTGGCATGCTGGCGCACCAGTTTCTTGTCGGCGAAGATCACGCTGGAAAACAGGTCGCGCAGGAAGAATCCGTTGTGCGAGGACACGTTGCGCGACAGCGCGCGCTGCGCGGGGCGCAGGTCGAAGCGCTCGGCCAGGCGTTCGGTGGACGAGCTTTGCGATACGCCTTCCTGCAGCGCGCTGGTGAAGTAGAAGCCGCGGAACATCGGCTTGTACTGGAACGGATTGGTTTCGAAAAGCGTGGACAGGAACGTGCGCAGCGCGGGCTTGATGCCGGCGAATTCCAGCGGGAAGGTCAGGAGGCCGGGGGGCAGTTCGCGGTTGGCCCGCAGCGAGATCTGCGCGGTGCCCATTTCCTTCAGCCCTTCGTACAGCTCGTCGAAGCGCTCATCGAACAGCGCCAGCACGTCGCGGTTTTCTTCCGCGCCGTAGGGCAGGGTGGCGCCCCACACGCGGTCGCGTTCGCGCTGGTCGCTGTCGGAGAAGAACTCGCTGAAGCCGGAGATCAGGTCGGCCTTGGTGAAGATGATGTAGACCGGCGCGAACACTTCCAGCCGGTCGGTCAGTTCCTGCACGCGCTGGCGCAGGTTCTTGGCCAGGTTGATCGCGAATTCGGGGCCCGCGCCCGTCAGCTCCTCGATGCTGGCGGCCACGATGATGCCGTTGATGGGCGCCTTGGGGCGATGGCGCTTGAGCAGGTCCAGGAAGCCCATCCATTCGTTGCGGTCTTCCTCGTGCACCGAGTAGCGCCCGGCCGTGTCCAGCAGGATGCCTTCCGTGGTGAAGAACCAGTCGCAGTTGCGTGTGCCGCCGACCCCGCGCACGGCCGCGCCATTCTTATCGGCGAAGGGGAACTGCAGGCCGGAATTGATGACCGCGCTGCTCTTGCCCGCCGCCGGATTGCCGATCACGATGTACCAGGGCAGCTCGTACAGCGCTTCGTTGCCCGAGGCTTGCCCGATCTTCGAGGTCTTGATGGTGCGCACCGCCTGGGTCAGGCGCGAGCGCAACGCCTCCACGTCGTTGCGGTTGGCGGCGGCGCCCGTCTGCACCTGCTGCTCCAGCATGTCGCCCAGGTTCTTGTTGGCGCGCCGCGTGCGCCGCCGGCGCCACAGGTAGGCGCACAGCCACAGCAGCAGGCAGGCGCCGAAGGCGATGCCCGCCCAGGCCAGCCCGATTTCCACGGTGCCGGCGAACAGGAATAGGAACACCAGCAAGGCGATCACGCCGATCACCATGAAGGTGCGCGGATTGGCCAGCACGCGCGACGTCCAATGTCGGCCTTCGCTCATCGCGCTGGATATGCTGGAGAAGAAACCTGAGGGGCTACGCATGGTTTTTCAAGGGTTTTCTTGTGGTTCAGGCAGAGGGGCGGCAGGGGCGGGACACCAGCGCCAGCGTCCGCAACGCGGGGTCCTGGGTCATGACGGCGAGCACTGGCGCGTCCGTTTGCGCGCAGGTTTCGCCGGCGATCGCCAGCGTCAGCAGGTGCGACGCGGCACCCGTGTAACCGCAGGCGGAGCCTACGGACAGACAGTCCTGGTTCGGATCCAGCGCGGGGAATACCGCGCTTGCCAGGCCCGCGGTTTCCAGCGGGCGGCTGCCGCGGTGGTCAGCGTCGCTGACCACCGCGCGGATATCGTCCGGACGCTGCTTCTGGCGTTCCAGGAGCAGCGTCGTCAGTTCGGCCAGCATCGGTTCGCCGATGGCACCGCGCGCGTCCGCCTCAATGGCGCGGCGCGCGGTCGGCGACAGGGTCAGCGCGAGGGCGTTGGCGGGCGGCTCGTCCGGCTGCGCGGCGTCCGGCGCGCCCAGCGCCAGGTCCAGCAGCAGGCCGGCGGCGGCCTCGCCCGGCACCCGGCCCTGGGGATTGGCGGTGCTGACCAGCCGGCCTTCCGCATCCCAGTCCTGCACCAGGCCGGCATCGATATAGGAGTCCGCCGCGGCCACCAGGCGCAGCGTGGCGCTCGTCTCGTTCAAGGGTTCCTGCGCCAGCTGGCGCAGCAGCGTATCGCTGGCGAGCGCTCCAGGAGCGCTGTGGACGCGGACATCCAGGCGGCCGGGCACCCACACGGCCGCGTCGCGCGCCCGGTCCTGGGCATGCATGCGCGCGCGCTGCGGCCATTCGGCCGGCAGCAAGAGCTCCAGCTGCAGCTGCGGCCAATCTTCGTCGCGCCGAGGTTCGTCCTTGTCCAGCACGCGGGCGCGAGCTTCTTGCGAGAGCGTTTCGACGACCTCGGACAGCAGCGCGGCGGCACGCAGGCAGTCGTCGGGCAGCGCGCCGTCGGCGCCGGGTTCCGCGCTCGCGGCTTCGCGCAGCGCGGCGGTGTCCAGGTGCTCGGCGCGGCTGGTGAAGACGGGAAAGCCTTGCGCGTTCTTCAGCGATGTGTCCAGCGCGGGGCGCTGATGCTTGGACAGGGCGGCATGGATGGCGGCCGGATCGGAGCCCAGCGCCGCGCGCGCCGTGCTCGCCAGCACGACCACGCGCGCCAGGTCCTCGGCCGGGGCGGCTTCCTCTTCGCCGGCTGGCTCGGCCGGAGCCGGCGCGGCCTTGGCCTCGCGGCGCGCACGGACGATCCGGCCGCCGGCCCAGCCGGCGGCGATCAGTGCCAGCGGCAGCGCGAACAGGTACAGGGCGATGTCCGTGCCCGTGGGCAGCGTGTGCGACTCCTGCCACCAGATAATGACGGCCAGCCAGACGACGCCGAAGACGAGGGCCAGCAGAAGGCCGGTTTTAAGGATGCGGCTCATGGGCGGTCTATCAGGTTGGCGGCGAGGGCGTTCGGGATCATTTCGCGGCTCCGTCGCGCCGCATGACGCCCGGACGGCGCAACTCGGTGTGGCCGAAGTCCATCATCTTCCAGCGCCCGCCCCAGGTCAGGCCGACGCGCTCGGCGGTTTCGCCGAAGAGCTCGTAGCCGCGCATGGCCCAGGGATCCTTCTCCGAGACGACTACTTTCCCCTCCCGCAGGAAGGCGCTGTCGGCGGCCAGCCCGTACTGGTGGTAGCTCTGGTAGGCGCCGGCATTGGTCACGTGCGATCCCATGCCGGCCAGCTGCGTCTGGCGCTCGGGGCTGCGGTAGCCTTCGATCAGGACCATTTCGTAGCCATGCTCCTCGCGCATGACGCGGTACGCGGCCAGCAGCCGCTGGCGATAGTCCGCGTCCAGCAGGTTCCAGTCGCGGCTTGCGCCGCCCAGGTTCGGGCGCACCAGTTCCACTTCGCGCGTGGTGAAGGCTTCGGGGGGAAGCGGAGGGGGCGGCACCAGCCTTTCGCCGGTCAGCAAGGCCTGGACGCGGGGGTCCGGACCGGCGGTCCGGTCCTCGTAAACAAATGTGTGATTGTGTCGCATGACGAAAGCAAAAAGCGACGGAAACAACACGATCAGCAGGCCGATCGCGATATGCCAGCGGTAGGCCGAGAATGCGCCGCCGGCCTTTCCGAAGCCCGCGCGGACCGCCTGCGCGGACCCTTCGACGACCCCTCCCGCGTGGCCCGCGCCGCGCGCCATTCTCTGGCGCACGCCCTGTGCGAGCGCGCGCGTGCCCCGTGCGGCGGCCTCCCGGAATGACGGGAAGACGAGCAGCGCGGACACGCCGATGGCGAGCAGGAAATATAGGGGCAGCAGGAGAAGCAATGAGGTCCCTCGGTTACGAAGGCGTAATCTTTTGTTCTATTTGGGATTCAGGCAAGCGCCTGGACGTTGCAAAACGCGTCCGTGGCTTAGAACTCGTAACAAGAAATGATGATCGGGCAGATGTCATCGGGTATTCTCGAACCCCTTGGTTACAGGGGGGCGCAAGCTTCCCTGCAAACACGGGACCTCGCATGGCAGAAGACGAAAAAAGATCGCGATCACCGACCTCCGTTCCTAGTTTGCTGGCTGGACGTTCACCGTCTCCGAATGAACGCGCCTCGTCGCGCATTCTCGCAACGCTCGAAGGGCGAGTGCCAGACGCCGAGGTCAAGCACCTGGCGCCAAAGCGCCGTTCGCGGGCGCCGCTGCTGTTGCTGCTGTTGTTGCTGATCGGCGCAGCGGGCGCGGGCTTGCTCGCCGTGTTCGATGTGCCGGACCTGCCCGTGGTGGCGAAATCCGATGCGCCGCCGGCCGCCGCGCCGCCGCCTGCGGCGGCAGCCGCCAGGCCCGCGGCTGCAAGCGAGGCCGGCGCGCAGCCATCCTCCGCGGCCATCATCGAAGATCATCCGCTGGCGCAATTGACGCGGCCCGACGAGGACGACACCCGCGTGGCGCAGAACCCGCTCTCGGCGCTCGCGGTCACGGCCGCGCCGCCGCAAGCCGCCTTGTCCGCGCCAGAGGCGTCCAAGGGCGCGGGACCGACGGTGCGGCGCGCCGAGCATGCCGCGGGCGGCGCGCACGCCGCAACGGCGCCGTCCGCGCCGCCGCGCGCCAAGGCGCCGCGCAATGATTCCGACGCGGCGCTGCTTGCGGCGCTGATGTCCTATGGGCTGCCTCCCGCTTCGCCGCCCGGCACGAAGGTCTACAAGACGGATGGCGTATTCGTCCGGGAACTGCCGGGCTCGCCCTTGCCCACGCGCTTGGAGCAATGCCGCAAGCTCGGGTTCCTGGAAAGCGAGCAGTGCCGCTTGCGGGTCTGCGCGGGCCATTGGGGAACCGCGCCCGAATGCCCCAATCCGCAAGCCAACATCGAGCCCTGAGCCCCTAGATAAAGGTTTTACCCGCAATGGATTCGACCGCGACCGCCGGCCTGTTCAGTTCCGATGCCCGCCTCTACAGCCTGGAAGGCGAGGGCGCGCTCGCGTCGCTGCAGGTGGAAGGCTGGATCGGGCGCGAAGCGCTGTCGGGCGTGGCGCAGATGCGCATCGTGGCGCTGGCCGACAGCGCCGGTCTGTCCCTGAACGACATGATCGCCCGCCCGCTCACCCTGTGGACCACGCGCGCGGACGGCAGCCGCGCCAGCCGCAGCGGCGTGGTCCGCGAAGCGGAATTGCTGTCCGGCGACGCCGGCCTGGCGCGCTATCGACTGACGGTCGCGCCATGGCTGTGGCTGGCCACGCAGCGCCGCACCAGCCGCATTTTCGAAGCCAAGCCCGTGCTGGACATCGTGCGCCACGTGCTGGACGGATACGAGGGCTATGCCTACCGCATCGCGCCCGACGTGGAACCGGCGCTGGCCGATCTGGCGCCGCGGCCCTACGTCACGCAGTACCGCGAGACCGATTACGAATTCCTGAGCCGCCTGCTGGCCGAGGCGGGCCTGGGATGGACCGTGGTGGAAGATGCAGACGTGCCGGCCAGGCACGCGCTCTTGATCTTCACCGACAGCCGCGGCCTGCAGGAGGACGAGGAGTCCGCCGGCGGCGGCGTGCGCTTTCATCGCGCCGACGCCACGGAATCCCGCGACACCGTGCAGGCGCTGGCGCGCCAGCGCCGCCGCGTGCCGGACCGCATCACCGTCCTGGGCTGGCACGACAGCAGCAAGCGGGCGGTGGCGGCCGAGGCGCTGGTCAACCCGGCCAACGGCGACGACGATGCGGCGGGCCTGGAATGGTACGAGCCCGTGGGGCACGGCGGCTTTGTCGACGAGGCCCAGGCCAGGCGTCAGGCCATCTTGGCCATGGAGGCCGTGCGCGCCCGCGCCGAGACCTTCATCGGCCGCGGCGGCGTGCGCACCTTCCGTTCGGGTACGCGGTTCACGCTGCAAGCCATGTCGTCCCTGGGGCCGGCGGACGAAGACGGCTTCGAGCCGGTATTCGCGTTGGATCGCATCGAGCACGTGGGCATCAACAACCTGCCGCCCGAGACGCGCGCTTCCCTGGCGCAGCGCCTGGGCGGGCTGGACGCCCACCTGCTGCTGGACGAGGACGCGCCGCCGCCTCCGGGAGGCGAGCCGCAAGCCGGCGCGGCGGCGCCGTCGGCGGATGCCGCGGTCCTGGCCAAGGCGCGCGAGGTCGGCTACGCGAATCGTTTCGAAGCCGTGCGCTGCGACCGGCCCTGGCGCCCCGAGCTGCCGCAGGAACGCGGCGCGCGCCTGAGCGGCGCGCCTTCCGTGCACGGGGTGCACACCGCGGTGGTGACCGATGCCGAAGGCGGCGCGCAAGCCAAGGAGCAGGACGAGATCCTGCGCAACAAGCGCGGCGACGTGCGCATCAAGTTCCATTGGCAGGGCGACGCCAAGGACGGCGAGGCCAAGAGCCGCTGGGTGCGCGTGGCGCAACGCCAGTCCGGCGCGGGCATGGGCATCAGCTTCGTGCCGCGCATCGGGCAGGAAGTGCTGGTGCGCTTCCTGGACGACGACGTGGACCAGCCCATTGTGGTGGGCGCGCTGTACAACGGCCGCGGCGAAGGCGGCACGCCCGCCACGCCGGGCGGCCGCCAGGGCGGCCAGGCCGACACTCAGGTCTACGCCGCCGCGCGCGACGGCACGCCCAGCGCGCAGGCCAACCTGGCATCCGGCAATGCGCCCGCCTGGCACGGCGCCGGCGCGGGCGACGCGAACCACCGCAACGCCGCCGCCCTGAGCGGCTTCAAAAGCAAGGAATTCGGCGGGGCCGGCTACAACCAGATCGTCTTCGACGACACCGACGGCCAGTTGCGCGTGCAGATCAAGAGCAGCCAGGAGGCCAGCGAGCTGAACCTGGGCCACCTGATCCACCAGGCCGGCAACTACCGCGGCGGCCTGCGCGGCCTGGGCGCGGAACTGCGCAGCGACGGCTACGGCGCGGTGCGCGGCGGCGCCGGCGTGCTGCTCAGCACCTACGTTTCCACGGGCGGCCCCGCCAGCGGAGCGGGTGACGCCGCGGGCCTGCAGGCGCTGGCGGGCCAGACGGACCAGATGGCGCGCTCGCTGGACAGCGTGGCCGGCGCGCACGAGGGGCTGCGCCTGGCAACCGCGCTGGGCACCCGGGGGCCGGAAGCGAGCGCGCTCGATGGCGGCAAGGCGCCCCTGGCCGCCATGCACCGCACCGTGTCGGGCACCGTCGCCGGCGACAGCCTGGAAAGCGCGCGCGGCGACGCATCGGCCAAGCACACGCAGGCGGCAGAAGGAAAAGTGCCGCACCCCACCGATCCGGTGGTGCTGATGGCCGCCCGCGCCGGCCTCGCCCAGATCGCCGGCCAGCATATGCAATACACCGCCGGCGAAGCCGTGCACTGGTCCTCGGGCAAGGACCAGAACCTGGCCGTGATGGGCGCGCTGCGCCTGCACACCGGCCAGGGGCTGGGCATCGTGGCCGGCCTGCAGCAGGGCGGGGCGGACTCCGGATTGGACCTGATCTCGGCCAAGGGCAATGTGGACGTCCAGGCGCAGCACGACATCCTGCGCGTCCAGGCGCAGAAGGACATCAGGATCGGCAGCGCCCAGACTTCCGTCGAATGCGCCGCGCCCAAACGCATCCGCATCGCGACGGCGGCGGGCGCCAGCATTGTGCTCGAAGGCGGCAACATCACGGTGACCGCCCCGGGCAGGATCGATGTGAAGACCGGGAACAAGCAGTTCTCGGGGCCGGACCGCATGCCTTACGCCTTCCCCCAATACACCGTCTGCAAGCAATGCGTGCTGGATGCGCACGATGGTGTGCAGTCCATCACGGACAAGGCTTGAGGCCGGGCGCGCCATGAAGCATTGGGAAGCCCTACTTGGCGATCTGCTGCGGCAGGCGGACACCCTTTCCACCGAAGCAGGCGTGCCGGCGAATGCCTACCTGCTGGTTGATTTCCGCGGCCGGGCGGAACTGGCCGAACCTGTCCGGGCCAGCGCCGAACTCAGCTACGGCTCGGTCTGGCTGGGCACCGAACTGGCCGTCTACGGTGAAATCGAACCCTTGCTGATCGAGATCGACGACTTGGCGCGCGCCGAGTTGCTGCGCGGCACGGATGAGCCGTATACCTCCGAGTTGCTGCGCATGCTGCGCAGGCTGCACGAGACGGATGGCGGACAGTTCGCGGTGACCTACCTGCTGTCGCCCTTGGCCCTGGCCGAACTGATGGCGCATTGCGCCTATTTCAACGATTACGGCCTGCCGGACGGCCGCGAATACTACCTGCACTTCTACGACAGCCGCATCCTCGACCGGGCGTTCCAGGTCTGGAGCGATGCCGAACGCGAATGCTTCCTGGCGCCCATGAACCTGGTGCGCTACCTGCGCCGCGATGGGGAGCTTGCCCAATGGAAGGGGCGCGGCGCCGGCCGGCAGGCCGTTGCCGGCCTGCCGCGGCCGCATCCGTTCACGCTGGAACAGCATCTCGCCCTATTGGAGCTGGATTATCCGGACAAGCTGGCCCAGCAGATCCGCCGGCTCTATCTGGGAGTGCTGGGCAGCGGCCTGCGGCAAGACGAACTGTACGAGCGCGTGCTGGAGCAGATGGCGCGCGCGCGCGGCTACGGTGTGGAGACCGAGCGCGACATGCTGGATTATGTGGCGTGGGGAATCACCATTTCCCCGCGTTTCGATGAACACGAGGCGATTCAGCCGGCGTTGCGCGCATTCAAGGGCCGCGGCCCGGGCCTGTCGCAAGCCTTGGCGGACGTGCCTGACGCGGTGTGGGACAGCCTGCCGCGGGCGGAGGAGAACGATGCGTAAAAGCCTGATTGTCTTGTTGCTGTGGTTGGGAATGCTGGCGGGCTGCAATGGCGAGCCCAGTTATCGAGGCTTGTCCTTCATCACGTACAACTACACGCCCTGGGACCTGGACAGTATCGAGATCACGGACTCCGAGGGGAATTCGGCTTCAACGGGCTCGATTGGCGCGGGTGGAGGGGAGGGTTCAGTCACCTGCTGCTACAAGCTGAAAGGCACCGATTTCAAGGTGCGATGGAGAGGCGTGGACGGGGAAGAAGCCATCAAGCACTTGGACGATGGCACGTTGGACGAGGTGGTTTTCAACAAGGAAACGCCGGTGCACTTTCCCGCTTCGGCCATCCCGGCTGGCGATGGGCCGCTGTATCTCGAATTGCACATCTATCCGGATGAGCACATGGAAATGGCGCTCAGCCGCAAGCTGCTCGGGCAGGTTCGCATTCCCATCGTCGATACCACCCGGTGGCTGTATTTACAGCACCGCGATGTCCTACAGGATTATCGAGACAGTTCCGAAGTCAGGCGTGTCTTGGCCAAGGTGGCCAAGACGGCCTGGCTCAAGTATGGCATCGAGGACAAGCAGGATATGCGGCAATACATGTACCTGTATTTCACGGTTGCGTCGAATTTCGACGCCGATCCGGAGATCGCCGCGGTGCTGGCCAGGCCAGGACGCCAACCGGGAGATTTCGCGCAGGCGGTGGAGTCCATGTCCGAAGAGAAAATCGCCAGGCTGAAGGCGGCGGGCACGGCGCCAGGAGACAAGAATGGCTGACAAGGAATCCGGAGGAATGCCGCAGGTGAATCGCACGCCGGCCTCCGTGCTCAAGAAAATGGCGGAGAACGAGGCGGCTTATCCCAAGCAGGACTGCAACGAATGCGGCGCGGTGATACGCATCGGATTCTTCTTCGATGGCTTTGGCCGTCACCGGGATTTGGACAGGAAGCATCCTACGTTCTATTCGAATATCTGCCGCCTCTGGGAGGCGCACTATGCGCACGAGGATGAAGACCGGCCAGTGAATCAATATTGGTTCCGTTTCTACTATTCGGGGCTGGGCACGGACCTGAACGAGGACGCGAAGATAGACGATTTCATCTACGGCGCGACGGTAGCCGGCAAGAAGGTACTTAGCGAGACGGTCAAGAACGCCAAAAACGCGGCCAAGAATATTACGCGGGTCGATGAGATCCCTGAGCATGACGCCTTGAAACGAGCGCAAGGCGCGGTGCAGAAAGCGATCAAGGAAGGTTCTTTCCAGCCTATGGTAAAGGCCTACAAGGACGTCGTGAAAGACGTCAAGACCCTGCCCGACAAGGTTGTGCGGATCTGGAATGCGTGGGACCCGGAACGCATGGCCAACCGCGCAAAAGGGACCGTCCGGGGATTCTGGCGCGGCTTCAAGAATAATCCGCTGAAGGCCGCGTGGACGGCGGGCAAGGAAATCGTCAAATCCACCGCGCTGGAAGGCGTTCCCATCATACGCGACAACGAGACCGTGGCTTATCTCATGGGCACGGGCGTGGACAGGCGCGTGGACGCGGCGCTGCGCCAGCTCAAAGCGGCCCACGAAGCGGTAAGCGCCGATATGAACAATGTGCGGCGGATCGAAATTTCGGTGTTCGGCGGCGACCGGGGCGGCGTCATGGCCCGTCAGTTCGTCAACGACGTCGTCAAGAAGTACCGCCGCCGCCACGACAAGGACCTGGTGTTTCCGGGGCAGAACGGCGCGCGCGGCGCCGAGATCCAGATACGCTTCCTGGGCCTGCTGGATTCGGTGTCGTCCATCATGGACGAAAGCACCTTCCTCGGGTTCTTGCCATTTACGGACCTTATCAAGCAAACGCACAAGGACCGTACGCTGACCGTGCCTGGCGCCGTGGCGAAATGCATGCATTTCGCCGCCGCGCACGAACTGCGTGCGAATCAGCGCCTGGACAGCCTGGAGAAGACCCGGGGGGAACAATACCTGTACCCGGGATCCAGCGGCGACGTGATGGGCGTCAGCCCCGAGGGTTCGCTGGGCTCGCGCACGGAACTGTCGCGGGTGCCGCTACGGGACATGCTGAATGCCGCATTGTCGAATGGCGTGGGCATCTACAGCATGGAGCAGTTGCGTGCCAAGCGTCCGCAGACTTACGACAAGTTTTCGTTAGGCTCCCAGATCAGGGACGGAGGGCAAAGCTATTACATCACCGATCTCGTCGAGGCCTATCGCGGCGTCGTGAAGTACCAGCCTGGCGTCGACTTCATGCCGCACATGGAGGTCTTCCTGCGCTGGCTCGCGGTGCGCTACCAGGATCCGGTCTTCAAGGCGGAATTGTCGGATCCGGCCGAAAAATGGATACAGGATCGGGATTTCTTCACGCCTGAGCAGGCCTACGACGAAGAGTACCGCCGCGTCCTGGCCCTGTCTGAGGAGGATAGGAAGAAACCGGAGAACACGGCTCGCCTGGATGAACTGAGAGCGCTAAGGGAAGAGCGCTGGAACCGCGCGGTCGCCAGCCGCGGCGAACTGCCGCCGCAGCGCTTCAAGCCGCTATGGCAGCGCCTCGAAGAAGAATACCGTGAACTCGAAAAGGCGGAACGGCAGGATGCCGAGACCGAGCGGCGCAAGGAGGAATACCGGCGCGCCTTTCCCAGCCATGCGAGCGTCATGGATAGCTGGGAGCTGGGCATCGATAACCCCCGGCACCCCCAGAATCTGCGCAACGAAATGATAAAGCGACACGGCGGCGAATTGACGGAAGAGGACAAGCCGAAAGATCCTTTCGCCGACATGAAGGCCAAGCGCGCGACGCAGCGGCGCTTGCTCGAGGTCTGGCGCGAGGCGAGCACGGGAACGAATCCTCTGCCTCCCAAGGTCATGGCGCTGTTCGATTTTCTCGTGCACGACGCCATGCTGAGCAGCTGGCCCGACCACCTGCTCGCCAGCACGTCTATGTATTTCCGGGTGCGCGATAAGGACATCTTCGGCAAGACCGATTTCAAGAGCGAAGAGGCGAAACTGAAGAGCGATACCGAGTCGGCGGCCCGGATCGACCAGTTGAACGCCAAGCTGGGCACCTTCGTGCCGGTTCGTCCCTAGCGCCAAGGGGAACGACATCGAACCCCTGGGCGCCGGATCTGATCGGAGGAATGCGGCATGAAGCCGAAACACAGCTGGCGCTGGGCGGTACTGGCTTTGGCGGTGGCAGGCGTTGCGCTTGTCGTTGGCCCTCCTGTCTACCGTTGGGCGCATGCCGCGCTCATGCCGCCGGTTTTGCTCTGCGAAGCCCGCAACGACACGGACGCCGATATCGGCTATCGCCTGGAAGATTCGTCCGGCGCGTTCCCGGGCGATCGGGTCGCGAGAGCCTCAGGGGCGCCCGCCGGGCCCCTTTCGGGCGCTTGCTTCTATGGGCCGGACAGCCGGAATAAGCCCGTCCAGGTGGTATGGGGGCCGATGAATGACAACGAAGCGCGTTATCCGCACAGCGTCGAATTGAAGGTGCCGCGCCCAGGCAACGCCGCCGTGCTGCTGTTGCGCTTTACCGCAGCGGATCGAGTGGAGGCCCGCTATGCGACGGAAACAGAAATGCCGGAGCCCGCGGACGCGCCGGAATCGGTCTGGAACAGCGGCGACTGGGTGTCGAACCAATGACTGCAATGGACCGATGGGAAAATGCATAAGCGCCTGATCCTCGCACTGACGTGCCTGGGAATGCTGGCGGGCTGCAATGGCGAGCCCAGCTATGGAGGGCTGTCCTTTATTACGTACAACTACACGCCCTGGGACTTGGATTGGATCCGGATCACGGACCGCGAGGGGAACTTTGCTGCAACGGGTTCTATTGGAGCTGGCGGTGGGGAGGGGTCGGTGAGCTGCTGCTACAAGCTGAAAGGCACCGATTTCAAGGTGCGATGGACAGGTGGTGACGGGGAGGAACTCAGAAAGCACATGTACGATGGCAAGTTCGACGAGGTGATGTTCAACAAAGAAACGCCTGTGCACTTTCCCCCTTCGGCCATCCCGGCCGGAGACGGTCCGCTTTATCTCGAACTGCACATCTATCCGGACGAGCACATGGAAATGGCGCTCAGCCGCAAGCTGCTCGGGCAGGTTCGCATTCCCATTGTCGATACCACCCGCTGGCTGTATGCACAGCATCGCGACGCCCTGAAGGGCTACCGTGACAGTTCCGAAGTCAGGCGTGTCGTGGCCAAGGTGGCCAAGACGGCCTGGATCAAGTACCGCATCGAGGATAAGCAGGACATGCGGCAGTACATGTACCTGTATTTCACGGTGGCATCGAATTTCGACGCCGATCCGGAGATCGCGGCGGTGCTGGCCAAGCCGGGACGCAAGCCGGGAGATTTCGCCAGGGCCGTGGAGGCGATAGGGACCGCAGGCGGCAGCCGCTAAAATGCCGCCATGCTTCCTCCTCAAGTCGCCGTCGCCCTTATCGTCCTGCTGCTCGCCGTCGTCGTCCCGCTATGCGCGGTGGCGATTCAGCTGATTCGCTTCATCCATTGGTTCGCATGGGCGGATAAGGACACGCGGGGCGAGCGCCCGCATTTCACGGGGCCGGTCCTGGCTCTGTTCTTCAGCACGCTCGCCGCCAGCGATTTCATGGGCTTCGAGCCCTTCTTGACCTTGTCGGCCCTTAATCCCGTGCCCGTGGAGCACCGCGCCTATCTGCTGGTCGCCATGCTGGCCCTGGCGGTGTGGTGCTGGGCCTATGGGCGATCGATCCGGGATCGCGTGCTGCGCATGTTCCGGCCCGGCAGCGCCGGGCCGGGCTGAAGGGCGGCAGCTATTGCGCGGCCCGCACCTCGATCGTGACGGCGTTCGAGCGCAGGCCGTTGGCTTCCACGTAAACCTCGTAGACGGCTTCCTGCTTCGGCAGCCCGGCGGCCGCGGCCACGTCGGTGCTGAACTGCGTCCCGACGCTGACGCCAGGCTCGATCGGTATATCCCGCGGTGGAACCGAGCCTGGCGCGATATCGATATCCATGCCGCGCGGTTGCGGCCGCTTGCGCTGATAGGCGATGCCGCGATAGACCTTGCCGGTGGCCTTGTCCGTCGCGACGACGGCAGGTGGCGGCATGTTGGTGGTGACGGGGATGATGCCCCGCGCGCAGACCGGCACGACCAGCTTGTCGGCGGCCTGGAGGGTGACGCGCCGAGGGCCGGCCAGGTGCAGCTGGGGGTCGCTGTCGGCCCGGTTGGCAGGCATGCAGGCGTGTTCGCGGGTCGTGCCCACGGGGGCGGTCGCGAAGGCGGGGGGATCGATCCAGTCGGTAGTCATGGGCGAGGGCGGCGAGGCGCCGGAGGGCGCGGACGCGAGCATGAGGCCGGCGGCCGCGCATAGCGCGGCCAGCAGCGGGCGCCAGCGCGGCGCGCGGTTAGAAGGAAGGCCAGCCATTGGAGAGGTCCACTTTGCGCACGGCCTTGGCGCAGGTCGGGCAGAAGCGTATGGGGGCCCCGCTGATGCCGAACATGACGCAGGAGCCCGATTCGTAGGCATAGTCTTCGACGTTGGCCAGCTTGGCCAGGCCGAAGTGGCAATGGCGGCCGTGGGACGAGTAAAAGTAGGGCGAGGCGTCCAGGTGCGAGTCGTCGTCCTCGTAGCCGTTCGCCTGCGCCCACGCCGGCCCGCTGGCCACCATATAGATCAGGTGGCCGATCTCATGCACCAGCGTCTGCTGGCGGCCTGCGGGGTCCGCAGGATCCCAGGGGGTGCGGGCCGCGACGCATAGCAGATTGGTGCCCGGAAACGCCACGCCGGTGGCTGCCGAGTCCATCAATTGCACGTTGAGGTGGATCTTGCCCAGCGTCCGCGTCGGCGTCAGGCCATCGACGATCACGCCCACGCCCGGGCATTCCAGGGGCTTGCCCTGGTCTTGAGGCACCGGGAAGACGCGATCGGGCGGAATGGGGATGCGCCGGACCTGGCCCGAGGCGTCCGTGTATTCGTAGGTGGCGCTCAGGAACCACGGGTCGTTGTCGATGCCGTACCAGAGGAAATGGGAGGCGCCGTCGCCGCCCACCAGCGGCACATAGACCTTGCGTTCGCCCGGGCCCGCGTAGGCGTCCCGGTAGATGGTGTGCTGGGGCGCCTTGAAGGCCAGGCGTTCCACGTGGCAGACGACGATCGTGTAGGGCTCGTGGTCCGGCCCTTCGGATTGATCGTAGATCGCTCTCGCCTGGCGCTGGAGCAGGTCGGCGTCGGCCTGGTCTACGTCATAGTTCGGATTTCCCGCGCCTTGCCGCACCGGCAGATGCGCGACATCGATGCCATGGCGGCGGTACTCGGCGACCGCCGCGCTGTTGTCCTGCGCGCGCGCCATGGGGTCGGGACCGGGCAGCACCAGTTCCTGGATGTAGAGCCGGCGGGCCGTCTCCACCGTTTCGGTGGCGATGCGCTGGTTCCGCGCGTCCCGGACCTCGAAGGTATAGGTATTGAGCCCGGCGGCCGGCAGCGCGATATCGTTCACGACCTTGGTGCCGTCGGGATCGGTCTGGTATTGGAACGTCTTGCCGTTCGGGTCGCGGTAGGGGGCGTGACGGCCCTTTTCGGCTTGCGAGTAGGCGATGTTGTTCTTGCCCGCGATCACCTTGATGCTGAACTTGTGGACGGCGGCCTTGCTGAATTTGACGCGGATCTTGGGCTTGGCGGTCTGCCGGTCCTCGCTGATGAGGACGGTGCCGTCGTTCCAGAACCCGTCTTCTTCGGCGAAGTTCACGAACTGCAGGTGCGCGCCCGTCTGGCCGCGGTAGGTGGTCAGCGCATTGGAGACGGCGGCCTCGCCGGCATCCTGCGCGCCTGCCGCGCCTTGGGCGGCGGCTCCGGGCGTGCCCGGTGGCGCGAAGGGCGGCGTTCCCGAGCGCGGCAGCACGCCCGCCGTCTGCAGGATCCTGGTCACGGACGAGGGCAGCATGTCCGGGCTGAAGCCCGGCGTGCGCATCACGGTGGCGGCAACCGCTGGCAGCCCCGAGCCGCTCACGGCTGGAGACTGCAGGACCGCGCTTGCCACGGCGGGCAAGGCGGAAGCGTCCAGGCTGGGCGCGCGCATGATGGCGCTGGCGACCGCCGGCAGCCCGTATTGTCCGGCCCGGGTCGATCCCAGCAGGCCGTTGACCGCCGCGCCGATCGCCGACCCCCGGTCGCCGTCTCCCGTCAGGGCCTGCGCCATGGCGGGGTTCACGAATTCGCCGATGTTGCCGGCAGCGTCGCCGGCGGCCGCAAGCATGTCCTTCGCGCCCGACAAGGCGGAAGCGCCGCCCGCGGCCGTGGCGCTCAGCAGCCCCGAGGCCGCGCCCTGGGCGGCAGACCCCGCGGCAGTGCCCGCCGCGGAGGAGGCGGCGGTGGCGGCGCTGGCCGCCATGCCTGAGGCCGTGGCCCCGGAGGCGTTCGCGGCGGCTGCGCCGACGGCGGTATCCGCCGCCGCGGAAACGGCCGTGCCTGCGCTGGCGCCAGCTGCGTTTCCGGCCGCGCCGGCCAGGCCCGCTCCGGGCCCGCCCATCAGCGACGGCGTGACGGCGTTGGCGGCCGAGCGCGCCAGTTCGCCGGCCTTCTGCACCGCGCCATTCATCAGGTCGGCGCCGGTTTGCCGGGCGTTGTCGATGGCGCCGGTGACGGCGGAGGACGCGCTCTTGATTGTTTGCGCGGCGCTGCTGGCCAGATTGCCAGCCTGGCCCGCCAGCGCGGATGCGCGGCCGGCCAGGCCCGGCTCGGCCGCCGTGGCGCCGCCCGCAGCGGCGCCCGTTGCGGCGATATCCGGGCCGGTTGCCGCCCCGCTTGCGCCGGCGGTGGCATGGCTGGCCTGGGCCGCCCCGGCTTGCAGGCTGGCCAGCGCCTGCGCCTTGGGCCGGTGCACCAGTTCGGCGCTCACGATCATGGGGTCGCCCACCTGGGTCGACGGCAGCGCGGGCAGCGCGGCTGCATCGCTGCCGGGGCCGATCAGGCTGTGCGAGGCCCCCTTGACCGAGAACATGCCCGGCCCCTTGAACAGGATGTCGCCGCCGTCCAGCACGATGCTGCCGTTCGCGGCCTGCAAAGTGATGCGTTCGTTCGCCAGGATTTCGATGCTATCCGTGGTCGACGTGATGGTGACGTCCTGGCCCGCAAGCATCTCCAGCATGTCGGTGTGCGCGTGCAGGGAGACCGGCGCGTTGGCCGCGATGGCGCGCAGGCCGCCATCCTGCACGAACAGGCTGGTCGACTTGCCCGAAGCGCTGGCGAAGGTATGGCGGGCGGCGACGTGGCCGTCTTCCTGCGCGGTGACGTGCAGATTCTCGCTCGCGTGCAGGATGGCCGACGCGGGCGTGGACAGGTTGAGGGAGGAGGGCGCGTCGACCAGCATGCGCGCGCCGTCGATGCGTTCAACCGGTTCGGTGCCGGTGCGTTCGCCGCCGCTGGCCTTGACGGCCTGCTGGCCGCCCACGCTGCTGGGATAGCGGCCGTCGGCCGTGGGGTCGAAGGCCTTGATCTGCGCATCGAACTGGCCGGTGGCCGCCAGTTCGCGCGCCTGGCGCTGCGCGGCGGCGGTGTTGATGCGCTGCGCGGCGTGCTGCGCGCCGCGCATCTGGGCCACCGCCTCTTTCGCGTCGGCCTGGGTGGAGGCCGCGTTTGGCCGCGCATTGGCCGACAGCAGCATGCCCTGCCCGGAGCGCACCACGGTCCAGGCGTCCGAACGCAGCTCGAAACCCGTGCCGCGCCAATCGCCGCGGCTGGATTCGTCCGCCGCCTGCTGGACCAGATGGCCCAGGCCCAGCTGCGAGGCAGCGGCCGAGCTGGACAGGCGCGTGCGCACCTGTTCCGAAGTGTCGTCGAACAGCCACTGGCTGTGGCCTTCGCCGTCCAGGCCTCGGCTGTGCCAGCCGCTTAGCGTGCCGGGGTGGTTGGCCTCGGCGTCCACGCCGGCCGACCAGGGCGGCAGATCGGAATCGTTGTAGAGCTGCGCCACGACCACGGGCTGGTCGATGTCGCCGTCCAGGAATTCCACGACGACTTCGGTGCCCTGGCGCGGCAGATGGTGCGCGCCCCAGTTGGGACCGGCCTGGGCGCCGGCCACGCGCAGCCACGTGCCGGAGCTGTCGTCGCCCGGCGCATTGCCTTCGTCGTCGCCGTGGCTGCGGTGGGGCAGGCCGCCCGGCAGGGGGCGGCGTCCGCGCTGCCACGGAAACTGCACCTTGATGCGCAGGTCGCGCCCGGACGAAATGGCTTCGTCTTGCGCCGTCACCACCACGGCGACGAGGCCTTCGGGGGCGGTCGGCTTGGCGATCCAGGGGGGCAGCAGCGCGGCCGCCGCGGGTTGGGCGCTGAAGGTGTTGCGGTAGGCGCCGTGTTCCAGGTCGGACGCGCCCAGCACTTGGGCCGCCTGGCTGCCCAGGTTGTTGGCGGCCTCGTGCAGCACGTGCAGCAGCGTGTACCGGTTGCCGCCCAGTTCGTCGACCGCCTGGCCCGAGCCTGCCGCGTAGCGGTCGTGTTGGGTCAGCGTGAAGTCATGGCCAGGCGACATCTGGCGCGCCGTGCCGCCGCCGTCGAAGCGCACCATGCGCGCCTCGTGGGCCAGCAGGCTGCGCGCGGCCCGTTGCTCGGCGCCGGCGTCGTCCATATAGCGGCCGTGGCCGTCGTAGTCATAGTCCTCCAGCGGCGGCACCGAACCCGCATCCAGGCCGGACTGGGCGTGCGCGCCATGCGCGAGCAGCGCGCGGTCGTTCCAGGCCGCGCGCGTGACGGCATTGGGCTGGATGGCGCGAGCGGCGCCGAAGCGCGTGACGCTGTCTTCGGTTTCCGTGGCGTCGCTGCGGTGGAAGCGCAGCGTGGCGGCGGGATTGGCGGGATGCGCGGCGCCCGCGTCGAACACCACCAGGCGATGCTGCGCGCCTCCTGAGGCGCCGTCCTGCTGTTCGCCCTGCTGATGGTCGAAGCGAAAGCTCAGGCCCGCCTCGGCCATCAGGCGCAGCACGAAAGCCAAGTCGGTTTCGCGGTATTGGGTGCGCACCGGGCGCGGCGCCGGCGGCTCGGTGATGTCGAACGCGAAGGAAGCCAGCGGATAATCGGCGAACACTTCGCTCAGGATGTCGGTGACCGGCTTGTCCTGGTAGAGGAAGCTGTCGCGGCGCAGGCGCAGCGTGGCCAGCCAGGGCGCGGCGTGCAGGCGGTAGCGCGCCAGCCCGCCATCGGCGCCCAGGGAGTCCACGCCTTCCACCACCGCGTGCCAGAGGCGCCTGCTGCCGTCCGCCAGCAGCAGGCCGACGCTGATTTCCTTGCCCAGCAGCGGCTCCACGTCCAGCTCCGCCGACGACGCCAGGCAGTCCAGGGTCAGGGCGAACAGTTCGGACACGCCTTCGCGCAGTTGCATGCGTTCGACGGTAAGCGCGTCGCCCAGCGGCGTGCGCACTTGCAGCAGGCGGGCGTTCTGGGACAGCGAGGCGGCATCCAGGCTGCTGAAGCCCGCAGGCGTGGAGGAGCGATCGATCATGGGACGTGGCGGTGTGAGTGGGCCTTCAGGGAAGCGAGATGGTCAGGTGGGCGGCGCGCGGGCCCAGCTTGACGATGTCGTGATAGGGCGCCATGGCGGTTTGCATGTCGGCGTTCAGGAAATGGCTCATGCCCAGGTACGCCAGCAGGCCGAGCAGCGCGAACATGGCGCCGATGCTCCACAGCGGCACGTCGCGCTTCAGGGTATGGGCGATCTTGTCGGGCAGCGGCCAGTGCGGCGCGAAGCCCGCGCGCTTGCCGCGCAGCAGCGCGATCTCGTCGCCCAGGCGCGCCGTCAGGTAGCCGAGCTTCTCCTGGCCCTCGATCATGTATTTGCCCTGGAAGCCCAGCAGCAGGCACATGTAGAACACTTCCAGCGACTGGAGCCGCGGCGCGCCCTGGGCGCGCAGGTCTTCGAGGCGGGCGAAGAAGTTCTCGCCGGCCAGCTGTTCTCCGAACAGGGTCAGTTGCAGCGGCTGCAGCATCCATGCATCCCGGATGGAGAAGCCCGAGTTCAGCACGGTTTCGTCCACTGCCGCGCAGAAGGCGTATTTGGTCGCGTAGACGTCCTCGGCCGGGATGTCCATTCTCTTGGCGCTGCGTTCGAAGTCCGCCAGGAACTGCTGTACGCGCGCCGAAAATGACGCGGCGCTGGCGGGCTCCTGGCCGCTCTTGAGCAGGAACAGCATCAGGAAGCCGTCGTACAGCAGGTCCAGCAGCGACTTCGCGGGGCGCGAGCCGTAGAACTCGGCGGCTCGGGGAGGGAGCGAGGCTCCGGGCATCAAAGAGGGCGCGTCGGCAGTCATGGCGGGCTCTTTCGGTTGGCGTCGGTTAGCGGGTGACGGCGATCAGGTCCAGCTTCAGTTCCGGAATGCCGGAAGGCGCGTAGATGGCGATGCTGCGGGCTTGCAGCATGCGGTCGTAGAGCGAGCCGCGCGTCTGCAGGGTGAAATAGCAGGCGCCCGGCTTGACGGGTACGGCCGGCGGCACTTGCGGCGTGTACACCAGCTGCACGCCCGGCATGGCCGACAGGACCAGCTTTTCCACGTCGTCGGGCGCGCCGACCTTGAAGCGCAGCGGCACGGTCTCGGCCAGTTCGCTGGCCGGCGTGGCGGCCGATACCGACAGGTAGAGCGCAGTGGTCTCGTCCAGCTTGTCGGAGTCCAGGCGGCCGACGTGGAACGACGGACGCAGCTCTTCCAGCACGATGGAGAAGTAGCGGGTGGAGATGACGGTGTCGAGCAGGTCTCGCAGGATGCCGTCCAGCTGCGCGAAGGCCGCGCCGGGCTGCTCGTGTCGGTAGACGGGCAGGTCCGCCAGCGTGTGCACCTTGGAGAAGGTCATCAGCGCGCCGGCCAGGCGCAGCATTTCCTGGAACAGGCGCTCCGGGTGGAGCTGCGGGTTGTGGAACAGGTGCGAGAGCGCCGAATAGGCTTCGTTGGCGGTATGCAGCAGCCAGAAGGAGGCCACGTCGCCCGAGCGGAACTCGATGATGTTCTTGTTGGGCTCGCGGTGAAAGCCGTACAGCGCATTGACCTTGGCCTGCAGCGCGTCCAGCAGGCGGCGCAGCTGCTCGAAGAGCGCGCCGCAGGCCTGCACCGTGAGGCTGGGCGCGATGAAGCTGGTATCCAGCTCGTAGCCGGCGCTGGACGTGCGGCGTACGCGCGCGACGGGTATCGTCAGGAGCGCGTCGCGCGGCTCGTGCTCGGACAGCAGGCGCACGTTCTTGCGCAGGAAGGCGAGGTCGGCTGTGCTGGCGTTGGTGTAGAGGTCGGGGGCGGGGCTGTCCTGGTGCGCGTAGCGGGCATCGAAGCCCTGGCCTTGCTGGGCATCGCGGTAGTTGCCGCCAATGTCCTTCATGGGGTGCAGCGCCAGGTAAAAGACCGCTTCGCTCGCGCCGTCCAGCCCGTCCAGCGCCACGGCGGGCGGCAGGTCGTCGTTGTGGGGCGCGTTGTAGATTTCCCCGTCGGGGAAGATCGCCGACAGCTCGGTGGCGCGCAGCATGCCGTTGGCCAGCGCGGCGGCGTCGAAGCGGGCGGCGCGCAGCCCCCAGGAATAGGGGTGCAGCGCGCGGCTCATTTCGGCGAGGCGGGCTTCGTGGTAGGCGTCTTGGCGTTGAAAGTGCTGGGGCCGCAGGAATAGCCCCTCTCCCCATAGGATCTTCGCTGAATGGCTCACGTTTTCTGGCTCTTGTTCATAGTAGAGAGACGGCGGTTCATGACGGCGGGGCGGCGCGGATCGCGCGTTCAGCCTGGACACTGCACCGATCCCAGCCGGGCCGGGTCGAAGCTGGGCACGCCCGGCGGCAAGGTGATCTTGCCGGTAACGACCGTCATCGCGCAGGCATGGGCGCCCATGACGATGCCGGTGTCTTCCGCGGTTTCCACTTCGAACACGTACTTCCAGCGCTGTGGCGCGGGTGCGTAAAACAGACCCGCAACGGCGATATAGGCGGCGTTCTTCGGCACCTTTTCCAGGTTTTCGTAACGCTGCCCCGGTGTCAGGGTGACCTCGCGCGAGGCGATGATGCTGTCGCCCAGCGCCGACTTTTCGCCGTCAGTATCAACTAATTGCGTGAGCGGCGCGCGCTGAAATGCCTCGGCGTTCTTCAAATAGTATATTTTCGTAACGACAGCCATGGGCTGGCCGCTGCTCGCGTTCAGATTTTCTCCGGCGTGTATCGCCAATTTCACATCGACAGGCGCATTCGGGTCCTTTTTCAGGCCCGCCATATCCATTACGCCGCCAGTCATTCCTGCCACTGCTCCGATCGCCGAAACCGCTGCACAGCCACTGATGACGGGGGTTGCCGCGATCAGGGCGATCGCTGCCATGCGCCGAGAAAAATAGAGATGTTTTGACATGGCTCTTTATACCGGAAGGCTGCGACAACATATAGATCGCTGCACGATGGGCGAAATTTCGAGGTGAGTTACATGAAGTAATGCACTGTAGTGCTGTGCTAACAAAAGGTTGTTGAAATACGCGGCCTTGGTTACACCCACCTACAAGCCAAAAAATGCACATTTCCCGGGTTCTCCTCATAAGCGGAATGCTGGCCGTCCTCGCGGGCTGCGCAACATCGTCCAAGCCGCCCACGGATGCCGAATACAAGCAATCGATGACTCACGCCACCGAGACGCTGGCAACGAAAGGCAACGACCAGGCCGTGGCCGAATTCGAAGAGATCGCGCAGCTCAATCCGTCCCGCGGCGGGCCGTGGTCCTACATCGCCAAGATCCGCTTCGACGAACAGAAGTACGGCGAGGCCATCGTTGCGGCCGACGAGGCCCTGAACCGCGATCCCGAGGACTTCACGGCCAAGACCGTGCGCGCGGTAGGCGGCCTGCGCGTGGCGATGCAGTCGCTGGCCGACCTGCGCGCCGACGCGCTGCTCGCCGGCAATGCCCGCACCGACGCGGTGGCGCTGGCGGCCGCCATGCGTGAAACCCTGGGCCAGGACGTGCTGTTCCCGGAAGGCCGCAAGCCGCCGCGTCCGCGCCCGCCGCGGCGTAACGATACGCAGGGCACGGCGCCGGCCGCGGTAACGCCGGCCGCCGCAACGCCTGCCGCCGCCGCGCCTGCCGCCGCCGCGCCTGCCGCCGCCGCAACGCCAGCCGGCGCGCAGGCGGCCAGGCCTGCCGCCGCTGCGCCCGCCGCAGGTTCGCCGGCCGCCCCCCCGCCAGGATCCGCCGCCGCTCCCGCCGGCCGCGCGCCGGATCCCTTCGGCAATCTCCTCAAACCCTGACCGGGCTGCCAGCCCGTCACTATGCACTTCGCTTGGAGCCCCCATGGCTAAGAAAGAAAGCGTTCAGAAAAGACTCCAGAAGGTACGTCCGCCGCGCGTCCAGCTGACCTATGACGTCGAGAAGGGCGATGCGATCGAACAGAAAGAGCTTCCCTTCGTCGTGGGCGTGGTGGGCGATTTCAGCGCGCAGTCGGAAGCCGAGCTTCCCCGCCTGAAGGACCGCAAGTTCGTCAATATTGACGTGGACAATTTCGATGACGTGATGCGTGGCCTGGAACCCCGCGCCGCCTATCGCGTGAAGAACCGCCTGACCGACGAAGGCGGCACCTTTGGCGTGGACCTGAAGTTCCGCTCGGTGGAAGACTTCCGGCCCGAAGCCGTGGTGCAGCAGATCGAACCGCTGAAAGAACTGCTGGATATCCGCACCAAGCTCGCCGACCTGCGCAACAAGCTGGCGGGCAACGACAAGCTCGAAGACCTGCTGGGCGAAGTGCTCAGCAGCACGGAAAAACTGCAGCAACTGACCAGCGAAGCCGGCAAGAATGGCAAGGGAGGCAGCAATGAGTAATTCCGCCGCCGCGCAGAACGTTTCCGCCCCGGCCGCCGAGACCGATTCGGGCCTGCTGGACCAGATCGTCGAGCAGAGCCGGGTGGCCAAGTCCACCGCCGAGCATGACCGCGCCAAGGATCTGATCGGAGAACTGGCGCGTGAAGTCATGAAGGGCACCGTCGTGGTGTCGGACAACCTGTCCGCCATGCTGGACGCCCGCGTGGCCGAATTGGACCGCCTGATCTCCGCCCAGTTGAGCGAGGTCATGCATGGCGCCGAATTCCAGAAGCTCGAAAGCACCTGGCGCGGCCTGCACTACCTGTGCCAGGAAAGCAATACCGGCCCGATGCTGAAGATCAAGGTGCTCAACGTCACCAAGCGCGACCTGGTGCGCGACTTCCAGACCGCCATCGACTTCGACCAGAGCCTGATGTTCAAGAAGGTCTACGAGGAAGAGTTCGGCACCTTCGGCGGTTCGCCCTTCGGCGCGCTGCTGGGCAATTTCGAGATTACGCGCCAGCCCGAGGACATGTACTTCATCGAGCAGATGTCGCACGTGGCCGCGGCCTCGCACGCGCCCTTCATCGCCTCGGCCTCGCCCGAGCTGCTCGGACTGGACAGTTTTGCCGACCTGGGCCGCCCGCGCGATCTGGCGAAGGTCTTCGATACCGTCGAATACACCAAGTGGCGCAGCTTCCGCGATTCCGAGGATTCGCGCTACGTGGGCCTGACCATGCCGCGCTTCCTGGGGCGCCTGCCCTATGACCCGAAGGAGGGCACCTCGGTGGAGGGCTTCAACTTCGTCGAGGAAGTGGACGGCACTGATCACGCGAAGTATCTGTGGTGCAACGCCGCCTGGGCCTTCGGCGCGCGCTTGACGGCCGCGTTCGCCGATTTCGGCTGGTGCGCGGCGATCCGCGGCGTGGAGGGCGGCGGCCTGGTGGAGAACCTGCCCACGCACACCTTCAAGACGGACGACGGCGAGATCGCGCTGAAGTGTCCCACGGAAATTGCCATCACCGACCGCCGCGAGAAGGAACTGAGCGACCTTGGCCTGATTCCGCTGGTGCACTGCAAGAACTCCGACTACGCCGCCTTCTTCGGCGCGCAGTCCGTGCAGAAGGCCAAGAAATACAACACCGACAGCGCCAACGCGAACGCTGTGCTGTCGGCGCAGCTGCAATACATTTTTTCGGTGTCGCGCGTGGCCCATTACCTGAAGGCCATGATGCGGGACAAGATCGGCAGCTTTGCCTCCGCGCAATCCGTCGAGAGCTTCCTGAACCGCTGGGTCTCGCAGTACGTGCTGCTGGACGACAACGCGAGCCAGGAGCAGAAGGCGCAGTTCCCCTTGCGGGAGGCATCGGTGCAAGTCGCCGAAGTACCGGGCCGTCCCGGGGTGTTCAGGGCCGTGGCGTTTTTGCGGCCTCACTTTCAGCTCGACGAGCTTTCGATTTCCCTGCGTCTGGTCGCGGAGCTTCCCGCGCAGGCCCAGAAGTCGTAAAGACCGTTAGATTCGACGCTTTTTTTACTGGAGAGGCTATTAATGAAGGACATCTACGTCAAATTCGGCAATCCTGCGCTCAAGGGCGAGTCCCAGGACAAGGATCACCCTGACTGGATCGAAGTCGGTTCGTGGCGCCATGAAATCATCCAGCCGCGCTCGGCTACCGCCTCGACTTCCGGTGGCCATACCGCCGAACGCACCGAGCATGGCGAGATGGTCTTCACCAAGGACCTGGACGTGGTCAGCCCGCTGCTGTATCAGCACGCCTCCGGCGGCACGACGTTCGACGAAGTCACCATCGATTTCCTGCGCGCCGACGGCGAGGGCAACCGCGTCAAGTACCTGGAAATCAAGCTCAAGTACGTGATCATTTCGCGCGTGGCCCCCGAAGTCGTCAGCGAAGGCCTGCCGCACGAATCGTTCTCGCTGAAGTACGCCGCGGTCCAGTGGAAGTACACGCAGCAGAAGGTGGGCGGCAATCAGGGCGGCAATGCCCAGGGCGCATGGAGCCTCACCAAGAACGACAAGACGTATTCGGTCTGAACGTGACCGCGTAGAGGGTAAAGGCCGCGGCTCGATCGGGGCCGCCGCCTTTCCTGAATGAGGTCCGTGATGAAAGGATTCGAACCCAGCCTGTTCGACAAACTGTTCGACGGCGACGGGAAAACACCGCACGCCCTGCGGCGTCTGTCGGTAGAGGAAATCAAGGAAACCGTTGCTCGCGACATCGAGGCCCTGCTCAATACGCGCATGGTCTTCACCGAGGAATCGCTCAAGCGATATCCGAATTGCCAGCGGTCCATCCTCACCTACGGGTTGTCGGATTTTTCCGGCCTGAGCCTGGCCAGCCACTACGACCGCGAATTCATCTGCCGGTCGCTGGAACAGGCGATCGCGCGCCATGAGCCGCGGCTGACGCACGTGCGGGTCATGCTGCAAGTGGACAGCCGTGCCACGTCGGTGCTGTATTTCGCGATCACCGCGATGCTGGACGTGGGTCCGGCGCATGAACCGGTGACATTCGATGCAACGTTGCAGCCATCTACTTTGCAGTACTCGGTGAGCAAGGGCTGGGCCAAGACCGCAGCCGCCGCCTGAACGAACAACAAACGCGGGCGCCGGCGCCATGCCGCCGGCGGAGAAGGGAAAGATGGAAGAACTGCTGCCTTATTACGAACGCGAACTGGGGTTCCTGCGCAGTTCGTCGCGCGATTTCGCGCAGCGCTATCCCAAGATCGCCGCGCGGCTCGGTCTGTCGGGCGAGACCTGCGAAGATCCGCACGTGGAGCGGATGATCGAGTCGTTCGCCCTGCTGGGCGCGCGCATCAACAAGAAGCTCGACGACGACTACCCGGAATTCACGGAAGCGCTGTTCGAGGTGATGTACCCGCACTACCTGCGCCCGTTCCCCTCGTGCTCGGTGGCGCAGTTCGACATGGGCGGCGTGGCCGCCCAGCTGACCGCGCCGGTGCGCCTGCCGCGCGGCACGGAGCTGAAATCGCATGCCGTGCGCGGCGTGGCGTGCCGTTTCCGCACGGCCTACGAGGTCACGCTGGCGCCCGTGGCGATCCGCCAGGCGGGCTTTGCCTCGACCGCCAACGCGCCGTCCTCCACTTCCCTGCCGCCGGGCGTGACGGGCCGCCTGTCGCTGACCCTGGCCTGCCTGGCCGAAACGCAGAATTTCTCCACGCTGGCCGTGGACAAGCTGCGCGTCTATCTGCATGGCGAGCCGTCGTTCGTCGCGGCGCTGCGCGACTGCGTGTTCCTGCGCACCGCCGCGGCCTATGTCGAGACGCGGCCCGGCCGCTGGCATCGGCTGCCGGAGGTGCCGCTGGCGCAAGCGGGCCTGGACGACGAGGACGCCCTGATCGATTTTCCCGCCAGTTCGCACCCGGCCTACCGCCTGCTGGCGGAGTACTTCGTCTTTTCCGAGAAATTCAATTTCGTGGACATCGACCTGGCGGCGCTGCGGCGCGCGGTAGGGCCGGTCCGCGAATTCACGTTGCACCTGCCCGTGAAGGGCCTGCGCGCCGATTCCAATACGGCCCGGTTGCTGGAATCCGCTTCCGCCGACAATTTCCGGCTGGGCTGCACGCCGGTGGTCAATCTGTTCCCCCAGCGTGCCGACCCCATCCGCATTACGCACGCCGCGGCGTCGTATCCTGTGGTGGCCGATGCGCGGCGCGCCTACGGCTACGAGGTCTATTCCATCGACCGCGTGCGCCAGGTGCGGCAGAACGCGCAGGGCGATTCGATCGTCGAATTCCGCCCCTTCTACTCCCTGCATCATGGCGAGACGCCCGAGAGAGCCAGCCATTATTGGACCGCGCGGCGCGATTCGATGGTGGCCGAACGCAGCCCGGGCTACGAGATGGAGATGTCCATTGTGGACATCGACTTCGATCCTTCGGTGCCGCAGACCGAGACGCTGAGCCTGGAATTGACCTGCACCAACCGGGATCTCCCCTCGCACCTGGCCGTGGGCCAGCCCGGCGGGGACCTGTTCCTGGAGGGCGGATCGGTTGCGCGCGAAATCCGCATGCTGCGGCGCCCGACGCATACGCACCGCTTCCAGCAGGGCCGCGCGGCGCATTGGCGCCTGATTTCGCATCTGGCGCTGAACCATCTGTCCCTGGTGCAAAGCGGCCTGCCCGCCCTGAAGGAAACGCTGCGCCTGTATGACCTGTCGCACGCCGCGGTGGCGGCGCGCCAGATCGAAGGGCTGGTGGGGCTGGACTACAAGCCCGCCACCCACTGGATGCCGGGAGAGCCGTTCGCCACCTTCGTGCGCGGCATCGAAATCCGGCTGACGATCAATGAAGACAACTTCGTCGGCACCAGCCTGCATGCCTTCGTGGCGGTCATCAACCGCTTTTTCAGCCTTTACGTGCATGCCAACAGCTTCGTGCAGTTGGTGGTGCTGTCGCGCCGCGGCGCGGAAGAAATACTACGGTGCCCTCCATGCAACGGCGACGCGATCCTAGCGTAATCGAATCGCTGCTGGCCGAGCCGCAGCGCTTCAAGTTCTTCCAGGCCGTGCGGGTGCTGGAGCTGTGGTTTGCGCGGCAGGAAGGCACGCGCGCCAAGAATGCCGTGCCGGCGCACCTGCGCTTCCTGAATTCGTCCTCGCTGGGCTTTCCCGCCAGCGAGATCGCCGGGCTGACGGCGTACGACAAGGACGGGCAGGCGCTGGACGATGCGCAATCGCGGCTGGCCGCGCTGGCCTCCGGCAAGCTGGGACGGGTCGAGATCGAGCCGGCCTTCTTTGGCCTGCTGGGCGCGCAGGGCGCCTTGCCGCTGCATTATTCCGAGATACTGAGCCACCGCGAAAGCGCCAAGCGCGATCGCGGCGCGCGCGCATTTTTCGATATTTTCTCGAACCGCGCGGCGGCGCTGTTCTATGCGGCATGGAAAAAATACCGCATGCCGCTGCGCCACGAAACCGAGCAGGACCATCACTACCTGCCGCTCCTGCTGGCGCTGGGCGGACTGGGCCACGCGGCCCTGCGCGACCGGCTGCATTCGGGCCAGGGGCAGGTGTTCGACGAGTCGCTCGCCCATTACGCCTCCGCGGCGCGCCAGCGACCGGTGTCGGCGGCCTATCTGCAGCGGGTGCTGTGCGACTACTTCCAGGTGGATATGCGGGTCGAGCAGTTCGTCGGCCGCTGGTACCACGTGCCGCCCGAACACCGCACCCAGCTCGGCATGCCGGGCGCGGTGCTGGGTGTTTCCGCCATGGCCGGGGACCGCATCTGGCAGCGCGACATGCGCATCCGGTTGTGGATCGGCCCGCTGTCCAAGGCCGCGTTCACCGACTTCCTGCCTGGGGGGGCCCGCGCCCAGGCGCTGGCAAAGCTGCTGACGATGTTCGGCGGGATGAGCTTCGAGTACGAGGTGCGGCTGGTCATGGACAAGGCCGACGTCTCCGGCAGCGTCCTGGGCGGGGATGGCGAGGGCGCGCGCCTGGGCTGGAACTCTTTCCTCTGCACCGAACCGGTGGCGTCGGATCGCGACGACGCCAGCTATGAACTGCACACCATTCACTAGAAACAACACCACCTAGAACATGGCCACACCCTTGAAAACCCTGATCGGGAAACTGAACCAGACCTGCCGCCAGGCCGCCGAGCGCGCCGCCAGTCTGTGCATGGCGCAAGGACACTACGAGGTGGACCTGGAGCACCTGTTCCTTGCCCTGCTGGAAAAGCCCGCCAGCGATTTCAGCATCGTGGCCCGCCGCAGCGGAATCGACGCGTCCACGCTGGAAGCCGACCTGAACGCGGAAATCCGGGGATTCAAGAATGGCAATACGCGCACGCCGGTGTTTTCGCCGCATTTGCCGCGCCTGTTCGAGCATGCCTGGCTGATCGCCTCGCTCGACACGCAGACCACGCGTATCCGCTCGGGCCATTTGCTGCTTGCGCTGTTGACGGAGCCCGACCTGGCGCAGCTGGCGCGGCGCGGCTCGCATCTGTTCGAATCGTTCCGGCTGGAGGAGCTGAAGCACGATTTCGCCGCGCTGACGGCGGGATCGGAGGAGGCCGGCCAATCCGTTTCCCTGGGCGACGGCGCCGAGGGCGCCGCCGAGCAAAGCGGCGCCGCGCCGGCCTCCGGCCTGTCCAAGACGCCGGCGCTGGACCAGTACACGGCCAACCTCACGGAAAGGGCCCGCGAAGGCAAGATCGACCCGGTCATCGGCCGCGACGCCGAGATCCGCCAGATGATCGACATCCTCACGCGCCGGCGGCAGAACAATCCCATCCTGACCGGCGAGGCGGGCGTGGGCAAGACGGCGGTCGTCGAGGGGCTGGCGCTGCGCATCGTGGCGGGCGACGTGCCGCCGGCGCTTGCCGGCGTGGCCCTGCGCACGCTGGACATGGGCCTGTTGCAGGCCGGCGCGAGCGTCAAGGGGGAATTCGAGAACCGCCTGAAGAACGTCATCGACGAGGTCAAGCAAAGCTCCACGCCCATCATCCTGTTCATCGACGAGGCCCACACCATGATCGGGGCGGGCGGGCAGGCGGGCCAGAACGATGCCGCCAATCTGCTCAAGCCGGCGCTGGCGCGCGGCGAGCTGCGCACCATCGCCGCCACCACCTGGAGCGAATATAAAAAGTACTTCGAGAAGGACGCCGCGCTGGCGCGGCGTTTCCAGGTGGTGAAGGTGGAGGAGCCCAGCGAGGAACTGGCCGCCAGCATGCTGCGCGGCATGGCGCCGCTGATGGAACGGCATTTTGGCGTGCGCGTCCTGGACGAGGCCATCGTGGCGGCGGCGCGCCTGTCGCACCGCTACATCAGCGGCCGCCAGCTGCCGGACAAGGCCGTCAGCGTGCTCGATACCGCCTGCGCGCGCGTGGCCCTGGGCCGCAGCGCCACACCGGCGCTGATCGACGATGCGCGTCATCGTCTGGCGCGCCTGGAAACCGAGCGCGCCGCGCTGCGCCGCGAAGCGGCGGCGGGCGCGGCGCAGACCGCGCGTCTGCGCGAGCTGGACGAACAGATGGACGCCACGCGCAAGACGCTGGCGGCAGCGGAGGAGCGGCTGACGCAGGAAAGCGAACTGGTGCGGCAGATCCACGCGCTGCGCGAAGAACTGGAAGCGGCGGGACACGGCGCCGTGCCCGAGACCGCCGGCAAGCGCCGCTCGGCCAAGGCGCCCGAGCCGACGCCCGCGCAGGCCCAGTTGGCCGAACTGCAGCAGCAGTTGCGCGTCCTGCAGGGCGAAGCGCCGCTGGTGCCCGCCTACGTGGACGCACAGGTCATCGCCGAGATCGTGTCGGCCTGGACCGGCATCCCGCTGGGCCGCATGGTGAACGACGAAATCCGCACGGTGCTGGAACTGCAGCCCCTGCTGGCCGAGCGCGTCATCGGCCAGGACCACGCGCTGCATGCCATCGCCGAGCGCGTGCGCACGGCGCGCGCGGGCCTGGAGGATCCGAACAAGCCCAAGGGCGTGTTCCTGTTCATCGGCCCCTCGGGCGTGGGCAAGACCGAGACCGCGCTGGCCGTGGCGGACGTGCTGTACGGCGGCGAGCGCAAGCTGGTCACCATCAACATGAGCGAGTATCAGGAAGCCCACAGCGTATCGGGCCTGAAGGGCTCGCCGCCGGGCTATGTGGGCTACGGCGAAGGCGGTGTGCTGACCGAGGCGGTGCGCCGCCAGCCCTACAGCGTTGTGTTGCTGGACGAAATCGAAAAAGCCCATCCGGACGTGCTTGAACTGTTTTTCCAGGTGTTCGACAAGGGCGTGATGGACGATGCCGAAGGGCGCGAGATCGACTTCCGCAATACGCTGATCATCCTGACCTCCAATGTCGGGTCGCCGGCCATCATGCAGGCCTGCCTGAACAAGAGCGCCGAGGAACGGCCCGACCCCGAGGCCTTGCAGGAGCTGCTCGCGCCGCAGCTGTACAAGGCCTTCAAGCCCGCCTTCCTGGGCCGCATGAAGACCATCCCCTACTACCCGGTGGACGACGACGCCCTGGCGCGCATCATCGGCCTGAAGCTGGGCCGCATTGCCGAACGGGTGCAGGCCAACCACCGCGCGGTGTTCGACTGGGACGAAGCGCTGGTCGAGGCCGTGCTGGCGCGCTGCACCGAGGTGGATACCGGGGCGCGCAACGTCGATCACATCCTGAACGGAACGCTGCTGCCGCAGATCGCCGAGCAGGTGCTCAGCCGGATGGCGCAGGGCGAGGCGATCGCCCGGATCCGCGTCACGGCCGCCAAGAATGGCGATTTCCGTTACCGCCTGACCTGAGCCGGGAGCCGTTGCCATGCCCCAGGATTCTCCCGGACTTTCCAGCCTGCCGACCGCAGGCGTCGAGCAGGCCAACCGCCTGCTGAACCTGACCACGCCGCTGGGCGAGAACCGCCTCGTGGCGGAGACGCTGGCTGCGCACGAACAATTGAGCGGGGGCGCGTGCCGGCTGGAAATCACGGCGCTGTCCAGCGATGCCCACATTCCGTTGAAGTCGCTGTTGGGGCAGCCGGTGGCGCTGCGCCTGCAGACGGCGCTGGACCGCGAGCAGCCGCGCCTCTGGCACGGCCATGTGACGGCGGCGGAGTTCCGCGGCGCCAACGGCGGCATGGCGCGCTACGCCCTGACGGTGGAGCCCTGGCTGGCGTTTCTGCGCGCCCGGCGCGACAGCTTCGCCTACCAGGACAAGACGGTGTTCGACATCGTCGAAAGCATCTTCGGCGACTACAAGGGCCAGGGGACGCTTGCGCCGCAGTGGCGCTGGGACGTGAAGGACAGGTCGGGCTACCCCAAGCGCAGCCTGACCATCCAGTACCGCGAAACCGATTACGCCTTCGTCGAACGCCTGCTCGCGGAAGAGGGCCTGTTCTACTGGGTCGAGCACGAGGCGGACGGCCACACGCTGGTCATCGCCGACCACAACGGCGCGTTCAAGCCGGGCGCGCAGGCCAGCGTGCGTTTTGCGCGGGCGGACGTGACGGAAACCGAAGACAGCATCCAGCAATGGAGCCAGCGCAAGCGCTGGCAGACCAATGCCGTGCGCATGGCCAGCTGGGACTATCGCAGCGCCCAGGCGCGGCCGGTCGCCGCGCAGGCCGATGCGGGCGGGGCGCAAGGCATGGAGTTGGCGAGCAACGATTACCCCGGACAGTACGCGTACGAGGACAGCGCGCAGGGCGAACGGCTGGCGCATAATGCCCTGGCCGCCATCCGCGTGCGCCAGGAGAGCTACGAAGGGGCGGGCACCGTGCGCACGCTGGCGCCGGGGCAGCGTTTCGAGCTGACCGGCCACTATCGGCAGGGCGGGCCGTCCGCGTATGTCGTGATCGCGATGACGCACCAGGCCCGCAATAACCTCGATGCCGACCTGGGGCGCGCGGTGAGCGAAACGCAAGACAACGCGGACTTCTACAAGAACACCTTTACCTGCATCGGCATCGACACCGAATTCCGCCCGGCGACGCAAGACGGCCACGGCGCGCGGCTGCATCCGCGTCCCACCGTCTTCGGCGCGCAGACCGCGCTGGTCGTGGGGGCCGAGGATCCGGTGCATACGGATCGCGACCATCGCATCAAGGTGCAATTCCACTGGCAGCGCGGCAAGGCCTCCAGCAGCCGCCTCGCGCACCCCTCGGGCGACGAGAACGCGCCGGCCAAGGACGAACTGGGCACCTGGGTCCGCGTGGCGGAGCCTGTCGCAGGAGGCGACTGGGGCGGCCATTTCGTGCCGCGGGTGGGGCAGGAGGTGCTGGTGGAGTTCCTGCATGGCGATATCGACCGGCCCGTCGTGGTGGGCGCGCTCTACAACGGAGAAGGGGCCGAGGACGCCTCGCACAACCAGGTGCAGGCCGGAGGCGCCAACGCGACCGGCAACGCGCCGGCGTGGTTCGCGGGTGGCAACGAAGGCCATGCGCACAACGTCGTGATGTCCGGCTTCAAGACGCAGGCGCTGTCGAGCAGCGGCGCGGGCACCGGCGGCTACAACCAGCTGGTGCAGGACGACACGCCGGGCCAGTCCCGGCTGACGGCGTCCACCACGCAGGCGGACGCGCGCTTGAACCTGGGGCACATCAAGCAGCAGCGCGACAACGAGCGGCTGGACGACCTGGGCCACGGCGCGGAACTGTCCACCAAGGAAGCGGTGGCGGTGCGCGCGGGATCGGGGCTGCTGATCAGCGCCGATCTGCGCGAAAACGCCGACGGCGCGCTGCTGGACAGCGCGGAGGCCGCCAAGCAGATCGAAAGCGCCATGGAGTCCGCCCAGGACCTGGCGGACGCGGCAGTCAAGCAAAAGGCCGTGCTGGAGGGGGATCCCGAAGCCTTGCCGGCGCAGGAAGCGCTCAAGCATATCCTGGACGTGGTGGAGGCGACGCAGGAGGGACCCGGTGGGGGCGGGGTCCGAGTGGCGGTGACGGCGTATAGCGAACCCCATATCCAGGTCAGCGCGCCCAGCGGGATCGGCCAGTACACGGCCGCGGATGCGTTCTTAGTGGCGGGCAACACGTTCGCGCAGGTGGCGCCGGATGTGAACTGGGCCAGCAGCGCCAACGTCGCGCTCGGCGTGGCCGGCGGCGCGGTGCTGTTCACGCTCGGGCTGGCCCCGTCGGGCAGCCGAGCGGTCAAGGACCAGGGCCTGCGCCTGCACGCGGCAGGCGGCAAGCTGCGGCTGCACAGCCAGGACGCCAAGATGACGCTTTCGGCCGAGAAGGCCGTGACCGTGGCCTCGGCCGACGCCAGCGTGCTGGTCGAGGCCAAGCAACGCCTGCTGGCGACGGCGGGCGGGGCCTACTTACGGGTTGAGGGCGGCGGCATCCAGTTGCACGCGCCGGGTAAGGTGGAATTGAAGGCCGGCTTGCACAGTTGGGTAGGGCCAGAAATGGCCGACACCGTTGCGCCGCTGCCCAAGGGCGACCTGAAACTGTGCGACTTCAAGATGAGCAACGCCGATGGCGACGCCATTGTTCCCGTAGGTTGAGGCCCGCGTGCAATGGATCATCGGTTCTTTCTTTCCCACGATTATGCGTTGATCAACCCCGTGCAGGTCGAAGCATCGGCTTATGCGCATTGGCAAGTATTGCCCGTCGTGCCCAAGGCATTGAGCGACAAGCCGCATTTGCTGCCATGTCTGCTGAATCTGCGATCGATGGAGCCTCGGGAGCGGGTCGACGCGCTGGCGCTTGCGCAGGACTGGCAGGAGGCCAACCCTGGCCGGGTCTTCTTCAGCGCATTGCTGGCGTCCCCGGCAGAAGGGGAGCGCATCGCGAAGCACCTGAGCGCGCAGTTGCTGATGAACAGCCCGGACGGCGGCCAAGCGTTGTTTCGCTGGTACGACCCGTCCGTGTTCCGCCATTTGCCCTGGTTGCTGGACGACGGGCAATTGAACGACCTGATGGGGCCGATCGATGCCTGGTCGTGGCAGGCCCCGCCGGGTAAATGGCATCGCCACGAACGCAGCGGTCCCGCCAGGCGGACCTGGCTGCGCCTGGATGACGCGCAGTGGACCGGTCTTACGCGGGTCGGCGTGATGAACCGCGCGCTGTCCCAGCTGGCGCGGCGGTTGCCAGGACGGGATATTCCGCCTCAGGAGGTGCTGCGCCTCCTGGCGTTGGCCTATGAGGTCTGGGGCTTGGAATACGAGCCGGATTGCCTGTTGTTCGTGGAGCAGGCGTTGCGCTTTGGCGACGGCATCCATCAGCATCCCGAACTGGGCAGCCGCCTGCGCGCGGCCGCCGCGGGCGGGCTGAGCTATGTGGGCGCCTGCGCCGGGCTGGACTTGAATCAATGGCAGCGGACGGGCGAGTCCGACGCTGCGCGAGCGCCGGAAGGCGACCAGGAGAAGGGCGGTGGCCTGCGATCCCTCTAAGAAATGCCCCATCTGCGACCAGCGGGGGCTTCCCCTATTGCCCGTGCGCTACAACGTGGCCCGCGCGGACGAAGTGAACCCCGCCGTGGCCGCGCCCGAACTGCCGGAAGGCTTCTCGGCGGCGAACATCCCATTGCCGGCGGAGCGGGCACATTACACATTGCGGATGCTGCGCGCGGGGTATCTGTACACCTATCATGCCAAGCGCGACGAATGGACGGGCTATGTGGTGAGCGACGATGCCCATCTGGTCGCCTACGACATGCATGGCACGCCGCCGATGCTGGCGAACGCCGAGCCCTGCGCGCGCATGCAGCGGGAACAGACGGGCCGATTCATCATCGTGCCGGACGGCCAGTTCCCGGAGCAGCTCGGCGAGTTCTGGATGGCATATTCGGCGGTGGCGTGGACTGCGGAGACCTGGGAAAAGCACAAGTCGCCGACGTTTCGCGCCAGACACATGCGCCAGGTCGACCTGGCGGCCTGGGCGAACAACTCGAACCAGGCACAGAATCATCTTTGCGGGCTGTACCAGGGGCTGGAGCAAGTTGCGGACCTCCATCTGGCCGCCGGTTATTCCGTTCCGGGCATCGGCGCGGAGCCGCCCACGATGGCGACGGTGAGCGTCTATCCGGGGAACCTGCCGTTCGAACACAGCCTGACGAGCCTGGTGGGTTTCAATAAGGCGCAGGTGGACGCGTTGCGGGTGGCGGTGCGTTCCGCGGCGGGGCAGACCACGCCCGAAGACATGGTGAGGGTCGCGCCGGCCATGGTGGCCCTGGACGATCCGATCGGAATGGCGGCAGATCTGAACCAGCTCGTGCTGGGCCAATTGCTGACCTGGGCGGAGGAGCCTGATCGCAAGGAAAAGCACACGACGGCTGTCTCCATCACGGCATTGCGGGAGGCCGTGGCAAATGGCGCGGTGCTCAGCGAGGAGTTCGCACGCAAGGAACGGGCGATGATCCAGAGTTCGGTCATACAGAACCTGTTCGGCCGTGCGCACACTCAGCAGTTCATCCGGCCCGTGGAAGAGTGGGACGACGCCTGGTTCCAGGTGGAGGACGAGGCGGAAGTGCTGCGGCTAGGGAGCGAGGCCTGGGAAAAATACGAAAAGCAATTGAAGCGCGCAAGCGGCGGCAAGTGCGAGTATGAGGAGTATCTTGCCACGACCTATCCCCAGGAGCTGGAGGCAATCGGGAAGCAGGCGATCAGGCCGCTGGACGTGGCTTACTTGGCATGGCTGGAGGCGCCCGAGTTCAAGCAGCACATGATCTGCAACTTCGATCCCAAGAACGCGGGCGACGGGATCCAATACCAGGAGGCGGTGGCCGCGATCCTGGGAGAATCACTGGCGCGTACGCAGGTATTCGACTACGTGACCAAGTGCCTGATGAACGATGACCCTGCGGACGAGAAATCCATCATCATGCGGGCCTTCGCCTGGAACCTGGATGAGGCGGTGGCGCAATGGAAGAACGCGGCCGCGAAGATGGACGGCAGCGCGCCGGATTGGCTTGGCGTATCCAGCACGCTGTACACCGCGTTCAGCAAGGCCCTCGAGAACGGGGCCAGCGGAAAGCTGGTGGGGGCGTTTGCGGGCTTGGCCAAATTCATGGAAAAGATGGCGGCGCCAGTGGCCGGATTGGTGGGCAAGGCGGTCGACCTTCTGGGGGCCAAGAGTACGATGCTGTTGTCCCACAAGATGCAGATGAGTCTGCTGTCGGCCCTGGTGAAGGCGGACAGTCCGAATTTGCAGGTCGTGGACCTGCGCGCCTACGCTACGCCCAAGGCGGCCACCCGAGCGGTCGCGGCGGCGGTTGCTGCGAAGGCGGGCATCTGGCCGCCGGAAGGAGCGCGTAGCCCTGCGCGCGAGGCGCTCCGCCGGGGCGGCACCCCTGCCAAGGGGTTCGCCTTCAATATGGTGGTATTGGCCGATACGGAGGAATTGGGCTTGGTGAAGGCATTGAACATCAACGACCCGATGTTCAGGGGGGTACGAAATGAGGCGATTACCCGCGCATTGAGCTCCCATGAGTTTGACCGGTTGATGTACCAGAGCGTGGGAAAATTGAACCATCTGGAGTTCGGGACTGGCGTCGTCGGGATGATCTTTGCCGCAGCTAGTCTGAAGAGTCTGATCAGCGAATATGAGAAGGCGGCGCCGACGGCGCAAAAGTTAAAGCTGTGGAATCTGAGGGCTGGCTTGGCCGCCTTGCTGGGTGGTGCTGCCGAAACGATCGGGGCGCTGGGCAGGAAACTGCCTTGGTTGTCGCAAAATTTGGCAAAAGCGATGGGCCCCCTAATGTTTCGGGCTGAAACTCGCGCGGCGGTTTTGGCTGCTGGAGGACGCTGGCTGACTGGTGCAGCGGGGTTGGTCTCGGGATCCGTATTAATCTCGGAAGGCTGGAACGACGCTAGTCTCAACCTTACCTATGGGGGGCTGATGGTGGCGGCGGGCGGAGCGTCAATAGCTGCCGCCGGCATGCTGATGTTCTGCGTTGCCGTGCCAGCCGCAATCTTTATTCTGCTCGTGGTCGCAATAGTGACGATCGTATTGTCTTGGTTTAAGCCGGACGAGATCGAACGGTGGCTCAATAAAACGCTGCATTTTGGTCGAAATTCATCTGGTGTGTTTCCAGATTTGGAAACTCAGATTAACGACATGGGATCTATTGGAAAGGCAAGTTGACATGCTGACGGGTACGTATCCCTCATTTAAGTGCAATCGTCCGTTGGAACAGGAAGAAAAGCAGGCGCACCTTTCTTATGAGGTCCCTCAGTTGCTCGAACCTGATGATGCGATAGCGATGATACGGTTTAACTCCACTTTTGTAGAGTTCGTGGATCGGCGTTTCAGAATAAAGGGGATGGCGGCCACACTCGTTCTGAGTTCAATCTCTCTATTCCTGTTAGCGTTGTTCGTGCTGTTCGTTTTCAATTTTTGGCGGACCCCAGGAAGCATGCTGGAAAAGGCAGCAGTCTTCTTGACTCTTGGAGGCGTGGCCGTTGGCGCATCGGCATTCTTCTGGATGATTTTTCTTCGGTTCGATCTATGTGCCTATAAATTTAATCCCGTCAGATTCAACCGAAAGGCACAGTGCATTCATTTTTTTGTGCACAATGGTCCGGGCGGTACGGTAACGGTTCCATGGGGACGTCCGAGTACATTCTTCCACATTGGGCGCGGTAGTCAGGACAAGGAGCTCCGCGATCTACGCTGCCACGTTCTAAAAGACGATCTGGTGACGCACACGTTTACCGTGGGCCATTATTGGCGGCACGAAAATCATGTGCGTGGAGAGTGGGAGCTTATCCGCCGATATATGGAAGATGGGCCGGAGAATGCCTTCGACCACCCCCAGGATCGCGTCATCACCCTGTCGCCGCAGGGGTCGTGGCTCAACTGCTACATGTGGGTTTGCCATGCGTTGGGCACCGGCCTGTACAAGGTCAGGTTCCTGCTGTTCCCGATCTACGGCCTGCTTACGTTGAGCCGTTGGCTGACCTTCAAGAGCTGCCGCAAGCCGGTTTGGCCACCGGAAGTGGAAGCGGGCTGCGCCATTGACCCCGACGATCCG